>Ga0160432_100013_pt1 | contig 388905 bp, 355 predicted proteins | sample HID1971M_E0MG_FD_108250 | JGI IMG/M metagenome (GOLD analysis project Ga0160432, IMG submission 108250) | Enriched millipede-associated microbial communities from UW Madison campus, WI, USA - HID1971M_E0 MG | ecosystem: Host-associated > Arthropoda: Insects > Digestive system > Unclassified ... | reverse complement strand
ACCCAGGGCGCCACCGACACCGTCGCCGCCCTGACCAGCCTCGGCGAGTACCTGCGCAAGGCCGCCACCACCCTCGAGGACGCCGACACCCAGCTCGCCTCCGGCCTGCGCGGCTGACGCACCGTCCTCGACGCGGCTTCGGAGGGGTGGATCGATGACGGGCCGGCTGACGGTCGACACGACGGCGGTACGGCAGGCGGGCGTGAGCCTGCGCACGGTGGCCTCGGAGTTCGACGACGCGAACGCGCACAGCGACCGCGTCGCGGACGCCGTCGGCAGGGGTGTGCTCGGCGACTGCCTGCGCGACTTCGCGCACGAGTGGGACGACGCCCGGGCGAGGATGGTCGAGCAGATCGCCGCGCTCGCCGAGACGTGCACCCAGATCGCGGTCGGCTTCGACGGCCTCGACGCCGGGCTCGCCGACGTCATGCGAGGTCAGGTATGACGCGCCCCCTGACCTGGTACCCGCTCGCCGGCTTCGACCCGGTCCCCGGCGACCCCGAGGAGGTCCGCCAGGCGAGCCGCGCCTACACCACCGCCGCGGAAGCCATCGCCGTCGCCGTCGACGGCCTCGAGTCCGCCACCGGCTCCGACCAGTGCTACGAGTCGCAGGCGCTCGACGCCGTCCACGAGCAGGCCGAGGCCGTCGCCGCCGACATCCGCAAGGCGCACGCCCGCTACCAGGCCGTCGCCGAGGCCCTCGCCGGTTTCGCCGACCCCCTCGACCGCGCCCAGACCGAGTCGCTGGCCGCCCTGGCCGACGCCCGCGCCGCCCAACGGGCCGTCGACGACGCCCACCACACGCTGCGCACCACCGACTGGGACGCCGCTGCGACCTCCGCCACCGGTTCGACCCTCGGCACCGGCGGCAACCCTGCGCTCGCCGCACTCCGCGCCGGGCTGTCCGACGCCGACCGGGCCCTCGACCGCGCCCGCGAGCGCCTCGCCGACGCCGTGCACGCCCGGGACGTCGCCGCCGCCCGCGCCGTCGCGCACATCGAGGCCGTCACCGGGGGCGACGGCCTGCGGGACAGCTTCTGGACCAACACCCTCCACGTGACCCACTGGGTCTCCGACGTGTTCGGGGCGATCTCCATGTGGGCCGGACTCGCCTCGCTCGCGTTCTGCTGGGTGCCGATCGTCGGGCAGGTGCTGGGCGCCGTCGCACTGCTCGCCGGCGCCGTCGCGCTGCTGGCCGACGTCGTGCTGCTGTGCTCGGGCGAGGGCGACGTGCTCGATGTGGTCTTCGGCGCGCTCGGGATCATGACCTTCGGGCTCGGGCGCGTCGTGGGGGCAGGGCTCAAGATCTCGATCCGAGGCGCCAAGGGCGCGGAGGCATCGAAGGCATCGAGGGCAGTCGAGAGCGAGGATTTCGTCGTCGGCGTCGCCGACGACGTGGACACACTGGCGCGACCGGGCGAGGGGATCATCGGAGGCTTCGGGTCTGCGACGCCTGCGGGCCCCGCAGCCGGGGCCGCAACCTCGGCGTTCAGCCGAGCAGGTATCAAGGAGATGGCAGGGTCACTCAAGCCGTCCGCGATCGTGGATGACCTGACCGACACGTTCGCGAGTGTCCGAAGCGTCACGCCGTCGAAGTTCACGCCGAGCCGCACAGATGCGGCGGGGGCGGTGATCGGTGACCTCGAATCGGCCAAGTCACTGGCCAACCTGGACAAGGCGGCACTGAACCTCTCCGACGATGCAGCATTCGCAGCCGCGCACGTTTCCGCGAGACGCGCGCTGCTCGCCGTCGGTGGCGGCATTGCGCTGGACAAGTCAGTTCTCGGGGCGAGCACGGCCTACACCCTCGCTGGTACTGACGTCGCCGCCCGCGTGGATGCGCTGGAGTTGCGCCACTGACACCAGCGCGCATGCAACTGGTCGAGGCGGGAGAGGAGGGGCAATGGGGACCTGGATCACCTGGAGCGAGGTGATGGTGCCGAACACGTGGGCTCTGTGGGGTGCCGGTCAGCACGAGGCCGAGGCAGAGGTCGCACCTGCACGCTTGGCGGACACACCGCAGGGGCAGGACTTCGTTCGTCGGGCGATCCTCGGCTCCGAGGCCAAGTTCGAGGGCGTCGGCACTCGGGTGGCAATGCTGGTCTGGGTCCCAGACCGCACCACGGGTGCCGTGCAGGCGATCGGCGCATGTTGGCGGATCGGCTGGCCTCCCGACACCCGCCCCACCCGCGACGAGTACCTCGCCGACGCCAAGAAGCTTGACCCGTCGCCCGGCACGATCATCGATGCCAGCAGCTTCACCACGCTCGAGGTCGACGCCGGCCCCGCAGCCGTGGAAGCGCTCGTTACTCGCGCCACAACGCGCCGCCGTCTCGGTGGTCTGCTACCCGCCGCTGACACCACGCTCGGCCAGATCCGCCTCACGATCTTCCCCGAGGGGTGTGACGAGGTGTTCCGGATCGAGGCGCTGGTCGATGACCTCAGTCTCGCGAGACCGGCTTCCGCTCAGGTCGGAAGCATCGCCAAGGGCGTCGTCCTGACGCTCGGTGAGCGGCCGTGACCGGGAATCGCGGCGCCGACCCCGACTCGACACCGCTCGCCCGGCCGCAGCAGGTCGCGGGGGTCAGGGTGGTGCTTCCGGCGACCTGGTGGGTGATCGACCTGACGGACGAGTCGGCCCGGCGTCGGTCGATCGGGGCCCTGGTCGAGCGACAGATGGGCCGGGGTGATGAGCTGGCCACCCTGCGGACGGATCTCCGCCGGCACCTTGAGGTCACGGCTGTCGACGCCGGCGCGCTGGGCGGACAGCTCATGGCGATCTCGCTGACCAGGGCGGGATCGGTGCCGATCCCCGCTTCCGTGACCGTGTACCGCTCGCCCGCGGGCAGCACCCGCAGCGAGTCGCTCGACGACGTCGAGGCCGCGTTGCAGGCCGGCGCCGCCAAGGACGACACGGTCGATGCCGCGCAGGGGCCTTGGGGCCCGGTGCTGCGCCGCACCCGGATCGGCGAGGGTGTCGAGGAGCTCGGGGCACGGGACGTGCCGATGCTGCTCGCCGACTACTGGCTGGACCCGGGCGACGGCGCCGGACTGCTCTCCCTGACGTTCTCGAGCCCGCTGGTCGAGGCCCGCGACGCGCTCCTGCCGCTGTTCGACACCATCGTCGCCTCGGTCGCCCCGGTGACCGAAGCCGCGACCATCACCGAAAGGCGATCCGCACGCGCATGACCCACCTGGCCACCGTCCTGTCGACCACCCTGACTGCCGGCACGTACCCAGACGGGGAGAGCACGCCGTCGCCCTTGAGCGTGGTCGGTGCCGGCCTGGCCGCCCTGGGCGTGATCCTGCTGGTCGCTGTCTCGTTGGGAGCGTCGGCGCTGATCCGCAGGGGCCACAACGCCTTGCGTCTGTTCGGCGTCACCGCCGCGACGATCGTGGTCGGACTCCTCGTCATGTGGCTCGGGGGGACGCGCTGACATGAGAAACCTGCTGTCACCCCCGGTCCGGTGCGAACTGACGAGCTGGTGGCCACGCCGATCGAGCGCTTCTTCAGGAGCTTCGAGTTCCGCTGGCACGCGTTCTGCGTGACGGTCATGGTGACCCCCCTCGGGATCGGGAAGCACTTCGCCCCGTCAAGGCCGGGGCGATCGTGAGGACGTAGGGGCGAACCGGCAGGCATGTTCGTCGCCCGGCGCCGTGTCCGCACCTGGGCCTACCCTCGGCCCATGCTCCTGCTCGACGACGGCGTCCTGGTGCTCAGCCCGAGCGACCTGTCGCATGCCGCCACCTGCGAGCTCGCGGTCGTCCGGTCGCTCGACGGCCGGCTCGGCTGGGGGCCTCCCGTGGCGTCGGCCGCCGACGCGATGCTGGAGCGGGTCGCGGCTCTCGGCGGTGAGCACGAGCGGACGGTCCTGCGGGGCTACCTCGACCGGTTCGGGCCGTGGGACGAGGCCAGCGGGCGTGGCGTCCTCACGATCCGCCGGGCGCGCGGGGACCGCGAGTCGCTGACCGCGACGCACGAGCGGACGCTCGACGCGCTGCGCGCCGGGGCGGACGTCGTCTACCAGGCGGGGTTCTTCGACGGCCGGTTCAGCGGGTACGCGGACTTCCTGGTCCGGGAGGACGACGGCCGCTACGCGGTCCACGACACGAAGCTCGCCCGGACGGTCAAGGTCACGGCGCTGCTGCAGCTCGCGGCGTACGCGGACGAGCTCCACGCGGCGGGCATCGAGACGGCCGACGAGGTGTACCTCGTGCTCGGTGACCGCACGACGTCGCGGCACCGGCTCGCGGATCTCCTGCCGGTGTACCGGGACCGGCGACGCCGGCTGGAGCGCCTGCTCGACGCACACCGGGCCCGCGGCACCGCGGCGACCTGGGGCGACGAGCGGTACCGGGCGTGCGGCCGCTGCGACGTCTGCACGCCGGAGGTGGAGCGGCACCGGGACCTGCTGCTCGTCGCGGGCATGCGGTCCACCCAGCGGATCCGGCTGCACACCGCGGGCGTCACGACGATCGACGCGCTCGCCACCAGCACCGGGAAGGTCGACGGCATCGGCGCCGCGACGCTCGCGGGCCTGCGAGCGCAGGCAGGCCTGCAGGTCCGGCAGGGCGAGCCGCACGACGGGCCGCTCGTGTACGAGCTCGTCGACCCGGGCGCCGTCGCGGACCTGCCCGCCCCGGACGACGGCGACGTTTTCTTCGACTTCGAGGGCGACCCGCTCTGGACGGACGGCACGACCCCGCCCGACCAGCCGTCGGCGTGGGGCTTGGAGTACCTGTTCGGCGTCGTCGAGAACGGCGTGCCGGGCGACGGGCCGGACGACGGCACCGGCCCCGTGTTCCGGCCCTTCTGGGCCCACGACCGCGCGCAGGAGAAGCAGGCGCTCCTCGACTTCCTCGCGTACGTGACCGAGCGCCGCCGGAAGCACCCGGGGATGCACGTGTACCACTACGCCCCCTACGAGAAGTCGGCGTTGCTGCGGCTCGCGGCCCGGCACGGGGTGGGTGAGGACGCCGTCGACCGGCTGCTGAGCGAGGGTGTGCTCGTCGACCTGTACGCGACGGTCCGGCGCGGCCTACGGGTCGGCAGCAGCTCGTACTCGCTGAAGAAGCTCGAGCCGCTGTACATGGGCGACGACCGCCGCGACGGCGACGTGACGACGGCGGGCGACTCGATCGTCGAGTACGCCGAGGCGTGCGCGCTGCGGGACGACGGCGACGAGGTGGGCTGGCAGGAACGGCTCGACGGCATCGCCGACTACAACCGGTACGACTGCGTCTCCACGTTGCGGCTGCGGGACTGGCTCGTGGCACGCGGTGCGGAGCGCGGTGCCGTCCCGGCGGCACGCCCGACGAGCGTGCCCGAGGCCGACGACGAGCCCGACGAGCTCGTCGAGCGGCTCATGAAGGCCGCTCAGACGCTGCCGTCCGCCGACGCGACGGCCGTCACGCTGCTCGCCGCCGCGCTCGGCTACCACCGCCGCGAGGACAAGCCGTTCTGGTGGGCTCACTTCGACCGTCTCCAGTCGGACCCGGCGGACTGGCTGGACCCGCGCTCGACGTTCCTGGTCGCGGAGCCCCCGACGGTCGTCCGCGACTGGTTCGTGCCTCCGCGCGGACGGGCCCCGCGTCGTGAGCTGCGCCTCGTCGGGCACCTGGAGCCGGGCAGCGACCTGCGCGAGGGCGAGAAGGCGTACGCGCTGTACGACCCGGCGCCGCCGTTCGCGAAGACGTCGGCGACCGGGCACCGCGGCTGGACGTCGAACGTCGTGGTGGTCGGCACGCGCACGGAGCCGGACCCGGGCTCCCCGTCGGGCACCCGCGACGTCCTGCTCGTCACCGAGGCCCTCGCGACGGCCGACACTCCGACCGACGCGCTCCCGATGGCCCTCGGCCCGGCCGAGCCACCGCCGACCGCCGGCATCGCCGCGGCGATCCGGAGCGTCGCCGAGCAGGTCGCCGACAGCCAGCCCACGTTCCCGGCGCACCCGGCTGTCGACCTCCTGCGCCGGGTCCCGCCGCGCACCCGCAGCGGCCTTCCCCTCCCCCGTCCCGACTCCCCGAGCGACGCCGCCAGCGCGATCGGCACGATCGGCACGCCGGAGGCGATCACGTCCGCCGTCCTCGACCTCGACAGGTCGTACGTCGCCGTCCAGGGTCCGCCCGGCACGGGCAAGACGTACACCGGCGGCCACGTCATCGCCGCGCTCGCGGCTCAGGGGTGGAAGGTCGGCGTCGTCGCGCAGTCGCACGCCGTGGTGGAGAACATGCTGCGCTCGGTCGCCGGCGCCGGCCTGGACCCCGCCCGCATCGCCAAGAAGTTCAAGGACCACCCGCCGGCGGACCCCGTCTGGCAGCCGCTCAAGGAGGACCGCGAGTTCGGGGCGTTCTACGAGCGGCAGGCGGGCGGGTTCGTCGTGGGGGGCACCGCCTGGGACTTCACGAACGCGAAGCGGGTCCCGCCGGGCAGCCTCGACCTCGTGGTCGTCGACGAGGCCGGCCAGTTCGCGCTCGCGAACACCGTCGCCGTGTCGGTCGCGGGCCGCAACCTCCTGCTGCTGGGCGACCCCCAGCAGCTCCCGCAGGTCAGCAAGGGCAGCCACCCCGTGCCGGTGGACCGCTCGGCGCTGGGCTGGCTGGCGCACGGCCACGACACGCTGCCCGACGAGCTCGGCTACTTCCTGGACCGCACGTGGCGCATGCACCCGGCGCTCACGTCGGCCGTGTCCCGGCTGTCGTACGAGGACCGGCTCGCGTCGGTCGGGCTCACGTCGCTGCGGTCGCTCGAGGGTGTCGCGCCGGGCGTCCGGACCATCCTCGTCGACCACGAGGGCCACGCCGTCTCCGCTCCTGTCGAGGCGGCGGTCGTCGTCGGGACCGTGCGGGACCTGGTGGGGCGCCGCTGGCAGGACCCGCACACCGGCACCGACCGCCTGCTGGCGCCGCAGGACGTCCTCGTCGTCGCCCCGTACAACGCCCAGGTGTGGACCGTGCGCCGCACGCTGGACAAGGCCGGGCTCGGCGGCGTGCGCGTCGGCACGGTCGACAAGTTCCAGGGCCAGGAGGCGCCGGTGGTGGTCGTGACGATGACCGCGTCGTCCGCCGAGGACGTGCCGCGTGGCATGGAGTTCCTGCTCAACCGGAACCGCGTCAACGTCGCGATCTCCCGGGCCCAGTGGTGCGCGGTCGTGGTCCGCGCCCACACCCTCACCGACTACCTGCCGGGCGGCCCGACGTCGCTGGGCGAGCTCGGCGCGTTCCTGGGCCTGACGACGGACTGACCGCGGCCCGGCCCGGACGCCGGTCAGAGGGCGAGCGGCTCCCCGCGGGCCTCGACGTCGACGGGGCTCGGGGACGCGGCCCGGACCGCGAGACCGACGACGACGGGCAGGGCGAGGACGGCGATCCCCCCGAGGCCGAGGACCAGGGAGGTGAGCGCGGGCGGGAGCGGGCTCCACGCGGTCAGGGCGAGCAGGCGCTCACCCCACGTCTCTCCCGCGTAGTGGAAGTCGAGCACCCGTGCGACGGAGAACCCGACGAGCACCGTGCCGCCGAGCGCCACCGCCGTGGCCACGGCTCCCCGGAACCGCGCGGGCACGGTGGCCATCACGCCGAGGCCGAGCGCCGCCGCGATCCCGGCGAGCCCGGCGTACAGGTACCGCCCTTGCATGCCCTTCGGCGACCCGAACACGCGGTACAGCTCGAGGCCCTCGGAGACGAGGACGGCGAGGCACAGCACGAACGGGGCGACGAGCAGCAGGGCGTCGGCCCGGGTGGCGAGGTAGGACCGGCGACGGACGACGAACAGCGCCATCGCCGTCAGCAGCGCCAGGGAGAGCGCCCAGGTGAGAGCGGTCGGGAACGGCTGGCCGGGCTTGATCGACAGGGTCGCCCAGAACCGGAGCGGGATCAGGTCCACCGCCGTGCGCACGTACGGGCCCAGCACGTCGCCGATCCCCAGGGGCACGTCGAGGCGGGCGGCGTGGCCGGCCGGCTGCAGCTTGCCGAAGACCAGCAGGTTGCGCAGCCACCACCAGGCGCCGAGCAGCGACAGTGCGCCGACGGTGACGAGCCGCACCAGGGGCCCGCGCCACGTCCGCCCTCGTGCCGCGGCGATCGCGTAGGCCGCCACGAGCACGGGCACGAAGACCAGGCCCCAGGCCTTGGCGAGCAGCGCGACGGCCAGGACGAGACCTGCCCCGACGGCCGTCCGCCACCGGAGGTCGCCGGTGGCGATCCGGGTGCACAGCCAGGCGAGCACGGCGCACGCGACGATGACGAGGCTGTCGTTGTTGACCGACCCCCCGAGCGCGCCGAGCTGCGGGATGAGGAACGGGACGGCGGCGGCGAGGACGACACCAGGCGGGTCCGCGCCGAGCCGCCGGGTGACGGCCGCCAGCAGCCAGGGCAACGGCGCCATCAGCAGCACGCTGACCAGGCGGAACACCCACACCGTCACGGTGTACGGGGTGCCGGCGGGGAGCACCTTGTCGACCAGCGCGAGGATCGCGTAGTAGCCCGGCGGGTGCTGGCCGATGGGGTTGACGTGCCCCAGGGTGACGGCCTCGCCCGGCTGGACGAAGGGCTGCCGGCTGTCCCGCGGCTGGGCGCCGTCGGCGGGCAGCGGGTAGTACCGGTCCTGCCCCGGTCCGGGGTTCGTCCGGATCCCGGCCGCCTCGAGGGTGTCGACGACCTGGTCCGCGTGGTGGAGGCGCTTGTACCCGGGCCACGAGTGCGTCGCGCCGAAGGCGATCGCCGCACTCACGTGGGCGACCTCGTCCGCGGAGCGGTAGGTCGGGAGCAGGACGGTCCACGCCAGCAGGAGGGCGACCCAGAGGCCGCAGATGACGCGCACCGCACGTCGGGAGGGGTGCGTCACGATCAGAGACGGTACCCGTCTCGCCGAGCGGGCCACGCCACCACCCGGTAGACACGTGCCTCACGCCCGCGACCGACCCCCGCGATCGAGGAGTGCCCCGTGAGGATCAGCGACACCGGTGACCTGTGGTGGAAGAACGCCGTCATCTACTGCCTGGACGTCGAGACGTACATGGACTGGGACGACGACGGCGTCGGCGACCTCCCGGGCCTGGTGCAGCGCCTGGACCATCTCGCCGACCTCGGGGTGACCTGCCTGTGGCTCATGCCGTTCTACCCGACGGGTGACGTGGACGACGGCTACGACATCGTCGACTTCTCGGCGGTCGACCCGCGACTGGGCAGCCCGGGCGACCTCGTCGAGCTCATCCGCACGGCCCGCGACAGGGGGATCCGGGTCATCGCGGACCTCGTCGTCAACCACACCTCCGAGAACCACCCGTGGTTCAAGGAGGCCAGGCGCAGCAAGGACAACCGGTACCGCGACTTCTACGTGTGGCGGTCGGACAAGCCGCCCTCGACGAAGGACGAGGCCGTCTTCCCGGACAAGGAGGGGGGCATCTGGACGAAGGACGACCGCACGGGCGAGTGGTACCGGCACCACTTCTACCGCCAGCAGCCCGACCTCAACACGGCGAACCCGCAGGTCAGGGACGCAATCGCCAAGAACATCGGGTACTGGGCGGAGCTGGGCCTGTCGGGCTTCCGGGTCGACGCCGTGCCCTTCTTCCTCGCGGACACCGCCAACACCCCGTACGACGACGTCGCGCACCCGCACGACTACCTGAAGTCGCTGCGCGCGTTCCTCACCCGGCGGGCCGGCGACGCGATCCTCATGGGCGAGGTGAACCTCCCGTACGAGCAGCAGGCGCTGTTCTTCGGCGACTCCGACGGGGACGGGACGTCCGACGGCGACGAGCTCAACCTGCAGTTCGACTTCATCGGCATGCAGTCCCTGTACCTGGCGATGGCCCGGCAGGACGCGACGCCCCTCGCCGACGCGCTCACGTCCCGTCCGCGGATCCCCCGCGACGCCCAGTGGGCCACGTTCGTGCGCAACCACGACGAGCTGACCCTGGACAAGCTCTCGGACGACGAGCGCCAGGAGGTGTTCGCCGCCTTCGGCCCGGACCCCGAGATGCAGCTCTACGGCCGTGGTCTGCGCCGCCGGCTCCCGACGATGCTCGGCGGCGACCCGCGCCGGCTCCGGATGGTCTACTCGCTCCTCTTCTCACTGCCGGGCACGCCCGTCCTGTACTACGGGGAGGAGATCGGCATGGGCGAGAACCTGTCCGCCGAGGACCGGCTCGCGGTGCGGACGCCCATGCAGTGGTCGTCGGGCGAGAACGGCGGCTGGTCCCGTGCCCCGCGCCGCAAGCTGGTGCGGCAGCTCACCGACGGCGGGTACGGGCCGGAGCACGTGAACGTCGCCGACCAGCGGCGGGACCCGGAGTCGCTCCTCAACTTCGTGCAGCTCCTGGTGCGGCGGTACCGGGAGAGCCCCGAGCTCGGCTGGGCCCGCGACGCCGAGATCCTCGGCCAGCCGCACGCGTCCGTCCTCGCGCACCGCAGCACCTGGGGCGACGGCTCGACGGTCACGCTGCACAACCTGTCGGACCAGCCGGTCATGGTCCCGTTGCGGCTCGACGACTGCGACGACACCGTCGCGCTCGTCGACCTGCTCCGCGACGGCACGACCCCGGTCGAGGCCGACGGCAGGGTCGAGATCGAGCTCACCGGCTACGGCTACCGCTGGCTGCGCGTGGTCCGCGAGGGCGACCGCCGGCTGCTCTGAGAGGCGAATCGTTTCGGCGGGGAGCGCTCACGAACCGCTCAGCACATCCCCAGGAAACTCGCGTACCGTGCGTGGGTCCGCCGCCTCCCCGGGCGGGACCCGAACAGACGGAGGACTTTCGTGCGCCGCACGACCACCGCTCGCGGCCTCGCGGCCGCCACCCTCGCCCTCGCCCTGTCGTTCACGCTCGCCGCGTGCTCGGGGGACTCCAGCGACAGCCCGTCCGCGTCCCCGTCCGCCTCCGCGGGTGTCGACGCCGCCGCCGACAAGGCCGCGCTCGCCAAGGTCAAGCTCGAGGGTGAGGCCGGCAAGGAGCCGACCATCACGCTGCCGAGCAAGCCCTTCAACGTGACGAGCTTCGTGTCGCGGCTGGTGGAGGACGGCGACGGCGCCGCGATCGAGGACGGCCAGAACCTCACGGTCCACATGCTCGTGGTGGACGGCAAGGACGGCGCCTCGCAGGGCTCCACCTACGCCGAGGACGCCCCCGAGACGCTCACGGCCGGCGCGACCACGATCACCGAGCTCGACGAGGTCCTCAAGGGTGCGCACGTCGGCGCCCGCGTGCTCCTCGCGCTCAACGCGCAGGACGCCACGCAGGTCTACGCGCTCGAGATCGTCGACGCGAAGACGATCCCCGCCCGCGCCGAGGGTGAGGCCGTGGCACCCGTCGAGGGCCTGCCCGCGGTGACGCTCGACGAGTCGGGCGCCCCGTCCATCACGCCGGTCGCGGGCGACGCCCCGACCGAGCTCGTGGTCCAGCCGCTCATCAAGGGCAGCGGCCCCGCCGTCACCGACGGTCAGAAGGTCACCGTGAAGTACACGGGCTGGCTGTGGGACGGCACGAAGTTCGACTCGTCGTGGGACAGCAAGTCCACGTTCCCGTTCACGGTCGGTGCCGGTCAGGTCATCACCGGCTGGGACAAGGGCGTCGCGGGCCAGACGGTCGGCAGCCAGGTGCTCCTCGTCGTCCCGCCCGCCGAGGGCTACGGCGACCAGGACAAGGGCACGATCCCGCCGAACTCCACGCTCGTCTTCGTCGTCGACATCCTCGACGCCTCGTAGCCGACGCAGGTCCCCCGGAAGGCCCGGGGTCGTCGTCCCGCACAGGGACGCGCGACCCCGGGCCTTCGCGCTTCCCCGGCCTGCCGGAGCCGCGTCCGCTGGCTACTGTGGGCCCAGGTCCCCTCAGAGGGAGCAGCGAGCGACGAAGCGAGCGGGCATGGACCAGGCGACGACACGAACCGTGGCTCTGGTCGGCGCCGCGGGCGCGGGCAAGACGACCCTCGTCGAGGCCCTCCTGCACCGGGCCGGGGCGATCTCCCGGCCGGGGCGCGTGGAGGAGGGCTCGACGGTCAGCGACCACGAGCCGGAGGAGATCGCGCGCGGCATCTCCCTTTCCCTCGGCGTCGCGCCCTTTCCGTGGACCGCACCGGACGGGCTGACGTACGACGTCACGCTGCTCGACGCGCCGGGGTCCGCCGACTTCGCGGGTGCGCTCGACGCGGCGCTGGCGGCGGCGGACTTCGCGCTCGTCGTGGTGAGCGCCGTGGACGGCGTGCAGGCGGGCACCCTCAGCGCGTGGCGGCAGGTCGCCGAGGCGGGCCTGCCGCGCCTCGTCGTGGTCACGAAGGAGGACCGGGCCCGAGCGGACTTCCGGCACGTGCTCGCCGACCTGCGCACCGCGTTCGGCGACGGGCTCGTGCCGCTGGAGCTGCCGCTCGGCGAGGAGCAGGCGTTCACCGGGGTCGCGGACGTGCTCAGCGAGGAGGGTCTCGCCTACGAGCAGGACGGCCGCCACCACACGGAGGCGCTGCCCGCGGGCATGGTCGACGAGGAGCACCGCCTGCACGACGAGGTGACGGAGGAGATCGTCGCGCACGACGACGACCAGCTCGAGCGGTACCTGTCGGGCGAGGTGCCGACCACCGCGGAGCTGGAGCAGACGCTCGCGCACGAGGTCCGGGACGGGGAGGCGTTCCCCGTCCTCGTCGTGTCGGGCGTGACCGGGGTCGGCGTCGACCGGCTCGCGGACCTGCTGTGCGAGCTCGGCCCGTCCGCCGGCGACCGCCCCAAGCTCGTCCGGGCCGGGAAGACGGACGTCGAGGTCGCCCCCGACCCGAAGGGCCCGACCCTGGTGCACGCGTTCCGGACGCTCGCCGACCCGTTCGTCGGGCAGGTGACCCTGCTCCGGGTCCTGTCCGGCACGGTCCGCCCCGGCGACAAGCTCGTCAACACCACCACCAAGGCCGAGGAGCGGATCCCCGGCCTGTTCCGCCTGCGCGGCAAGGAGCACCTGCCCCTCGACTCGGTGCCTGCGGGCCACGTCGCGGCCGTCGCGAAGCTCACGGGGACGCCGTCCGGCTCCCTGCTCGCGGACCGCACCGGCCCGGGCGCGTCGATGACGGCCGTCCCGCCGCGCGAGCGTCCGGCCGTCTACGCGCTCGCCCTCGAACCCGTCACGCAGTCCGACGACGACCGCCTCTCCGCGGCGCTGACCCGGCTCACCGCCGAGGACCCGACCCTGAGCGTCGACCGCTCGACCGACCGCACCGTGCTGCGCGGTCTCGGGGACACCCACCTCGCCGTGGCCCTCGAACGCCTGGCCCGCGTGTTCGGCGTGCACGTCAGCACGTCGCCCGTGCCCGTCGGGTACCGGGAGACGATCCGCAAGCAGGTCGAGGCCGAGGGCAAGGTGAAGAAGCAGTCCGGCGGGCACGGGCAGTACGCCGTGGTGCAGCTGCGGGTGTCGCCGCTGCCGCACGGGTCGGGGTTCGAGTTCGTCGACAAGGTCGTCGGCGGGGCCATCCCCCGCGGGTACCTGCCGGCGGTGCAGCGCGGCGTCACCGAGGCGATGGCGTCCGGTGGCCCGCACGGGTACCCCGTCGTCGACCTGCGTGTCGAGGTGTACGACGGCAAGTCCCACTCCGTCGACTCGTCCGACATGGCGTTCCGCACGGCTGCGGCCACCGGGGTCCGCGAGGCGTTGCAGGCCGCCGGCACGCTCGTGCTGGAGCCGATCAGCCACGTCGAGGTCGTCGTCCCCAGCAGCGCGCAGGGCGACGTGATGAGCGACCTGTCCTCCCGCCGCGGCCGGATCAGCGCCACGACGTCGCTCGACGACGGCAGCGTCCGCATCGAGGCGACCGTGCCGGAGGCCGAGCTCGCCCGGTACGTGCTCGACCTGCGCTCGCTGACCGGTGGGCGGGCCGAGCTGACGATGGTGCCCGACCACTACGAGGTGTGCCCCGACCACCTCGTGCCCGCCTGACGGTCCCGAGTCCCTAGGCTCACACCATGGCGCGCTACTTCGACGTGCATCCCCAGAACCCGCAGCCCCGGTCGATCTCGCAGGTCGTGGACGTGCTGCGGAACGAGGGGGTCATCGCGTACCCCACCGACTCCTGCTACGCGCTCGGGTCGACGATCGACAACCACGAGGGCGCGGAGCGCATCCGCCGCATCCGGCACCTCGACGACAAGCACCACTTCACGCTCGTGTGCGCCGACTTCGCGCAGCTCGGCCAGCTCGTCCAGCTGAGCAACAGCGCGTTCCGGGCGATCAAGGCCGCGACCCCCGGCCCGTACACGTTCATCCTGCCCGCGACCCCCGAGGTCCCCCGGCGGCTGGCGCACCCGAAGAAGCGGTCCGTCGGCGTGCGCATCCCCGACCACCCGGTGGTCGCCGCCCTGCTGCGCGAGCTCGGCGAGCCCCTGCTGTCCAGCACCCTGCTGCTGCCCGGGCAGGAGGACCCGATGACCGAGGGCTGGGAGATCAAGGAGGAGCTCGACCACCAGCTCGACGCGGTGCTCGACGCAGGCGACTGCGGCCGCGAGCCGACGACGGTGGTCGACTGGACCGAGGGCGCGCCCGAGGTGGTCCGGATCGGGGCCGGCGACCCGGACCGGTTCTGAGGACCGTGGCGCACGTCGGTGTCGTCGGACCGAGCACAGCCGGCGCGCGCGACGAGGCCCACGCCCGCGCCCTCGGACGTGGGCTCGCCGACCGCGGGCACGTCGTGCTCTGCGGCGGCCTCGGCGGCGTGATGCGGGCCGTCGCGGCGGGGGTCCGGGACGGCGGCGGGGTCGTCGTCGGCCTGCTGCCCGGGCACGACCGCGCCGACGGCGACGAGCACCTCACGGTGGCGATCCCCACCGGGATGGGCGAGATGCGCAACGCGCTCCTCGTGCGGTCGAGCGACGTGGTCGTGAGCGTGGGCGGGTCCTGGGGGACGCTGTCCGAGGTGGCGCTGGCCGTGCGCACCGGCGTGCCGGTCGTCGCGCTGGACGGTTGGCAGGTGCTCACGGCCGACGGGTCCGCACCGGTCGGGCCGGCGCCCGTGCGGGTCTCGACGGTGGCCGGGGCGCTCGCGGCGGTCGACGAGGTCGCCGGCCGGTCGACGGGGCGACCGTGACCCGGTGGGGCGCGTCCCGTGACGTGCGGTGCGCCGCGTGACCACGGCCGGCCCGACGAGCGCGGGTGACGTCGCCCGCGCCGCAGCCGCCGCTCCCGACCTGGCCGCTCTCGACGCCGTCGTCCCGACCTGCCGGGCGTGCCCGCGCCTCGTCGAGTGGCGTGAGACGGTCGCCGCCACCAGGCGCGCCGCCTTCCGCGACGAGACCTACTGGGCCCGCCCCGTCCCCGGCTTCGGCGACCCTGCCGCCCGGGTCCTCGTCGTCGGCCTGGCACCCGCGGCGCACGGCGCCAACCGCACCGGCCGGATGTTCACGGGCGACCGCTCGGGCGACTTCCTGTTCGCGGCGATGCACCGCACCGGGTTCGCGTCGCAGGCCACGTCCGTGCGCGCCGACGACGGCCTCGTGCTGACGGGCGTCCGGGTCACCGCACCCGTGCGCTGCGCCCCGCCGGCGAACGCCCCCACGCCCGAGGAGCGGCGCACGTGCGGGCCGTTCCTCGGCCGGGAGGTCGAGCTCGTCGCCGCGCGCGTGATCGTGGTGCTCGGCGGGTTCGGGTGGCAGGCCCTGCTCGCGACGCTCGACGAGCAGGGGTGGGACGTGCCGCGGCCACGCCCCCGGTTCGGTCACGGGGCGGAGGTCGTCCTGCGGCGGGGCGACGCCGAGGTGGTGCTCCTCGGCTGCTTCCACGTGAGCCAGCAGAACACGTTCACGGGCCGGCTCACCCCGGCGATGCTCGACGCGGTCCTGCTGCGGGCCCGGGAGCTGGCGGCGTCCTGACGCAGGCGTCGGGGGTGGTCGCTAGCGTCGGTGGTACCAGCCGTCGTCGGGAGGGGTCGTCATGAAGGTCGCGTTCGTCGCCGGGTTCGGTCCGATCACCCGGGACGCCACCGCCGCTCGCGCGTTCTGGGGCGACGGGCTCGGCATCGAGCTGGAGGAGCCCGTGCCGGGCTACCTCACCAACGACTCGCTCGACGGCGTGAAGGCGTTCGCGCTGTGGCCGCTCGCCCAGGCCGCGCAGTCGACGTTCGGCACCGACACGTGGCCCGCCGGGGTGCCCGAGCCGCAGGCGTGGCTCGAGCTCGACCTCGGGTCCGTCGACGAGGTCGCCCCCGCCGTCGCCGAGCTGCGCGCTCAGGGCCACCGGCTGCTCAAGGACGTCACCGAGGAGCCGTGGGGTCAGACGACGGCCCGCGTGCTCAGCCCGGAAGGGCTCCTCGTCGGCGTCACCTACACGCCGTGGATGCACTGACCGGTCACGAACCGGCGGCGGCCGGCTCCGGCACGAGGCACAGATACGTGCCGTCCTCGAGCCTGAGCACCGTCTCCGTGGCCGTCTGGCACATCGCCGGGTCCGTCGTGGCGATCCTGGCCCGGAAGTCGTGCACCCCGGTGCACCGCACCTCGGTGGCCGCGTCCTCGCCCATCGCGCGGTAGCACGACCCCGCGACCGGTCCCGGCATCGGGTTCAGCGGGCTGCGGCCCGTCGTGTACGTGACGAGACCGCTCACCCCGACCGCCGCCGCGACCAGGACGCCCAGCACCGCGAGGGTCACACCGGCCCCGCCGAGCGCCTCACCGCCCGCTGCCCGTGAGGACCGGTACGCCATGCCGGCACGCACCAGGAGGATGGCGCCGGTCACGATCCCGCCGGTCCAGACGACCCCGCCGTGGCTGCCGTCCGCCCACAGGCCCGTGAGCCCGCCGACGATCATGACGCCGAGGCCGATCCAGAACTGGGCGACGGCACCGTGGCGCAGGTGACCTGCGACGTCGTCGACGGGAGCGCCCGGCAGGCCGAAGCCGCCGGACGCGGGTCGGCCGTACGCGGGCTGGCCGAAGGCGGGCTGGCCGTACGCGGGTGCGCCGTTCGCCGGCGGGCCGAAGCCCACGGGCACGCCGTACCCGGGAGCGCCGGGCGCGGGAAGGTCGTAGCCGACCGGTGCGCCGTAGCCGCCTGCCGTGCGCGCCCCGGACCGGTCGTCCGTCGGCGCGGGGTCGCCGAACATCCTGATCCGGCCCTCGGCGGGTGCGGGCTGCTGGCCGGCCCAGCCCGGGGCGGGCAGCTCGGCCGCGACGGGGGCGAGCGCGAGCGAGGGGTCGACCGCGCCGGGCGACCACTGGCCGCCGGGTGCGACGGCGGGGGCGACGGCGGGCGCCGCTGCCACGGGCCGGAGGTGCTCGGTCCAGGCGGTGCCGTCGTACCAGCGCTGCACGCCCGGCGTCGAGCCGTCGTCGTACCACCCGGCGGGCACGGTTCCCTGTCCTGTCACACGTGAGTCGTCGGCGCGCGCGAGCGCGGTCTTGACCCCGACGCACCGGTCAGGGCCGAGATCTCGCCCGCTGAACAGCCACGGCACTTCTTTCGATGCTCTAACAAAGTCGTCTAGGGTGGACGAACGGCGCGCGACGGAGAGCGCCGGCACGACGACGAAGGAGACGGCGTGGCAGCGAGCAGCATCCCCGGCGGGTACGTGGCGGGCATGACGTGGGGCTGGACCGGGATCCGCGGCACGTGGGCCGTCCCCGAGGCGGAACGGTCGATGGACCTCATGGTCGAGCGGCTCGGCGTGACCTGGACCGCCGTCACCTTCTCCGCGCTGCAGGACACCGCCCACTCCACCGAGATCCGCTTCCGGGACGCTCCCACGGTCACGGACGACGAGGTCCGCTGGGCGATCCGGGCCGCGAAGGCCCGCGGTCAGCACGTGATCCTCAAGCCCGTCGTCAACTGCGCGGACGGCACCTGGCGGGCGCACATCAACTTCTTCGACGTCGACGTGCCGCCCGAGCCGAAGTGGCACGAGTGGTTCGCGTCGTACACCGAGTTCGTGGTGCACCACGCCCGGATCGCCGCCGAGGAAGGCGTCGAGATGCTCTGCATCGGCTGCGAGATGGTGCAGACCGACCGCCGCGAGGCCGAGTGGCGCGCCCTGGTCGCCGACGTGCGGGCCGTGTACGGCGGGCTCGTCACCTACAACTGCGACAAGTACCAGGAGGACCACGTCACCTGGTGGGACGCCGTCGACGTCATCTCGTCCTCCGGGTACTACCCGCTCGGCGACTGGGACCGGCAGCTCGACCGCATCGGCGCGGTCGTCGAGCGGCACGGCAAGCCGTTCGTCTTCCTCGAGGCCGGCTGCCCCAGCCGCGTCGGCTCCCCCGCCCTGCCGAACGACTGGAACCTGCCGGGCGCCGCGTCCCCGCAGGCGCAGGACGACTGGTACCGCGACGCGTTCGCCGCGTGCGCTCGCCGCGACTGGGTCGGCGGGTTCGTCCTGTGGGACTGGCCCGCACGCGTGCCCGACGAGACCGCCGCCGCGACCGACCGCGACTACTCGGTCTTCGGCAAGCCCGCCGAGGCGACCGTCCGGGAGGCATACCGGCAGGCGCTCGGCGCAGCCGGCTGACCGGGCGCCCTGCACGGTCGTCGGCCGCAGCGTGAAGACTTCGTCGCACCGGGAGCGACGAAGTCTTCACCGTGACCCACGCCGGTCGGGGTCCAGCCGCCCGCCGTCCCAGTACCTGGACGGATGACTGCGACACGACGACCCGCGCGCGGCGCCGACCTACAGTGCGCCTGTGACGCGCCTCGAGCTCTCGTTCCTCACGTTCGTCCCGTACGACGACCCGGCCGACGCCGCCCGCTCCCTGCACGACGCGGTCGACCTCTTCCGGTTCGCCGAGGAGCTCGGGTACGACACGGGGTTCGTGCGCGTGCGGCACCTGGAGCAGTTCCTGTCGTCCCCGTTCCCGCTGTTCTCGGCCATCGCCGCCCGCACGTCCCGGCTGCGGTTCGGCACCGCCGTGCTCCCCATGCGGTACGCCGACCCGATCGCCGTCGCGGAGGACGCCGCCACCGTGGACCTGCTGTCCGGCGGCCGTCTGGAGCTCGGCGTCGCGGGCGGCATCAAGCCGGCGGCCGCCGTGCTCGACCCGGTGTACGGCGCGAGCGAGCGAGGCTTCGACGAGGAGTCGCAGGACCGCATCGCCCGCCTCCGTGCCGCGCTGCGCGGAGAGGCCGTCGCCGTCGCCCCCGACCAGGGCTTCCCCATCGCCCCTCCCGGCACCCCGCTCACGGTCACCCCGCACAGCCCGGGGCTGGCCGACCGGGTCTGGTACGGGCCGGGCTCACGCGCGACGGCCGTCCGCACCGCCGAGCAGGGCATGGACCTCATGGTCTCGACGCTCAACAGCGAGGACGAAGGCCGCTCCTTCCAGGAGGGTCAGCGCGACCAGATCCTCGCCTACAAGGAGGCGTTCGACGTCCCCGGACGCACGCCGCGCATCGTCGCCGGACGCATCCTGCTGCCCAGCGTCACCCCCGCGGACGACGACCTGTTCGCCGAGTACGTCGCCTGGTACGCCGGGCGGTTCGACGACCGCGGCCGCCCGCTCGGCGGCAAGGGGTTCGGCGTGTTCAGCCCGACCCACCACGGCCACCCCGACGCCGTGGTGCAGAGCCTGCGCGACGACATCGCCCTGCGCGAGGCCACCGGCCTCGACGTCGTCCTGCCTGCGAACGCCACCCACGAGATGAGCCGCCGCATCCTGGAGAACGTGGCGACCCACGTCGCCCCGCACCTGGGCTGGACACCGGCCGGGTAGGGCACCACCGCCCACGCCTCGGCGCCCGGCGTCGCGCCGGTGTCGCCTCAGTCCGTGCCGGCAGCCGCCGCCTGTCGCGCCTGCGACCACTCCGGCAGCTGCTGGATGGTCCACTCGTTGCCGTCCGGGTCGGTGAACCCGGTGAACCGCCCCCACGCGAGGTCCTGCACGGGCGACGCCTCGACACCGTGCTCCACGAGGAACGCCCGCGCCGCGTCCGCGTCGTCGACCACGACCTGCAGACCCTTGAGCGAACCGGGAACGGTGTCGATGAGCCCTTCGCCGATCGCGATCGAGCACGCCGAGCCGGGCGGCGTGAGCTGGACGAACCGGAGCTCGTCGCTCACCCGCTGGTCGTGGTCCACGTGGAACCCGACCTGGTCGGCGTAGAACGCCTTGGCCCGGTCCACGTCGCTGACCGGGACGAACACGAGCTCCAGCTTGAACTCCATGACGATGCCTCCGTGACGTCGGTGCGAGGACCCCATCGTCCCGCCGACCGCCCACACCGCTACCGCCCGGTCACCGACCACGTCCCGGCCGCGAGGTCCAGCAGCCGCGGCAGGATCACGTCCCCGGAGGTGCGCAGCCCGTCGTGCAGGTACTCGTTGGTGATCCACACCTGGGTGTTCCCGACGGCGTCGGCGGTCGCGAGGGCGAGGTCGAGGTCCACGTACGGGTCGTCGTAGTACTGCACGGCCGCGACGGGCACCTCGTTCGAGGCGAGCCGGGCGGGGTCGTACAGGTCGGGCCACCAGCGGCGGTCGGCGAGCACGTGCGCGACCTCCCGGAAGGGTCGCAGGGCGGAGTGCTGCTCGTACATCCACGGGAACATCGCCTCGCCCGTGAGCAGCAGGGGGCGCGCGGACGACGCGAACCACTCCCACCGTTCGAGCTCCGCCTGGGCCGCCCAGCCGCCGGTGCGCTCGCCCTGGTGGTAGATGACCTCCTGCAGCACCGCGTACAGGGGGTTGGAGTCGAACGACGTGCGGTGGGCGACGTTGGCGAGGAACCCGGACGACGGCTCGCCGCGGGTGTCGAGCGCGGTGTCGAGCAGCCAGTGCACCTCGTCGATGCCCGTGCTCATGCCGAGCTCCATGCCGAGGGTCTGCAGCCGCTCCGGGGTGAACGGGTCGCCGTTGGGCAGCACCGCGCCGCCACCGGCGAGCCGGTCCGCGAGCGCGCCGAGCGCGACGACGTCGCCGGGGTGGCGGCGGGCGAGCTCGGCGTTGCGGGCGGCCTGGCGGCGGAACGTGTGCCGGTAGACGGACTCGGCGTCGGCCGTGATCCCGGGCAGGCCGCCCGTCACGTAGCAGGACGTGAGCGCCTCGGGGTGGCGCGAGAGATACGTCAGGGTGAGGAAGCCGCCGTACGACTGGCCGAGGGTGGCCCACCGGCGGCCGCCGTACAGGGTCGCGCGGACGTGCTCGGCGTCGGAGACGATCGCGTCGGCGCGGAAGCACGCGAGGTACTCGGCGGCCGTCTTCGCGTCGTCGAACGTCGCGATGCTGCGGCCGTCGACGCGCGACGAGCGGCCGGTCCCCCTCTGGTCGAGCAGCACGAGCCGGTGCTTCTCGAGCGCCTTCGCGACCCAGCCGCCACCGAGCGGCCGCGGTCCTTGGCCGCCGGGTCCGCCCTGCAGGAACAGCAGCAGGGGCAGGTCCTCGGACGCACGGAGCGGGTCGACGAGCTCGCGAACGAACACGTCGATCGACCCGAACCGCTCCGGGGCCGACCAGTCCACGGGCACGGCCACGCGGTGCTCCCGCACGACGAACCCGGTCATCCGATATTCGCGCTGCTCGTCCACGTCGGTCAGCCTACGGTCGGAGGGAATGCCTGCACGGTGCATCGACTTGGAGGACACCGTGAGCTCCACCAGCCCAGCGACACGGGCGAGCGTCGGTTTCCGCTCGGACCGCGGCCCGATCCTCATCGCGATCATGACGACGACCGGTCTCGTCGCGATCGACGCGACCATCCTGGCCACGGCCGTCCCCACGATCGTCCGGGACCTGGGCGGGTTCTCGAGCTTCCCGTGGCTGTTCTCGATCTACCTGCTCACGCAGGCGGTGTCGGTCCCGATCTACTCCAAGGTCGCCGACACGGTCGGCCGCAAGCCCGTCATCCTCGTCGGCGTCGGGCTGTTCCTCGTCGGGTCCGTGCTGTGCGGGATCGCGTGGAGCATGCCGGCGCTCATCGCGTTCCGGGCGGTGCAGGGGCTCGGCGCCGGGGCGGCGCAGCCGATGGCGGTGACGATCGCCGGAGACATCTACACGGTGGCGGAGCGGGCGAAGGCCCAGGGGTACATCGCGAGCGTGTGGGGGATCTCGTCGGTCGTCGGGCCGACGCTCGGCGGCCTGTTCTCCGAGTACCTGTCGTGGCGGTGGATCTTCTTCGTCAACGTGCCCCTGTGCGTCGCGGCGGCCTGGCTGCTGGTCCGGTACCTGCACGAGACGGTGGAGCGGACCCGGCACCGCATCGACTGGACGGGCGGCGCGCTGCTGACCGCCGGGCTCAGCCTGCTGATCCTCGGGCTCCTCGAGGGCGGCAACGCGTGGGCGTGGGCGTCCTTCCCGTCGTTCGCGTCGCTGTCCGTCGCGGTGGTGCTGCTGGTGGGCTTCGTGCTCGTCGAACGCCGCGCACCCGAGCCGGTGCTGCCGCTGTGGGTGTTCTCCCGGCCGCTGCTGCGGTCCACGGCCCTCGTGGGCGTCGGCGTGGGTGCCGTGCTGCTCGGGCTCACGTCGTACGTGCCGAGCTACCTGGAGGCGCTGCTCCACGTGACGCCCCTGGTGTCCGGCCTGACGCTCGCGACGCTGACCATCGGCTGGCCGATCAGCGCGTCCCAGTCCGGGCGGCTCTACCTGCGGTTCGGGTTCCGGACGACGGCCCTCATCGGCACGACCGTCGTGCTGCTGGCCGCGACCGCGCTCGCCCTCACGTCCACCCACCCGTCGCTGTGGATCGTCGGCGCGTGCTGCTTCTTCATCGGCGCCGGGCTCGGCCTCGTCGCCACGCCCAGCCTCATCGCGGCCCAGGCGAGCGTCGGGTGGAACGAGCGTGGCGTCGTCACCGGGGCCAACCTGTTCGCCCGGTCGATGGGCAGCGCGGTCGGCGTCGCGGCCCTGGGTGCACTCGTCAACGGCCGGATGCACGGGCTCGACGCCACGCAGGCGCCGGACCTGTTCCAGCAGGCGGTCACGGCCGTGTTCGTCGCGGTGGCCGCGGTCGCCGTCGGCACGCTCCTCGCGGCGGCGTCGATGCCGCGCACGGGCCGCCCGGAGGCCGCCGACTCGCTGCCCTGACGGACGTCAGGACGCGGCCGGGTGCTCCACGTGGACGTCCGGCCCCGGGAACACGAGCGCCTCGTGGCCGTCGTCGAACCGGACCAGGTACGGCGGCGCACCGTCCTGCCCGCGTGCCTCGACGACCGTGCCGGAGCGGGTCACGGTCCCGACGGTCCGGCCGTGCATGACGACCTTGTCACCGACCTCAGCGTGCATCGTCGCTCACCCCCGACCTTCAGGGTAGGCGGGAGGCCTCGGGGCCGCGCGCCCGGGACGCGGACGGGCCCGCCGCGGTGCGCGACGGGCCCGTCCCCGGGTGTCAGTCCTCGACGATGCACAGGACGGAGGTGTCGTCCTCGCCCTCGAGGTAGGAGGCGGACTCCTCGGGGCACAGGTCCGGGGTCGCGACCTCGGAGACGGCCTTGAACTGGTGCTCGTCGTCGCACGACACGGGCTGGGCCTCGGCGTCGTCCCCGACGGTCCAGCACGAGCCCGCGCCCTCGGGGATCGACTCGGCCCTCACGAGCGACGTCACGGCCGTGGCGCCGAGGGCGACGCAGGCGACGAGCCCGACGGCGGTCACGGCCTTGCCGAGCACGGTCAGCGCGGGGGCGCCGTCCTGCCGCGACGCCCGGTACGCCGCGAACGCGCGGAACAGCAGGACGGCGCCGAAGATCATGCCGCCGTACCAGATGAACCCGCCGCTCGCGCCGGACGCGATGATCGTCGAGATCGCACCGGCGAGGAAGAGCGCGACGCCGAACCAGAACGTGCCGACGGCCTGCCGGTGGTTGCGGCGTGCGTCGTGGGGCTCGCCGGCGACAGGGGCGTCGTCGTCCACCCAGAGCTGCCAGCCCGGGGGCGGCTCGGGCAGCGAGGGGTCGGGCGTCCAGGACGGGTCGGTGGGCCAGCCGTCGGCGGGGGTGGGCCAGTTGGGGGGCGGGTTGAGCTTCATCCGGCGGGGTCCTCGGGGCGTCTCGGGGGGTCAGGTCGATGGAGGCTAGCGGCGCGGACGAGCCTGTGTCCGGGCTTTGAGCCGTCTGTGGACAACTCCTTGTCGAGGGGCGCCCCGGGAATGTCCCGCCGCCGGGCGAGGTTGCGACCCACATGCCTCTGACCGGTGAGTACGCCCCCTCCACGTCCCCCTGGGCCCGCAAGCAGGCCGAGACCTACGAGCGGACCGACGGCCGCGAGGCCAACACGATGCAGGGCAAGCCGGTGATCGTCCTGACCACCGTCGGCGCCCGCAGCGGCAAGCTCCGCAAGACGGCCCTCATGCGGGTGGAGCACGACGGGCGGTACGCCGTGGTCGCGTCGAAGGGCGGCGCGCCGGAGCACCCCGAGTGGTACCACAACCTCGTCGCGCACCCCCACGTGGAGCTGCAGGACGGCGCCGTCAAGAAGGACTACCTGGCGCGCGAGCTGTCCGGCGAGGAGCGCGAGACCTGGTGGGCGCGGGCCCTCGAGCCGTGGCCCGCGTACGCCGGGTACCAGACGAAGACGGACCGGCTGATCCCGGTGTTCGTGCTGGAGCCGATCGAGCCGTCCGACGCCTGACCGTCAGCCGAGGAGCAGCTTCCAGCCGCCCACGCCGATCAGCCCGCCGAGGATCGGCGCGGCGACCGGGACCCACGAGTAGCCCCAGTCCGACGGCCCCTTGTGCCGCAGCGGGAGCAGCGAGTGCACGATGCGCGGCCCCAGGTCACGGGCGGGGTTGAGCGCGGGTCCGGTCGGCCCGCCGAGCCCGGCGACGAGCCCCCACACCAGGAACCCGATGACCACGTGCGCGAGCCCCGGCTCGGTCGCGGTCAGCGGTGAGTTCACGATGCCGAGCGCGCAGGAGAACAGCACGACGGACCCGAGCAGCTCGTTGAGGAACCCGTTGGTCCGGGAGTGCGCGGCGTTGATCGTGGAGAACGTCGCGAGGATGTCGTCCGGGTTGGTCGTCTTGTCGTAGTACGGCTTGTGCGTCACGACGATCGCCAGCTGCCCGGCCATCGCCCCGAGCATCTGCGCCACGATGTACGGCGCGACCTCCGACCACGGGAACAGCCCCCAGGCGGCGAGCCCGATCGTGAAGGCCGGGTTGATCTGGTTGCCGCTGATCCCGCCGAACATCACGGCCGGGATCATCACGCCGAACCCGTACCCCATGGCGATGAGCGACCACCCTCCGCCGTACCCCTTGGACCCCTTGAGGTGGACGTTCGCGACGGTCCCGTTGCCGAGGATGAGCAGGATCGCGGTGCCGATGAACTCGCAGGCCAGCCGCACACCGAGCGAGTACGACGGGTCCATGGCCCCACCCTGTCAGTCGGCGGCCCGCCCTGCCACGCTGTGCCGGTAGGAGTAGAAGGCGTAGACCCCGCCGCCGACCACGAGCCACGCCGCGAACCGCAGCCACGTGAGCGTGGTGAGGTTGAGCATCAGCCACAGGCAGGCCGTGCCGGCGACGATCGGCAGCGCCGGCGACCAGGGCACCCGGAACCCGCGCGTGAGGTCGGGGCGCGACCGCCGCAGGATCGGCACCCCGAAGCTGACCAGCACGAACGCGGACAGCGTGCCGATGTTGATCATCTCCTCGAGGAGCTCGACGTTCGACAGGCCCGCGATCAGCGCGACGACGACACCGGCCCCGATCTGCAGCCGCGCGGGCGTGTGGAACCGGTGGGACGTGCGCGAGATGCCGCGTGGCAGGAGCCCGTCGCGCGACATCGCGAACACCACCCGGGCCAGGCCCAGCAGCAGCACCATGAGCACGGACGTGAGCCCGACGAGGATCCCGACGCTGATGATCTTCCCCGCCCAGTCCGCCCCCACCAGCACGAACGCCGTGGCGAGCGACGGCGACTCGGACTCGGCGAGCTCCTGGTACGACACCATCCCGGTGACCACGATCGTCACGAGGATGTACAGCACGGTGACCACGGCCAGACCGCCGAGGATGCCCCGCGGCAGGGTCCGCTGCGGGTCGCGGGCCTCCTCCGCGGTCGTCGCGACCACGTCGAACCCGATGAACGCGAAGAACACGAGCGCCGCCCCGGACAGGATCCCGACGACCCCGTACGACGTCGGCTCCAGGCCGGACAGGAACGCGAACAGCGGCTGGTCCAGGCCGGTCTTGCCCGGGGCCGGCTGGGCGGGCGGGACGAACGGCGAGTAGTTGGCCTTGTCGACGTAGAAGAAGCCGGCGACGATCACGAACACCGTGATCGCGACCTTGAGGATCGTGAACACGCTGTTCACCCGGGCGCTGAGCTTCGTGCCGACCACCAGCAGCGTGGTGAACAGCGCGACGATGACGACCGGCCCCCACTCGACGTCGACCGACCCGATCGTGAACGTGGTGGGGATGTCGACCCCGAACAGCGAGAACGCGTCCGACAGGTACACGCCCCAGAACTTCGCGATGACGGCCGACGCGAGCAGCATCTCGAGGATGAGGTCCCACCCGATGATCCAGGCCACGAGCTCGCCCATCGTCGCGTAGGAGAACGTGTACGCCGACCCGGCGACGGGCAGCGTGGACGCGAACTCGGCGTAGCACATGATCGCCAGCCCGCACACGACGGAGGCGATGACGAACGACAGGATGACGGCCGGTCCCGCGTAGTTCGCCGCCGCCGTCGCGCCGACCGAGAAGATGCCCGCGCCGACCGCGACCGCGACGCCCAGCACCGCGAGGTCCCACGCGGTGAGCGTGCGGGTCAGCGACCGTTCCGGGTCGTCGACGGACGCGAGCGAGTCCTCCACGGACTTGCGACGGAACACGCCGGACGCCATCGGACCCCCCGAGGTTCGCTCCCGGGTCCGAGCATGCCGGTGATGGGGTCAGGGGGCACGCCGGAGGGCACGCCCGGCGACGCCGTCGACGAGCGCCGCCAGGGCCGCCGCGGCTGCGTAGACCGCGAGGTCGACCGCGTTGAACGTCGTGCCGAGCACGTACCGCAGCGCGGGCGCGTGCCCGACGAGCGTCGCCGGGACACCCGTGAGCTGCAGCAGCTCGACGGCCACGCACAGCCCGGTCGCGACGGCGGCGGCCGTCCACGGAGCCAGGCGCGGCGCCGCGAGCAGCACCAGCACGTAGACCAGCACCGCGTACAGCGCGTCGCCCGCCGGGTCCGCCCACGGCGCACCGCCCAGCCGCGCGACGGCCAGGCCCGCCCCGACCACCACGACGGCGACGGCCCCGAGGACGGTACGGGGACGGGCGGCAGCGGTCACACCCCCGACCGTACGTCCCGCCGCCGCCCGACGGACGCCGCCCGACCGCCGCGGGTGTGCAGGTCCTGGGCGGATACCGGGACCCACCGGTCGCTGCGCGGCGTACCGCGGGCAGGTCGGGACCTTCGTCAGCCCGTGCTCCGCGCCACCCACGCGGTCAGACCGTGGAGCCCGCCGTCCGCCCCTCGTACAGCGCGATCTTCAGCTCGATGGCGTCCAGGTGCGTCGCGACCTCGACGAGCTGCTGCTGCACCCGGTCGCGGTGCGCGCGCAGCAGCGCGAGCCGGGCCTCCTCGTTGCCGTCGCCCGCCCGGACCAGCTCCGCGTACGCGCGCACCTCGCGGATCGGCATGCCGGTCCCCCGCAGGCGCGTGACCATCCGGATCCACCCGAGGTCCTGGTCCGTGTACCGACGGTGGCCCGACGGCGCCCGGTCCACGGCCAGCATCAGCCCGTCCCGCTCGTAGTAGCGCAGCGTGTGGGTGGTGAGGCCCGTGGCCTCCGCCGCCTCGGCGATGGTCAGGCTCGTGTCCGCGGTCGCGAGGCTCATGCCCCGATGATCACTCTTCGAGTGCACTCCAAGTCAACGGGTGTCTCGGCCGCCGGGACCGGGTTCCCGTCACGACTGCACCGCGCTCATGTCGGCGTACCGCTCGCCCGCCGCCGCACCCGCGGGGACGGCGTCGGTGAGCGCGGCGAGGTCGCCGGCCGTGAGCGTCGCCGCGACGGCGCCCACGTTCTCCTCCAGCCGGTGCACGCGCCGCGTCCCCGGGATCGGGACCACGTCGTCGCCCTGGGCCAGGACCCACGCGAGCGCGAGCTGTGCGGGAGTCAGCCCACGCTCGGCGGCCAGGGTGCGGACCCGGTCGACGAGCCGCAGGTTCGCCTCGAACGCGTCGCCCTGGAACCGCGGGTTGGACCGCCGGAAGTCGTCGGCGGCGAGCGCGTCGGTCGACGTGATCGCACCCGTGAGGACGCCGCGGCCGAGCGGCGAGTACGGCACCAGGCCGATGCCGAGCTCGCGCAGGGTCGGCAGGATCGTCGCCTCGACGTCCCGCGTGAACAGCGAGTACTCCGTCTGCAGGGCCGTCACCGGGTGCACCGCGTGCGCGCGGCGGATCGTCTCGGCCGACGCCTCCGACAGGCCGTAGTGCCGGACCTTGCCCGCCGCCACGAGCTCCGCGAGCGCCCCCACGGTCTCCTCGACCGGCACCTTCGGGTCCATCCGGTGCTGGTAGTACATGTCGACGTGGTCGACGCCGAGCCGCTGCAGGCTGCCCTCGACCGACCGCCGCACGTTCTCCGGGCTCCCGTCCACCAGGCGCCGCGCGGGGTCGGCGGGGTCCCGGGTGATGCCGAACTTCGTCGCGATCACCACGTCGTCGCGCCGGTCCTTCAGGGCCTTGCCGACGAGCCGCTCGTTGGTGTGCGGGCCGTACATCTCCGCCGTGTCGAAGAACGTGACGCCGAGGTCGATCGCGCGGTGGATCGTCGCGACGGACTCCTGCTCGTCGGGCGTGCCCTCGTCGGAGCTCGCGCCGTAGAACGCGGACATGCCCATGCAGCCGAGGCCGAGGGCGGAGACGTCGAGGGCCGTGCCGTGCGCGGCGCTGCCGAGGGTGCGGGTGGGGAGGGTCATGCGTCGAGCCTCGCCCTTGGAGCGCGCTCGAAGTCAAGCGGTGCCCGTCGAGGCGTCCACAGCCCCTGCGCGGCGCGGGCTCGGCGCGGTCCTTCGCGACGCGGCCGATCCCGCGGCGGACCCGTGGGCCACGCTGGGCCCGAGCGGCTCGGGTCCGACCGGGTCGCCTCGCTGGGAGGGTGCGTGGGTCGCCGGCAGTGGGGAGACGAAGGACCGGGCGACGGTGCGGCACGCCGCGCAGCGTCCGGCTGGGCGGTGCTGCTCGCCGGGTGCCTGGCGGTCGGCCTCGGCATCCCCGCCTGGTCGCGGACCCGGGCGGCCGCCCGGTACCCGGTCGCCGCGCAGGACGTGGCCGACGCCGCGGCCGCCCTCGGGTCGCTGCCCGTCCAGCCCCTGGCGTCCGACGCCGGCTACGACCGCGCCCGGTTCGGGACGGCCTGGGCCGACGTCGACCGCAACGGCTGCGACACCCGCAACGACGTCCTCCGCCGGGACCTCGTCGCCGTCACCGTCGACCCCACGACGCACGGCTGCGTGGTCCTGGACGGCACCCTCGACGACCCCTACACCGGGGCGACGATCGCGTTCGTCCGCGGTCCCGGGTCGGCCGACGTGCAGATCGACCACGTCGTCGCCCTGGACGCCGCCTGGCGGACCGGGGCCCAGCAGTGGACCGCCGCCCGCCGCGAGGCGTTCGCCAACGACCCCGCCAACCTGCTCGCCGTCGACGGACCCGCCAACCAGGACAAGGGCGCGGCCGACGCCGCCGGATGGCTGCCGCCCGACCCCGGCTACCGGTGCGTGTACGCGCTGCGGCAGGTCCGGGTGAAGGCCGCGTACGGCCTGTGGGTCACGCGCGCCGAGCGGGACGCCCTGCGGGACGCCGTCGACGGGTGCGTGGTGACCCGATGAGCCTCCGACCGGCGGACGTCAGCCGACCTGCAGGCCGACCAGCCACACCGTGCCGAGCGCGAGCGCCCCGACGCACAGGAGCAGCAGGATCCCCACCCACAGCAGCGCAGGCAGGTGCGTGAGCCGCGCGAGCAGCCCCGCGTCCGACGTGTCCGCCGCACCCCGGCGCCGACGGCGCTGCGCCTGCATCTCGAGCACCGCCCGCGGCGCCCCCAGCAGGAAGAACCACGTCACCGCGTACGCGAACGTCGACTGCACCGCCGACGACCCCCACACCGTCACGGCCAGCACCACCGCGGCACTCACCAGAACCGACCACAGGCCGTACCAGTTGCGGATCTGCACCAGCACCAGCGCGACGACCACGAGCAGCAGCCACAGCAGCGCCACCGCGTACCCGTGGGACAGCAGCCACGCCGCCCCGAGGCCCAGCACCGCCGGCCCCAGGTACCCCGCCGCCGCCGTCGCGACCATGCCGGGACCGCGCGGCTTGCCGACGGACACCGTCAGGCCCGACGTGTCCGAGTGCACCCGGATCCCGGACAGCCGCCGCCCCACCAGCACCGCCACCCCCGCGTGCGACGCCTCGTGCACGATCGTCAGGCCGTGCCGGGTGAGGTGCCACAACGCCGGGACGGCCAGGCACACGAGCACGCCCGCGGCCGTGAGCAGCACGACGGTCGTCGAGGGCACGGGCTGTGCGGTCGTCACGTCGTGCCAGGCGTCGGTCAACCAGTCCACGGGGGTCCTTCGTCAGAGCGGCACCGGGCCGTCCGTGCGGCGCGGTGGGCAGGACCCTACCGACCCGCGCTGTCCCGCACGGCCGAACGAGGGGCGCCGCCGGGTGACCCGGCGGGCTACTGACCGGTGGTGGCCTCGACGGGCAGCGTGACGTTCGTGCCGGTCGCGGTGATCCGGACACCGTCCGGCACCACGGTGGCCTCGGTGAGCACCAGACCCTCCGGGAGGCCGCTGACCGGCACCTCGAGGTCGGTCAGCCGGCTGCGGATGCTCGCCGGCAGGTCGTCGACCGTGATCGTCAGGCCCGCGAGCTTGAGCCCACCCACGTCGACGAGCAGCTTGCCGTCCTCGACCCGTGGCGTGAGCGTCGCCGAGAGGTTCAGCCCGAGCACCTGGCCTGAGGCCGTCAGGGCGTCGCCGTCCACCGCCACCTTCACGTCGAGCTGCGTGCGGTCCGCGACGACCTGCTCGATCGACGCCGTCGGCAGCGTCGCCGCGATCGACCCGGAGCCGGCCGTGTACGGCTCGGTCGTCGACACGTCCTGCGCCTCGACCTGGACGTCGACCGCGTCGATCCCCTCCAGCGTCATCCCGTCGACGTGGCCGCTGACCTCGGTGAGCGACCCGCGCAGCAGCTGCGTGAGGAACGGGAACCCGCCGATCGTCACGTCGGGTGTGCCTTGGACGCCCTCAAGGTTCAGCTCGATCGTCTCGACCGCCCGGTTCTCGGCCTCGGCGGCGGCGACGCGGTCTGCAACCACCAGCCCGGCACCGAGCACGACCACGACGACCAGCCCGATCATCGGGCCACGGGCACTCACGGGCGGGCGGGCTTCGTCGGGGTCACGCGCCCACGCTAGGGCTCAGGGCCGCTCTTCACATCCGATGCCGTCGCCGTTGCCGTCCAGGTGGGCGGCGTAGCCGGGGTCGCCGGCGTGCACCGGGGCCGCTCCGGCGGCCCACGCCGCCGCGCAGTCGGCGAACGCGACGGAGGCGGGCGGGGCCGCGTCACCGGGCGGCGGCTGGTCACCGGGCGGCGGCTGATCGGCGGGCTGTGGCTGATCGGCGGGCTGTGGCGGGACCGCGGACCCGGCAGGCAGCGGCTCGTCCGGGCACGTCGACAGGACCGACACCATCGCGTCCCGCTCCGCGGCCGTGACCCACAGGCCGTACGTGTACTTCACGCCGACCTGCCGGGCGACGTACGCGCACCGGAACGCCTTGTTCGGCGGCAGCCAGGTCGCCGTGTCCCCGTCGCCCTTCTGGGCGTTGAGGGGACCGTCGGCGGCGAGCAGGTTGAGCGGGTCGTTGCCCAGGGCGGACCGGCGGCCGTCGTCCCACTGCTGGGCACCCTTCTGCCAGGCGTCGGACAGCGCCACGACGTGGTCGATCTGCACCGCCGACGAGGTGTCCTGACCCCGGACGAAGGTGATCGTGCGCCCGGAGTAGGGGTCGGCCAGGACCCCGGACAGCACCACGCAGTCGTGCGTCCCCGGCTTGAGCACCACCGCGGTGAGGTCGCGTCGCAGCACGTCGTTGCGGGTGTCGCAGCCGTTGTGGTCGACGTCCTGCCAGGCAGGGCCGAACCGGTCGCGCGCATACCCGGTCTTCGGTGCGCGGCCCTTGACCGGGAGCAGCGCGACCGTGCCCAGGGCCGACGTGGGCGTCGCGCGCGCGGCGGCCGCCTCGGCGGCGTCACCCGAGACCGTGACGTCCGGCGTGGTGGTCGCGCCCGGGCCCACGCCGGTGGGCGGTCCCGCGGACACGCCCGCGACCTCGCACCCGGTGGCGAGCCCGAGGACGGCGACGAGCGCGATCCCGAGAGCGACCGGTCGACGGGCCCAGGACCGCGGCTGCGCTCCCCCGACGCGTGGACGAGGTGGCGTCATCGTGCGACCTCGGCGCACGCCCGGCTGTGCCCGAACCGAGACGAAACTCTGTGGCGTCCGTCACACCGCAGACCTAGCCTGAGGACAAGCGTTCGAACGAGGGACCGCACGATGGCGTGGCTGCTGCTCCTGGTTGTCCTCTTCGCCCCCGCGCTCGTCTTCAGCGCACTGTGGGCACTGTTCCCGACGGCCGACGAGCCGTCGAGACTCCGAGTCGCGCTCGCCGCCCGGCTGGAGGGCTGGGCCCGCCACCTGCGCCGCCAGAAGCCGCCCGAGTACGACCCGTTCGCGACGCTGCGGGTGCAGGAGCGGCTCGGGGTGGTGGCCGACCACGTCCGGGCGCTGGAGCTGGACCCCAAGACGTTCGCGCGGGCCGAGCGGATCATCGCGTCGCAGCTCGCGTACGACCAGCTGCTCGCCGAGGCATGCCACCTCGCGGGCGTCGAGGTCGAGGCCCGCGCGAAGGGCGACCCGGCCGAGCGCTTCCGCGAGGAGGTCGAGCTCGCGTCCCGCGGCTGGACGTGGTGACGGGCGCCCCGGCCCGGTGAGCGGTCAGCCGGCACGGACGACGAGGGTGCTGGGCCCCTGCGGGGTCGGTCGGACCTCGACGCGGTCCGCGATCGACTGCTTGAGCGCCTCGACGTGGCTGACCACGCCGACCATCCGGCCGCCCGCACGCAGCCGTCCGAGCTCGGCCAGCACCTGGTCGAGCGTGTGCGGGTCGAGCGAGCCGAAGCCCTCGTCGACGAACAGCGTCCCGAGGTCGACTCCCCCGGCCTCGGCCGTGACGACGTCGGCCATGCCGAGCGCGAGGCACAGCGACACGTAGAACGTCTCGCCGCCGGACAGGGTGCGGGGGTCGCGCGCCTGCTCGGTGTGGTGGTCGAGGACCCGCATCGCGAGGCCGGTGTTGCGCGAGCGGACGTCCTCCTTCTCGTCGGACCGCTCGAGCTCGTAGCGGCCGTCGGACATCACGAGCAGCCGGTCGTTCGCGGCCGCGACCACGTCCTCGAACCGCCGCATGAGCACGAACGTCGCGAGCGACAGCCCCTTGCCGTTGTCCCCTCCGGTGCCGGCCGCGAGGCCGGCCATGCGCGTGACCGGCGCGGCGTCGAGCAGCCTGCGGGCGAGCGTCGCGGCGGTGGACCGCACGACGGCCGCGGCGCCGTCGGCCGCGGCCGCACGGTCGGCGGCGAGCGAGGCGGCACGGGCGGCGGCGTCGGCGGCCGCCCGGGCGTCACGTTCGGCGGTCTGGGCACCGGCGAGGTCCACCGCGGCGTCGTCCGGGAGGGACGCGAGCTCGGGCTCGGCCAGGCCCGCCGTGGTCCGGTCGACCGCCGACGCGAACGCGGCGACGACCCGGGCGAGCTCCGTCAGCACGTCGGCGGGCACCAGCGCGTCCCTGGCGGCCTCGGCCGACGCGAACCCGGCCTCCGCGAGACCGGCCACGAGCTCGGCGTCACGCCGCCGGGCGTCCTCGTCGGCGGCCTCCCGCTCCGCGAGCGCGGCGAGCAGGTCGGCCGTGACCTCGACGCGCTCCACGAGCGCGGCATGTCGGGCCGCGACCGTCGGGTGGTCGGCGCGAGCGGCGATCACCTCGGTCTCGGCCGTGCTGAGCAGGGCGCGCTCGGCGTCGAGCGTCGCCGCCCGCGCCGTCCGGTCCTGCTCGACGACGCCGCGCGCGTGCTCACGTGTCCGTGTCGCCCGGTCGAAGCCGTCGAGCTCGGGCGCAAGCCGTGCCGCCTCCGCGACGTGCGCGCGGCACTCGCCGAGCACCGTCGCGGCGGCGGTGACCCCGTGCGTCGCGGACTCCTCGGTCTCGTCGCCCACGCGCGCCGCCAGCCCTGTGACGCGCTCGGTGAGCACGTCCACCTGCGAGCGCACCGCGGTCAGCGACGCCTCGGCCGCCGCCCTCGCCCGCTCGGCGTCCTCGACCTGCGCCGCCGACACGTGGTCGGCGGCCAGCACGGCCCTGTCCGGGTGGTCGACGCCGCCGCACACCGGGCACGCCTCCCCGTCGGTCAGTGACGCGGCGAGCTCCCCGGCGAGCCCACGGATCCGGGCCTGCCGCAGGTCCCGCTCGTGCTCGACGGCGGCCACCGCCGCCTGCACGGCGGTCGTGCGCGCGGCCTCGACGGCAGCCAGCTGCGCGCGGGCCTCTCCGAGCGTCCGCACCGCGCCGAGCAGCTCCTCGGCCGATCGGGCCGCGGCCTCGTGCTCGCCGAGCCGTGCCGCGGCGACCCGCGCGGCGTCGAGCTGGTGCACGAGCGCCTCCCGGTCGGCCGGGCGACCGGCGAGCCACGCGTCGTGGCTTGCGAGCTCCGCGGCGAGGTCGTCGAGCTCGTCGAGACCCGCGCGGAGGGCGCGTCGCCGCTCCTCGAGCCCCGCCTCGACGGCCACCACCCGCACGAGCACCGCGGCGTCGGCCACGGCCTGCCGGTGGGCGTCCTGCAGCCGCCCGCGCAGCCCGGCCCCGTCCACGGTCCCCTCGGCGCGAGCACCGGACACGTCGGACGAGCCGGCGGCACCGACCCCGTCCGTCGGGCCGTCGACCCCCGCCCCCGGCATGCCGTCCACGAGCAGGCTCCCGGCGCCGGGCCCTGCGCCGGTGACGAGGCCCGCCGCGCCCCCGACCAGGTCCGTGGGCGCCACGTCGAGCGCAGCGGCGAGCGCCTTGCGTGCGGCGGCTGCGGCGACCTCCGACGCGTCCGCGGCCACGAGCAGCGGGTGCACCGACCGCGCCGCACGACCCGTCGTGAGGCGGACGAGCGCCTCGGCCTGGACGTCCTCCTGCGCCGCGAGCGCGGCCCGCTCCGAGCGGAGCCGGTCCCGCCGCTCGAGGAGCGCGGCCGTCGCGGTCGCGCTGTCGAGGGCCGTCCGGGCCGCCTGCCGCGCCTGCTCGGCGACGGTCGCCGTGTCCCTGCCCGAGGTGGCGAGCCCGGCCAGCCGGTCCACCTGCCGGTCGACCACGTGGGCCACGTCCGCCGCGAGCTGCTGCACCGCACGACCCTGCCGTGACGCCTCGTCGATCGCGGCACGCAGCTCGTCGGCCTCGGCCGCGTCGAGCCGGGCCGCGCCGACGAGGTGCGCGACGGCTTCGTCGAGCGACGCCCGGGACTCCTTGACCGCCTGGGCGGACTCGGCCCGCATCTCCGCGAGCCGGGTCTGCAGTCGCTCGTACACCTCGGTGCCGAAGATCTTCTGCAGCAGGACCCGGCGCTCCTTGTCCGGGTCGGACTTGAGGAAGCGCGCGAACTCACCCTGCGGCAGCACGACGGTCTGCACGAACTGGGTGCGGTCGAGCCCGACGGCCCGCTGGATCTCGGCGCCGACCTCGTCGAGCCGGTTGCCGAGCGGCACCCCGACCGCGTCGAGCGCGGCCGCCCCGCCGTGCACGTCCGCGTCGGCCGGCAGCCGCCACGCCTTCACGGTCGCCTGGGCCGTCGTCGTGCCGTTGCCGCGCTTCTTGGCGCGCTGGAACGCGGGAGTCCGCCGCACGCGGTACAGGCCCGACGACACCTCGAACACCAGGTCGACGACGCTCTCCACGTGGTCCGGCGCGAAGGCGGACCGCAGCCGGTCGTCGCTGGCCTCGCTCGACGCGACCTTCCCGTACAGCGCGAACACGACGGCGTCGATGAGCGTCGACTTGCCGGAGCCCGTGGGCCCCTCGAGCAGGAACAGCCCCGAGGCGCCGAGCGCGTCGAAGTCGATCGTGTGGACGTCGGCGAACGGTCCGATCGCCTGCAGCGTCAGGGAGCGGATCTGCATCAGGCGCTCCGCTCCACGTCGGCGACCTGCTCGTACGCGCGGCGCAGGACGGCGAGCTCGTCGTCGAGGGCCGCCGCGCCGGTGACGTGGTGGACGAAGTCGGCGGCGACGTCCACGGGGTCGTGGGCGGCCGTCACCTCGGTGGCCCGGCTGGCCCGCGGACCGCCGTCGGCCGCCCGGTGCTGCACCACGAGCGCGTGCGGGAACCGGTGCCGGACCCGACGCACGAGGTCCTGCGGCCGGTGGCTGTCGGTCACGGTGACACGGACCCAGTCGTCGACGTGCGCCTCCCCTGCCGGGCCCAGCAGGTCGTCGAGCGAGCCCGTCACGTCGGCCAGCCGGCGCGGCACCGGGGCGGGGACGAGCTCGGTGGTCACGGCACCGGACAGGTCCACGAGCACGGTCGACTTGGCGTGGTGCTGCTCGGAGAAGGAGTACGCCAGGGGCGACCCGCTGTACCGGAGCACCGTGCCGTCCGTCCCGCCGACCCGCTGCGGCCCGTGCAGGTGCCCGAGCGCGACGTAGTCGACGCCTGCGAACACCCCGGCGGGCACGTGGTCGACGCCGCCGACCCGGATGTCCCGCTCGGACTCGCTGGGCAGGCCGCCCACCACGAACGCGTGCGCGGCGACCACCGTGCGCGACCCGGCGGGCCTGCGCGCGACGTCCGCCCGGACCCGCCGCATCGCCGCGGCCGTCACGGCCTCGTGCGACCGGGCCAGGGGCGGCTCCCCCGGGTCCGCGAGCGACGCCCGCGCGAAGTCCGGGTCGAGGTACGGCACGCCGTAGACGAGCACGTCGCCCTCGTCGTCCGACAGCACCACCGGCTCCGTGAGCTCCGCGACGCGCGTCCGCAGCCGCACCCGCTCACGCATGAGCGCCGAGCCGAACCCGAGCCGCGTGGCGGAGTCGTGGTTGCCGGACGTGACGACGACGGTGGCGTGCTCGGTCAGCCGCGCGAGCGCGTCCGACAGCAGGTCGACGGCCTCGACGGGCGGGATCGCCCGGTCGTACACGTCCCCCGCGACCACGACGACCCCGACGGACTCGCTGCGCACGACGTCGACCAGGTGGTCCAGGTACGCCGCCTGGTGGTCGAGCAGGTCGACCCCGTGCAGCGACCGGCCCAGGTGCCAGTCCGACGTGTGGAGCATCCGCATGCCCGGACCGTAACCGAGGGGTCCGACAGTCCCGGAGAGGCCGCCCGGCCTGTCCCGGACCCGCGGGCCGACACGCCGTACGGGCCGGCTGTCGGGAGCGGCGTCAGTACGACGCCACGTGCTCCGGCTCGTTCGGCAGCTCGCCGGACAGCCCGACCATCTCCAGCACGTCGCGCAGCACGCGCCCCGGGTCGTGCAGCGTGACGGGGATCCCCGCCTCCTGCGCGGCGAGGTGCAGCTGCAGGACGAACGCCAGGCCCGACGAGTCGATGAAGGTGGCCTCGGCCGAGTCGACGACCACGGGCAGCCCGTTCATGAGCGTCAGGCCCATCGACGCGCTGGCCTCCTCGCGGAGCGCCGCGTCGATCTCTCCTGCCAGGACGACGACCGTCCGGCCCTCCTGCGACTCCACCCGGATGGTCCCGGCGGCTGCAGAGTGCTCGATCAGCTCCATGGCTCCTCGGCTCGTGACACCAGCGCGTGCGGTACCGCTTTCTCGGGACCGGCGCCATGACCGTACCCGTAAGTATCGATCACGCGACCCGAATCGGCCCGATTCCTCCGTTTCCCACAGGTTCGGGCGCCCAGGTTTCACGCAGCGCACAACGGCTCACTCCGGCTCGGTCACGTCCGCGACCGTCGCCGAGAGCGCCTTCGCCAGGTCCCCGCCGTCGACCGTCGCCGCGACGCCGAACGCGCCGGCACCGATCGACACCGCGCGCCCGGGCACCCGCGAGTCGGCGACCACGGGCCACTCCCGCAGCGAACCGAACGGGGTGATCGTGCCCCGCTCGTACCCGGTGACGTCCTTCGCGGTCGCGGCGTCCGGCATCGACAGCCGGCTCACGCCGAGCAGGGCCCGCAGCTTGGGCCACGAGATGGTCCGGTCGCCGGGGACGAGCACGAGCAGGAAGTCGTCGTCCCCGCGCCGCACCACGATCGTCTTGACGATGCCGGACGGCTCGATCCCCCGGGCCTGCGCCGCCTCGGCGAGCGAGCCGACCCGGCCGTGCCGCGTGATCGTGAAGCCGATCTCGGAGGCCTCGAGGGCGGCGAGCGCCCGCCGTTCGCCGTCGGTCGCGGGCAGGGCGCTGGCGTCGTCGCTCATGGGCGCCACTGTAGGCGCGGGCCGCTGCCGGACGAATGAGCGAGCGACGGTCCCCGGGCACCTGGGAGAATCGACGGTCGTGACCTCCTCCGCCGCCTCCGCCGCCGAGCCGCCCGCTCCGGGCGACGGCACGGGTGCGCCCTCCCCTCGGGGCCAGAGGCGGCGCGGCAGGGGTCGAGGCCCACGTCGACCCGCCGCCGGCACGACCGGGACCGCGAGCACGACCGGCACCGCAGGGCCGACGGGCGACGCAGGCGCGACCGGCACCGCAGCCTCAGCCGGCCGCCGGCGCCCGTCCGGGTCGTCGAACCGCGGTGGCACCCGGCGTCCGGACGACGACCGCGCCGCCGCCCGCCGCGCCCGCGCCGCGGCCCACCGCGAGGCCGTGGTGCTGCCGGCGATCGTCTACCCGGAGCAGCTCCCGGTCAGCGCGCGGCGCGACGAGATCGCGGCCGCGATCCGCGACCACCAGGTCGTCGTGGTCGCGGGCGAGACGGGGTCCGGCAAGACGACGCAGCTCCCGAAGATCGCCCTCGACCTGGGCCGGGGCCGTGCGGGGCAGATCGGCCACACGCAGCCCCGCCGCATCGCCGCCCGGTCGGTCGCGGAGCGGATCGCCGAGGAGGTCGGCACGACGCTCGGCGAGCTCGTCGGCTACCAGGTGCGCTTCACGGACGAGTCGAGCGAGGACACCCTCGTCAAGGTCATGACGGACGGCATCCTGCTGGCGCAGATCCAGCGGGACCCGATGCTGCTGTCGTACGACACGCTGATCATCGACGAGGCGCACGAGCGGTCGCTCAACATCGACTTCATCCTCGGCTACCTCACGCGGCTGCTCCCCCGCCGCCCGGACCTCAAGGTCGTCATCACGTCGGCGACGATCGACTCGGCCCGGTTCGCGCGGCACTTCGCCGGCCCGCCCACCGAGGAGCACCCGGACGGCGTGCCCGCCCCGGTCGTCGAGGTCACGGGCCGCACGTACCCGGTCGAGGTGCGGTACCGGCCGCTGTCGCCCGACGTCGAGGTCCCCGAGGGGGACGCTCCCCGGCGGCCGCGCCAGCGGGCCACCGAGGACCGCGACCTCATGACGGCCCTCACGGAGGCGGTCGACGAGCTCGCCGCCGAGGGTCCGGGCGACATCCTCGTGTTCCTGTCCGGCGAGCGGGAGATCCGCGACGCGGAAGACGCGCTGCGGACGTCGCTCGGCGCGCGCGTGACGGATCCCCGCCACCCGCAGCCCGTCGAGCTGCTCCCCCTCTACAGCCGGCTGTCCGCCGCCGAGCAGCACCGGGTGTTCGAGCGGCACCCGCACCGCCGCGTGGTGCTGTCGACGAACGTCGCGGAGACCTCGCTGACCGTCCCGGGCATCCGGTACGTGATCGACCCGGGCACCGCGCGCATCTCCCGGTACTCGAAGGCGACGAAGGTGCAGCGGCTGCCGATCGAGCCGATCTCGCAGGCGTCGGCGAACCAGCGTTCGGGCCGGTGCGGCCGTGTCGCGGACGGCATCGCGATCCGGCTGTACTCGGAGGACGACTTCGCCGCCCGACCGATGTACACCGAGCCCGAGATCCTTCGTACATCTCTCGCGTCGGTGATCCTGCAGATGATCGCGGTGGGGGTCGCGGCCTCGCCCGACGACGTCACCGGCTTCCCGTTCGTGGACCCGCCGGACGTCCGCGCCGTCCGCGACGGCGTGCAGCTCCTCACCGAGCTCGCCGCACTGGAGACGGTCGAGGGAACCACGCGGCTCACCGAGACGGGACGGGCGCTGGCCCAGCTCCCCATGGACCCCAGGCTCGCCCGGATGATCGTCGAGGCGGGCCACCGGGGCGTCGCTCGCGAGGTCATGGTGATCGCCGCGGCACTGTCCATCCAGGACCCGCGGGAGCGCCCGGCCGAGGAGCGCGACAAGGCCGACCAGCTGCACTCGCGGTTCGCCGACCCGACCTCCGACCTGCTCGCGTACCTCAACCTCTGGATGTACCTGCGCGAGCAGCAGCGCGACCTGTCCGGCAACGCGTTCCGCCGCATGTGCCGGTCCGAGCACCTCAACTACCTGCGCATCCGCGAGTGGCAGGACGTGGTGACGCAGCTGCGCGAGCTGGCCAAGCCGCTCGGCATCCGGGTCGAGCCGCCGCGGCCCCAGGCGCCGGCCGCGGACGCGCCCTCGCAGACGGACCAGCCGGCACGCGGTGCGCTGCGGCTCGAGTGGGACGCCGACCGCATCCATGTCGCGGTCCTGTCCGGCCTGCTCTCGCAGATCGGGATGCAGGAGGCCACCGAGGTCGCGGCTCCCGCGCGTGGCGGGCAGACGCGCGGCGGCGGGCGCCCGGACCGTCGGGCCCGCAACGAGTACCTCGGCGCCCGCGGCGCCCGGTTCGCGATCTTCCCCGGCTCGGGCCTCGCCAAGCGCCCGCCGGCGTGGATCATGGCCGCCGAGCTCGTCGAGACGTCCCGGCTGTGGGCCCGCGACGCGGCACGCATCCAGCCCGAGTGGGCCGAGGAGGTCGGCGCCCACCTGGTGAAGCGCACGTACTCGGAGCCTGCGTGGTCGACGAAGCAGGGTGCCGCGGTCGCGTTCGAGAAGGTGCTCCTGTACGGCGTCCCGGTCGTGGCCCAGCGTCGCGTGCTGTACGCCAAGGTCGACCCCGAGCACGCCCGCGAGCTGTTCCTGCGGCACGCGCTCGTGCAGGGCGAGTGGACCACGCACCACGCGTTCTTCCACGAGAACCGCCGTCTGCTCGCCGAGGCGGAGGGCCTGGAGGCGCGGGCCCGACGACGCGACCTCGTGGTCGACGACGACGTGCTGTTCGCGTTCTACGACGAGCGGGTGCCCGACGACGTCGTCTCCGCCCGGCACTTCGACCAGTGGTGGAAGTCGGCACGACGCCAGCACCCGGACCTGCTGACGTTCACGCGCGAGCTCATCGTGGGTGGCGACGCGGACGCGATCGACGAGTCGGCGTTCCCCTCCCGGTGGCTGCAGGGCGACCTGAGCCTCCCGCTGACCTACCAGTTCCAGCCTGGTACAGAAGCGGACGGCGTGACTGTACATATCCCGCTCACGGCCCTCGCGAGACTCACGCCGGACGGCTTCGGGTGGATGGTCCCCGGAGTCCGTGAGGAACTCGTCACCGCCACGATCCGCTCGCTGCCCAAGCCCGTGCGCGTGCAGCTCGTCCCCGCGCCGGACGTCGCCCGTGGCGTCGAGGCGTGGCTCGCCGCGCACACCGCGTCGTGGGAGGACACCGTGCGCGCCGGCGACGCCGCCCCGTCGTTCCGCGACATGTTCCGCCGGGCGGTCCGCGAGCTGCGCGACGTGGACGTGCCCGAGGACGCGTTCGGCGACGAGCGGCTCCCGGCCCACCTGCGGATGACGTTCCGGGTGGTCGGCGACCGCGGGGGAGTGGTCGACGAGGGCAAGGACCTGCAGGTGCTCCAGCGCCGGCTCGCGGCCCGCACGCAGGAGGCCGTCGACTCCGCGGTGCGGACGGCGGTCCGGGCGGCGATGGAGGAGGCCCGCGCGGCAGGGGCGTCCGGGACGCCGGCGGCCCCGACCGGCTCGTCGCCCGCGTCGGCGGGCTCGCCAGGACGGGGTTTCCCGTCGGCCGCTCCGGGCCCGGCTGCCGCCGGCAGCGCCGCCCCGCCGTCGTCGGGCGCACGCACGGCTCCCCTGGTGACCCTGGAGCGCACCGGCCTGCGCACCTGGCCCACGGACCTGCCCGACGGCCGCCTCCCCGAGGTCCTCGACGCCGGCCCGCAGGTCCGCGCGTACCCGTCGCTGGTCGACGAGGGCACGTCGGTCGCGGTCCGCTCGCTCGCGGACGAGAGCACCCGCCCGGAGGCCGCCCGTCGCGGCCTGCGCCGGCTCCTGCTGCTCGACGTCGGCCTCCAGCCCGCCCGGATCACCACCCGGTGGACAGGCACGCAGGCGCTCACCCTGGCCGCGAGCCCGTACCCGAGCACGGACGCCCTGGTCAGCGACGTGCAGCTCGCCGCGATCGAGCGTCTGGTCCGCGCGCACCTCGGCGACCGCACGCCCGCCGACGTCCGCGACACCGACACGTACGCGACCCTCCGCGCCGCCGTCCGCGACGGCCTGGAGGACACGGTGCACGCGGTCGTCACCGACCTCGTCACCGTCCTCACCGCCTGGCGCGAGCTCGACGCCGACCTGCGCCGCTCCGCGAGCCTCGCCCTGCTCGCGACGGTCCAGGACCTGCGCGAGCAGTCCGTCCGGCTGGTCCACGACGGCTTCGTCTCGGAGGTCGGCGCCGACCGGCTGCCCCACCTCGCCCGCTACCTGCGTGCCGCGCGCGTCCGGCTGGAGAAGGCGTCCGCCAACCCCCAGCGCGACACCGACCTGGCGTGGCAGGTCCACGACGTCGAGCAGCTCGTCGACGACGCGGCGGCCGCGGCCCGCCCGGGCACGGACCGCGCGGCGGCCGTCGACGACCTGCGCTGGCTCGTCGAGGAGCTCCGCGTCAGCCTGTTCGCCCAGCAGGTCGGCACACCGGTCCCGGTCTCCACGACCCGCATCCGCAAGGCCCTCGCCGCCCTGCCCTGAGCCCGGCCACGACCACCGCCCGCCTCCTACGATGCCCGCGTGCCCTTCACCTTCAGCCATCCGGCAGCGGTCCTCCCATTGAGGCGCACCGCCCTGCCGCTGTCGGCGCTGGTCGCGGGGAGCATCGCACCGGACCTGACCTACTTCCTGCCGGTGTCGCTGCCATGGGCAACCCACACCGCAGTCGCCGTCGTCACCGTCGACCTCGGACTCGCGGCGGCGGCCTGGGTCCTGTGGCACGCCGTGCTCTCCGGGCCGCTGCTCGACGCCGCTCCGGCGTCGCTCGCGGCGAAGCTCGTCGGGACCTCGGTCGGCCTCGCGCCACGGGTCCGACCCCGGCGCACGCTCGCCTGGACGGTCCTGGCGTTCGCAGTCGGTGCGGCGACGCACGTGCTGTGGGACGAGCTCACGCACCCCGGCCGGTGGGGCGCCCGGCACGTGTCGGCCCTCGCGGAGCCCACGGCCGGCATGCCCGGCTACCGGTGGGCGCAGTACGCCTCGGGGCTGCTCGGCCTCGCGCTCATCGGCGTCGAGGTGGCCCGCTGGTGGCGGCGCACCCCGTCGCAGGACGGCCCGGCTCGTCGGTTCCGCCTCTGGCCGCTCCTCGTCGTGGCGGCAGTCGGACTGGGCGGTGCGGCCGTCGGCGGACTGTCGGAGCAGACGGTCCGTCGGGCGGGATTCGCCGGGATCACGGCCGGGGTCGGCGCCGCGGCCGCGTGTGCCGTCGCGCTGTGCCTCGCGTGGCACGTGCACCGGTTGCGGGACGCGCGCGAGGGCGTCCGGGAAGAGGGCCGACCCAGGCAAGCCGATCCGCCAAATGGGACATAGCGGCTCAAACACACCGCTAGATTCCTGCTCGGCGATCGATCGTTCGCCGAACCGCGAGTCAGGAGTCCCATGCGTCACCCTCGAAGGTCGCTCGTCCTCGCCACCGCCACGGTGTCCTTCTGCCTGCTGGGAACGGGTGTCGCATCGGCGACAACCGGAGACACAGCAGACAGGGCGCTCGAGAGCCCGGACGGTGCCATCGAGCTCGTGGAGCCTTCGGTGCTCGACGGCGCGGTGACGATCGACGCGGGCGACCTCACGGACGGCGAGGTCACCGTCGCGGCCGGGTCCGGGACGGTGACAGTTCCCGCGGACGCCAGCGACGGGCTCCAGCTGGAGACCCGCGACGGCGCGGAGGTCACTGTCGATCTCCCCTTCGCCGCAGTGGCATCGGACGGCCTCGCGACGGACTCGGGCGTCGTCGCGTACGACAACGGGAACGACACGTCGACCGTCCCCGTCGTCAAGGAGGACGGTGGCGTCCAGATCACCACCACGATCGCGTCGAGCGACGCACCTGAGCGGTTCGTCTATGGCCTCGACATCCCTTCGGGGGCCACGCTCCAGCAGTTCGACTCGGGGGCGGTGTTCGTCCTGGATGCGAACGGCGCGCTGATCGTCGGAGCAGCCCCGCCGTGGGCGAAGGACGCGGCCGGCATGGATGTCCCGACGTGGTACGAGATCGACGGCACACAGCTTGTCCAGGTCGTCGTTCATCGCACGAACAGGTCGGTGACGTACCCGGTCGTGGCGGATCCGTTCCTCGGCGCCGACCTCTTCAGCTGGACGGGCTACAACCGCAACGGCACCTATCTCGGCCAGACCGTCATCTCGATGCTCAAGAGCACGTGGGGAAACGCGGTATGGCTGGGTGGCGTGCCTACCGTCGGAACGATCGCTGCGGGGCAGTACATCCTGCAGACCTCGGGCTGGAACGAGCTGGTCGCGAAGCGGCCGGTGGCCGATGACAAGCCGTCGATCCAGCAGCAGTACGACTGCCACGTCCTCTACGGGTTCAACATCGCCGGCGCAGGGGTTCACTGGGACCTGGAGAAAGCCCGCTCGAACAACTCGGTGTGGGCACTCCAGGACCCCAGGGTCCACAAGTGCAACTGGTGAGCGAGAGCCCGAGCGTGGGTTCGTGGGAGGCGAGATGACGAGACGGGCGTCGAGGTGGCTGATACCGAGCGTCGCCGTGGTTGCCCTCGGTGTCCTCTGGCTCTCCACGACCGGGGTCGATGGCCGGGAGTCGATCGACCTGACCGGGTTCATCCAGCCCGACCACGGCGCGAGCGCCTTCCTCCCCGGCGGCCACGACGCGACGGCGACCATCTGTGGGGACGGCTCGTGCGTGCAGGCGGTCGACTCCGACACGGCACTGCTGCGCAAGTTCGCCACACAGGCGGAGGCCGAGGAGGCTGCGGCCGCCCTCGGGGACCGGGGCCGTCTGTCCGGCTGGATCGTCGTCGAGCTCAAGCCGGACGGCCTGAGCCCCACCGACCAGGCCCAGCTGATGCAGGGGATCGACGGCACGAACGTCGACAGCCCGGACTGACCGCACGGTCGCCCGCCCGCGGCACGGGTCCGCGGGCGGGCGTCCCGGCCGGTCGTCAGGCGGCCCGGCGGAACAGCACCCCGGACGCGACGCGGGACACCAGGAAGATCCCGGCGAGCCACGCGATCGCCTGCCACGCGGCCGACCCGACCGGCATGCCCAGCAGCAGCCCGCGGACGGTGTCGGTGACGGGCGTGATGGGGTTGTACTCGGCGATCGTCGAGAGCACCGACGGCATGGTGTCGATCGGCACGAACGCGCTGGACAGGTACGGGACGAACAGGATCACGAACGTGAACCCGCTGGCCGCCTCGGGCCCGGACGCGACGAGCCCGATGGCGACACCGACCCACGTGAGGGCCAGCACGAACAGCGCGATCATCCCGAGCGCACCGAGCCACTCGAGGGCCGACGCCTGCGGGCTGAACCCGACGAGGAACGCGACGCCGATGACGAGCGCGGTGGAGACGGCGTTGCGCACCATGCTCGCGACGACGTGCCCGGTGAGGACCCCGGTGGACCGGATGGGCAGCGACCGGAAGCGGTCCATGATGCCGTTCGTCGCGTCGGAGGCGACCTCGACGGCGGTGTTGGCGGCGGCGTACCCGGCGGTGAGCAGGATGATGCCGGGCACCACGAAGTCCACGTAGTCGCCGCCGGAGTCGATCGCCCCGCCGAACACGTAGACGAACATCAGCAGGAGCATCACGGGCAGCAGCACCGAGACGAACACCGAGTCGACCTGGCGGGTCGAGCGGCGCAGGCAGCGCCAGATGAGGGCCCAGGTGTCCCGGGTGGCCTGCCCGCGCGGCGCGCGCGAGGTCAGCGGGGCGGGGGCGAGCGCGGTGGCGGTCATCAGGACTCCCGGGTGGAGGACGGAGCGGCGGCGGTCACGAGCGAGTCGGCGTCCGGCTCGGCGGGCCGGCCGGTGAGCTGGAGGAACACGTCGTCGAGCGTGGGGGAGCGGACCTGCCAGCTCTCCACGTCCACGCCGCGGCGCTCGACGTCGGCGAGGATCCGCCGCACGTCGGGGACGGACCCGTCGGTGGGCAGCTGCTCGGACGCCCCGGACCGCAGCACGACCTCGACGTGCGCGGACCCGACGGACCGCTTGAGCTCGACGGCTGTCCCCTCGGCGATCACGCGCCCGTGGTCGATGACGGAGATCCGGTCGGCGAGCTGGTCGGCCTCCTCCAGGTACTGCGTGGTGAGCAGCACCGTCGCACCGCCGGCCACGACGTCACGGATGACGTCCCACAGGTCGTTGCGGCTGCGGGGGTCGAGTCCGGTGGTCGGCTCGTCGAGGAAGACGACCTGGGGGCGGCTCAGCAGGCTCACGGCGAGGTCGAGCCGACGGCGCATCCCGCCCGAGTAGGTCTTGACGACGCGGCGGGCGGCGTCGGTGAGGTCGAACAGCTCGAGCAGCTCGGCGGACCGCGGCCGGACCTGCCGCGACGGCAGGTGGGCGAGCCGGGCCATGAGCCGCAGGTTCTCCTCGCCGGTGAGCAGCTCGTCGACCGCCGCGTACTGGCCGGTGAGGCTGATCGCGGCCCGGACTCGGCCGGGGTCGCGGAGCACGTCGGCGCCGGCGACGTGCGCGGTGCCGCCGTCGGGCCGCAGCAGCGTGGACAGGATCCGGACGGTGGTGGTCTTGCCGGCGCCGTTGGGGCCGAGCAGGGCGAGCACCTCGCCGCGGCCGACGTCGAGGTCGACGCCGTCGAGCACGGTCACGTCGCCGTAGGCCTTGCGCAGGCCCCGGGCGACGACCACGGGAGCAGTCATCTCGGTGTCTCCTTCTGGGTGACGATCTGTGTATGTCGTAAACTGTGTGTGTAAGTCATACACAGTTATAGGATCGGGCGTCAAGGAGGTTCCGTGGACGAGCAGCAGGATCAGGACGCACGCCGGGAGGCCGAGGCACTGCGCCGCGACCGCGAGAAGGCCGAGCGGCTCGCGCGGCGCGAGGAGGAGAAGGCCCGGAAGGACCGCGAGAAGGCCGCGCGCGACGCCGAGCGCGACGAGGCCCGGCGCCGCCAGGACACCGAGCGGCGCGAGCGCGACCTCGCCAAGGCCGAGCAGAGCATCCTGCGCGAGCGCGACCGGGCCGAGCAGGAGCTGGTCAAGGAGGCCGAGCGCCGCAAGGCCGAGCGGGAGCGCGCCGCCCGGGATGCCGCCCGCGAGGCCGGACGGGCGCTCCGCGAGGCCGAGAAGGCCGCCCGCGCGGCGGCGCTCGCACAGCAGAAGGCCGCCCGCGAGGCCGAGAACGCCCGGCGACAGGCCCTGCGCGCGGATCAGGACGGGGTGCCGTCCGGCGCCGAGCCTGCCGCGCCGGTCGCCGACCTCACGAGGCTCCCCGCCGACATCGCCGTCCTGTGGCGTACGCCGGAGCCCGCCCGGCGAGGCCCACGACCCGGCCTGACGCTCGAGCAGATCGCCGACGCCGCCATCGCGCTCGCCGACGCCGAGGGGATCGGCGCCGTCTCCATGGCCCGGCTCGCCGAGTCGCTCGGCTTCACGACGATGTCGCTCTACCGGTACGTCGCCTCGAAGGACGAGGTCCTCGCGCTCATGACCGACCGGGCGGGCGGGCGCGCGCCGTCCGTCGGGCCCGAGGTCGGCGACTGGCGGGCCCGGCTGGAGCTGCTGGTCGCACTGTCGCAGCCGGTCCTGCGCGCGCACCCGTGGATGGCGCAGACGTCGTCGGTGCTGCACTCGCTCGGCCCCAACCGCCTGACGTGGATGGAGGCGATGCTCGCCGCGCTCGACGAGGTGCCCCTGTCCGAGGTCGACAAGCTGCAGGCCGTCGGCGCGCTGTCGAGCCACATGCTCGAGGAGCTGCGGATGGTCGACGCGATCACCGAGCGCGCCCGGGAGACCACGACCGACGAGGTCGCCGCGACGGGCGACGTGATCCGGCTGCTCGCCGACCCCGACTCGCACCCTGCGCTGCTGCGGGCCGTCGACGGCGGCGCGTTCGACGTGTCCCCGTTGTCGGCCGACGAGGAGAGCCTCGGGTTCGGCACCGTGCTGCTGCTCGACGGGATCGAGCGGCTGATCGAGCGGGCGTCGAGCCGCCCACAGCTCACGGCTGGGGCGACGGGCACACCGGACGACGCAGAGGCCGCCGACGTGTCGGACGGCGCGGGCACACTCACCTCATGACCACGCAGACTCCGGCCGCCCGCTGCTTCGGCGACGGCAACCCGCTCTACGAGCAGTACCACGACGAGGAGTGGGGCAAGCCGGTGCACGGCGAGCACGCGCTGTTCGAGCGGCTCGCCCTCGAGGGGTTCCAGTCGGGCCTCGCCTGGATCACGGTCCTGCGCAAGCGGCCCGCGTTCCGGCTGGCGTTCGCCGACTTCGACGCCGACGTCGTCGCGGAGTACGGGGACGGCGACGTCGCCCGGCTCATGGCCGACGCGGGCATCGTGCGCAACCGCGCCAAGATCGACGCCACCATCGCGAACGCCCGGGCGCTGCGTGCGCTGCACCAGGCCGGTCGCACGCTCGACGAGGTGATCTGGTCGCACGCCCCCGACCGCACCGGGCACGTCCGGCCGGCCACCTGGGTCGACGTCCCGGCGTCCACGCCCGAGTCGAAGGCGCTCGCCAAGGAGCTCAAGTCGCTCGGCTTCCGGTTCGTCGGCCCCATCACCGCCTACGCGGCGATGCAGGCGTGCGGGCTCGTCGACGACCACCTCGCCACCTGCCCCGCCGCACTGCCGGCCGACGTGCCGGCCGACCTGCCGGTCGACGCGCCGGTCCACGAGCCGCTCGACCAGCGACCGGCGACTACTCCGGCCGGGTGACTACTCCCACGGGGTGACGGGTTGGGTGAAGCAACCGGCGGGAGGTCGGCAGATCCCGGCGACCGGACTACAGTCCCCGCATGAGCGAGATGCCCGAACCTGAGGGGCGACTCGACGCCATCCGTGCGGCCGAGGACGCCCTGCGGGTCCCTGCGGACCCCGATGCACAGATCCTTGCTGCCGTCCGCGAGGGCCTGGACGCCGTCCCGGCCGGGTCGCCGAACTCCTGGTTCGACGTCCCGACGCAGCGCAACCGCACCCGTCCCGCCGGCACGCTGAACAACCGCCGCACCCGCTGACCGGTCACGCACCGCACCGCACCGCCGCGCCCGCTGACCGGTCACCGCCTCACTCGGGCGTGACCTCCGTGACCTGGCCGTCCTCCACGTGCCAGCGCCGGGTCAGCCGCACGGTCTCGAGCATCCGCCGGTCGTGCGTGACGAGCAGGATCGTCCCCTCGAACGAGTCCATCGCGGCCTCCAGCTGCTCGATCGCGGGCAGGTCGAGGTGGTTGGTCGGCTCGTCGAGCACCAGCAGGTTGACCCCGCGCGCCTGCAGCAGCGCGAGGGCGGCCCGCGTCCGCTCGCCCGGCGACTGCGACGCCGCGGGCCGGTCCACGTGGTACCCGCCGAGCCCGAACTTCGCGAGCAGGGTCCGCACGTCGGCCGTGGTCCACTCGGGGACCTCGCGCGCGAACGTGGTGAGCAGCGGCTCGTCGCCCTCGAACGCCCGCCGGGCCTGGTCCACCTCGCCGACGAGGACGCCGGAGCCGAGGTCCACCGCGCCGGACGTCGGCGCGAGCCGCCCGAGCAGCAGGGCGAGCAGGGTGGACTTGCCGGCGCCGTTCGGCCCGGTGACGGCCACCCGGTCCTTCCAGTCGAGCTGCAGGTCCACGGGCCCGAGCGTGAAGTCGCCGCGACGGACGACGGCGTTCCGCGCCACCGCGACGATCGCGCCGGACCGGGGCGCGGTCGCGATCGACATCTGCAGCTGCCACTCCTTGCGCGGCTCCTCGACGACCTCCAGCCGGTTGATGAGGTTCTCCGTCTGGCGCGCCTTGGCCGCCTGCTTCTCGGAGGTCTCGCCGCGGAAGTGCTTGACGTGCTTGTCGGGGTCGGAGGCCTTGCGCCGCGCGTTGCGGACGCCCTTCTCCATCCACGCCCGCTGCATCCGGGCGCGGGCCTCGAGCGCACCCCGGCGGGCCGCGTAGTCGTCGTACGCCTCCCGCGCACGGCGGCGGGCGATCGAGCGTTCCTCCAGGTAGGCGTCGTAGGTGCCGCCGTAGGCGGTGACGCGCTGCAGGCTGCGGTCGATCTCGACGACCGTCGTCACGGTGCGGGCGAGGAACTCGCGGTCGTGGCTGACCACGACGACGGGTGCCTCGGACCTCTCGACGAACTCCTCGAGCCGGTCGAGGCCGGCGGCGTCGAGATCGTTCGTCGGCTCGTCGAGCAGGTACACGTCGTACCGGGACAGCAGCAGCGCCGCGAGTCCGACGCGCGCGGCCTGGCCCCCGGACAGCGCCGTCATCGGCAGGTCGAGGTCGACGGCGAGCCCGAGGTCGTCGGCCACCGAGCCGAGCCGGGACTCGAGGTCCGCACCGCCGAGCGCCAGCCAGCGTTCGAGCGCCTCGGAGAACGCGTCGTCGGCGCCGGACGCCCCGTGCCCGAGCGCGTCGGCGGCGGCGTCCATCTCCTGCTGCGCCTGCGTGACCCCCGTGCGGCGGCCGAGGTGCTCGCGGACGGACTCGCCCTCGACCCGCTCGACCTCCTGCGCGAGGTAGCCGAGCTGGGCGTGCGCGGGCGAGACGGCCACCGACCCGGAGTCGGGCGCGCGCAGGCCGCCGAGGATCCGCAGGAGGGTGGACTTGCCGGCCCCGTTTGGCCCCACGAGGCCGATGACGTCGCCGGGGGCGACGACGAGGTCGAGGTTCGAGAAGAGCTCACGATCGCCGAAGCCGGCACCGATACCCTTGGCCTGGACGGTCGCTGTCATCCCGCCATCCTCTCCCGGGCCCGTCGCCCGGGGCGACGGCATTCCGCTGGACGGCCGCGACGAGCGCGCGACACGCACCGGACAACCGCGTCTCACACAGCGAACATGGTTGCTCAGCATGTGGTCCCCGCCGTAGCATCGCGGCAACCATCCAGAGCGGCCGAGAGACCTGGCTCGACGACGCCGCAGCAACCCCCCTCCTCGTCGAGGGTGTGGGTGCTTCCGCCAGGGTCGATGGAGAGAGACATGGCTGTGCGTGACCTCCGACCCCGCACCCGGTGCCCCCGGGCCCAGCGGTGAGCGCCGCGACCGCGAGCGAGCGTGTGACCGGCGTCCACGTCGCCGAGTCGCCGCGCCCTCGTGCCGCGGTGGACCGCCCCACGGTGTCGTTCGAGCTGTTCCCGCCGCGCAACCCCGACTCCGCACCTCGGCTGTGGGCGACGATCCAGGCGCTCGAGGCCGCGCACCCCGACTTCGTGTCCGTCACGTACGGGGCGGCCGGCAAGACCCGCACCACCACGCGTGCGCTCGTCAGGCGCCTGCTGCGGGAGACGTCGCTCAACCCGATCGCGCACCTGACCTGCGTCGGGACCTCGCGCGCGGAGATCACCACGATCGTCGAGGAGTTCCTCGACGAGGGCGTCCGCTCGTTCCTCGCACTGCGGGGCGACCCGCCCGCGGACCAGGCCGACTGGCAGCCGCACCCCGACGGCCTGCACACCGCGAGCGAGCTCGTGGAGCTGTTGCGCGACCTGGAGCGCCAGCGCTGCGCCGACAGCCCGTCACAGGCGATGCGCGCCCGGGTCCGGCCGCTGTCCGTCGCCGTCGCCGCCTTCCCGCGCGGCAACGCGGCCACCGGCGGCACGCGCGCACAGGACGTCGCGAGCCTGCTCGCCAAGCAGCAGGCGGGCGCCGACTTCGCGATCACGCAGGTCTTCTACGACGCGGACGCGTACCTCGGGCTCGTCGCCGAGGCCCGCGAGGCCGGCGTCACCATCCCGATCATCCCGGGCATCATCCCGACCACCGACCCGGCCCGGCTGCTGCGCGTGCAGGAGCTCACCGGCGTCCAGGTGCCGTCCGACCTGCTGGACCTGCTGGGATCCGCGGACGACGAGCTCGACCGTCACCGCCGGGGCATCCGCGCCAGCGTGGACCTGGTCCAGGGCGTCCTCGACGGCGGTGCACCCGGCATCCACGTCTACACGTACAACCAGCACCACGCCGCGCTCGACCTGCTCGAGGGCGCCGACCTCGACGGCGGGGCACGGACCCCGCAGCACACGAACCCCTGACCGACCGACCCTTGAGGGACTGACCCACCATGACCAGCACCCCCACGTTCCCCGCAGGCTCCGTCCTGGGCTACCCGCGCATCGGGCCGCGCCGTGAGCTCAAGAAGGCCATCGAGTCGTTCTGGGCCGGTCGGTCCTCGGCCGACGAGGTCGAGGCCGTCGCCGCCGACCTGCGCCGCCGCACCCGCACCCGCCTCGCCGAGCTGGGCCTGCGCACCGACGTCCCCGCCATCCCGAGCGCGTTCTCGTTCTACGACCACGTGCTCGACGCGTCGGCCGTCGTCGGTGCCGTGCCGGCTCGCTTCGCCGACCTGGTCGACGAGAACGGCCGCCTGGACCTGGCCGGCTACTCGACCGTCGCCCGTGGCCGCGGCGACGACCTGCCGCTCGAGATGACCAAGTGGTTCGACACGAACTACCACTACCTGGTCCCCGAGATCGGCCCGGACACCGCGTTCCGCTACGCGAGCGACCGCCCGGTCCGCGAGTTCACCGAGGCGCTGGCCGACGGCGTGCTGACCCGCCCGGTCATCGTCGGCCCGGTCACGTACCTGGCGCTGGCCAAGGCCGCCGAGGGATCGCCGGAGGGCTTCGCGCCCATCGACCGCCTGCAGGACCTGCTGCCCGTCTACGCGGAGCTGCTGCGCGACCTCAAGGCCGCCGGCGCCACGTGGGTGCAGCTCGACGAGCCTGCGCTCGTGTCCGACTCGATCGAGGTGCCGGCCGACCAGCTGCTCGCCGCGGTCGTCGAGGCGTACCGCGCGCTCGCCACCGAGCTCACCGACCGCCCGGCGATCTTCGTCGCGGCCCCCTACGGCGACCTCGGCCCGGCGCTGCCGGTGCTCGCGGCCACCGACGTCGAGGCCATCGGCATCGACCTGGTCCGCGGCCACGCGCCGTCGGAGAAGGTCCCGGGCCTCGAGACCAAGACGCTCGTCGCGGGCGTGGTCGACGGCCACAACATCTGGCGCGCGGACCTCGACGCCAAGCTGCAGATCCTCGAGCAGCTCGAGGGCCTCGGCGCTGCCGCCGTCACGGTCGGCTCGTCGACGTCGCTGTTCCACGTCCCCCACGACACGGCCGACGAGCCGAACCTCGACGCGACCCTGAAGAGCTGGCTCGCGTTCGCGGACCAGAAGGTCGGCGAGGTCGTCACTCTCGCCGAGGGCCTCACGGAGGGCCGCGAGGCGATCCACGAGCAGCTCCTCGCCGCGACGGACGCCGTGAACTCGCGCAGGACCGCCCCCGGCGTGGTCCGCCCCGAGGTGCGCGCGCGCGTCGCCGCCCTCACCGAGGACGCGTTCAACCGCGGCGCGTGGGAGTCCCGCAAGGAGCAGCAGGCCAAGCGTCTCGACCTGCCGCCTCTGCCCACGACGACCATCGGGTCGTTCCCGCAGACCACCGAGATCCGCGTGGCCCGTGCCGCGTTCGGCCGCGGCGAGCTGACGGCCGAGCAGTACGAGGACGAGATGAAGGCGGAGATCCGCCGCGTCGTCGAGCTGCAGGAGAAGATCGGCCTGGACGTGCTGGTGCACGGCGAGCCCGAGCGCAACGACATGGTCCAGTACTTCGCGGAGAACCTCGACGGGTTCGCCGTGACGCAGAACGGCTGGGTCCAGTCGTACGGCTCGCGCTGCACGCGCCCGTCGATCCTGTGGGGCGACGTCAGCCGCCCGGCGCCCATCACGGTCGCCTGGACGAGCTACACGCAGTCGCTCACCGAGAAGCACGTCAAGGGCATGCTCACCGGTCCCGTGACGATCCTCGCGTGGTCGTTCGTCCGCGACGACCAGCCGCTCGGTGACACCGCCAACCAGGTCGGCCTCGCCCTGCGCGACGAGATCGCCGACCTCGAGGCCGCCGGCATCGCGATCATCCAGGTGGACGAGCCCGCCCTGCGCGAGCTGCTCCCCCTGCGCGTCGAGGACCACGCCGCGTACCTCGACTGGTCGGTGCGCTCGTTCCGCCTCTCCACGGCGGGCGTCCGCGACGACACGCAGATCCACACGCACCTGTGCTACTCGGAGTTCGGCGAGATCATCGGCGCGATCGACGGGCTCGACGCGGACGTCACGTCCATCGAGGCGGCCCGCTCGAAGATGGAGATCCTCGGGGACATCTCGGCGGCCGGCTACCCGCGTGCGGTCGGCCCGGGCGTCTACGACATCCACTCGCCGCGCGTCCCCTCCGAGGGCGAGGTCGAGGAGCTCCTCACCGAGGCCGTCAAGGCGATCGCCGTCGACCAGCTGTGGGTGAACCCCGACTGCGGCCTGAAGACCCGCCGCTACGAGGAGGTCGCCCCCTCGCTCGAGCACATCATCGAGGCGACGAGGGCGGTCCGCGCGACGCTCTGACGCACTCCTGACGACGAAGGCCCCGGCTGCTCGATGCGGCCGGGGCCTTCGTCGTCAGTGCGACGCCCGGCGGGCGACCTTGCGCCGAACGGGTGATGTCCCGCGTGACCCGAGCGTGGGAACCGGACGATCCCGGGCATGGGAGCGCTCCCTCGGCCACTTCCGCACCAAGGTCCCTGGCGTACCGAAAGTCGGCTCTCATCTTCCGGGCAGCGATGCCGATTACTCAGTCACGACGCATGGACAGTGGCCGCTCGCCGGTCCACGCGATGTCCGGCAACGACGCACGACGGAAGAGGGCCGCCGCCATGGCGAAGTGTGAGGAGTGCAGCTCCGGGGTTGAGCAATGCTCGAAGTGCGAGGGTGCGGGCCGTATCCGCTGGAAGGGCGAGTGCACGCTCTGCAAGGGGACCGGGTCCGTCTGCTCGGGCAACTCGAACCACCGCTGGTGACGCCGCGCGCGTTCAGCCGATGATCTCGACGTCGGCCACGCGCGCCGCCAGGGTCTCCACGATGCGGATGTCCGCATCCAGCCACGGCACGTCCAGCCACTGCCCTCGCGGCAGCCACCGCAGCTCGTCGTGCTCGACGAGCGGTGCCGGTGCCCCCTCGACGAGCTCCGCGAGCCACAGCCGCATCACGTAGTCGTCGGACAGCCGCCACGCCCCGTCCTCCGGGCCCGCGAGCTCGTCGCCCAGCGCGACCCTCACCCCGAGCTCCTCACGGATCTCGCGGTGCAGCGCGTCCTCGGCCGTCTCGCCGGGGTCCACCTTGCCGCCCGGAAACTCCCACCGCCCGGCGAGCCGTGCTGGAACGGCGCGACGGGCGGCGAGGAGAACGGTGGGGTCGTCCAGGTCGTCGACGATGGCTGCCGCCACGACGAGAACGGGTCGAGAGGTCATGCCGCGAGTATCCCAGCCGTCCGTGACGCGGGTGTCTCGGCATGACGACGGCCCGGTTGCCCGGGCCGTCCCAGAGGAGCCTGCCGGCGGATGATGACGGAGGTTCGGCGGATGCTCAGCGGATCCCGTGCGCCACGGCCCAGGCGACAGCCTCGGTCCGCGTGGAGACACCGATCTTGCGGTACACGCTGCGCACCTGTGACTTCACGGTGTTGCGCGTCACGAACAGCCGCGTGGCGATCTCTTCGAGCGTCACGTCCTCGGCCAGCTCTGCCAGGACCACCCGTTCGCGGCGCGTGAGCGCCTCGGTCACGGTCCCGACGGTCCCAGTCGTCTCCAGCATGGTCATCGTGTCCTCCGGTTGCGCGTGGATGCCGTCTTCTCCGGCTCCGCTGTGGGCGGCGTACCGGATGAGAGGTGACATCCCGGGCGTCATGACGCCGGTTTGGTCATCTCGTCAACACGAACTTCGTGGGGAAACCCGATCCCGCTGCCACCCACAATGAACGAGGTATCGACAGAGAGATACATCCGCCGTGCTACAGCCTTGTGACGTTCACCCGTTCGGCAGATGCCGCTCGTCCGGAAGATCCGATATGCACAGTGACGCACGTCACGCCTGGGACTGCGCGGCGTACTCCTCGGCCGTCAGGAGCGGACCGGTGCCGGAGACGTCGACCTTGAGCAGCCAGCCCGCGCCGAACGGGTCGGAGTTCACGACGGACGGGTCGTCGATCGCTGCCTGGTTCACCTCGACGACGGTTCCCGTGACGGGCGAGAACAGCTCGGACACCGACTTCGTGGACTCGATCTCGCCGACCACCGTGCCGGCCGTGAGCTCCTCGCCGACTGCCGGCAGCTCGAGGTAGACGATGTCGCCGAGCGCGTCGGCGGCGGTCGACGTGATCCCGACGGTGGCGGGCGACCCGTCCTCGAGCCACTCGTGCTCGACGGTGTAGTGCAGGTTCGTGGGCAGGCTCATCGGGTGCTCCAGTGCTCGGGTGCCAGCGGCGACGTGACGGTCAACGAGGACGACGGTAGAAGGGAAGGGCCACGACGCGCACCGGTTCGGCACGACCGCGGACGTCCACGGCCAGCTCCGTGCCGGGCTCGGCGAGGTCGGGACGCACGTACGCCATCGCGACGGGGTGGCCGAGCGTCGGCGACGGCGCTCCGGAGGTGACGGTCCCGACGACGTCGGCACCGGGCTCGGACGACGCCAGGACGGGGTAGCCGTGCCGGGCGGCCCGGCGGCCCAGGCCCTCCAGCCCGACGAGCGTGCGCGTCGGCTCGGCCTGCGCGCGTGCCTCGAGCGCGGCGCGCCCGACGAACGGGAGCGGGCCGCCCTCGTCGTCGACCTTGTCCAGCTTGACCACGCGGCCCAGGCCCGCGTCGTGCGGGGTCGTCGAGCGGTCGAGCTCGTTGCCGTACAGCGGCATGCCCGCCTCCAGGCGGAGGCTGTCGCGGGCCGACAGGCCGGCGGGGACCAGGCCGTGCGGCTCGCCGGCCGCCAGGAGGGCGCGCCACAGGGCGGGGGCCTCGTCTGCGGCGACGAACAGCTCGAAGCCGTCCTCGCCCGTGTAGCCGGTGCGGGCGACGAGCGCGTCGACGCCCGCGACCGTCGCGTCCGTGGCCGTGTAGTACTTCAGGGCCGAGACGGCCCCGGCCTGGTCCGGCTGGTCCGTCAGCGACGTCACGATCGCCTCGGCGTGCGGGCCCTGGACGGCGACGAGGGCCGTCCGGAGGCTCGCGTCGTCGAGGGCGGCGTCGAAGCCGTCGAGACGGTCGACCAGCGCCTCGCGGACGACCGCCACGTTGGACGCGTTGGCGACCACGACGAACCGCTCGTCGGCCAGGCGGTACACGACGAGGTCGTCGAGCACGCCGCCGTCCTCGTCGACGATCATCGTGTAGCGCGCCCGGCCCGGCGCGAGCGCCGACAGGTTGCCGACGAGCGCGGCGTCGAGCGCGGCCGCCGCCTGCGGGCCGGTGACCTCGAGCTCGCCCATGTGGGACAGGTCGAACAGGCCGGCGGCCGTGCGCACCGCCGTGTGCTCGGCGATGTCCGAGGTGTAGCGCAGCGGCATCTGCCAGCCGGCGAAGCTGGTCAGCGCGGCGCCGAGCGCCACGTGCTCGTCGTGCAGCGGGGAGCGGACGTCCTCGGTCACGGTGGATCCGTTCGTCGAAGGGGTGGCGGTCACTCGGCGAAGGCCTCGACCGGCGGGCACGAGCAGATCAGGTTCCGGTCGCCGCGGGCGCCGTCGATGCGGCGGACGGGCGGCCAGTACTTGCCGGCGCGCAGCGCCGGGACCGGGAACGCGGCGAGCTCGCGACCGTACGGGTGGTCCCACGTGTCCGTCGAGACGCTGGCCGCGGTGTGCGGGGCGTTCCGCAGCGGCGAGTCCTCGACGGCCCAGGTGCCCGCGGCGACGGCGTCGATCTCGCCGCGGATCGCGAGGAGGGCGTCGACGAAGCGGTCGAGCTCCGCGAGGTCCTCGCTCTCGGTCGGCTCGACCATGAGCGTGCCCGCGACGGGGAAGGACAGCGTCGGGGCGTGGAAGCCGTAATCCATGAGCCGCTTCGCGACGTCCTCGGCAGTCACGCCCGTCTGCTTGGTGATGTCCCGCAGGTCGAGGATGCACTCGTGCGCGACCAGGCCGTTCGGGCCCGTGTAGAGGACCGGGTAGTGGTCGCGGAGGCGCGTCGCCAGGTAGTTGGCGGCCAGGACGGCCGTCTCCGTGGCGGTGCGCAGGCCGTCGGCGCCCATCAGGGCGACGTACGCCCACGAGATGGGCAGGATGCCGGCCGAGCCGTAGGGGGCTGCGGAGACCGGTGCGACCGTTCCGGCGGCGCGGCCCGGCGTCGGGTCGCCCGGCAGGTACGGAGCCAGGTGCGCCGCGACGGCCACCGGACCGACTCCGGGGCCGCCCCCGCCGTGCGGGATGCAGAACGTCTTGTGCAGGTTGAGGTGGCTGACGTCGCCGCCGATCTCGCCCGGACGCGCGAGCCCGACGAGCGCGTTGAGGTTCGCGCCGTCGATGTACACCTGCCCGCCGGCCTCGTGCACGAGGTCGCAGACCGTGCGGACGCCCTCCTCGTACACGCCGTGCGTCGAGGGGTACGTGATCATGATCGCGGCCACCTGCGGGCCGTGCTGGTCGAGCTTCGCGCGCAGGTCGTCGAGGTCCACCGAGCCGTCGTCGGCCGTCGCGACGACCACCACGCGCATGCCCGCGAGCGCCGCGCTGGCCGCGTTGGTGCCGTGCGCCGAGGCGGGGATCAGGCAGATGTCGCGGGCCGGCTCGCCGTCCTGCCGGTTCGCCGCGTGGTACGCGTGGATGGCCAGCAGCCCGGCGAACTCGCCCTGCGACCCGCCGTTCGGCTGCACCGACACGGCCGCGTACCCGGTGATCTCGGCGAGCCAGTCCTGCAGCTCGGTGACGAGCTCGGCGTAACCGGTGGTCTGGTCGGCCGGGGCGTACGGGTGGATGCTCGCGAAGCCCGGCCACGAGATGGGCTCCATCTCGACCGTGGCGTTGAGCTTCATGGTGCACGAGCCCAGCGGGATCATCGTCCGGTCGAGCGCCAGGTCCTTGTCCGAGAGCCGGCGCAGGTAGCGCAGCATCGCCGTCTCCGAGCGGTGCAGGTGGAACACCGGGTGGGTCAGGTAGGTGGTGGTGCGACGGAGGTCGGCAGGCAGTGCCGTCGTGGGGGCGCCGGACGCCGCCCGCAGGGCCGTGGCCTCGACGGCCTCGACGCCGACCTCGTCGGGGCCGACGCTCGTCGCGCCCGCGTCGGCGAACGCCAGCGCGACCGTCATGACGTGCTGGTCCGAGGTGCGCTCGTCGCACGCGACCTGCACGTGGTCGTCGTCGGGCGCCCACAGGTTGATGTCGCCGCGCGCCGCGGCCTCGACGACCGCACGGGCCTTGCCGGGGACGTGGGCCTGGACCGTGTCGAAGAACCGGTCGTGCGTGACGGTGACCCCGGCCGCGCGCAGCACCGTCGCGATGGCCTCCGCCCGGTTGTGCACGCGCTCCGCGATCGCCCGCAGGCCGTCGGGCCCGTGGTAGACGGCGTACATCGACGCGACGATCGCGAGCAGGGCCTGCGCGGTGCAGATGTTGCTCGTCGCCTTCTCGCGGCGGATGTGCTGCTCACGGGTCTGCAGCGCGAGCCGGTACGCGCGGGCGCCGTCGGCGTCGACCGACACCCCGACGAGCCGGCCCGGCAGCATCCGCTCGAGCCCGTTGCGCACGGCCATGAACGCCGCGTGCGGGCCGCCCGCGAACAGGGGGACGCCGAACCGCTGCGCCGAGCCGACCGACACGTCCGCGCCGAGCTCGCCGGGGCTCGTCACCAGCGTGAGGGCGAGCAGGTCGGCAGCGACCGTGACGAGGGCGCCGCGCTCCTTGGCCTGGGCGACCACGGGCGCGAGGTCGCGGACGACGCCCGACGCGCCGACCTGCTGCACGACGACACCCAGGAGAGTGCCGTCGACCTCCGGGAGGCCGTGGGTCAGGTCTGCGACGACCACCGGCAGACCGATGGCCTCCGCGCGGCCGACCGTCACCGCCAGCGACTGCCCGAACAGCTCGGCGTCCAGGACGACCGTGCCGTCCTTGTTCTTCTGCGCGCGCCACATCAGCGCGACCGCCTCGGCCACCGCCGTCGCCTCGTCGAGCAGGCTCGCGTTCGCGATGTCGAGACCGGTGAGGTCCGTGACCATCGTCTGGAAGTTCAGCAGCGCCTCGAGACGGCCCTGCGAGATCTCCGGCTGGTACGGCGTGTACGCGGTGTACCAGGCGGGGGACTCGAGCACGTTCCGCCGGATCACCGCGGGCGTGACGGTGTCGCTGTAGCCCTGGCCGATCATCTGCGTCATCACGCGGTTGCGGCCCGCGATCGCGCGCAGGTCCGTGAGGACCTCCTCCTCCGACCGTGCGGCGGGCAGGTCGAGGGGGCGCTCCGAGCGGATCGACGCCGGCACCGCGGCGTCGACGAGCGCGTCGAGGCTGTCGTAGCCGACGGCCGTGAGCATCCGGGCCGTCTCCTCGCCGCGCGGCCCGATGTGCCGGTCGACGAAGTCCACTGCTGCGGGAGTGTGCTCGACCGCCGTGAAGGACACCAGATCGGGCGTGACCTCGATCGGCGGGATCACCGGGATCGTCGTCGGGACTGCGTGCAGATCGGTCACGGCTGCTCCGGGGGCTCGCCCGGCGGGGACGCCGGGACGGACGGGTGGGCTCCCCGCTCTGTCATCCGCGCGTACGCACGTACCTGAGAGTTTTGCCGGTCCGCCATGGCTCGGTTCCGAGCCCGGGGCGCGCCGACTTGCACCGTCGGTGGGTCACCTCGTTGCCGGGTGACCACTTTCCAGAGTTGCCTCGCCGTGGCGGTACAGGGGCCTGAGAGATTCCCGGGGAGGGTTGCTCCTTCGGCGTCCCGCTGTGCGTGCTGTGCGGGAGCTCTCCCGCCGCGGTTCGAGCAGCATGTTGAGTTGTGGGGCCAGCGTACCCGGCGGCGGCCTCGTGGCTCGTGCGTCGACCGACGAGTCCGACCACCCCTCCGCTCGAACCCCGCCTGAGATCGTGACTTGGGAGTGAGATCGTCACTGTGAAGTGACGATCTCACTCCGAACTGACGATCTCGCCTCCCGACCTGGGCGTGGGGCGGGGCGATCCGGCGACGGGTGGTGGTGGTTTCCAGGGGGCCGCCTAGGCTGGCGCGATGTCCTCTGGGCGTGTGGCAGTGGTGGTCGTGGTGTCCGACCGGTCCGCCGCCGGCGTGCGCGAGGACCGGTCCGGACCGGCCGCCGTCGCGCTGCTCCGGGAGGCCGGCTTCACGGTCGACGCGCCGCACGTGGTGCCGGACGGCGCCGAGTCCGTCACGGACGCCGTGCAGCTCGCCGTCTCGCAGGGGGCCTCGTTCGTCGTCACGTCCGGCGGGACGGGCGTCGGACCTCGTGACCGGACGCCCGAGGGGACCCGCCCGCTGCTCGCCCGGGAGCTGCCGGGCATCGCCGAGCTGCTGCGCCGCGAGGGTGCGCGGACCGTGCCGACCGCCGTGCTGTCCCGCGGGCTCGCCGGGGTGACGGAGTCCGGTGCGGTGGTGGTGAACCTGCCCGGCTCGCCGGGCGGGGTGGTCGAGGGGCTGGACGTGCTGCTGCCGCTGGTCGATCATCTGCTGGACCAGCTGGGCGGGGGGGACCACGGATGAGCGTGCTCGCGCGTCTCGACGAGACGCCGCTTGACCTGCTGTTTCACGTGGAACACGTCAGCGGGCCGAGGGCGGGTGCTGTGGCGACGTTCGTCGGGCTCGTGCGCGACCACGACCCGTCGGTGACCGGTGACGTCGTGGCCCTCGACTACAGCGCGCACCCCGACGCCCCGGCGGTCCTGTCCCGGATCGCTGCCGAGGTCGCCGACGACCCCGACGTGCTGGGCCTCGCGGTCAGCCACCGGGTCGGGCACCTCGGCGTCGGGGAGGCGGCGATCGTCGCGGCAGTCGCCACCGCGCACCGTGCGCACGCGTTCGACGTCTGCCGGACGCTCGTCGAACGCGTGAAGGCGGAGCTGCCCGTGTGGAAGCGTGAGGTGCTCGCGGACGGGAGCCACGTATGGGTGGGGATGGCATGAGCGACCTGACGGACCGGTTCGGCCGGGTGCACCGCGACCTGCGGATCTCGCTGACCGACCGCTGCTCGCTGCGCTGCACGTACTGCATGCCCGCCGACGGCGTCCCGTGGCTGGCCCGTTCCACGATGCTCACCACCGAGGAGATCGTGCGGGTGGCGCGTGTCGGCGTCGAGCACGGGATCACGGAGATCCGCCTCACCGGCGGCGAGCCGCTCCTGCGGGTCGACGTGGTCGACGTCGTGCGCCGGCTCACCGCCCTCAGCGGACCGTCGGGGAGCCCCGAGGTGTCGCTCACGACGAACGCGCTGCGGCTGCCCGCCCTCGCCTCGCCGCTCGCCGACGCCGGGCTGTCCCGCGTGAACATCAGCCTCGACACCCTCGACCGGGCCCGGTTCATCGAGCTGACCCGCCGCGACCGGCTCGTCGAGACGCTCGCCGGGATCGCCGCCGCCGACGCCGCCGGGCTCGCTCCCGTGAAGATCAACGCCGTCGCCATGCGCGGCGTCAACGACGACGAGGTCGTCGCCCTCACCCGGTTCGCCGTCGACCGCGGGTACCAGATGCGGTTCATCGAGCAGATGCCCCTCGACGGCGGCCACACCTGGGACCGGACCGCGATGGTCACCCAGGCCGAGATCCTGGAACGGCTCACCGCCGAGTTCACGCTCACCGAGGTGCCCGCGCGCGGGTCCGCACCCGCCGAGCTGTGGACCGTCGACGGCGGACCGGCGACCGTCGGCGTCATCGCGTCCGTGACCGCACCGTTCTGCGGGGCATGCGACCGCCTCCGGCTCACCGCGGACGGGCAGCTCCGGGCGTGCCTGTTCTCCCAGGGGGAGACCGACGTGCGCGAGCTGGTCCGGTCCGAGGACCCCGCCGTCGACGTGGACGCCGCGATCGCCGACGCCTACCGGCGGTGCCTCGCCGGGAAGAAGGCCGGGCACGACATCGACGACCCGACCTTCCTGCAGCCGACCCGGCCGATGAGCGCGATCGGCGGCTGAGCGGACCAGCGCCACGCCTCGCCGGCGTCAGCGAGCCCGCCGCACGGCGCCCGTCAGCCGCCCGCGAACGGGGGGAGCACGTCGAGCGTCGCGCCGGCCGGGACCGGGTCGGCCCCCTCGACGCGGGTGCCGTCGGCGAGGAGCGCGCACCTGTCGAGGACGCGGTCGAGACCCGCGCCGTGCCGGGCGACGAGCCGGGCCCGCACCTCGGCGGCGGTCCCCGCGTCGACCTGCTCGGTGTCCACGCCGGCGGCCTCGGCCGCGGCCGCGAAGTACCGGACGGTGACGGTCACCCGGCCGCCCAGGCCTGCGCCTCGCGCTCGACCACGTCGAGCACGTCGGTCCGGCCGGCCGCGAGCGCGGCACCCGCGATCATCATCGTCACCGGCACCGCCGGGCGCGCCACCGAGTGCGCGACGTCGCCCGACACGTTGAGGACGCGCTCCACGTCGACGAGCGACAGGTCCACGCCCAGCTCGCGCGCGATGTGCGCCAGCCAGGCCGGCAGGTCGGCGCCGGGGGCACGTCGAGGGTCCTCACTCATGGGGTGCTCCGTCCGTCGGGTCGATCCGCTGTCCGTTGGTGCTGTCAGTTGGTGCTGTCCGTTTGGTGCTGTCCGTTGGTGCTGTCCGATGGTGCCACGGGCGAGCTCGGCGTCGAGGCGGGCGACGTCGTCCCAGGTGTCGGCGTCCGCGGCGGCGTCGGTCGTGTCGGGGACGTCGACGAGGCGCAAGGGCTCGACGAGGCGCCGGACCGAGGCGTCGCGGACCGTGGGCAGGGCGGCGACCGCGGCCTCGAGGGCTGCGCGACGGTAGACGGCGACGAGGTGCTGGGGGCGGCCCTCCGCGCTGACCAGGCGGGCGCCGTCCACGCCGGGTGCGTCGGCGGCGGTCAGGAGCGACCCCAGGGCACGGGCGGCGTGGGGGGCGTCGCAGGCGAGGACGACGACGAGGTCGGCACCCGACCGGGCCGCGAGGTCGTCGGGCAGGGGCGTCGCGACCTCGTCGGGCGAGGGCCGCAGGGCGGCGAGCCCCGCGGCGACACCCGCCACGGGCCCACCGTCGGGCGGGTCCTCCAGGACCGTGACCACGCCGGGGCGTGCCACCTGCGGCGGCGCGACGAGGACGACGTGCCGGGCACCGGCCACCGCGGCGAGGGCGTGGTCCACGAGCGCCACGCCGCCGACGAGGACCTCGGGCTTGACCGCGTCGCCCAGCCGGCTGCCCCGGCCACCGGCGAGGACGATCGCGTCGAACACCGGGAGCCGCACCGACGGCATCAGCCGCGCCGCCAGTCGCCCGACTTCCCGCCGGTCTTCTCCTCGATCTGCACGTCGGCGATCCGCACGGACTTGTCGAGGCCCTTGAGCATGTCGACGACCGCGAGCGCCGTGACGGCGACGGCGGTGAGGGCCTCCATCTCGACGCCGGTCCGGTCGGCGGTGCGGACGGTCGCGGAGATGCTGACGCCGTCGTCGGTGACGTCCAGGTCGACGACCACACCGTGCACGCCGATGACGTGCGCGAGCGGGAGCAGCTCGGGGGTGCGCTTGGCGGCGGCGATGCCGGCGACGCGGGCGACGGCGAGCACGTCGCCCTTCGGCACGGTCCCGTCGCGCAGGGCGGCCACGACGTCGGGCCCGCACTCGACGCGGCCCGACGCGCGTGCGGAGCGGACCGTCGGCTGCTTCGCGGTGACGTCAACCATGCGGGCGTGCCCGGCGGAGTCGAGGTGGGTGAACGGCTGCGTCATGGGGTCACCTTCAGGACGGTCAGGAGGTCGCCGGCGAGGACCGCGTCGACGTCGGCGGGGATCACGGCGAGGCCCTCGGCGAGGGCGAGGCGGGCGACGAGGTGCGAGCCGGAGCCCCGGGCGGACGCGGGGACGACGACAGGCCCGAACCCGCCGTCGGTCGCGGGCACCCAGCGGACGGGCATGAGCTGGGCGCGGCCGGGCGGTGTGCGCCAGGCCTCGCCGGACCGGACGACGACCGTGGGGCGCTGCACGTCGGTCAGGCCGCGCATCCGCAGGAGGGCCGGCCGGACGAACATCTCGAACGACGCGAACGAGCTCACCGGGTTGCCCGGCAGCGCGAACACGGGGGTGCCGCCGGGCAGCCGCCCGAGCCCCTGCGGCTTGCCGGGCTGCACGGCCACGGGCACGAACTCGACGTCGGGCTCGTCGAGCAGGGCGGCCTTCACCACGTCGTACGCGCCGACGCTGACCCCGCCCGACGTGACGATCGCGTCCACCGCCCCGTCGAGCTCACCGAGGAGCTCGCGGAGCGCCGCCGCGTCATCGCCGACGGGACCGAGCCGCACGGGGTCGCCGCCCGCGTCGCGGACCGCCGCCGCGAGCAGCCACGAGTTGGAGTCGGGGATCTGGCCGTGCCCGAGCGGCGTCCCCGGCGGCACGAGCTCGTCGCCCGTCGAGACGACCGCGACGCGCGGCCGCCGGTGCACCCGCACCGTCGCGGCGGAGACGGACGCGAGTGCCGACACGTGCGCCGGACCGAGCAGTGCACCGGCGGCCACGACCAGGTCACCGGCGACGGCGTCCTCGCCCGCACGCCGCACGTGGGCGCCGACCGGGGCGGTCGCGCGGATCTCGACCGTCGTCGTGCCCGCGTCCGTGACCTCGACGGGGACGACCGCGTCGGCCCCCGGCGGCACGGGTGCGCCCGTCATGATGCGGGCCGCGGTGCCGGCCTCCAGGAGCGGCCTGCTCGACGAGCCCGCGGGCAGGTCGGCCACCACGCGCAGCACCACCGGCGTGCCGGCCGAGGCCGTGGCGACGTCGGCGGACCGCACCGCGTAGCCGTCCATCGCCGAGTTGTCCCAGCGCGGCAGCGGGCCGTCCGTCCGGACGTCCTCCGCGAGGACCGTGCCCCAGGCGTCGTCCAGGCCGACCTCGACCGGCTCCAGCGGGTGCGCGAGCGCGAGCGCGATGGCGCGGTGCTCGTCGAGCGGTCGCACGGGGGGTCCTCTCGTCCGGTCGGCCCGCGCGCGTCGGCGGGCAGGACGATCCTGGCACCACCGCGCGCGGCGGCACCCTCGACCTCAGGGTCTGGACCGACGGCTTCCGGTCACGCCGGACGGCGGTCGACGACGGCGGGCGGCCAGGCGGGCTGGCCGTCAGCGGGCGTCGAGCCAGGCGGCGATCCCGCCCTCGACGTTCGTCGCCTCGAACCCGGCGTCCCGCAGCACCTCGGCCGCCACGAGCGACCGACCGCCGACCGCGCAGTGGACCAGGATCTCCCGGTCGCGCGGCAGGCCCGCGAGCGCCGACCCGTCGAGGACCGTGCCGAGCGGCACGAGGTGCGCGCCCGGGATGGAGGCGAGGGCGGCCTCGGCGGGCTCGCGGACGTCGATGAGGTAGACGTCGCCGTCGGCGAGGAGTGCGGCGAGCTCGTCGACGGTGACCGTGGGGACGGCGGGCATGCGGGGGACCTCGATGCGGTGCGGGGCGGCGGGCGGGGCGGCGGGCAGGGCGGCGGGCAGGGCGGCGGGCGGGTCGACAGGCGGGGCGACAGGCAGGACGGCAGCGGGTGCGGCGGCGGCTCGCCTCGGAGCCGGGCGCAGCGGGACCTCCTGCCAGCGGCCCCGCAGCGCGTCGACCACGAGCACCCGCCCGAGCAGCGGCTCCCCGAGCCCGGTCACGAGCTTGACCGCCTCGGTGGCCATCACCGAGCCGACCTGCCCGCACAGTGCCCCGAGCACGCCGGCCTCGGCGCAGGACGGCACCTCGCCGGGCGGCGGCGGGGACGGGAACAGGTCGCGCAGCTCGACGGCCGGGACGCCGGCGGGCGGGCGGCCCCAGAACACGGTCGTCTGCGCGTCGTACCGCAGCACGGAGCCCCACACCTCGGGGATGCCGAGCCGCACGCACGCGTCGTTGACGAGGTACCGGGTGGGGAAGTTGTCGGTGCCGTCCACGACGAGGTCGTAGCCACGGAGGATCTCGTCGACGTTCTCGCTGGTCAGGCGCACGGGGTGGACGTGCACGACGATCGACGGGTCGAGGTCGGCGATCGTGTCGCGGGCGCTGTCGACCTTGGGCCGCCCCACGTCGCCGGTCCCGTGGACGACCTGCCGCTGGAGGTTGGACACGTCGACCACGTCGTCGTCCACGACGCCGAGCGTGCCCACGCCGGCCGCCGCGAGGTACTGCAGCACGGGCGCCCCGAGGCCTCCGGCCCCGATCACGCACACGCGGGCGGCGCGCAGGCGGCGCTGGCCGTCGGCGCCGAGGCCGGGCAGCAGCAGGTGCCGCGAGCCGCGGGCGAGCTGGTCAGCGGTGAGCGGCGGGCCGGGGTCGACGAGGGGCGGGATCGGCACGGTCCCAACCTACGTCGCCGCTACTTCGTGGCAGTGCCCGCCCGTGCGCCGACCACCGGGACGTCCGTGATGCGGAACTCGGACACGGGGTTGTCGACGGAGATGGACTCCGTGACCTGGAGCGCCTGCGGCGGGGCGTCCACGACCACCGTGTCGGTGCCCGGGTCGGGCCAGACGACCGTCACCAGCGTCGAGCGCCCGACCTCGGGGCCCTCGACCTCGCGGTCCGCGAGCGGGTCGCGGCGGTCGTCGCGCACCACGTAGTCGACGGGGTAGAACCGTTCGTCGCCACGCAGCAGCGTGACGTTCGTGGCGGCGTGCTGGAGGCTCGCGTCGAACGACGCGCGGGAGTCCCACGCGCCGATCGCGAAGGGCGCGCCGTCGGCCTTGCCGAGGCCTGCGGTGTTGGCGACCTCCAGGGTCCCGACGACGTAGCGGCCGACGCGCCGTACCTCGCGGACCCGGACGTCCACCGGCACGCCGTTGCCCGAGTCGATCGTGACGGATCCCGTGCCGCTGGCCGTCGGTGCTGTGGTGTCCGGCATGCTGCCCTCCGGAGCCGTCACCGTCTCGGGCTCGGCGTCCTCCTGCGTGGTGAGCACGAGCTCGACCCGCCGGTTCGTCGCGCGCTCCGCGTCGGACGTGCCCTGGACGGCGGGCTCCGACTCACCGCGGCCCTCTACCGAGACATCGAACCCGTCGAGGTCGGCGACCGCCCGGAGCCGGTCGGCGACGGCCTGCGCACGTCGCTCCGAGAGGGCCTGGTTGTACGCGTCGTCCGCGACGTCGTCGGTGTGCCCGACGATCGCGAGGGTCCCGCCGTCGTAGGCGCCGACCTGCCGGGCGGCGGCCTCCAGGGCCGCGTCGGCCTGCGGACCGAGGTCGGACGAGTCGACGTCGAAGAGCACGTCGGAACCGATCGCCACCGTGACCGTCTGGGCCGTGGTCCGGGTGCGCACCTGGCCGGCCACCTGCTCGGTGTAGGCGTCGAGCGTCGAGACGGGCAGCCGCGCGACGGGGGACCTGCGCATCTCGGACGTGGGGACCGTGAGGACGCCCGCCTTCGTCGCGTCGACCACGGGCACGTCCTCGACGAGCCCCCCGCCGCTCGTGAGCAGCACGTCGACCGTCGGGGTCGTCGGCGCCGCGAACGCGACGTAGAGCACCTCGGTGTCGTCCCCGGCGGCCGCGGCGGCCGCGTCCGTCGCGGGGCCGCCTGCCGACACCGCCCACGACGCCACGACGCCGTCGTCCTCCGCGACCGCCGGCATGGACACGGTGCCCTCGGTGAGGTCGACGAGCCGCACGCCGGTGGCGCCCGGGTGCGTGGAGACGAACACGTCCCACAGCTCCTGCTGCAGCTTCGCGTCCGCCGGTCCGGCGATCCGCAGCACACCCACGTCGTCCGTCACGGCGACCGGGCCGATCTCGAGCGTCACCTCCTCGCCGTGGAGCGTGACGTCCGCCGTCACCGGGTCGGTGCTGACCGTGGTCGGGCTCGGGCTCGCCGTGGCCGGTGGCGGCGTCGGGTCGTCCGGGCTGCAGCCGGCGATCGTGAGGGCCACGAGCGCGACCGGGAGGACGGCGCGCGCCAGCAGGCGGGCGGGCTGGGGCACGGGGGCTCCTCGGGGTCCGGGGTCGTGCGCGTCCGCGCGACGCCCAGATGGTGCCACACCGTGACAGATCGCCCACGGCGCCGACCGGCCCGAGTGCCACTCAGCCGGCGCCGAATGCCACGTGGACGAGCCGGGCCAGCTCGCCCCGGTGCAGCGTCGACCCGGGTCCGAGGTCGGGCCGGGACCCCGCCGCCGTGCCGACCGCGTGCGCCGCCTCCGCGCGCGTCACCCAGCGTGCCGGCAGGAACCTGCTCCCCACGGCCGGCAGGCCGTGCGCCGACGCCCAGACCATCTCGGTCAGGTGCGGGGCGTCGTCGGCGACGTCCCGGAACGGGGACCGTGCCGGCGTGGGGACGGCCGGCGACCCGGCCGCCCGGTAGAGGACCACCGCGAGGGCCTCCCGGGACACCCGGCCGGCGGCGTCGAACACGGCGACGCCGTCGACCGTCGTGCCCTCGTCGATGCCCTGCGCCGCGACCCACTCGATGTCCGCGGCGAACGGCGCGGTGGGCTGCACGTCCGCGAACCGGGTGCCGACCGTGATGTCGATGCCCGAGGTCTGCGCCGTGCCCGTGACCCGGACGTTGGGCAGCGCGGGCCGGGTGCCGGTGCCGTAGTAGACGGCCGACCCGTCGAGCTGCCCGTCCTGGACGTAGACGCCGTAGCGGCCCGGCGTCAGGCCGCGCAGGGTGTAGGTGCCGTCCGCGGCCGAGAGCGTCGTGCGGTAGACGAGGCTCCCGTCCTCGAGGTACGCCCCGACGTAGGCGGAGACGGGCGTCCCGTCCGGTCGGCGCACGGTGCCGGTGATCGTGGCGCCGGTGCGCAGGGCCGCGCTGATCTCGGTGGTGGCCCCCGCGGTGATCGTGACGTCGCTCGCGCGTGCGGCCCTCGTCGTGGTGCCGTGCGGAGCCTTGAACCACTGCGCGACGAACGGCTGGTCGTCGCCGTTCAGGCCGAAGCCGACGCGCACGGTCCCGACGGGCACGAGGCCCACCTGGAACACGCCCTCCGCGTTCGTCCCCCCGGTGGACGACAGGACCGACCCGTCGGGCAGCTCGAGCCGCACGGGCACCCCTTCGGCCGGCACCCCCGAGGCGTCCGTGACGACGACGCGCAGCGCCCCCGCGTCGCGCAGGACCACGTCGAGCCCGTCGACCCGCTGCCCGGACGCGAGGTCGATCCAGGTCGCGTCCGCCACGTCGGCGACCCCTGGGTAGAAGGCCGGCACGTACCGCTCGTCCCACGCGGTGTACGACACCCGGTACGTGCCGGGGGGCAGGTCGTCGGTGATGGTCCAGGTGCCGTCCGCCGCGGTGTCCGCGTAGCCGTACGACTCCGACGCCTCGGTCGTCGCGGCGACCCGGATCCCCTCGACCGGCTCGCCCCGGGAGTCCGTGACCCGGCCCGAGAGGCGCGCGCTGCGGGCGAGCTCGGCGTCGACGACGGTCGTCGCGTCCGCGTCGACCCGGACCGGCGTCGCGGCGGGGCGCGACAGGGCGTCGGCGTAGTACTCCGTCACGAGCCCCGACCCGGCAGGCGGGTCGAACCTCACCACGTACTCGGCGGGCGCCAGGCGGTCGATCGCGTACGTGCCGTCGAGGCCCGTCCGGACGGAGCCGGAGGACCCCGTCGAGCTCGACGCGGAGACGTCGGCCCCGGCCACAGGCCCGTCCGGGCCGGTGAGCACCCCGGCGATCCGGCCCGTCGGTCCCGTGGGCTCCGGCGGCACGGAGGACGCCACGGCCGCTCCGGCACCGAGGCCGACCGCCAGGGCGACGACCGGGACGAGGACGGCCAGACGGCGGAGCAGCAGGCGCACGGGCACTCCTTCGGGGGGTCCACGTCCACGGACGGCGCGGGGCGTGCGGGGATCGCCCGATGCTGCACCTCGTCGACCGCCCTCGACAGGCGGTGAATCGATACGCCCCGGCTACAGCGTCCGCTGCCAGGCGACGATCCGGTCGGCGGCCTCGCGCACCACGTCGACGGACGACGCGAAGGACAGGCGCACCCACCGGGCCCCGTCGACCGGGTCGAAGTCCGTGCCGGGCGTGAGCGCCACGCCGGCCTCGTCGAGCAGCCGCGCGCACCAGGTGACCGAGTCGAGGCCCGACGCGGAGACGTCCGCGTACAGGTAGAACGCGCCGTCCGCGGGTGCGACCCGGGTCCAGCCGAGCTCGGGCAGCCGGGACAGCAGGTGCTCGCGCGCGGCCGCGTACCGCTCCACGTTCTGGCGGGCGGCCGCGTACCCGGCCTCGCTGAACGCCGCGACGCCGGCGTGCTGGGCGAGCGCGGGCGGGCACAGGGCGACGTTCCCCGCGAGCGCGTCGACGGGCGCCACGAGGTCGTCGGGCAGCACGAGCCACCCGAGCCGCCAGCCCGTCATCGCCCAGTACTTGGAGAACGAGTTCACGACGACGGCCCCCGTGCCCAGGTACCGGGCGGCGGTCGGGACGTCGAGGGTGTCGTAGGTGATGCCGTGGTAGATCTCGTCGCTGACCAGCCGGACCCCGTGCTCGCCGCACCACTCGGCCATGGCAGCGAGCTCGTCCGGGTCGATCATCGTGCCGGTCGGGTTGGCCGGGCTCGCCACGACGAGCCCCTCGACGGGTGGGTCGAGGGCCGCGAGCTGGGCGACGGTCGGCTGGTACCGCGTCTCCGGGCCGCACGGGATCGTGACGACCTCGCACCCGAGCGCCGCCAGGATGTTCGCGTACGCCGGGTAGCCCGGGACCGCGAGCGCGACCCGGTCGCCGACGTCGAACGCCGCGAGGAACGCGAGCAGGAACCCGCCCGACGAGCCCGTGGTGACGGCGATCCGCGACGGCTCGACCTCGACCCCGTACCAGGAGAGGTAGTGCGCGGCGATGGCCGCCCGCAGGCCGGGCGCTCCGAGCGCCTCCGTGTACCCGAGGTCACCGGCGGTGAGCAGCTCGACCGCACGCTGCCGGACGACGTCGGACGCCCCCGTGGACGGCTCGCCCGCGCACAGGTTGAGCACGTCCTCACCGGCGGCCCGGCGGGCGTTCGCCGCGGCCAGGATCTCCATCACGGCGAACGGTGGGACGTGGGCACGGCGAGCGACCTTCATGCGGCTCATCCTGCCGTGCGCACGGGCGGCGCGGCGCTCGTCGTCAGGACCCCGTGGGCGGCGACGACGCTCGACGAGCGGGAGCCGGTGCTCGCCGGCGCGGGGCAGCCGGGGGACGCCGCGCGCGCGTCCCCCCGGGTTCGCGCTCCCGCCCGTCCGGCAGCCCGTAGCCTCGGCGCCGTGATCGTGGACTGCGCCCTCTACACCGGCGGTGTGCGCCGGCACCGGCTCGACGACCTGTTCGTCGCGGTCCGGGAGGCCGAGAAGGACGACGGGTTCGTCTGGGTCGGCCTGCACGAGCCGACCGCCGACGAGTTCGACGCCCTGGCGGCCGGGTTCGCGCTGCCCGAGCTCGCCATCGACGACGCCGTCCGCGCCCACCAGCGGCCCAAGCTCGAGCGGTACGGCGACGTCACGTTCGTCGTCATCAAGCCGGTGCACTACGTGGACCCCGTCGAGGTCGTCGAGGTCGGGGAGATCGCGGTGTTCCTCGGCGAGCGGTTCGTCATCGTGGTCCGCCACGGCGACTCCACGGTGCCGCACCGGACGAGGCTCGGCCTCGAGACCGAGCCCGAGGTGCTGGTGCACGGCCCGGCGGCCGTCCTGCACCGCATGCTCGACCTGACCGTCGACGACTACCTCGACGTCACGGCGTCCGTCGACACCGACATCGACGAGATCGAGGACCAGGTGTTCGGCGACGAGCCCGGCCGCGACCACGCCGAGCGCATCTACAAGCTCAAGCGCGAGGTCATGCTGTTCCGCCGTGCCGTCGTGCCGCTCGTCGGGCCCCTCAACCGGCTGGTGACCGAGGACATCCCCGGCGTGGAGCCCGTCATGCGGCCGTACTTCCGGGACGTCGAGGACCACGCGCTGCGTGCCGCGGAGCTCATCGAGGGGCAGGACGCGCTGCTCACCACCGTGATGCAGGCCGACATCGCGCAGGTGTCCGTCGCGCAGACGCGAGTCGGCGTGCGGCAGAACGAGGACATGCGGCGGATCTCGGCATGGGCCGCCATCGGGCTCGTGCCGACCGCGGTGGCCGGCGTGTACGGGATGAACGTCGACCACCTGCCCGTCGCGCACACCGCGTACGGGTTCTGGGTGGTGTGCGGCGTGATCGGCCTGATGTGCGCGGGCCTGTGGCGGGCGTTCCGCCGCAACGGCTGGCTCTGACGCGTCCGGCCGCTACGGTGGCCCCGTGAAGCTGCTGCTCACCTCCGGGGGTGTCACCAACGCGAGCATCCGCGGCGCGCTCGTCGACCTGCTGGGCAAGCCGGTCTCCGAGTCCACCGCCCTGTGCATCCCCACCGCGATGTACGGCCACCCGTGGGTCGGCCCGGGAGTCAACACCTGGGAGTTCATCAGCGGCACCTCCGAGAACCCGATGGTCTCACTGGACTGGAGATCCGTCGGCGTGCTCGAGCTGACCGCGCTGCCCAGCATCGACGCGGAGCGCTGGGTGCCCGTGGTCCGGGACGCGGACGTGCTCCTCGTGGCGGGCGGCGACGCCCTCTACCTGTGCCACTGGATGCGGGAGTCCGGGCTGACCGACCTGCTCCCGTCGCTGCGCGACACCGTCTGGGTGGGGCTGAGCGCGGGCAGCATGGTGATGACGCCCCGGATCGGCGAGGACTTCGTGGAGTGGCGGTCGCCTGCCGGGGACGACCGCACGCTGGGGCTCGTCGACTTCTCGATCTGCCCGCACCTGGCGCAGGACGGCACGCCCGGCAACTCCATGTCCATGGCGGAGCGATGGGCCGCCGACATCGCGGGTCCGGCGTACGCGATGGACGACCAGACGGCCCTCACGGTGGTCGACGGCGCCGTCGAGGTCGTCTCCGAGGGGCACTGGCGGCACTTCCCCGGCTGAGACCTCAGTCGCGCGCCAGCACGGACCGCACGTGCGCGACGACCCCGTCGGCCGCCGCCTCGACCTCCGCGAGGCACGCCTCGAAGTCGCTGCGGTCCCCGTACCAGGGGTCGTCGACGTCGAGCACGTGCTCGGGCTGACCCGGCGGCACGACGGGCGCGGCCGGGTCGAACGACCGGTACATCACGACCCGGCCGGCGACCTCCGGCGAGCCCGCGAGGCGGCGCAGCGACCGGGCGTGCACGCTCGTCATCGCCAGCACCAGGTCGCGGCCGGGCAGGTCGGTGGCGCGGACCTGCCGCGCCCGGTGGCCGTCGCCCGCCGGGTACCCGTGCTCGACGAGCACCGCGCGGGCCCGCCGGTCCACCGGACGGCCGTGCTCCTCGTCGCTGATGCCCGACGAGTCGACGACCACCACGTCCGCGAGCCCCGCGGCGGCGAACCGCTCGCGCAGCACGATCTCGGCCATCGGCGACCGGCAGATGTTGCCGGTGCACACGGTCATCACCCGGAACGGTCTCTCCACGCCGCCCATCGTGCCCGCCCACCACCGCCGTGCGCCCACCCGTCCATCCCACCGGGCCCCTCGCACACCCACCCCACTCACCCGCCCACCCGCCTGCCCGCCTGCCCGCCCACTCGCCTGCCCGCCGAGATCGTCAGTTCGGGTCGAGATCGTCAGTTCAAAGTGACGAGCTCACTCCGAAGTCACGATCTCGGCGGAGGCACGGCGCGGAGGGGGGCGGGGGCGGAGGCAGGACGCGGAGGCGGGGGGCGGGAGGCGGGGGCGGAGGCAGGACGCGGGCGGAGGCGGAGGCGGGGCGCGGAGGCGGAGGCGGGGCGCGGGCGGAGGCGGGGCGCGGAGAGAGGAGGGGCGTGGGCGGAGGGCGTTGAAGGGGTTGAGACGCGACATAGTCGAGATATACTCTGGTCCGAGCATTCGGGATCGGACGATACGCGTCAGGAGGTGACGGCCATGGCAGCGCGGACCCGGAACAACCCGTTGGCGCTGGCCGTGCTCGCGCTGCTCTGGGAGCGGCCGATGCACCCCTACGAGATGTCGATGACCCTCCGCGAGCGCCGCAAGGACGAGTCGGTCCGGCTCAACTTCGGGTCGCTCTACTCCGTCGTCGACTCGCTCGTGAAGCACGGGCTCATCGAGGCCGCGTCCACCGAGCGGGAGGGCAACCGGCCCACCCGGACCGTGTACCGGCTCACCGAGGCGGGCGGCACGGAGGCCGTCGACTGGCTGAGCGACCTCGTGCGGACCCCCGTCAAGGAGTTCCCCCAGTTCGAGGCGGCGCTCTCGTTCCTGCCGATGCTGGGGCCCGACGACGTCGCGCGGCTGCTCCGCATGCGCATCTCGACCCTGCGTCTCACCCTCTCCACGCTCGACACCGCGCGCGGCGACGCCAAGGCGATGGGGCTGCCCGCGATCTTCGCGCTCGAGGCCGACTACGAGGCCGCGCTGCTCAACGCCGAGCTCACCTTCGTCGTCGGGCTGGAGGCCAGCATCACGGACGGGACCCTCGGCGGCGTCGCGCTCTGGCGCGAGCTGTACGCGCGGGCCGCGGGCGGCCGGCTGGAGCCGGAGGAGATCGCCGAGGCGCTCGCCCCGTTCCTTGCGCTGGAGGGGGACCCACCCCCGGACGCGTGACCCACCGATGTCCCGGGGACCTCCCCGGGAACAGGTCGGCCCAGGTGCTGGCACACCCGGGCCGACCGACGACGAACCGAGGCGTTGCCTGTGCGATCCGCTGCAGATCCAGCATAGGTGGCTCCCCGGTCGACCCACCGAGGAGACGATCACCATGCCACCCACGCACGCCGTCGAGGCCACGGGCCTCGTCAAGACCTATCCGGGGGGCCGCGGCCGACCCGACGTCCGGGCCCTCGACGGCCTCACGCTCACCGTCCCGGCGGGCACCGTGCACGGCCTGCTCGGCCCGAACGGTGCCGGCAAGTCGACGACCACCCGCGTCCTGACGACCCTGTCGCGCGCGTCGGCGGGCGAGGCCCGCGTGGCCGGTCACGACGTGGTCCGCCACGCCGACCAGGTTCGCCGCAGCATCGGCTACGTGTCCCAGGGCACCGGCGCCGACGTGCTGCTCACCCCGCGGGAGAACCTCGCGATGACGGCCCGGCTGCGTGGCGCGTCGCGGTCCGCGTCGCTCGACCGGGCCGCCGAGCTGCTCGACCGGTTCGGGCTCGCCGACGCGGCGGACCGCCGCACCGGCGTCCTGTCCGGCGGCATGCGACGCAAGCTCGACGTCGCCCTCGGGCTCGTCGACGCCCCGCAGGTGCTGTTCCTCGACGAGCCGACCACCGGGCTCGACCCCGAGGCCCGCGCCTCGATGTGGGCCGAGATCCGCCGGCTCGCGGGCGAGGACGCGCTCACCGTGGTGCTCACCACGCACTACCTGGAGGAGGCCGACCGGCTCGCCGACGGGCTGTCGATCATCGACCGCGGGCGGGTCGTCGCGGCCGGGTCGCCCGACGAGCTCAAGGCCGCCTTCGCCGGGGACACGCTCACCGTCGACCTCGTCGAGCCGGACGCCGACCTCGTGCGGTCCGTCGCGGCCGGGATCGCCGGGCTGGGCGACGTCGTCGTCCACGTGGAAGGGCCCGCCGGGAGGCTCGTGGCGCGCACGCCCGACGGGCCTGCCGTGGTCGGCCCGACGATCGCCGCGCTGCAGGCCGCCGGGGTGCGGCACGGGGCGGTCGGCGTCTCGCGGCCCACGCTCGACGACGTGTACCTGCGGCACGCGGGGCGGTCGTGGACGTCAGCGGAGTCGGCACCCGCCGTCGAGACCGCGGCGGAGGTGGCCCGATGAGCGCGCTCACCCAGACCGGCACTCCTACCGGCCGCCTCACCGGCGGGCGCGCGTCGTGGGCCATGCAGACGGCCGAGGTGTGCCGCCGCTGGACCGTCGACCTCGTGCGTCAGCCGTGGGGCCTCGGGGTGTCCGTGATCCAGCCGGTGATCTGGATCGTGCTGTTCGGCAACGTGTTCCAGTCGATCGCCACCGTGCCGGGCTTCGGGCCGGGCGACTACCTGACGTTCCTCGTGCCGGGCATCCTCATGATGACCGTCCTGTACTCCGGGGCGTGGGCGGGCACCGGGTTCATCGAGGACATCCGCTCCGGCGTGATGGACCGGCTGCTCAGCTCGCCGGTGTCGCGCTCGTCGCTCGTCGCGGGACAGCTCGCGCAGCAGCTCCTCATGGCGGCCGTCCAGGGCGTGATCGTGCTCGGGATCGGCTGGCTCGCCGGGGCGCGCTACGACGGCGGGGTGCTCGGCCTGGTCGTCGCGCTCGTCGCGTCGCTGCTGCTCGCGGCGGCGTTCTGCTCCCTGTCGGCGGCCGTCGCGCTGCTCGCCCGGGACCAGACGGCCCTCATCGGCATCTCGACGATCGTCGTGCTGCCCGCGACGTTCCTGTCGACGGCCCTGATGCCCGTCGCGCTGCTGCCCTCGTGGGTGGAGTCCGTCGCGCGGTACAACCCGCTGACCTGGGCGACCGAGATCGGCCGGACGGCGATGTCGACGGACGTCGACTGGGGGCTCGTCGCGACCCGCGGCGCCCTGCTGACGGTCCTCGCGGCACTCGTCGCCGCCTGGTCGGTCGCCGCGATGCGCACGTACCAGAAGTCCCTCTGACGCTCCCTGGCGCGTCAGCGGGCCCACCGAGCCGCTGTGTGCTGCGTTCCTGTCGCCCAGGAGCGGGAACGCAGCACGCAGACGGCGGCAGGCGGGTCAGTCGCGGGCCGTGAGGATGAGCGGGCCGTCCTTGGTGATCGCGACCGTGTGCTCCGCGTGCGCGGCGAGCGAGCCGTCGGCGGTGCGGATCGTCCAGCCGTCGTCGTCGATCACGTACTCGTCGCTGCCGGCCATGAACCACGGCTCGATCGCGATGACGAGGCCGGCCTTGAGCTTCAGCCCCGTCCCGGCCTTGCCGAGGTTCGCGACGTGCGGGTCCTCGTGCATGGTCCGCCCGACGCCGTGCCCGCCGAAGTCGCCGTTGATGCCGTACCCGGCGCCCCGGCCGACGGCACCGATGGCCGCGGACACGTCGCCCATCCGGCCGCCCGGCTGCGCGGCGGCGATCCCGGCCGCGAGCGCCTGCTCGGTCGCGGCGATGAGCGCCTGCGCCTCCGGGGTCGTCGAGCCGACCTGGAACGTGATCGCGGAGTCCGCGACCCAGCCCTGCACCTGCGCGGCGAAGTCGACGCTCAGCACGTCGCCGTCCTCCAGCACCCGGTCCGACGGCAGGCCGTGCAGGGCCGCGTCGTTCACCGACGTGCAGAGCACCCCCGGGTACGGGATCGCCCCGAACGACGGGTGGTAGCCGAGGTAGACGGAGTGCGCGCCGGCGTCCTTGATCATCCGGTGCGCGTGCGCGTCGAGGTCGTTGAGCGTCATTCCGGCACGGGCGACGTCACGCAGGGAGGACAGCACACCGGCGACGAACTTGCCGGCGGGTCGCATCTGGTCGATCTGGGCGGGGTTCTTGAGGGCCACCCGAACACCCTGCCACGCGATCGCGGATCCTGTGAGCGACGAACGTCCGGGCCGGCTCCGGGCATGGAACAGCCCGTGGGCCGGGCCTCCGGAGAGGCCCTGCCGCGTAGGACGAGATCGCGGCACACCCACGGGCTGCGGTGACTGTCGGGATTCGCTCGCCGCCGTGCCGGGTGGTCCGGCGGGCACGCAGGCGGATCGACAATCCGTCCGATGTTCCGGGCGACTAGCGGACAGTCACCTCACGCGTCCTGGAAGACTTCATGTTCCGGACCACCTCCTTCCCGTGTCCGACGACCGTACGTCGCACCCGGACGGCTGCCAAGAGGTTTATCGGGATCGCTGCTGGACCCACTCGGCGAACGTCGTGCGGCCCACCGCGCGGTCCGGGGCGACGTGCCCGTTGTCCCGGAACGGGGTCGCCCTCAGCACGAGCGGCGCCGACCAGACGGGCCTGCGCCGACCCGTCGCCGCGAGGTACGTCCGGGCGAGCTCGGCGACCGTGAGCACCTGCGGACCGCCCAGGTCGGGGACCCGGCCCTGCGGGGGCTCACCGGCGAGTTCGGCGAGCCGTCGGGCGACCTCGCGCACGTCCACGGGCTGGTCGAGGAGACCGTCCGGCACGACGACGACCGGCGCCTTCGCGAGCGTGCCGAGCATCGTCGCGACGAGGTCGTGGAACTGGGTCGCCCGCAGGATCGTCCACGGCACGCCCGCGTTCTCCACCAGGTCCTCGACCTGGTGCTTGATCCGGTAGTACCCGAGCGGCACCCGGTCCACGCCCACGATCGAGATGTACACGAGGTGCGGCACGTGCTCCTGCCGCGCGGCGAGGAGCAGCTGCGCGGCGGCGTCGAGGTCACGGTCCGGGTGCCGCGGGTCGGTCGCGCAGTGCACGACGGACGAGACCCCGGTGACGGCCTCGCGCACGCCGTCGCCCGTCAGGAGGTCGCCGGTCACCCAGTCGACGGCGTGCGGGGCGGCCGGCGTGGGGCGGTGGCGGCTCAGCAGCCGGACGGCGCGGCCGTCGTCGAGCAGCGTGCGGACCAGCGCGCGGCCGAGGGTGCCGGTGCCACCGGTGACGAGGACGGGACGGGCGTCGTCGGGCATGCGCCCATCCTGCCGCGCGACGCCCGCACCGGCCTCAGCGGGTCGGGACCTCGCGCTCGCGCAGCGCCTCCTCGACGGCCTCGTGCACGCGGGCGTCCTCGCGCTGCCGGGCCTGCACCCGCCGGCCGCGGACCACCCGGACACCGACGACGACCGCGGCGGCGACCAGCACGAGCAGCGCCAGGAGCGTCCACGGCACCGCCCACGTGCCCGCGGTGACGACGACCGGCGTGAGCGAGGTCGTGGAGCCGGACGCGTCGGTGAGCAGCGGCGACACCGTGGCGGTCGCCGTGAGCCGGAACGCCGGACGCACGTCGGGGACCGTCGCCGTGACCGTCCACGTCTCGCCGGGCAGCAGCTGCGGGGGTGCCGCGACGGTGCCCGCGGACGCCGCCAGCCAGCCGAACGGGCCGGTCGCGGACGCCTGCTGCGCCGCCGACAGCGCCACGTTGCCCGTGTTGTGGAGCGTGTAGGTGACCGTCGCGTCGCCCGTGCCGAACGGGTCGACCGTGCCGTGGTAGGTCACGTGCACGTCCTCGACCGCCAGGGCGGGGGCGAGCTCGCCGCCCACGTGCACGTCGACCCGGATGCCGAGGCGGCGGTCGACGTTGATGCCGGCCTCGTCGTCGGGCGCGACGAGGGACGTGACCAGGCCGCCCGCGTAGTCGCCGGGCGTCGCCCCGTCGGGGACGGCGACCGTGAACGGGACGTCGACCGTCTCGCCCGGGGGGACCGTGACGTGGTCGACGGCCGCCGCGACGAACGTGCCGACGCCGTGCGACTCCTCGCCGCCGACGAGCAGGTCGAGCTGACCGCTGTCCGTGGTGTACCCGTCGGCCGCGTACACGGCCAGGTCGAGCGGGGCCGTGCCGTGGTTGGCCACGACCATCGCGTCGTCCACGCGCGCGCCCGGGTCGACCGTGTACTCGAAGCCCGTGCGGTCGTCGCCGAGGTCGTTCGACGCCGTGCGGACGGTCCAGGTGACGTCGGTGTCCGCGGCGGCGGACGGGCCGGCACCGACCGCCGACAGGCCCAGGACGACGAGCGTCGCGGCAGCCGTGCGGCGGAGGGCAGGGGCGGTGAGCGTGGGCATCGAGGTCCTCGGGTGGGGCGGATCGGGAACGGGTGGTGGGGTGGGCGCCGTCGCGGCACCCACCCCACCGGGAGCTCAGCGGGTCAGCTGCTGAGCGCCGTGATCGTCAGGGTCGCGCGGTAGCTCCCCTTGGTGACGTCGGACGGGACCTTGAGGTCCAGGTCGGCGCCGAGCTTGGCCTCGCCCTTGTCGTGGCCCTGCACCGCCGAGCCGAGGCCGCGCGAGACCGACAGGCCGTCGCCGCCGTCGAACCCGGAGACGACCGGCGCACCGGCCTGCGCCCCGGCACCGGGCTGCACGACCTTCGGGGTCCAGCCGAGGTACTTCCCGGAGAACGACTTGTCGCCGTCCTGGAACGTCCCGACCGAGGCCGAGATCGACCACGGCGCACGCGAGCCGCGGGTGTCGGAGACGGTGATCGGGTTGATCTGCCCGGTCGCCTCGAAGTACCCGGTCTTCTCGACGGCCGTGCCGAGGTCGACGAGGCCGTTGTGACCGTCGATCGTCCAGCCGAACTCGCCCGGGGCGGCGTCGGGGACGTCGACCTGGATGTCCTGACCGTCACCGTGGTACGGGTGGACGGTCACCTTGTCGACGAGCGAGCCGACGGGCTGGGCCGCCGTCGCGCCGCTGTCGGGGCCGCACCAGGCGACCTTGCCGAGCTCGACGGCCGCGTTCGGGGCGGCGCAGGAGCCGCTGCGGACGTTCTCGACGACGAGCTGGTCGTCGCGCACCTGGACCTTGACGTAGGTGCGGACGTGCTCCTGGTTCTGGACGGAGTTGTACCAGTAGCTGCTCGGGTTCAGCGGGTCCGCACCGTTGCCGGCGCCGCTCGTGCCGCTGCTGTCCGGGGCGGTGATGTCGTAGTACTTCGAGCCCGAGGCCGAGTTCGCCGTCACGTAGAGGACGCCACCGGGGCCGGGGTACACGTCGGCCTGGCCGGGCTGCTCGGCCGGGTCCGCCTTCTCGCTGTTCTTGATGAGGTAGCTGCGCGAGTAGCTGTGGTCGTGACCCTGGAGCACCAGGTCGACGCCGAGGTTCGAGAACGTCGTGGGGAAGTCGACGCGGCGGACCTTGTTGTCGCCGTCCTTCGCGTGGTCGGCCGGCGAGTAGATCGCGTGGTGGTACACGAGGACCTTGTACTTGGCCTCGTCACCGTGCTGGTCGATGACGTCCGTGACGTACTGGAGGTGCGCCGCGTCGCCGCCGCCGCCCTGGCTCGTCGCGTAGGAGTTGCTGTTCAGGTCGATGAACAGCACGTCCTTGTAGATGTACCAGTAGTCGCCGCCCGACGTGTTGGAGGCCGGGTTGCCGTTCGCGTACAGCGCCGCCGAGCGGTCCGTGTTCGGCGTGAACAGGTGCTGCTCGTACGCCTTGCCGCCGACGTCGTGGTTGCCGATCGTCGCGGCCCACGGGTACTGCCGCAGCTTGTCGGACGCGAGGAACGCGGTCCACTGCGACTCGGTGTTGGCCGTCTCGACCTGGTCGCCGCCCGAGACGAGCAGCTCCGCGTCCGGGTTCGCCGCGAGCGCCACGTCGAGCGTGTCCGTCCAGCCGGCCTGGTCCTTCGCGGTGTTGCCCGACGAGCCGATCTGCGGGTCGCCGAAGAACAGGAAGTCGTAGTCGCCCTCGAACGACTGCGTCTTGAACGTGTACGCCGGGGACCACGCGCCCTCGGCGCCGACCCGGTAGGTGTACGCGGTGCTCTCGGTCAGGCCGGAGAGCGTCGCGTGGCGGTTGAACCCGCCGCTCGTCGCGATGTTCGCGGCACCGGTCGCGGAGAAGGTGAGGGCATCGGCCGGGAAGACCCCGTCGACGACGGCCGAGGCCGGCGCGACCTGGACCTGCTGCGCGGTGTCGGCCGTGGAGTACCAGGACACGATGCGCTGGGACTCGTCGGCGCCGACGCCGAGGATGATCCCCGTGAGGCTGGTCGTGTCCGCGGCGGTGGCGGGGGCGGCGGTGCAGATGCCGCCGAGGGCGACGGTCGCACCGAGGGTGAGGGCTGCGAGCCGTGCGGACACCGTGCGGCGCGCGGCGCCACGTCCTGGTGTCGCGATGCTGGAGGACATGCGTCGTCCGTTCTCTTCGTATCCGTGGGGACGGGGGTGGTGCGGGCCTACCGTGTCGGCGCCGGGTGAACGGGCGGCGAACGTGGACGGACCGGACGACTGCTCCGGGCAGAACTCCTGGTCAGGCGCCCGTGACGCGCTGCAGGAACCAGATGAGCCCCATGCCCGAGACGAGCGCGGCGATGCTCCCGGTGGCCCACAGGCCGAGCTGCGGGGAGCGGCGGCGCACGAGCGCCAGCACCGGGAAGACGGCCGCGACGATCGCGAGCTGCACGGCCTCGATGCCGATGTTGAACACCAGCAGCGACCACAGGAGCGTCCAGGAGAACGCCTCGTCGATCCCGAGCGCGCCCGCGAACCCGAGCCCGTGGATCAGACCGAAGGCGAACACGACGGCGAGCCGCATCCACCCGGCCCGGTCGAGGCTGAGGTGCCCACCGCCGGCGTCCAGCTCCGTGGCGCGGTCCCCGCCGAACCTGATCTGCCACAGGTGCCAGCCGGCCACCACGGCGATGGACAGCGCGATGACCGGCTCGACGACCCGCGCGGGCACGGCGACGAGACCGACCGCGGCGAGCACGAACGTCACCGAGTGCGCCACGGTGAACGTCGTCGCGGCGAGCACGATCTCGCGCAGCCGGCGCGACCCGGCGATCACCGCGAGCAGGAACAGGATGTGGTCGAGCCCGAAGAGCAGGTGCTCGGCGCCGAGCCGGAAGAACGTGCCGAACCGCTGCGTCCACGTCTGCTCGGTCGAGAACGACGGGTGCTCCGCGTCGAGCGCGGCGCTGCCGTGCCGGGCGTCGATCTCGTACGTGACGATCGTCTTCGTGTCGCGGACGTAGCCCTCCGCGTCCGGGAACAGGCCGCTCGTCACCTCGTGGGCGCCGTCCGACGAGGCGCACGCGTGGTCGAGCACCAGCACCGCGTACGGCACCCCGTCCCGCTGCGTGACCTCCACGTCGCCGTCCTTCGTCGGGACGCACCGCTCTCCGGCCGACGACACCGTGAACCGCTCGTCGACGTACGACAGCACCGTGGCGGCGTGCGCCTCGACGGCGGCGGCCTGGCCCGCGGGGTCGCCGTCCTCGAACGCGGCCGTCCCGTCCTGGAACAGCCCGTCGTCGCCCTCGGCGTCGGCGGCCGAGACGACGAGCAGGTCGTACTCGAGCGCGAGCTCGGTGCGCACGTGCCCCTCACCGGCGGCCGCGACGTCCGCGTAGACCGTCGAGCTGAAGCCGTGCGCGGTTGCGGGCGCGGCGGCGAGGACGCTCGTGACGAGCACGCTGACGAGACCGGTGACGAGACCGGCGAGGACGAGCGCAGGGCGGCGCGGCATGGTGCTCCGTTCGGGTAGGCGAGCGCACGCTCCACCCGCCGGATGAACGCGGGGCGGACCGTCGGCGAACAGCCCGGGAACGACGACCGCCGATCCGGTCCACGGCGTCGGAACGGGCGCTGACCTGGGGTAGGAAGGACCGGCCACACCCCCACGACCCCCGGAGGACGGATCCTCGTGCGCCCTCGCACCGCGTCCCTGCTGGCCTCTCTCGCGCTCCTCGCAGGGTGCGCCGCCGGTGACGGCTGGTCCGGCCCGCACACCCCGCCGGAGCCCGTCGGCGTCCTGGGCGCCGGGTTCGTCGAGCCGTCCGCGACGCCCAGCCCCGAGGCGACGATCACCCCGGAGCCCGGCTCGTGGGACGGTGTCCGCCCGTCGCCCGGCTACCGCGTGGTGCTGCTGACGGCCGGGGAGGACCGCCCGACGAAGACCCTGGTCGCCGCCGTCCGGCAGTGGGCCGACGACGAGGACGTCGACCTGCGCACCGTCGTCGCGGACGACGACCTGGTCGGCGGCATCACCGACGCCATGGCCATGGGCCCGGACCTGGTGGTCAGCGCCGGGAACGACCTCGTCGACCCGCTCACCACCGTCACCGCCAGCCACCTCGACCAGCAGTTCCTCGTGGTCGGCGCCGAGCTCGCCGAGCCGACCGGGAACGTCACGGCGGTCGACTGGTCCGGGGCGTCGTTCCGCGGCGAGGGGCTCGGCGCGTCGTCGACGTACGACCCCGCGTCGTTCACCGCCGGGCGCTGCGCGGCCGCCGTCCGGGCCGGGGTCGCCGCCGTCCTGCACGACCTGACGGGCATCGTCGTCTGGATCGACTGAGGCTCGTGCGCCGCGGCGGCCGCCGGTCGGCCCGCCGGTCAGCCCGCCGGAGTCCCCGCCGGGTCGAGCTGCGCCTGGAGCGCCTCGAAGTCCGCGCGGAGGGCGTCGACGCGTGCCCGCTCCGCCGTCGCCGCATCCGTCGCCGCCACGATCGCGGCCTGCCGGGCCGGCAGCTCCACGTCGTCGCGCGCGAGCAGGGCAGCGGCCGTCGCGAGGGTCTCGTCGGCCGGAGCCATCGGCAGGTCGGTGCCGTCCCACCACTGCCACGACAGGCGCAGCCGCTCCCTGCGGTCGGCCGGCATCGCGGCGACCTCGGCGGCCTTCGCCTGGTACTCCCGCCGGTAGAACTCCAGCGCCTCGGCGTCGGCGTCGTACTGGGCGCGGCTCACGGCGTCGGCCTCCTCGGTCGCGACGACCGCCCGGTACGCGGCCTCGATGTCGGCGCGCGTCGTGTCGAGCTGGGCGAGGAACCCGGTGTGCACGGCGACGAGCGCGGCCCGGTCGGCGACGAACCGCCCGTACACCGCCTCGAGCCGGGGCGACAGGCCACCGTCGCGCCACACCTGCGTGCCGACGTAGGCGAACAGCTCCGTCGGGCGCGTCTCGGGGTGGTCGTCGACGGACCCGGCGATCTGCTGCGGCATCGGGTCGCCCGCGGGGAGGGCGGCGACCTCCGCCTCGAGCAGCGGGGTCACCTCCGCCTGCTCGGAGTCGGTCAGCCGCGTCCACGCGGCGTGCAGGGTCTCGTGCGCGACGGTCTCGACGACGAACCCGCGCAGCCTCGGGTCGGCGGGGGCGTACACGGCGATCGTGCCGGACCCGGGGTCGTAGCAGCCCACGGCGCCCTCGTGCAGGACGGGACTCGCCGCGTGCCCGTCGGTGCACCGGCCCGCGAACGCGGCCAGGTCGAGGAGCTCCGGGCGGGAGCCGTACAGGAGCTGCCGGCCCTCGTCGGACAGGTGGGCCTCGTCCGCGAGCGCGACGAGCTCCGCCGTCGGGGGCGGGACGGGACGCAGCGCCGGCGGGAGCTCGCCCCCGACCTGCTCCACGGCGGCGGCGATCCCTGCGGGCAGCCGGGGTGAGCCGTCGGTCAGCCACCACGCGTACCCGACCGCGCCGGCGACGACGACCGCGACCGTGGGTGCGACGAGCCGGCGCGCGGACCGGCGACCGGTCACGGGCGGCGGCGTGCGCCACCCGGGCGCGTCGGTCGCGCGGCCGGCGGCCTCGTCGACCACCCAGGCGGGGACGCGGCCGGACGGCGAGCGCGGCAGGTCGTCGGGGGCTACGGGCACGGTGGTGCATCGGTCGGCACGGGCCCTCACTTCAGCGTTCGTGCGCAGCGACCGGCACATTCTGGTTGCGCACCTGCAGCACCGGTGCGCTACCGTCGCGGTGATCGTGACCCGACGTCAGGAGGTGAGACCCGTGAACGCAACAACCGCACAGGGTGCTCCCCTGCAGTCCACGATCGCGCGACCCGTCTAGTCGCCACCGGGAGCCCCGCCAGGCACTTCGCGAGAGGCGACTCCCATGAGCACCACACCTTCTTCGGCGCCGAGCCCAGCTCCGCGCCCAGCTTCGAGCTCACCCGCCGGCCCGGTTCCGGGCCCGGCTCCCAGCACGACCCTCGACGACCAGGCTCGTCCCCGGGTCGACGCCACCGGTCGCATCCCCGCAGGCGAGCGCGCCCTGGTCCTCGGCGGGGGCGGGTCGACGGGGAACGCGTGGCTGATCGGCGTCGTCGCCGGCCTGTGCGAGGCCGGGCTCGACGTCACCACGGCCGACCTGACCATCGGCACGTCGGCCGGCGCGACGGCGGCGGCGCAGCTGGCCGGCGCGACCCCGGCCGACCTGTTCGCCGCGACCGTCTCGGCCGCACCGCCGCACCGGCCCGGTCCGGCCGGCCCCGGCGCAGGACGCGGCCCGGCCGGGCCGGTGTCGGACCACCTGGAGCGGTTCAGGCGGGTCATCGCCGCGTCCGCCGACGCGGCCGGCATGCGCCGCATGATGGGCGCCCTGGCCGTCGAGCAGGACGCGGCGTCGGACGGTTCCTGGCAGGCGCAGTGGCGCGCCACCGTCGCCTCCCGACTCCCCGGCGTCGACTGGCCTCCACGCACGGTGCTGGTCACGGCGGTCGACGCCCGCACCGGTGAGCCGGTGGTGCTCGACGACCGCAGCGGGGTCGACCTGGTCGACGCCGTCGCCGCCAGCACCTCCGGCGGCGGCTCGGCCTACGTGATCGGCGGGAGGCCGTACATCGACGGCGGCTACCGGCGGTCCAGCGAGAACGCCGACCTGGCCGCGGGGTCCGCGCGGGTCCTCGTGCTGTCGCCGCTGGGCGGCAGGTCGCTGTACCCGCCGGAGTGGCGCATGGGCCTCGCGGAGCAGGTCGACGAGCTCCGCGCGCAGGGCAGCAGGGTCGAGGTGGTCGTCCCGGACGACCGCGACGAGCACCTGTTCGGCGCCCACGCGATGAACCCGTCGCTGCGTCCGGCCGCCGCCCGTGCCGGGTACGAGCAGGGCAGGGCGCTCGCCGACCGCCTCGCCGCCTTCTGGCGGTGACCCCTACGCGGGCGCGATCCGCTCCAGATACCGCAGGATCAGCCCTTCGCGCAGGGCCCACGGGGAGACCTCGAGCTCGTCGAGGCCGAACGCCCGCATGGTCTCGGCCAGCACGATCCCGCCGGCGACGATCTGGAACGTGCGGTCCGGTGTGATGCCGGGCAGGGCCGGGCGGGCGTCGGCGGGGATGCGCGCGAGCCGGGGGACCCAGTCCTCCAGGGCGGACCTCCGCAGCAGCCGGCGGTCCTGAGGTCCGACCCCGTCCGCGACGGAGCCCGCCAGACGGGCGAGCGAGCGGATCGTCTTCGACGAGCCGACGACGTGGGCGGGGTCGGCCCGGCCCACGAACCGGGTGCGGGCCTCCGTCAGGAGCGTTCGGGCGTGCGCCCGCAGGGCTGCCACCTGCTCGGTGGACGGCGGGTCGTGCGGCAGGAACGCGATCGTGGAGCGGCCGGCGCCCAGCGGCAGGGAGACGGCCACGTCGGGGTCCTCGGCGCCGCCGGCGGCCAGCTCGAGGGAGCCGCCCCCGATGTCGAGCAGCAGGATCTCGCCCGCCGACCAGCCGAACCAGCGGCGCACGGCGAGGAAGGTGATCCGTGCCTCCTCGTCGCCCGTCAGCACCTGCAGCCGGACGCCCGTCGCGGCCTCGACGAGCGCGAGCACCTCGGTCCCGTTGCTGGCTTCCCGCAGGGCGGACGTGGCGAACGGGAGCAGCTCGTCGATCCCGGCGTGGGCGGCGGCGTCCGCGGCGCTCGCCACGGCGGCGACGACGGCGTCGACCCCCTCCTGCGTGATCGCGCCGGAGGGGTCGAGGTAGCGCATGAGCCGCAGGACCGAGCGGTGCGACGCGTGCGCGACGGGCGGGCCGCCGCGGTGGGCGTCGACGACGAGGAGGTGGACCGTGTTCGACCCGACGTCCAGCACTCCCAGCCGCATGGGTCGCACGCTACGGCCTGCGGGGCCGGGTGCTGCGCGCCCGCACCGCTGGTGGGACGGGTGATCCGTCAGTCGGCGGTCGCGGGGGCCGTGCCGTGCCGGACGTCGTACGCGGCCTGGCTGAGCTCGATCGACGGGTTGTGCTCCACGGCCCACTCGGCGAGGGCGACGGCAGGCGGGATGAGGGTCCGGCCCACGTCGGTGAGGTCGTACTCGACCCGCGGCGGCACCTCGGCGAACGCGGTGCGCCGGACGAGGCCGTCCCGTTCGAGGCGGCGCAGCGTGAGCGACAGCATCCGCTGGGAGATGCCGGGGATGCGGGCCTGGATCTCGGTGAACCGCAGCGTCACGCCGTCGAGCGTCGCGACCACCAGGAGGGTCCACTTGTCGCCGATGCGGTCGAGGATCCCGCGGATGGCACCGCCCGCGTCGCCGCGGATGGAGCAGGCCCGTTCGTACTGCGACATGTGACTCCCGTGTGAGCAACGCACAGCGATGTGCCTTTTGCAGGACGTCTCATGATGACCGAAGATGCGGCTGCTTACCATCCGTAACCATTGGAGTCCTCACATGACCGTCGCCTACTGGGTCCTCGCCGGCCTGCTCGCCGCCCTGTACCTGTTCTCGGGGTTCAAGAAGGCGACCCAGTCGCGCGAGCAGCTGGCCCCGATGATGGCGTGGGTCGACGACATGCCCATGCCTCGGGTCCGCGCCATCGGCGTCGTCGAGGTGCTCGGCGCCGTCGGCCTGATCCTGCCGCCGCTGCTCGGCATCGCCCCGTGGCTCGCGTTTGCCGCGGCGGTCGGGTTCGTGCTCGTCCAGATCGGCGCAGCCTGGCTGCACCTGTCGCGCGGTGAGGCGAGGCTCATCGGGCTCAACGTGGTCCTGCTCGTGCTCGCCGCGGTCACCGCGTGGCTCGCGACGACCTGGCTCTGACCCGGCCGGTCCGTCAGTCGTCGGGCGCGAGGTCGAGCTGCAGCAGCGTCGCGCTGAACGTGGGGAAGTCCGCGCGCCCGACGACGGCGAACCCGTAGCCCTCGTAGTAGGCGCGCAGCGCCGGGTTCGTGGTGCGGCAGTCCAGCCGGAACAGGCCGACCCCGGCGTCCCTGCCACGGGCCGCCGCCCAGTCCAGCAGCGCGGTCCCGATCCCGTGGCCGCTGCGCCGCCGGTCGACCATCAGACCGTGCACGTACACCGCGGGCGGCTGCCCCGGTCCCCAGAACGGCTCGTCCGACCACAGCAGCCGCAGCGCACCGGCGATCCCGACCTCGGCGTCCCGGACCACGTGCCACTGCCCGTCCGCGACCTCGTCGACGATGCGGCCCACAGGCATCGAGCCCGGCAGCCACTGCGCGACGCCGCGCGCGACCATCCAGTCCTCGAGGGACCGCCGCAGGCGGTGGATGGCCTCGGCGTCCTCACGGACCGCGGGCTCGACAGGAGCGCTCGTCACGCCCGCGACCCTACGGCCGGTCAGGCCACCGACGCCGTGCGCGCCCGCCGCACGCCCTCGATCGCGGCCCCGAGCCCGATGCGCGGTGCGAGGCCGTCGACCTGCACGACGGCGGCCCGGCCGTGGGACCGGAACAGGTCCACGAGCTCGGCCAGCACGTGCGCCTCGGACCGGGGGACCCCCACCTCCAGCAGCGTCGCCGGCCCGTCGTGCACCAGGTACGTGAGGTGGCCCATGAAGTCGTCGGCCGGCGTGACCCGGAACCGGACCGACCCGACCTGCGCCTCGACCGGCAGCGCACGCCCGCCGACGTGCGACTCGTCGAGCAGGTCGCGGATGCGACGGGCGTCCTCACCGGTGAGGCCCTCCGTCGCGTCGATCGCGTCGAGGTCCGCGAGGACGAAGCACGCCTCGGTCGGCTCCACGTGGACCGGGTGCCAGGAGCCGTCGACCTCGACCGCGAGGAACCCGGCGTGTACCGAGAACGCCGAGCGGACGAGCGTCGCGCGCTCGTCGACCGTCAGACCACGCAGCGGGTTGCGTCGCGTCGTCGACGCGGCACCGCACGAGCAGGAGATCGTCACCATGCGCACCAGGGTGCCTCCGACCACTGACACGCACCCCGACCGACGCGCGGCGAGCCCGTCATCGGGTCGCGTCGACCCGTGGCCGGAGACGGGTCCGGCCCGCCGGCGCACGGGGCGCCGACGGGCCGGACGGGCCGGACTCAGCGGCCGGACTCAGCGGCCGGGCTCAGCGGGTGGCGCTGCGCCGGCGGGAGACGACGAGCGCCAGCCCGGCCGCGACGAGCAGCAGCCCGAGGCCCGCGAGCGGTGCCACGCCGGCCGCGCCCGTGATCGCGAGCTGCTCGCCGGCCGCGGCGGGAGCCGTGGCGGCGGGAGCCGTGGGGGCGGGAGCCGTCGCGGCGGCCGGCACGTCGAGCGTCACGGACGAGGTGGTGAGCCCGCCCTGCCCGTCGCTCACGGTGTAGGTGAACGTCACCGAGCCCGACCACCCCGGCTCCGGGGTGTACACGAGCTTGCCGTCGACGATCTCGACCGTGCCGTGCTCCGGCTGGGTCACGCCGACGAGCGTCAGCGTGCCGCCGTCCGGGTCCTGCAGGCCGGCGAGCACGTCGATCACGGTCGGGCCCGACGACGGGACCTGCTGGGTGTCCGTGCGGGGCGCGACGGTGCCGTTCTGCACGGTGATCACGACGGAGACCGTCGTGGTGTCGGTGCCGTCGGTGACGTCGTAGCTGAACGTCACGTCGCCGGAGAACCCGGCGGGCGGCGTGTACGTCGCGACGCCGTCGACGATCGAGACCGACCCGCGCGTCGTGCCGTGCGAGTCGACCGGCACGGTGAGGCTGCCGGGGACGACGCTCAGGGTGTCGGCGTCGTTCGCGTCGGTCGCGTGGGCCAGCAGGTCCACGGTCACCGGGCGGCCGTACGGCGTCGTCGCGGTGGCGGGCGTCGCGAGTGGTGCGGCGTTCTCGACGGTCACCACCAGGCTGCCGGAGGCCGTGCCACCGGCGCCGTCCGTCACGGTGTAGGAGACGACGACGTCGCCCGAGTACCCGAGGGCAGGGGTGACCGTCAGGCGGCCGTCGGGGCCGACCGTCACGGTCGCGCCGTGGTCCGCCGTCGGGGTCCCGACGAAGGCGATGGCCTGGCCGGCGAGGCCGGCCGTCACGTTGTCGTCGGTGACGCCGGAGAGCACGTCGACGGTCACCGGGGTGTCGGTGCCGGTGGTGGCCGTGCCCGCGACGGTCACGGGGACGGCATTGGCGACGGTGACGACGACCGTCGCGTCGGCCGACGAGAACCCGTCGGTGACCGTGTACGTGAACGTGTCCGTCCCGGCGTACCCGGCGGCGGGGGTGTAGGTGATCGTGCCGTCCGTCTCGACGGACGTGGTCCCGTGGGCACCGTCCGTCGCGCCCGTGACGGTCAGCGACGCACCGTCGTTGGCGAGCACGTCGACGACCACGTCGGTGCCGGGCGCGGCGACCGCGGTGTCGTCGACCGGGGCCACGAGGGCGTGGACCGTGATCGTCACCGTGGCGGCGCTCGACCAGGCGGTGCCGTCCGAGACGCGGTAGGTGAACGAGTCGGTCCCGGTGTAGCCCGCGGTCGGGGTGTACGTCCCGATGCCGGAGCCGTTCAGCAGGATCGTGCCGTGCGTCGTGGCGGTCACGAGCGACGCCGTGAGGCTGTCGCCCTCGACGTCCGTGTCGTTCGCGAGCACCGTCGTGAACCCGAGGGGCGTGCCCACGACCGTGTCCAGCGCGTCGGCGACGGCCACGGGGGCGTTGTTCGTGACGGTCAGCGAGACGGTGGCCTCGTCGGACGCGCCCCGGCTGTCCTCGACGACGTACGTGAAGCTGTCCGAGCCGCGGTAGTGCGTCGCCGGCGTGTAGCGGACCCGGCCGCCGCTGATCGTCGCGGTGCCGTGCGCCGGGGTGCCGACCGAGCGGATCGCGAGCGCGTCGCCGTTCGTGTCGGTGTCGTTGGCGAGCACGTCGACGAGGACGGCGGTGTCGGCCTTCGTCGAGCCCGTGTCGTCGACCGCGACCGGCGCGGAGTTCGCCACGTCGACCTGCACGAGCGCCGTCGACCGGTTCCCCTCGGGGTCCTGGATCGTGTACGTGAACACGTCGCGGCCCGCGAAGTCGTCGCGCGGCGCGTACGTGACCGTGCCGTCGGGGTTGATCGTCAGGCTGCCGCCCGCGGCGTCGGTGAGCCCGACCACCGTGAGTGCCCCGCCCTCCGGGTCGGACGAGCCGGCGAGCACCGCGATGTCGGTGTCGCGGCCGCCCGGCGTCGGGGTGAACGTGACGATGTGCGGCGCGGCGACCGGCGGCAGGTTGCCCGGCACCGGCGCGCCGGCGACCACCGGGCTGACCACGGCGTTCGTCGCGGACGCGTTCGACGCCTGCGTGGACAGGCCCGAGTAGGCGAGGTTGGCGGCGTTCACGATCTGCTGCCCGTTGGTCACGGTCCCGTTCACGATGACGTCGAACGTGACGGTGTGCTGGACGCTGCCCGTCGAGACGGGGATCGACCCGCCGCGCGTCGCCGTCGCGCCGGTGCCGAGGTTCACCAGGAGGTGGCCCTGGCCCGAGCCGCCGGACGGGGGGACGAACTGCGTGTCGTCGTCCCCGGCGGCGTCCGTGCGGGCCGCACCGTCGACGGTCGCCGTGTTCGGCTTGTACGTGGTCCCGGTGGGCACGGCGTCGAAGAACAGGCTGTCGGCGGCGGTGTCCAGGCCGATGTTCTCGACGGGCACCGTGTAGCGCAGCACGTCGCCGACGTCCGCGGTCCCGCCGTTGAGGTCCACGACCGTCTTGGTGCCGAGCAGCTTCGGGTCGTACAGGTCGGTCGCGAACGAGACGAGCGCCGGGAAGTACTGGTCGCTGCTCGTCGTCAGGCCGATGCTCGCGCTGGTCGCGCCGTTGGCGAGGATGGCGTCGGCGCCGAAGAGGTCCGCGTCGAAGCCGAGCTGGTTGTTGTACGCGGGGTTGCGGCCGCCGACCTGCGCGCCGCGGTTGCTGATCGTCGAGTTGAACGAGTTGCTCGTGGGGTTGAGCGAGTCGATGATCGCCGTGCCGTTCAGCGCCATGGCGTCGCCGGACTTGCCCATGTCGCCCTCGAACGTGACGGCGCCGAGCGTCGTGCGGACCGGACCGCTCGGGGGCGTCACGAACCCGCTCACGCTGATCGTCGCGGAGCCGCTGTTCGTCACCTCGCCGAAGCCGGAGAAGATCGTGAGGTTGCGGGTCGGGGCCGAGGGGTCGGCGACGGCGACCACGAGCGACCAGCCGGCGTACTGGTTGTCGCCTCGCTTGGACTGCACGTTCGCGACGGTGTACGAGCCGCTCCCGGCCTGCGCGACGATGCTCGTCACGTCCGCGAAGCCCGCGTAGGCGACGTCGCCGGACCCGGCGGCGGCGAGGTTGTCGTCGACCCGGCTCGCGGTGATCGCGTGACTCGTGGCGTCCGGGGTGACGAGCCGGACGTTGCCGCGCAGCGCCGGGTTCGCGTTGGTCGACGACGTCTGGCCGTTGCGCCCGCCCCAGACGAGCGCGGCGAAGAGCACGGCGCCGCCGGTGGGGACGGTGAGCGTGGCGGACGAGGAGTTGAACGTCGTCGGGTCGGAGTCGACGTCGACGAACCGCATGCCGGTCCGGCCGTTGTTCTCGTAGGCGCCCGACGTGGCCATCTGCGCGGTCGCGCAGTCGGACTCCGCGCCGCAGGTCATGAGGGTGTTGGCGGCCATGAGGATGTCGCCGTTGGCGTTGGCGGAGAACACGGGCGCGAACGGCACCGTGATCGCGGCCTGCGCCGGGACGGCGGTGCCGAGCGCGACGAAGGGCGCGACGACGACGGCGAGCACCGTGGCCAGCGCGGTGGTGCGCAGGCGTCGGGCGCTGCGCGTCGCGCGGCCGGGGGTCGCGTCGTGGGTGGTGCCTCGGGTCCGTGCCATGGTCATGCCTTCCGTCGCAGACAGCAGCGATGCCGCCCCGAGAAGGTTCGGGCGGCGGCATCTGCCCACATCATCGGGTGAGGCCTCCGCCACACGGAGGTACCCCGAAGGGTGACGTGCGCCACGACCGCCGCCAGAGCGGGTCGAACCGGGACGAGTACCCGGGTGATCCCTGGGGCACGTTCCACCGAACGGGTGACGGGCCATTTCCGAGCGCGGTCCGCACTGCTCGTCGCGACTTTGTGAAGGCACTGACGGGCAGCTCCTGTGAAGGCGCAGAGAATGCGCCCGGATGTCCGGACGGCGGCATTCGTCTGGACATTTTCCGGAGCGCCGACAGGGATGGCCCGACGCGGCCGGGAGACGAGCGACGGGGTCCCGTCGAGCGCGTCCAGGCAGCGAGGTAGCAGATACCTCCCGGCGGCCGCGGGGCGGCCACCTGCGGGCGGACACGTGTCACGACGGCGGCCGCCATGCGGCGACGGCAAGCGGCGGCACGATCGGAGTGAATGCGCTTGCCGCCATTTCGTGGACAACGTTCTCGACATTGTTTGTCACAATTCCGTGCGCCGATCGTGACGCCGCTGCCCTGGGAACGATCCCACCAGTCAGTTGCCCGGGCTGACCGTTGACTTCGCGCCGTGACTGCCGTTAGCGTCCAATGTGATCCATTAGTACACACTCCTTACATATTCCTGAACGCACAGCGATCCCCCGAGGACCAGGAGATGACGATGGGCACCACCCCCCACGAACCCGCGGACACCCCCGGCACCCGCCGGCAGACCGGCACCCTCCGGCGACGGCGCGCCCGGCGCATCGCCGCCGCGGCCGTCACGGCCGTGACGGCGCTCGTCGCCGGCCTCGCCGCCACCCTCCCCGCGACCACGGCCAGCGCGGCCGGCTCCCTCACCGCGACGTTCACGTCCGCCGGCGACTGGGGCACCGGCCACCAGGTCTCCGTCAAGGTCACCAACGGCACCTCCGCGCCGGTGACCGCGTGGACCATCGAGTTCGACCTGCCCGCCAGCGCGACCGTCAGCAGCTTCTGGGACGCGGACGTGACCCGGTCCGGCACCCACTACAAGGCCGTCGCGAAGAGCTGGGCGGTCCCGCTGGCCGCCGGCGCCTCGCAGACGTGGGGCTACATCGGCACCGGCCCGGACGCCCGCCCGACGAGCTGCGCGATCAACGGCGCGAGCTGTTCGACCGGGGCGACCACGACACCGACGCCCACGCCGACCACCCCCACCCCGACCACGACCCCGACGACGACACCGACCCCGACGCCCACCCCCACGACGACACCCACCACGCCGCCCCCCGGCGGCAAGAAGGTCGTCGGCTACTTCGCCGAGTGGGGCGTCTACGGCCGCAACTACCACGTGAAGAACATCGAGACGAGCGGCTCCGCGGACAAGATGACCGCGATCCTGTACGCGTTCGGCAACCCGGCGAACGGCCAGTGCGCGGTCGGTGACTCCTACGCCGCCTACGACAAGGCGTACACGGCGGACCAGAGCGTCGACGGCGTCGCCGACACCTGGGACCAGCCGCTGCGCGGCAACTTCAACCAGCTGAAGAAGCTCAAGGCCAAGCACCCCGGCCTCAAGGTCATCTGGTCGTTCGGCGGCTGGACCTGGTCGAGCGGCTTCACGCAGGCCGCGGCCAACCCCGACGCGTTCGCCACGTCCTGCTACAACCTGGTGCACGACGCCCGCTGGAACGGCCTGTTCGACGGCATCGACATCGACTGGGAGTACCCGAACGCGTGCGGCCTGAGCTGCGACTCGAGCGGCCCGGGGGCGCTGACGAAGGTCGTCACGGCCCTGCGCAGCAAGTTCGGCAGCAGCTTCCTCGTGACGGCGGCCATCACGGCCGACGGCAGCAACGGCGGCAAGATCGACGCCGCCGACTACGCGACGGCGGCGCAGAAGCTCGACTGGGTCATGCCCATGACCTACGACTACTTCGGGGCGTTCAACGCGCAGGGCCCGACGGCCCCGCACTCGCCGCTCACGTCGTACCCGGGCATCCCGCAGGCGGGCTTCAACTCGGAGGACGCGATCAACAAGCTCATCGCGAAGGGCGTCCCCGCCAACAAGCTGCTCCTCGGCATCGGCTTCTACGGCCGCGGCTGGACCGGCGTCACCCAGGCCGCCCCCGGCGGCTCGGCGACCGGCCCCGCACCCGGCACGTACGAGCAGGGCATCGAGGACTACAAGGTGATCAAGGGACGCTGCCCGGCGACGGGCACGGTCGGCGGCACCGCGTACGCCAAGTGCGGCAGCGAGTGGTGGTCGTACGACACCCCCGGCACCATCGCCGGCAAGACGACGTGGGCCAAGAACAAGGGCCTCGGCGGCGCCTTCTTCTGGGAGCTGTCCGGCGACACGTCCAACGGTGAGCTGATCACCGCGGTGGCGAACGGCGTCAAGTAGCAGCACGAACCACGGAGGGGGCCGGTCGGCGACGACCGGCCCCCTCCGCTCGCCCGGGCTCCGGCAGGACGATCCGGTACATTTCCAGGCGTCGTCTCCTCGACGGAGCGTTCCCGCCGGAAGATGAGGTCCCCTGTGCACCGGTCCCGCAGCACGCTCGTCGCACTCGGGTCGGCGCTCGCCGTCGTCGCCCTGGCAGGGTGCGGGACCTCCGACCCCGCCACCACGCCCACCCCGACGAGCACGTCCACCTCGCCGACGCCCACCCCGGACCCGGCCGAGGCCGCCGCCCAGCGCGACGTCGACGAGGCGAACGCCGCCCTCACGGAGTTCGTGGCGCAGTGGAGCGCGGTCGCGCAGGCCGGGTACGTCGACGGGTCGCCGCTCGACGGGCTCCTGTCCGGCGACCTGCGGGGCGAGATGGTCGACGCGTTCGGCGACTACGCGGGTGCGGGCATCCGGAACACCGGCCCGTTCCTGCTCGACGGCACGACCGTGGTCGAGCAGACGCCCGCACCCGACGGCTCCACCGGTGCGGTCGTCGTGCTCGACGCGTGCCTCGACATCAGCCAGTCCGACATGGTCGACGCGAGCGGCACCTCCGTCCTCGACCCGGACCGTGCGACCCGGTACGTCGTCACGTACCGGACCGTGCAGGAGGCCGACGGCCGGTGGACCGTGAACAAGTCCGAGCCGCACACCGACCGCCCGTGCTGAGGCGCCGGGCCGCCGGTGCGTGGATGGCGGCGACCCTCCTCGTCGCCGCCCTCGTGACGGCGGCGTCCTCCGCCTCGGCAGAGGACCCGCCGTGCGTGCGGGTCGACCCCTCGTCGGGCGTCTGCATCATCCGGGCGGTCCCGCCGAAGGACGAGGGACCCGCCGACCCGGACGACGAACCGACGTCCGGGGGGTCGTCGGGACCCCGCGTCTGCCACTCGTGGTCGGAGGAGATCGACTGCGTCTCGTCGCTCGGCACCTGGTCGGACAGCCGCAGCTGCTACCTGCAGCTCGCCGACCCGCAGCCGCCGCTCGACGACCCCGCGTGGGAGGGCAACACCGACGGCGTCGTCTACCGCTGCATGATCCCCAACCCGGCCAGCCCGGGGGCGTGGTGGACCACGTACGTGTGGTTCGCCACCGCCCAGCCCGGGCCGGCACCGCGGGAGCTCGCGGAGGACGCGATCGCGCAGATGGACCTGCGCGCCGGGCAGCTCGGCATGAACCCGCCCGGCGACGCGGACCGCTACTCGGTGGTCGGGTTCGAGACGTGGCTGTGGATCGCCGACCCCGACGAGCACACCGTCGGCCCGATCACCCGCACCGCGACCGCCGGTCCGGTCACCGTGACCGCGACCGCCGTGCTGGACAAGGTCGTGTGGGACATGGGCGACGGGAAGGTGACGTGCGACGGTGCGGACGCCCCGGGCACCGCCTGGGACCCCTCCCGCGGCGACGGGGAGTCACCGTCGTGCGGGTACGTGTACCGGCGCAGCTCCGCACGCGAGCCCGGCGAGACGTACGCCGTCACCGCGACCTCGTACTGGACGATCACGTGGGCCGGCGGCGGGCAGGGAGGCACCATCGCGATGGACTTCGAGCGCACCGCCGACGTGCGTGTCGCCGAGATCCAGTCGCTCGTCACGCTCGACCGGGGCTAGGCGTCCCGCCGCTCGTCGTCACGAGCGGCCGACCGGGCCGTCAGCGCGGCGAGGATCGTCTCGCGGAGCCCGTCGGGCGTGAAGCCGAGGTCGCGGAGGACCTGCGCGGCCGGGCCACCCTCGGTGCGGAACAGGCCGAGCAGGGCGTGCTCGGTGCCGACCCAGTCGTGGCCCAGCTCGGTCGACGCCTGCTGCGCCTGCTCGACGGCCTCCTTGCCGTCCGGCCGGAACGCGATGTTGCCCCGCAGCGCCTTCGGCCCGGCCGGCGCCATCGCCTCCTCGATCGCGTCGCGGACACGCTGCTCCGACCCGGCGCCGGCGACGAGCACCTCGTACGCCACTCCTCGCGGCTCGCCGAGCAGACCGAGCAGGAGGTGCTCGGTGCCGATGCCGTCGTGCCTGTGCGTCCGTGCGGCCTCCTGCGCGAGCACGATGCTGTGCCGGTTCAGCTCGGTGTACCGGCCGAAGGGGCCGGGGGCGTGGCGCTGCTGGGCGGCCTGCTTGGACACCCCGATGGCGTCGCCGATCTCGGTCCACGTCGCACCGGCCTGCTTGGCCCTGCTGACGTAGTGGTCGATGAGCTGGTCGCCGAGGTCGGCCAGGGTCTGGGCGCGCAGGCGCGCCTCGCTGATGCGGGCCAGGTCGTCGGCGCCGGGGAGCTCGGCGTCGAGACGGGCGATGAGGTCGGCGAGGCTGATGTCGAGAGGAGTCATGCGTCAACCGTAAGTTGACGTTCACCCGGTCGTCAACCCTTGATTGACGACCGCCACCGCACTCGGCTCACGATCGTCGCCGGTGCTCAGGCGGGAGCGTCGGCGACCCACCCGGGTGCGTCCACGCGCACGCCTCCGTCGCCGACCACCAGCGCCAGGCTCGCCTCGAGCCGGGCGAGCTCGGCGGCCCCCAGCCTCTGCTCCCACCCGGCGCGCAGGTCCTCGAAGATCGCCTCGCCCTCGCGCAGGACGTCCAGGCCGCGCGGGGTGACCCGCAGCCGGTTGCGCCGCGCGTCCGCCGGGTCCGGCTCGCTGGACACGTACCCGCGGTCGACGAGCACCGCGATCGTCTTGGCAGCCGCCTGCTTCGAGACCGACGTGCGGCGTCCCAGGTCGGAGGCACTGTCGGCGCCCGCGATGATGGCGCGCATCGCGAACTCGTGCGTGGGGCGGAAGTCGTCGTACCCGCGAGCGGCGAGCTCGGCGGTCGCGGCGTCGACGAGCGTGCGGAACCCGCTCAGGAGCAGCAGTGCGAGGTCGGCACCAGATCGCGGCATGACCGCAGCCTAGGTCCACCGCTGGACATGGACAACATGGTTGTCTATGTTAATGGACAACCGAGTTGTCTATCACCGAGGAGTCGACATGCCTGCCATGGCCCTGAGCATCCCGGACGTCACCCACCACACCGCCGAGCTCGGCGGTGCGCAGCTCCACTACGTCTCCGCCGGCACGGCCGGATCGCCGATCCTGCTCGTGCACGGCTTCCCGGAGACCTGGTGGGCGTTCCACCAGGTCATCCCGCTGCTCGCGTCGACGCACCGGGTCGTCGCCGTCGACCTGCGCGGCTTCGGCGACTCCAGCACGGCCGGCGACGGCGACGACAGCGCGACCGCCGCCGAGGACCTGCACAGGCTGATCGAGCACCTGGGTCTCGGGCCGGTGCATCTGACCGGCCAGGACATCAGCGGGGCCACGGTCTTCCGTCTCGCGGCCACCCACCCGCGGGACGTGCTCAGCCTCACCGGCATCGAGACGGGGCTGGCGGGGTTCGGTCTCGAAGGGCTCGGCGACGTCACCCGCGGTGGCTCCTGGCACATCGGCGTCCTGGCCGCCCCCGGGATCGCCGAGATGCTGCTCACCGGCCGTGAGCGCGAGCTCCTCGGCCGGTGGGCGTTCCCGACGATGACCGCCGTGCCCGGGTCCGTCACCGACGCGGACGTCGACGAGCTCGTCCGCACCTACTCCCGCCCGGGCGGCTGGCGCGGGGCGGTCGGCCTGTACCGGTCGATGCTCGCCGAGGGCGACGAGATCGCCGCCCTCGCCGCGTCCCGTCCCCTGACCGTGCCGGTCCTGGCCGTCGGCGGAGGCGGCGGCCCGTTCACGTCGACGACACTCCGCCAGGTCACCACCACGGAGGTCACCTCGGTCCAGCTCGACGGCGTCGGGCACCACGTCGCCATGGAGGCGCCCGAGGAGCTGGCGGCCGCGATCCTCGACTTCGTCGACGCCGTCGACGCGGCGTGAGCCGGCGCCGGGGGTGCGGCCCGGTCGGCCGCACCCCCGGCGATCCCCGGGTCAGCCCCTCTCGACGAGGAACTGCGTGTACGCCGGGACCGTCAGGAACGTCGGGAAGTCGTCCGCGAGCGCGACCTGCCGGAACAGGTCGGCCGCGTCGTCGTACCGGTCACCCTCGGTCCGCGGCACCTCGCCGAGGACGTCGGACAGCACGCGGTCGACGACCCCCGCCGTGATCGTGGTCCCGGACGAGGTGACGACGCCCTGGTGGACCCACTGCCACACCTGCGAGCGGGAGATCTCGGCGGTGGCGGCGTCCTCCATGAGGTTGTCGATCGCGACGGCCCCGACGCCCCGCAGCCACGCCTCGAGGTAGCGGACGGCCACCGAGACGTTCGCACGGAGCCCCGCGTCGGTGACCGTGCCGCCGGCCGACCCGATGTCGAGGAGCTGCGCGGCGGTCACCTGGACGTCGTCGCGGAGCCGGTGGCGCTGGTCGACGCGGTCGCCGAGGGCCTCGTCGAACACCTCGCGGGCGATCGGCACGAGGTCCGGGTGCGCGACCCACGTGCCGTCGTACCCCTGGCCGGCCTCCCGCTGCTTGTCGGCGCGCACCTGGTCGAGGGCCCGCGCGGTGACCTCCGGGTCGCGGCGGTTCGGGATGAAGGCGCTCATGCCGCCGATGGCCTGCGCGCCGCGGCGGTGGCAGGTCGCGACGAGCAGCTCGGTGTACGCCTTCATGAACGGGACGGTCATGGTGACCTGCGAGCGGTCGGGCAGCACGAACCGGGAGCCGCGGGCCCGGAAGTTCTTGACGACGCTGAAGATGTAGTCCCAGCGCCCGGCGTTGAGGCCCGCGCAGTGGTCGCGCAGCTCGTAGAGGATCTCCTCCATCTCGAACGCGGCCGTGATGGTCTCGATGAGGACCGTCGCGCGGATCGTGCCGTGCCGCAGGCCGAGGTAGGCCTCGGTGAACCGGAACACGTCGTCCCACAGCCGCGCCTCGAGGTGGCCCTCGAGCTTGGGCAGGTACAGGTACGGGCCGCGGCCGTCGTCGACGAGCGCCTGCGCGTTGTGGAACAGGTACAGGCCGGCGTCGAGGAGCGAGGCCGACGCGGCGTACGTCTGGCCCGCGCGGTCCGTGAACCGCACGTGCTGCTCGGTGAGGTGCCAGCCGCGCGGCCGGAAGACGATCGTCGGGGTCTGCTCCCCGACCTCGTACCGCTTGCCCTCGGGCGACGTGAAGTCGACCTGGTGCCGGACCGCGTCGAACAGGCTGTGCTGCCCGCCGACCACGTTCGCCCAGGTGGGGCTCGTGGCGTCCTCCATGTCGGCGAGCCAGACCTTCGCGCCGGAGTTCAGGGCGTTGACCGTCATCTTGCGGTCGGTCGGCCCGGTGATCTCGACCCGCCGGTCCTCCAGGCCCGGCCCAGGTCCGGCGACGCGCCAGGTCGGGTCGGCGCGCAGGTGCGCCGTGAGCGGCAGGAACGACGGGTCGGCACCGTCGGAGAAGCGGTCGCGACGGCGCTGCCGGCTGAGCAGCAGGTCGTGTCGTCGTCCGGCGAACTGCGTGTGCAGGTCGGTGACGAAGTCGAGCGCCGCCGTCGTGAGGACCTCGGACGTCCCGGGGACGGACGGGCCGGTGACGTCGAGCGTGGGGTGGCTGAGCGGATGGTCGAGCAGGTTCCTGCCGGGCAGGGTGATGGTCATGACGGTCTCCTGACGGAAGAGGGTGGGCGGGCGCCGGGTCAGTGGGTGAACTGGGCGGCCTCGGTGGAGCCGGCGAGCGCGAGGGTGGCGCTGTCGGGGGTGATCGCGGTGGCGACCTTGTCGAAGTAGCCGGTGCCGACCTCGCGCTGGTGGCGGGTCGCGGTGTAGCCGCGGGCCTCGGACGCGAGCTCGGCCTCCTGCAGCTCGACGTACGCGCTCATCCCGCGGGAGGCGTACCCCTGGGCGAGGTCGAACATCGAGTGGTTGAGGGCGTGGAAGCCGGCGAGGGTGATGAACTGGAACGCGTACCCGTACCCTGCGAGCTCGCGCTGGAACCGCGCGATCTGGGCGTCGTCGAGGTGCTGGCGCCAGTTGAACGACGGCGAGCAGTTGTACGCGAGGAGCTTGCCGGGGAACTGCTCGTGGATCCGCTCGGCGAACTCGATCGCGAGCGCGACGTCGGGGGTGGACGTCTCGACCCACAGCAGGTCCGAGTACGGCGCGTAGGCGGTGGCCCGCGCGACGACGGCGTCCAGGCCCGGACGGACCCGGTAGTAGCCCTCGGCCGTCCGCTCCCCGGTGAGGAACTCGTGGTCGCGCTCGTCGGCGTCGGACGTCACGAGGTCGGCCGCGAGCGCGTCGGTCCGCGCGACGACGACGGTCGGCACCCCGGCGACATCGGCCGCGAGCCGGGCCGCGGACAGGGTCCGGACGTGCTGGGCCGTCGGGACGAGCACCTTGCCGCCCAGGTGGCCGCACTTCTTCTCGGCCGCGAGCTGGTCCTCCCAGTGCACGCCCGCCGCGCCGGCCGCGATCATCGAGTGCATGAGCTCGTAGGCGTTGAGCGGGCCGCCGAACCCCGCCTCGGCGTCGGCGACGATCGGGGCGAGCCAGTCGCGGGTGGGCCGGCCGTTCTCGGTCGTGTCGACCTGGTCGGCGCGCAGGAGCGCGTTGTTGATCCGCCGGACGACCGCGGGCACGGAGTTCGCCGGGTACAGGCTCTGGTCGGGGTACGTCTGGCCGGACAGGTTGGCGTCGGCGGCCACCTGCCACCCGGACAGGTAGATCGCCTCCAGCCCGGCACGGACCTGCTGCACGGCCTGGTTGCCGGTGAGCGCACCGAGCGCCGGGACGTGGGTGCGGCTGAGCAGCAGCTCCCAGAGCCGCTCGGCCCCCCTGCGGGCGAGCGTGTGCTCCTCGCGGACCGACCCGCGGAGCTCGACGACGTCCTGCGCGGTGTAGGACCGGCGCACACCTGCCCACCGGCGGTCGGTGTCCCACGTGGCCGCGAGCTGCTCGGCGGTCTGGGTCTGGTCCCCGGGGCGGGGCGTGTGGTCGCTCATGGCTTCCTCCGTCGGTCTGGCAGTTCTTCTCGGCGATCTCGCCTGCCGTCCACGTTCCTCGCTGCGCACCCGCAGTTCACGGGTCTGAGGTGGGGAAGATCTGGCTTTCTTCTCCTGGACGGAAGCCGTGGAGGACTGAGACGGTGGTCACATGGCGACGACGACGTCCGTTCCTCCCGGTGGCATCGACACGCTCGTGCTCGGCCGGCGCATCCGGCACCTGCGCACGGCCCGTGACATGACGCTCGACGACCTCGGTGCCGCCATCGGCCGCGCCCCGTCCCAGGTGTCGATGCTGGAGAACGGCCACCGCGAGCCGAAGCTCTCCCTGCTCGGGCTCGTCGCCGACGCGCTCGACGTGCCCCTCTCGGAGCTGCTGCGCACGGACCCGCCCACCCGCCGGGCCGCCCTCGAGGTCGAGCTCGAGCGAGCCCAGCGCGGGCCCCTCTTCGCGTCCCTCGGCGTCCCGCCGGTCAAGGTCTCCCGGTCGCTGCCGCCCGACGCGCTCGAGGCGCTCGTCAGGCTCCAGGCCGAGATCCAGCGCCTCCTCACCGAGAACGCCGCGACCCCCGAGGAGGCCCGTCGCGCGAACGCCGAGCTCCGGGCCCGGATGCGCGCGCAGGACAACTACTTCCCCGAGCTCGAGGAGCACGCGCGCGGGCTGCTCAAGGCCATCGACCACCCCGGCGGACCCCTGTCGCAGCGCGCGACCGCCGACATCGCCGCCCACCTCGGCTTCTCGCTGCACTACGTCACGGACCTGCCGCACTCCACCCGGTCGGTCACCGACCTCGCGCACGGCCGCATCTACCTGGCGCAGGGCAACCCCGCCGCCACCGACGCCCGCTCACCGCTCCTGCAGGCGCTCGCGAGCCACGTGCTCGGCCACGCCGAGCCCCGCGACTACGGCGACTTCCTGCGCCAGCGCGTCGAGGCCAACTACATGGCCGCCGCGCTGATGCTCCCCGAGGAAGGCGTCGTCGCGTTCCTCCAGCAGGCCAAGAACGAGCGCCGGCTGTCGGTCGAGGACCTGCGCGACGCGTTCGCCGTGCCCTACGAGACGGCCGCCCACCGCTTCACCAACCTCGCGACCCGGCACCTCGGCATCCCGGTGCACTTCATGAAGGTCCACGAGGGCGGCACCCTGCACAAGGCGTACGAGAACGACGGCGTCGTGTTCCCGTCCGACCCGCTGGGGGCGATCGAGGGCCAGCCCGTGTGCCGGCAGTGGACGGCCCGCGTCGTGTTCACGCTGCCCGACCGGTTCTCGCCGTACTACCAGTACACGGACACGTCGTCGGGCACGTACTGGTGCACGTCGCGCGTCCAGCCGTCGTCGCAGGGGTCCTTCTCCGTCAGCGTCGGCGTGCCGTTCTCCCAGGTCCGGTGGTTCCGGGGACGCGAGACCACCGAGCGCTCCGCGTCCCGCTGCCCGGACCCGACGTGCTGCCGTCAGCCACCCGCCGACCTCGCCGAGCGGTGGGCCGCGCAGGCTTGGCCGAGCGCCCGCCCGCACGCCTCGCTGCTCGCCGCGCTGCCCGTGGGCGTGTTCCCCGGGGTCGACACCACGGAGGTCTACCGGTTCCTGGACCGGCACGCGCCGACGGGGTGACCCGCGCGGTGTGAGACACCCCGTGCGACCTGTCACGGGTTGGGCCACCCTTGCGTCGACCCGGTCCGCACGTCGCGGGGCGGCACGCCCGACGCAGAAGGAGCCGCCCGTGTCGCTCGAGATGTCCCCGGAGGCCTACCAGGCGATCGGCGAGGGTCTGGCCTCGGTCGGTCCCGACGGCTGGACCACGCTCACGCTGACGTTCACCGCGGCGGCCCACGCGGACAGCTCGACGGTCGTGGCGACCCTGGCCGACGGCTCGACCGTCCCGGCGGGTCCGCTCCCGGGCACCGTGGCGTACACGCTGCACCAGCTGCGCCGCGACGCGTACCGCGAGGGCGCCGGCACGTGGTTCGGCGCGACGTTCACGCTGCACGCCGACGGCCGGTTCGCCGCGGACCTCGACTACGACGGGCCGCCCGCCCACGACCTCGCGCCCGAGCTGTACGTGCTGGACCTCCTGCGGAACCCGCGCACCCCGGACGCGACCCCGGCCTGGCTGACGGCCAAGCTCGCCACGCGCCGCGTCTGGGGCCCGACCGACCAGATCGAGCCGTCGGCGGAGCAGCAGGTCGCCCTCGACCGCATCGTCCGCAGCTACACGGACGCCCTGCCGGCCGGCTGGGTGCGGCTCGTCGTGCGCGAGGAGTGCTCGGTCGACCCGGAGAGCGCGGGGACCGCGATCGTGCGCGCGCTGGTCGTCGAGACGCCGGACGGCCTGGAGCAGCGCGACTTCCGGGCGCCGCGCGACGTGTACTTCGTGCTCAGCGACCTGATGAACGAGCTCGCCGCCGCGTCGCCGACACGCGTGGTCGTGCTCTCGCTGGTGATCGACCGGGACGGCAGCCGCACGGTCTCGGTCACCCCGGACGAGGCGCGGCTCCTCGAGGGCGTGCGGGACGAGACGAGCTCCCGGCCCGTCCACGACTACCTGGAGCGCAACCGCGCCGAGCTCGAGCGACTGGCGGCTGCGGCGCCGGCGCCGGCGGGCCCGGAGGCGCCGGTGGTGGCTTCCCGTCCCGGGCCGCTGACGTACGAGGAGGGGGCGGGCCGCCGCGCGTGGTGGATCCTGCTCGGCGTCTGCCTCGTCGCGTGGCTCGGGCTCGGCGTCGCCGGTGACTTCGTGGTCGCGACCCTCCTCGTCGTCATCCTCGGCGGGGTCGTCGCCGTCGCGATGTGGAGCACCACGTACTACAGCACCACCCGTCTGACCCGGACGACCCTGCGGGCGGGGTCGAAGAAGGTCAGGCTCGCCGACCTGGACCCGTCGGGCATCACGCCGCCCGGCGACCGGGTCGCCGGCAAGCTCTTCGGCGCGGGGTGGGGTGCCGTCAGCAGCCCCACCGCCATCCGGGTCACCCCGCGCGGCCGGAAGCCGTTCTGGGTCCAGGCCAAGGACCCCGAGGCGCTGCACGCCGCGCTCGTGCGGGCGACGGCGCGCAGCAGCGCATGACCCTCACGTACGTCCTCTTCCCGGGGCGGCACCACCTCGTGACCCGTTTCCAGGCCGACTACCTGAGGTCCCTGCTCGACGGGCAGGAGTCCGACACCGACGGGATCCCGCTGCTGCCGGCGCCCGACGCGGAGGTCGTCTGGGCCGTCACGTCCGCGACGCACACCGGCACCCGCCGCAACCCGCTGCCTGCGCACCGCCGCGAGGCGCTCGTCGAACGGGTCGCGCTCGCCGCGGACCTGCCGTCGGTCGTCGCCCCCGTCTCGGACGTCCCACCGTCGGACCGCTTCGCGACGACCGTGCTCGGCAGCGTCGAGATGTCGACCGGCCGCACGCTCACGCCCGACGACACGGTGGTCGCCTGCTCGACGCCCGCCGTCGCGGCGCTGTACGCGGCCCTCGGGTTCCGCGTCGCCGCCGTCGAGGACACCCGCGACCCGGCCCCGCTGCGCCCGTGGGACGTCCTGGAGCTCATGGTCGCCGGCGACCCGTCGTGGCGGGACCTCGCCCACCCGCAGACCGTGGAGCTCTACGACCGGTACCGGCTCGACGCCGCCGTCCGGCTGATCCACACCGACCCCACCGTCGGGAGCGAGGGCGACCTCACGGAGACCCGCGACTACCGCACGTACACCGCCGCGTTCGACGACGCGTCGGACCGCAAGTGGGAGCAGGTCGCTCCGCACGTCGTGCCCGGCAAGGTCGTCGACCTGGGGTGCGCCGCGGGTGGCCTGCTGGAGCGTGCCGCACGCGACCCTCGGCTGGCCGAGTGCGACCTGTACGGCGTGGACGTCTCGCGCCACCTGGTCGCCGAGGCCGAGCACCGGCGCGCGCAGGGCGTGTTCGCGAACCCGAACGTGTTCTTCGCGCAGCGGAACCTGCTGCGGTCGTCCGTCTTCCCGGCGGCATCGATCAGCACGACCCTCACGATCGCCCTGACGCACGAGATCTCGTCCTACGGCGAGGGCCGCGCGGACCTGGAGCTCCTGGCCCGCCGGATCTTCGCGCACACCGTCCCCGGCGGCGTGTGGGTCAACTCGGACGTGCTCGGCCCCGACGACGGCGACGAGCCGGTGGTCCTGCGCCTCGACGGTCCGGTCCACGCCGACCGCGCCGCCGACCTGCGCTCGTGGACCCGGCAGGCGGTGCACGACCACGTCGAGGCCCTCAGCCCCGCCGAGCGGTTCGTGCAGTTCGCCGCGGACTTCCCGACGCTCGCGCGGACCGACCTGCACGCCGGTCCGCTCACGGCCGACGGCGGCGGCTCGTACGAGGTCGTCCTGCCGCTGCGCTCCGCGATGGAGTTCCTCACCACGCGCGACTACACGGAGAACTGGCTCTCCGAGTGCCACGAGCGGTTCTGCGACATGACCTGGGACGACTGGCGGACGCTGCTCACCGACGTCGGCTTCGAGGTGGCCGTCGGCTCGGCCCCGTGGACCAACGAGTGGCTCGTCGAGCACCGCCTCTCCGTCGGCGCGTCGATGCACACCCCGACCGGCGCACCCGTGCCCTGGCCGAGCACCCACCTGCTGATGGTCGCCCGCAAGCCGCACTGACCCCTCGCCCGAGAGGATGACGCCGTTGTTCGTCCCGCAGCCCGACGTGCTCCTCACGTTCGTCCTCGCTGCCCTGGCCCTCAACGTCACGCCCGGTGCCGACATGGTCTTCGTGCTCGGCACCTCGCTCCAGCACCGCACCCGGGCGGGGGTCCTGGCCGCCCTGGGGATCGCCGTGGGCTCGCTGTGCCACGCGGTGCTCGCGGCGGCCGGTCTGTCCGCGCTCGTCGCGGCGTCGCAGCCGGCGATGACGGTCCTCACCTGCGCGGGCGCCGCCTACCTCGTGCTGGTCGGGATCCGGATGGTCCGCGACCGCAGCGCGCTCGTCGTCCCCGCCCGGGTGCCTGCCGAGGTCGGCCCGTCTGGTGCGTCGCTCCCGGCGGCGCCCGACGCGGCCGTGCCCGGCGCGCTCCGGCTGGTCGCACGCGGCGCCTCCGTCAACCTCCTGAACGTCAAGGTCATCCTCTTCTTCCTCTCCTTCATCCCCCTCTTCGTGCGCCCCGACGACGGGCCCGTCTGGCAGCAGGTGCTGCTGCTCGGCCTGCTGTTCGACGTGCTCGGCACGCTCGTCCTCGTGGGGGTCGCCGTGCTCGCCGGAGGGGCGTCGCGGGCGCTCGTCGACCGGTCCGGCGCCGTGGTCGCGGTCCGCCGCACGTGCGGCTGCGTGCTCGTCGTGCTCGCCGTGCTCCTCGTCGTGACTCGCCTGCCCCCGCACTGAGCCGGACCTCGTTCGTGTTGCGACCCCCGAGAAGGCGGGTCGACGATGCGAAGGACGCCGAGGGGGGCTCATGAGCAAGCAGGAGTCGACGGAGGCACCCGGGGTCCCGGAGCTCGACAAGCGCGCCGTCTGGGCGGTGTTCGGCGGCCTGATGCTCGCCATGCTGCTCGCGGCCCTCGACCAGACGATCGTCGCGACGGCCCTGCCGACGATCGTCCGTGACCTCGGCGGCGCGGAGCACCTGTCGTGGGTCGTCACCGCGTACATGCTCGCGTCGACGGCGACCACGCCGCTGTGGGGCAAGCTCGGCGACCTCTACGGCCGCAAGATCCTGTTCATCACCTGCATCGTCATCTTCCTGGCGGGCTCCGCGCTGGCCGGCACGTCCCAGACCATGCTGCAGCTCATCGCGTGGCGGGCCGTGCAGGGCGTCGGCGGCGGCGGGCTCATGGTGCTCGCGCAGGCGATCATCGGCGACGTCGTCCCGCCCCGGGACCGCGGCCGGTACCAGGGCGCGTTCGGGGCCGTGTTCGGCCTGTCGAGCGTCGCCGGCCCGCTGCTCGGCGGGTGGTTCGTGGACAACCTGACCTGGCAGTGGGTGTTCTACGTGAACCTGCCGATCGGGGCCGTCGCGCTGGCGGTCGTGTCGGCCGTGCTGCCGTCGACGAGGTCGCACCGGTCGCCGAAGATCGACTACGTCGGCATCACGCTGCTCGCCACGATCGCGACGTGCATCGTCCTGGTCACGAGCCTCGGCGGCGTGACGTGGGACTGGGGGTCCGCGCAGGTCGTCGGGCTGACCCTGCTCGCCGTGGTGTCGGTGGTCGCGTTCGGGTTCGTCGAGGCGCGCGTGCCGGAGCCGGTGATGCCGCTGCGCCTGTTCCGGAACCCGGTGTTCTCGACGACGTCGGTGGTGGGCTTCGTCGTCGGCTTCGCGATGTTCGGCTCCATCACCTACCTGCCGCTCTACCTGCAGCAGGTGCAGGGGGCGAGCCCCACCGGCTCGGGCCTGCAGATGATCCCGATGATGCTCGGCCTGCTGCTCACGTCGATCTCCAGCGGCCAGATCATCAGCCGGACCGGCCGGTACAAGGTGTTCCCGATCGTGGGGTCCGCGATCTTCACGATCGGCCTGTACCTGCTGTCGCTCATGGGCCGGGACACGACGGCGATGCAGTCCGGGCTGTCGATGTTCGTGCTCGGCGCCGGGCTGGGCATGGTCATGCAGGTGCTGGTCCTCGCGGTGCAGAACGCCGTCGAGTACCGCGACCTCGGGGTCGGCACCAGCGGTGCGACGTTCTTCCGGACCATCGGCTCGTGCGTGGGGGTCGCCGTGCTCGGGACGCTGTTCACGTCCCACCTCACGTCGACGCTCGCCGCCGCACCGCCGGAGGGGGCCGTCGGGCCGTGCTCCGCGGAGACGCTGTCGGCGACGTCGGCCACCCTGGCCACCTGCCCGCCCGCGGTCCAGGACTGGTTCCTCGACGGCTACTCCGACGCGATCCACACGATCTTCCTGTACGCCGTCCCGGTCGGCGCGCTCGCGTTCGTGCTGTCCTGGCTGATCCCCGAGGTCACGCTCCGCACCGCCGCGCACGTCCCCGAGCAGGGCGAGGTGTACGCGCTGCCGTCGAGCCGCACGTCCTACGAGGAGCTGCGCCTGCTGCTCTGGCGGGAGGTCGGCCGCCAGGACCCGCTGCGGGCGTACGCGGCGGTCACCCGCGACCTCGACGTCGACCTCACCCCCGGCCAGTGCTGGATGCTCGCCCGCGTCACGGCCCAGGGCTCACGGACCGTCGACGCGATGGTGGAGTCGTCGCAGGTCGAGCGTGACCGGGTCGTCGCCACGGCCGAGGTGCTGCGCGCCCGCGGTCTCGTCGCGATCGACGACGGGACCGTGACCCCCACGCCCGCCGGCGAGGCCCTCGCCGACCAGGTCCGCGCGCACGAGCGTGACCTGCTGCGACGCATGGTCGACGAGTGGGAGGGCAGCGACGAGCCGGCGCTGGACGCGCTCGTCGAGCAGGTCACCGAGCGGCTGTGGCGGGACGACCCGTCTCCGGCTGGACTGCGGGCGTGACCGTCACGGCACGATCGAGTCCACGTACCCGCCGTCCACGCGCACTGCGGCACCCGTGGTCGCGGACGCGAGCGGGGAGCTCAGGTAGACGACGAGGTTCGCGATCTCCTCGGGCTCGATGAGCCGCTGCAGCAGCGACTGCGGCCGGTGCAGCCGCATGAACTCGCGCTGCGCCTCGTCCCACGGCAGCGACCGGTCGACGAGCTGGTAGACGAAGTCCTCGACCCCGCCCGTGTGCGTCGGCCCCGCGATCACCGAGTTCACCGTGACCCCGGTCCCCGCCGCCTCCTTCGCGAACCCGCGCGAGACGCCGAGCAGGGCGGTCTTCGAGACGCCGTAGTGGATCATCTCGGTCGGGATGACGACGGCCGAGTCGCTCGCGATCATCAGCACCCGCCCCCACCCCTGGTCGGTCATCCCGGGCAGGTACGCCCTGGTCAGCCGCACAGCGGTCAGCACGTTCACCTCGAAGTAGCGCCGCCACTCGTCGTCCGTGATCTCCAGCGCCGGGCGCGCCTCGAAGATGCCGAGGTTGTTGACGAGCACGTCGACGGCCGGCACCGCCGCCAAGACCGCGGCCACGCCCTCGTCGGTCGCCACGTCCCCTGGAGCGGCGACGAGGTCCGCGCCCGGCACGTCGTCGCCGATCCTGGCGACGGCGGCATCGACGGACTCTGCGGACCGCCCGTTCACGGCCACGCGCGCACCGGCCCGGGCGAGGCCCGTCGCGATCGCCGCGCCGATGCCCTGCGTGGAGCCGGTGACGAGCGCGGTCCTACCGGTCAGGTCGAGTGTGGTCACCCGCCCGACGCTACGCGCGCCCGTCACCCGATGTCGGCGGACCCCTCGCGGTAGACCCGGCCGCTCGTGATGAGCCCGCCCTCGTCGACCACGAAGAACGCGCCGACGGTGAACGTGCGTGTCTCCCCGTCGACGACGAGCGTCTCGCGCAGCTCCGCCGCCGCCCGCGGGCCCTCGCAGACGAGGCTCAGCAGGTCGAGCGACGGCGTCATCGTCCAGAGGCCCTCGTCGAACAGCTCGGCCAGCGCGGCCGCGCCGACGACGACGTCCTGGCCGGTGGCCCAGCGCGCGTCGGGGGCGAGGCCGGCGAGCAGGCGGGCGGTGTCGTGGGCGTTGAACGCCGCGACGTGCTCGAGGACGAGCCGGCGGGTCACGGCATCCTGGGTCTCCACCGCGTCAGTATCGACGGCGCGCACCTGGGAGACGCTGAAGACTTCGTCGCGTCCCGCACGACGAAGTCTTCAGCGTCTTGGGCTCTACGCCCGTCCGGCCCGGGGGCCGCAGGTACGCGCTACTTCGCGTACGTCTCCAGCTCGGCGACCCGCGGGGTGCCGGACGAGCTCGTGATGTCGAGCGTGACCTTCTTCAGCGACGTCGCGGAGAAGGAGATGACGCCCGCGCCGCTGCCGGTCGCCAGGACGGCACCCGTGTCGCCGTTGAGCACCCGCCACGCCTTGATGTTGCCGACGGCGCCGGAGGCCTCACGGACGTTGATCTTGGAGACCGACCTGGCCGAGCTCCACTTGACGGAGATCTGGCCGGTCGAGCCGTTCGGCGACCAGTACGTGCTGACGGACCCGTCGATGACGTTGCCGTAGCTGGTCCCGCTGGCCTTGCTCGAGCCGTCGGCGCCCGCGCCGATGCTGAGGTTGGTGCCGGTCGGCGCCGTCGACGTCGGCGTCGGGGTCGGCGTGGTGGGCGTCGGGGTGGGTGTGCTCGTCGTCGTCGGCGTCGCGGTCGGCGTCGTCGGGGTGCACGAGCCGTCCGACACCTTCAGGCCGGTTCCGGACCCGGCGGTCTGCGTGACGACGGCGGGCACGCAGCTCGCGGCGTCCAGCGTGTACGCGTAGGGGATGGAGACGGTCGTCGTGGACGTCACGTTGGGGCCGGCCGGGTTGGTGTCCGTGCCCTTCGGCGACCACGTGACGCTGTCGAAGATGTTGCCGGCGACCTGCCACGTGCCCGGCAGGTCGGTGTAGAACGTGCCGAGCACGTCCTTCGAGCTCTTGAAGTAGTTGTTCTCGACCTTCGCCTTGCCGCCGGCGCGGGCGTTGATCCCCGACTCGTTGAGGTTGAGGTAGTAGTTGTCGTAGATGTGCGCGGTGGCGCCGCGCAGCAGCGGGGTCCGCGAGTCGATGTTCTGGTACAGGTTGTGGTGGAACGTCACGGGGCCGTTCTGCAGGTCGCTGTCGCTGGAGCCGACGAGCCCGCCGCGGCCGGAGTTGCGCAGGATGCTGTACGACAGCGTCACGTACTTGGTGTTCGCCTTCATGTCGAAGAGGCCGTCGAAGCCCTCCGACTCGCCGCCGGACGCCTCCAGCGTCGCGTGGTCGACCCAGACGTTGTGGACGTCGCTCTCCATGCCGATGGCGTCGCCGCCGTTCGACGTGGGCGAGCCGGACTTCTTCACGTTCTTGACGGTGACGTTCTGGATGATGATGTTGCTGGACTCGCGGATGTGGATGCCGAGCTGGTCGAAGACGGCACCGTTGCCGACGCCGACGATCGTGACGTTGCTGATCTGCTTGAGCTCGATGACGCCGGCGGCCGTGCTGCAGCTGCCGCCGGACACCTTCGCGGTGTTGGCGTGGTTGATGGTCCCCTCGACCTGGATGGTGATCGGGGTGCTCGCGCTGGCCCGGCTGCACAGCGCCGCGTGGATCGCGGTGCCGGTGGTCGCCTTGACGGTGGCCCCGCCGGCACCGCCGGTGGTCCCCCCGTTCTGGGTCGCGAACCCGGTGGCGCTGCCCGTGGCCGCCTGGGCGCCGGTCGTCGCGAGGACGGTCACGCCGAGCGTCGTCGCGAGGGCCATCGCGGCCCCCGCTGCGAGGAGTCGGGGTGCGACTGGTCGTCTCATTCTTGGCTCACCTTCGTGACGGAGTTCGGACGGCCTCGTCGCCGCCGTGCCTCACCGGACGCGGTCGGCCCCAGAGCGGGGTCGGGCGACGCAGCGCCGCAAACCGCGAGATACCGGTTTCTCGAACTTAGGAGAGCGTTTTCCCAGCGCACAACCCCGCCTAAACCATTAGCCGTCGCGTCACCACCGCGTCGTCGGCACCCCGGTGGCGCGGTGCGCCAGCAGGTTCTCGAACGTCCGGAACGCCAGCGACATCTGCCCCAGCGCACGCACGAGCCGGTCCTCGGCGACGACGAGCTCCGCGCGCAGGTCGTCGTCCGACATCGTCCGCGCCACGTGGTACCGCCACGTGTGCCACACGGCCTCGGGCGGTGCGAGGAACGCGACCCCGCGCGTCCGTGCCCACAGCTCCCACGAGACGTACCGCATCCGGCGGCGCTCCCCGGCCACCACGACCGACAGCCAGTGGCCGTGGTCGAGCCGGCGCCGGTCCGTCTGCAGCAGGTACAGGAGCTCCAGGCTGAAGAGCTCGCCCTCGCTGGGCGGACGGTCGTCGAACGGGAGCGCCGCCGGCGCGGTGCTCACGACGCCGCGCGCTCGAGGCCGCGCGGCCCACCCGTCACAGGCCCGTCGATCGACTCCCGCTCCACGCGGAGCACCACGTCGCGCTGGTCGTCGAACGCGAGCTCGACCGGCGTGGCCAGCGTGGTCGGCACGTGGGGGCGCAGTCGCTCCCAGACGGTCCCGTGCAGCACGGACGTGCCGTAGGTGGACACGTCCGTGACGTCCACCTCGGCCGTCGAGACGACGCCGAGAACCACCTGCCGACGCGAGAGTCCCGCCCGGTCGGGGAGCCGGATCACGCTGCCGCGCCCACGCCCGACCTCGACGTCCGTGCGCCCCACCACCGAGTGCGCCACCACCGCGCCGTCGACGAGCAGCTTCGCGCTGAGGCGCAGCTGGTTCGGGTCGATCGTCGGCGTGCCGTCCGACGACGAGCGCCGCGACGAACGGTCGTCGAGCTCGGGCACGACGCGGGGACGGGGCGGCTGCAGGTCGGGCCCACCAGGCTCGTCGGCCAGGGGGAACGGGTCCTCGGAGGTCGCGAACAGCGCGACCGCCGCGATCGGGCCGAGGTAGATCCGCGGCACGACCTCGAGCTGCTCGACCGGCGGCCACTCGACGCCCTCACGGCGCGCGATCGCCGCCGCACGGGTGTCGACCTCGCTCCGAAGAGCGTCGACGAACTCGGTGAAGTGGGGCCGCACGACGGTGGCGACCTCCGGTGGCATCCGGAGGTGCACGACGTACGGGACGAGGGCGCGCCCGGCGAGCCTGACCCAGTGCTCGGTCACGGCCTTCGTCGCGACCGACAGCGCCTGCTCGATGTCGTCGCCGGCGCTGCCCACCGTCCAGCGCCGGGTCACCGACCGGCCCAGCCGGAGCCAGTCGCCGAGCGCACCCCGACGTGCGGGCTCGCGCGCCGCCCGCCAGCGGTAGAACACGAACGCGGCCACGGCCACCATCAGAGCTGCTGCGAAACGCATGGCGAACCCCTCCCGTCGGGTCGACCGTCGCCCTGTGCGTCGGCCGGTCCCCGGACGGTAGTGCGCGTACCAGGACGAAACGCCCCGGTCGTGGGCAAGTGCGCAGGTCCTCAGCGCGGTCGACGGCGGGTTCGCGAGAGCGCCACGACGGTCACGGCACCGCACAAGGCCGCCGGCAGCAGGAGCAGCCACTGCGTGGAGCCACCCGCGACGGAGAGCACGACCAGCACGACGCAGAGCAGCCCGGTGGCGACCGCGACGGCCGTGCTGGCGCGAGGTGCGCGATCCCCGCCGTCGTCGCCCGCGCCTTCCGGGGGTGAGTCTGCAGAATCACCGCGCGCGGCGGGCACCCACCCCGCCTGCAGCGACGGTGGTGCCACCATGCGCCCGTGCACCTGGCACGCGACCTCCCGGTCCCGCATCAGCGCGACGACGCCGGCCAGCGGCAGCACTCCGTCGGCACCGGCCCCGGCGAGCCCGACCGCGACGTCCCTCGCCGAGAGGGTCCCCACAGAGACCTGCGCGTCGAGAGCGGCGGCGCTCGGGCCCGCGAACCTGGCCGCGACCCGCGCGACCGCCCCCGGGTGGAGCCGGGCCCACTCCGGACGCAGCCACGGGGACAGGGCGACCTGAGCGGCGACGACGTTCCACTCGCGCAGCAGCTCGTCGGCGGCGACGGGGTCGTCGAGCCAGTCCAGGAGCACACCCGGCGTCACCGGTCCGTGGTCGGCGGTGTGCGAGCGGACCCAGCCGACCGCGGACCTGTGCCCCTCCAGCAGCGGCCCCGACCGCAGCCGGCCGCCGATCGCCCCGACGACCGGCTCGACGAGCACGGCACCGTGGACGCCCCACTGCGCCGCTCGGGCCAGCGCCGCCGGGAACCTCGTCGGTGCGTCGATCGCCGTGCACGTGGCGGCCGCCACGACCGTCTCCCGGATCCGGTCGAGCGAGGCACCGTCGAGCACCGCGAGCGCCCGGTGCGGGACGGGGTCGCGATCGAGGTCTGCCGCGCGGCGTGCGACCGCCTCGACCGTGGCCGCCCTGTCCGCTGCCGCAAGGTCCGGCCACGAGTCCAGCAGGAGGCGAAGCGTGTCGTCGTCGGGTCCGCCGTGCCCGAGCCCGAGCACCGCAGAACGCAGGCGACTCAACCGCTCGACGTCGTCGACCGCACGGACCCGGTCCCGCTCGGCGACGGTCATCGCGGCGAGCGCCTCGACGAGGGCCGCCGTCCTGGCGTCGACACCGGCGCCGGACACGTAGAGCGGGCCCCTCGCCGACGGCGTTCGCGGCACGACGCTCGCGGCCGAGGCGATCGTGACGTCGAACGGTGAGCGCTCGACGTGCCCGCGGTACGTCGAGAAGCTCAGGGCCCGGGCGACGTGGGCGGGGAGGAGGTCGAGCGCACCCCGCACGGCGGGCAGCGCGAACCGTTCCGGGACGCCCTGCACGACGACCCTGCGCCGCTGCTCCCACCCCATGACGGCCGCCGCCGTCACGAGGCGGACGGACGAAGCGACCTCAGGGTCGTCGACACCCACGTCGTCCCGGTCCAGCAACGGGAGTCGGACCAGGGGAAGGTCGTCGCAGGGCGGGGCGTCCAGGGCCCACGTCAGGGCGGACAGGAGGTCTGGTGCGGCCGCCGCGGCGGACCTGGCGTCCAGCCGGTGCTCCGGGTCGGTGAGGATCTGGACGACGTGCCGGCCCCGGCGCCCGCTGCTGTCGAGGCCGAGATCCCGTTTCACCGTGAGGACGGGACCGTCCGGGCCGCTCGCGTCGAACTCGACGGCGGTCAGCGGCTCGCCGAGGTCGGCCGCAGCAGCGGCCCGCGTGTCCGGCACGAACTCGGGCAAGGGCGGGGGCAGCGACCCACGCACGACCGGGGTGCTCGCACCCACGAAGCCGAACCCCGGTGCCCCGGCGAAGGTGCGCAGCGCCCACGCGAAGACCTGCTGCGGGACCAGCACGGCGGCCTCGTCGCCCGTCACCGGGTCGACCCCGTCGTGCCGAAGCTCCCGATGCCGCGTCGCATCAGCGCGATGACGATCGGGTCCAGCGCGCGGTTCGTGCCCATCCCCGGCGCGAGGACACCGGTGAGGTCGTCCTTCTCGAGACCACTGACGGCGGTGAGGAACACCGTGCCGTTGATCGAGGCCGCGAGGTCCAGCAGCGCACGACCTCCGGCTCGCTCGACGAACTCGAAGAGCTGGGCCTGCTCGGCGCGCATCGTCGCGGCGAGCGGCGCATCGGGCCGTTCCAGGTGGCGGCGGTCGAGGAGCGGACGGGGGAGCTGGTGGGTCGCGTGGGCGAGGTAGCGGTCCGCCTTGGACAGGGCGACGACCACGACCATCTCGCGGCGGTGCTCGGCGCTGCTCTCGTGCCTGACCCACTCGGTCACCTCCCGGAACCAGCCCTCGGTCGCGACGAGGTCCGGCCTGCCGCCGCCTCGCAGCTCGTCGGGCAGGTCCTGCAGGCCCGACGGGGGCAGGACGAAGACGACGACGTCGCTGAGCGGGAGGAACGGCGTCCGCGAGCGCAGGGTGTCGCCCTCGTCGCGTGTCCGGTCCTCACCGGCGCAGTCGAAGATCAGCAGGTTCGTCGTCCGCGGGCTACCGCCGGACCGGTCGGTCAGCTCGAAGGCGTAGTCGAGGCGCGGGTCGTCCCTTCGGGCTGCGCTCGTGGCGGCGATGACCTCGCCGAGGCTGTCGTTCCACTTGTCGACGCTCATCGTCGACAGGTGCGCGGAGACGCCGAGTCGAGCCAGCGCCGCCCGCGCGAGCTCGTGGCCGATCTGCCGGACCATCGTGGACTTCCCGCCGAAGGTCGCCCCGGCGAAGCTGACGACGAGCGAGTCCCGGCTGAGCGCGTCGGTCGGCAGCGGGTGCTTCTGCGGGCAGTGCGGTCGCGGGTCGTTCCGCCGCCACTCGGACAGCGCTCGGGCGTCCTCGGGCGCAGGTCCGAGGTCGACGTCCGACCCCGGACTCATCTGGACGAGGTTCGAGTCCGTGAGGTCGGCGGTGCAGACCGGGCACTTGCTGAGCGGCGCCATCAGGAGTCCTCCGTGGGGGCAGCGGTCTTCCCGGCGATCGTCATGCCGAGCACCCGGGACAGCCCGGCGTCGTAGCTCGACAGGTCGGCCGCGAGACGGTAGACCTCCACCCGGGTGGTGAGGGTCTCGGCGCCGACGGTCCAGGTGGCGAAGTAGTCGCTCCGGTTCCCCGTGACCTCGATGTCTCCCTGGCCCCAGCTGTCCGGGACCGACGGGACCTGCGACCAGCCCGCGGTCGACGACGGCGTCGCCTCCGCCGGGACCGCCGCACCGCGCAGCACCACGACGGCCGCCCAGGAGCCCGTGGGGTCGTAGGGGCCGTACGTCCCGAGGCTGACGAAGGTCACGGCGAGCTCGGTCGGCTCCGTGTCGGGGATGGCGGCGCCCCGGAGCGGGGCCACCCCGCGCCCGGTCGGGACCGCGATGTCGTTGATGCTCATGACCTCGGCGAGCTGCGCGGCGTTCCGGGCGAAGAACGACGGGTCGACCACGCCGGTGTCGACGACCTCGAGGCCGCCCAGCAGCTGGTCGACGGCCGGTCCGATCGCCGCGGCCTGCGCGGGCGAGCAGCCGCTGCGCACCACGTAGGCGACCTCGCGGGTCATCCCGCCCGAGGGCGCCCGTACGACGGCGGACAGGCCGTGCCTCTGGACGACCACCCGCTCGTAGGCCGCGACGCCGGTCGCGTCCGGCCGGTCGGCCTCGCCCCACCGGCGGCTGGCGTTGCCGTTCAGCACCGTGATCGCCGACGAGCCGCCCGGCTCGCTCCGGGTGAGGTCGCGCAGCCCGTCCTCGTCGGACCCGTCGATCAGCGCGACGGGGGCGGCCGTGCCGATCTCTTCCTGGCTGAGCCGGAGGTAGACGGCGAAGCAGCCGCCACTGTCCTCCACGAACGACCCCCAGACCGTGCCCTGCGCCGGGTCGGCCCCCGTCGTGGTCCAGCCCATGCGCACGGGGAGGCTGCCGTCCGGGTGCTCGTCCGCGGTCGTCTCCCGCCAGCCGTCGGGCAGCGCCAGGCACGCGAGGTTCGTCGGGACGGAGAACCGCGCGGTGCGCCCCTCGCACGTCGGACCGCCGGTCAGGACGGCCCCGTCGGGCTGCTCGTGGGCCGCCCCGACGGGGGTGGACGCCCACGCCGGCAGGGAGAAGACCGTGCCGAACGCGACCAGGGCGAGGACACCGATGGCCACCCATCCCGCCGCCCACTCCCGGGACCGCCGGCGGCCGGACCGGACCGCCGCGACCACCGCCGCGTAGACGCCCACCAGCAGCACCAGAGCCAGCCACTGCAGCCACTGCCACGACGCCACGTCCCAGGCCACCTCCGGGACCGCGCTCCGGTACAGGCGCTGCAGGCCCAGGACGGCGAGGACCGGCCCGCCGACGGCGACCACCGCGACGAGGAGGACCTTCGGGACCTTCTTGCCGCCGCGTCGCACCGAGCGGGCGAGCGCGTGCGTCAGGCGGCCGGCCCCGTCGGCGGCGCGGTCGGCGAGCGGAGCGCGGCGAGCCTGTCGCCACGACGGCGTGAACTCGGCGAGCTCGGGGAGGTAGCTCGGCAGGCCGGTCGGGGTCTTCGTGGGCGAGGGGACCGGTGGCGGCGGGTCCGGACGCCTCGGGACGTCGAGGAACGGCTGCTGCGCGACGACCTGGTCCGCGGCCCGCTCCTCGGGCGGGATCGTCGCGAGGGCGGCGTCGTTGCTCATCGCGACGATCCGGGACAGGCCCGGGACCGACAGCAGCTCCTCGACCGTCGCGAGGCTGCCGATGCGTGCCTCGGTGTCCTGCGCGAGCAGCAGGCGGACCGCCGTGGTGAGGTCGTCGAACTCGTCGAACCCGTCGAGCCCGTCCAGCACGCGGTAGTCGGGGACCAGGCTGCCGACCTTGTCGGGAGCGAACCAGAAGCGGTCGTCGTGGTGGAAGACGAGGGCTCCACGCGGCGACGCCCACGGCAGGGTGCCGTCGGCGCTGAGGAGCAGGTACGCGCAGACGGCGGCGGAGTACACGTCGTCGATGACCCCGCCGTGGGCACCTCCCTCGACCAGCGCGGAGCGTGGCTGCACGTGCAGGATGCCGACCCGTCCGCCCCTCGTCTTCGGGATGCCGGCGACGTACGCGTGACCGAAGTCGCACACCACGATGTCGTCCGCCTGCACGTCCGCAGCGGCGATCGGCTCGACGCCGCGCACCAGGATGTTCTCGGGGTGCATGTCACGGCTCACCACGCCGACCCGAGCGAGCTCGACCACCGCTCGCAGGGCCCCGACGAGCGCCTGCCGCGCGATCAGCGCCCGGTCGTGCGCGGACGGCGCGGCCTGGGCGAGGCCGAGCACGTTCGGTCCGAGGCGTTCCAGCACGAAGTGGCGGTAGGTCCGCCTCTCAGGCAGAGTCGCGTCGCCGACGGCCCAGCACCGGACGACGTGCCGGAGCGCACCCGGTGCGGCGTTCTTCTGGATGTGCTCGAAGATCACCTTCTCGCGCTCCGCGAGGTTGAGCTCGTCGTCCTCCAGGACGGTGTTGACCCTCTTGACGACGATGGCGCCCCCGACGCCGGCCGGCCGGCGGCCCACCCATGTGGCGGTCCGGACCTCGGTGGTCTGACTCCCGCGGGCGAGGAGCTCGCCGACACGGACGGCCCTCCCTGCCGCCCCCGTGTGCAGCAGCGTGACGGGAACGGTGCTCGACGGGTCGGCGGTGTCCGTCACTCGTCCTCCACCCGGGCCACCCGGGCCACCACGCAGGTGGCGTTGTCCGTCCCGCCGTGCCGCCGGACGTCGTCGACGAGCAGCTCCGCGAGCTCCTGCGGGGACAGGTCGCGCCGTGCCGACTCCTCCCGGACCCGGGTCAGCCCCAGGACGGCGTCCACGCCGTCGCTCATGACGACCACCACGTCCGCCGTGCGCGGGAGCAGCACGGACACGTCCGGCACGGCCGACTCGCCGGCGGACACGAACCGGGTCAGCACAGCGGTCGCCTCGACCGGCACCGAGTCCTCCGGCAGTCGCAGCGCCATCTCGGCCGCACGGTTGTGCGGGCGGCTGACCAGCAGGAACGAGCCCTCACGCAGCACCACCACACGGGTGTCGCCCACGGTCGTCACCCAGAGCCGGTCGCGGTCGTCGAGGAACGCGCCGGCCAGGGTGGTCGCGTGACTCAGGCCGCGGGCCGCGAGGACGTCGCCCGACACTTCCGGCGCCCTGAGCAGGGCCGTCGCCATGTCCTGCTGCCCGTCGGTGCCGGCCAGGTCGACCCACACCTGGGCGGCCGCGTAGGCGAGGGTGGCGGTGGTCGGGTCCGAGCCGGCACCGTCGGCGACGACGGCGAAACGGTCGCCGCACAGGTAGGCGTCGTTCTGCCGGTCCCGGGGGCCCTGCCACTGGGCCGCACCGACGGTCAGGCGCAGGCCGGCGCTCACGGAGCGACCCCTGCGACCAGCTCTCTCGCCCTGGCCAGCGCCGCCGGGGGCAGCACGTCACGGGAGGCCAGGAACCGGGCCAGCATCTGAGCGCCACCCAGCCCGGTCAACGACGAAGGGTCGATCGCCCGGAGGTAGTCCTCGACCGTCTCCACGACGTCGAGCTCGTCGGGGGCACGGTAGAGCTCGTTGCGCAGCAGGTTGACGAGACGGACCGGCGTCGTCCACGAGGTGGCACGACGCCCGATCCACCCCGTCGTGCTCACCGCTCGCCGCACGTGCGACTCGAGGCCGTGCGCCGACGGCGCGACGGCGAGGACCGCGAGGGCGAGGGCGTCACACTCGGAGTCGTCCACCCCGGAGGAGAGGTACTGCCGGAACACGTCGTCGGAGTTCTTCATCCGCTGCTCGGCCGACGACTTCGACGTATCCGTCCGGCCCCCCGGACGCTCGGGAACCTCCCACCGGACGTGCACGCGCAGCAGGGTCGACCACGACGTGTCGTCCAGCTGCGGGGAGCTGTACTGCAGGAAGACCAGGCCCGGGCGCCCCATCACGAGGGCGCCACCCTGCACGGTCGCGGACGACACCAGCGTGAAGTCTCCGGTCTGGTCCCGGGCCTGCAGCCTGAAGCGCTCGGGCCAGCTGGTCTCGCACCCGACGGCGACGACGACCGCGCCGTCGCTGCGCACGAACGGCTCGACGACCACGGCCCGGTGAGGGAACTCGTCGATCTCGAACGACCCGAGCTGCCCCGCCCGCACGTCGCGCCGCAGCGGACCTCCGGCGGCCCCCTTGACGAGCCGCCCGACGGCCGCGACCTGACCCACCGCCAGACGGATGCTCGGTATCCTCACCGACGTCGACGGCTGGGAGGTGAGCCCGGTCGCGTCCCAGTCGTACGCCGCGACGATCACCTCCACCGCGGTCGTCGCCACGCCCTCCGACCTGGTCATCTGGTTCGCCTCCGTCTGCAGATCGTGCCGTGATCATCTCCCGCGGCACGACCATAGGGGGGCGAATCGGACACCCGTTCGTGTGATGCGCAAGTGCGCACGGCGGCCGTACGGCTCAGCACGTGGGCGCGGTGGTGCTCGTCGGCACCGCGGCGAGGAGCCTGGCGGCGGCGGTGACGGCAGCGTTGGCCGAGCCGGCCGTCTCGTCCCGGACCAGGACGGTCACCACCCACCGACCGTCGACGACCGCGGTGACCCAGCGGAGCACCGCGGTCTCGGACTCGGACGCCGTGACGTCGGCCGTCCCGGACTTGGCGGCCACCTCGCGGTCGAGCCGCTCACCTGCAGCGCCCAGTGCGCGCACCGTCCCGTGGGCGGCGGCGAGGCGCATGCCGTCGACGACCTGGGTCGCGACGTCGACCGGCACCGGCTCCGCCCAGGGCGTGCCGGCGCCTGCGCGCTGCTCCCGACCCCCGCTGCAGACCAGGGCCAGCACGTGCGGGGCGGGCGTCCCTCCGTCGTGACCCGCCGCCGAGTGCGCGAGGCTCGCCGTCATCGCGGCGACCGCGAGCGGCGACGCGCGCACCGACTCCTGGCCGATCGCCGACCGCGCCAGGGCGGCAGGCGTCGTGCCGGCGTCGAGGCCCGTCACGAGGCCGGCCGCGTCGCCGCCGTCGTACGGCAGGTCCCGGTCGGCGCCGGCGTAGGCCCCCAGGTCGGCGGCCAGCCGGTCCGCCCCGATCCGCGTCCCGAGGTACCCGAAGGTCGTGTTGCACGAGAGCTTCAGCGCGGTCCCCAGGGTGTCGTCGGGGCACGTCGTGCCGTCGTTGTTGTGCAGCGACTGGCCGCCGACCTCGAGCACCTCGGCGGGGGCGCCGTGCGTCGAGACGCCCTCGACGAGCCCGGCGACGGCGACCATCGGCTTGACCACCGATCCGGGGGCGAGCGACGCCAACCGGGACGGAGCCTGCACCTCGTCGCCGGCGGTCAGGGTGTTCGGGTCCTTCTGGTCCGTCGAGTAGAGCGCCAGGACCGAGCCGTCGGCCGAGTCCATCACCACGACGGATCCGTGCAGGTCCGCCATCGCCGCGGTCGCCGCCGCCTGCACGCCGCCGTCGAGCGTCAGGACGACGTCCGCGGGCACGCACGGCGACGGGTGCAGGAGCGACCCGAGCCGCTGCTGCCAGCTCAGCCGGCCGCCGCAGGTGAGGTCCTCGCCGAACGTGGACTCCATGCCGAACGCGCGGCTCCGCGAGATCAGGGCACCGAGGTCGGCGTACGTCACCCCCTGCGGGTACACCCGGGCCGAGGAGCCCCCGGACGTCGCCTGCGCGACGACCACACCGTCCCGTGTCCGGATCTCCCCACGCGGTCGCATGATCGTGGCCCACCCGTCGCCGGGTGCGGGAAGGAGTGCGACCGCGACGCACGCCACGACGATCGCCACCGCGACCGCCTGGACGGACGGAGCCGCACCCCGGCGCGGACGTGCGTCGCGCGCACCTTCCAGCACCCCTACGCAGCTGCCCACGGCTGCGGCCGCCGGGATCAGTGCGGACCCGCCGACCATGAGGAAGGGAGCCGAGATGCCCGTCATCGGGACGAAGCCGAAGGCGCCCAGGACCGCGAGCGCCGTCTGGGCGACGAGCGCGCAGGCCACCCCCAGCGCTCCGGCCGCGACCGGACCACCGAGCGCGGTGACCTCACGCGCGAGCCGGCCGAGCAGCACGACCACGAGACCGACGACGACACCGACCGTCAGCAGCCCGAGCTCCGCCCCGACGGTCGCCGGCAGCATGTCGGAGCCGCCCACGGGGATCGCCGTGACCAGCGACGACGACCCGAGGCCCGACCCGACGAGGCCACCCTCGTGCGCGGCCTGGGCTGCCCAGAGCAGCTGCTCCTGCGGATCGCCGATCAGCGCGACCCGGTCCGCCCACCGGTCGACGGTCCCGGCACGCCAAAGTGCCGCAGCGACCCCGGCCAGCCCCACGGCGACCAGACCTGCGCCTGTGGCGGCCCGAGCGGACCGACCCGGCCGGTGACCCGCGAGCGTCGCGTCGTACAGCCTGAGCCGCAGCGCGGGAAGGCTCACGACGACGATCGCCAGGAGGCCCACCGCCGTCAGCACGGCGGGGCCGGAGTCCTTGACCAGGAGCAGCGCCAGGTACCCGGCGAGCACGAGCCACGCCCCACGCGCCCACCGCCTCGGCCGGTCGCCCGTCGCGGTACGCCGCCCGGCGACGAGCGCGTCCAGGACGAGCGCGGCGCCCACCAGGGCCATCGGCCGCGTGAACTCGCCCACCTGCACGAGCCCGACGAGCGGCAACTCGAGCCCCCCGTTCGCGAGCCGGTGGTCCACGGCCGGAAGGAGCCGGACCAGCAGCGCCGCCCCCAGCAGCACGACGCCGACCGTCTCACCCGCCGACCGGCGGTGACGGCGCTCCCGGTCCGCACGCATCGCACGGGCGGCCACCACGCGGGCGGCCACGAGCGCGGCCGCACCCGCCACGGTGATGCCGAGCACCCTGGCAGCCACGTCCGGCGTGAGCCTGATCTGCACCGCGGCACCGACCGCGACCACCGACCACAGGGCTCCGACCGTGCCCGCAAGACGCGCGGACGCGCCCGACGCCGCCACTGCCCCACCCGTGACCGCGAGGACGACCGCGCCCACCAGCCGCAGGTGATCGGTCGGCAGCAGGACCCAGAACACCAGCCCCGCACCCACGCCCGACTGGAGGACCTGCGTGATCGCCGTACGCGGGACGCCCTCCGGCGTCACCCTCTCGCTGCGGACCCGCTGTTCGACGCTCATGCCGACCACCTGCCTCCCGAGGCCTCGGTGGCACGGGGTGGCCACCGGCCTCAGGCTGCCGTCGGGCAGGCGGGGGCGGGCTCGGTCACGCACAAGTGCGCGTGACGAGGTCCTCAGTCGGATCCGGCAGCCGACACCGTTCGTGCCTGCACTCCCCCCAGGACCGGCGCCGCCGCGACCCAGAGGTCTCGCACCAACGCCTCATCCATCAGGCGTCGTGAGCGACCGCCGACGCGCGGCGCCGCCGCGGCGCCGTGAGGCGCCGGCCGAGCAGGACGCCGACGACCGCACCGAGGGCAGCACCCAGAGCCACGGTCAAGGTCAGCGACGGCTCCGTCTCGCCACGGCCCACGCTGATGCTGGCACTGGTCCCACCGCCGTCGGCGGTGCCCAGGTTGACCCCCGCGACGTACGGGCCACGGGACGCGTCGATCGCCTCCCGTCCCCGGTCGACGTCGACCGTCCACCCCGCGGCGTCCATGCCCGCGGCGACGTCGTCGACCGTCACCTGGTCGTCGGACACGGCGTCCCAGTGCAGCTCTCCCCGCTCGAACCCGACCGGCCACGCGCCCGACACCCCGGGCTCGTCGAGGTCGCGGAACCCGTCGGGCGTCATCCCGGCCGCGACCGCGCGCAGGTCGTCGTCGCTGGGCTGCACGACGTACCAGTGCAGCGCGGCGGCGCCGGCCGCCCCGACCCCGGCGAGTGCCAGGGCCAGGAGCGTGACCAGCGCCGCCCGCGCCCACCGTCCCATCTAGGGGACGTCCCGCACCGTGTTGCGGCCGTTCCCGCCGTCGATCACGTCCACGCCGGCACCTCCGTCGAGCTCGTCGTCGCCACCCTGACCCCGGAGCACGTCGTCCCCGTCCTCGCCCCAGAGGCGGTCGTTGCCCTCACCGCCCTCGACGAGGTCGTCGCCCGAGCCAGCGTGCACCACGTCGGCGTTCCCGCCGCCGAAGACACGGTCGTCACCCGCTCCCGCGTCGACGACGTCGGCACCCTCACCGGCCGTGACGACGTCGTCGCCGTCACCGGCGTCCACCACGTCGTTCCCGTTGGCGACCGCCACGGTGTCGTCGCCGGCCCCGGCCCGGACCGTGTCGTTGCCGTCACCGCCGTCGATCGTGTCGTTCCCGTCACCGCCGTCCAGGGTGTCGTCGCCGTTGGCGCCGAACAGCTGGTCGCGGCCGTCGCCGGCGACGACCGTGTCGTTCCCGTCACCGCCCTCCAGCCGGTCGTCGCCGGTGCCGCCGACGAGCGAGTCCGTGCCGTTCGCGCCGAGCAGCACGTCGTCGCCGGCGCCGCCGTCGAGCCGGTCGTCGCCGTCACCGCCCTCGAGCCGGTCGTCACCGTCACCGCCCAGGAGGCGGTCACGACCGTTCGAGCCGAGGAGGGTGTCCGCGCCGCCGCGCCCGCAGATCACGTCGTTGCCGAGCCCGCCGTCGATCCGCTCGTCCGCGGCCGTCCCGAGGATGACGTCGTCGCCCGCGGTCCCCCGGATCGTGCCGGTGCCGGTCCCGACGATCGTCGGCACGAGGCCGTCGCACGTCGGGAGGGTGACCTGGAGGTCGAGCGTGCTCCGGCCGCTCTGCCCGGCGGTGTCCGTGACGGTCAGGGTGACGGTGTACGTGCCCGCCGCCGCGTACTCGTGGCTGACGACCGCACCGGTGGCGGTGGTGCCGTCACCGAGGTCCCACTCGGTCGAGGCGATGCCGTGGTCGTCGCTCGAGGCCGACGCGTCGAGCTCCACCGCCAGCCCGTCCACGGACGCGACCCGCAGGTCGGCGGTGGGTGCGGTGTCGGCGCTCTGCCCGCCGGCGAACTGCGTGCTGCGGTACGGCGCCGTGCGGAAGGCGTCGACGAGGGCCGTCCCCGCCGACGGGTCGTTCCACGGGTACAGCGTCAGGTCACGCAGCACGTAGGGCCCGTCCTTGCCGGTCGAGCCGATCGTGTACCCGTCGAAGTCCAGCTGCAGCGGGTTCTCGCCGACCTGGAGCCACACCGACGCGCTCGCCCGACCGACCTCGGTGCCGTCCTCCGCGACGAGCTTGCCGTTGAGCGCGTACGCGCCGGCCAGGTCGACGTGCGCCGTTCCCGTGAGGCTCAGGACGTCCAGCAGCCCGTCGCCGTCGACGTCGACGCCCTGCTCGGCGAGGTCGGTGACGCTCACGGCCTCGTGCTCGAAGCGGTCCAGGTCGTCGTTCACCACGCCACCCAGGTCGGCGACCGCGAGCAGGTCGAGGTCGGCGTCCGACAGCACCGCCTGCACGGTCCACGGCCCGGCGAGGCCGCGGTCGTGGATCGTGCGACCGTCGAGCGACAGGGTCACCGACGACGCACCCGCGTCGAGCTGCGCGCTCACGCCGCCCGCCGTGACGAGCTCGCCGTCCACGTCCAGCACCCGCACCGTGACCTGGTAGTCACCCGCGACGTCGACCGAGACCGGCACGTCGAGCGCGAGCGAGTCGACCAGGCCGTCCTCGTCGTCGTCGGTCGTCCGCTCCGTGAACGAACCGCCGAACGAGCCGCCACCGAGAACCGACACCACCCCGAGGGCGGTACGCACCCGTGCACCGACCGTAGTGACGAACACCGAGTAGGTGCCCGGCGCCGGCGCCGCGACCTGCGTGCCCCACCGGCCCGTACCCGACGACGGCAGCTCGCCGTCGACGACGGTCGCCCCGGACGGGTCCTTGACGACATAGCGCACACGCTCACCGGGCAGCTCGCCCGTGAGCGTCGCGTCGATCGTGAGGGAGCCGCCGTCGGCGACCTGCGGCGCCGTGGTCAGCGTGAGGACCCGGTCGCTCTCGAGCCGCAGGAAGGAGCTGACGGAGAGCGGCCCGGTCGTGGGGTTGTGGACGACGAGGGTGGCCGGCCCGGCCACCTCCGCACCCTGAGCCGGGACCCCGAACACGTCGATCGCGGCCAGCGACCCGTTGTCGAGGCTCACCTCGAGCCCGGCGTCGGCGAGCACCACGAGCCCGGCACGCTCACCCTCGACGACGTCGACCGGCAGCTGCACCGTCTCCCCGGCGCCCACCGTGGCCGACGGTCCGGGGCTGTCCTGGACCACGGGCTCGTCGGCCGCGGTCGTCGGCGCGACCGCCGAGCGCGACGAGATCACGTCGCCGGCCGACTCGGTGCCGTCCAGGTGGTCGCTCAGCGGGCAGGACGCGACCGAGTACGACGCGAGGATGCACGCGGTCATCGCGAACGAGAGCGGGAGCTCACCGTCGCGCTCGTGGATCAGGCCCATGTGCGTGCGGTCGACCGTCGGGTTCTCGGCGTGCTCCAGACCCGCGTGGTCGGAGCTGCCCTTCGACAGCCAGCGGACGCTCTCGACCGAGACCGTGCCGTCGTCGGGCCCGGGGATCCCCGGCCCGAAGCCGTTCTCGACCGGGAGCCCCCAGCCGCCGCCGCGGCCCGCGATCGTGCGGTAGCTGACCGACGGCTGGTCGACGACGACCTCGTTGAACTTCTCGACGAACCCGGGCAGGAGCTCGAACAGGCCGTCCGTCGAGCTGTCGCACGGCCCGAACTCCTTGGCGACGCTGTCGTTGCCCGCCATCCGCAGCATGCACAGGGCCGTCGCCAGCTCCGAGCCGTGGTTCGGCGTCCCGACCATCACCAGGTTCCGCACCCGGTCCGGGTTCCACCACGCGTACAGGCGTGCGTCCAGGCCACCCATGGAGTGCGCGACCACGTCGACCTCGTCGGTCGGCTCACCCACGACGAGGTCGTCGATCGCGTCGCCGAGGATGAGGGCGTTCTCCCGCACCGACCCGTGCTTCGTCAGCGGCGGCGCACTCGTACGCCCCTTGAGCTCGCTCACGGTGTCCGTCAGGTAGTCGTCGAACTCCCACATGCCGCTGCGGGCGCGGCCGTTGCCGTCGTCCGTGATCCCGTGCGCGAGGACGACGGGGAGCGCGGACTCGGCGGCCATCATGGGCCGCAGCTCCGCCCAGTCGATCTGCACCGCCCAGCCGCCGTCGTGGACGTCGATGTCGATCGAGATCGTGTTCGACCCGGTCGGGTTCTCCGCGGTCGGCAGGTGCAGCCAGCTCGCCCACACGTCGAACGTGTCCGTCGCCCACTGGTCGTTCGCGCCGCTGAGTGCCCCGGGCACGAGCTTGCTGCCGTTGAACCGGACCTCGTCCAGCTCGCCCTGCGCCTCGTCGACGTCCCACGCGCTCAGCGTCAGGAGCATCTTCTTGCCGTAGAGCTTGTTGCCAGGCGCCGGGTGCCCGTGCTCGTCGACCGGTCCGTAGCTCTTGTCGACGTCGAGCTGGAACGACAGCGTGCCGCGGCCCAGGTACTGGTCCAGGTCGTACCCGTCGTCGACCCGGAACACGGTGCGGCCGGCGTCGTCGACGTAGGTCGACGTCGCGCCGCTCGCGGCGACTGCCACGCTCCGCGACGCCGACGCGCCCGCCCCCGTGCCGGGCGGAGGGGCCTCTCCCGAGGCGCCCTCGGCGGCGGACGCCGGTGGCGCGACGAGGAGCAGCGACGCCGTGGCGAGCGCGGCGACGAGCGTGCGGGCAGAGCGCATCGGATCCCCTGGTTCACGTGGACGGGCGGTGACGCCCCAGGTCACAACCGACCTTTCGAGGCGGACCGCACGCTAGGGGACCAACCGTTCGCGGCGGCGCGAAACGGCCCACGGTTCACGCGCACGGCCCAGCGCCCGGGCTCGTGGCTGCGGGCAGGTGCGGCACGGTTGGTCGACGACGTGTCCGTCGCTCGCGACGGTCGAGGATCCCTCGTCCCGGGCCCGTAGCCGGCCCCCCAACGACGAAGGTCCCGGTCGGATCACCCCGACCGGGACCTTCTTCTGTGCGCGAGGGGGGATTTGAACCCCCACGCCCTTTCGGACACTGGCACCTGAAGCCAGCGCGTCTGCCGTTCCGCCACTCGCGCGCGCCGCAGAACATTAGCACGACCGCGACCCCCTCCCGCACCAGGGCAGGCGCCCCGGACCCCGCCCGGCACGGTCCGCGCGGAGGCTGCCGAGGTGAACACCCGTCCGTCAGCGCGCGAAGCCGGTCGTGACCGCCGCGTCGCAGATACCATCAAGGCGGATCGGCGCAGAACAGCTCGACCGGGCACCCGGCCCGTCGGCGGTGCGACAGCAAGGGAGGTGGGCGTGGGTTTCCTCGACAAGTTCGAGAACGGTGTGGAACGTGCGGTCAACAACGCCTTCTCCCGGGTCTTCCGCAGCGAGCTCAAGCCCGTCGAGCTGACGAGCGCGCTGCGCCGCGAGCTCGACGACCGGGCGGCCGTCCTGGGCCGTGACCGCACGGTGGTGCCGAACGAGTTCACGATCGAGCTGTCCCCCGGGGACTACGACCAGATCGAGGCGTGGGGCGCGGAGACGCTGGCCGACGAGTTCGCGCGCGAGGTCACGGACCACGCCGCGAGCCAGCGGTACGCGTTCGTGGGGCCGGTGACGGTGTCGTTCAGCGAGGACCCCGAGCTCGAGTCGGCCCGGTTCCGGGTGCACAGCGCGACGGTGCGCGGTGCGGTGGCCCCGGCGGCGGCGACGAGCCCGACGCCCCGGCACCCGCTGCTGGTGGTCGACGACCAGCGCTACATCCTCACGGGCGAGGTCACGGTCATCGGCCGCGGCTCGGAGGCGGACATCATCGTCGACGACCCGGGGGTGTCCCGGCGGCACCTCGAGATCCGCGTGACGCCCGACGGGGTGGTCGCGACGGACATGGGGTCGACGAACGGGTTGTACGTCGAGGGGCACCACGTGCCGGCGGCGACGCTGCTGGACGGGAACACCCTCATGATCGGCCGTACCCGGATCCTGTTCTGGACCGGTGGCGAGCCGGATCCGGACGAGTGACGCCGACGCATGAGTGAAGTCACCGTCACCCTGCTGCGGCTGGGGTACCTCGCGCTGCTGTGGGTGCTCGTGCTGTCCGCCATCAGCGTGCTGCGCCGCGACCTGTACGGGACGCGCATCGTGGACCGCCGTCGCGCGAACAAGCAGGCCCAGGCGCGGACGGCGACGCCACCGGCACCGCGACCGGCACCCGCGGCCCCGGTCGCGACCCCGGAGCCGCCCCCGGTCCGCACCCCACGCTCGGCCCGCAGCGGCTCGGGCCCGCGCCGGCTCGTGGTGACGGAGGGTCCGCTGACCGGCACGATCGTGCCGCTCGGCACGTCGGCCGTGCTGATCGGCCGGGCTCCCAGCAACACGCTCGTGCTCGACGACGACTACTCCTCGTCGCGGCACGCGCGCGTCTTCCAGCAGGACGGTCAGTGGTTCGTCGAGGACCTCGGTTCGACGAACGGGACATACGTGGCGGACCAGCGCGTCGAGTCCGCCGTCCCGCTCCCGACGGGTACACCGGTCCGCGTGGGACAGAGCGTGCTCGAGCTGCAGAGGTAACCGGTGACCGTCGCCCTGAGGTACGCGGCACGGTCCGACGTCGGACTGGTGCGCTCCAACAACCAGGACTCCGCGTACGCGGGTCCGCACCTGCTGATGGTCGCCGACGGCATGGGCGGCCACGCGGGTGGCGACGTGGCGAGCTCGGTGGCGGTCGCGGCGTTCGCCCCGCTCGACGGCGAGTCCCACGGGCCGGACGACGCGCTCGACGAGCTCGAGTCCGCGCTGGAGTCGGCGCGCAACGAGATCATCGCCCGCAGCGACGCGGACCCGGACCTGTCGGGCATGGGGACGACGGTCATCGCGATCCTGCGGGCGGGCAACAAGCTCGCGATGGTGCACCTGGGCGACTCGCGCGGCTACCTGTTCCGGGACGGCGTGCTCACCCAGGTGACGACGGACCACACGTTCGTGCAGCACCTGGTGGACATCGGCAGGATCACGCCCGAGGAGGCGGAGCACCACCCGCAGCGGTCGGTCGTGATGCGGGTGCTCGGCGACTTCGACCCGGACGTCACGCCGGACCTGTCGGTGCGGGAGGCCCGCCCGGGCGACCGGTGGCTGCTGTGCTCGGACGGCCTGTCGGGCTTCGTGAGCGCGGACACGATCGAGGAGACGCTCGCGGGCATCGCGGACGTCGACGCGTGCGCGGACCGCCTGGTGCAGCTCGCGCTGCGGGCGGGCGGCGGCGACAACGTGACGGTGGTGCTGGCGGACGTCATCGAGCTGGACGACGTCGCGGACGGTGCCGGTCCGAGCACCGCCGCGACGGTCGTGGGGGCTGCCGCGACCACCCGGCACGAGCCGACGAGCGCCGCGGACGGCCCGGCGGCGCGCGCGGCGAGCCTCGCGGCGGCGGCACGGGCGACGAAACCGGCGGAGGCGGACGACGATGCGGCGGGCGACGACGCTCCCGCCGACGTCGACGACCGCACGGACGACGTGTACGAGGACGACGACACCCCGACGGCCCGCCGCCGGGTGCACCCGGCGGTGCTGTGGGTCGGTGCGGTCGTGCTGGTGGCAGCCGTCGCCGGGCTCGGCCTGCTGTTCACGCGCACCCAGTACTTCGTCGCGGCCGACGACGGCGAGGTCGTCATCCTGCGCGGTCTGCCGCAGACGCTCGGGCCGGTGGAGCTGTCGAGCGTCGTCGAGCGCTCCGGCACCCAGATCGAGGACCTGAACTCCGCGTACCTGCGCGAGCGCGTCGAGCAGACGATCCACGCGAACTCCCTCTCCGACGCCCGTGACCTCGTCACGATGCTCGAGGAGGACACGGTCGAGCCCGACCCGAAGCCGACCCGGAAGCCGACCCCGACGGCCACGCCGTCCGCGTCGCCGACCACGCAGGTCACCGACCCGGCCACCACCGACCCGAACACGGTGGTCGGCCCGTGAGCCGCACGTGATGGCCACGGTCCAGCCGCACCGTGTGCGAGCCGGGCGGGGCACGGAGCTCGGCCTCCTCGTGCTCGCGCTGGCGATCAGCGTCGCGGGCTACGTGCTCGTCGGCCTCGGCACCGAGGGACGGGTGCCGGCGGACGTGCTCGGCTACAGCCTCGGCCTGGCGGCGCTGTCCGTCGGCCTGCACGTGGTGATGCGGTGGCGGGCGCCGTTCGCGGACCCGGTGATCATGCCGGTGGCCGTGGCCCTCAACGGCATCGGCCTGGCGATGATCTACCGCATCGACTTCGCGTACGCGGCCCGCGGCAAGGACCACGGGTTCGCGCAGCGCCAGCTCACGTGGACGGCCCTGTCGATCGTGCTCGCGGCGCTCGTGCTGATCCTGCTGCGCGACCACCGCACGCTGCGCCGGTACACGTACACCGCGATGGTCGCCGGTCTCGTGCTCGTCGTGATGCCGCTGATCCCCGGCATCGGGGTGTCGATCAACGGTGCCCGGATCTGGGTGCGGACGGGCGGGGTGGGACTGCAACCCGCGGAGCTCGCAAAGATCGCCCTGGCCGTGTTCTTCGCCGGCTACCTCGTCACGCACCGCGACACGCTCGCGCTCGCCGGGCCACGGGTGCTCGGCCTGCAGCTGCCACGTGCCCGTGACCTGGGGCCGATCCTCATCGTGTGGGGCGCGTCGCTGGCCGTCCTCGTGCTGGAGCGCGACCTCGGCACCTCGCTGCTCTTCTTCGGCCTGTTCGTCGCGATGCTGTACCTCGCCACCGAGCGGCTGAGCTGGGTGGTCATCGGCCTCGGGCTGTTCGTCGTCGGCGCCATCCTCGCCGCGACGGCGTTCTCGCACGTCGGCGCGCGGTTCGACGCGTGGCTGCACGCGATGGACGACGACGTGTTCCAGAAGGCCGTCGGCGGCAGCGGCCAGCTGGTCCGCGGCCTGTTCGGGCTCGCGAACGGCGGGCTGTTCGGCACCGGCCTCGGTCAGGGGCGGCCGGACCTCGTGCCGTACGCCGAGTCGGACTTCATCTACGCGTCGCTCGGCGAGGAGCTGGGCCTGACGGGCATGCTCGCGATCCTGCTGGGCTACCTGATCCTCGCGGAGCGCGGCTTCCGGACGGCGATCGGTGTCCGCGACGGGTTCGGCAAGCTGCTCGCGGGCGGTCTCGCGTTCGTCGTGGCCTTCCAGACGGTCGTCGTCGTGGGCGGCGTGACGAAGATGATCCCGCTCACCGGCCTGACCACGCCGTTCCTCGCGTACGGGGGCTCGTCCCTGGTCGCCAACTGGATCATCGTCGCGCTCCTGCTGCGGGTGTCCGACGAGGCCCGGCGGCCCGCGCCGCAGATCCGCGCGCTCACGCCCGAGATCGGCACCCCGGTCGTCGTCGGGCCGGCGGGCGCGGGGCAGCGGCCGGACGACGACAACCCGACCGAGCGGATCGGGGGCGTGCGGTGAACACCCCCCTGCGCCGGCTCGCGTCGGTGGTGCTCGTCATGTTCGTGGCGCTCATGGTCGGCACGTCGTGGGTCCAGTACGTCCAGGCGGACTCTCTCAACAACGACCCGCGCAACGTGCGCAACCTGTACCGGGAGTTCGGCAACGCCCGCGGGCCGATCGTGGTGGCGGGCCAGGCGATCGCGTCGAGCGCGCCCGTCGACGACGCGTTCGGCTACCAGCGGTCGTACACGGACGGCGACCTGTACTCGGCGATGACCGGCTTCTACTCGGTGGTCAACGGGCGCAGCGAGCTGGAGCTCGCCGCGAACGCCGACCTCACCGGCCGCGGCGACCGCCTGTTCTTCTCGCGCGTGCGGGACATGCTCACGGGCCGCGCGCCCGAGGGTGCCGCGGTCGAGACGACGATCGTGCCCGCCGCCCAGGTCGCCGCCCGCGAGGGCCTCGGCGACCAGGAGGGCGCCGTGGTCGCGATCGAGCCGTCGACCGGCAAGATCCTCGCCCTCGTCGCGACGCCCGGCTTCGACCCGAACGCGCTCGCCACGCACGACACGGCCGCCGCGGGCGCCGCGTACACCGAGCTCGCGGCCGCGCCGGGCAACCCCCTGGTCAGCAACGCGACGCGCGAGACGTACCCGCCGGGCTCGACGTTCAAGCTCGTCACCACCGCCGCGGCCCTCGAGTCCGGCGCGTACTCGCCCGACACCCAGCTGCCGTCCCCCGTCGTCCTGGACCTGCCGCAGACGAGCGCGACGCTGCAGAACTTCGGCGGCGAGTCGTGCGGCGGCGAGACCGTGTCGCTCGCGGACGCGCTGCGGGTGTCGTGCAACACCGCCTTCGCGCAGCTCGGCATGGACCTCGGCGAGGACGCGATCCGCGAGCAGGCCGAGAAGTTCGGGTTCGACGACGACTCCCTGCGCATCCCGATGAAGGTCGTGGAGAGCACGTTCCCGGCGAACCTCAACGCCCCGCAGACCGCGCAGTCGGCGATCGGGCAGTTCTCCGTGCAGTCGACACCGATGCAAATCGCCATGATCTCGGCGGCGATCGCCAACGGCGGAAAGTTGATGACGCCGTACGTCGTTCAGACGGTGCGATCTGCCGATCTGACGACTGTGCGCGTGACCAAGCCGGAGCTGCTGTCGACCGCCGTGTCGCCCGGCACGGCGGACTCGCTGCGCGACATGATGGTCGGCGTGGTGCAGAGCGGCACCGGGCAGGCTGCCAAGATCCCGGGCGTCGAGGTGGCCGGGAAGACGGGCACGGCCGAGACGGGCACCGACGAGGCACCCCACGCCTGGTTCACCGCGTTCGCACCCGCCGACGCGCCCCGGGTCGCCGTCGCGGTGCTCGTGGAGCACGGCGGCAGCCTCGGCAGCGACGCGACGGGCGGCAAGGTCGCGGCGCCGATCGCGAAGTCCGTCATCGAGGCGGTGCTCGGCCAGTGAGGACGGCACCCGGGGTGGCCCTCGAGGGCCGGTACAGGCTCGTCAAGCCGATCGCGGTCGGCGGCATGGGCGAGGTGTGGGAGGGGTTCGACGACGCCCTCGCGCGGCCCGTCGCGGTCAAGGTCCTCAAGGAGGAGTTCGCCGGGGACATCGGCTTCCTCGAGCGGTTCCGCACCGAGGCCCGCAACTCGGCGTCCCTGTCCCACGCCAACATCGCGCAGCTCTTCGACTACGGCGAGCAGGACGGCTCGGGCTACCTCGTCATGGAGCTCGTGGTCGGCGAACCGCTGTCCGACCTGCTGGAACGCGAGCCGGTGCTGTCCTCGCGGCGGCTGCTGCCGATGCTCGCGCAGGCCTCCCGGGCGCTGCACGCCGCGCACGTCGCCGGCGTCGTGCACCGGGACGTCAAGCCGGGCAACATCCTGCTCGGCCGCGGCGGACGCGTGAAGATCACCGACTTCGGCGTCTCCCTGGCCACCAACCAGATCACCATGACCGCGACGGGCATGGTGATGGGCACCGCCCAGTACCTCTCGCCGGAGCAGGCCGTCGGCCGCCCCGCGACCCCGCTGTCCGACCTGTACTCGCTCGGGATCGTCGCGTACGAGGCGCTCGTCGGGCACCGCCCGTTCACCGGCCCGACGGCCGTCGACATCGCGGTCGCGCACGTGAACAGCCCCGTGCCGCCCCTGCCGCCGACCATCGACAAGCCGCTCGCCGCGCTCGTGATGCGGCTGCTGTCCAAGGAGCCGTCGCGGCGCCCGTCGTCCGGTGAGGAGCTCGCGACCCTCCTCGACCAGCTCGTGCCCCGCACCCCGCCCAGCGGCGTGCCGGTGCTCGTCTCGCGGGCGAAGCGGACCCCGGACACGTTCGCGACCGCCGTGACGACCCAGCGGGAGCTGAGTGAGCACAGCGAGCCTCCGCCGTCCTTCCAGCCCACCCGCCGCACGCGGCGACAGCTCGACGAGCCCGCCCGCCGGATGGGGCTCCCCCGCCCGCGCACCGACTCGGGCAGCGTCACGGCCGCCGCCCGGCAGAGCGCGGCGGCGGCGGCACGGCGCACGCACGCGGCGCTCGGCACCCAGCCGAGGCTCGGCCGGTTCGGGCGCTTCCGCTGGCCCCTCGTCGGGCTGGTCCTGCTGCTCGTGGCCCTGCTCGGCGCGGCTCTCGCCAACAGCCTGACCAAGGCGGACGGTCACGATCCGGCGGCAGTGCTCGTCGCAGGCGCAGCACGCGACTCGGGACCACGGACCGACCAGTACCCTCTAGGCGGCACTGCCGATGGGATGATCTCGGTGAACGGTCCGGGTGCAGACGCCCCCGGGACGGCAGCGACGGAAGTGAAGGACGCCTAGTGGTGGACGACGGATCCCGGATCCTCGCCGGACGGTACGAGGTCGGCGAGCTCATCGGGCGCGGTGGCATGGCCGAGGTGCACATCGGCCACGACACGCGGCTCGGACGCACGGTCGCCATCAAGATCCTGCGCTCCGACCTGGCTCGCGACCCCTCGTTCCAGAACCGGTTCCGCCGCGAGGCCCAGTCCGCGGCGTCCCTGAACCACCCGGCGATCGTGTCGGTGTACGACACCGGCGAGGACGTGTTCACCGAGCCGACCGGTGTCGTGGCGCACGTGCCGTTCATCGTCATGGAGTACGTCGAGGGGCACACGGTCCGCGACATCCTGCGCGACGGCCACGCGGTGCCGATCGAGGAGGCCGTCGAGATCACGGCGGGTGTCCTGTCGGCGCTCGAGTACTCGCACCACGCAGGCATCGTGCACCGCGACATCAAGCCCGCGAACGTCATGCTCACGCCCACGGGCGCGGTCAAGGTCATGGACTTCGGCATCGCCCGCGCCGTCGCGGACTCCGCGGCCACCATGACGCAGACGCAGGCCGTCATCGGCACCGCCCAGTACCTGTCGCCCGAGCAGGCCCGCGGCGAGACCGTCGACGCCCGCTCCGACCTGTACTCCACGGGCTGCCTGCTGTTCGAGCTGCTCACGGGGCGGCCGCCGTTCACCGGCGACTCCCCCGTCGCGGTGGCCTACCAGCACGTCCGCGAGCCCGCTCCCGTGCCGAGCACGTTCGCGTCCGACGTGCCCGACTCGCTGGACCGCATCACGCTCAAGGCGCTCGCCAAGGAGCGCGACGACCGCTACTCCACGGCCGCCGAGTTCCGCTCCGACCTGGAGGCCGTCGTCCGTGGCGGCACCGTCGGGGCTCCCGCCGTGGGGGCCGCCGTCCTCGCGCCGGTGCCGAACGACGCCACCCAGGTCATGGGCCCGCCCACGACCACCACGCAGACCCTTCCGCCGAGCACGCCGCCGTGGCAGACCACCGGCCTCGGCGCGGTCACCGCCACCACGGCGATGGGCGTGGAGGACGACGAGGACCGTCGCCGGCCGTGGCTGATGTGGGTGCTCATCGGCATCGCGGTGCTCGCGGTCGCGGGCATCATCGCGCTGGTGCTGGCCAACGCCAACAAGAACGACGCACCCACGACGGTGGCCGTGCCGACGCTCGTGGGCCTCACGGAGGCCGAGGCGAAGCAGGCGCTCACGGACGCCGACCTCCTGTACCAGCGGGTCGAGGCGGCGGACGACGACGTCCCCCAGGGCTCGGTCGTCTCGAGCGACCCCGCGACCGGGACGCAGGTCGCGAAGGAGTCGACCGTCAAGGTCACCATCTCCACCGGCCCGAGCACCGTCACCGTGCCGTCGGTCGCCGGGATGACGGTCGACGCAGCCGTGTCCACGCTCGAGGGCAAGGGCCTCAAGGTCGACCCCAACCAGGTCCAGGACAACAACCCCGGCTTCCCCGCGGGTCAGGTGACCGGGACCGACCCCGCGGCGGACTCGCCCGTCAGTGCCGGTGCGACGGTCAAGCTGTCCGTGTCCACCGGGAACGTCACCGTGCCGAACGTCGTCGGCAAGCCCCAGGCCGAGGCGACGCAGCTGCTCAACGACGCGAACCTGCTGGGCAACGCCACCGAGGTCGAGTCCACCGAGCCTCCCGGCACGGTCGTGGAGCAGGACAAGGCGCCGGACTCGCTCGTCAAGCAGCGGTCCGTCGTCAACCTGAAGATCGCGAAGGCGAAGACCACCGCGACCGTCCCGTCCGTCGCCGGCCAGACCTACGAGCAGGCCGTCCAGACGCTCGCCGCGGCCGGCCTGACGTCGGTCAAGCGGATCGACGAGGCGTCCGAGCGGCCCGCCAACGAGGTGCTGCGGACCGACCCGGCCGCCAACACCGAGGTGGAGTTCGACGACCTGATCGAGATCCACGTGTCGAAGGGCAACCAGCAGAACAACGGCGGGTCGACGCCCAAACCGACGCCGTAGCGTCACGACCCTGCACGACGACGAGGCCCGGCCACCGCGACGAGCGGTGCACCGGGCCTCGTCGCGTCGGGCGCCACGGGTGGAGCTCGGGCGGCGGACGGCGCATGGTGGGCCTGAGGGACCGTGGCCTGCCGGTCACGGGACCCGCGTCATGGAGGGTGACATGTGCCGCTGGCTCGCCTACACGGGCTCCCCGATCACGCTCGACGAGCTGCTCTACAAGCCCGCGAACTCCCTCGTGATGCAGCAGAGCCTGCACAGCCGCCTCGGTGCCGAGCCGACGAACGGTGACGGCTTCGGGGTGGGCTGGTACGACGAGCACTCCCCGACGCCCGGGGTGTTCCGCAGCATCGAGCCCGCGTGGAGCGACCGGAACCTGCGGGAGCTCGCGCAGCACGTCCGCTCGGGCGTGGTGCTCGCGCACATCCGCGCCACGAGCGGCTCCGCCGTCCAGCAGACCAACTGCCACCCGTTCCGGCACGGCCGCTGGCTGTGGATGCACAACGGGCTGGTCGCGGGGTTCAGCGCCCTCAAGCGCGACCTGCAGCTGGCCGTGGACCCCGACCTGTTCCCGCAGATCGAGGGCTCCACCGACTCCGAGACGCTGTTCCACCTGGCGCTCACGCTCGGCCTGGAGGACGACCCGCCGGCGGCGGTCGCCCGGGCGTTGGGCGTCGTCGAGGCGGCGGCCCGCCGGCACGACGTCGACTTCCCCGTGCAGGGGACGTTCGCGACGACGGACGGCCAGCGGCTGTGGGCGTTCCGGTACTCGTCCGAGGGCCGCTCGCGGTCCCTGTTCCGCAACCGCGACGTCGCGGTGCTGCGCGAGCAGTACCCGGACAACCCCATGCTGCACACGCTGTCCGACGGGACGCGGATCGTCGTCTCGGAGCCGCTGGGGGACCTGCGCGGGGCGTGGATCGAGGTGCCCGAGAGCACGTGCCTCGTGGTGGAGGACGGGCACGAGACGCTGGTGCCGTTCGCGCCCGTGCTCCCCGCCGCGGCGTAGGCGCCGTCAGACGACGCCCGGCCGGCCGCTCAGAGCCGGACGAGCGGGTGCAGGCCCTCCGAGCGGGCGACGGCCTCGTCGTCCCCGCAGGCCTGCAGCCAGTTCGCGAGGAGGCGGTGGCCGCCCTCGGTGAGCACCGACTCCGGGTGGAACTGCACGCCGTGCAGCGGGAGCGTGCGGTGCTGCAGGCCCATGATGATGCCGTGCGCCGTCGCGGTGACCTCGAGCTCGTCACTCACCGTGCCGTCGACCACCGCGAGCGAGTGGTAGCGGGTCGCCGTGAACGGCACCGGGAGGTCAGCGAGCACACCGTCGCCGTGGTGCTCGATCTGGCTCGTCTTGCCGTGCATGAGCTCGGGGGCGTGCGTCACGGTCCCGCCGAACACCTCGCCGAGCGCCTGGTGGCCGAGGCACACGCCGAGCATCGGCGTGCCGGTCTCGGCGCAGTCGCGGATCACCTGGATGCTCTGACCGGCCTCCGCGGGCGTCCCAGGACCGGGCGACACGAGGACACCGTCGAACCCGGCACGCTCCTCGAGCGGCGGCACGGCGTCGTTGCGGACGACGACCGTCTCGGCGCCGAGCTGGTTGAGGTAGCCGACGATCGTGTAGACGAACGAGTCGTAGTTGTCGATCACGAGGATCCGCGTCACGTCACTCACCCACTGTGGTCTCGTTGAACGGCATCAAGGGTGCCACGGCCGGGAACACCCACAGGAAGCAGATCGCCAGCACGACGAACGCCGCGACGGCCAGCGTGAGCACCCGCACGGCGACGGGGCCGGGCAGGTGACGCCAGAGCCATCCGTACATCAGCGGTCCCTCCCCGCGCGGACGATCGGTCGAGCGTTCATGATGCGCCACCGAGCAGCTCGGCGGGGGTGCCGTCCGCCACGGGTGCCCAGTAGTCGAGCGTGCCGTGCACGATGAACCGCTCCCGGGCGGAGAACATCGGGTGGCACGTGGTGAGCGTGATGAGCCGCTCGGTCGGGACGGCCTCGGGGTCGCCGGGCACGGGGGCGATCACGGAGACGTCCGACGGTCGCACGATCTCGGTGGACGTGACGCGGTACACGTACCAGGTGTCGGCCGTCCGGACGATGATCGGGTCGCCGGTCTGGAGCTCCTGGATCCGGTTGAACGGCTTCGCGTAGGTGGTCCGGTGGCCGGCGACGGCGAAGTTGCCGACACCGCCCGGCATCGCGGTGCCCGGGTAGTGCCCGACGCCGAGCACGTCCAGCACGGTGGCCCGGTCCACCCCCTGGCTGACGGGCCGCTCGGGCTCGCCGTCCCACCGGGGCACCTGGATCGTCGCGAACGTCGTCGCGTGCGGCGGCTCCTCCATCACGGGCGGCTCGTCGCGGCGCGGGGGCGCGACGAGCGGGCCCTGAGCGGTCGCGGTGGGGGTCGGCACCGGCTCGCGCTCGAGCTCCCGGACCACCTGGGCCTGGGCGCGGTTGCCCTCGACGTCCGTCCACCAGAGCTGCCACGCGAGGAACGCGAAGAGCAGCACCCCGAGCGTGATGAGCAGCTCGCCGACCACGCCGAGCGTGCCGTAGACGACGTGGCTCGTGCGTGAACCGGTGGGCGCCGCGCGCCGCGCCCGACGGCCCGCGGCGGGGTCGGTCACGGCGGGGTCGGTCAGGTCACGTCCCTCGACGGGTTCGGTCACGGCTCGTCCCGCGGGCCGGACGTCGAGCCGGAGGTCGGGCGGGACTCGTCGCCCGCGGGCTCGTTCGTCGACCCGGCCGCCGGGATGCCCGGCAGGATCTCGACGCCCTCGGGGACGCTCGCCGCGGTCAGCTCGGTCGCACCCGAGTACGCGGGCAGCTCGAGCGGGTCGGACGCGACGGTCACGGACCAGCCGAGGCCGACGTCGTCGGCGTCCCGCACGTACGCCTGCACGGCCGGGGAGGCGGACAGGGCCGACTTGAGCCGGGTCGGGTCACCGATGGCGCGGATCTGGTACGGCGGCGAGTAGCGCCGACCCTGCAGGATCAGGACGTTCCCGATGCACCGGACCGCGCTCGTCGAGATCACCCGCTGGTCCATGAGCGTCATCGCCTCGGCGCCGCCCGACCACAGCGCGTTCATCACCGACTGGATGTCCTGCTGGTGCACCACGAGCACGTCGGGGCTCACGTCGGCAAGCCGGAGCGAGTCCTCGGGGGCGTCGTCGAGCCGTACCGTGAGCCCTGGTCCGACGACCGGTGTGCTGCCGCCCTCGACCACGTAGCCGATGCCGGGCGAGCCCACGTCCTGGCCCGAGTTCTGGTCCTCGGTGAGGGTGTCGACCTCGCCGCGCAGCGCGTCCACCTGCGACGACAGGTCCTCGACCCGCGACGCCTCGACCTCCGTCAGGTCGGCGAGGTCCTCCGGGTGGCGGTCCCCCGTCGCGCGCGCGAACTTCGCGTTGGCCGCGAAGATTGCCCCCGACAGGGCGAGCACGAGGGCCACCGACAGCGTGCCGCGCGCGACGAGCCGTCGCTTGCGGTGCGGGTGGTCGGTCACGGACTGCTCCTGGTGGGCCCTCGCCGGGTGGTGGTGGCCACTACGCTAGGTCACGATGTGCCCGGCCAGTGACGCCCAGCGCCACCGGGTGGGGACGTCGACCCGCCGTTCCACCCGATCTGCCGATCGGCGACCGCCGCCCCGTGCGACCGTTCGCCCACACTGCCGCTGACAGGAGCCCGACGTGCCTGAGTCGAGGTCACGCAAGAAGGCCACGTACGTCCCGCCGCCGCCGAAGTCGTCGGGCCCGAAGGTCAACCCGCCGTGGTTCGTGCCCGTGATGCTCGGGCTCATGCTCGTCGGGCTGGCGTGGATCGTGGTGACGTACCTGTCGCAGTCGCGCTACCCGATCCCCGGGATCCAGCAGTGGAACCTCGCGATCGGGTTCGCGTTCATCATCGCGGGCTTCAGCATGACGACCCGCTGGCGCTGAGCCGCCACTCCCCCGCACCCCACGCCCGCCGGGTCGACGCCACGCGTCGGCCCGGCGTTCGGCATGCCCTCGCCCGGCGTTCGGGCGCCGTTCGGGCTGACCAGGCAGTCTGCGGTGCGGAGGCGTCCCGTCCCCACACTGTCCCCATGTGGACGAGTGGCGGGCGTTCGCCGTCCCGACGTCCTGACCTGCGAGAACGCCTCCGTCATCCCCAGTGGTGCACAAGTCTGTGGATAACTACACCGGTGTAGTTCCACAGCTGTGAGTATCGCTGGGGATCGTCCGGAGAGGCCTGAATCCTTCGTCAGGCGCGATCCTGCGGGCCGGTCGAGCACGGCGTCGACCGGTCGGGCGTGACTCGAGGACCCCTCAGAGCAGCCCGTAGCTCGTGTACACCGCGACGGTCGCGACGAGCAGCGCCCCGCCGACGACGACGGGGGCGAGCCACGCGGTGAGGGCCCGGCGGGCCGGTGGGGCGTACGCGTACGCGGCCCCGAGCAGCGCACCGACCACGAGGCCACCGAGGTGCGCCTGCCAGGCGATGCCCGGCACCACGAACCCGATGACGACGTTCAGCACGATGACGCCGAGGATCCCCGCGGCGTTCCCCTTGAGCTTGCGCAGCACGACGAGCACGGCGCCGAACAGCCCGAACACGGCACCGGACGCGCCGACCACCGCCGTGTACCAGGTGCCGAGCGGCTCGGCGAGCAGCAGGCACGCGACCGACCCGGCCACGGCGCTGAGGAGGTAGAGCGTGAGATACCTCGCCCGCCCGAGGGCGGTCTCGAGGAAGGGGCCGATCATCCACAGCGCGATCATGTTCGCGATGATGTGGAGGTAGCCGCCGGGGGAGTGCAGGAAGGCCGCCGTGAGGAAGCGCCACGGCTCGTCGGCCCCGATGACCGGGGCGAACAGCCACTGGCGCGTCCAGCCGGGCGAGACCAGCTGCAGCACGTAGCTGATCACGCAGACGGCGATGATCCCGATCGTGACGACCGGCGGTCCGGCGTGCCGCCGTCCGCCGAGCGGGGTGCGGCCGGCCGGCGTCGACGCCGTCGCGCGGGCGGCCTCGTTCACGCAGTCGACGCACTGCACCCCGACCGCCGCCTGCCGCTGGCAGTCCGGGCACACCGGCCGGCCGCACCGCTGGCAGCGCACGTACGACACCCGGTCGGGGTGTCGCGGGCAGACCGGCGGTGCGACCGGGGTCGCGGCGTTGTCGGTGATGGGTGTGCTCAGTCCTCGACGGTGACGGAGCTGATCACCACGTCCTCGACCGGGCGGTCGCCCGGGCGGACGGGGCGCTCCGCGATCGCGTCGACCACCGCGCGGCTCTCCGCGTCGGCGACCTTGCCGAAGATCGTGTGCTTGCCGGTCAGCCACGCGGTGGGCGCGACCGAGATGAAGAACTGCGAGCCGTTGGTGCCGCCGACCTTGCCGGTCGCCGGGTCGAGGCGCTTGCCGGCGTTCGCCATCGCGAGCAGGTACGGCTCCGTGAAGCCGAGCTCGGGGTGGATCTCGTCGTCGAAGTTGTAGCCCGGGCCGCCGCGGCCGGTGCCCAGCGGGTCGCCGCCCTGGATCATGAACCCGGAGATGACCCGGTGGAACACGACACCGTCGTAGAGCGCGTCGGTGCGCTCCTGGCCCGTGGCCGGGTCCGTCCACGGCTTGGTGCCCGTGGCGAGCCCGACGAAGTTCTCGACGGTGTGCGGCGCGTGGTTCGGGTACAGCTCGATCCGGATGTCACCGGCGGTCGTGTGCAGAGTCGCGAACATGCCGACAGTCTCGCACGCAGCCCTCGGCGACCGGCGGCCCGTCAGCCGCGGGCGAACACGCCTGATCGTCCGGTGCGCAGGCGTGGCGCGGACGATCCGGCGCGGCGCTCGTCGGGCGCGCTGCGGGCTCCGGGCACCGGTGGCAGAGTGGGTGGCCAGTGCCCCGACCTGCGGCACCACCTGCTTCGCCGCAGATCGCACCGCAGACCTCATCGCTGACGTGAACGACCGCCGAACCGCCGGGAGTGGACATGCCCTTCACGAAAAGCCGCACGAAGCTCGACGTCGACACCGAGCACCTCAAGGAACAGGCCGCCGACCTCGGCGCGACGCTCGCCGGCGCCGCGAGCCAGGCGAAGGACGCGGCGGGCTCCGCAGCCGCGAGCGCCAAGGACACCGCCAAGGACGCCGCCGTGAAGGCGAGCGACGCCGCCGTCCAGGCGAAGGACTGGACCACGCCGAAGGTCGAGGCGTTCATCGACTGGCTGCTGCCGCGCGCCGAGCACCTGTACAAGGAGAGCCTCAAGGCGGCCGCACCCAAGGTCGAGAAGGCCGCAGAGGCGGCGACGCCGGCGATCGACTCGGCGCACGACAAGCTCGTCGACGACCTCATCCCCCGCCTCGTCACCGTGCTGAACGAGGCTGCGGCCAAGGCAGGCGCCACGGCCGAGCAGGTGGCGGACGTCGCCGCGACCAAGGCGTCGAAGAAGTCGGCGGCCATCGCCGCGGCGGTCGTCGAGGCGGCCGAGGACAAGCGCAAGAAGCACACGGGCGCGAAGGTCTTCTGGCTGCTCACGGGCATCGTCGCGGCCGGTGCCGCGATCGCCGCGTGGTCGAGGTCCCGCTCGCAGGTCGACCCGTGGGCCGAGCCGTGGGAGCCGTCCGAGACGCTCGGCAGCTCGGGCCACCACACCGCCTCGGCCGTGGTGGGCGACGCGGCGGACGCGGTCGGAGAGGCCGCCGGTGCCGCCGTCGCGAAGAGCCGCGAGGCGAGCCGCAAGGCCGCCGAGAAGGTCTCCGAGGTGACCGAGGACCTGACGGAGAAGGTCGCCGAGGCGAAGGACGCCGCGACGGAGACGGCCAAGAAGGTCACGCGCCGCGCGGCTCCGAAGTCGACGACCACGCCGGCCGAGGGCGAGGACGGCCCCGCGATCTGACGGGCCTCCCGCACGAGCGTCGACGACCCCGGACCCGACGGTCCGGGGTCGTCGCGCGTGACGGCCCGTGGCCGCGCTGGTTGAAACGATTAGGGCGTTGACCCCCGGTCGGTCGCCTGTGGACGATGCGCAGGCGCGTCGTACCGGGGCGACTGCGAGGCCGAGGTCCGGAGCGGCGACGCCGTTCCTGACCGTCTCCAGCGCCGAAGAGGTCCGATGTCCCGCCACCCCTCACCACCACGACGCCGGGGCACAGCCGCCGTGGCGTCCGCCGCGACGCTCGCCGTCGCCGCCGGATTGCTCGTCGCCCCGTTCGCCGGGGCCGCCCAGGCCGCCGAGCCGACGTACAACTACGGCGAGGCCCTGCAGAAGTCGATGTTCTTCTACCAGGCGCAGCGCTCCGGCGACCTGCCCGACAACTTCCCCGTCAGCTGGCGCGGCGACTCCGGCCTGCAGGACGGCTCGGACGTCGGCAAGGACCTCACGGGCGGCTGGTACGACGCCGGCGACCACGTGAAGTTCGGCCTCCCCATGGCGTTCAGCACCACGATGCTCGCCTGGGGCGCGATCGCCGCTCCCACCGGGTACACGAAGGCCGGCCAGCTCGACGAGCTCAAGGACAACCTGCGCTGGGTCGACGACTACTTCGTCAAGGCCCACACCGCCCCCAACGAGCTGTACGTGCAGGTCGGCGACGGTGAGGCCGACCACAAGTGGTGGGGGCCCGCCGAGGTCATGACGATGGCCCGCCCGGCGTACAAGATCAGCGCGTCGTGCCCCGGCTCCGACGTGGCGGCCGAGACGGCGGCGGCGCTCGCGTCGTCGGCCATCGTGCTCAAGGACGACGCCGCGTACTCGGCGAAGCTCATCACGCACGCCAAGCAGCTCTACTCGTTCGCGGACACCTACCGCGGCGCCTACTCCGACTGCGTCACCGCCGCCTCGGCCTACTACAAGTCGTGGTCCGGGTACCAGGACGAGCTCGTCTGGGGCGCCTACTGGCTCTACAAGGCGACCGGCGACGCGACGTACCTGGCGAAGGCGGAGGCCGAGTACGACAAGCTCGGCACCGAGAACCAGACCACCACGCACAAGTACAAGTGGACCGTCGCGTGGGACGACAAGACGTTCGGCGCGTACGCGCTGCTCGCCATGGAGACCGGCAAGCAGAAGTACGTCGACGACACCAACCGGTGGCTCGACTACTGGACGGTCGGCGTCAACGGCCAGAAGGTGCCGTACTCGCCGGGCGGGCAGGCCGTCCTCGACTCGTGGGGGTCGCTGCGGTACGCGGCCAACACGTCGTTCGTGGCGCTCGTCTACTCCGACTGGGTCAAGGACGCGGCCCTGAAGACGAGGTACCACGACTTCGGCGTGCGGCAGATCAACTACGCGCTCGGCGACAACCCCCGCAAGTCGTCGTACGTGGTCGGCTTCGGCGCCAACCCGCCGACCAAGCCGCACCACCGCACCGCCCACGGGTCGTGGCTCGACAGCATCGCCGACCCAGTGGACGACCGGCACGTCCTGTACGGCGCCCTCGTGGGCGGCCCGCCCGCCGCGAACGACGCCTACACCGACAGCCGGCAGGACTACACGGCCAACGAGGTCGCGACCGACTACAACGCCGGCTTCACCAGCGCGCTCGCGCGGCTCAGCCAGGAGTACGGCGGCACGCCGCTGTCGACGTTCCCCGTCGCGGAGAAGCCGGATCAGGACGAGGTGTTCGTCGAGGCCCAGCTCAACCAGCCCGCCGGCGGCACCTTCACCGAGATCAAGGCCATGATCCGCAACCGGTCGGCGTTCCCTGCCCGGTCGCTGAAGAACGCCACCCTCCGGTACTGGTTCACGCTCGACTCCGGCGACTCGGCGGCGAACCTCACGCTGTCGACGAACTACAGCGAGTGCGGGACCCAGACCGGCAAGCCGGTGCAGGCCAGCGGCACCCTGTACTACGCCGAGCTGAGCTGCGTCGGGCAGAACATCTACCCCGGCGGCCAGTCGCAGCACCGGCGTGAGCTGCAGTTCCGCGTCTCCGGCGGCACCGGGTGGAGCGCGGCGAACGACCCGTCGTTCGCCGGCCTCACCACCACCGGCCTCGCCAAGACGAAGGCGATCACGCTGTACGACGGCGGCAAGCTGGTCTGGGGCACCGAGCCCACCGGCACGCCGACCGACACCACCGCGCCGTCCGTCCCGGGCACACCCACCGCGTCGGGCATCACCTCGACCGGGGCCGTCCTCTCCTGGACGGCGTCCACCGACGCCGGATCGGGTGTCTCCGGGTACGACGTCTACGCGGTGAGCGGGTCCTCGCAGACGCTCGTCGGCTCGTCGACGACGCCGTCGTTCACGCTCACCGGCCTCGCGGCGTCGACCGCGTACTCGTACGTGGTCAAGGCGAAGGACGTCGCCGGGAACGTCTCCGCCGCGTCCAGCGCCGGCACGTTCACGACGCTCGCGGGCACCACCCCGGACACCACCGCACCGTCGGTGCCCGGCACGCCCGTCGCGTCGTCCGTCACGACCACGGGGGCCACCCTCACGTGGGCCGCGTCGACCGACAACACGGGTGGCAGCGGCCTCGCCGGGTACGACGTGTACCGGAACACGGGCGCTGAGGCTCTGGTGCTCGTCGGGTCCACGACGAGCGCGTCGTACGCCCTCACGGGCCTCACGCCGGCGACCGCGTACACGTACGTGGTCCGGGCCAAGGACGTGGCGGGCAACGTGTCCGCGTGGTCGTCGTCCGTGACCTTCACGACCGTGGCGGTCCCGTCGGACACCACGGCACCGTCGGTGCCGGGCACGCCGGCCGCCTCCGCGGTCACCCAGACCGGGGCGACGCTCACCTGGACGGCGTCGACCGACGCCGGCAGCGGCGTGGCGGGGTACGACGTGTACCGCGTCAGCGGCACGACGCAGACCCTCGTCGGCTCGCCGACCTCGGCGACGTTCGCGGTCACCGGGCTCACCGCCGGGACGGCGTACTCGTACGTCGTCCGGGCACGGGACGTCGCCGGCAACGCGTCGGCCGTCTCGTCGGCCGGGACGTTCACGACGCTGCCCGTCACCACTACGGCAGGCTGCAAGGTGACGTACTCGGTGAACAGCTGGAACGTCGGCTTCACCGGCTCCGTCAAGGTGACGAACACCGGCACCACCCCGCTCACCTGGACGCTCGGGTTCACGTTCCCGTCCGGCCAGCAGGTGACGCAGGGCTGGAGCGCCACGTGGACGCAGACCGGCTCGGCCGTGCAGGCCGTCGGCCTCGGCTGGAACGCGACCCTCGCACCGGGGGCCAGCACCGACATCGGGTTCAACGGCTCCCACAACGGGACCAACACCAACCCGACGGCGTTCACGGTGAACGGTCAGCCCTGCACCGTCGGGTGACCTGACCTGCGACGACGAGGCGCCCGGCGCGGCACGAGCGTCGGGCCCCTCGTCGTGCGTCCGGGCGCCTCAGTCGAGGAACAGGGCCCGCAGGCGGGTCGTGGTGAACGTCAGGCCCAGCACCACCATGACGAGGTAGTAGCCGATGTGCACGAGCATCGACGGGTCGACCACGCCCAGCGTGAGGCCGCGCACGAGCTCGACGCCGTGCCACAGCGGCATCGCCTTGATCAGCCACTGGATCGGCTCGGGGTACACCGACAGCGGGTAGAACGTGGCCGAGAACAGGAACATCGGCAGCATGACGAACGTGATCCAGTCCATCTGCTGGAAGGTCTTGAGGTAGCTCGTCACCGCCATGCCGACGGCGGCGAACCCGAACGCGATGAGCAGCACGGCCGGCACCGCGGCGAGCGCCGACCACGCCAGGTTGAGGCCCATGACCTGCATGACCGTGAGGAACCCGAGCGCGTACACACCGCCGCGCAGCAGGGCGTACGAGATCTCGCCGAGCGCGACGTCGAGCGGGCCGATCGAGGTGGTGAGCTGCGCCTCGTAGAGCTTGCCGAAGTGGAGCTTGAAGAAGACGTTCCACGTGGAGTCGTACACCGCGCCGTTCATCGCGGACACGGCGAGCAGGCCGGGGGCGATGAAGGCGGCGTACGACACCGTCTCACCCGTCGGCAGCGTGAGGTCGCCGACGAACGAGCCCAGCCCGTACCCCATCGCGACCAGGTAGAACACCGGCTCGAAGAAGCCCGAGAGCACCACCATCCAGTTGGTCGACTTCGTGGCCGTGAGGCTGCGGTACAGGATCGCGCGGGCGTTCCCGGCGTAGAGCGCGCGGACCCCTCCGCGGCGACGGTCGGTGGTCGGGGCGGTCGTCGTCGTCATCCGCGCAGCCTCTTCACGAACCTCCGCCGGGCCAGCACCCACCCGGTGGCGGCCATCACGAGCAGCACCGCGAGATGCACGCCGACCGGCCACGCACCCGGTGGCGACCCGTACGACAGCGAGCGGCCGATCTCGCTCGCGTGCCACAGCGGCGACAGCCAGCCGATCCACTGGAGCCACCCCGGCATGGTGTCGAGCGGGTAGAACGTGCCCGAGAACAGGAACAACGGCGTGAACACGAACCGCTGGACCATCGCGAACTGGCCCTTGTCCTCCGTGATGCTCGCCGCGTACGCCAGCAGCGGCAGGCCGAACGCGAGGCCGCCGAGCGTCCCGACCAGCGGCATGAGCGCACCCGTCCACGGGTCGCCGACCGCTCCGAACGCGACGATCAGCACGTAGTACACGGCGGTCGTGAACAGCATCCGCACGAGGACGGCGAACACGATGCCGCCCGCGATCTGCTCGGGCGCGAGCGGTGACGCGTTCATGCCCCAGTACAGCCGGCGCCACTTGAAGCCGGACATGATCACGTACGTGAACTCGCCCATCGCGATCCCCACGGCGGAGGACGCGAGCAGGGCAGGGGCGACGAACTCCAGGTACGTGACCGGCCCGTTCGCCCCGTCGGCGACCGACACGTCGATGAACGCCGCGAGCCCCAGCCCGATGCCGACCAGGTACACCAGCGGCTGGCCGACGCCCTCCATGACGATGGTCCACGCGTAGGCGCGCATGGCCCGCCACGTGTGCTCGGCGACGTACCACCAGCCGAGGCGGCGGGGGAGGACGGCCGCGGCCATCGCGCGGGCGGTGGTGTCGTCGACCGTGGAGTCGGGTGTCGTGGTCACTCGATCAGGCTCCGTCCCGTCAGCCGGAGGAACACGTCCTCCAGGCTCGAGCGCCGCACCAGGCTCGTCGTCGGGTGCAGGCCGAGGTCCGTGACGCGCTCGAGCAGCGCCTCGCCGTCGTCGGTGTAGAGCAGCACACGGTCGGGCAGCACCTCGATGCGCTCGGCCATGCCCTCGAGACGTACCGCTGCGTCGGCGTTGCGGTCCGACCCGAACCGCAGCTCGGCGACCTCGCGCGTGGCGTACTGCCGGATGAGCTGGGACGGCGACCCCTCGGCCATGATCCGGCCGTGGTCGACGACCACGAGCCGGTCGCACAGCTGCTCGGCCTCGTCCATGTAGTGCGTGGTCAGCACGAGGGTCGTGCCGCGCTCCTTGAGCCGGAACAGCCGGTCCCACAGGACGTGCCGCGCCTGCGGGTCCAGGCCGGTGGTCGGCTCGTCGAGCATGAGGATGCGCGGCTCGTTGATGAGCGCGCGGGCGATCGTCAGGCGGCGCTTCATGCCGCCCGACAGGTCGTCGACCTTGTTGCGCGCCTTGTCCTCGAGCTGGGCGAACGCCAGGAGCTCGTCGGCCCGCGTGCCGCACAGCGCCTTCGGGATGCCGAAGTAGCGGCCGTACACGATGAGGTTCTCGCGGACCTTCAGCTCCGGGTCGAGGTTGTCCTCCTGCGGGACGACGCCGAGCTGCGAGCGGATCTCGGGGCCGTGCGTGTCCGGGTCGAGGCCGAGGACCCGCAGGTCGCCGCCGCTGCGGGTGGACACCGCGCCGACCATCCGCATGGTCGTGGACTTGCCCGCGCCGTTGGGACCGAGCAGCCCGAACGACTCGCCGGCGGGCACCTCGAAGTCGATGCCGTCGACCGCGGTGAGGTCGCCGAACGTCTTGGTCAGGCCACGGGCCGCGATGACGGGGGTCACAGCGGCCCAACGTAGACCGCCGCACCGACACCCGGCACCCGGATAGGTCGATCAGGTCGAACTCCGCGTGACGGGCCGGGGCACTCCTCCCCGGCCCGTCACGCCCGGACCGCGCGGCTCAGCCCTGCCAGTCCGCGTACTGGATCTCGTTCAGGCAGTCGTACCCGTCGGGGTCGGAGGAGTCTGCTCCGATGCCGACGATCGCACGCGAGCGCAGGTCGTTGAACGACTCGTCCTCGGACCAGTCGACGTCGTGCCTGCTCAGGCAGTCGCGCAGCGGCTGGAGCAGTGCCACCGCCCGTCGGTCGGCGAAGGAGACGGCCGTGGGCGAGCTGGCCTGCCAGTAGGCGTCGACGCCTCCGGCGAAGGTGGTGTAGCACTCGTCGAGAGCGTCCATCGCGGCGTCGCTCGGCTGCAGCGTGTAGTCGAGCACGGTCACGCCACCTGACATCTTCGTCCCGATGACGGTGACCGTGGCGCCCAGCTCCCGCTGGCAGTCGAAGGCCCGGTTCATCGCCGACTCGTACTCCTCGTACGTCACCGAGCCGTCCGTGAACACGTCGATCTGCGACTGGTCGGCTCCGGCCGCCCGCAGGGAGGACGCAGCGGCAGCCACAGGATCGACGGCGGCGTCCTCGCCGCCACCCTGCGGGCTGCACGACACCAGCGCGGCGGCCGTGGCCGCCACGAGGGCGGCCACGGCGTACGGACGCGACGTCATCCGTTGTAGAAGGCTCGTGGGTCGATGGCGATGGCGCGGTACGGGAGGACGCTCTTGTACGCGTAGACCTGGTCCACCGCGAACCCGCTCCAGACCTCGACGCCGGGCGTCGGCGAGTACTGGACCCGCACGGCCACATAGCCGCAGGAGTTGTTGGCGTCCTCGGCGTAGCCCGCAGACGTGGTTCTCCCGCGGTTCATGATGCACGCGGCGGCGGACGCCGGGGTGGTCGCTGCGACGCCAGCGGCCATGACCAGGCCGGCGACGACGGCTGCCGACAGGATTTTGCGCATGTCATTCCCTTCGTTGGAAGCGGATGTGCGACAGGCAGTCTGGCATCGCTCTCACGGCCCTGACCTGGGTTTCGCGTGATCCGGGACGTCTTTTTTGACCGGTTCTCGACGCGGGTCCCCGCGCCCGCGGCATCGGGGCGGGCGACATAGCAGATGTCGACGTCGACCGCGATACGCCTCACGCAGCCGTCGTGCCTGTGACGAGAGCCGGCACGCGGATAGGCCGATCGGGTCGAACCCTGCGGGCCGAACCGGGGCGATCCTCCCCCAGGCCTCCCTGATGCCACGCGGCGGCCGATCGGCGTAGCGACGTCGGTCGGCCAGCGCCGGGGACCGGTCCGCCCCGTCGCGGACCTGGTCCCCGGGGCGGGCGACCGGCGCGCACCACAGCCGAGTCACCCAGGGGGATCCCACCGTGCACCGTCCCGTCGTCACCTCGCCACGCGTCCGCCTGCTCCGCAGAGCCGTCGCGCTCACGTCGACCGTCGCCGCGCTCGGCGGCGTGCTCCTCACGGGCGGTCCCACCGCCGCCGAGTGGGAGGTCATCCACACCGAGCAGGCGAAGCACGTCGCCCTCGTGCACCGCGTGCAGGTGCTCGAGAAGGTGTCGACGGCCGACGAGGCCTGGAACGACCGGCAGCGGCACCGTGCGGCCGTCGCGACGAGCACCGCGGTCCGCGCGCACCTCGCCGCCGAGCTGAAGGCCCTCGGGGCACGGCTCGACGCGGTCCAGGCGGCGGTCGTCGGTGCGCCCGTCGAGGCCGGGCAGGAGGGTCTGATCGACGTGGCCACCACCGCGGTGGCCGCGGCGCGGACCGTGGTCGACGCGGGTGACCTCGCCGGTGCGCGCCCGCTCGTCGGGCAGGCGGAGGCGGCCAGCACGAACGTCGCGACCTCTGTGCAGGCGCGTGCCGCGGCGGAGGCGGCTGCGGCCGCTGCTGCCGCGGCGGCGGCCCAGGCGGCCGCCGAGCAGGCCGCGGCCGAGCAGGCGGCCGCCGCCCGGGCGGCGGCCCGGCGCTCGCCGCAGGGACGGGCGGTCCGGCCACGGTCGGCCCCCGCGCAGGCGGCCCCGGCCAGCGGAGGCGGCGGCGGGGGCGACGCCGGGTCGTCGGCCTGGGACGACGTGCGGGCGGCGGCGGCCGGTGCGGCCGGCAGCTACGGGCTGTCCGTCGCCTGGGTCGGCACCACCGCGTGCGGCCAGTCCGGATCGGTGTCCGCGGGCGGCTTCTCCGTGCGTGGCTGCAGCAGCTCCGGCAGCTCGACGATCCAGCTCTCGTTCGGCGGCGACGACCCGGGCGTGTACCAGGGGTCCCGCAGCAGGCTCGTGTCGTTCGTGCGGGCCGTCGCGCTGCACGAGGCCGCGCACCGCCAGATCGAGCGGCTCACCGGGACGATGTTCCCGGTCGCCCGCTACGAGCAGCTCGCGGACGCCTACGCGGCGACCTACATGGGGATGCCCGCCGGTCTGGCGTCGTACGGGTTCGGTGACGAGGACGTCGCGACGGCGCAGGCCATCCACGACAACCGCTGGTGACCTCCGGACCGCCGCCGTGCCGACCACGGTGCGGCGGCGGTCCGGCGGACGTGTGAAATCCGCCGCCCACCTGTGGACGACGGGGTCGGACCGGTCGAGGCCCCACTAGCCTCGCCGGGGATCGGGGAGGTCTGGTGCGCACGAGACTCACGCTGCGGCGACCGGGTGGCGTGTCCACCGACGTCGTCGTCACCACGGACGCCGGCGCGACCGTCGGCGACATCGCGGAGGCGATCGCCCGCGTCGACGGCCTGCCGGCAGCGGCCGCGACGGGCGGCGTCACGCTGCTCGCCACGCCGCCGGACGGGCGTCCGCCGCGCACGCTGCACCGCACCGAGGGTGTCGTGGAGGCCGGGCTGCGGGCCGGCTCGACGGTCGCGCTCGTCGGCGCGTCCGACCGGTACGCCGAGCCCGGCCTCGACCCTCGGCTCGCGCACGCCCGGCTGCGGGTCGAGCAGGGACCGCAGGCCGGCCTCGAGGTGGACCTGCCGCGGGGCGTCGTCACCGTCGGCCGTGGCCCCGCGTGCGACATCCGGCTCACCGACCAGCAGGTCTCCAAGCTGCACGGCCGCATCGTCGTCGACGACCGCATCCGCGTGGTCGACGCCGGCTCCGCCAACGGCGTGCTCATGGACAACGCGCGCGTCGACGACGTGGTGCTCGGCCCGGACGACCGAGTGACGCTGGGGGAGACCGTCCTGTCCGTCGTACGGCTCCGGCCTGCCGACGCGGGCGGCGACGCCGGTGCGACCGTGCGGTTCAACCGCTCGCCACGGGTGGTTCCGACCTTCCCCGAGCGGGCCGTCGAGGCCCCGACGCCGCCCGAGCCCGCCAGCCCCGGCCGTTTCCCGCTCGTCGCGCTCGCCGCACCCCTGCTCATGGGCGTCGCGCTCCTCGTGCTCGCGCCCAGCCCGCTGTCCGCCCTGTTCATCGCGCTGAGCCCCGTCATCATGATCGGCACCTGGCTCGACCGGCGGTTCACCGAGCGTCGTCGGCTGCGGACCCAGACGGCGGAGTTCCGGACCGCGCTCGACGCGCTCACGACCGAGCTCGACGAGGCCCAGGCCGAGGAGGTCCGCGTCCGGCTGTCCGAGACGCCGTCCACCGCCGAGGCCGTGCGGGCGGGCCTCGACCTGACGCCCCTGCTGTGGTCGCGACGCCCCGAGCACGAGACGTTCCTCGACGTGCGGCTCGGCATCGGTCGCGCGCCGTCGCGGACCACCGTCACGATGCCGGGGCGGGGCCGGGCGGTCACGGACCTGTGGACCGAGCTGCAGGAGCTGCGCGAGCGGCGCACGTCGGTGGACGGCGTCCCGATCGTGGTCGACCTGCGCACCGTCGGCGCCCTCGGTGTGGCGGGCGCCGACGGCCTCGTCGACGACCTCGCCCGCGGGGTCGTCGCCCAGCTCGTCTGCCTGCACTCGCCGTCCGAGCTCGTCGTCGCCGCCGTCGTGTCCGCGCCGAGCGCCCGACGCTGGGACTGGCTCAAGTGGATGCCGCACGTGCAGTCGCCGCACAGCCCGCTCGCGGGCCCGCACCTGGCCACGAGCCCGGCGGCCGCGAACGGTCTCGTGCAGCGGCTCGAGGAGCTCGTGGCCGCCCGCACCGCGCACGGCACGCCGCGCGCCGCCCCGCTGCCCGCCGTCGTGGTGGTCGTCGAGGACGCGACGCAGGGCGACCGTGCCCGCCTCGTCCGCCTCGCGGAGGACGGGCCGGCCGCCGGCGTGCACGTGCTCTGGTGCGCGTCCACCGTCGAGCAGCTCCCCGCCGTGTGCCGCGCGTTCCTCGCGGTCGACCCCGGCGGGTCCACCCGGGTCGGCCTGGTCCGGGACGGCGACTGGCAGCCCGTCGCGTGCGAGGGCGTCGACGCCACGACGGCGGACGACCTCGCGCGGCGCATGTCCGCCGTGGCCGACGCCGGCGCGCCGGTCATCGACGAGTCGGACCTGCCGCGCAGCATCGCGTTCCTCGCGCTCGCCGGCGAGGAGCTCGCCGACGACCCCGCGTCGGTCGTCGACCGGTGGCGCCAGACGGGGTCCGTCATCGACCGCACGGGTGCGGCGCCGGTGCGGCGGCAGCGTGACGCCGGGCTGCGGGCGCTCGTCGGGCAGGGCTCCGCGGGTGAGTTCGTCCTCGACCTGCGCGGACAGGGACCGCACGCACTGGTCGGCGGCACCACGGGCGCCGGCAAGAGCGAGTTCCTCCAGGCCTGGGTGCTGGGCCTGGCGACCGCGCACAGCCCGGACCGGATCTCGTTCCTGTTCGTCGACTACAAGGGCGGGTCCGCGTTCGCCGACTGCGTCGACCTGCCGCACTCGGTCGGGCTGGTCACGGACCTCTCGCCGCACCTGGTCCGCCGCGCGCTCACGTCGCTGCGGGCCGAGCTGCGGCACCGCGAGCACCTCCTCAACCGCAAGAAGGCGAAGGACCTGCTCACCCTGGAGCGGGCGGGCGACCCGGACGCGCCGCCCGCGCTCGTGATCGTGGTCGACGAGTTCGCCGCGCTCGTCTCCGAGGTGCCGGAGTTCGTCGACGGCGTGGTCGACGTCGCGCAGCGCGGCCGGTCGCTCGGCCTGCACCTCATCCTCGCGACGCAGCGGCCAGCGGGCGTCATCAAGGACAACCTGCGCGCCAACACGAACCTGCGCGTGGCCCTGCGGATGGCCGACGAGCACGACTCCGAGGACGTGCTCGGCTCGTCGGTGGCCGCGAACTTCGACCCGGGCGTCCCGGGCCGCGCCGCCGTCCGCACCGGTCCCGGGCGGGTCGCCATGTTCCAGTCGGGCTACGCCGGCGGCCGCTCCACCGGCACCCCGCCGCGCCCGTCGGTCGGCCTGGAGACGCTGGTCCTGGGCCCGGGCGACGTGTGGGACGTGCCGGTGCCCGTCGGCCCGTCGGCCGACGACGACGCAGGTCCGACGGACATCGCGCGTGTGGTCCGCACCGTCCGCACGGCCGCCCGCGCCCTGCAGCTGCCGGCCCCGCGACGCCCGTGGCTGCCCGAGCTGCCCGCCGTCGTGGACCTCACCGACCTCGGCGCGCAGAGCGACGCGGCCCTGGCGTTCGGCCTCGTCGACGTGCCCGCCCGGCAGGCGCAGGACGTGCTGCGGTTCCGCCCCGACCAGGACGGCAGCCTCGCGGTCCTCGGCACGAGCGGGTCAGGCAAGTCCGCGGTCCTGCGCACCCTCGCCGTGGCCGCGGGCCTCGCGGAGGACGGGCCGGTGCACGTGTACGGCCTCGACTCCGGCTCGGGCGGGCTCAGCATGATCGCGCCCCTGCCGCACGTCGGCTCCGTGGTCGACGGCTCGGACACCGAGCGCGTGTCGCGGCTGCTGCGCAGGCTCCGCGACGACGTCGACGAGCGCGCCGCCCGCTTCGGCACGGCCCGCGCCGGCAGCATCACCGAGTACCGCACGCTCGCCGGCCGGCCCGACGAGCCGCGCGTCCTGCTGCTCCTCGACGGGCTCGGCGCGTTCCGCGAGGCCTACGAGTCGGAGCCGGGCCGCGCCCAGACGTGGTCCGCGTTCCAGCGCGTGGTCGCGGAGGGCCGCACGCTCGGCATCCACGTGGTCATGGCCGGTGAGCGCCCGGGTGCCCTGCCGAGCGGTCTCGCGGGCAGCGTGTCCCGGCGGCTCGTGCTCCGGCAGGCCGACGAGGCCGCGTACGGGGTCCTCGACGTGCCGAAGGACGTGCTCGGCCCGCAGTCCCGGCCCGGTCGCGCGGTCGTCGCCGGCGACACGGACGAGGTGCAGGTCGCCGTCCCCGCCGGCAGCGCGACGCCCGCCGAGCAGGCCGCGGAGATCGAGCGGATCGCGGAGCGCCTGCGTGCCCGCGGCGTCCGCCCGGCACCCGCCGTGCGGCGGCTGGCAAGCTTCGTCGAGCTGTCCGCGCTGCCCACGTCCGTCGGAGGGCTGCCCGTGCTGGGCGTCGCGGACGACACACTCGAGCCCATCGGCTTCGACCCGTCCGGCGTGTTCATGCTCGCCGGGCTGCCCGGCAGCGGTCGCACGACGGTGCTGCGGTCGCTGTCCGCGTCCGTGCGCCGCGCCCTGCCGACCGCCCGGATGGCCTACGTCGGGAACCGCCGCTCGCCGGTGCACTCGATCGAGGGCGTCTGGACGGACGTCGCCCTCGACCCGGAGTCGGCCGCCGCGCTCGCGAAGTCGCTGCTGCCCTCGCTGACCGAGACCGCGGTGCCCGGCGCCCAGGTCGTGGTCGTCGTCGAGACCATCACCGACTTCCTCGGCGGACCCGCGGAGCAGCCGCTCGCCGAGGCGGTCCGTGCCGCGAAGCGCAACGGCCACCTGCTGGTCGCGGAGTCCGAGACCAGCACGTGGGGCTCGTCGTGGCCGCTCGTCGCCGACGTCCGCAACGGCCGCCGTGGCCTCGTGCTGCAGCCCGACCACCTCGACGGGGACTCGCTGTTCCGCACGCCGTTCCCGCGGATGGCCCGTGCCGAGTTCCCAGCCGGGCGTGGCGTGTACGTCGAGTCGGGGAAGCTGCGGCGCGTGCAGATCCCCGTCGCGGACTGACGCACCGGCCGCGTACGAACCCGCAGGTCATCGCCGTCGGGGCGCGGTGCGCGACGCAGCGGAATACGCGTGACGGGTCCGGGCGCCTGCTGCGACCGTGAGCACGTGGAACTCGCCGAGCTGTGGCCGCCCGCCGGTCTCCGGGTGCAGTGGGACGACCTGGAGCTGCGCTACCTGGACGACGACCTGCTCCTGCGCCTCGCGGCGCTGGCGGGCGAGGGCGTCCACTCCGACGACCTCATGCCGTTCACGGTCTCGTGGACGAGGGGCACCCCGACGGAGGTGGCCCGCAGCGTGCTCCGCTACCAGTGGTCCGCCCGCACCAGGGTCGAGCCTGACGACTGGCGGCTCGAGCTCGCCGTGCTCGTCGGCGGTGAGCCGGTGGGTGTCCAGGGCGTGTTCGCGAAGGACTACCCGGTGACGCGGAGCGCCGAGACGGGCTCGTGGCTCGGTCGCCGGTTCCACGGCGCAGGCATCGGCACCCGCATGCGGCTCGCGATGCTGCACCTGCTGTTCGACGGCCTCGGCGCGCAGGAGGCGACGACGGCCGCGTTCGCGGACAACCTGGCGTCGCAGGCCGTCACCCGCAAGCTCGGCTACGTGGCGACGGGTCGCCGCGTGCTGGGGCGCGAGGGTGCCCCGGCCGAGTCGCTGGACTTCGCGATGTCCCGCGAGCAGTGGCTCGCGCGCCCGTCGTCCCTGCGTCCGGCACTGACCGTGACCGGGGCGGACGCCGTGGCCGAGCTGCTCACCGTCACGACCGACTGACGGCGCCGCGCCCGCGCGCGCCCGGCTCTCGATCGGCCGGACCTACGACGAAGCCCAGCTCCAGGCAGGCGTCGGCCTCCCTGGAGCTGGGCTGTGGTCGGCGAAGGTCAGCCGAGCTTCGTGACCGTGACGTACGCGCCGGCCTCGGCGTGCGTGGCGACCGGGCTGGCGCTGCGCAGCGTGCCCTGGATCACCACGTCGGCGCCGTCGGCGTCGACCTCGAAGTGCTGCCACGCGGTCGCCTGGGCACCGTTGTTGGCACGCGGGATGTTGCCGGTCCACACCGGCGCGGACTTGGCCTCGCCGTCGACCGTCATGGTGAGCACGCCGTAGTCCTCGTAGTCCGTGCCGGCGGGCACGAAGTGGAAGAACTGCGTGGCGACGTCGAGGCGGTAGCTGCCCTCGTCGAGGTGGAAGGCGAGGAGGGTCGTCGGGACGTCCGCCGTGCCGTCGAGGGGGCTCGAGCCGACCATGACGACGGGCAGGTTGCTGAACGTCGGGTTGGCCGCGGTCGCCTCGTCGTAGATGTCGAGGATGGCGTCGGTGCCGGCGACACCCTGCGGGCCCACGGGGCCGGGCGTGCCAGGCGCGCCCTGCGGGCCGACGGGACCGGTCGCGCCGGTGGCGCCCGTCCGGCCGGACAGCGCCTCCTCGGCGGCGGGCGACAGCTCGGACAGGCCGACGCTGTTCGAGGCGAGCACGCGGGCGTCGACCGCACCCGAGCCGAGCTGGTCGTTCGTGAACCGCTTCGCCGCGGCGACGGCGCCGGACGAGGTGCCGACCGCCACGATCGATGCGGCGGCGACGACGCCGATGACAACCTTCGAAGTGCGCTTCATATCCAACTCTCATGCTGGCTCGGCGGCCCGGCGGCAGACGCCACAGACCTGATGTCCCCCCCATCGGCCAGGGACCGCAGCATCTGAGGCATTCGAGTGAACGGTTTCCTCGGGCGCCTGCTCGCGGGGCGCCGTAGCGGACCCGTCCGGCGTCACCGCCGGCTGAGGCGCTCGCGCTCCAGCCCGTCGAGGACGAGCCCGAGCGTGAACTCGAACTCCGCCCGGGTGTCGCACACGCTCAGCGCGCCGTCGACCTCGTGCACCACCGACGCGGCCATGCGGGCCAGGTGCGGCATGTGCTGCGCCATCAGGGCCATGGTCTCCGGGTCCGGGGTGGTGTCGCCGCCGTCGGGCTCGAAGAGCTCCGTGCTGAAGCCGAACAGCATCGAGCCGAGCGAGTGGATCGCCCGGTGGGCGAGGTCGTCGTCGAACCCGGCCTCGGTGAGCGTCCCGACGAGCTGCTCGTAGAGCGGCCATGCCTGGCGGGGCGTCTGCGTCTGCGCCGCCACGAGCCCGGCGGCCCACGGGTGGAGCACCATCACCTCGCGCGCGGCCAGGCAACGCCGCCGGACGGCATCGACCCACGAGTCCGACGTGATCGAGGTGGCCGCTTGCACGACGAGGCGTGCAACCTCGTCGGCGAGCGCTTGCAGGAGCGCGTCCTTGCTCGGGACGTGGTGGTAGAGGGACATCGCCTCGCAGTCGAGCTCCGTGGCGACCCGCCGCATCGTGACGGCACCGATCCCCTCGGCGTCGGCGATCACGACGGCGGCGGCGACGACCCGCTCGCGGCTGAGCGCCTCGCGTACTGGTGTCATCCGTCCCCCTTGTGACCTGCTGATCTTACGCTGTACGTTCGGCTTACGCTGTAAGGCAAAAGGATGTCTGGAGGATTCCCATGACCACCACGACCGCCCCCCAGTCGCCGCCCACGACGCCGACGGCACGGATCGGACCCCGCACCGTCGTCTCGTCGCTCTGGCTCTTCGTGGTCCTGTGCTACCTGTACTGCGACGTCCTCGGCTTCTTCGTCCCCGACGACCTGGCCGCGATCCTCGACGGCACCATCGGCGGGATCACCCTCACCGAAGGGTTCCTGCTCGGGTCCGCCGTGCTCATGACCATCCCCATGTCGATGGTGCTCGTCACCCGCGTCGCGTCCCAGCGGGTCGCCCGGTGGGGGACGGTCGTCGCCGGCACGGTCATGACCGTCGTCCAGGCCGGCTCGCTCCTCGTCGGCACCGGCGCGACGCTGCACTACCTGTACTTCTCCGCGATCGAGATCACGACGACCGGGTTCCTGGTCTGGTACGCCCTGTCCAGGTGGCGCGACGACGTGTGAGTGCTCGGGCTACGCGCGGGCCGGGTCGGTGACGAGCAGCGGGTGAACCGCGGCGAGGGACCCGAGCACCTCCGCGGTGCTCGACGTGAGCATCGCCTGCTTCTCCTGCTCCGTGACGCCGACGAGCTGGAGGAACACGACCCGGCCGTTCGGGGTCTCGATCTCGCCGAGCTCCGGGTCGACCGTGATCGCGAACACCGTCAGACCCGTCGCGGGGGCGTCGGCCAGGTGCGGGAAGCCCGTGACAGGGCTGCCGAGACCGATCCGCTCGCCGGCCACGAGCACGACGCCCTTCGAGTTCACGTACTTCGCGATCTCGTTCACCATCGTGAACGGCCACACCGGCGCCTGCGCACCGTCGCCCGGCACGCGGATCGTCAGCTCGAAGCCCCACCCCGAGTACTCCGGGTCGTCATCGGGCCCCGGGACGTAGAGCTCGCTCAGGCCGTACGACACGAAGTGCCAGTGGTCCGCCGCCCGGTACGCCGAGCAGCCCTGGAGGTTGTGGCTCAGCGCCGCCGGCGGCTGGTAGCCGACATGACGCGGCTCCTGGTCGCCGTAGAGCCGCACGAGCGCGTCGTCGATCGCCTGCCATCCGGGCGACGGCAGCTCGTCGACCGTCTCCTCCGTGTCGCTCACGGCGACAACGTAGCGGTGACCTCGGCCGTCCCGGCCCGGTTCGCCGCTCGAGTCCGAGCTCGCGGCGGGTGATCTCGTGGAACTGGGTGGAGCCAAGGGGACTCGAACCCCTAACCCCCTGCTTGCAAAGCAGGTGCGCTACCAATTGCGCCATGGCCCCCGGGTGCGATGGGCCGCACCACGGCCGCCCCGCGCGGGACTCACTCGAAGGTGTCGGTGACCTCTGCCCACAGGTCCCGCTCGTCGCGGTCCTGCACGAGCTTCTGGTAGACGACGTAACCGACGGCGGCGACCGCCACGAGGAGCAGGAGCTTCTTCATCGATTCCCCCACGGGTCGGGAGTGGGCCTAACAGGACTTGAACCTGTGACCTCTTCCTTATCAGGGAAGCGCTCTAACCGTCTGAGCTATAGGCCCGTTGCTTCACTCAGGAGGACCCGAGTGCGGCCGGACGAGACTACCCCAGGGCAGGCGCCGCGCCCAAACCGGATGCGGTCACTCGTCGGTCATCGTGACATGCACACCGCCGACCAGCGCGGCGACGATGTTGTAGAGGAACGCCCCGATGGTCGACAGGGCCGTCAGCAGGAACACGTCGATGACGGCGACGAGGGTCGCGCCGGAGACGACCCGCTTGAACTCGACGTACTGCAGGATGTCGATCGGGCTCTCGGTGCCGACGATCTGCACGACCAGGTCGTTGATCTTCGTGAACACGTGCAGCCCGTCGAGGGTCAGCCACACGACGGCCGCAGCGACGACGATCATCACGCCGATCGCCACCGACAGCAGGAACGACAGCTTCATCACGGACCACGGGTCGACCCGGGAGATGGCCAGCCGGACCCGGCGGGCACCACCGTGCGGACCCGCGACGGTCGGGATGCGTCCCGTCGTCGTGCGGGGCACTGCACCCGTGGTCGGCGCCGGACGCGACGACGTCCGCGGAGGAGCAGCGGCGGCGGGCGCCGAGGCCGGAGTGGTCATGGTCGGGTCCTCGGTACGGGGTCGGGTGACCGCGGCGAACGCGGTGCTGGTGGCACCGGCAGCCTTCTTGAACCACACGGTCGCCGTGTCGACGGCCACCATGAGGGGGGACGGGGGTTCGGGCTCGTCGCCCGGCGCGCCGGACGCACCCGTCGCCGACGGCGTCGACGAGGGTCGCTCGTCGCGCGTCGACGTCCGCTGGGGGTCGAAGCCGGTGGTTGGGGGGAGCACCGAGGCTCGCCCCTCGTCCGTGCGGGACCCGCTCGGCGACGCCCCGTTCGACGAGCTCGAGCCCGTCGACGTGGTGGTCGGCGAGGTCCCGTTCGGCGACGACGTGACCGACCGCGCCGAGCTCGACTCGCCGCCGCGCGCGGCCGTCGACGGACGGCCGGCCGTCACCGGGGTCGTCGGGCGCTTGCGCGGCGGGATCGAGGGCGGGGTGGAGTCGGTCATGCATCCTCCGCAGTCGGTTCGGCGGCCTCGTCGGCGACCGGCGCGACGTCACCGGCGGGGGGCTCCGCGGCGTCCGACTCGTCCGGTCCGTGACCGTTCTCGCCGCCCACGGTACCCGAGGCGTCGTCGGCGAGGTGCCGCTCCGTGTTGCGCGCCACGGCGATGATCCGGTCCCCGGAGTCCGGCTTCGCGAAGATGACACCCTGCGTCGTGCGGCCCGTGGCGTTGACCTCGGTGGTCGCCGAGCGCACGATCTTGCCGCGCTCCATGATGACGAGCACCTCGTCGTCCAGGTCCGTGACCAGGGCCCCGACCAGGTCGCCGTTGGCCTCCGGCAGGTTCGCGACCTTGATGCCGAGACCACCGCGACCCTGCTGCCGGTAGTTCTCGACCGTGAGCGCCGTGCGCTTCGCGATGCCGCCCTCGGTCACGGTGAACAGGAACGCGTCCTCGCGCACGACGTCCATCGCGAGCAGCTCGTCGTCCGCGCGGAACTTCATCCCCGTGACACCCGACGTCGCGCGCCCCATGGGCCGCAGCGCCTCGTCGGTGGCGGTGAACCGCACGGACTGGCCCTTGCGCGACACCAGGATGAGGTCCTGGTCGGAGTTCACGAGCCGTGCGCCGATGAGCTCGTCGGGCAGGCCGTGCTCGTCCTCGCGCAGGTTGATCGCGATGACGCCGCCCGACCGGTTCGAGTCGTACTCGGCCAGGCGCGTCTTCTTGACCAGGCCGCGCTGCGTGGCGAGCACGAGGTGCTCGGCCTGCTCGTAGTCGCGGATGTCGAGCACCTGCGCGATCTTCTCGCCCGGCTGGAAGGCCAGCAGGTTCGCCACGTGCTGACCCTTCGCGTCGCGGCCGCCCTCGGGCAGCTCGTACGCCTTCGCGCGGTAGACGCGGCCGAGGTTCGTGAAGAACAGCAGCCAGTGGTGCGTCGTCGTCACGAAGAAGTGGTCGACGAGGTCGTCCTCGCGCAGCTGCGCGCCGCGCACACCCTTGCCGCCACGACGCTGCGCCCGGTAGTTGTCCGACCGGGTGCGCTTGGCGTAGCCGCCGCGGGTGATGGTGACGACCATCTCCTCCTCGGCGATGAGGTCCTCGACCGAGACCTCGCCGTCGAACGGCAGGATCGTGGTGCGCCGCTCGTCGCCGTACTTGTCGACGACCTCCGCGAGCTCGGTGCTGACGATGTCGCGCTGCCGCTGGTCGGAGGCGAGGATCGAGTTGAACTCGACGATCTGCGTCTGCAGCTTGTCGTGGTTGTCGAGGATCTCCTGGCGCTGCAGCGCGGCCAGCCGGCGCAGCTGCAGGTTGAGGATCGCGTTGGCCTGGACCTCGTCGACGTCGAGCAGGTCCATGAGGCCCGCGCGCGCCTCGTCGGCGTCGGGGGAGCGACGGATGAGCGCGATGACCTCGTCGAGCGCGTCGAGCGCCTTGAGGTAGCCGCGGTAGATGTGAATCTGCTCCTCGGCCTTGCGCAGCCGGTAGCGGGTCCGCCGCTGGATGACCTCGAGCTGGTGCGCGGTCCAGTGCCGCACGAAGGCGTCGATCGACAGGGTGCGGGGCACGCCGTCGACGAGCGCGAGCATGTTGGCGCCGAACGTGTCCTGCAGCTGCGTGTGCTTGTAGAGGTTGTTCAGCACGACCTTCGCGACGGCGTCGCGCTTGAGCACGATCACGAGGCGCTGGCCCGTGCGGCCCGACGTCTCGTCGCGGATGTCGGCGATGCCGGTGACCCGGTTCTCGCGGACCAGGTCGGCGATCTTCTTCGCGAGCGTGTCCGGGTTCACCTGGTACGGCAGCTCGGTGACGACCAGGCAGATGCGGCCCTGGATCTCCTCGACCTCGACGACCGCGCGCATGGTGATCGACCCACGGCCCGTGCGGTACGCCTCGTCGATGCCGCGGTGGCCCAGGATCGTCGCGCCCGTCGGGAAGTCGGGGCCCTTGATCCGGGTCAGGAGCGCCGCGAGCAGCTCCTCCTTCGACGCCTCCGGGTGCTCGAGGTACCACTGGACGCCATCGGCGACCTCGCGCAGGTTGTGCGGCGGGATGTTCGTCGCCATGCCGACCGCGATGCCCGCCGAGCCGTTGACCAGCAGGTTCGGGAACCGCGCCGGCAGGACGAGAGGCTCCTGCGTCCGGCCGTCGTAGTTGTCGCCGAAGTCGACCGTGTCCTCGTCGATGTCCCGCACCATCTCCATCGAGAGGGGGGCCATCTTGCACTCGGTGTACCGCGGGGCGGCCGCCGGGTCGTCGCCGGGGGAGCCGAAGTTCCCCTGGCCGGCGACCAGCGGGTACCGCAGCGACCAGTCCTGCACGAGGCGGACCAGGGCGTCGTAGATCGCCGTGTCACCGTGCGGGTGGTACTTGCCCATGACGTCGCCGACGACGCGGCTGCACTTCGAGAACTGCCGGTCCGGCCGGTAGCCGCCGTCGTACATCGCGTACAGCACGCGGCGGTGCACCGGCTTGAGGCCGTCGCGCACGTCGGGCAGCGCGCGGCCGACGATGACGGACATCGCGTAGTCGAGGTACGACCGCTGCATCTCGAGCTGCAGGTCGACCTGGTCGATCCGGCCGTGCTCGATGCCGTCGCCGTTCGGGATGTCGGTCACGTGGTTCCTTCTGTTGCCGTCGAACTAGGGGCTGTGCAGGTCCTCAGATGTCGAGGAACCGCACGTCCTTCGCGTTGCGCTGGATGAACGAGCGACGGGACTCCACGTCCTCGCCCATGAGGACCGAGAAGATCTCGTCGGCCGCCGCGGCCTCGTCGAGCGTGACCTGCAGCAGCGTGCGGTGCTCGGGCGACATGGTCGTCTCCCACAGCTCCTGGTAGTCCATCTCGCCGAGACCCTTGTAGCGCTGGATCGCGTTCTCCTTGGGGAGCCGCTTGCCCGCGGCCTGCCCGTCGGCGATGTACGCGTCGCGCTCCCGGTCCGAGTACACGTAGTCGTGGTCGGCGTTGCTCCACTTGATCCGGTACAGCGGCGGCTGCGCCAGGTACACGTGGCCCTGCGTGATGAGCTCCGGCATGTACCGGAACAGCAGGGTCAGGAGCAGGGTGCAGATGTGCTTGCCGTCGACGTCGGCGTCGGCCATCAGCACGATCTTGTGGTACCTCAGCTTCTCCAGCGTGAAGTCCTCGCCGATGCCCGTGCCGAACGCCGTGATCAGCGCCTGCACCTCCTGGTTGCCCAGGGCGCGGTCCAGCCGCGCGCGCTCGACGTTGAGGATCTTCCCGCGGATCGGCAGGATCGCCTGCGTCCGCGGGTTGCGCCCGCGCACCGCGGAACCGCCGGCTGAGTCACCCTCGACGATGAACACCTCGCACTCGGCGGGGTTGTTGCTCTGGCAGTCCTTGAGCTTGCCGGGCATGCCGCCCGACTCCAGCAGGCCCTTGCGGCGGGTCGCCTCGCGCGCCTTGCGGGCCGCCATCCGGGCCTGCGCGGCCTGGATGGACTTGCGGATGACGTCGCGCGCCTCGTTCGGGTGGCTGTCGAGCCAGTCACCGAGCTGGTTGTTCACGACGGTCTGCACGAAGCTCTTCGCCTCGGTGTTGCCCAGCTTCGTCTTCGTCTGGCCCTCGAACTGCGGCTCGCCGAGCTTGATCGAGATGACGGCCGTGAGGCCCTCGCGGATGTCGTCGCCCGTGAGGTTCTCGTCCTTCTCCTTGAGGATGCCCTTGTCCCGGGCGTACCGGTTGATGAGGCCGGTCATCGCCGCACGGAAGCCCTCCTCGTGCGTGCCGCCCTCGGTGGTCGAGATGGTGTTCGCGTACGTGTGCACCGACTCGGAGTAGGCCGTGGTCCACTGCAGCGCGATCTCGACCGAGATGCGGCGCTCCGTGTCCTCCGCCTCGACGTCGATCACCTCGGGGTGGACGAGCTCGACCTTCTTCGCCGCGTTGAGGTGCTTGACGTAGTCGATCAGGCCGCCGTCGTACTTGTACGTGACGACGCGGGCCTTGACCTCGTCGTCGTCGGGCGTGTCACCGTCGGTGACCTCGTCTTCGGTGCCCAGGTGCTGCGGTCGCTCGTCGGTGAGCGTGATCTGCAGGCCCTTGTTGAGGAACGCCATCTGCTGGAAGCGCGACCGCAGCGTCTCGAAGTCGAACTCGACGGTCTCGAAGATCGACGGGTCGGCCCAGAACGTCTGCGTGGTGCCGGTCTCCTCGGTCGCCTCGAGTCGGCGCAGCTCGCCGGCCGGCTTGCCGCCGTCCTCGAAGTCCTGCTCCCACACGTAGCCGTCGCGGCGGACCACCGTCTCGACGCGCGTGGACAGGGCGTTCACCACGGAGATGCCGACACCGTGCAGGCCGCCGGACACGGCGTACCCGCCGCCGCCGAACTTGCCGCCGGCGTGCAGGATCGTCATGACGACCTCGACCGTCGGCCGGCCCTCGGTCGGGTGGATCGCGACCGGGATGCCACGGCCGTTGTCCACGACGCACACGCCGCCGTCGGCGCGCAGGGTGACCTCGATGTGGTCGCAGTACCCGGCCAGCGCCTCGTCGACGGAGTTGTCGACGACCTCGTACACGAGGTGGTGCAGGCCGCGCTCACCGGTGGACCCGATGTACATGCCCGGACGCTTCCGGACGGCCTCCAGTCCCTCGAGCACCGTGATGTTGCTGGCGTCGTAGCCACCGTTGTTCGTGGCGCTGGCAGTGGGGGTCTGCTCGGCCGGCTCGACCTCGGGGGTCTCGTCGGCGGAGCTGCTCTCGTCGGCCACAGGCGGTGGTACTCCTCAAGTTGTCACACGCGACGGAGGGCCCCGCACGACCACTCGGAGGGCGGATCACTCCATGACGCTGGCGTTCTCGTGTCTAGACCGGCACAGACGCGCCAGGAATGACCTCCCGAGTCTACCTGCCGGACGGCCCGGAACCGGGTTTCTCCACCGGTTGCGCGCAACCCTTCCCACCGGGCCTACCCGTACGTGTCCCGGACCCCGCGTCCCTGGACCTTCTTGCGCCCCCTGCCGAAGCCCGGACCCGACGGCCCGAGGACCTTCACCTCCGAGACGACGCCCTCGCCGAGCTCGTCGGCGAACCGCTGCAGCATCGTCGGCGCCGCCCACCCCAGGTGGGTCGCCCAGCTCGTCGAGCTCGCCTGCACCGTCAGCACACCGGCCTCCAGCGACACGTACGCGCAGTGCTCCGCGACCTCCGTGCCCAGCAGCTCGGTCCACCGGTGCTGCAGCGTGCCGGACACCAGCCCGGCTCCCCAGCCGAACTGCCCGACGAACGCGCCGAGGCTCGTGCCGACCGCCTGCGGGTCGCGCGGACCGACTCCGGCGGTGCCCGACGTGTCGACGAGCGGACGCCGCCGGGGCGCGTCACCCGGTCGCAGACCCTTCGCCCGCGCCGCCTCCTTCGCCCGGTTCAGCGCCGCCGCGGCGACCTGCCGCTCGGGGACGAGGTCGACGACGTCCCGCAGGGGCGCGCCCTCGACCGGCCGGCGGCGGACCGGGGGGAGGAGCGCGTCGGCGTCCGGCTCGTCAGAGGACACGCGCGACCTCGCCCGCCATGACGTCGACCCGTCCACCGGCCAGCGGCTCGGGCACGTCGCCGGCGACCGCGGCCGTCACGAGCACCTGCCGCGCGGGCGCGACGAGCTCTGCGAGCCGGTCGCGACGACGGGTGTCGAGCTCCGCGAACACGTCGTCCAGGATGAGCACCGGCTCGCCGTCCGGCCCCCAGTCGGCGGCGGTCGTGTCGTCGCTGAGCAGCGCGTACGACGCGAGCCGCAGTGCGAGCGCGTACGACCACGACTCCCCGTGGCTCGCGTACCCCTTGGCCGGCAGCCCGCCGAGCGTCAGCACCAGGTCGTCGCGGTGCGGCCCGACGAGGCTCACGCCGCGCTCGATCTCCTTGCCCCGCAGCCGCCCCATCGCCTCGAGCAGCTGAGCCTCGACGAGCTCCACGCCCGCCGGGTCGGACGACGGCGCCTCGTCGAGCAGGGCGTCCAGGCTCGCCTTGTAGGTGATGACCGCCTCGCCCTGACCGCTGCTGACCTGCTCGTACGCATGGGCCACCCTGGGCGCCAGGTCCGTCACCAGGTCCCGACGGGCCACCACGAGCTGCGCGCCGGTCTGCGCGAGCTTGGCGTCCCAGACGTCCAGCGTGCGCAGGTCCGCGCCGCTGCGGCTGCCTCGCATCGCGGCGCCCGCCGACTTCAGCAGCGCCGAGCGCTGGCGCAGCACCCGGTCGTAGTCCGAGACGACACCGGCGATGCGTGGCGTGAGCTGCACGAGCAGGTCGTCGAGGAAGCGGCGGCGGCCGTCGGGGTCGCCCTTGACGAGCGACAGGTCCTCGGGGGCGAACAGGACCGTGCGCAGGATCCCGAGCACGTCGCGGGCCCGGCCCGGGGAGCCGCCGTTGACGCGCGCCCGGTTGGCCTTGCCGGGGGTCACCTCGATCTCGACGAGCGTGGCGCGCGGGTTGCCGGGGTCGAGCTCCCGGATCACCCGCGTCCGGACGACCGCTCTCGTCGCGCCCGCGCGGACCAGCGCCGCGTCGGACGGGACGCGGTGGCTGCCGAGGGTCGCGACGTACCCGATGGCCTCGACGAGGTTCGTCTTGCCCTGCCCGTTGGGGCCGACGAGGGCCGTGATGCCCGGGTCGAGCGGGAGCTCGACCTGCGGGTACGACCGGAAGTCGGTGAGCGACAGGTGCGCGACGTACATCGGTGCCTAGGCGGACGGCGGGACGGCCGCGCCCGGCACCGGGGTGGTGCTCGTGACGGGGCCGGTGGTGCCTGCGGGCTTCACGGCGTGGCCGCCGAACTGCTGACGCAGCGCCGCGACGGCCTTCATCGCGGGCGACTCCTCCTGGCGGGACGCGAAGCGGGCGAACAGGCTCGCTGAGATCACCGGCGCCGGCACCGCGAGGTCGATCGCCTCGTCGACCGTCCAGCGGCCCTCACCCGAGTCCTCGACCCAGTCGTCGATCTCCGCGAGACCCGGGTCCTGCTCGAGCGCCTGGACCAGGAGCTCCAGCAGCCAGGACCGCACGACCGTGCCGCGGATCCACGCCTTCATGGTGCCGTGCACGTCGGTGACCAGGTCCTTCGCGGCGAGCAGCTCGTAGCCCTCCGAGTACGCCTGCATGAGGCCGTACTCGATGCCGTTGTGCACCATCTTCGCGAAGTGCCCCGCGCCGACCGCGCCGGCGTGGACGAAGCCCTCCTCGCGAGGACCCTCGGGGCGCAGCGCGTCGAAGACCGGCATGACCCGCTCGACGAGAGCTGCGTCGCCGCCGACCATCAGCCCGTAGCCGTTGGCCAGCCCCCACACACCGCCGGACACGCCCGCGTCGAGGAAGCCGATGCCGTGCTCGGCCAGCACGTCCGCGTGCGGCTGGTCGTCCTGGTAGTACGAGTTGCCGCCGTCGATGACGATGTCGCCGCTGGTCAGCAGGCCCGCGAGCTCGCGGATGACCGCGTCGGTGATGTTGCCCGACGGCACCATCACCCAGACCACCCGGTCGCCGGCCGGGAGTGCCTCGACGAGCGCCTCGAGCGACGGCACGTCGGTGACGTCGGGGTTGCGGTCGAAGCCCGTGACCTCGACGCCGGCGGCGCGCATGCGCTGACGCATGTTCGCGCCCATCTTGCCCAGACCGACCAGACCGATGTGCATGCCGTTCGCCTCTCCTCGACGACCGTCACCGGTCGCTCTCGTGGTACCCCACGGTCACTCTGCCGCAGCGGCGGTCGGACTGCACCGGGGCGCCGCGGACCTCCCGGACCGTCAGCTCGCGAAGCGGATCGGGACCAGCAGGTAGCGGTACTCCTGCAGGTCCTCGCCCTCGAGCGACTCCTGGCCGGTGAACTCGACCGGCTTGTTGGGGTGCGTGAACGACAGGCGGACGAACGTCGTGTCGAGCGCGCTCAGGCCGTCGAGCAGGAACTGCGGGTTGAACGCGACCGAGATGTCGTCCCCGACCAGCGTCGCCTCGAGGGCCTCCGAGGCCTGCGCGTCGTCACCCTGGCCGGCGTCGAGCACGACCTGGCCCTCGCTGAACGACAGCCGGATCGGGGTGTTGCGCTCCGCGACGAGCGCGACACGCTTGGCGGCGTCCGCCAGGGCCTGCGTCAGCACGACCGCGTGGATCGGCGTCTCGTCCGGGAAGAGGCGACGGACCGCGGGGTAGTCGCCGTCGACGAGCAGGCTCGTCGTCTGGCGGCCGCCGGCCTCGAAGCCGATCAGGTCGACACCCGCACCCGTCGAGAGCGCGACCGTGACCGAGCCCGCGCTGCCGAGCGACTTGGCCGCGTCGGAGAGCGTGCGGGCCCTGACAAGGGCGACCGTCGAGATGTCCGGGCTGGACGGCTTCCACGTGAGCTCGCGCAGCGCGAGCCGGTAGCGGTCGGTCGCGAGGAGCGTGACCTTCTCGCCCTCGATCTCGACGCGGACGCCCGTGAGCAGCGGGAGCGTGTCGTCCCGGCTCGCGGCGACCGAGACCTGGGCGACCGCGTGCGTGAGCTCGTCGCCGTCGACCGTGCCTGCCGTCGCGGGCATCACCGGGAGGTTCGGGTAGTCCTCGACCGGCATGGTGAGCAGGGTGAACCGGCTCGCACCGCAGGTCACGATCACCTTGGTGCCCTCGAGCACGACGTCCACGGGCTTGGCGGGCAGCGCCCGGGAGATCTCGGCCAGCAGACGGCCCGACACCAGGACCGTGCCCGGTTCGCTCACGTCGGCGGGGATCTGCGACCGGGCGCTGACCTCGTAGTCGAAGCTCGAGAGCTGGATGGTGCCTGTGGTGTCCGCCTCGATGCGGACGCCGGCGAGCACGGGGACGGGCGGACGGGTCGGGAGGCTCCGCGCCGTCCACGTGACGGCGTCGGCCAGAACGTCACGTTCGACCCGGAACCTCATACCTCACCTCTCGTCGATCGGGCCTGTCCGACGGCTCGGGGCGCACGGGTGCCGTGCGCTCGAACCGTGGCGATGGTTCGTCCTTCGCGACTTCGTCGTCGACCGGTGTCCGGGCGTCGGTCCGTCGGGGTGGGACAGGCGTCAGGCGAACACTACGCGAGAGGTCCGACGCTCGGTACAGACCTCGTCCAGGGCTGTCTTTCGTCGCAGGGTCGTGACCGGCTCGGTGCGGCCGGCCGCACAACGACGGTGTGTGGATCCAGCAGAGAGAGAAGGTTCGTCGTCGTCATCGGGGTTGTGCATCGTGTGGATCGCCGACGTCGGTGCAGGTCAGGCGTCGAACCGCGTGTGGACGGGCTGTGTGGGCCGTGGCTGCCGGGCCGTGGACGACGGTGGACGCCTCGCGGGACGCCCGACCCCGTCCACCGACGGGACCTCCGTGATCCACATGGGGACGGCCGTTCATCCACCGTCGTCCACAGGCATGTGCACAGGTGTGAACATTCGTCCCATGCATGTCTCACCCGGCTCCTGAATGTTGCGGTCAAGGGGGTCAGATCGTTTCGACGGTGAGAGTTGTCTCATCCGGTTCGGCGTGAAATGTCCCGGAGGGTTGATCCATCTTCGCCACACCTGTCCGTTTGTGCAGGTCAGGGCGACGAGGAGGCGAGACGGCCCCGGTGCGGGCGTCGTTGCGCCGAACGGGTGAATGTCGTCACAAGCATCCCCAGGGGCCTGTGGATGCTGTGGATAACTCCTGGGGAGACGACCGGTCGAACCGCTCGTCAGGTGCCCAAAAAGGACCCTCTAGCCGCGGCTCTGCTGCTTGATCCGGTTGGTCAGCTCGGTGACCTGGTTGTAGATCGAGCGCCGCTCGGCCATGAGCTCGCGGATCTTGCGGTTCGCGTGCATCACCGTCGTGTGGTCGCGGCCCCCGAACGCCTGGCCGATCTTCGGCAGCGACAGGTCCGTCAGCTCACGGCACAGGTACATGGCGATCTGGCGCGCGGTGACGAGCACCCGCGACCGGCTCGACCCGCACAGGTCCTCGATGCTGAGGCCGAAGTACGCCGCGGTCTGGCCGATGATCTGGGTCGCGGTGATCTCCGTCGTCTGGTCGTCGGTGATGAGGTCCTTGAGGACGATCTCGGCGAGCGACAGGTCGACCTGCTGGCGGTTGAGGTTCGCGAACGCGGTCACGCGGATCAGCGCACCCTCGAGCTCACGGATGTTCGTCGAGATCTTGCTCGCGATGTACTCGAGCACGTCCGGCGGCGCCTGGAGCTTCTCGCTGCCTGCCTTCTTGCGCAGGATCGCGATGCGCGTCTCGAGGTCCGGCGGCTGGACGTCGGTGATGAGGCCCCACTCGAAGCGCGACCTCATGCGGTCCTCGAAGCCGTTGAGCTGCTTCGGCGGCAGGTCGGACGTGATCACGACCTGCTTGTTGGCGTTGTGCAGGGTGTTGAACGTGTGGAAGAACTCCTCCATCGTCTGTTCCTTGCCCTGCAGGAACTGGATGTCGTCGATGAGGAGCACGTCGACCTCGCGGTAGCGGCGCTGGAAGGCACCCGCCTTGCCCTCGGAGATCGAGTTGATGAAGTCGTTGGTGAACTCCTCCGAGTTCACGTACCTCACGCGGACGCTCGGGTAGAGGTTCTGCGCGTAGTGGCCGATCGCGTGCAGCAGGTGCGTCTTGCCGAGGCCCGAGTCGCCGTAGATGAACAACGGGTTGTACGCCTTGGCCGGCGCCTCGGCGACCGCGACCGCGGCGGCGTGCGCGAACCGGTTGGAGCTGCCGATGACGAAGGTCTCGAAGAGGTACTTCGGGTTGAGGCGCGCGGGCTCGGCGGCCTGCCGGGCCCGGCCGGAGCCGGGGCGGTCCACGGTGGAGAGGCGGCGGGTCGCCTCGAACGCCGGCACGTCGTCGTCCAGCTCGTCGTCCGGGACGATCGAGAGGTCGGGGCGCTCGCTCGGCATCGCCGTGTCGTTGCGGGGCTCGACCGAGCTGGGGAGGCCACGCAGCGCCGGGGGAGCGTCCTCGACGATGTCCGGGTCCACCGTGATGGCGAACCGGGCCTCGCGCTCGAGCGCGTCGCTGAGGGCGTCCGTCACCTCGGACCGCACGCGCGTCTCGAGGTAGTCCTTCGTCAGGTCGTTGCCCACGGCGAGCAGCAGGGTGCCGTCGAGCAGGCCCAGAGGTCGTGCCAGCCGCACGAACGCGATCTGGCGCGGGGTGATGTCAGGGCTGCCCTCGAGGGTCGACACCACGTGACCCCAGACACGGGCCAGCTCTTCGTCCTGTGACACGTCCTACCTCGGCTGTTCGATCGCGTGGTGCTCGAGTCTCGCACGGCGGGAAGTTGTCCACATACTTGTCCACACCTGTGAGCGGCGGTTCGCCGCATCGTGCCTGGCCGCCACGGGTGTGTGTGGGGACGGGCGCGCTCCACGTTCCACAGTTGTGGGCGGCGGGGACGACGACGGACGATGCTAGTCGCCGGTACCGTCCGCGTGGAGGGTCCGCGAGGGTGACCTGCTGACGCATTTGACCGGCTGCGACATGGCCGCGTACCGTGGTCCAGCCTTCCTGATGGCTCCTGCTGGCGCGCCCTGACGCCGCACGCACGCTCCGCGTGCGTTCCCGGAGCAGTCGAGCTCGGCGACAGACCAGGCCACGTGCGGACACGCGCGAGGCCCAACCCGAAGTAGTTGGAGACTCTCGTGACCAAGCGCACGTTCCAGCCGAACAACCGGCGCCGCGCCAAGACGCATGGCTTCCGCCTGCGCATGCGCACCCGCGCAGGCCGCGCGATCCTCGCCGCGCGTCGCCGTAAGGGCCGCGCGGAGCTCTCGGCCTGACCTCACTGTCGGTGCTGCCCGCTGCGCACCGCATGCGCCGCGCTGCCGACTTCGAGCAGGCGGTGCGCCGCGGTGCGCGCAGCGGACGGGACACCCTCGTGGTGCATCTGACGACCAGGACCGACCCCGGTGCCGATGGCCCGGTGGTCGGTCTTGTCGTGTCCAAGGCGGTCGGCACGGCCGTGACACGGAACCTCGTCAAGCGGAGGCTGCGCGCGCTCCTGCGCGAACGGCTCTCCGTGCTCCCCGAGGACGCCGGCGTCGTGGTGCGTGCTCTGCCTCCCGCGGCGTCACGTCCCTACGGCCTGCTCGGTGCCGACCTCGACTCCGCGCTCGACGGTGCTCGTCGCCGGTACGCACGCCGAGTGCAGGCGTAGTCGTCCCATGAATCTGCAGCTCGTGGCCCGTGCGATCGTGCGCCTCCCGGCGCAGGGTCTGCTCCTGCTCCTCCGCGGCTACCAGCGGTTCATCTCCCCGATGACGCCGCCGACCTGCCGGTTCTACCCGTCGTGCTCGCAGTACGCCGTCATCGCCGTGACCCGTCACGGCGCCCTGTACGGCACCTGGCTCGCTGCCCGACGACTGCTCCGCTGCCACCCGTGGAACCCGGGCGGCATCGACGACGTTCCCCCTGCACGGCCGCACCACACGCACCGTCACGTCGACGTGGCACCGTCAGCCCACTGATCCACGCCCCGATCCACCCACCGAGGAGCTCTGCCACATGTCGTGGTTCGACGGTCTGCTCAAACCGATCATGGTTGTCGTCGCGGCGATCATGGTCTGGTTCCACCAGCTGCTCTCCAACCTGGGGCTGGACCCCGACGGCGGCGCCGCCTGGGCACTGTCGATCGTCGGCCTGGTGATCGTCATCCGGATCCTGCTGATCCCGCTGTTCTTCAAGCAGATCAAGGCGTCCCGCGGCATGCAGATGCTCGCGCCCGAGATGCAGGCGATCCAGAAGAAGTACAAGGGGAAGAGCGACCCCGCGTCCCGTGAGGCCATGAGCCGCGAGACGATGGAGCTCTACCGCAAGCACGGGACGAACCCCTTCGCGTCCTGCCTGCCGATCCTGCTGCAGTCGCCCATCTTCTTCGCGCTGTTCCGCGTGCTCAGCTCGCTGCCGGCGCTCGCCGACGGGACCTACGCCGGCGGCGACAACATCGGCCCGCTCACGCAGGAGCTCGCCTCGTCGGCCGAGAGCGCGACGATCTTCGGTGCGCCGCTCTCCGGCACCTTCATGCAGGCCGGCGACAACTGGCACATCCGGGTCGTGACGATCGTCCTCATCGTCGCGATGTCGGCCACGACGTTCCTCACGCAGCGTCAGCTCACGATGAAGAACATGCCGCCCGCGGCCCTGCAGGGTCCGATGGCCCAGCAGCAGAAGGTGCTGCTGTACGTCCTCCCGCTGATCTTCGCCTTCTCCGGCGTGAACTTCCCGATCGGTGTCCTCATCTACTGGACCACCACCAACCTGTGGTCGATGGGCCAGCAGTTCTACACGATCCGCCGCATGCCGGCCCCCGGCTCCGAGGCCGAGAAGGCCCTCCTCGAGCGCAAGGCCCGCAAGGCAGCCGCTCACGGCACGATCCCGGAGGCGGACGGTGCCGCACCTCGCGCGGTCATCGTCGAGGACGCGCCCCGCAGCGGGCAGCGGCAGCAGCCCAAGCGCAAGGACCGCAACAAGCCCAGGCCGGCGGGGGCAGGCGGCGCCGCCGGCTCGGCCACCGGTTCGTCGTCCGGTTCGTCGTCGTCCGGTTCGTCCAGCCCGACCGGTCCTGACGACGACGGTCCCGATGTTTCCGCCTCGTCGTCGAAGACGCCGACGAAGCCCAAGAAGTAGTGCACGCGCAGCCGATGATCGGAGACTCCATGACCTCGATCTCGCCGGACGCCCCGGCCGAGCCCACCAGCACCAAGCGCCTCGAGGAAGAAGGCGAGATCGCCGCGGACTACCTCGAGGAGCTCCTCGACATCGCCGACCTCGACGGCGACATCGACATCGACATCGACCACGGGCGTGCCGCGGTCGAGATCGTCTCCGAGGACCCGGCGGACCGTTCGCTGCGTCGCCTCGCCGGACGTGACGGGGAGGTGCTCGACGCCCTGCAGGAGCTGACGCGCCTCGCCGTGCAGACGAAGACGGGCGAGCGGAGCCGGCTCATGCTCGACGTCGCCGGCTATCGTGCCGCGCGTCGGACCGAGCTCGTCGCCGTCGCCGAGACCGCGATCGCGAAGGTCCGGGAGTCCGGCGCTCCCGTCGCGTTGGCACCGATGAACCCGTTCGAGCGGAAGGTGGTGCACGACACCGCCGCCGCTGCCGGCCTCGTGAGCGACTCTGAGGGTGTCGAGCCCGCTCGTCACGTGGTGATCCGGCAGGCCTGATCTCCCGCTGACGTGCCGTGAGGGCGGTGCACCGAGAGGTGCGCCGCCCTTCGGCGTCTCTGGGCGGTGCGGCTCCTTCGCACCGGTGTTGCCCGCCCCGGCCCGCACCCCCGTGTTTCACGTGGAACCGGCAGTGTCGCCGCCTCGGTGCGTGCGCGATTTGTGAGGTCTGTTCGTCGTGGTGGTTGACGGTGGGACTGCACGTTCGGCCTCCGTGGCCGGACCTGCTCGAGCTTCGCCGCCATTGGCGGCGTCAGGGGCCGCCCGACCGGGCTCTGGTCTCACCGGTCATGTCTGCACGTCTGGTGCCCCGGCGTTCCCGTTGACGCTCGGTCGATACCGCGTGTGCGGGAGGCGTGCGGCTCGACGCCGTCGAGCTGGTGGAGCCACGCAGTCGTCTCTCTGCCTGGGCTCGCACGGTCTCAGTCCCCTCGGTCCTTCGCCTGTCTGGCCGCCACGGGAGCCGTTCGGGTTCTCGATGTTTCACGTGGAACTGCGGTCGACCGGGGGCAGTGCTCGCCACACCGGCAGGCGTGAGCCGGGTTCGTCCATGAGCCTCGTCGCGTTGGAGTGGTTGGCCGGACACTCGCGCTGGTGCATGGCACGGTCGCCAGGCGTGCAGTTTCACGTGAAACGGCTGAGCCGTTCTGAGTGACCATCGAGCGGATGGGCGCGTCTCGAGGGCCGACGGGTCGGCGACGCAGGCCCGACGCCGTGGCGCTCCCTAGTGCGATGAGCGGGGTTGGGTTGGCGTAGGTGGTGAGGTCGCCGCTGTCGCCGAACGGGTCGGCATTGTCATCGGACCTCGATCGGCCGGCAATCAACGAAGACATCGTCTGTGGGCGCTGCGCGGAGGGGCGGCGTCGAGCCATGGCTGGCCGACCGACGGCGGCACGGGTGTCTCAGGAGCGTTCGGCGGAGACGAGGGCTCGGGCGCAGCCGCTCGCCCAAGGTCGACACGGCTGCGGTTCGGACCGGTCGAATCGCAGCCGCTCGCCCAAGGTCGACACGGCTGCGGTTCGGACCGGCCGGGAGCATCGACGTGTCCGCCAGGGTCGGGGCGCCCATGAGCACGCGGCGACGCCCCTGGACCCTCGAATTCCGAGGAGTCGAAGCATCGGGGTCCGGCAACGGACGGTTGCTCTCTCGGCTGCGTGGGCCTGTGGATCGATGCCGCGCGGGTGAGAGAAGCTGACCCTGTGGATCGCCGAGGCCGACGCCGGTTGGCGGTCTCGCTGCCCCGGCCGGCCGTGTGCCGGGCCGGGAATCGGACGGCGACGAGGCGCACGATTGTCAGCGGTGCGCCGTGTGGCGACTCGGTCGCCCGGAGGGCCACGACCCCGGACGCCCGGAGTTGAGGCCTCCCCACGAACCTGCTCGCGTCGGGGATGACGGGACCAGGGACGCCGTCGACGTCGATCTCCGGGAACCCGCTGGCGCCGTGTCGCGCTGGGCCTGGATCGACCACGATCGTGCGGGCCAGGATTTCGGGACCGCCAGGTTGAGGCCGGCACGGCTTGCCATGACGTCGGGGAGACCGCGTCGAACGACGGTGCCGGCGTGAGCGACTCGTAGGTCAGTGCGCGAGGTCGGCGCGTGTGAAGTGACCGGCCAGGGGAGGGTGGACGCCTGGCCCCGCGGCTGTGCGCCGCCTGTTTCACGTGAAACACGGCCGCGTTCGGCAAGACCGGCTAGGCCGGTGGCCCCTGGCCGACGTCGGAACGGCACCACCACCGAGTGCCCGTCGTGTGTTCGACGAGTAGCGCTCCTCGGCCCTTGCAGGTTGCTGCGCACCCGGCCGGCCTCGCACGGCGGAGCCATCCTGGGCTGCCCCGAAACGGCGACGTGGCCGTTCGATGCGGTCGAGTCCGACGTGGCGACTCGGGAGATTCCGGATCCGCATGTCCGTGGACAAGGGCTGCGAGTCCTCCGGCGGCGCTGACTGTCGCTACTGGAGGAATGGATCGTTGCTGCTCCGGCTGGGTGCGGCAATGACTGGCGCACTGGGCAGGCTGGTGGCTCGGCATGGTGGTGGACCGGTCGGAGGAAGCTCCGTACGGCGCCAGCCGGGTCCGGGGTGGCTCAAAGGGCCCTCAGGGCCCAGCACTGATGGCTGGCTCCGCTGAGACTCGGAGTGTCACGTGCCTCAGGCCCTCGGTCAGGGCTGCAGTCTGCGGCGTGAGATCGACGATTGCCGACCCGCCTGCGCTGGCCCGCGACCTAGGGCTTGCGGTCAGCAACGTCGCGGTAGGCAGGTTGTGGTCCGCTCCGGGACCTGGTGCTCCGACCTGCGGTCTAGCACCCAGGGCCCGCGACGTGGAGCCGCGAGCTGTGACCGGTGATGAGACAGCCGAGCCGCCACGAGCGGCAGGGGACCTGGTGTCGTGCGACCTGCCGTTTGCTGAGCGGACTGGGTGACGCGTGAGGTGCGGAGCCGACTTGGTGGCGCGTGAGGTGAACCGGCTCACGTACAGGTGCGAGTCGGACGGTCACGTGCGGCCAATGGTGGACGGGGTGCCGTGCGACGACGAGGGCGTGACCCGGGCGGACTGCGAGTGGCCAAGCGGATCGGGTGACGTGCGGCGACTGGGGGTCGCCGGGCGGACGAGGTGCCGAGCGGACCGGCAGACGTGTGACGACTGGCGGGGACCGGGTGACTCGCGGTGACGAGTGGGGGCCGGTCGGCGTGCGAGGTGCTGAGCGGACCGGCAGACGTGCGACGAGTGGCGTCGATCAGCTGACCTGCGGCGAGGGGCTGTGACCAGGCGGCGCCCGTTGCGGAGAGAACCGGGTGACGGGCGGGGGAGCGGTGACCTGTGAATACGGGACGCGACCGGGTGACCTCGACTGTCAGCCGGGCCGAATGCGAGTCGCTGGGCGGGGCCGATGCGCTGCGACTCGCTGTGCCGTCAGGCCCGGGACGCGAGATTCTCGATGAAGGGTCGGACGTGCTGTGTCGAGCCGGGACTGTCGGGCACTGCGTGGGCCGCTCATCCGTCTCTCTCCGGACTCCCCAGGCCTATCGGGCCTCGGTGCACACGGGTCGGTCCGTGATGCGCGCGTTCCTTTGAGCCACGGGCGCTGCTTCTCATGCAGGCCCCGGTCTGGGCACCGTGACTGGCGTGGAATGGCCCGCCGCCCCGCACTGACGCGGATACGGGATGCCTGTTTCACGTGAAACGGCGATCGGGTGCTGGCGGTGCGAGGCTACGGCGACCTCTCGACGGTGGCCCAGGTGGCCAACTCGAGCCATCCGTGGCCGACGCCTGAAGTTCACGTGAAGCGACAGCGTCGTGGTGGCTCTCGCAGCAATTCGGCAGCCGCCGTAGTTTGGCCGCATGATTCGCGGTTGCCCAAACGAGCCACGGGCCCGGGGTCGCGCCAGTAGCGGGGACCACTGCGGGGAGGTCTCTCCTGTGTAGGACCCGGAACTCGTGTCGTTTCACGTGAAACACCGGCCTGCCGAGACGGGGACGCAGCAGCGTCGTGCGTTCCTGGGGTGCAACGTGAGGCGCCGCTACCGTCGCGTCGAGCCGCCGTGGCTCGGCGCAGTCGAGTTCGGCCGGCTGCTGGTTGGGCGCGCGCTTGCGGTCAGCAGGTGTGCCAATTGAAGGTCAGACGCGGGATGAGGGGTCGGCGAGAGGTTGGCGAGCCGCTCTCGGAACAGTGGCCCGGGCCGGGTCGTATCAGGTGTGGTTCGGATGGCGCCTCGTACTGAGCGGGCCGCGAGGCCCTGAACCCGATGGGGCAGAGTCTCCCCGCGTTCCGCAGGTCGTTCCGACGCGGGATGGTGCTCGAGGGCGTGCGCGGGTGAGCGCGTGAGCGCGTGAGGGCGTGAGGGCGTGAGCGCGTGAGGGCGTGAGGGCGCGAGGTCGAGCGGCTGAGTACGTGTGGATCGGTGGGTGGATCGCGCAGGGGAGCGCACCAGAGCTGCGAGTCGCACTGGGAACAGGCGTGCGCGCACTGGGGGCCTTGTGCTGGCCAGTGCCAGGGGCCGTCAGGTCCAGAGACCATGGCGCCCCGCGAACCGGCGAGTGAACAGCGCCCAGGGGAGCGTGCCGCGAAGTGCGTGATCGAGCTGGAACGGGTCGCGCGTGGATCGGCAGGTGGATCGCGCCGAGTGGCAGCGCGTCGTTGAGGAGGGACGACCCTGCTGCCAGGCACGGGACGTGGGCGGCCCGATGACGAGGAGAGGGCGGTCGCCTGAGGTACGAGGCGGTCTGCTCGGCAGCGCAGCCCGGGTGAGCGGCATGACGGCCGAAGCCTGCGTGGGTGGAAAGGGCGCGGCGTCTCACGGTGTCGCGCACGTGTGATCAGAGGGCATAGGGCAACGCATCCTCGCTGTTCAGAGGCCGCATCACGGCGTGTCTGCGTGGGATCCACAGCGCTGTGCGTGGGCACGCGATGAGGGACGGCCAGCACGGTACGGTGGGGCGTCGCGCGGGCCTGAGCGGTGTCTGAACGATCGGCCGAGGCTGCGACACATCACGTCCGCACCCCAGGTGGCAGCGACGGATGGTTTCACGTGAAACGACGGGGGATGCGCTGTGGGCGAGACCGAGACGGAGCCGATCGACGACTCTGATCCTCTCGACGGCGACCCTCGCGTCGAGGCGTACTTCGGCGATGCGTTTCCGGCGGTGAAGGGATTCCACGACCTCCTCGTCCGCGAAGGTGTGCTGCGCGGGCTGGTCGGCCCTCGGGAGGTTCCGAGGCTGTGGGGCCGGCACATCCTGAACTCGGCGGCGGTCGTTCCCTTCCTCCCCGAAACCGGCCGGATCATCGATCTCGGCAGCGGCGCCGGATTGCCAGGGATCGTCGTCGCAGCGATGCGTCCCGGGGCGGAGGTCGTGCTGCTCGAGCCGATGGAGCGGCGGACGGACTGGTTGACGGAGGTGTCCGAGGAGCTCGGCCTGCGCAACGTGGTCGTGCACCGTGGCCGGGCGCAAGACGTGCAAGGAGACCTGATCGCCGACGCGGTGACCGTTCGAGCGGTCGCTTCGTTGGACAAGCTCTACCGGTGGGCGTTCCCGCTGCTACGGAAGGGCGGCGCCCTCGTCGCCCTCAAGGGCGGGAAGGCAGAAGAAGAGGTCGAGGCGGCGCGGCACGTAGGGCGAAAGCTCGGTGGCGGGCAGGCTGAGGTCATCACCGCATCCACGGTCGAGGGTGTGGAAGAGACACGAGTTGTTCGCGTCGTACGGGAGGCTGTGACGAGTGTTCGGTAGGAAGAAGCGCCGCGCGGATCCGATCCCTTCGACGTCTGCGGAACTGCCAGCAGTCACGAGCCCGGATCCGTTGGCGCCCACGGCACCTCCGGGGCTGTCCGGTGCGTGGCAGCCCAACCCGGCGGCCACACCTCCTGCACCGCAACCCGAGCCGGTCGTGTTCAGAGATTCCGCCGAGCCCGCCGTTTCACGTGAAACAGACGCCAGTGGGCCCGTCACTGGGGGAGCTGCTCCCGCGGTACCGCTGGCACCGGCATCGCCGGCGGGCACATCTGAGACCGCCGGGCCGGTTGCACGTCCTGCGGCCGTCTCGGAGAACGCCGGCGTGTCTGGTCCTGGCGCCATCACGCACACCTTCCCGAGTTCTGACGCGCAGGCGGATGATGCACGCAGCAAGCCTGTGGAGACCTCAGCTGGAGCCTCGAGTGCGGTGACACCCGTAGTGCCCACCGTCCCGACCGAGCCACCGGGCTCTGAGGCGCCTCGGTCTGCGGGCAACGCACCCGCCGTTCCTGCGGAACCCGCCACGGACATCCGCGCGGGCGTCCTTGACGCCGCGCCGTCCGACGAAGCACGGACGACCAAGGGTGGCGAGACGCCCGTGCGCATCGCGACGGCCCTCGCGGACGTCGACGAGTCAGTGGTTGTTCCACGTGAAACGGGAACGGCAGGATCGGGCGACGAGCGTCACGCGGGCGATGTTTCACGTGGAACGACCGACCACGAGAGCGTCGAAGCCCAGCGAACTGGGGAGACGCCGACGTCGAGCGGAGATGGCGTGGGGGAGCGTGCATCGACAGCCCCGGACGTGCCTCACACTGGAGGCCCGGCATCCGCGTCCCCGGATGGGCTTGGCGAACACTCGCCCGAGTACACGCACGACAGGAACGACGAGAACCCCGTGACCGACGCTGACAAGGCGCCCCTGCTTCCGACCGACGACGCCCGCGCGGCCGAGACAGCTCCTTCTTCCGACGGCGGACCCGGCGCGCGTCGATCGACTCGGCTCGACTCGGACGAGGGCCGTCGCGCGGCACTCGTGGAGAGCCTGCCTGTCGTCACCGACGACACGCCCCTGATGGCCGAGCTCCAGCAGGACGCTCGGCGGCGCATCGAGCTCCGTGGTCGACGCTTCCCGCAGCCCCAGGCCACGCGCATCATCACGGTGGCGAACCAGAAGGGCGGCGTCGGGAAGACCACGACCACGGTGAACCTGGCCGCCGCTCTGGCCCAGTCCGGTCTCAACGTCCTCGTGCTCGACAACGACCCGCAGGGAAACGCGTCGACCGCTCTGGGGGTCGAGCACCGCGCGGGGACGCCGTCGATCTACGAGGTCCTCGTCGAGGGCGCGCCGATCGCGGACGCGGTCCAGCAGAGCCCTGACGTCGAGAACCTCTGGTGCTTGCCGGCGACGATCGACCTGTCGGGTGCCGAGATCGAGCTCGTCTCGATGGTGGCGCGCGAGACTCGCCTGAGGAACGCACTGGATGCGTACCTCGACTGGCGGGTCCAGAACGGCCAGGCGCCGATCGACTACGTCTTCGTCGACTGCCCCCCGAGCCTCGGCCTGCTGACGGTCAACGCGTTCGTGGTGGGGCGCGAGGTTCTCATCCCGATCCAGTGCGAGTACTACGCGCTCGAGGGCTTGAGCCAGCTGCTCAAGACCATCCAGCTGATCCAGGCGCACCTGAACCCTGAGCTCCACGTCTCGACGATCCTCTTGACGATGTACGACGCACGGACGAACCTCGCGCAGCAGGTGGCGGGGGAGGTGCGGACACACTTCCCGGAGCGGACGCTGCGCACCACGGTGCCGCGCTCGGTCCGGATCTCGGAGGCTCCGAGCTACGGGCAGACGGTCATGACGTACGACGCCGGGTCGTCCGGCGCCCTCGCCTATCTGGAGGCTGCGCGCGAGCTCGCGGAGCGCGGCGCCGACGGGGTCGGGGACGTCAGCGTGCAGGACGCACAGCGACGAGCCGGCGAGCAGGACAAGCAGCGCCAGGTTGACGAGTCCGACGGTGACCTGAACCGCATGAACGAGCCGGCCATGGCGGCCACCCAGGAGGAGCAGTGAGCGAGAAGCGGCGCGGGTTGGGACGGGGCCTCGGGGCACTGATCCCGACAGGGCTCGACGGTCAGCGACCGACCGGTGCGGAGCGGCCGGTGGACGTGTTCTTCCCCGACGCCCGCAAGGACGGTCAGGCCGCGACGGCAACGATCGAGGGCGACCGCCCGGACGGCGCGGCGCCAGCGACGGCTCCGGAGGCGCTCGCCGGTGCACCGGGAACGAACGGGACGCCGCACGACGGCACCTCGACCCAGGACGCAGCGGCCGGAGCCACGGCATCGACCGGGTCGACGAACGGCACGACGTCCAACGGCACGGCGTCCAACGCCACAGCGTCCAACGGCTCGGCGACCGACACAGCGCCGGTCACGGGCGAAGGGGACACGGTCGCGGCCGAGCACAACGGCACGGCGGCGGCTCTGTCGGACATCGACGGGCTCGTGCCGGTCCCGGGTGCCCGGTTCGCCGAGCTGCCCGTCGGCTCGATCCGCCCGAACCCGCGCCAGCCGCGCACCGTCTTCGACGAGGACGCGCTGGACGAGCTGGTCGGGTCGATCCGCGAGATCGGCGTGCTCCAGCCGGTCGTGGTGCGTTCGGCCGGTGACGGCTACGAGCTCATCATGGGTGAGCGGCGGTGGCGGGCGACCCAGGCCGCCGGGCTCGACACGATCCCGGCGATCATCCGGGACACCGAGGACTCGGACCTGCTCCGGGACGCTCTCCTCGAGAACCTCCACCGTTCCCAGCTCAACCCGCTCGAGGAGGCCGCGGCCTACCAGCAGCTCCTCGACGACTTCGGTTGCACGCACGAGCAGCTCGCGACCCGCATCCACCGGTCGCGCCCGCAGATCTCGAACACGCTGCGTCTGCTGAAGCTCCCGCCGTTGGTGCAGCGGCGGGTCGCGGCGGGTGTCCTGTCGGCAGGGCACGCGCGGGCCTTGCTCGGCCTGAACGACGGTGCGGCGATCGAGCGGCTCGCGCAGCGGATCGTGTCGGAGGGCCTGTCGGTGCGCGCGGTCGAGGAGATCGTCTCGCTCGGCCTGGACGACGCGACCCCGGTGCGGCGCGCGCAGCCGCGGGCGGGGGAGCGGAACGAGGCGCTCGACAGTCTTGCGGCTCGGCTGTCCGACCGGTTCGAGACGCGGGTGAAGGTCAGCCTCGGCAAGTCGCGGGGTCGCCTGACGGTCGAGTTCGCGTCGGTGCAGGACCTGAACCGCATCCTCGAGAGCCTCGCTCCTGAGGACCCGGGTCTGCTGAAGGGCTGATCGCTGACGAAGGGGGCACCCGGGACTCGTCCCAGGTGCCCCCTTCGTCATCCCCGGAGGCTGGCCCGAGACCCGGGGAGCGGACGGGAAGCAATCAGTACAACGCGGACCAATACGAACGTACCGCGCCGCCGAGGCCGGCAGCCGAGGGTCGCGTCAGGCGCGCAGAGAAGCCTCCACCAGCGATCGGTACAAGTCTCCAAGGTTGTGCCCAGCGGCCTCTGCGGCCTGCGGGAGGAGTGACGTCTCGGTCATTCCCGGGGCCACGTTGACCTCCAGGAACCACACGGTCCCGTCGGACCCGACGATCAGGTCGGTCCGCGAGATCCGCTCAAGCCCCAGTGCCCGGTGCGCGGCGACCGCGACCGAGCCGACGGAGGCGGTGAGCTCGTCGGAGAGCCGGGCCGGCGCGAAGTACTCGACCCGACCGGGGTTGTACCGGGCGTCGTAGTCGTACGGGCCGTCGGTCACGATCTCGACAGCGGGCAGCGCGACGGGTCCGTCGCCGGTGTCGACGACGCTGACGGCGACCTCGGTGCCGATGGCCGCGCGCTCGACGAGGGCGGTGTCGCTGTACGAGAAGCAGTCGACCATCGCCCTCGGCAGGTGGTCGGCGTGGGTGACCAGGTTGACGCCGAGGGCGGACCCGCCACGGGAGGGCTTGACCACGAGCGGAAGGCCGAGCCGGTCGACGATCGCGTCGAGCACCCGGTTGGCGCCGAGCTCACGGAACAGCGACTGGGGCAGCGTCACGAAGTCGGGCGTCGTGAGGCCGGCGCGTGCGGCGACGGTCTTGGCGATCGGCTTCGACCAGGCGACGCGGCTGGCGCGCGGACCGGTGCCGAGGAGTCGGAGCCCGAGCAGCTGCACGACGTCACGCACCGACCCGTCCTCGCCGCTCGCACCGTGGAGCACCGGCCAGACGAGGTCGGGCCGGAGCTGGGTGAGCGCCGGCACGAGGTCGGAGTCGACGTCGTGCACGCTGACGTCCACGCCGGCGCCCCGGAGGGCTTCCGCGACGCGCCGACCGGACCGCAGCGACACGTCACGTTCGTGGGACAGGCCGCCGGCGAGGATGACGACGCGGGGCGAGGACGAGGTGGTCACGGCGTGTTGTGCTCCGGGATCGGCGAGGCGGGGGACAGGTCAGCAGGCATGAGCACGCACGACCCGCACGGTCCTGGTCAGGCGATGTCGGGACCGGGAGCCTGGACGACGTCCCCAGGGTCCGACGCGCTCGTGCCGAACAGCTCGACGAGCTCCCGCTCCCCGGCGACGACCCCGGCGAGGCGCCGGACCCCCTCGCGGATGCGCTCGGGCGTCGGGTAGCAGAACGACAGCCGCATGTGGTCGGCGCCGGCACCGTCGTAGTAGAAGGCGGTCCCGGGGACGTAGGCGACGCGGGCGGTGACGGCGCGCGGCAGCATGTCCTTCGCGTCGAGGCCGTCGGGCAGGCGGACCCAGGTGTAGAACCCGCCGTCGGGCACGTTCCACGACGCCTCGGGCAGGTGCTCCGCGAGGGCGCCGACCATGGCGTCGCGACGCTCGCGGTACATCTCGCGGTAGCTCTTGATCTGCCCGCGCCAGTCGCAGGTGGACAGGTAGGTGGAGATGGCGATCTGCGACGCGTTGGACGGGCACAGGATCGCGGACTCGGACGCCAGCACGAGCTTCTCCCGGACGGCGTGCGGGGCGACGACCCAGCCGACGCGGTACCCGGGGGCGAACGTCTTGGAGAACGAGCCGAGGTAGAGGACCCCGTCGGAGTCCATCGACCGCATGGCTGCACGCGGCTCGCCGTCGAACCCGAGCAGGCCGTACGGGTTGTCCTCCAGGACGAGGACGCCGTACCGGCGGGCGATCTCGAGGACCCGCGGGCGGCGCTCGACGGACAGCGACACCCCGGCGGGGTTGTGGAAGTTCGGCACGGTGTAGAGGAACTTCACGGGCCGGCCGGCGGCCGAGAGGGCGGCGAGCGTCGACTCGAGCTCTTCGGGGATGAGCCCGTCGGCGTCGATCGGCACGTGCACGACGTCGGCCTGGTACGCGCGGAACACGCCGAGCGCACCGACGTACGAGGGGGCCTCGGCGACGACGACGTCGCCGGGGTTGATGAAGATGCGGGTGACCAGGTCGAGCGCCTGCTGGGAGCCGGTCGTGACGACCACGTCGTCGGGGTGCGCGTCGATGCCTTCGAGCCGCATGACCTCGAGGATCTGCTCGCGCAGCGTCTCGTCGCCCTGGCCGGACCCGTACTGCAGGGCCTGCCGGCCGCGGGTGGCGACGACGCGCTGGGCGATCTCGCCCAGGATGTCGAGCGGGAGCCCGTCGAGGTAGGGCATGCCCCCTGCGAGGGAGACCACCTCGGGGCGGTTGGCGACGGCGAACAGCGCGCGGATCTCGGAGGCGCGCATGCCGTGCGTGCGGTCGGCGTACGAGCCGAGCCACGGGTCGAGCCGGGTGCCGTGGGCGGCAGCGGCGGAGGACGTGGGGAGATGGCCCGCCGTCTCGCGCTCGGGCCCAGGCTGTTCGGTCATCCGAGCAGTGTCGCACGGCCGCCCCGCAGCATGGCGCACCATTCTGCGGGGCGGTCCGGGTGAGACGAGCGTCAGACGGAGGCGAGGACCTCGTCGAGCTCCTGCGTGTAGAACATCTTCGGGCGGGCGCCGATGACGGTCTTGACCAGCTCGCCGCCCGCGTAGAAGTTCAGCGTCGGGATCGAGACGACCCCGTAGTCGGCCGTGACCTGCGGGTTCTCGTCGGAGTTGAGCTTGACGATCTTGACCTTGCCCTCGTAGATCGTCGCGAGCTCCTCGAGCACCGGCGCGACCATCCGGCACGGACCGCACCAGGGCGCCCAGAAGTCGACGACCACCGGGATGTCGGAGTCGAGGACCTCGGCCTGGAACGTGGCGTCGGTGACGGCGGTGAGGTTGCTCATCGGGTGGCCTCCAAGGCCTCGGTGGCGGGAACAGGGTCGACGACGGCGGTGTCGCCCAGCGACGCGAGGAAGTGCTGCGCGTCGAGCGCCGCGGCGCAGCCGGACCCGGCGGCCGTGATGGCCTGCCGGTAGGTGTGGTCGACGACGTCGCCGCACGCGAACACGCCCTCGAGGTTCGTCTTCGTGGTGCGCCCGACGACGTCGATGTAGCCGTCCTCGTCGAGGTCGACCTGGCCGATGACGAGCTCGGTGCGCGGCACGTGGCCGATCGCGACGAACACGCCGGTCGCCGGGTGCTCACGGGTCTCGCCCGTCACCGTGTCGCGCAGCGTGACGCCCGTGACCTTCGCGTCGCCGTGGATCGCCACGACCTCGCTGTTCCACGCGAACTCGATCTTCGGGTCGGACGCGGCGCGGTCGGCCATGATCTTCGACGCGCGCAGCTGGTCGCGGCGGTGCACGAGGGTCACCCGCTTGCCGAACCGGGTGAGGAACGTGGCCTCCTCGACGGCGGAGTCGCCGCCGCCGACCACGAGGATCTCCTGGTCGCGGAAGAAGAAGCCGTCGCAGGTCGCGCACCACGAGACGCCGCGGCCGGAGAGCCGCTTCTCGTCGTCGAGGCCCAGCTCGCGGTAGGCGGAGCCGGTCGACAGGATGACGGCGCGCGCCTGGAACGTGTCGCCGCCGCCGGTGACGACCGTCTTGACGGGGCCGTCGAGCTGCAGGGAGACCGCGTCGTCCCACAGCACCTCGGCGCCGAACTTCTCGGCCTGCTTCTGCAGGTTGTCCATGAGCTCGGGGCCCTGGATCCCGTCGGGGAAGCCGGGGAAGTTCTCGACCTCGGTCGTGTTCATCAGGGCACCGCCGGCCGTGACCGAGCCGGCGACCACCAGCGGCGCCAGGCCCGCCCGGGCGGCGTAGATGGCGGCGGTGTAACCGGCGGGTCCGGACCCGACGATGATCAGGTCGCGCACGGTGCTGGTCTGGTCGCTCACGTGAGTCCTTGCGGTGACGGGGGGCCGGACAGGGTCCGGCATTCGGCTGTGGGATCAACCGATCCTAGGCCGGATCTGTTCCTCGCCCGGTGACGCGTCCGGCGCGGCACCGCCCGGTCAGGACAGCGTGATCTCCGTGAGCTCCAGGCGGAACCCGCCGTCGGGTGCGGTCGGGAGCTGGGTGATCCACAGGACGATCGACTGGGTGTCGGTCGCCGGGTCCAGCGTGAGCACGGTCTCCGGCCCGAACGCCCCGGACGCGAGGACCGGCCCGTCGGTCGGCGCCGTCGCGTCGGACGCACGCACCTCCACGTGGCCGCCGGTGCTGTTGGAGTGCAACGTCACCGTCTTCACATTGGCGGGGGCGGTGAGGGTGATGGCGTACCCGACCGCGTCCTTGAACCCGGCGAAGTCGTCGCGCTTGTACGTCTGGGTGTACCAGAACGTCGACGGGTCGCCGTCGTACGCCTTCGCGACGTCCTCCTCGTGCTCGCCGTCGTCGTCGGACGGGTCGATCGTGATGGCCGTCGCGATCGTGGGCACGGCACCGGCGGCCGGTGCGGCGGGCTCCGACGGCTCGGCGGACGGCGGTGCGGACTCGGCCGGGGCGGAAGCGGAGGGCGGTGCCGCGCTCGCGACGTCCGCGGTGCTGGGCGACTTCGGGTCGAGCGAGGAGAACAGCGACTTGAACGCGATGATCACGCCGACGACGACGAGCACGCCGACGACGCCGAGCACCAGGGCCGTCGGGTCGAACCGGCGACGGGTCGGCGAGGCGGGGACGTCCTCGACCGCGAAGCCCTCGAAGTCGAGCGGCTCGTCGACCGGCCCTTGCGCGGCGTAGCCCTGGAACCCGTTGGGCGGTCCGAAGGCGGCCGGCGCCGACTGGTGCAGCGCCGGGGGCGCACCCGGCGGGACGGAGCCGTAGCCGGCCGGCGCCTGGCCGTACGCCGCGGGCTGCTGACCGTACCCGGCGGGAGGCTGGCCGTACCCGGCGGGCGGCTGGCCGTACCCGGCGGGCGGCTGGCCGTACCCGGCGGGCGGCAGCGGTGCGGTCGCCCCGACGGGCGGCATCGGCGTCGTCGCACCCGCCGGCGGCACCGGGGGCACAGGTGCGGGTCCCGCGGCGCCGGCCACGTACGCACCGGCCGCGGCGGCTGCCGGACCGCCGAACGCGCTGGTCCGGGTGGGGGCGGCCGGCGGCGGCGTGCCGGGGCGGTTCGCTCCGGGTGCCTGCAGCTCGTCGAACGTGGCCCGGGCGGACTGGCGCTGGACGCGGACCGGGGCGGTGTCCTGCGAGTCGTGGTCGAAGAACTCGGGCTCGTCGATGAGGGGCGGCTCGTCGACGAGGGGCGGCACCCCGACGACGGTCGGCGGCCCGTCGGAGTAGTCGGGCTGGATGTCGCCCCACGGCTCGAGCTCGCGGACGAGCTCCCCGGGGCTGTGCGGGCCGTCGTCGTAGGGGCCGAGCGTCACGGAGCACAGGGTGTCGAGGTCGGCGGGCACGCTGGGCACGAGGTCGGCGGGCGGGACAGGGGAGCCGTCGCGCACGGGGGCCTGGACGGGTCCGTTGCCGGCGGGCCACGGCTGCCGCGGGTCGGCCGGCCACTGGCCGGTGAGCGCCGTGTAGAGCAGCCGGACGAGGCCGACGGTGTCGGCGCGGGTGGTGGTGCGGGCGTCGCCGGCCGGCTCGCCGCGCAGGGCGGCGTCGAGCGCGAGACCGCTGAGGAGCACGCGACCGTCCGGGCTGACGTGCAGCGCCGACGGTCGAAGGGCGAGGTGGTGCACGCCACGGCGGCGGGCGACCTCGAGGGCGGACGCGGCCTCGCCGACGATCGCGCGGGCGTGGTCGGGGCCGAGGGGTCCGCGGGCGACGAGGTCCGCGAGCGACGTGCCGGTGACCTGCTCGGTCACGACGTACCCGACGCCGTCGTGGGTGCCCACGTCGAGCACGCGCAGGAGCCGCGGGTCGGTGACGAGGGCGGCACGGCGGGCGGCGTCGAGCGCGGGCGCGACCGCGCCGGACTCGAGCACCCGGACCAGCACGGGCCGGTCGAGGATCTGGTCGGTCGCCTGCCAGGCGCTCGCGCCGACCAGGTCCGACGTGACGGGTTGCACCACTCGGTACCGGCCTGCGAGCACGGTCCCTCGTCCGACGGCCTCGTTCACCCGCACCTCCCGGTCCGATTCGTTGCGATTCCCGTCCCTACCGGACGCGACCGCGACCGTACCCGGTCGCGTGTCCGATCCGTCCCCGATGCCCGGGGGGAACACTGCATGCTAGACGGGCTGCCTCAGCGGCGTCCCGCCCTCAGGCGTCCGATCACCGGTCCGAGGAGCCCGTCGAGCTCGGCGACCCGCAGCACCTTGAGGCCTCCGACGTACACGAGCGACATCAGTCCGCCGACCACGACGCACTCGACCACCGCCGCCACGAGCCCGCCGGAGAGGGCGGACTGCAGGACGCGGAGGACCACCAGGCCGACGCCGGCGGCCACCACGGCGGCGACCAGGGCACGCGCGTGCGTCCGGACCACCCGTGGCCCGTCGACCGTGCCGAGCCGCCGCCGCAGGTGCCACTGCGCGACGAGCGCCCCGAGGACGTACGACACGCTCATCGACGCGCCCGCGCCGGCCACCCAGGCGGACGGCGGCAGCAGCGCCTTGCCGAGCAGCGAGCCCCCGACGACCACCGCGGCCATCGCGAGCTGGATCGGGATCATGCCCTTGGCGTCCTCGTACGCGTAGTACGTGCGCTGGCCGAGCGACCAGGCGCCGAACGCGGGCAGGCCGACGATCATCGCGAGCACGACCCCCGCGACCGCGTCGACGGAGCCCGCGTCGGTGAGGAGGACGATGCGCGTCACGGGGACGGCCAGCACGGCGATCACGGCCGTCGCGATGATCGTGAACAGCCCGACGACGCGCAGGCCGTAGGACATGCTCGCGCGGACGCCGTCGACGTCGCCGTCGTGCGCCTGCTGCGAGAGCCGGGTGAACAGCGCGGTCGCGAGCGACACCGTGACGAGCGAGTGGGGCAGCATGAACACCGTGAACGCGGAGTCGTAGGCGGCGTTGCCGGCGACCGTCCCCGCGGCGGAGGAGTGCCCGGCGGCCCATGCCACCCGGGAGACGACGACGAACCCGAGCTGCCCGATCCCGAGCCCGACGAACGTCCACGTCGCGACCGTCCCCGCGCGTCCGAGCCCCGACCCGCGCAGGCCCCAGCGGAACCGCAGGTGCACGCCGGCGCGGCGCATCGCGGGCAGCAGGACGAGTGCCTGGGCGACCACGCCGAGAGTCGCCGACCCGGCGAGCAGCGCCACCTGCGACGGCCCCCACTCGCTCGCGTCGGTCAGCCCGCTGCTGCTGAACCCGCCGAACGCCACGATGAACACGAGGAAGCCGACGATGGAGACGACGTTGTTGACGACCGGCGCCCACATGTACGGGCCGAACGACCCGCGGGCGTTGAGCACCTGCCCGAGCAGCGCGTACGCGCCGTAGAAGAACAGCTGCGGCAGGCACCAGTACGCGAACGTGACGGCCAGGTCGATCTGGGCCTGGGAGCCGCCCTTCGTGTAGAGCCCGACGAGCAGCGGCGCGGCGGCGGTCAGGACGAGCGTGGCCGCGGCCAGGATCGCGAACCCGAGGGTGAGCAGCCGGTCGACGTACTCCTGACCCGCGTTCCGCCGGTAGGCCCGGACCACCTGCGGCACGAGGACGGCGTTGAGCACACCGCCCGCGAGCAGCATGAACAGGATGTTCGGCAGCTTGTTCGCCACGGAGAACGCGTCGGCTGCCTCGCCCGTCGCGGCGATCGCGAGGATGAGCACCTGCGCACGGACGAGCCCGAGCACGCGCGAGACGGCGGTGCCCGACGCCATGAGTGCGGCGCCGCGGCGCATCCCGCCGGTGGTCGTGTCGCTCATGACGGGTCCTTGCGGTCGGGGTCGTCGATCGCGCCGCCGAGCACGGGGAGCGAGATCGACCCGGTGCCCTCGGGCTCGGTGCGTGCCCCGCGGCGGGCGCTCTGGCCGCGCCGGACGGTGCGGACGATGCCGAGGAGGAGGCCGATGGCGAGCAGGACGCCGACGACGATCGTGCCGACGTTCTCGATGGTGGGGCTGACGCGGGCGGTGAACTGGACGGGCGGCGACACCGCGGCGCCCTCGGTCGAGGTGAGCTGGGCGACCACGACGACGTCGCAGTTGGCGTTGGCGACGAGGTGCACCGACACGTTCTTCTCGCTGCGCGGCTGCACGGTCACGGGTGCGGTCTCGCCGACCTCGAGGCAGGCCTTGCGCGGCTGCACGTCGACCAGGACGGTCGCGGGGACTGACAGCTCGTTGCGCACCGTGAGCGGCAGGTTGCTGGACGCGCTGATGACCGTCAGGTCGCCCTGCGACGCGATCGACAGCCCGGTGGTGCGGTCGTCGACGCTCGCGACGGTCGCGGCGACGAGCGCGTCACGACCGGCCGGGTCCTCACGCCACGCGACCTGCAGCGGTGCGAGAACCTGGGCGTCGACGCCGGCCAGCAGCGCCTGCGGGTCGGTCGTGACGGTCGCGAAGCCGAGCGCCCGCTCCCGTGCCGCGGCGAGCGCCTGCACCGACGCGGGCGGGAGCTCGGCGTCGTCGTGGGCGGTCGACGGGAGCACGCCGCGCACCTCGTCCCCGGCGTCGAGCAGCGTCGTCGCGGGGCGCAGCCGGACCCACGGCGCGGACCGGAACGCGTCGACGAGCGCGTCGAGGCGGGCGGCGTCGGGGGTCCAGCCGCGGCCCGGGTCGACGAGCAGCGCGGGCGGGTCGCCGTCGGCGGAGCGGGCGGCGACGGCGAGCTCGGCGAGCGCGCGCTGCACGACGGTCGCGGTCGTCGACCCGGGCTCGACGCGGTCGGGGTCGACGAGCAGGTCGGTGAGCGTCGTGTCGCCGACGAGGGCCGTCACCGTGCCGGACGTGCTGCCGACCTGCTGACGCGCACCGTCCGCCCCGGACGCGTCGTCGGCCGACCGCACGCTCTCGGACCCGATGACGAGCGCGTCGGCGTCCGCGGTCCCCGTGACGGCGGCGGTGGCGCGGTCGGGGCCGTCGCCGGGCGGCGCCCACAGCAGCGTGCCCTCGACGGGGAGCGTGCTCACGTCTGCTCCGGTCCGGGCGGCCAGGGCCACGAGGTCCGGCCGGTCGGCGTGCGCGGCGGCAGCGATGTCCGGGTCGGACCACGGCAGGGCCCACACGTCGCGGTCGCCGAGCGTGCTCGTCATCGTCTCCGCCCACTTGCGGGCCTGCGGCCCGGCGGACGCGGCCGCGGCGAGCAGGGCGGGGTCGACGGCGGCGCCGATGTCGGGGTGCGACGACAGGGCGTCCTCGAGCCGGGTCAGCCGGCCGTCCGGCGCGGTCGCCGCCTCGAGCCGGTCCACCGTCCCGGGGTCCGCGGCCGTGGGGGCGGTGTCCGGCTCGGTGTCGTCGGGGGCCACGGTCTCGTCCGTCGCGTCTCCGCTCGTCGTGAGCGTCGGCGCGAGGGGCGGGCCGGTGACGGGGGCGAGGATCGACAGGGGGGTGACGGGCACGTCGTCGGTCGTCTGCCACAGCAGGAACGTCCGCTGCCGGTCGGTGATGCGGTTCCCCTCCGTCGCGTCGACCGCCAGGCCGCGCGGCCCCCAGCTGTCGGCGAAGGTCAGCAGGTCGACGTCGTCCGCGGCGAGCTCCAGGACGACCGAGGCGGACGCACCGGGGTCGAGCGGCGACCCGACGGGGGCCGCCGCGGCCCAGGAGCCCGCGGACGACGACGTGCTGGTCGCCCAGGTCTCGAGCTCGGGGCGGGTGCCGAGGACGAACCGGCTGAGCCGCAGCACCGCGGCGGGGTTCGCGACGGTCCGGTCGGTGGCGTTGTGCAGCGTCGCGCGCACGGTGAGGTTCTCGCCCGGACGCAGGATCCGCGGGGACACCTCGGTGATCTGCACCTCGAGCGTGGCCTTGTCGGCCTTCTCGGCCGGGTCCGTCGGGTCCGTCGGGGACGGCGTCGCTGCGGCGGCCGGAGCAGGTGCGGCGGCCGGAGCAGGTGTGGCGGCGACGGCAGGGCCGAGCACGCCGAGCGCACCGAGAACGGCGAGTGCGGCGGCCGTGACCCAGCCGCGCGCGCGGCGAGCGCTCATGCGCCGTCGACGAGGACCACGAGCGCGGCCTCGGCGAGCCGACGCTCGTTGGGGTAGGCGAGCCGGTCGTGCAGGTCCACGACGGGGATCCAGGCGGCGTCCTCCGCCTCGCCGTCGGGGTCGCCCTCGACGGTCAGCGAGCCGCCGACCGCCCCGAGCAGGAAGTGGTGCACCACCTTGTGCACGCGCCGGTCGTCGCCGGAGAACCAGTAGTCGATGACGCCGAGCCGCCGCAGGACCTGCCCGGTGATGCCGGTCTCCTCGGCAATCTCACGAACGGCGGCCTGCTCGGGGGTCTCGGTGCCTTCGAGGTGCCCCTTCGGCAGGCACCACTCGAGCCGCCCGGCCCGGTTGCGGCGGGCGATGACGGCGGCCTGGTACTCGCCGCCCGTGAGCCGCACGACGATGCCGCCCGCCGAGGTCTCGTCGACCACGGGGAGGGCAGGGGCCGGTGGCCGCACGGTGGCGTGGCGGGGGTCGATCCGGAGCGCGTGACCGCCCGGCGGGGCTGGCACGCCCCCGGGGACGGGTGGGTGCGCCGGGCTCGACATGTCGACACTGTAACGAGTCGTCGGGAGCGTCCGTTCCCGGTCGGCGCGTTCGGGCCGTGGCCGGCGCCGTGGTCGGCGCCGGCATCGGTGCCGGCGCCGGTGCGCCCGGTCGCCCGGTCGCCGGGTCAGACGGCCGCGTGGTCCTGGACCAGCGGCTCGGGGTCGGGGGCGATCGACTCGTCGGGCTCGGGGAAGGGCCGGCGGGTGGCGCGCAGGAGCCGTTCGAGGTGCGACTCGCCGTCGTCCTGGAAGCGGTTCGCCGACGCGAGGACCAGGCGCCACGGCGGGGTGATGTGAGCGAGGGTGAACGCGGGACGCAGGTCGTACACGTGGCCGGGCTCGAGCTTGAGCTTGAGGGTCAGCTCGGGGTGCCAGGTCCCCATGACGTCCGCGACGACGGCCGTGAGCCCGGACATCATCGCCTGCCAGTACGGCGACCCGCCGAAGCCCTCTCCCGGCACCAGGTGGGCCTGGATGACGCGACCGGGTGTGAGCACCCCCGGCCGGGAGGCCCGTTCGTGCACCCAGGTCGCGAGCTCGTCCATGCCGTCGATGCCTGACGGCACCGCCGGTCCGCGCATCCGGCGCAGCTCGCTCACGAGCCAGGCGCGGTGCCGGGGGAGGGACTCGACCCAGCCGTCGAAGAACTCGGTGGCCTGCTCGATCTGCTCGAGGCGGGTGCCGGTCCACTCCGGGCGGTGCAGGAAGATCGCCTTGGCCCGGCTCTCGTCTGCCTCGTCGTCGTCCTCCAGGACGTCGTCGGTGGGCTCGAGCTCCTCGTCGGGCACCTCGAAGAGGAGGCGGTACACGGCCGCACCGAGCTGACGGAGAGGTCCGTTCGACTCGGGCACGACGGTGGTCCTTCGCTTGGCAGCGCCTCCACACCCTCGAGGAAGCCGATCCGGAATCGTCGGCCCGGCGGAGGGCGAAGTCAACACGACCTGGACGCGTGTCCGTCTGGAGAGGGACGGAAGATCGCTCGACCGGCCCAACGTGCTACACGCTGCCGGTCCCGGACCGTGCGTCTGGCAGGCTTGGACGAGTGCCGCCCGTCTCCTCCTCCGCTCCCGTGCCGCCCGAGCCCGCCGACCGCCGCCCCGGCGCGCCCGACGACGTGTCCGCCGCGCTCGTCGCCCTGCAGAAGCGAGCGATCGGCGTGCTGGCGGGTCTGCCGGCCGACGCCGTCGAGCTCGGCGGGCTGTTCCACGACGCGGGCCACGAGCTCGCCCTCGTCGGCGGGCCCGTGCGTGACGCGTTCCTCGGGCGGCTGAGCGCGGACCTCGACTTCACGACGTCGGCGTCGCCCGACGAGACCGAGGCGATCCTCGCCCGCTGGGGCGACGCGCACTGGGACATCGGCAAGGAGTTCGGCACCATCGGCGCGCGCCGGTTCGCGGGCCGCCGCGGGGCGTCGTCGGACGTGGTCGTCGAGGTCACCACCTACCGCACCGACGCGTACGACCCGACGTCCCGCAAGCCCGAGGTCGTGTTCGGCGACTCCCTGGAGGGCGACCTGTCGCGCCGGGACTTCACGGTCAACTCCATGGCCGTCCGCCTCCCGGGCCTCACGTTCGTCGACCCGTTCGACGGCCTCACCGACCTGGCCCGCGGCGTCCTGCGCACGCCCGTGGACCCCCGGCAGTCGTTCGACGACGACCCGCTGCGGATGATGCGCGCCGCGCGGTTCGCCGCCCAGCTCGGCTTCGTCGTCGACCCCGCGGCGTACGCGGCGATCCAGGACATGGCCGGCCGCATCGGCATCGTGTCCGGCGAGCGCGTGCGCGACGAGCTGTCCAAGCTGCTCGTCGCCGCGCAGCCGCGGCTCGGCCTCGAGGTGCTCGTCGACACCGGGCTCGCGGACCACGTGCTGCCCGAGCTGCCCGCGCTGCGGCTCGAGATCGACGAGCACCACCGCCACAAGGACGTCTACGAGCACTCGCTGCAGGTGCTGGAGCGTGCGATCGCCCTGGAGACCGGCCCCGACGGGCCGGTGCCCGGCCCCGACCTGGTGCTGCGCCTCGCCGCGCTGCTGCACGACATCGGCAAGCCGCGCACCCGTCGCTTCGAGGAAGGCGGCGGCGTGAGCTTCCACCACCACGAGGTCGTCGGCGCGAAGCTGGTCGCCAAGCGGCTCAAGGAGCTGCGGTTCGACAAGGCGACCGTGCAGGCCGTGTCCCGGCTCACCGAGCTGCACCTGCGGTTCCACGGGTACGGCGAGGGCGGCTGGACCGACTCGGCCGTGCGGCGCTACGTCACCGACGCGGGACCCCTGCTCGAACGGCTGCACCGGCTCACCCGGTCGGACTGCACCACGCGGAACCTGCGCAAGGCCGCCCGCCTGTCCGCGGCGTACGACGACCTCGAGGCCCGCATCGCCCAGCTCCAGGAGCAGGAGGAGCTGGACGCGATCCGGCCCGACCTCGACGGCACGCAGATCATGGAGATCCTCGGCCTCACGCCCGGCCGGGACGTCGGCGAGGCGTACCGGTTCCTGCTGGAGCACCGCATGGAGCACGGGCCGTCGTCGCCCGAGCAGGCGCGCGAGGTGCTGCTCGCGTGGTGGGCGTCCCGCCAGGCCTGACGCCCGTCAGTCGCGGCGGACCACCAGCAGGCACACGTCGTCCTCCTGGTGCTCGCCGAGGAGCTCCGCCACGAGCCGGTCGCGCACCTGCGTCGCGGTCGCGTCGTCGGGGATCGCCGTGAGGGCGGTGGCGAGCGCGTCGATCCCGTCGCGCAGGCCCCGGTCACGCCGTTCGACGAGCCCGTCCGTGTACATGACGAGCGTCGAGCCGTGCGGCAGGTCGACGACCTCCTCGGTGGTGGGGCGTCCCGGGCCGGCGATGCCGATGGGCGTCCCGAGCACACCGTCGAGGCGGGTCACCGTGCCGCCGGGCAGGCGGAGCAGCGGCGGCGGGTGACCCGCGCGGGCGTACTCGAGGCGGGCGCCGTCGGGAGCCGACAGGCGGGCGTAGACGCACGTGGCGATGTCGGCGACGTCGAGGCCGCGGACCAGCTCGTCCGTCCTGGCGAGCACTCGCGCGGGAGCGGCGCCGTCCCACGCGAACGAGCGCAGCAACGAGCGCAGCTGACCCATCGACGCGGCCGCGGCCAGGTCGTGGCCCACCACGTCGCCGACCGCGAGACCGACGGTGCCGTCCGGGAGGGGCAGCACGTCGAACCAGTCGCCCCCGACCGCGGCGAGTCGCGCCGACGGGACGTACTGCGCGGCGACGTCGAGCCCGGGGATCGTCGGGATCTCGGGCAGGAGGCCGTGCTGCAGGGTGAGCGCGGCGGTGCGCTGCGCGAGGAAGAGCCGCACGTTGTCGAGCGCGAGCCCGGCGCGGCGGCTCAGGTGCGCCGCGGTGACCACGGTGTCCGGGGTGAAGCCGTCGGGCTTCTCGTGCACCAGGCAGAGCACCCCGATCACCCGGTCCCGGGCGCGCAGCGGCACGACGAGCGCGCTGCCCAGGCCAAGCCGCCGCAGCAGCGCGAGCTGGCTCGGGGTCGTCCGCGCCGGGAGCCCGGCCGTGTCGATCTCGTAGGGCAGCGCGACGTACCCGGGGTGGGTCGCGAGGGCCTCCGAGATGCTCGGCGCCCGCCGCAGCCAGCCGAGGTCCTGGTCGGCGAGCGCCTGCGCCAGCTCGCCGGCGTCGGTGTCGCCCGCGACGACGTGCACGTGCTCGAACCGCCCACGGTCGTCGGTGACGGCGACGAACCCCCAGGTGGCGAGAGCGGGCACGGCCAGGTCGGCGAGCGCGTCGACGGCCGCCTCGTAGTCGAGGTGCCGGGCCAGCTCGTCGCTCACGCGCGCGAGCAGCTCGAGCCGGCTGCCCGCGTGCAGGTCGAGCCCGGAGCGCACCGGGTCGGCGCCGACGCGGGCCGTCACGTCGACGAGCACGCCGACCCGGTGCGTCACCGCGCCGGCGTCGTCGTGCAGCGCGCCGATCACGAGCTGGTTCCAGAACGCCGAACCGTCCCGGCGGTGGTTGCGCAGGACGGTCGCGGCGACGTGGCCCTCGTCGAGCGCGGCACGCACCTGCGCGACCGCCACCGGGTCCGTCTCCGGGCCCTGCAGGAACCGGCAGTTGCGACCGACGGCCTCGTCGGCCGGGTAGCCGGTGGTGCGGGTGAAGGCGTCGTTGACCCAGACCACCGGGTCGTCGGGCAGCCGGGGGTCCGTGACGCAGACGGCGACGTCGAGGGCCGCGAGGCCGTCCGGGATCGTCACGCCGGCGCCGGTGCGTCGACGGCGCGGCGCTCGAGCGCCCCGCGGGAGGCGATGCCGTACACGATCGCGCCCGCCGCGTAGCCGAGGGCCAGCACGAGGAACAGCAGCCGCGAGTAGCCCGTGTCCGGGAGAGTGACGGCACCCAGGGCCGCAGCCAGCACGAACGCGGCGTTGTAGAGCACGTCGTACAGGGCGAACGCCCGACCGCGGTACTGGTCCGCGGTGTCGCGCTGCACGATCGTGTCGACCGCGATCTTCGCGCCCTGCGCGGCCAGCCCCAGGAAGCCCGCCGCGACGAGCACGGCCGCGTGGCTGACCGTGACGACCAGGAGCAGCTGGCTCACCGTCGCGAGCGCCAGGCACAGCACGATCCACCGCTGCGGACCGACCCGGGGGGACAGCACCGGGGTCAGCACCACCGAGGCCATGAACCCGACGGCGGACGCGCCGAGCACCCCCGCGAACGTCGTCAGGCCCGCGTCCACGTCCGTCGGGTCGGACAGCAGGTTGCGGCTGATGAGGATGCTCGCGATGAACGTCACGCCGTACAGGAACCGGTGCGTCGCCATGATGCCGAGCGCCTGGGCAGGGGTGCGCCGCGCGACGAGGTACCGGGCACCCTCGACGAGCCCCCGGGCCAGGGTGCCGAGCGCAGCACGCAGCTGAGCGGCGTCCGCACGCTCGTCGGGCCCGAGGCGCTCCTTGCCGAGCCGGGTGGCGAGCAGCGACGCGCACGCCATCACGGCGGCGGCCACGACGAGCGCCGCCGCGTCCCGGGCGCGACCCTCGGGGACGACGAGCCCCAGCACGAACCCGATGCCGCCGCCGACGAACGCCGCCGCGGCACCGAGCGTCGGCGTCAGCGAGTTGGCCGTGAGCAGCAGCGGCCCGTCGACGACCCGCGGCAGCGACGCCGACAGGGCGGCCAGCAGGAACCGGTTGATCGACAGGTTGACCAGCGCCAGCACGTACACCGCCGGCCCGACCCCGTCGGTCACCATGAGCAGCGCGATCGTCGCCGTGAGCGCGACCCGCACCAGGTTGCCGACGAACAGCACCTGCCGCCGGCGCCACCGGTCCAGCAGCACGCCCGCCCACGGGCCGACGATCGTGAACGGCAGCAGCAGCACCGCGAACGCCGTCGCGACGTCCACGGCCGTGCTCGCCTTCTCGGGCGAGAAGAAGAACAGGGTCGCGAGGCCGACCTGGAACATCCCGTCCGCGGTCTGGCTCGTCAGCCGCACGGCGAACAGCTTGCGGAAGTCCCGCAGCGGCCAGAGGGCCTTGAGGTCGGCGATCACCTGCACCACGTCATCCTCGCACCCGGGGGACCGCTCCTCGGTCCGCGGACGGGTGTCGCGGCCGTGGCACGCTCACGGGGGTCGCCGCGTGTGCCGAGGACCACCCCAACCGGATCCGCGTCGCCGTCGTTCTTCTTGGCGAGCACGGTCGGTGGACGGTGCCAGGACGGAGAGGACCTCGGTGGCTGCACGGTGGGAGGACCTGCTCGAGCAGGTGGTGCGGGAGAGGCACGGACGCCTCGTCGGCTACGCGATGCTCGTGTGCGGCTCACGCGACGACGCGCAGGACCTCGTCCAGGAGGCGCTCATCGCGTCGTTCTCCGGACGGGCCAGGTTCACGAGCGTCGCGCAGGCCGAGCACTACGTGCGGCGCGCGATCGTGACCCGCTCGATCGACGAGTCCCGGCGGCGCACGCGGGAGCGGTCCGCTGCCCTGCGGCTCGGTGCCCAGCCGGGTGTGCCTGTGGTCGTCGAGGTGCGAGGGCTCGGTTCCGACGTCCACGCCGCCCTGCAGGCGCTCGCGCCCCGCGAGCGCGCGTGCGTCGTCCTGCGGCACGTCGACGACCTGTCCGTCCGGGAGACCGCCGCCGCGCTCGGGCTGAGCGAGGGCGCCGTCAAGAGGTACACCGCAGACGCGACCGCCCGGCTCGACGCCGCACTCGGCACCACGACGACCGACCGCGAGACCGCCGCCGTGCGGCTGCTCGACGGTGTGGGAGGAGCATCATGACCAACGACCTGAGCACCGTGCTGGGACGCGCCGTCGACGAGCTGTCCCCGACCGGCGCGCCCGACGACCTCGTCCTGGCCCGCATCCTGCGAGGCACGCGCCGCCGGCGGGTGCAGCGGCACACCGTCGAGTCCGTCGTGGGAGTCGCCGCCGCCGGGGTGGTCGGCACCGCGGCGTGGGCCGGGCTGCGGTTCACCGCGCCGCCGCCCGCCGTCACGCCGACGCAGAGCGCGACGCCCTCGCCCACGGCGTCGGCGAGCGCGTCGCCGAGCGCGTCGCCCTCCGTGTCGCCGAGCGGGCAGCCGACCACCCCGCCGCCCGTGCCCGCGTCGTTCGGGCAGCCGTCGTCCGTGCCGGTGACGCCCGCGATCCTCGCGGGCGCGAAGGCGGGCTGGATGCTGGCGATGTACGCCCCGATGTACGACTCGTCCGCGGTCTCCGACGTCGTCGCCTCCGGACAGACGGTGCTCTACCTCGTCTCACCGGTTGGGGACTTCTACCGACTGTTCGACGTGCCCGAGGGCGACCAGGGTTCCTACTGGCTCATCCACTGGACTGCCGGGCAGGACCGGGCGCTCGTCGCGATGCCCGACACGACCTACCGGTGGCTGGACCTGCGGACGGGCGGCCTCAGCCCTGTCGACAACGTGCCGGCGGGCCACCAGTTCGTCGGCGTCGACGCCCGAGGACGCACGATCTGGCAGGCGTACGACGCGGCGGGGACCGTGCGCGCCACGGCACCCGACGGGACGTTCACCGACCTCGTCACCGGGCTCGCCCCGCTGTCCGGACCGCTGAGCCCAGGACGGGACATGGTCAGCAGCGGCAGCGGCATCGTCGACCTGGGGACCGACGGTGCCCGCTACTTCAGCACGACGAACGGGAGCTGCGAGCCGGTCGGGTGGCTGTCCGAGTCCGAGATCGTCATTGCGTGCACCCACCCGAGCACCGGCCGCCAGCTGTTCTCGACCACCTTCACGACCGCCATCAACTGGGACGCGCCGGTGGTCCCACCCGTGCCCCTCCAGTTCGACGGCATCGCAGGCGACTCCGTGACCGCGGTGAGCCCGCTCGACGACGGCCGGCTCGTCGTCTCCGGCGCGGACGCCGCCACCGGGGACGTCGGTGTCTGGATGGTGGACGGCAGCACCGTGTCCGAGGTGTGGCGCGGGTCGCCGTTGCAGTCAATTGACACCCAGGTCGTCGGAACCACCCTGTTCGTGCGCACGAGCGCCGACGACACGCCGCTCGAAGTCATCGCCTACGACCTCACGACCGGCAGCCCGACGGTCATGGTGCCCGCACCCACGGAGAGCGGCGTCGAGTACGGCCTCTCCGTCTGGTGGTGGCAGGGCGTGACGTCGACGGTGGTCGCCACCGACGACTGACCGACGAGGAGCGCCCGACGACCAGCGGCCGCCGGGCGCTCCTGCGCCCATCCGCCCGGTCGGGGCCTGCACGCTTCGCCTCACGGGGGCTGGCCTGGATGCCGACACGTTCCTCGGGAGGGTGCGGCTCGCGACGGGCCGGGGATCGGGCCGACGACCTGTCGCACACCGGCCCGGATCAATCTGCCGATGGCACAACCTCAGGCGTCTCGACGATCGTTCTTCTCCCGCAGGCACCCCGACCGTGCCTCGTGCAGACGACCGGAGGTGGGCGTGAGTCGGTGGGAGCCAGTACTCGAACAGGTGGTGCAGGAGCGCTACCCGCAGCTCGTCGCGCGGGCGATGCTGCTGTGCTCGTCACGGACCGACGCCGAGGACCTGGTGCAGGACGCACTGATCTCGACGTTCTCCGGACGTGCGCGGTTCTCGACCGTCGCGGAGGCCGAGCAGTACGTGCGTCGCGCCATCGTGTCGAGGTTCATCGACGGCACCCGACGTCGCGGGCGTGAGCGTGCTCTGGCCGAGCAGGTCGCGCAGATGCCCCTGGTGACGGTCTCGACCTCCGGCACCGTCGCCGAACGGCTGGAGGCGGCGTTGGCGCAGCTCAGTCCCCGGCAGCGGGCCTGCGTGGTGCTGCGCTACCTCGACGACGTGCCGGTGCACGAGACCGCCGAGCTGCTCGGTCTGAGCGACGGCTCCGTCAAGCGGTACACCGCGGACGGCATCCGCGCGCTCAACGCACTGCTGGGCACGCAGGCCACGGTGAACGACTACACGGTGCGGGTCGTGACCCCGCAGAGGAGTGTGCACGGTGCGTGACCTCGCGGACCTCATGAACGACGCGCTCGCGGAGCGCTCCGGCTCGCTGGCCGACCTCCCGACCGCCCCCGTCGGCGACCGGGTCCGCCGCCGGGTCCGGTTCCGGCGCGCACGCCGGCACACCCTCGAGGCGGGCGGCGTCACCGCGGCCGTCGCGGTCCTCGGCTCGGCGACGTGGTTCGGCCTGAACGCGGACCGCGGCCAGCCGGCGCCTGCGGTCAGCCCGACGGTCTCGACGCCGACCCCGTCGGGCAGCCCGACACCCGCTCCGACCCCGAGCGCGACGGCCACGTCGGTGGTGCTCGACGAGCTCCCCGGCCTCCCGCCGACCCAGGCGATGCCCGCCGGCCTGCTCGAGCAGACCGGACCGGGGTGGGTCCTGACGATCTACGAGTCGAAGCCCGCCTCGTTCGACGGCGGCGACCCGCCCCTCGTGGCGCACACCGTCGTCCTCGTGTCGCCGACCGGTGACCGCTACCGGGTGGTCGACCTCCCGCTCGACCAGGCCGTGTACCTGCTCCGCTGGGACGCCGGGTCGACGACCGCCGTCGTCAGCCGGTCGCGCATGTACGACGACCTCGACGGCGACACCCGTGCGGTGCTCGACCTGACGACGGGGACCATGACGGCGACCGAGGTCGGGCTCAGCCACTACGGCGGCGGCCCGTTCTACGTCGGGCGCGCGGCCGACGGCGCAGAGCTGTGGACGACCGGCACGAGCACGGACTCGGTCACGTCGGACGTGTACCGGCGGACCGACGACGGCTCGGTCACGCTCGTCGGTGGGATGGGCATCACCGCCCTCCTGGACCCGACGGGGCGCTGGCTCGTCAACGAGGTGTGGGGCAGTGGCGGCACGACGTTCGGGGAGGACGTCGACCGCCTCGCCCTTCTCGATGTCGTCCACGGGGGTTCGACCGAGTTCGACTACGGCGTTCCCGGCAAGTCGTGCGCCGTCGTCGGCTGGATCGAGCCGGGCGCGCTGCTCACCGTCTGCTCCGACCCGGAGCAGGACGGCGACCCGGTCCCGCAGATGAACGCGACGCTGTTCCGGCTCGACGTCTCCGACGGTTCGTCGCACGCCACCGAGCTCAAGCGGTACGCCGACGACGAGCCGGACCCCGTGCCGTGGAGCGGTGCGGCGCTCGGCGACGGCCGGGTCGCGTTCTCGACGGGCGAGCGCGGCTACGACGGGTGCATGGCAGGAGTCGAGGTCTGGGACGGCGACCGGGCTGTGCCCCTGCAGGACGGTGGGGACATGGCCTTCGTCAAGGCGGCCGTCGGTGGCGTCGTCTACGTCGAGGCGGCGCCGTCGTGCCAGGAGGCGCTGCAGACCGACCTGACGGCGCACGACCTGGCGTCGGGCTCGTCGACGGTCCTCGCCCCGGAGCTGGCCCCGACCGCCGACGTCGCGGAGTGGGCGGTGGGCCTGCGCACCTGGGCGGTCGCCGGCGACCGCGCTCCGGCCGTCGGGTGGTAGCGACCCGGTCCTGACGCGCTGTGTGCTGCACTCCTGCTGCTGGACGACGGGAGTGCAGCACACGGCGTCGGTGGCCGGCTGCACGGCGGGCTCACGCGCGACGCAGAGATCTTGTGGGGCTGTCCACCGGGCAGCCTGGTCCGCACGGGCGGGCAGAGCCGGACCAGCCGCGGGCGCCGAGGGCGGCCGCGACCTGGCGGGCGGTCGCGCACGGCTCGACGACCACGTGGCGCCACCGGTAGCGCAGCGTCACCTCCGCTCGTTCGACGATCACGGCGTTGTCCCGCCAGACGTCCTCGTGGGTCCGGCCGAAGGGGTGCGCGAGCTGCCCGTCGAGCTCGACCCGCACGCCGAGCCCGGGGTGCACCCGGTCGGCACGGATCCATCGGCCGCCGACGCGCTCGCGGACCTGGCCGCGTGACCGGGGCAGCCCATGGGCACGCTCGACGGCCCGGAGGTACCGGTGCTCCAACGGCGACTCGACCCCGTCGTCCCCGCCGAGCACGTCCAGGAGGAGACCGCGGTGGCGCAGCCGTTCCCGCTCCTGCGCCTCCCGCACGAGCCGTCCCGGCAGGAGTCCGGTGCGCACCGCGTCGCAGAGCACGCCGACCACGTCGTCGAGCACGGCCGTCACATCGACCAGGTCGAGGACCGTGGCGTGCGCCTCGACCGCCCGCAGGCTGCCGGCGGCGAACGGCATGGACCGCCGCCGGTGCACCTGCAGCCCGACCTGCGGCCGCACGCTCCGCCCGTACGGCACGCTGACGACGACCGTGCCGGGAACGTGGCGGGTGATGCCGTGCAGGTGCGCGGCCGACCCGTGCGACAGCGCAGCCCCGGTCCGGCGGCCAGGAGTCCCGCGCGTGCCCGTTGACGCCAGGTCACCGGACCGGACTGCAGCACGACGACACCGCGGAACAGCCGTCGCACGCGGCCGTCGTCGACCCTGCTCCGGAGCCGCCCCACCGTCATGCCGCCCGCACGTAGCTGCGCGACGGTCGCGACGCCGTCCTGCCGCACGATGGTCGACCGCACAGGCTCGTGCAGGTGACGCACGTCGGGGAGGGCCTCGACGTAGGCGTCGGGGAGCCGGTCGGCACGCGTCATACCGCCGATCATCCCCACCGGCGTCCGCCGGGAAGCGTATGGCCGGTCGCTCCGGTGGACGACGACGGGTCGCCGACGGCCTGTGGACGCGTCGCCACCGCCCCGGATCCACCCCGTCACGCCTGCCACACCCGCACGCCGCGGTCGCCGTCTCGACTGTGTGCTGCGGTGATGCTCGTGGACGACAAGAACGCATCACACAGCCAGCCGCCCCGCGCGGGAATGCCGAAGGGCCCGGCGACCGGAGTCGTCGGGCCCTTCGAGCCTCAGCAGCTCAGCAGATCAGCAGATCAGCAGGTCAGCGCTCGACCTCGCCGCGGATGAAGGACTCGAGCTGGGCCCGGCCCTTCGTGTCCTCCATCTGGACCGGCGGGGACTTCATGAAGTACGTCGACGCCGACAGGATCGGGCCGCCGATGCCGCGGTCCTTGGCGATCTTCGCGGCGCGCAGGGCGTCGATGATGATGCCGGCCGAGTTGGGGGAGTCCCAGACCTCGAGCTTGTACTCGAGGTTCAGGGGCACCTCGCCGAACGCGCGGCCCTCGAGGCGGACGTACGCCCACTTGCGGTCGTCGAGCCACGCCACGTAGTCCGACGGACCGATGTGGACGTTGCGGTCCTCCTTCTTGCCACCGAGCGGGCCGGTGAGGTTGGAGGTGACGGCCTGCGTCTTGGAGAGCTTCTTGGACTCCAGGCGCTCGCGCTCGAGCATGTTCTTGAAGTCCATGTTGCCGCCGACGTTCAGCTGGTACGTGCGGTCCAGCACGACGCCGCGGTCCTCGAAGAGCTTCGCGAGGACGCGGTGCGTGATGGTCGCGCCGACCTGCGACTTGATGTCGTCGCCGACGATCGGGACGCCGGCGGCCTCGAACTTCGCGGCCCACTCGGGGTCGGACGCGATGAAGACGGGGAGCGCGTTGACGAACGCGACGTTCGCGTCGATGGCGGCCTGCGCGTAGAACTTCGCGGCGTCCTCCGAACCGACGGGGAGGTAGCAGATGAGGACGTCGGCCTGGACCTCACGGAGGGCGGCGACGACGTCGACCGGGGAGGCGTCCGACTCCTCGATGGTCTCGGAGTAGTACTTGCCGAGGCCGTCGAGCGTGTGGCCGCGCTGCACCGTCACGCCGAGCGGGGGGACGTCGGCGATCTTGATGGTGTTGTTCTCGGACGCGCCGATGGCCTCGGAGAGGTCGAAGCCGACCTTCTTGGCGTCCACGTCGAACGCGGCGACGAACTCGATGTCACGCACGTGGTAGTCACCGAACTGCACGTGCATGAGACCGGGCACGGTCCCGCTCGGGTCGGCATCGGCGTAGTAGTGCACGCCCTGGACCAGCGACGCGGCGCAGTTGCCGACGCCGACGATGGCGACGCGGATGGAGGTCATCCTCGCTCCTTCTCGGTGGTGCGCGCCGCGTCGACAGGGTCGGTCGCGGCAGCGGGGGAGTCGGCAACGGCCGGTTGGCCGGTGCCAGCGGGACGTGCGCGGCGGACGCCGCGCTCGTTGTCGATCAGCCCGTCGAGCCAACGGACCTCGCGCTCGACCTGTTCGAGGCCGTGGCGCTGGAGCTCGAGGGTGTACTCGTCCATGCGCTCGCGGGTGCGGGCGAAGGACTGTCGGACGGTCTCGAGCCGCTCGGTCAGGCGCGTGCGCCGACCCTCGAGGATCCGAAGACGGGTCTCGGCGTCGGTCTGGCCGAAGAAGGCGAACCGGACGTCGAAGTTCTCATCCTCCCAGGACGACGGGCCGGACGAGGACAGCACCTGCTGGAGGTGCTCCTTGCCGTCGGCCGTCAGCTGGTACACGATGCGTGCACGCTTGCTGGTCACGGCGTGTGCCGCGTGACCTGCGAGCGGGGTCGACTCGGCGCCGACGATCCACCCGCGGTCGACGAGCGACTTGAGGCACGGGTACAGCGAGCCGTAGGACAGGGCCCGGAACGAGCCGAGCACCAGGTTCAGGCGCTTGCGGAGCTCGTAGCCGTGCATCGGGGACTCGTGCAGGAGTCCGAGGATGGCCGGCTCGAGCACGTCGGAACGACCGCGCACGGGGCACCTCCTCGGGATCGTCGTGCTGTCGATGTATCAACTCGATACATCCGGAGACTATGTCGTCGCGATGTCTCACCACAAGTCGCCCGTCCGTCGACCCCTGGCAACCCGCTGGTCATCGCCCTGGGAACGTGACCGGCGCCACGTGCGGGCCGCCGAACGGGGACGCGCCCCGTGCACCCCGTGCCGATCGTGTGAAGGGTGGCCGCGTCCCCCGCTCGGACGCCGATGCACCAACAGGCGGCACCCCCATACTGGGCAGGCGGCGGACGCTTGCCCAGATTGCATGCTCGAATCCGGGCGTCCGCCACGGTCAGGTCGTCGTCAGGAAGGCAATGCGTTGGCAGGCACGAACCCGAGGCGGGCAGCACCGGCTCGATCGCGGCGCAGCACGCGCACCCGTCCCTCGTCGGCGACCCCCGGCGCGCCCGCCGGTGCGAAGCGCCGGTTCTTCGACTACCCGCGCTCCGGCTACCACGGCCTGCACCGCTGGCTGCCGTCGTGGCGGGTGACGCTCGGCGCGTTCATCGGCATGTTCTTCCTCGGCGCCGGCGCCGCGGTGGCCGCGTACGCGTCCGTCACGGTCCCGACCGACATCGGCGCGGACGTCAAGGCGCAGACGACGACCGTCTACTACGCGCCGAACGCCGACGGCACCCGCGACGTCATGGGCACGTTCTCCGTGCAGAACCGCGAGATCGTCGCCTACGACACGCTGCCCAAGTACGTCGGCGACGCCGTCGTGGCGGCGGAGGACCGGACGTTCTTCGACAACAAGGGCGTCGACGTCAAGGGCATGGCCCGCGCGTTCTGGTACAACCTCAACAAGAAGGCGGGCGCCCGCGACCAGGGCGGCTCGACGCTCACGCAGCAGTTCGTCGAGCGCTACTACGTCGACAAGACGACGACCGACTACGTCGGCAAGGCGAAGGAAGCGATCCTCGCCCTCAAGGTCACGCAGCAGAAGTCGAAGACCGAGATCCTCGACGGCTACCTGAACACCATCTACTGGGGCCGCGACGCGTACGGCATCCAGGCGGCGGCGCAGGCGTACTTCCACAAGGACGCGAAGGACCTGACCGTCTCCGAGGCGGCGATGCTGGCCGGCATCATCCCGTCGCCGAACAACTGGGACCCCGAGAAGAGCCTCGACAAGTCGACGGCGCGCTGGAACATCGTGCTGGACTCGATGGAGGAGATCGGCGCGATCACCCCGGCCGACCGGGCCGCGCAGACGTTCCCCGCGTGGGTGCCCTACGAGCGGCCGAACCAGATGGTCGGCCCGCAGGGCCTGCTCCTGCAGATGGTGCGGAACGAGCTCCAGAAGGCCCCGCTCAGCCTGACGGACGAGGACATCGACCGGAACGGCTACAAGGTCGTCACGACGATCCAGAAGCCGGTGCAGGACCAGGCGCTCGCGTACGTCGACGCGTTCCGCGGCGGCGCCCTCGAGGGTCAGGGCGGGGCGGTCCCGAACCCGCGCACCGTCATCACGATCACGTCGATCGACCCGAAGACGGGCGGCATCGTGGCGCTCTACGGCGGCCCGAACACGCAGGACGACCAGAAGAACCACGTCACGTACGACAACATCCAGCCCGGCTCGACGATGAAGCCGTTCACGCTCATCGGCGCGCTCGAGAGCGGCATCCCGCTGACGAAGACGTACAACGGCTCGTCGCCGCAGATCCTCAAGGGCTGGGACGTGGACCCGAAGAAGACCGTGCAGAACTTCGGTGCGGGCAGGGGCGAGCAGTTCGGCACCATCGACCTGGTCCGGGCGACGGAGGAGTCGGTCAACACCGTCTACGCGCAGCTCAACCTCGAGATCGGGCCGGCGAAGACGGCCGAGGTCGCGACGAAGGCGGGCATCGTCTCGCTGCCGGTCAGCCCCGAGCACGCGTCGAACGTGCTCGGCACCTCCGACGTGAAGGCCCTCGACATGGTGAGCGCCTACGCGACGATCGCCGACGGCGGCACCCACATCGCGCCGCACATCGTCAGCACCGTCGAGAACCCCGACGACACGACCGCGTACCAGGTCGACACGACGGGCGAGAAGGTGTTCGAGTCCGACGTCATCGCGGACACGACGTACGCGATGCAGCAGGTCGTCCAGGGGGGCACCGGCCAGGACTGGATCAAGCCGCTCGGGCGCCCGATCGCGGGCAAGACCGGCACGACCCAGAACAACAAGGCCGCCTGGTTCGTGGGCTTCACGCCGACGATCGCGACGTCGGTCTCGTTCAGCCAGTACGGCGAGGACGGGACGACGCAGGAGACGATCTCGACGTTCGGCAAGGACAAGCGCGGCCGCACCATCGGCGAGGTCACGGGTGCGACGTGGCCGGCGTTCCTCTGGGGCGCGTACATGAAGCAGGTCTTCGCGATGCCGGCGTACTCGCCGGTCGTCGACTTCCCGCCGCGCGCGAACGTGAACAAGGGCGCGACGGCGACGGCCGTGCCGACGGAGACGCCGACCGAGGTGCCGACCGAGGAGCCGACGCAGGAGGCGCCGCAGACGGTCGCGGTGCCGAACGTCGACGGCAAGCTCGAGGCCGACGCGACGGCGACCGTCGTGGGCCTCGGTCTGACGCCGACGATCGTGACGGAGCCGTCGGACAGCGTGACCGTCGGGCGCGTGATCCGGATGGACCCGAAGGTCGGCTCCCAGGTGCCGGTCGGCACCGCGGTGACGATCGTCGTGTCCACCGGTCCGAAGCCGCAGCCGACCCAGCCACCGGCTGCTCCGCAGCCGACGCCGACGCCCACACCGACGCCGACCCAGCAGCAGCCGGCGGCGAACCCCTGACCCCAGGCCTCGGCCCGTCGTCCACAGCCCGATTTCGGGGCGGAGCGGCGGGCCGGTAGGCTTGGTCCTTGCTGTGCCAACGCACGTCCGCCGCAGATCGGCGGTGCGGGCCTGGTGGCCGACCCGGACGTCGTTCCGGCCGGCGAGCAGCGACGCACGAGAACCCTCCTGTCACGGAACGACCGTGACCGCTGAGACCAGAGGAGGTGGGTATGAGCCTGCGTCAGTACGAGATCATGATCATCCTCGACCCCGAGATCGAGGAGCGCACCGTCGCTCCCTCGCTCGACAAGTACCTGTCGGTCGTCAAGACCGACGGTGGCACGGTCGACAAGGTCGACATCTGGGGCCGCCGTCGTCTGTCGTACGACATCAAGAAGAAGTCCGAGGGCATCTACGCCGTCGTCGACTTCACCGCGACGCCCGCGACCGCCAAGGAGCTCGACCGTCAGCTCGGCCTCAACGAGGTCGTGCTGCGGACGAAGGTGCTGCGCGCCGACGCGTGACGTGTCAGTGCGTCCGCGTAGCGTGCGCACGAACTTGATCAGACGAGCATCCGCACGCACCGAACGAACGAGGAGCTGGCATGAGCGGTGAGACCACCATCACGGTGATCGGGAACCTCACAGGGGACCCCGAGCTCCGCTTCACCCCGTCAGGGGCAGCGGTGGCGAACTTCACCGTCGCGTCGACTCCCCGCACGTTCGACCGCCAGAGCAACGAGTGGAAGGACGGCGACACGCTGTTCCTCCGCTGCTCGATCTGGCGGGAGGCAGCCGAGTCGGTCGCCGAGTCCCTCACCAAGGGCACCCGGGTCATCGTCACCGGCCGGCTCGTGCAGCGCTCCTACGAGACCCGCGAGGGCGAGAAGCGCACCGTGTACGAGCTGCAGGTCGACGAGGTCGGCCCGTCGCTGCGGTACGCCACCGCGAAGGTCACCCGGACCCAGCGTTCGGGTGGCGGCGGCTTCGGCGGCGGCGGTGGTGGCGGTTTCAGCGGCGGTGGCAGCAGCGGCGGCGGTGGCGGCCAGCAGGACGACCCGTGGGCGACGCCCGCGGGTGGTGCCGGCGGCTACTCCGACGAGCCTCCGTTCTGATCGTCTGATCGACAACTCCAGACATCCATCCCCGGGCATGGCAACGCCCGGGGCTCCAGCAGACAAGGAGCACCACGATGGCCAAGGCCGTGGTCCGTAAGCCGAAGAAGAAGCAGAACCCGCTCAAGGCAGCCAAGATCGACGCTGTCGACTACAAGGACACCGCGCTGCTGCGCAAGTTCATCAGCGACCGTGGGAAGATCCGCGCTCGCCGGGTGACCGGTGTGTCCGTCCAGGAGCAGCGCGCGATCGCGCGTGCCGTCAAGAACGCCCGCGAGATGGCACTCCTGCCGTACTCGTCGTCGGCTCGCTGAGGAAGGAGAACCTCATGAGCAAGATCATCCTGACCCACGAGGTCACCGGACTCGGTGCCCCGGGTGACGTCGTCGAGGTGAAGGACGGGTACGCCCGGAACTTCCTCATCCCGCGCAACCTGGCCACTCCGTGGACCAAGGGTGCCGAGAAGGACGTCACCGCGATCCGCAAGGCCCGCAAGGCCCGTGAGATCGCGACGCTCGACGACGCGAAGGCCATCCGCGACTCGCTGCAGTCGAAGCCGGTCGTCGTCTCGGCCAAGGCCGGCGACGCCGGTCGTCTGTTCGGTGCCGTCACGACCGCCGAGATCGCCGCGGCGGTCAAGGCGTCGGGCGCCCCGCAGATCGACAAGCGCAAGGTCGAGATCGGTCAGCCGATCAAGGCCCTGGGCGAGTACCAGGTGTCCGTGCGTCTGCACGCGGACGTCGCCGCGACGGTGACCGTCAAGGTCGTCGCCGCCTGACGTCAGGCACAGCTCACCACGAAGGCCCCGCCCCGGTTCGCCGGTGCGGGGCCTTCGTCGTCCCGACCGTGGGTCGTGGACGGAGGACGTGCGACACCCCGGGCCTCGGGACTCGTCGGCCGACGGCAGAGGTCCCTGGGCAGGTCGGAACGCCTGGCATACAGTAGCCACCACATTCGGACAGGCGGTGGAGGGGGCTGCGTGGACACGACCTCGCTGGGCCAGGCGGACCTGTCGCTCGCGACCAAGATCTACCTGGAGCTGCGCGAGCGGATCATCCAGGGGTCGATCAAGCCCGGAGAGCGGATCCGTGAGCGCGAGCTCGCCGAGGAGCTCGAGGTCTCCCGAATCCCGCTGCGCGAGGCGCTGCCGCGGCTCGAGGCCGAGGGGTTCATCCGGACGGTCCCGCGCCGTGGGGCGGTCGTCACGGAGCTCTCGCTGCGCGACGTCGAGGAGCTGTTCGAGGTGCGGGCGAGCCTGGAGGTCCTCGCGGCGCGGCTGGCTGCGGAGGCGTGCGCGGCCGGTGCCGACGGGTCCGAGCTGCGCGAGGCGCTGGGACGTGCGGAAGAGGCGCTGAGCAGCGGCGACGACGCGGCGATCGCGAGCGTGAACTCGACGCTGCACGAGAAGATCCTGCGCCTGTCGGGCAACTCGCTGCTCGAGCTGCTGATGCTGCCGGTGAACGGCCGGGTCCGGCGCCTGTTCTTCCTGGAGGCGGAGCGCGACCAGCAGGTGCTGTGCGCGGAGCACCGCGACCTGTGCCGGGCGATCGTGGACGGTCACGTGGAGCTCGCCGGGTCGCTGGCCTTCGCGCACGTGGAGCACTCGAAGGCGGAGTCGCTGACGCTGATGCGGACGCGTCTGCGCGCCTGAGCGCGTCGCTCCGCAGGCCCCCGCGGGACGGGCGGGCGGTTACACGAAGTTAACCGGGCGGCCAGGTTCGCCGTAACGTCATCTGGGCATTCTGTATACCAGAAGCCCGGATCGACGATCGGACGCCACCTGTGCCGCACCTCCTGACCCTGATCGACGGACGCCTCGCCGACGGCCGCGCCGTCGACCTCGACCTGGCCGACGGCCGGATCGTCGACGTCGTCCCGGCCCGCGCAGACGGCCCCGACCGTCCCGCGACCCCGTTCGACGTGTGGTGCGCCTTCGGTGCCGGCGACGAGCGGCGCGTCGACCTCGGCGGCCGCCTCGTCCTCCCCCCGCTCGTCAACGGCCACGCCCACCTGGACAAGACGTTCGTCGGCGCGGCCTGGCAGCCGCACCGCCCGGGCTCCGCCGTCGCGGACCGCGTCACGCACGAGCGCCGGCTGCGGGCGGAGCTCGACGTGCCCGTCGGGGAGCGAGCCGCGGCGCTGGCCGACCGGCTCGTCGAGCACGGCACCGGGATCGTCCGTACCCACGTCGACATCGACCCCGACGTCCGGCTCGGGCAGCTCGACGAGGTCCTCGCGCTGCGCGACCGCCTCGCCGGCACCCTCGCGATGCAGGTCGTCGCGTTCCCGCAGAGCGGCATCCTCGCGTCGCCGGGTGTCGCCGACCTGCTCGACGCCGCGATCCGGGCCGGTGCCGACGTGGTCGGTGGGCTCGACCCCGCCGGGTTCGACGGCGACGCCGCCGGTCACCTCGACGTGGTGTTCGGGCTCGCGGAGCGGCACGGCGTGCCGGTCGACATCCACCTGCACGAGCTCGGCGCGGCCGGCGAGCAGCAGCTCGCGCTCGTCGCGGAGCGCACGCGGGCGCTCGGCCTGCACGGACGGGTCGTCGTCAGCCACGCCTACGGGCTGGGTTCGCTCGACCCCGGGGCCACCCGTCGCACGGGAACCCTGCTGGCCGAGGCGGGCGTCGCGATCATGACGAACGGCCCGGCGGGTCCGATGCCGCCGGTGCTGCTGCTGCGCGAGCTCGGCGTGACCGTCTTCTCGGGCACCGACAACGTGCGCGACGCGTGGTGGCCGTACGGCGACGGCGACATGCTCACCGTCGCGCGGACGGTCGCGTACCAGTCCGGCTTCCGCTCCGACGACGAGCTCGCGGTCGCCCTCGACCTCGTGACCGACGCCGCCGCACGAGCGCTCGGCGTCGACGGGTACGGCCTGGTCCCGGGCGCACCCGCCGACCTCGTCGTCGTCGACGCGACCTGCGCGGCCGAGGCGGTCGCCGCCCACGCGCCGCGCGTCGTCGTCCGCGCCGGCCGTCCGCCGGTCCCGGCGCGCGCGGCCCTCCCCACCTCCGTCCGCTCCCGGACGGACCCGTCGGCACCGACCCCTGCGGCGCCGACGCCCCACCCGGACGACAACGCCGTCGGCCTCGCCCACGCCCGGAACTGACCCGAGGAGCTGACCATGGCACGACCGCTACTCCGCACCCTCCGCACCGGCGCGACCCTGCTCGCGGGCGGCCTGCTGCTGTCCGCCTGCGCGGGCGCCGCGCAGGACGCCTCCCACGACTCGTCCGCGACGTCGGCGTCCCGTGAGCAGACCGTCGTCATCGGCACCGGGGCGACCCCGCAGAGCCTCGACCCGGTGATCGCCGACGAGGTCCAGACGGACTTCACCGTCTCCTCGATGTACGACAAGCTCGTCACCTACGACGGCGACGGCACCGTCGTCCCGCAGCTCGCCACCGAGTGGGAGCTCGGCGAGGGCGCCACGTCGCTCGACCTCACGCTGCGCGACGACGTGACGTTCCACAGCGGGAACCCGTTCACGGCCGCGGACGTCGTCTACACGCTGGACCGGGCCAAGCGGCTCGGCCTGGGCGTCGCGTCGTTCCTCAGCGACTACGCGTCCGCGGAGGCCGTCGACGACACGCACGTCTCGATCACCCTGACCGGCTCCAACGCGTCGTTCATCGGCGCGCTGAGCAAGGTGTACGTGGTCGACTCCGCCCTCGTCGCCGAGAACGCGGGCTCCGACGACGGCCAGCAGTGGCTGGCGACGCACGACGCAGGCTCCGGCGCCTACGCGCTCGGCACCTACACGGCCAACCAGACGACCGAGGTCGCGCGCTACGCCGACTACTGGGACTTCGACGACGCCCGCCCCGAGCAGGTCGTCTACCGGTACATCACCGAGAGCGGCACGCTGCGCGACGAGCTGACGTCCGGCGGGATCGACGTCGCGACGGGACTCGCGGCGACCGACGTGAAGACGCTCGAGGGGGCGGACGGCCTGCAGCTCGAGGCCCTGCCGAGCCTGCTGGAGCTGTTCGTCATGTTCAACACGCAGGGCGGGCTGACGGCCGACCCGCGGGTCCGGGAGGCGATCCAGCTCTCCTACGACTACGAGGGCCACATCTCCTCGATCCTGCAGGGCAAGGGCCAGGTCGCGTCCGGGCTGGCGGCGCCGTCCGTCGGGTGCCGCTACGACGCCGGCGCGACCGAGCAGGACGTCGCCCGCGCGAAGGAGCTCGTCGCGGAGGCCGGCGCGACCGGCAAGTCCCTCACGATGAGCTACCAGACGACCATCCCCGAGCACGCGAAGGCCGCCACGCTGCTGCAGTCGAACCTCGCGGACATCGGCATCACGCTCGAGCTCAAGCCCGTCACCTACCCCGAGTACGTGGCGAGCATCCAGTCCGCGGAGACGACGTCCGACCTCGGCCTGCTGTGGGACTTCCCGTACTACCCGGCGATCGGCCCGATGCTGCACCGGGTCTACTCGTCGGAGTTCATCGACCAGACGAACTACGCCCGGTACGCCAACCCTGCGGTCGACACGCTGCTCGCCGACGGCCTCGCGAACCCCGACCCGGACGCGGGGTGCCAGCAGTTCGTCGACGCGCAGAAGCTCATCGTCGACGACCACGTGGCCATGCCGATCTCCAACCCGCAGAACACGTTGGTCCTGCGGGACGGACTCGCCATGACGTACGACCCGACGAGCCAGCTGTTCGACGTCTCGACCCTCGTCCAGAAGTGACCGCCGCCGGGTGGGCGGGCCGCGACGGCCGCCCACCCGGCATCCAGCGGAAGGAGCGGTGATGCCCCGGTTCCTCGTCAAGCGGCTCGGGCTGGCAGTCCTCAGCGTCTGGGGGGTCGCGACGCTCGTGTTCCTCATGTCGCAGCTCATCCCCGGCGACGCCGCACGCATCGCCGCGGGCCGGACCGCGACGGCGGCGCAGGTCGAGCAGGCGCGCGAGCGGCTGGGGCTCGACCTGCCGGTGGCCGAGCAGTACGTGCACTACCTCGGCGGGCTGCTGCGCGGCGACCTCGGCTGGTCGGCGTCCACGAAGCAGCCCGTCGCGATCGACCTGCAGGTCGTGCTGCCCGTGACGCTGCAGCTCGTCGCCCTCACCATGGTCCTGACGGTGCTCGTCGCCGTGCCGCTCGGCGTCCTCGCCGCGCTGCGGCACGGCCGAGCCGCCGACGGCGCCACCCGGCTCGTCGCGATCCTCGGCGGAGGGATCCCCGTCTTCTGGCTCGCGCTGATGCTGCAGTGGGGGCTCGCGTCGCGGCTCGGGTGGGCGCCGATCTCCGGCGCGAACGGGTTCGGCCTCGCGCCGCCGGTGGTCACCGGGGCGACGGTCGTCGACTCGCTGCTCGCCGGGCGGCCGGACATGGCCGCCGACTCGCTGTGGCACCTGCTGCTGCCCGCGCTCGCGTTGAGCGCGCCGTTCATGGCGGTCGTGGTGCGCAACGTCCGTTCGACGATGCTCGGCGTCCTCGGCACCGACTACATCGCGTTCGCCGTCGCGAAGGGCGTGCCGCAGCACCGGCTCGTGCTGCGGCACGCGCTCCCGGCCGCGGCCGGCTCGACGCTGACGATCCTCGGCATGCAGCTCGGCTGGATGCTCGGCGCCGCGCTGCTCGTCGAGTCGGTGTTCGCGATGCCCGGCCTCGGCACCTACCTCCACCAGGCGATCGTCAACCAGGACACGTTCGCGGTGCTCGGCGGCGTCCTCGTGACCGGGACCGTGTTCGTCGTCGCCGGTCTGGTCGTCGACCTCCTGCAGATCGGCATCGACCCCCGCGTCCGCGCCTCGCACCAGATCGGAGCGGCATGACCTCCTTGCCCCAGCTCACGACGGACCCCGCCGCGCGGCCGTCGCCCCCACCGCCCGAACGCCCCGTCCCGCCGGGCCGGGCGGTCGCCGCCGCGACGCGGCCCGCCGCGATCGGCAGCGGTCTCGCCCGCGCCGCCCGGGCGCTCGCGGGTCCGCGGGCCGGTGCGCTCGACGCCGTGGCGTTCGTGCTGGTCGCCGTCCTCGTCGTCGCGGTCGTCGCCGGCCCGTGGCTCGCGCCGCACGACCCGTACCGCGCCGACCCGACCGCCGCGCTCCTGCCGCCGGGCGGGTCGTACCTGCTCGGCACGGACGACGCGGGGCGCGACATCCTGTCCCGGCTGCTCGTCGGCGCGCGGACCACGCTGCTCGCGGCGACCGGCGTGGTGGTGCTCAGCACGCTCGTCGGGGTGCTCGTCGCCGCGGTCGCCGCGGCCGGCCCGCGGTGGCTGGACGAGACGCTGCTGCGGGTCGTCGACGTGTTCCTCGCGTTCCCGTCCATCGTGCTGGCGCTCGGCATCGCCGCGGCGCTGGGCCCGTCGCTCACGTCGGTCGTCGTCGCGATGGTCGTCGCGATGTGGCCGGCCACGGCCCGCCTGGTCCGCAGCGTCATGCGCGAGACGATGTCGAGCCAGTACGTCGAGGCGGCGCGGCTGACCGGCATGTCGTCACCGCGGGTGGTCGCCCGGCACGTCCTGCCGAACTCGCTCGACTCGGTGTACGTGCAGCTCGGGCTCGACGTCTCCGGGGCGATCGTGCTCATCGCCGGGCTGGCGTTCCTCGGTGTCGGGGCCCCGCCGCCGAGCGCCGACTGGGGGTCGATGGTCGCGCAGGGCCGCGAGTACGTGACGACCGCGTGGTGGGTCGCGCTGTTCCCGGGGCTGGCGATCACGCTCGCGGCGGTCGCGTTCGGGCTGCTGGGCGACGCGCTGCGCGCCCGGCTCGACCCGACGGTGGTGGCCCCGTGAGCGCGTTGCTCGAGGTCCGCGAGCTCACGGTGCAGGTCCGCCGCCCAGGCGGTCCGGTGCTCGTCGAAGGCGTCTCCTTCGACATCGCGGCGGGTGAGCGGCTCGCGCTCGTGGGGGAGTCCGGGTCGGGCAAGTCGACGGTCGCGAAGGCGCTCGTGCAGCTCGACCCGACGGTCACGGTCCGCGGCTCGGTGCGCTGCGACGGCGTCGAGCTCGTCGGCGCGTCCGGCCGGGCCCTGCGGCGGGTGCGCGGCTCCCAGGTCTCGATGATCTTCCAGGACCCGATGACGGCACTGAACCCGGTCCGGCGGATCGTCGACCAGGTCGCCGAGCCGCTGCTGATCCGGGGCGTGCCCCGGCGGGAGGCGCACGCGCGGGCCGTCGAGATGCTCGACCGGCTCGGCGTGCCGCGAGCCGCCGAGCGGGCGCGGGCGTTCCCGTCGGAGTTCTCGGGCGGGATGCGGCAGCGCGTCGTCATGGCGACCGCGCTCGTGGGGGGACCCAGGCTGCTGGTGGCGGACGAGCCGACGACGGCGCTCGACGTGCGGGTGCAGGAGCAGGTCCTCGACCTCATCGAGGAGCAGTCGCGCGAGCTCGACCTCGCGGTCCTGTTCATCACGCACGACCTGGGGACCGTGGCCGGCCTGGCCGACCGCGTGGCCGTGATGCGGTCGGGCCGGGTCGTGGAGGAGCGACCGGTCGACGACCTGTTCGCGGCGCCCGACCACCCGTACACCCGGGGGCTGCTCGCCTCCGTGCCGCGGATCGACGCGGACCCCGACCGGCGGCTCGTCACGGTCGCCGACCATCTCGCGCTGGAGGAGGCCGGACATGCCTGACGCGATCTCGCGCCCGCTGCTGCAGGTGCACGAGCTCACCAAGACGTTCGGCTCGGGCCGCCGCCGGCACACCGCGGTCGACAAGGTGTCGTTCGACCTCGCCGAGGGCGAGGTGCTGGGGCTGGTCGGCGAGTCCGGGTCGGGCAAGTCGACGACCGTCCGGTGCCTCATGGGCCTGGAGGTCCCCGACGGCGGCGACCTCGACTACGACCGCATCGACATCAAGCGCCCGACCCGGGCCGAGCGGACGCGGTTCCTGCGCGAGGTGCAGCTCGTGTTCCAGGACCCGTACTCGAGCCTCGACCCGCGGATGACGGTGCGGCAGCTCGTCGCGGAGCCGCTGGCCGTGACGCGCGCGTGCCCGTCGCGGGAGCGGCTCGACCGGGTCGTCGAGACGCTCGAGCTCGTGGGGCTCGACGCGTCGCACCTGGACCGGTACCCGCGCGCGTTCTCCGGCGGCCAGCGCCAGCGCATCGCGATTGCGCGGGCGCTCGTCGTGCGGCCTCGCGTCCTGGTGTGCGACGAGCCGGTGTCGGCGCTCGACGTGTCGGTGCAGGCGCAGGTGCTCAACCTCATCAAGGACATGCAGCGCGCGCTGGGCCTGTCGGTGCTGTTCATCGCGCACGACCTGGCCGTCGTGCGGTACCTGTGCGACCGGCTCGTGGTCCTCAAGGACGGGCGCGTCGTCGAGCAGGGGACGCGCGAGCAGGTCTACGGCGACCCGCAGCACGAGTACACGCGTGCCCTGCTGGCGGCGGTGCCGCGGCTGGACCCGGCGGAGGAGCGCGCGCGGCGTGACGAGAGGCGGGGGACCGCCGCGCTCGCGGTGTAGCCCAGGACACGAGAGAGGGGCCCGGCCGACCGGCCGGGCCCCTCTCTCGTGCGGCTCAGGCCTGCGCGCCGACCCGGTCGAGGTAGGCGTTGACGTCGGCGAGCGGGACGACGTCGCCGATCTTGGTGGAGATGTCGAACAGGGTCCACTGGTGGGCGCCGGGGAGGTGGTCGGCGACGGCCTCCGGCACGACGATCGTCCGGAAGCCGTTCGCGAGGGAGTCGGCGGCGGTCGCTCGCACGCACCCGGAGGTCACGACGCCGGTGAGGATCACGGTGTCGACGCCCGCGTTGTGCAGGACGGTCGCGAGGTACGTGTGGGCGAACGCGCTCGACTGCGTCTTGGTGATGACGTGCTCGCCCTCCTGCACGACGAGCGACGGGTGCAGCTCGGTGGCGACGCTGCCGACCGCGAGGTTGTCGCTGCCGGGGAACTTGCGGGCCATGCCGGTCGCGGAGACGAGGCCGCCGGCGGTCGACTGGTACGCCTGCGTGGTGAACACGACGGGGACGCCGGCGGCGCGGGCGTGGGTGAGCAGGTCGTCGACGGCGGCGAGCGCGCGGTCGGCGCCGGGGCAGTAGGCGGCGTAGCCGGGCTCGGTCCAGAACCGGGCGAGGTCGATGACGACGATCGCGGGGCGGCTGCCCAGGCCGACCTCGGCCCACTTCCTGCCGGTCGCGTCCCGCCAGCGGCCGAGCATCTCGACGAGCTCGGCCATGGTGGTCTCGATCTGCTCGGCGAGCGCCGACGCGGCGGCCTCGTCGACGGCGGTGGAAGCGGGGGCGGTCTCGGTCACGGCGGTCATGCGTTCTCCTTGGACAGCGCGTCGTCGTTGCTTGGTATACCAACCATGCCACGGCGCTCGTCGCAGGCCAGGGGCTTGAGGCGATCCTTAACGTGAAAGTAACAGGGAAGGTCTCCTCAGGAAACGGTCCGGTTGGCATTCTGCATACCAACAACCGAGACCGGAGGATCCGATGGCCTACCCGATCGTCGACGTGCAGCTCCCCGCCGCGGACGAGTTCCCGACGCTCACCCTCGCCGAGCGCGACCGGCGCTACGCCGCCCTGCGCGCCTGGATGTCGCAGGACGGCCTCGACGCCCTCGTCGTGTTCGGCTCGAGCCGCGACGGCTACGACCGCTACCTCACCAACGAGCAGCTCGGCACCGTCGCCGTCCTGACGCGCGACACCTCGGTCGTCATCGGCCGCTACCCGCTCGCGCGCCTCGACCCGTCCGGCGCCGCGTACGAGCGCTGGGTCGACGACGTGCGCCCCGGGTTCGTGCCGCAGGTGCTGCGCGGCGTCCTCGACGAGCACGGCCTCACCACCGGCTCGACGGTCGGCGTCGTCGGCCTCACCGGCCTCGGGTTCGGCGCCGACCACGGCTGGATCCCGTACACCACGTGGCACGAGGTCCTCACGCTGCTGCCGGGCGTCACGTTCGTCGACGCCGGGGCGACGTTCGAGCGGATGGCGCTCGTCAAGAGCCCCGAGGAGCGGCAGATGGTCCGCAAGGCCGCCGCGATCGGCGAGGCCGCGTGCGAGGCGTTCGTCGCGGCGGCCCGCGTCGGCGCCCGCGAGACCGAGGTCGCCGCTGCCACGCTCGCCGCGACCGTCGCCGGCGGCGGCTGGTGGTACGAGCCGATCATCTGCTTCCGCGCGGGCCGGGACCGCTTCTCCTGGGGCCGGCCCGAGTGGATCGGCATGGGCGGCGGCGGCCAGGTGCTGCAGGCCGGTGACTCCGTCGCCGCGGAGCTGTTCAACTTCTACGGCGGCTTCGAGACGCAGCAGCAGATCGAGGCCCACCTCGGTGAGCCGGACCCGCTGGTCCGCCGCCTCGAGGCGACCTGCCACGAGTCGTACTACGCCGGGCTCGACGTGCTCGCCCGACCCGGCGCCACGTTCGACGAGCTGTGCGACGCCATGATGCAGCCGATGCTGCGCGACGGGTTCTGGAACACCGGCCCGCAGGTGCACGGCGTCGGCCCGTGCTGGCCCAACTCCGCCACCCACGTCAACACGGCGTCCGACCCGATGTTCGAGGGCCTCGTCCTGCCGCCCGTCAAGCCGCAGGACGGCGACATCGAGCTCGCGCCCGGCATGGCCTTCGCCTTCGAGCCCAACGCCATCCACCAGTACCGGCGTATCTGCATCGGCGGCACCGTGATGCTCACCGAGGACGGCATCGAGGAGCTCAACCAGCTCGCCAAGACGGTCCAGGTGGTGCAGCCGTGACGGCCGTCGGGACCGACGTCAAGCTCACCGGCGGCACGTCGCTGTGGGGCGGCCCGCTCGACGCGCTCGACGCGGTCGCCGCCGCGGGGCTCGACGGCGTGCTGTTCCGGACGCTCGACGAGATCAGCCCGACCCTCGACCCCGGCCTGCTCGCCGAGGTCGCCGCGCACGCCCGCCACCTGGGGCTCTACGTCGAGATGGGCGTCGGCAAGGTCAACCCGTACATGACGGCCGAGCTGCCGCGCGTCCGCGACATCGGCGAGGGCTCGTACCTGCTCGGCATGGAGCGCATGGTGACGGCGTGCGCCGAGCACGGCTGGACCGAGACGTGGACGGCGCTCGGCGGGTTCAAGATGCAGTACACCGGCCTGCACATCACCGACCGCTTCCGCGCCGACGCCCCTTGGCCTGACCAGCTCGCCGCGACCGCCGCCTTCCTGCACCGCCTCGCACCCGTGCTGCGGGACACCGGCGTGCACCTCGACATCGAGACGCACGAGGAGGTCACGAGCTTCGAGCTGGTGCGCCTCGTCGAGGAGGTCGGGCCCGACGTGCTCGGCATCTGCCTCGACCCCGCGAACCTCGCCGTGCGCGGCGAGGTGCCCGACGAGGGGATCGCCCGCGTCGCCCCGTACGTACGGACCACGCAGCTGCGCGACGCGGCGCTGGTCCCGGTGGACGGCGGCATCGCCCGGTTCCTCGCGCCGTGCGGCGAGGGGGTCGTCGACTGGGACGCCGCGCTGCGGGCCGTCCTCGCCGCGCGCCCCGAGCTGAACCTCACGATCGAGGGCATCGGGCCGGTGCGTGCCGAGATGCCGGTCCTCGACACCGACCCGCAGTGGCGGGCCGGCCACCCCGACCTCACGGACGCCGAGCTCGACCGGCTGCGCGCGCTCGCGCACGACTACGCCGCACGCGCCGCGGCCGGTGCCGCCGAGCCGCTCGAGTCGCTGAGGGCCCGCCGGGACGCCCGGCCCGCGCACGACGACTTCGTCGCCCGCAGCGCCGCGCACCTGCGCTCGACCCTGGCGGGCCTCGCCCCGGCCGCCGCCCACGCCTGAGCCTCGGAACGACAGGAGCCACCGATGAGCACCACGACCACGACGACCGTCGCCGACGGGCTGCGCGCACACCTGCCCTGCGACGTGCTCGGCCCGGACGACGTCGCCTACGACCAGGCGCGGCGCGTGTGGAACGCCGACATCGACCGGCTGCCGTCCGCGATCGTCCTGTGCACCTCCGCGCAGGACGTGTCCGCAGCGCTGACCTGGTGCGTCGAGCGGTCGCTGCCCGTGACCGTCCGCTCCGGCGGTCACAACCTCGCCGGTACGTCCGTCGCGGACGGCGCCGTGCTGCTCGACACCGCCGGGATCGACCACGTCCGCTTCGACACCGACGCCCGCACGGTCACCGTCGGCGCGGGCTGCCGGTGGGGCGACGTCGACCGGCCCGCGGCCGAGCTCGACGTCGCCGTGCCCGCCGGGGTCGTGTCCCACACCGGCGTCGCCGGGCTGACCCTGGGCGGCGGGTTCGGGTACCTCGCACGGCAGTTCGGGGCGACCGTCGACCACGTCCTGGAGATCGAGGTCGTGGTCGCCGACGGCCGCGTCCTGCGCACGAGCGCCACGTCCCACCCCGACCTGTTCTGGGCACTCAAGGGCGCGGGCCACAACTTCGGCGTCGCGACCGAGTTCGTCTTCCGCTACGTCGACCTGCCCGGCCTCGCGACCGTCCGGCAGTGCCTGTACGGCGCGGACGACCGCCGCGCCCTCATCGAGCGGTTCGCGACCTGGGGCCTGGACGCGCCGAAGAACGTCGGCACGTACGTGCGCCTGCTCCGCGCACCCGAGTACTGGTCGCAGGTGCCCGCCGCGCACCGCGGGCAGCCCGTCCTGTCCGTCGCGACCGTCACCTACGGGGACCCCGCCGACGAGCCCGCGCTCACCGCCGGCATGTTCGCCGACGTCGAGCCGATCTGGTCGACGGTCCGCACCATCCCGCACGTCACGCTGCAGCACGCGACGGACGACGAGTTCCGGTACGGCGTCGCGCACTACTGGAAGCACACGTTCCTGCGCGAGATCACGCCCGAGGCCGTCGACGTGATGATCGAGCACGCCGACGCCTACCCGGGCCGCGCCCTCAACTCGAGCGCGTTCATCGCCCACCAGCTCATGTGCCCGATCGAGATGATCGCCGGCAGCCGCACCCCGCGCGACGACACGCACGACTCGACCGCGGGCGTCGGCGCCCCGTTCAGCGCCAACATCGGCGCGGACTGGGAGTACCCGGGGGAGAAGGCCCCGCTCGTCGAGTGGGCGAAGACGTTCGACGAGGCGCTGCGGCCCTACCAGGGCGGCACGTACGTCAACTTCGCGTCGGAGGACGGCGACGACGCGGTCGCGCGGGCCGTCTACGGGCGCAAGTACGACCGGCTCGTCGAGGTGAAGCGCGTGTACGACCCGGCGAACGTGTTCGCGCGCGGGCTCGTCGACCTGAGCGCCGGCTCGAACCCGACGGAGGCCTGATGCGCGTCGGCACCGACTCCAGCAAGTTCCCCGGCGCCGCCGAGCACGGCGCGGCGTGGACGTTCGAGCGGGCCGCCGCGCTCGGGCTCGACGGGGTGTTCCTGCGCTCGCCGTGGGAGCTGTCCGCGACGCTCGACACCGGTGAGATGCGGGAGGCCATGCAGGTCGCGGACGCGCACGACCTGTACGTGCAGGTCGGGATCGGGAAGGTGAACCCCTTCACCGCGCCCGAGCTCCCGCAGGTCCGTGACGTCGGCGACGGCGACTACCTGCGCGGCCTCACCCGGCTGGTCGAGACCGTGACGGCGCTCGGCGTGCACGACCTGTGGGCCGCCACCTGCAACTACCAGTTCCGCTACCGCTCGATCCTCGCGTGCGACCGGTTCCGGACCGACGTGACGTGGACCGGCCAGCTCGCCGCGACCGCACGCGTGCTGGACCTGCTCGCGCCCGTCCTGCGCGCCCACGACGCGCACCTCGACCTGGAGACCCACGAGGAGATCACCTCGCGCGAGGTCGTCGCCCTCGTCGAGCGCGCCGGCCCCGACGCCTACGGCATCACGTTCGACACGGCCAACGTCGTGGTCCGCGGTGAGGACCCCGTCGCCGCCGCACGCCGCGTCGCCCCGTACGTGCGCGCCACGCACGCCCGCGACGTCGCCCTCCACCGCACCGCCGACGGCATCGGCCGCTTCCTGCTGCCCGTCGGCGACGGTGTGCTCGACTGGCCGACGATCGTGCGCGTCCTGCTCGACGCCAACCCCGACCTGCCGGTGTCCATCGAGGGCGTCGTGCGCAGCCGTGCCGAGATGCCGCTGTGGGTCGACGACCCCCGATGGGCGGCCGCCGACCCCGGCATGGACCCCGACGAGGTCGACGTCCTGCGCCGGCTCACCGGCACCTACGAGGAGCGGGCGCTCGCGGGCACCGCGCCGACGCTCGACGAGCTGCGCGCCCCCGTCGACGACGCGGCCGCCCTCGACTTCGTCGTGCGCAGCGCCGCCGCGCTGCGGGCGTACGCGCCGGCGACCGTGGGCACGATGGGCACGGTGGACGCGTGATCCTCGCCCGTGCGCGCCGGCTGCGCGACGCGCACCTCGTCGACGTGCACGTCCACGGAGGGAGGGTCGCCGCCGTGGTGCCGTCCGGCACGCCCGCGCCGGTGCCGGCCGACGCACGGGCCGACGCGCGCGCCGACGCGCGGGCCGACGTGCCCGACGACGAGGTGCTCGACCTCGGCGGCCGCGTCCTCCTGCCCGGGCTCGTCGAGTCCCACCTGCACCTCGACAAGGCGTGGCTCGGCGGGCCGCCCGGCGGCGCGAACCTCGCCGACGCGATCGCCTGGACGGCCGCCCGCAAGGCGACGTTCACGGTGGACGACGTCGCGGCGCGCGCCGAGCACGTGGCCCGCCTCGGGCTCGCCCTCGGCTCCACCACGGTGCGTGCCCACACGGAGGTCGACCCGGGCGTCGGGCTCGTCGGCGTGGAGGGCGTGCTCACCGCCGCCGCACGGCTCGCCGGGCAGGTGCGCGTGCAGGTCGCCGTCTTCCCGCAGGAGGGTCTCGACGCGAGGCCCGGCACGCTCGACCTGGTCCGCGCCGCCCTGCGGCTGCCCGGGACGACCGTCGGCGGCTGCCCGTACGTCGAGGCGACCCGTGCCGACGCCGAACGGCACGTCACGACCGTCCTCGACCTCGCCGAGGAGCACGGCGTCCCCGCCGACCTGCACCTCGATCTCGCCGACGACGCGGACGACGACCGCTTCACGCTCGCCGAGCACGTCGCCGCCGCCGTCGAGGCGCGCGGCCTGCACGGGCGCGTCGCGGTCGGTCACGTCACGACCCTCGCCGCGCTGCCCCGCGACCGCCGCGCACGTGTGCTCGACCGGCTCGCCGCCGCCGGCGTGACGGTCACCGTGCTGCCCGCGACCGACCTGCACCTGTCCGGCAGGCGTGACGAGGTCAACGTCCGCCGCGGTGTCGCGCCCCTGCGCGACCTCTGGGCCGCCGGCGTCCCCGTCGCGGTGTCGTCGAACAACGTCCGCAACGCGTTCACGCCCACCGGACGGGCCGACCTGCTCGACATCGCGCTGCTCGCCGCGCGCGTCGGGCACGTGTCCGAGCAGCACGAGCTCGACCTGCTCGTCGACGCCGTGACGACCGTCGGTGCCCGGCTCGTCGACCCCGGGGCCGTCGTCGGCGTCGAGCCCGGTGCGGCCGCGAACCTCACCGTGCTCGACACCACCGACCCGGGCGCCCTGCTGCTCGACCAGCCCAGCCGGCACCTGGTGCTGCGCGACGGCGCGGTCGTCGCCGGGACCGGAGCCGCGGGACCCGCGCGGACCACCACTGCGCTCGCGGCGGTCACGTGACCGTCGTCCTGCACCCGGGCGAGGGCCCGGTCCGCGCGGCCGTCTACCTGCCGGCCACGCCGCAGACGGTCCGCTGGGGCCGGCTGCCGTGCGCCGCCGACGCCGCCGTCCTCGAGGTCTCTCCCGGCACCGAGGTCACGGTCGACACCGTGAGCCACGAGGGCCTCCTGCCGGACCAGGGCGGCGACCCGGTCCGCTTCTTCGGCGCGCACGGCGTCCCGCCCGAGCACGTCCTGCGTGACGCCGTCGAGCTCGCCGCCACCCTGCGGCACGACCCCGCCGACGGCCCGCACCTGGTCACCGGCCCGATCCGCGTGACCGGAGCCCAGCCCGGGGACGTGCTGTCGGTGACCGTCGTCGAGGCCCTCCCGCGCGTTCCGTACGGCGTCGTGTCGAACCGGCACGGGCGCGGCGCCCTCCCGGGAGAGCTGCCCCGGACACCCGCCACGGTGAGCGTGTTCACGCCCGTGCACGACGGCGTCGGCAGCCTGCCGCTCGTCGACGGCGGGCCACGCGTCGTCCGGTTCCCCGCCGCACCGTTCCCCGGCATCGTCGGCGTCGCGACCCGTGGGCCGGTCCCGTCCCACTCGGTGCCGCCCGGCCCGCACGGCGGGAACGTCGACGTCGCGCTCCTGCGCCCGGGCGCCACGATCCACCTGCCCGTCCAGGTGCCCGGCGCGCTCGTCTACGTCGGCGACCCGCACCTCGCGCAGGGCGACGGGGAGGTCGCCCTCACCGCGCTGGAGGCCTCGCTCCGCCTGACGCTGCGTCTCGACGTGATCGCGGCCGCCGACGCCGCGGCACGGTTCGGGCGCCTGACCGCGCCGCTCGTCGAGACCCCCGACCTCCTCGTGCCCCTGGGGCTCGACCCCGACCTGGGCGAGGCGATGCGCGCCTGCGTCCGGAACGCCCTCACGCTGCTCCAGGTCCGGTTCGGGATGGCCGAGCACCTCGCCTACGCCTACCTGTCCGCCGCGGCGGACTTCGCCGTCACGCAGGTCGTCGACCAGGTCGTCGGGGTGCACGCGCGCATCCGCCGCGCCGACTTCCCGGCGCCATGACCGGTGCGACCTCGCGCGGCGCGTCGACCGACCCTGCCGTCTGGCGGGTGCGGGGCCACCCGCTCGTCGCCGCCGCGCAGGACGGGCCGCTCGCGGGCCTGCGAATCGCGGTGAAGGACGTCGTCGCGGTCCGTGGGCACGCGATCGGCGCGGGCAACCCGACCTGGCTGCGCGAGGCCCCCGTCGAGGCCGCGCACGCGGCCGCCCTCGCCGACCTGCTCGCCGCGGGAGCGAGCGTCGAGGGCATCGCGCGCACCGACGAGCTCGCGTACGCGCTCGCGGGCGAGAACGCGCACCACGGCACGCCGCCGAACCCGGCCGTGCCGGGCGCGCTGCCCGGCGGGTCGACGAGCGGACCGGCCGCGGCCGTCGCGCTCGGGCAGGCCGACGTGGCGCTGGGCACCGACACCGCCGGCTCGATCCGCGTCCCCGCGTCCTACCAGGGCCTCTGGGGGCTGCGGACGACGCACGGCCTCGTCTCCCGCGACGGGGTCCTGCCCCTCGCGCCGTCGTTCGACACGGTCGGCTGGCTGACGCGCGACGCCGCGACGCTCGGCCGGGTCGTCGGGGCGTGCCTGCCGTACCTGCCCGCCGACGGTCTCGGCGGCCTCCCGCTGCGAGTGCCCGTCGAGGTGCTCGACGTCCTCGACGGGCCGACGCGCACCGCGTTCGAGCATCTCGTCGCGACCCTCGGCGCCGGGTCCGTGCAGGTCGGGGAGCTCGGTGCGCACGCCGACGCGTTCCGGACGGTCCAGGGCGCGGAGGCCTGGCGCGCGCACGGCCGCTGGGTCGACGCGCACCCCGGGGCGCTCGGACCCGCGGTCGCCGCACGGATGGCGACCGCCGCCGGAGTCGCCCCGGACGACGAGGCGAAGGCGCGGGCGCACGCGGCCGCGCTGCGGGAGCTCGTCCGCGGGCTGGGCGGGGTGCTCGTCGTCCCCGCCGCCCCCGGTCCGGCACCACGCCGGGGCCTCGACGCGGCCGCCGCGGAGCAGGTCCGCTCCCGGACCCTGCGGCTGACCGCCCTCGCCGGGCTCGCCGGCCTGCCCGCCGTGTGCGTGCCCGCCCTGCGGGTGCCTGACGCGCGCATCGCGGGCGGGGACGGCTCGGCGCCCGTCGGCTTCTGCCTCGTCGGGCCGGCGGGCTCGGACCGCGCCCTCGTCGACCTCGCCCGCAACCTGCTCGACGGCCTGGTGGCCGGCACGCCCGGGGGCTGAGCGGGGCGTCTGCCGTCAGCGGATCTGCGCCCGGCAGACCGGAGGGTCCGGCGGGGGTCGCCGGTGGCAGCGTCGAGCCGTCAGCACGAGGACCCCGACGGAGGCCACCATGATCACCGCCCGCACCGCGGCACCACCCAGCACCCGGCCGTTCGACGACGACCTGTCGACCCGGCTGCTGCACCAGCGCATCGTCGTGCTCGGGCAGGAGGTCGACGACGCGCTGGCCAACCGGGTGTGCGCGCAGCTCCTGCTGCTGTCCGCCGAGGACCCGCGCCGCGACATCGCCCTCTACATCAACTCGCCGGGCGGGTCGGTGAGCGCGGCGCTCGCGATGTACGACACGATGCGGCTGATCCCGAACGACGTCGCGACGCTCGCGATGGGGCTCGCCGCGTCGGCCGCGCAGTTCCTGCTCAGCGGCGGGACGCCCGGGAAGCGGTTCGCGCTGCGGCACGCGCGGGTGCTCATGCACCAGCCGTCGGGCGGCATCGGCGGGACCGCGGTCGACATCGCGATCCAGGCGCAGAACATGGCGCACGTGAAGCGCACGATGCAGGGCCTGATCGCCGAGCACACCGGGCAGAGCGTCGAGACGATCGAGCGGGACTCGGACCGGGACCGCTGGTTCACGGCCGACGAGGCGAAGGAGTACGGGTTCGTGGACCGGGTCGTCGAGCATCTCGACGACGTGCGGCCCGACGCGACGCGACGGGCGGGCCTGTGATGGGCGCCCCGACGATGGCCGGCCAGTACTCGATCCCGTACGTCGTGGAGCAGCGGCCGACGGGGGAGCGGGCGTCCGACGTGTTCTCCCGGCTGCTGTCCGACCGGATCGTGTTCCTCGGCACCGAGATCGACGACGGCGTCGCGAACGTGGTCATCGCGCAGCTGCTGCACCTGCAGTCGGAGAGCGCCGACCTGCCCATCCACGTGTACATCAACTCGCCGGGCGGCTCGATCACGGCGCTGCTCGCCATCTACGACACCATGCAGTACGTGAAGCCGGACGTCGCGACGTTCTGCCTCGGGCAGGCCGCCTCGGCGGCGGCGGTGCTGCTCGCCGCGGGCACGCCGGGCAGCCGACACGTGCTCGAGCACGCGCGGGTGCTGCTGCACCAGCCGTCGGGGGGTGCCGAGGGGACGGCCGCCGACCTGGAGATCCAGGCGTCGGAGATCCTGCGGCTGCGGGCCCAGGTCGAGGAGGTGCTGTCGCGGCACACGGGGCAGCCCGTCGAGAAGCTGCGGGCGGACACCGGGCGCGACCTGATCCTCTCGGCGCAGCAGGCCGTCGACTACGGCCTCGCCGACCGGGTCGTGACGACGCTCAAGGGGCTGCCGGCGCCGGCGTGAGGGCCCGGCCGGTCAGGCGGCGAGCAGCAGGACCTGGCCGGCGGCCTCCGCCGACGGGTCGCGGCCCGCGGCGTGGTCCCGGGTCGACGAGAGCACCACGAGCTCGTCGCGGGCCCGTGCGGTGAGGTCGACGACCACCCGGCCCTCGGCCTGCGCGAGCTCGGCGTGGGCGGCGCCGACGAGGTCGACGAGCCGCATCCCGAGCGCCCGGCACACGGCCACGAGCACCTCCGAGGACGCCTCCTTGCGACCGCGCTCCACCTCGGAGAGGTACGCGACCGAGACGAGGGCGGACTCCGCGACGTCCCGCAGCGTCCTGCCCTGCTCCTCGCGACGGCGGCGCAGGATCCCGCCGACGAGCCGCCGCATGAGCGGCTCCACCGCCGGCACCGGGCGGCGCGGGGTGCGGATGAGCTGCGTCATGGTCGCCTCCGGTCTGCGTTGCACCTGCCCGTCACGCTAACGCGAGGGCGCGGCCGTCCGGCCTCGTCGGCCTTCTGCCGTCAGCGGACAGCCGCCGGCCAGCCGACGGCGGGCAACCGCCGGCGGACGCCGCGCGGTTCGCTCAGTCGAGAATGCCGTCGCCCCACGGACCGAACCACCACGTGGCGTCGTCGGTGTGGATCCTCGGCCCGCTGAACCCGCCGCCGCCGCTCGTCATCTCGAGCCACGTCCCGTCGGCCGGGCCGGAGACGGCGACCCTGACCTCGATGATGCCGTCGTGGGCGATCTCGGCGACCGGCGTGATCGTCACGGCCGGGTCGTCGGCCGTGAGCTCGCGGACATCGTCGTCGGTGTCCCAGCCGGACTCCCAGGGGTGGATGCAGACGAGCAGGCGGGCGCTCTCGCCGAAGGGGTGCCGCGCGTCCTCGTCGTAGTGGAAGCCCGCGCCAAGGCCGGGGTCGCCCTCGACGGAGATGTGGTTGCAGTCCTCGAGCACGGTCGGCATGGCGGTGGCGGCGACGCCGACGTGCGGCGGATCGGCGGGGCTGCACGCCGACAGGAGGGTCAGGCAGAGGGCGCCCGCGAGCGGGACCGCGCGGTTCATCGCGACACCGTCCCACCGACGGCGACCGACCGGTGCCGGGAGCGGCGTGGGGGCGCGCGACCGCGGCGAGGGTTCACCCGGACGGTGGGCAGCGGCTCCGCGCCGCCGGACGTCAGGAGGCCTGCGCCGGCCCCCCCGCACCCACGGGCGACCCGTCGGTGGGTGCGCCGTCGTCGCTCGTCTGGAAGGTCCCCGAGAACTGCACGGGCGACCCGGGCGCGACGGTGAAGGGTTCCCCGTGGTGCGACGCGGAGACCGGCCCGCCGCTGAGGACGGTGTACGTGACCCGCGTCGGCTCGATGTCGACCTGGAGCTCGGAGCCGCGGATCCGCAGCGGGAACCGCAGCCGGCGGCTGCGCCTCGGGAGCATGGGCGAGAACCGGGTGCCGCGCCAGTGGTACCCGGCGAACCCCTGCACGAGCGCCATCCACGTGCCGCCCGCGGACGCGACGTGCACGCCGTCGCGCAGGTTCCCGGCGGTGTCGGCGATGTCCACGGCGACCGCGTCCACGAGGTACTCCTCGGCGGTCCGGTACTTGCCGACGGCGACGGCGGCGATGGCCTGGATGCACTCCGAGAGCGACGAGTCGCCCGTGGTGATCGGGTCGTAGTAGTCGAAGATCCGGCGCCGCTCCTCGGGGGTGAACCGGTCGGGCAGCAGCACGGTCGCGAGCACGACGTCGGCCTGCTTGATGACCTGGTGCCGGTAGATGACGAGCGGGTGGAAGTGCAGGAGGAGCGGGTACTTGTCCTCGGGAGTGCCGGCGAAGTCCCACCGGGGCAGCTCGAGGAAGTTCTCGTCCTGCAGGTGCACGCCGGCCTTCTCGTCGTAGGGCACGAAGATCCGCTCGGCCGCGCGACGCCACCGCGCCTCCTCGTCGTCCCGGAGCCCGACCCGTTCCACGAGGCGCGCGAGGTCCGCGGGCGACTCCGCCCGCATCCGCGCCACGGCGTCGGCGGCCGCCTGCATGTTCTCCGCCGCCATGAGGTTCGTGTAGAGGTTGTTGTCGACGACCGTCGAGTACTCGTCGGGGCCGGTGACCTTGTGGATCACGAACTGCCCGTCGAGCCGCTCGGAGAAGAACCCGAGGTCCACCCACATGCGCGCCGTCTCGACGAGCAGCTCGGCGCCGTGCTCGAACAGCAGCTCCGTGTCGCCGGTGACCTCCACGTACTGCACCAGCGCGTACGCGATGTCGGCGTTGATGTGGTACTGCGCGGTGCCCGCCTCGAAGTACGCGGACGCCTCCTCGCCGTTGATGGTGCGCCACGGGAACAGCGCCCCCGAGCAGCCCACCTCGACGGCCCGACGGCGCGCGTCGGGGAGCATCCGCACGCGGTGCATGAGCAGGCTGCGGGCCACGTCGGGAGACGTGTGGATGAGGAACGGCAGCAGGTACGCCTCGGTGTCCCAGAAGTAGTGACCCTCGTAGCCGGTCCCGGTCAGGCCCTTCGACGGCACCCCGTGGCCCTCGCTGCGCCACGACGCCTGCAGCAGCGCGAACTGGCTGACGTGCAGCGCCTGCTGCCCGGCGCTGGCCCCCTCCAGCTCGAGCTCGCTGCGGTCCCAGAACTCGGCGACCTCACGCTCGTGCTCCGCGACGACGACGTCGCGGCCCGACGCGCGCGCCTGGTGCAGGGTGAGGCCGGCACGGTCGGCGAGCTCCGCGCAGTCCTCCGTCCCGTAGTGGTAGGCCAGCCACTTCGTCAGCCCGACGGTCACGCCGACCTGGGCGTCCACCTCGACGACGACGTGGGCGCGGGCCGCGTCGAGCGACGTGCGCACGTGCGTGACGGACGGCGCGTCGACCACGTGGTCCATGCCCGCCGCGACCGCCAGCCCGCTGCTCTGCGCCCGGTAGGTCCGCACCACGCGCATGCCGTCGACCTGCTCCACGTCGGGCTGGAGAGAGCCGTGGGTGCGGCTCTGCCGGGGGTCGAGCGTGGCGGTCTCGGGCGGCGCGGGCACCGGGGTCACGAGCTCGGAGGCGAGGAGCAGGCGGCCCGGGGCGTCGAGCGCCGTGATCTCGTAGCGGAGGCAGGCCAGGTGCCGGCGCGCGAGCGAGACGATCCGCTCGGTGCGCACCCGGAACCGCCGGCCGTCGCGCAGGTGGTAGACGACGGTCCTGGTCAGCGCCCCGCGGCGCATGTCGAGCGCTCGTTCGAAGTCGTCGACCTCGGTGGTCTCGCAGGTGATCGGGTCGTCGTCGACGAGGAGCCGGATCGCGGTGCCGTCAGGCACGGGGAGGATCGTCTGACCCGTCGTCGCGAAGCCGAAGGCCGTCTCCGGGTACACGATCGGCCACGTCTCGTGGAACCCGTTGAGCAGCGTGCCCGGCGCGAACGACGGCGTGCCCTCCTCGAACGAGCCGCGGATGCCGAGGTAGCCGTTGGACAGCGCGAACAGCGTCTCCGTCTGCTCGACGAACGCCGGGTTGTACGACCGCTCGACGACCCGCCACGGGTCCGCCGGGTAGTCGCCGGTCGCGGCGATGATCCGCCGGGCCGCCGCCAGCAGGTGGTGGCTGCGCGGACCTGAGCGGTGCACCGCGTCGTCGGGGGAGGCCAGCAGCTCGCCGAGGTCGTCGACCACCAGGTCGGCCCCGTTGTCCCGCAGCGCCTGGGTGTGGTGGTCCCGGTTGACGCCGATGACCAGCCCGAAGCCGCCGGCCCGACCCGCGGCGACCCCCGCGAGCGCGTCCTCCACCACGACCGCCCGCTCCGGCGTCGCCCCGACGCGCCGGGCCCCCTCCAGGAAGCCGTCCGGCGCCGGCTTGCCGGGCAGGCCCAGCTCGAGCGCGGTGTCGCCGTCGACGCGGGCGTCGAACAGGTTCGCGATCCCCGCCGCGTCGAGGACCGCCGCGCAGTTGCGGCTGCTCGAGACGACGGCCGTCCGCAGCCCTGCCTCCCGCAGCTCGCGCACCCACGCGACCGACCCGGGGAACGCCTCGACGCCGTTCCGGGCGATCTCGTCCTCGACGAGCACCTGCTTGCGGTTGCCGAGCCCCCACTCGGACAGCTCCTCGGGCGGGGCGTCCGGGGTGCCCGGCGGCAGCGTGATGCCGCGGGACGCCAGGAAGTCGCGCACCCCGATCTCGCGGGGCTTGCCGTCGACCGCCGACGCGTAGTCGGACCGTTCGTCGAACGGCGCGAGCGAGGTCCCGTGCTCCGCGTCCCACTCGGCGAGGAACTCGTCGAACATGCGCTTCCACGCCGCGGCGTGCACCGTGCGGGTCGTGGTCAGGACGCCGTCGAGGTCGAACAGGACGGCGTCGAAGTCGCGCAGCGTGACGGGCGAGGGCATGACGATCCTCCCGCAGCCGACGCCCGCCACCGCCTCGCTGGTCGTTCAGCCAGGTCGGGGCGCCGCACCCCTGATCGTGGAGACTCCCGCACCGTCCGGCAACACGAACGGTGCGGGAGCCACGGGCGTCGCTGCCCGGATCAGCGGCCGCCGGCGAGCAGCTCGGCGAACGTGGGCACCCGCGGCTGGTACCGCAGCGCCATCCCCGCCTCGTCGGGCGTCCGGTCGCGCTTGCGGTGGTTGCACCGGGCGCACGCCGTCACCGTGTTGAGCCACGAGTCGGCGCCGCCACGGCTGCGGGGCTGCACGTGGTCGACGGTGTCCCCTGGCCGGCCGCAGTAGCCGCACCGCCTCGCGTCGCGGACGAGCATCCCCGACCGGGTCCACGTCGGGACCCCGCCGCGGCTGCGCCACCGCATGTGCACGTACCGGACCAGCCGCAGCACGGCCGGCAGCGGGTACGGGCCGAACGTCTTGCCGTCGACCGCCTGCTCCACCACCGCGACCCGGCGGTGCAGCATGCGGACGGCGTGCGCGAGGCTCACCCGGTGCAGGGGCTCGTAGCCGGCGTTGAGGACCAGGACCGCGGACATCGGGGTCACCTCCGTTCTTCTGTCTCGTTGCTTCTGTCTCGTTGCTTCTGTCTGCTACTCGACGACGTCGACCACGCGGGCGAAGTCGGCGTGGTCCTCGCACCACAGGTGGTCATCGGTCACGGCCACCGGGTCGCGGACGTAGGTGGTCTCGCACGCCAGCAGCACGCGGCGCAGCGGGTTGGCCGCCTGCCGGCGGGACAGGCGCCGCTCGGCGCGCCGCCGCTCCTGCGCGGCGAGCTCCCGGCGGTGCGGGGTGAGGGAGTCGTTGACGATGCGGACCACGGGGGTCTCCTTCCGGGGCGTGGCGGTCGAGATGGGTCGGGTCGGGTCGCGGGCAGAGGAGTCGAACCTCTCCGTGCGGGGCTATGAGGCCCGCCGGGCACCTGCGCCCGCGTGGGGAGGACGACGGAAGGGCCGTCCCCCCTCCGTCGGGGAACGGCCCTCGGCGGCCTGGTGGTCCAGGTCAGCGTGTGGGTGCTCTCCGGGGCGTCGGCCGCATGAGGTGGCAGGACAGGTACGGGAACGGCTCGCCGTGCGACGTGCGGGGGACGGCGCCGCCGGGGGACCGGCGGAGGTCGATGGTGCGGGTCAACGCGGTCCTCCTTCCCGGGGCGTGCTCGGTCGCGTGCTTGGTCGCGTGCTCGGTCGCGTGCTTGGTCTCGTGCAGGGCTGAACACTGCCCGACGAGCGCGGGTTCCGGAACTGATTTGCTGCTCGACGAGCCTGGACGCCGGGCGGGAGGCTGCGAGCCGGGGACGGCGGTGCCGCTGCGCGGCGGACGGACGGGCTGCCCGCGGTCCTTCGTCCCCACCGAACCGACCACAGCCCCTACGCGCCCGTCACCATCCACGCACTGCCGCGTGCCCGCCACCCGGTCGTGGCCGCACGCGCCAGCATGAAGACACCCGCGAACGCCGCCCACAACCACGCCAGACCCACCGCGCCGTCAGGAGCCCATGCCCGCACGCCCAGCGCGAACGGCACGTACACCAGCAGCGTCCCCATGCCCGCCCACGCCAGGAAGCGACCGTCGCCCGCACCGATGAGCACCCCGTCCAGCACGAACACCCAGCCGGCCATCGGCATCGTCACGGCCGCGACCACGAGGGCGACCACGGCCGCGTGCCGCACCGCCGGGTCGGGCGTGAACAGGCGCACGTACCCCCAGGAGGCACCCCCGACCACCACCCCGAGCACCGCCCCCGCACCGACGCCCCACTGCAGGGTCCGCCGCAGCACCGCGCGCGTCCGCGGGACGTCGGCGGCACCGAGCGCGTGCCCGACGAGCGCCTGCGCGGCGATCGCCAGGGCGTCGAGCGCGAACGCCGCGAGCCCCCAGACGGCGTTGACCACCTGGTGCCCGGCCAGGCTGACGGCGCCCAGGCTCGTCGCGACCCACACGGTGAGCAGGATCGCGGCCCGGAGCGACAGCGTCCGGACGAACAGCGGCGCCCCCGCCCGGGCGTTCGCCCACAGGCCGGCCGCGTGCGGCGAGATGCGCGCGCCCGCCTCCCGCGCGCCGCGCACCACGACGGCGGCGAGGACGGCGCCCATCGCGAGCTGCGTGAGCGCCGTGCCCAGCCCGGAGCCGGCGATGCCCAGGTGAGCGCCGTACACGAGGACCACGTTGAGCACCGCGTTGACGACCGCGCCCGCGGTGGCGACGCCGAGGGGGGTTCGAGTGTCCTGCAGCCCGCGCAGGGCGCCGGTCGACGCGAGGACGAGCAGCATCCCGGGCAGGCCCGGGGCCGACCAGCGCAGGTAGATCACGGCCTGGTCCGCGACCTCGCCGTGCGCACCCAGCGCCGTGACCAGCCACGGGGCGGCCAGCCACGTCGCGACCCCGAGCACGACGCCCAGGCCGAGCGCGAGCCACATGCCGTCCATGCCGACCTGCATCGCGCCGGCCCGGTCGCCCGCGCCGAGCCGTCGGGAGACCGCGGCGGTCGTCGCGTAGGCGAGGAACACGCACACCCCGACGACGGTGACGAGCAGGGTCGACGCGAGCGCCAGACCGGCTAGCGGCGCGGTACCGAGGTGCCCGACGACGGCGGAGTCGACGAGCACGAACAGCGGCTCCGCGACGAGTGCGCCGAGCGCCGGGACGGCGAGGGCGAGGATCTGGCGGTCGACGTTGGACCGCGGATGTCCGACAGATGAAATCTCGGCCAACCTTTCTCGCGTCCACAGCCGGTGCACAGCGTTTGCGCCCGTGGAGCCCATCGAACGGGCACAGATCCGTGCGTCGTCCACACCACTGTCCACGGTCTGTGGACAGTTTCGGACATCATCCACAGCCGCGCGCACAGCTTTGCGCAGACGGTCCACAGATCCCGGTCAGGCTCCCACAGGGCGTGGCGCGAGCGTTTGGACCCGCGACCGAGGACCTCTACCGTCGCGGGTGCGAGGCGTGCCGCCACCCTCGTGTGGGCGTGGATGTCAGACCCCCCATGGAACATGTGTTCGACGGATCGACGACGGGGGAACAGTGACGATCGAGGACCTCGAGTACGGGATGCCGGCCGACTCGGGCCGCGACCCCGGCCGCGGCAACGCCGGGTTCGACCGCACCCCGCCGCAGGACCTCGACGCCGAGCGCAGCGTGCTCGGCGGCATGATGATCTCGAAGGACGCCATCGCCGACGTCATCGAGCAGCTGCGCGGCACGGACTTCTACCGCCCCGCCCACGAGGTCATCTACGACTCGATCCTCGACCTCTACGGCCGCGGCGAGCCCGCCGACGCCATCACCGTCGCCGACGAGCTGACCAAGCGCGGCGAGATCGGCCGCATCGGCGGCGCCCCCTACCTGCACACCCTCATCTCGTCCGTCCCGACCGCCGCGAACGCCGGCTACTACGCGCGGATCGTGCGCGAGCGCGCCGTGCTCCGCAAGCTCGTCGAGGCCGGCACCCGCATCGTCCAGCTCGGCTACGGCACCGACGGGGGCGACGTCGACGACATCGTCAACAACGCCCAGGCCGAGGTCTACGCCGTCACCGAGCGGCGGACGTCCGAGGACTACCTGATCCTCGGCGACATCATCGGCGGGGCGGTCGACGAGATCGAGGCCGCCGGCCACCGCGGCGAGGGGATGATCGGGGTGCCGACGGGGTTCTCGGACCTCGACCGGTTGACCAACGGGCTGCATTCCGGGCAAATGATTGTTTTGGCCGCCAGGCCTGCAATTGGGAAATCAACAATGGGTATTGACATTGTTCGGTCTGCGTCAATTAAACACGGTTTGACCTCTGTTGTCTTCTCGCTCGAGATGAGCCGCAACGAGATCACCATGCGACTGCTCTCGGCCGAGGCACGGGTGCACCTGCAGAAGCTGCGCACCGGTCAGATGGGCGAGGACGACTGGGCCAAGATCGCCGCCACCATGGGCAAGATCTCCGAGGCCCCGCTCTTCATCGACGACTCGCCGAACATGTCGCTCATGGAGATCCGCGCCAAGTGCCGGCGGCTCAAGCAGAAGCACGACCTCAAGCTCGTCGTCATCGACTACCTCCAGCTCATGACGTCGGGCAAGCGCGTCGAGTCCCGCCAGCAGGAGGTCTCGGAGTTCTCCCGAGCGCTCAAGCTGCTGGCCAAGGAGCTCGAGGTCCCGGTCATCGCTATCTCGCAGCTGAACCGTGGCGCTGAGCAGCGCACCGACAAGCGACCGCAGATGAGCGACCTTCGTGAGTCGGGCTGCCTCACGGAGGACACCCGCATCCTGCGGGCCGACACCGGTGCGGAGACGACGCTCGGCGAGCTGTACGCGCTCGGCACGAAGGACGTCCCGGTCTGGGCCCTCGACGAGCGGCTGCAGTACGTCCGCCGGCACCTGACCCACGTGTTCCCGACGGGGACCAAGCCGGTGTTCCGGCTGCGGCTGGCGTCCGGAAAGCAGGTCACCGCGACGTCCAACCACCCGTTCCTCACCTACGAGGGATGGACACCGCTCGGTGAGCTCGAGGTCGGGTCGCGCCTGGGAGTGCCGCGGCACGTCCCCGGCCCGGAGCGCCAGGTGCGGTGGGAGGACCGGAAGGTCGTCATGCTCGCGCACCTGCTCGGCGACGGGTCGTTCGTGCGCCGGCAGCCGATCCGCTACGCCTCCGTCGACGAGGCGAACCTGTCGGCAGTCAGCACGGCTGCTGCCGCCTTCGGCATCACGCCGTTGCGCGACGAGTACGCGGCGGCCCGGGTGACCACGCTGCGACTGCCGGCGCCGTACCGGTTGACCCACGGCAAGCGGAACCCGATCGCCGAGTGGCTCGACGACTTCGGGCTCTTCGGTGCGCGCAGCCACGAGAAGTTCGTCCCGGAGTCGGTCTTCAGCCTGCCCAAGGAGCAGATCGCCCTGTTCCTCCGGCACATCTGGGCCACCGACGGCTCGGTCACGGTCCACGCGAACGGGCGAGGTGGGCGCATCTACTACGCCTCCACCTCCCGCGCACTGGTGGACGGCCTGTCTCGCCTCCTGCTGCGGTTCGGCATCTCGACCCGACTCCGGACCACCAGGAAGGCCGGCTACCGCGACGGGTACGCGCTGGACATCTCCGGTGCGGACGACCAGCGGCGGTTCCTCCAGGAGATCGGCGTCCACGGCGCTCGCGGGGTCCAGGCGGACAGGCTGCTCGACATCGTCCGCTCGACCACCGCCAACACGAATGTCGACACGGTCCCTCGCCGCGTGTGGGACGACGTCCGTGACCTGCTCGTCGAGCAGGGTATGACGCACCGCGAGTTCGCCGCGGCGCTCGGCACGCAGTTCTGCGGCTCGACGATGTGGAAGCACTCGCCGTCCCGCCAGCGTCTCGGTCGCATCGCGGAGATCCTCGGCGACGAGCAGCTGGAGATCATGGCGGTCAACGACCTGCTGTGGGACGAGGTCGTCGCGATCGAGCCGATGGGGGAGCAGCCCGTCTACGACGCGACGGTGCTCGGCACCCACAACTTCGTCGCGAACGGCATCGCCGTCCACAACAGCATCGAGCAGGACGCCGACATCGTCATCCTGCTGCACCGTGAGGACGCCTACGAGAAGGAGTCGCCCCGAGCTGGTGAGGCCGACGTGATCGTCGCCAAGCATCGAAATGGCCCGACGGACACCCTTGTCGTCGCCTTCCAGGGGCATTACTCACGGTTCGTCGACATGCAGGCCTGACGCACGTTTGTCGAGATGCCGGGTGTCGAGATGCAACTGGCTTGTCGGTGCTCGGACCTAGCATGCGGAGCATGACGCGGTATGTCGACGAGGATCTGCACGGTGCGGAGTTCCGCGAGTGCGATCTGACCGGGGCGCGCCTGGTCGGCGTCGTCATGCAGGATGCCGTGATCGACGGGCTCGTCACCAACCTCGTGGTGAACGGTGTCGAGGTCACCGGGTACGTCGAGGCAGAGCTCGACCGGCGTCATCCGGTGCGGCTGCTGATCCGCTCCGAGGACCCTGCCGATCTGCGCGAGGCATCGCGTCAGCTCCATGCCGGCTGGGCCGCCACGATCGAGCGAATCCGCCGTACGCCCGGCATCGAGCGCCGCAGCGTGAACGACGAGTGGTCGGCGGTAGAGACGATGCGCCACCTGGTCTTCGTCCACGACTCGTGGTTCCGCCGCTGCTGCCTGGGCTCGACGGAGCTGTTCACGCCGATGGGCATCGGGACGACCATCGAGCCCTACCGTGGAGCGCACGGGCTTGACCTCTCGCTCGATCCGACCCTCGACGAGATCGTGAGCGTGCGCGACGCACAGGCCGCCGAGCTCGAGGCCTGGCTCGACGAGGTCACCGCTGTGCAGCTCGCAGCGCGAGCGCCGGTGCCCGACGACGACGTCTGGCCGCCGTACGCCCGGGGCCGCTCGGTGCGGCAGTGCCTCGGCACGGTGCTCAACGAGACCTTCGAGCACCACCGCTTCTGCGTCCGCGACCTCGACCTGATCGAGGCACAGGGCGCTGAGTAGGGCCGGCTACGCCCGCTCAGTCTCCGCGGCGGGCGAGGCTGCGCAGGCCCAGGCCGCCGAGCACGAACCCCGTCCCGACGCCGACGACCGCAAGTGAGACACCGAACGCGATCACCGAGCTCATGAGCGACGCGCGCAGGAACGTGCCGGTCGCGACGCTCGGCCGGACGGGGTCCTCGCGGTCGATCTCGGCGAAGGTGCGCCCGTCGGTCATCTCCTGCAGATCGGTCCGGATCGCCTCGGACTGCGCCCACGCCTCCCACGGTGCGTCGACACGCTGCCCGACGAAGGCCGGCGCGGTGCCGGTGACGTTGACCTTCTCCTGCCCGAGGCCCTGGGCGACGGCGCCCCACGCGCCGGCGCCCGCGACGAGCATGATCACGCCGAGCACCACGAGCAGCGTGCCGAACGTGCGCGCACGCCGGTTGACCCGTGGCGGCGTCGGTGCGCTCTCGGGGGCGTAGGTGGGTTCGGTCGCTGTGGGGTGAGCGGACACGGTGTCCCCTTGGGTCGGCGGGTGGGCGGTCCCCCCACCGTGTCGGGCTCGTGCGCGGGGCGTCACCCTTGCGAATCCATTCACATGGTTCTGGTCGGTGTGCCCGGTCCCGTCGGCGACCACGGTCGCGACGGTGTCACTCACGTCGCCTGCGGGTGTCACGGTCTGGGGGTCAGCCGGAGCACCCGTGCGCCGTTCTGCCAGGCCGCGCGAAGGTCGTCACGGTCGGGTTCCCCGTCCTTCCCGAGGCGGATGCCGTTGAAAGACGCGAAGGCCCGGTTGGCGCGGGCCATCCGGGCGTAGGCCGCGACGACCTCCTCCTCGCTCACGTGCACCCGCACGTCGCACGTTCGTCGCCGACCCCGGAGCTGCACCTCGATGGTGTCGCCGCCGCGGAGGTTGCGGGCCCATGCGAACGGCGTCCCGACGAGGATGTCGTCGCCGTCGGGCTCGTAGGCGACCGGGATCGTGTACCGACGTCCCGTCGAGCGACCGACGACGTGCAGGGTGACGAGCCTGCGGCCGACGACCCGCGACAGCCCGGGCGCGCGCAGCAGTGCGCGCACGAACGTGTTGACGAGCCGTTGCCCGGGCATGGTGCGTGGGGGCTGTGCGGTGCCGGTCATGAGGGGCCTTCCGCTGTCGAGCGAGCTGGTCCAGGTGCGCCTGGCCATCGCGTTCTGTGTTGGTCGATCCAACACGTGGTGCCGACGCTACGCCGTGTTGGCCGTACCAACAATGGCTAGGCTGAGGCTGTGCACCCGACCGACGCCGCCGACCGCACCCCCGATCGCGTCAAGGACAGACCGACGTGGCTGCTGAGCCGCGCCCACGCCCGCTCGTTCGCCACGCTCCAGGCGGGGTTCGAGGCCCACGGCGGCGGCCTGCGCGGCTACCACTTCCGGCTCCTGGCTGCTCTCGAGCAGTGGGGTCCCGCCAGCCAGGCCGACCTCGGGCGGGACACCGGCATCGACCGAAGCGACGTCACGGCGGCACTCATCGAGCTCGACGAGCGCGGCCTGGTCGAGCGTCGGGTCGACCCCGAGCACCGGCGCCGCAACATCGTCACGATCACGCCGCCGGGCCTCGACGCGCTGCGGCGGCTCGACGCGATCGTCGACGACGTCCAGCGGGACGTCCTCGCACCGCTCACCGAGGCCGAGCAGCGACAGCTGGTGGCCCTGCTGGCACGGCTCGTGGCGACCCGGCCGGAGGGCCGCCCGGGGCGGTAGCGCAGCACGGTCGGCGAACTGCCGGTCGACGTCGACTCAGTGCGTGAGCAGCTTGAGGACCACGACCAGGAGCCCGAGCAGAACCAGGAAGCCGAGCGTGAGCAGCTTCTTCCACCGGGCGATCGGTGTCCGGCGAACCGCGAGCCATCCGACCACCCCGAGGGTCACGGCGAGCACCAGGCTCGCGACCGTCAGGGCGGTCGAGACGTCCCACGCACCCAGAGCCGCGAGCCCGAACAGTGCTAGCGGAACGAGCACGGTGACCAGTGCCCGCACGCTGGTGGCCAGGCTGATCATGGTCTGCCGACGATCGGGCAACGACGCATGCACAGCGAGGTGGGTGATGAGGTCCGCGGCGAACGCCGTGGTGACCGTCGCCACGGCGGTCACCACCAGAGACGTGGCCGCCGCGGCGGCCGTGACGTGCTCGCCGTACCCGCTCAAGGTCAGCAGGACCGCCAGGCTGACGAAGGCGACGTAGATGCGTTCGCGTAGGCCGGCGGCGGCGTGCTCGAGCCTCTCGCCGTCCGGCTCCACCGACGCGTTCGGTTCCATGTCCCTTCCCTGATGCCTACGGGGTCAGTCCTGCTCCGCGCCGTGCTGCGCCGCCGGACGCGCCTCGTGCCCGGGGCGTCCGCGTGTCCGTTCGCGCTCCTTGAGCTGCGCCTCGAAGACGTGCCGCCGCCCGCCCATCGTCGCGTCCCGGACGGACTGCTCCGCGTCGGCGAACGCCCGGTAGTACCCGGCGTCGAACTCCTCGACGAGCTGGAACGTCCAGCGCCCGTCGATCACGTTGCGTCCGACGACCTGTGCCCGCAACGTCTCGGCGAGGTCGGGGCGCCCCGCGGACTCGAGCTGATCGAGGGCCTCGGCCAGCTCCTTGTCCGCCCGGCCCACGAGCCGGTGGAACGCGTAGAGCATCCCGCGTGCGTGCTCGATCACCTCGAAGGCGGCGGTGACGCCTCCGACCGCCTCGACCAGCTCGTCGGGCGCGCCGGCGGGGGCGGTGTGGTCGTCGTCCGGACCGTCCAAGGGGGGAGTCATCGCCCTCATCGTCACCCGGACCGGGCGACCTCGCGCGGCCGACGACCGACAGGACCGCTCGTCGAGCGCGACCGGACTGCGCCGCGCGGAAGCCGGACGTACCGTCGAGCCCGTGCCCCGTCCCGTGCCCCGTCCCGTGCCGGTCCGTCCCGCGCCCGGGCAGGAGTCCGTGTGGGACTACCCGCGCCCGCCGCGTGTCGAGCCCTGCACGGCCGAGCTCGTGATCGAGCTCGGCGGGCACGTGGTCGCTCGGACGTCGTCGGCGTGGCGCGTGCTCGAGACGAGCCACCCACCGACGTACTACCTGCCCCGCTCGGCGTTCGTCGCCGGGTCGCTGCGCACCGCCGACGGAAGCTCCTGGTGCGAGTGGAAAGGGCAGGCGGCCTACCTCGACGTCCTCGGAGGGACGGCCGTCGCGCCCCGCGCGGGGTGGACCTATCCGGAGCCGTCGGCCGGCTACGAGGTGCTGGCCGGTGCGATCGCCGTGATGCCCGGCGCGATGGACCGCTGCACCGTCGACGGCGAGGTCGTCAGCGCCCAGGACGGCGGCTTCTACGGCGGCTGGATCACGTCGAGCGTCGCCGGACCGTTCAAGGGCGGTCCGGGCACCTGGGGCTGGTGAGCGTCGCACCGTCGGACAGCACCCTGGCCCGCGGCCTGTGACGTCCTCCAGTGCCTGGACGTCGAGCTCCTGGAGCTGGTCCGGTAGGAGGACGCCGGTGCCGTCCGAGACGGCCGGGGCCGCCGCATCAGCTCCCGACGCAGGTCAGCGTGGGTGCCGAGACCGCGGAGCCCGACGTGCCCTGCAGCCCGAACGAGGCGGAGGCCGCGGGGGCGAGCGCACCGTTCCACGGCAGGCTCGCCGCGGACTGCGTGCCGCCGCTCGCGGTGAAGGCGGCGTTCCAGCCGTTCGCGAGCTGCATGCCGCCGGGCCACGTCCAGGTGACCTGCCACCCCCGCAGCGCCGCGGTGCCGGTCGACCTCACCGTGACGGTCGCCGTGAACCCGCCGCCCCAGCTGTTGTCGGTGCGCCAGGTCGCGGTGCAGGCGGTCGTCGGGGTCGTCGTGCCCGGCTGCGTCGTCGCGGTGACCGCGGTGGACGCCGCGGAGACGTTGCCCGCGGCGTCCTTCGCCCGGACCGTGTACGAGTACGCCGTGCCGGCGGACAGGCCCGTGTCGGTGTACCGGGTGGTCGTCGTCGTCACGACCCGAGTGGTGCCGCGGTAGACGTCGTAGCCCGCGACGCCCACGTCGTCCGACGAGGCGGTCCACGTGAGGGGGGCCGTGCTGGTGGTCGTCGTCCCGACGGTGAGCCCGGTCGGGACGGTGGGCGCGCTGGTGTCCACCTGCTGCGCGACGGTCGTGCCGGTCACGCCGGCCGACGGCGACGACACGTTGCCGGCGGCGTCCCGTGCCCGGACGGTGTACGTGTAGGCGGTGCCCGCCGTGAGGCCGGTGTCGGTGAACGTGGTCCCGGTGGCGCTGCCGGCGAGCGTGCTGCCGCGGTAGACGTCGTAGCCGGTGACACCGACCGCGTCGGTCGACGCCGTCCAGGTCAGCGACACGGTCGTCGTCGTCGTGCCGGCCACGGTCACGCCGGTCGGCGCCGCCGGGGCCGTCACGTCACCGCCGTCGGTCGACCAGGTGAGCCCGGCGCCGAGCGGGAACAGTGGTGTCTGGCCGTCGCCCGCGTTGATCGGCTCCTGGGTCGCCGACGCCGGCCACGACACGGGCAGCTTCCCGCTCGGTGCGACCTTGCCGAACAGCACGTCGGCCACACCGGCACCCTCGCTCCCCGGGAGCCACGCCGCGTCGAACGCGCTGACCCAGGGCAGGACCCCGGAGATGTCCAGGGGCCGCCCGGACACGAGGACGACGACCGTGGGGACGCCGGTGGAGCGGATGCGCTGGAGCACCGCGGTGTCGGTCGAGTCGAGCGAGAGCCCGTCGGGCCGGTCGCCCTGCCCCTCGGCGTACGGCGTCTCGCCGACCACGGCGACCGCCACGGAGCACGACGCGTCGACGTTGCCGGCGTCCGCGGCGAACGTCGTCGTGCGACCGACCTGCTGGATGCCCTGCAGGATCGTCGTGCCCGGCACGGTCGCACCGCTCGCGCCCTGCCACGACAGGGTCCAGCCACCGCTCTGGCGCCCGACGTCGTTCGCGTTCTTCCCGGCGACGCACACCTTCCCCCCGGTCGCGGCGAGCGGCAGGACACCGGTGTTCTTCAGCACCACCTGCGACTTCTGCACGGCAGTCCGCGCGAGCGCACGGTGCGCCGTGCTGCCCACCGTAGAGGCGTACGAACGGTCGGCGTAGGGCCGCTCGAACAGGCCCAGCTCGAACTTCTTCGTGAGGATGCGGCGGACGGCGTCGTCGACCCGGGCCGTCGGGATCGCACCGTTCTGCACGTCCTGCCGCAGGTAGGTGAGGAACGTCTTGTAGTCGTTCGGCACCATCACCATGTCGATGCCGGCGTTGATCGAGGTCGCGACCTCCTGGGCGGTGAAGCCCTTCGCGCCGTCGAGCTGGTCGATCGCCGCCCAGTCGGACACCACGAAGCCGGTGAAGCCGAGCTCGCCCTTGAGGACGTCCGTGAGCAGGTACCTGTTGCCGTGCATCTTGACGCCGTTCCAGCTGCTGTACGACACCATGACCGACCCGACGCCCTTGTCGATCGCCGCCTTGAACGGCGGCAGGTGGATCGCCCGCAGCTCGGCCTCGCTGATCCGGGCGTCGCCCTGGTCGTCGCCGGTCGCGGTGCCGCCGTCGGCGAGGAAGTGCTTGGCCGTGGCGAGCACGGAGGCCGATCCCCCGAGCCGCTCGCCCTGGAAGCCGGTGACGATCGTCGCCATCGACGACGGGATCGCCGGGTCCTCGCCGAACGACTCGTAGGTCCGCCCCCACCGGTCGTCGCGCACGGTGCACAGGCACGGCGCGAACGTCCAGTCCACGCCCGTGGCCGAGACCTCCTCGGCGACGGCCCGGCCGATGTCCTGCGCCAGCTGCGGGTCCCGCGTCGCGCCGAGCCCGATGTTGTGCGGGAAGACGGTCGCGCCGTAGGCGTTGTTGTTCCCGTGCACGGCGTCGATGCCGTACAGCATCGGGATCTGCAGCGGCGTCGACAGGGCGCCGCGCTGGAGGCCGTCGTAGAGGTCCGCCCAGCCTGCCGTGGTGTTCGACGACGGCGCCGAGCCGCCCCCCGAGAGCACCGAGCCGAGCCGGTACGTCGTCACGTCCGACGGCGACACGACCGCTCGCTCGGCCTGCGTCATCTGCCCGATCTTCTCGTCGAGCGTCATGCGGCCCAGCAGGTCCGACACCCGGGTCGACGTCGGGAGCGTGGCGTCCTGGTACGGCAGGACGGCCGCCTGCGCGGGCGTGGTCGTCCCCGTGAGCGCGACACCCAGTCCGGAGGCGATCAGCGCGACCGCGACGACGAGCGAGGCCCCGCGCCGGCGGCGCGAGGTGCCCGTCGGTGCGGCGGGCAGCGCGGTGCGGGGCATGGTCGACTCCTTCGTCGGGCCTCGGCCGAGCCCGTCGTCGGGTTGCGGCCGCCCCGATCCTGCGGCCGAGACCGCTGGCGCCACCACGGTCGAATCGTTTCGCACTCGCACGGCCCGGAGCCTGGAAGGCGGATATCGACCCACCACCTGGTGGTCTGTCGGAGGACGATGCGCCCCATGAGCGAACGGTTCTACTCAGACGCAAGGTTGTACGACCGCTTGTTCCCGGGCGGCGAGCCGGCGGTCGACTTCTACCGGGCTGAGGCCGACCGGCAAGGCGGGTCAGTCTTGGAGCTCGGGTGTGGCACCGGCAACAAGCTGATCCCGATCGCGTCCGACGGTCATCCGTGCGTGGGCCTGGAGCTCTCGCCGGACATGCTTGCCGAGGCTCAGCGCAAGGCGGACGACCGCGGCGTGGAGCTGGGGTGGGTGCAGGGCGACATGCGCGAGTTCGACCTGGGCCGAACGTTCGACCTCGTGATCATCGCTGCCAACTCGCTGCTCCATCTGCATGAGGTGCCGGATCTGGTCGCCTGCTTCCGGTCGGTGCGAAGGCACCTGGCTCCGGGCGCGCGGCTCGTCTTCGACGTGTTCAACCCGAGCGTGCGGTTGCTTGCCCAGGCTGACGGCGTCCGACGAAGGCGCGAGGCGTTGTCGTTCGTGGACCCCGATCGTGGCGTCGTGCACGTCGATGTCGCGGACACGTACGACGCGGCTGCGCAGGTCACTCGTGGGAGGTGGTACTTCTCGACCGACTCCGAGGCTGACGTCGTCGTCGCGCCGCTGGAGATCAGGAGCATCTTCCCCCAGGAGCTGCCGCTCCTGCTCTCACTGGGCGGACTGCGGCTCGTCGAGCGCTTCGGCGACTGGTCCCGCCGACCGTTCACCGGGGACGCCGCGGTCCAGCTCTGCGTCTGCGAGTCGGACTGAAGGAACGAGACAGGGGCAGCGAAGGTCCGGTCGGTGCAGCGCGGCCCGTTCCTGCGCCGACTAGGCCCACCGAACCGGACTGACGGCTCGACGACCTGAGGAACGCACCGACGGGGTCTCGGCCGCGACAGGGGCCGGCGGGGGATCCGGGACCCACGGCCGCACGCGGCAGGGTCGTCGCCGTGATCGACGTCACTTGAACATGTTCAACTCACCGTTTAGCGTTCACGGTGTTGAACACGTTCAACTGGCCGACGACCACTCGGCTGACGTCCCTGCCCAGGAGCGTTCCGATGAACCCCACCGTCATCACCTACCTCGTCTACATCGCGATCAGCGTCGCGCTGACGATCTGGGTCGCCAGGACCCTGACGCGCAACGGGGAGATCTTCCTCGTCGACGTCTTCCACGGTGAGGCGAGCATCGCCGCGGCGACCAACCGGCTCCTGGTCGTCGGGTTTTACCTCGTGAACCTCGGGTTCGTCGCGCTCATGCTGCGCGTGGCCCAGCCCGTCGACTCCGCCCAGCAGGCCATCGAGGCCCTGGCCTCCAAGCTCGGGGCGGTGGCGCTCCTGCTCGGCGTGTTCTACATCGCCAACGTCGTGGTCCTGAGCCAGGTCCGCCGGCACCGCTTCGCCCCCGCCCAGCCGCAGGGCACCCACGACGTGACCGGTCGCGGTCGGCCGTCGGCGCCTCCTGCCTACGGCGACCCCTACGCGCCGCGCGCCTGAGGCCGCCGGCATCCCCGCCACGCAGCGATACGGTGTGCCGGAAGTCGGAGACACCCGAGTGACGTCCGTGCGGGCGATCAAGCACGTCCGGAAGCGGAGGCAGCACGGTGACCGTGGAACCGACCGACGCCGCCCCGTCCCGGCGCGGCGAGGAGACCAGAGCCCGCATCGTCGAGGCCGCGCTGGCACTGTTCCAGGAGCGCGGCTACGAGAAGACCACGATGCGGGCCGTCGCGACGGAGGCGGGGGTCAGCCTCGGCAACGCGTACTACTACTTCGCCTCCAAGGAGCACCTGGTCCAGGGGTTCTACGACCGGATCCAGGACGAGCACCGGGACCGGGCGCTCGCGCGCCTGGCGGGCGTCCGCGACTTCCCCTCGCGGCTGAGGATCACGGAGGAGGCGTTCCTCGAGGCTGCCGCCCCGTACCACCACTTCGCCGGACGGTTCTTCGCCGTCGCCGCCCAGCCCACGAGCCCGCTCAACCCGTTCAGCGCGGAGAGCAGCCAGCCCCGGGAAGCGTCGATCGCGATCTACCGGGCGGTCGTCGAGGGCAGTGACATCAAGGCGGACGCGCGACTGCTCTCCGAGCTGCCCGAGCTGCTCTGGCTCGCGCACATGGGCGTGACCCTCTTCTGGGTGCACGACAACAGCCGCGGGCAACGCCGGACCCGCCATCTGGTCAACCGGACCGCCCCGCTCGTCGACCAGCTGGTGCGGCTCTCGCGCCTGCGGCCGCTGCGCCCGGCGGTGCACGACGTGCTGGCGCTCGTGCACGAGCTGCGTGACGCCACCACCACCGACGACGAGCCGGAGCCCGATGGGGCGCGCACCTGAGGCCGAGCGTCGTGGGCCGTCAGGATGGTCGGGCCGGGGTCGCCCGCACCCGATCTCAGGGCCCGCTGTAAGTCCCGGGCTCGGCCGGACATCTCAGAGCATGGGAACTCACGAGGACGACCCGGCGCGACGGCACGGTGGCCGCGACACCGCCGCTGAGCAGTTCCAGGGCCTGTGGTCCGCTCACGCCCCCCGGGTGCACGCCTACGCGATGCGGCACGTCGATCCGGACACCGCTCAGGAGGTCGTCTCCGAGACGTTCCTGGTGGCCTGGCGCCGCCTGACCGAGGTCCCTGGTGAGGCGCTGCCGTGGCTCATCGTCGTCGCGCGCAACACGATCGCCAACGCCAACCGGTCGCACTACCGGCAGCGCGTCCTGCACGACGAGCTCGCCCGGCTCGCGTCCGTCTCGCCCGCTCCCGCACCGGGCGCCGAGATGCTCGCGATCGAGCGGATGAGCATGCTCCGCGGGTTGGCTGCCCTCTCGCCGGTCGATCGCGAGGCGCTCCTGCTGGTCACCTGGGACGGACTGACACCTGCCCAGGCGGCGGCCGTGCACGGCGTCACCGTGGCGACCTTCCAGGTGCGCCTGCACCGGGCTCGGCGCCGCCTGGCGGGCCTGGTCGACCCGCCTCCCGAGGAACCGTCGCCCGGCGATCCCGGCACCGGCACCGGCACGACCCGCATCCGTGAACTGGCCAGGAGGACGCTGTGAACACCCCGACGCTCGACGACCGCCTGACGCGCATCCGCCCGACCGGCTCCCCGGACCCCGACGCGCTGGCTGACGTCTTCGCCCAGCTCAGTGCTCGCCTCGACCTGCCCGGCGCGGTCGACGTCCCGCCCCCGGCCGCCGTCCCGCCGACGGCCGCCGTCCGGCCGCTGGTCCGGCGACGGGCCCGCCGGATCAGCCTGACCGTGCTCGTCGGGGCTGCCGCTGCGATCGCGCTCGTCGCGATCCCCGTGCTCGGCACCGGTGGCGGTGCCCCGATCTCGACGGCGAGCGCCGCCGAGGTCCTCGTCCGCGCCGGTCGGGCGGCCGGCGAGCAGCCGGACGTCTCCCGCGACGCCGCCTACTGGCACTCCGTGCAGGTCTCCGACGTCTGGAGCGACGCCAGCGGCGAGGTCGAGAGCGCCCGACGCGAGACGTGGACCGGCCACCAGGAGTGGAGCGTCTGGGTCGACACGGTGCTGAGCCCGGAGCCGCGGCTGCAGAACCGGGGGCTGTTCGGCCCGGGCATCACGTGGGACGGGATGTTCGCCCTGCCGACCGACCCGGCCGCGCTCGAGGACGCCCTGCGCCGGTACGCCAGCCCCGACGACCCGGGTTCGGTGGCGGACGGGACCGTGTGGGGCGCGGTCGAGGACCTGCTCGTCAACAGCCCGGCACCGCCCGCGCTGCGGCAGGCCCTCTGGCAGGTCGCCGCGCAGCTCCCCGGCACCGCTCTCGGGGGCGACGTCACCGACAGCACGGGGCGCCCCGGAGTCCTGATCACCCGCCCGTACGAGCAGCTGATCATCGATCCGGAGACCGGGCGGCTGCTCGAGCGGGTCCGGAGCGACAGCACCGACAACCCGCCCTACCGCGACACCTTCCTCGAGCAGGGTCCGACCGACACCGCGCCGCACGCGCCCGACCCGGGTCTCCCCGCCGGCTGCACGCTCGACAGGCACTGCGACGGAGGCCATGCGGTCGATCCGTCGGCGGAAGGCTGAGCCCGGCTGACGGCACCCGAGAATGAGTGATGCCTGGTGAGACGACCGAGCCGCCTCACCAGGCATCACGTGCGCCGTGAGCCCCGACGCCGACACGGCGGCAGGGCCGGTCGTCAGTACGTCTGGTCGAGCTCGGCGACGAGTGCGACGGACCCGGGGAAGTAGCGCGGCTCGCGCACGCGCACCGGCTCGTAGTTCTGGTGCTCCTCCGGCTGGGCGGCGAGGAACGCACCGTTCTTCGTGTAGGCGAGCAGGATGGCGACCGAGGTGGTGTCGGGGTCGCCGTCCTCGTCGAGCGCGTACTCGAGCGCCTGCACCGCGGCGAGGTCGCCGCTCTCGAAGGCCGCGGTGAGCTCGTCGATGCTCGAGCGGAAGTAGCGGTAGCCCTCGACGACCTTCTCGCCCGACGGCTTGTGGATGACGGTCTTGCCGAACAGCTTCTTCTTCGTCTCGAAGACGTCGGGCTGCGCCGTGAGCCAGTCGATGAGGTCGGGGATGTCGGACATGGGTGCGGACGGCCTCCTGTGGGGGTGGCAGCGCTCGAGAGCGATGCCACACGGGCATGGAGCATGGAAGCTACCGCGTAACCGGGCATTTCGGGCATGCGTCTCATCGCGGCCGCGGCGTGCTGCGACGGCGGCCGTCAGCCCTTCGTCAGCTCCTGGGCGAGCATCACGAGGATGCCGCTGGGGCCGCGGAGGTAGGTGAGCTTGTAGACGTCCTGGTACGTCGCGACGCCGCGGAGCGGAAAGCACCCGTGCCGTGCGGCGATCTCGAGCGCCGCGTCGATGTCGTCGACCGAGAAGGCGACGCGGTGCATGCCGATGTCGTGGGGGCGGGTGGGCTCCGACTCGATCGCCTCGGGGTGGATGTACTCGAAGAGCTCGAGGCAACCGTGACCGTCGGGCGTCTGGAGCATCGCGATCCTGGCGTGGTTGCCGTCGAGGCCGACGGCGGTGTCGGCCCACTCGCCGCTGACGGTGTCGCGGCCGACCACCGTGAGCCCGAGGTCGGTGAAGAACGCGATCGTCGCGTCGAGGTCGCGGACGGCGATGCCGACGTTCTCGAGCTTGATGGGCATGCGCTCGATGCTAGCGAGCCGAGCCCGACGGCCCGGGCGGGCTCGACGAGGCAGCGGCAGCCCGAACGCCAGAAAGGACCCCGCCGCCACCGCCGAGCCCGGTATGGTCTGGCGGGGCTCGGGCCCGTTCCTGCGTGGACGGAGTGCTGCCGAACCCGGTCGCAAGGACAACAAGGGGTGTGTGCTGGTGCGGAAGCTGCTTCGCTCGATCGGCGTGATCGCGGTGCTCTCGATGCTGGGCTTCGGTGCCGGCGCGACGTCCGCCTCCGCGGCTGACCCCGTCGCGGACCTCCGGGCGTTCGTCGAGGCGGGCTTCCACGGGACCACCGACGCGGACTACCGGGCGTGGGCCGAGGTCCTGGCGGCGAGCACCGACAGCCCGGTGACGCACCAGGCGGCGACCGACGCGCTGGCGGGGACCGACGAGCAGCTGCACGCCTTCGTCGACGGGGGCTACCTGGCGGCGTGGCACGCCGACGAGCGCCTGCGCCTGGCGCGGGTCCTCGACGCCGCGACCGGTCCGGCGGTCACGGCCGGCGTGCAGGCCGCGCTGGCCAGCAGCGACCCCGCCGTGTGGTCCGCCTTCCTCTCGACGGGCCTGGCTCAGGCGCAGCGTGCCGACGACCGCCTCGAGGTGGCGCGCGTCCTCGACGCGGCGACGGGTCCCGCGGTGAGGGCCGCCGCGCAGGCGGCGCTCGCCAGCAGCGACCCCGACGCCGTGTCCGAGTTCCTCGCGACGGGCCTGGCTCAGGCGCAGTACGCCGACGACAGGCTGATGGCGGCGACGATGCTCACCGGTGGCGCGAACAACAGCGGTCCGGCGCTCGACGCGGCGGCGCAGGCGGCGCTGGCCGGCACGCCCGCCGAGCTGCGCGAGTTCATCCTCCACGGCCAGTACACGGCGCGGGCGCTCGACGCGGAGGCGGCCGCACCGGCCGTTCCCGCGGCGCCCCCGGCCCCGGCCGCACCGGCCGACCCGCCGGCCGCGGCCCCGCAGCCGGTGCAGGTCGCCGCGTCGCCCGCCGCGTCGTCCAACGCCGCCGTGCTCGCCGCGACGGGGTCGTCCGCCGGTGCACCGGTGGCCGCGCTGGCCGCCACCGCTCTCCTCGTGGGCACCGGCCTCGTGCTCGTCCGCCGGCGCCGCCAGGCCTGAGCGTCGCGCCGGTCGCTCCGCGCCGTCAGACCGTGCGGGGTGCGGGGAGCCGGTACATCACGCTGCGCCGCAGGGGATGGCCCTCGGCGAGCGTCGGGTAGTCGAAGTCGTCCGCGGGGTCGCGCGTCATTCCGAGCCGACGCATTACGGCCTGCGACCGCTCGTTGCCGATCGCGGTGAACGAGACGATCTCGGAGAGGCCGACCTCGTCGAAGCCGACGGCCAGGGCCTCTCTGGCGGCCTCGGTGGCGTAGCCGTGACCCCAGGCCCAGCGCGGCAGCCGCCAGCCCACCTCGACGAGGGACGGGTCCCACGACGGCCGGGCGAGCCCCGTGAAGCCGGCGAACCTCCCGTCGACCTCCAGGGCCCACAGGCCCCAGCCGTCCTGTTCCAACCGGGCCTGCGCGCGGGCGGCGAGCGCGTCGCTGGCTTCCCGCGTGAGCGTGCTGGGGAAGTAGCGCGTCACCTCGGCGTCGGCGTTCATCTCCGCGAACGGCGCCAGGTCGGACTCGGCCCACGGGCGCATCAGCAGGCGTGCGGTTCGACGTTCCAGATCCACTCGGGCACCGTACGCCGTCGTGCTGGGCGGCGACCCGGCACGACCTGGGGCAACCGTCCCGCCGAGCGTGCGCGCGCGTGAGGCGGGGTTCGGACGACGGCCGGCGGGCGACCACCACTCCTCAGGGACTCGCCGAGACCGGAGGTCCGGGTGTCAGGCGGCCAGGTGGAACGTGCTCGCGAACCGGTCGAGCAGGTCGCCGGGCCCGCGCAGCACCTCGACCACGCCGGTCTCGATCGCGCGGCCGGGGGAGAGCTCGCCGGAGATGATCCGGTGGATGCCGGCCCGCGCCGCGAAGACGAGGTCGGCGGGTCCGTCCCCGCGGGTGACGTCCAGGGTGGTGCCGTCGACCCGGACGAGCAGCTCGGCGGGACCGACGTGCGCGGCGTAGGCGGTGGTCGGCAGGTGGGCCGCGACGGCCGGCCGGAAGGCGGTCCGGAGGGTCATGGTCATCGAGTCGGGCGTGATGATCTGCTCGTCGCGCGGGTCGTCCATCGCCTTGAAGCCCCAGGCCCCGAGCGCGAGGACGACGGGCTCGAGCTCGCGGCCGTAGGGCGTCAGCTCGTAGACGATGACGCGCGAGCGCGGCGCGCGGCGCAGGATGCCGGCCTCCTGCAGCTCCTTGAGCCGCGCCGCCAGGATGTTGCTCGGGATGCGGGGGAGTCCCGCGGCGAGCTCTCCGTAGCGGCGCGGCCCGACGAGCAGGTCGCGGACGATGAGCAGCGCCCAGCGCTCACCGACGAGCTCGAGGGCCCGGGTGATGCCGCAGTACTGCCCGTAGTCGCGTGCGGCCATGGAGGGGGCCCGCTCAGGCCTGCTGCTCGACGAAGGCCTGGGGGCCCTGACCTGCGGCGACGGGGTCGAAGTAGCCGAACTCGAGGACGTGGCCGTCGGGGTCGGTGAGCTGACGCTGGTACATGAAGCCGTAGTCCGACGCGGGCTGGTCCTCGGTGCCGCCCGCGGCGATGCCGTCGACGAGGGTGGCGTCGACGGCCTCCCGGCTGTCGAGGAAGATCGCGGTGGACACCGAGACGGTGGCCGACGGGTCGCCGACGGGCCGGTCGCTGAACGTCTGGAAGTACTCGCGCACCAGGAGCATGAAGGCGCTGTGGTCCTCCTCGACGACGACGCAGGCCGCGTTGTGGTCCGAGAAGATCGGGTTGAGCCGGAATCCGAGCGCCGTGTAGAACGCCTTCGAGCGCTCGAGGTCGGTGACTGGCAGGTTCACGAACATCGCGGTCATGGTCGTCGCCCTCTCGTGGGCCTGGTGGGGTGGACGCGATCCACACTTGCAAAAAGCAAGTGGCCCGTCAAGGCCCCGGAGCCGGTTCCGTGGACGTGCCCGGAAGGGAATCGCGGGTGCCCGATCGGGTGGCCCCTCGGGCGTGACCCGAGCGCCGGGGACTCCCATGCTGTGGCGGAGACACCGGAGGGGCGCCATGAGCCACGACTCGTCTCTCGAGCGGCCGGCGACCCGACCACAGGTCCGGCGCCCGCACGCCCGCCCCGCCCCGTCGCGCGCGGCCGACCCGCAGACCGAGGCCGGCGGGATGCCGCCGCAGGTCGCGGCGCTCCTCGCCCTCCAGCGCCGGGCCGGGAACAGGGCGGTCACGACGACACTGCCGTCCACGTCCACCTCCACGGCGACCGTCCAGCGGTTCGTCGGCAGCGAGCACAAGGCGCTCGGCGACAGCACCGGCCGGATGATCGACCTCGGGCACGGCGTCGTCGTGAGCTGGGGCGACATCGTCGCGCTCGCGGGCGACGAGTACCCGACGTTCGACGCGCTGCTCGCCGACACCCGCGACCCCGTCGGCAAGCAGCGGCTCCTCGCCGCGTTCATGGACGACCACATCCCGGCGCCCACGACCCTCGGCGTCGCACCGCCGACCGACGACCAGAAGAGCGCCCGGTTCCTCGCGTTCCTCGGCCTCGCGGCGGACAACCCGGAGCACTTCAACGCCGGCGGGCAGGCCGTCGACCGGTGGCGCACGGAGCACGCCGCGGCCGTCACCGCGTCCGTCGACGCCGGCCTGCTGAACGACAACGCGGGCCGCCAGCTGGCCCAGGGCCGCGAGGCGTTCGGCCAGCACTTCCTCACCGACGCGTTCTCCGGGGGGCACATCCGCACGCCGCGCCCGGAGATCATCGCCTGGTACCGGGCCAACTTCGGCCCACCGGTCGTGGACCACTTCATCGCGCAGCTGACCGCCCGGCTCATCGAGGGCCTCGTCGCCCAGATCAGCCCGCAGACCAACTGGCCCGACGCGATCGTCCGCCGCCAGGTGCGGGCAGCGGTCGACCAGCGGCTGACGGCGGCGATCGCCACGATCGGCGGCCGTGCCAAGCTCAACGACTACTTCGCGCTCGGTGTCGCGGGGATCGTCAGCGGCGCGATGCACGACCTGGAGGGCGAGCGCGGGGTCGTCGTGAGCAGCGCGGCCCACCCCGACCCCTGGATGGCGTACGGGGACGCGCGCCTGGGGAAGAGCCCCGAGAGCAAGGCGCAGGCCGAGCTCGCGATCGCCGCCGCGGCCGCTCACCTCGACACCGCCTTCGCGCTCGGCCGGAAGCACGGCGCCGCCGCCGACCCCGCCTCCGCGCCGACGACGACCTACTTCGGCTTCGACTCCGCGGCGCTGAACCCGGCGGGTGCCACGGAGGTGGCCGCAGCGGCGGCGTACCTGCGCGCGCACCCCGAGGTGCAGGTCACGGTCACCGGCCACACCGACCCGACCGGCACCGACCCCTACAACGAGGACCTGGGACTGCGCCGCGCGCAGACGGTCGCCACGGCCCTCACGACGGCCGGGGTCCGGGCCGACCAGGTCGTCCCGCTCTCCGAGGGCAGGCGTTCGCTCGCGACGACCGCGCCGGCCCAGTACCGCCTCAACCGGCGCGTCGCGTTCGCCTACGTCACGCGGCCCGGGCCGTACCGGGACCCGGTGCGCGACGACGCGATGGCCGAGGTGAGGACCGCCGTCCCGCCGCCGTACACGGACGTCGACAAGTACGTGCCGCAGCCGCTGCCCGTGACCGCCGTGCCCGGCGCCATGGGGCCGAGCACGCTCGCCGGCTCGCAGGTGCCGGTCGAGAGCTTCCAGTGGGGCACCATCCCGGCGAACCTGCGCGGCGAGATCGACGGGTGGGTGCGCGGGTACGGGCCGATGCTCACCGGGCGGCTCGCCACCGAGCCGGCCCTCGACGACACGACGGTGGAGGGCTACGCCATCCGGCCGCGACCGCTCGTCCAGGCGATCGTGGCCGACCTCCTGCGCGACCCGTCGGGCTTCCTGACGACCGCGCTCGGCCGCCCGATGGGTCCCTGACCTACTTCTTCACCGTCGCGGTCGGGGCGCTCGTGGCCTTCGCGGTCGTGTACCCGGTCCGGGAGGCGGCCACGCGGACGGCGAGCGTCCGCCCCACGTCGAGCGAGGTCGCCGTGTAGGTCGACGCGGTCGCACCGGCGATGACCGTGCCGTCGCGCAGCCACTCGTAGTGGTACCTCAGCCCGCCCGGCGTCCAGGTGCCGACCTGGGCGGTGAGCGTCTGACCGACCTTCGCGGTCCCCGAGACGGCCGGCTTCGCGGTGCTCGTGATCGTCCCGTAGGCCACCGCCTTCGTGGCCGCGCTCGTGGCCGTGGTCGACGTGTACCCGGTCCGCGACGCCTTCACCTGCACCGTGATCAGCGCGCCGCGGTCGGCGGCCGTGGGCAGGTACGTCGAGGCGGTGGCGCCGGTGACCGGCGTGCCGCCGCGCAGCCACTGGTAGTGGTAGGTGAGCCCGGTGACCGACCACGTGCCGAGGCCGGCCGTGAGGCGCACGCCGACCTTGGCGGTGCCGGTGACCGTCGGTGCCGAGGTGCTCGTGATCGTGCCGTACGCGATGGCCGCGGTGGCGGCGCTCGTGGCGGTCGCCGAGGCGTAGCCGGCCCGTGCGGCGGTGACGCGCACGGAGATCGTCGCGCCGCGGTCGGCGGACGTCAGGACGTACGTCGAGTGCGTCGCGCCCGCGATCGTCGCCCCACCGCGGAGCCACTGGTAGCCGTAGGTGGTCCCGGAGACCGACCACGTGCCGGTCGTCGCGAAGAGCCGGCCGCCGACCTTCTTGGTGCCGCTGATCGTCGGCTTCGTCTTGCTGGTGATGCTGCCGCCCGTCACGGTCGCCGTCGGCGCGCTCGGGGCGGTGACGGCCCGGCAGGTCGGCGTCGTCGCGGTGGCCACCACCGTCACGCGGGTCCCGACGTCGGCCGCGACGAGGGTGTACGACGACGCGGTGGCGCCCGGGATCGCCGCACCGTCCCGGTACCAGGCGAGCTGCGCGGTCGCGTCGTCCTTCGACCACGTGGCGGCCTTCGCGGTGAGCGTCGAGCCGATGCGGGCGGTGCCCGAGACCGAGGGGGGCGTGACCGACCGGAGCAGGAACGACGGGTCGACGACGAGCGCGACGTCGATCGTCGTGCCGGTGGTGAACCGTGCGGCGGCCGCGGCGGACGCACCCACCGAGCCGTCGGCGCGGACGTAGCCCTTGCCCACCCCCGCGTCGGAGCCGCTGATCGACAGCGCGTACGTGCCGGGCCGCAGGTCGTCGAACCGCGGCCGGACCCAGGTGTCCACCTGCTGGCCCTGCTGCGGGAGCCAGGTCGTGCCGTCGTCGGCAAGCCTGGACAGCCACACCGACGTGTTCTGCAGGGTGTCCGTGCAGGAGCCGGCGGGAAGCCCGATGACGGGGACGAGGGAGAACTTCCTCGGCAGCGGGATCGAGATCTCGTCCCCGGCGTGGACGGCGACCGCGTGGCCCGTGCCGTCGCTCGGTGTGATCCCGTCGCCCGCGTAGAAGCCGTCGGCGAACGCGCCGGCAGAGGCGCTGACCTGGATCCGGTACGCCTTGCCCTCCTCCAGGCCGGGGACGTAGGCGGTGCCCGACTCGTCGGACCAGGTCTCGGCGACCTGCTGGGAGTCGGCGTCGAACGCGGTCAGCCGGACGAGCGAGTCGCCGCCGTCCGGGAAGGTGAGGTGGACGGTGACCCGCGGGGTGAGCGCGGGCCGGATCGTCAGCTCCCGCGGCGTCAGCGGCACGACGGCCCCGTCGCCCGGGGTGACCGTGCCGTTCGCCGCGACGTGGCCCGAGACGAGGATGCGGGACTCGTCGGTGAGGCGGACGTCGTACGAGCCGGTGGGGAGGAGGCCGGGCGCCGTGAACGCGCCGTCGGCGCCGACGTACCCGGTCGCGACCAGGTCCCCGTCCGCGTACGCGCCGACCACCGGCGGGAACTGGGGGGCGACGTAGCCGTCCGGCATGACGACCCGGCCGGTGAAGCCCGCGCCGCGAACCAGGTCGAGCGAGAGCCAGTGCGTCGACGGCGTGAGCGCCTGGGCGCCCGCGGTCCCCGGCCGCCAGCCGCTCGCACCGAGGTACCCGGACGCGATCGTCGAGCGGTGGTCGGACACCGACAGGGTGTAGGTCGACCCCGGGTCGAGGCCCGGGATCGCGAACGCGAGCGACCCGGGGACCACCGGGTCGGCCGCGGCGCCGGCGGACGCGACGTCGGTCGAGCCCACCCGGTGAGCGGTGACGACGAGGTCGGTGGCGCCGGCGGTCACACCTGCGGGGAGCCGGAGCGACCCTGCGATCCGCGGCAGCGCACCGGGGGCGACGTCGACGGTCGCGGGCGCGGTCACCGGCACCGCGTCGTCCCATCCCTCGACGAGCGGACCGCCCGCGCCTGCGGCGTAGCCCGGCCGCAGCGCGAGCGCCGCGTCCCAGAGGTTCACGCGGTAGGCCTCACCGGGACGCAGGCCGCCGACGCGGTACGTGAGCCGGCCACCCGACACGGCGACCGTGCCGACCTGGACCACGGTCGGCTGGTCGTCCCGCCACACGAGCGCCGAGACGCCGACGTCGGTGCGCTCCGCTGCCAGCCCGTCCGGCAGCGCGACGGACCCGTCCACGGCCACGGCGGCGTCCAGCCGCACGGTCACGTCGGACCCGAGCGCGACGGCCGCCGCGTCCTCGCGGTCCCACGACGTGGTGGTGCCCGTGTACCAGCCGTCCGCGACGACACCGGCGGACTCGGTCACGAGCAGCTGGACCGGGTCGTCGTAGACGGCGCCGAAGGCGAACTCGAGGCTGTCGGCGTCCACCTCGACGGTGCTGAGCGTGTACGGGCCGGAGCGCACGTCGATCGTGATCGTGTCGCCGGCCGGGAGCACGACACCGGCCGGCAGGACCACGTGCCCGGCGATTCCCTGCGGGTCCGCGGCCGACGCGGGGGCCACCGCCCCGGCGACGACGACCGCTGCTGCCAGGACCGTGGTGACCGCCCCACGTACCGTCCACCGGCCGCCGACGCCGCCCTGACCCGTGCGCGCTCCGCGCATGTCCAGCCTCCTGAGAACGCCGACACCGCAGCCGGACCCGTGCAACATAGCGGCGGCGACCGCCACCTCGGGGCGGAATCAGGGCGCCGGCGGGTCGAGCCGGTCCCAGGCCTCCGGCATCGGGACGGCCTGCCACCGCGGGTCGGGCAGCCACGCGTCCCAGTCGGCGTCGAAGGGCCAGCTCTTCTCCTGCGCCCGACGGGTCAGCGTCGCGCCGACCTGCCGGACCTGGGCCGCCTGGGCCGGCGTCACCGCGCGCTGCTCGACCATCCAGTCGAGCTCGTCGTCGTCCTTGTAGCGGACGGTCCACGGCCCGTCGAGCGGGTCGCCGATCCCCACCACGTCGAGCGTCCAGTCCTGGGTGTCGAAGCCGACCGACGACCGCTGCCAGGGCGACTCGAGGTTGCCGTACCAGGTGTCGAACCACCGGGTGCCGTCGTGCCACCGCCACACGGACCAGCGGTCTCCCCGGCGGTGGACGCGGACGACGCCGTGGCCCTCCCAGGAGCGCGCGTCGTGCGTCCCGTCCCAGGCCGACGGGAGGACGATCCGGCCGTTCGGGCCGGCGCCGCGTCCGGCCCGCGTGCGCACGTCGGAGCCGGGGTGGGTGGACACCACGACGAGGTCGTCGGTGTCGACCACGACGGTGCCGGTGACGGCGAAGCCGACGGAGACGCCGTGCGCGTACCCGTGGTCCCGGACGCTGCGGAGCACGACGGGCGTGCCGCGACCGAACGGGGGCGGTTCGGTCCGGGCGGGCAGCGGGACCTCGTCGTCGATCACCGGACCAGGCTAGTCAGGGCCGGGTCGTCGTTCCCGGGTGCGCCCGGTCCCAGGCCGCACCCCAGTAGTCGTAGTAGTTCTCGTCCGTGTTCGACGTGCGCCAGCCCGGCGCCCCGGTGCGGTACTGGGCGCGGACCCAGGTCCGGGCGAGCGCCTCGATCCGCGCCCAGTCGCGGGCGCGCAGGGCCTCGGCGTCGGTCGCGCGCAGGTGCTGCTGGAAGGCGGTGTACCCCTGCGGCTCGGCGCCCGCGGTCCCGAGCTGCATGTGCGCGACGTACCCGGCGGCGTGCGCGGCGATCTCGTCGTCCATCTTCGCCGCGACGAACGCCTCCCGGGTCATGGTCGTGATGTTCGCGGCGTTCCCGGCGAGGAACGTGTGCAGGTGCGTGAGCTCGTGCTCGACGGCGACGATCAGCTGCGCCGTGGTCCACGTCCGGTCCAGCCAGATCTCGCCCGCCTGGTGGTAGGTCCCGCGGGACGACCAGCGCACGGGGAACGCGAGGTCGCCGCGGAGCGCGCGGATCGCGGAGAGGATCTGCTGCGCGCGGGGTGCGCCGGCGAGCGGGTCGAACACCTGCGCGCGGACGTCGGCGGGGACGGTGCCGCCGACGGGCCGGCGGGTGTCGAGATCGCCCGTGCCGGCGTCGGGCGGGTCGCGCTGCACGGTGACGGCGTGGGTCACGGCGCGGTTGCCGGCCTGGCGCTGCAGCTCGAGGAGCGCGCCGCCGTCGTGCAGCCCGACGCCGCGGCCCGAGCCCGACCGGGTCGCCGGCGCGGGGGACGGTGCCCGTCCCGGGGTCGGGCCGTCCGCGGTCGTCCGCGTCCCCGCGGCGCGCATCTCAGCCGACCTGTTCCCACCGGCTCGCGCCGGGGGCGAGCGACAGCTGCCAGGTGACCGGCGTGCCGCGCCCGTCGTCCACGCGGAACTCGTAGCGATGCAGGTCGCCGCGCTCGTCCACGCCGGACCCGACGAGCCGCTGCGGCGTCGACGGCTCGCGGACGAGCTCCCACACGAGCTCCGGGGCGGACAGGGCCGGCTCGGCGGCGAGCACCCGCTGCACCGCGTCGGGCTGGTGCGACGTCACGGAGGCCTCGCCCGAGCCGGGGTCGAACGCGAGGGTCACGCCCATGGCGTGCGGGACGTCGACGGCGACGACCGCGAAGAACGCGAGGTGCTCGGCGGGCAGGTCGAGGGGGCGCAGCACGTACGACCCCGGCCGCCCCAGGAGCGCCGTGAGCTGCGCGTCCCCGGTCGCCTCGACCGCGGCGCGCACGGCGTCGTCGGTGGGCTCGGCGGCGGGATCTCCCATGTCGTCAACGTAGCGCCGGGGGGCGTTCCCGATCGGGCCGCGATCCGGGTGCTTCCGGGCACCGCCGGGCGGCCGCCTCGATCGTCGGGCGTGGAACGTTTAGGCGGTCGCTCCGGCTCCCCAAACTCTTGTACATCGATGTAAGTGCCGATACTTTTCGGGCGAACCACCCCCAACCCGGAGTCTGACCGCAACGACGATGTTAGCGCTAACATCTCCGGCCTCCCCTCGTGCCGACGACGACACGTCCCGGGCGCGCCGACGTGCCGGCCGTGCTCCCGGGACACGACACGAACCGAAGGAGCGAAGGATGAGGAAGTCCATCGCCGCGCAGGCCCTGGCGGTCGCCGGCCTGGTGCTGGCCCTGGTGGCAGTGGTGCCGGGGCAGGCAGCCCCCGCCGCAGCGGCCACCGTGGACACCAGTGCCTGGTACGTCCTGGTCAACCGCAACAGCGGCAAGGCCCTCGACGTGTACAACCTCGCCACCAACGACGGTGCGCGCATCGCCCAGTGGTCCCGCAACGACGGGAACCAGCAGCAGTGGCAGTTCGTCGACTCCGGCAGCGGCTACTACCGGCTCAAGTCCAGGCTCTCGGGCAAGGTCCTCGACGTCTCCAACCGGTCCACCGCCGACGGTGCCGCGATCATCCAGTGGTCCGACGCCAACTCCACGAACCAGCAGTTCTCCATGCAGGACATCGACGGGTACGTGCAGCTGATCAGCCGCAACAGCGGCAAGGCCGTCGAGGTGCAGGGCGCCTCCACCGCCGACGGCGCGAACGTCGTCCAGTACTCCGACTGGAACGGCAGCAACCAGCAGTGGCAGCTCGTCCGAGTCGGAGGCGGCTCCACGAACCCGACGCCGACGCCGACGCCGACGCAGACCGGCGGGTCGTGCTCCCTGCCGTCGAGCTACCGCTGGTCGTCGACCGGCTCGCTCGCCACCCCGCGGTCCGGCTGGGCGTCGCTCAAGGACTTCACGACGGCCGAGTACAACGGCCAGCACCTCGTGTACGCGACGACGCACGACAACGGCTCGACGTGGGGCTCGATGAACTTCGGCCTGTTTAGCAGCTGGTCGAGCATGGGGTCGGCCAGCCAGAACGCCATGTCGTCCGCGACCGTCGCCCCGTCGCTGTTCTACTTCGCGCCGAAGAACATCTGGGTGCTCACCTACCAGTGGGGTCCGACCGCGTTCTCCTACCGGACGTCCAGCGACCCCACCAACGCCAACGGCTGGTCGTCGGCGCAGACCCTGTTCACGGGCAGCATCTCCGGCTCCGGCACCGGTCCGATCGACCAGACGATCATCGGTGACGGCACGAACATGTACCTGTTCTTCGCCGGCGACAACGGCAAGATCTACCGCGCGAGCATGCCGATCGGGAACTTCCCGGGCAGCTTCGGCTCCTCGTACACGACGATCATGAGCGACAGCACCAACAACCTGTTCGAGGCCCCGCAGGTCTACAAGGTCAAGGGCCAGAACCAGTACCTGATGATCGTCGAGGCGATCGGCTCCAACGGCCGGTACTTCCGGTCGTTCACCGCCACCAGCCTGTCCGGCTCGTGGACGCCGCAGGCCGCGAGCGAGAGCAACCCGTTCGCCGGCAAGGCCAACAGCGGGGCGTCGTGGACCAACGACATCAGCCACGGCGAGCTCATCCGCAGCAGCAACGACCAGACGATGACGATCGACCCCTGCAACCTGCAGCTGCTGTACCAGGGACGTTCTCCCAGCTCCGGCGGGGACTACGGCCTGCTGCCCTACCGGCCGGGTCTGCTGACCCTCCAGCGGTAGACGGCTCGGAACGGCTCAGCCGGACGCCGCGCCCCGACCCGGGGGCGCGGCGTCCGGCTGCCGTCACGAGGCCGGCGCCGTCGTGCTCGCGGACGGCGACGTCCACGCCCCGGCCCGCGCCCGGCCGGCGACCGGGCGACGGTGGCGTGGATGCTGGCGGAGGCGCGCGGTCAGGAGGTGGTGGGGCCCCCGTGCCGGGTGCCGGCCCGCGCAGCGGGTGGCACGGCTAGGTTGGCGGCGTGAGCAGAGGGGTCCCGCCGGGCGGCGTCGACGTGCCGCGTGCGCAGGCCGGCCCGAACCCGCAGCACCTGCTCGCGACGGTGCTCGGGGAGTACCTCGACTCGTCGGAGGCGGAGCTGCCGTCGGCGGCGGTGGTGGCGGTGCTCGCGGAGCTCGGGATCAGCCAGGCGAGCGCGCGGGCGGCGCTGTCGCGGCTCGCGGGGCGTGGTCTGGTCGCGGTCCGAGGACGGGGCCGCGCGTCCGTGTACCACCTGACGCCGCAGGCGATCGCGGCGCACCGGTCGACGATGCACCGCTTCCTCGCGTTCGGCGCGGCGCCCCGGCCGTGGCACGGGGAGTGGCTCGCGGTGTCCTACTCGCTCCCCGAGAATCGGCACGCGCACCGGCACGTCGTGCGCAAGACGCTGGGCTCGCTCGGCTTCGTCCGGCTGTACGACAGCGTGTGGATCAGCCCCGGCCTCGACCCTGCGCCCGTCCGGAGCGCCCTGGGCGAGCTCCTCGACACCGTCCGGGACGCGCGCTGGTCGGTGCTGCACGTGCGGTTCGACGACGAGACGGGTCCGCACGGCCCCGCGGCCGCGTACGACCTCGCGGCGCTCGCGGCGGGCTACCGCGCGTTCCTCGACGAGCACGCCGCGCTGCGGGAGGACGTGCGAGCGGGGCGGGTCGGCGCCGCGCGGGCGCTGGTGGCGCGCACGACGGTGATGGACGCGTGGCGGCAGTTCGCCCTGGCGGACCCCGACCTCCCGGCGCACGTGCTGCCGGCCGGGTGGCCCCGCGGCGCGGCACGTGAGCTGTTCCTCGAGGTCCACGCGGCGCTCGGGCCGCTGGCGCAGGAGCGGCTCGTCGAGGTGATGTCGCCGGCGTGGCCGGACGCCGCGTCCTGGGTCACGCACTTCGTCGCGTCCGACGACCCGGACGAGCCCCCGCGGGGCGGGCGCGGGTCGTCGGCGGGGCGCACCGCTGGGCGTGAGCCCGAGCGCAGCCCACGCTGACCCCTGCACCGCCGCCGGAAACGATTAGCCCGGCCGCGGTGGGGCTCGGCTTCTAGACATTTTTCGTCACTGCCGCGACGGTTACTACGCACATGCTCGACCGGCGCGTGCGCGTCGCCCCGACGCCGACGTCCGCGGGCACGCGCTCCGGCGACGCGCGACCGGGACGAGCACCGCCCAGCTCCGGAGGTGGCAGACATGAGACGACGATCGATCGCCCGGGTGACGCTCACCGCAGCGCTGTCCGTCGGCGCGCTGCTCGGCGCGGCGGCCCTCACGCCCGCCGCCGCTGCCGCCGGTGGCTCAGGCCCGTACCCCGCGGACTACACGACGTCCTCGAGCCTGGCGAACCACACCATCTACCGCCCGGTGAACCTGCCCTCCGCGAAGCTCCCCGTCCTGGTCTGGGGCAACGGCGCGTGCACGGCGAACGGGACGTACGCCCAGAACTTCCTCCGCGACATCGCCTCGCAGGGGATCCTCGTGATCGCCAACGGCGCCCCGAACGGCTCCGGCACCGAGTCGGCCTCGTGGCTGACCCAGGGCATCGACTGGGCGTTCGCGCAGCACACGAACGCGCAGAGCCCGCTCTACGGCAAGATCGACACCAGCGAGGTCGGGGTCGCCGGCTGGTCGTGCGGCGGCATCGAGGCGTACGCGGTGTCGTCCGACCCGCGCGTGACGACGACCGGGATCTTCAGCAGCGGCCTGCTGAACGACGCCGACGACTACCAGGTCCGGCAGCTCGACCACCCGATCATCTACGTCATCGGCGGTACGGGGGACATCGCCTACCCGAACGCGATCGACGACTGGGGCAAGCTCCCGACGGGGCTGCCGGCGTTCATGGGCAACCTCGACGTCGGGCACGGCGGGACGTACACCGACACCAACGGCGGCGAGTTCGGCCGGGTCGCGTCCCTGTGGTTCCGGTGGCAGCTCAAGGGTGACACCGAGGCGGGTCGCGCGTTCGTCGGCCAGAACTGCGGCCTGTGCGAGACGCGGTGGCAGGTCCGGCAGAAGAACCTCACGCTCGGCGACCCCACCCCGACACCGACCCCTAGCCCGACGCCGACTCCGACCCCGACGCCGACGCCGACCCCTACCCCGACGCCGACAGGCGGGGGGACGTGCACGGCGACGTACACGGTGAGCGACCAGTGGCAGGGCGGCTTCGTCGCGAACGTCTCGGTCGGCGCGCGCGCCGCCCTCAGCGGGTGGACGGTCCGGCTGACGCTGCCCTCCGGGGCCGCGGTGACGAACACGTGGAACGGCGTGGCCACGGGCTCCGGCGGGACGGTCATGGTCACCAACGCCGCCTGGAACGGCAGGCTCCAGCCCGGCCAGGGCACGAGCTTCGGGTTCCAGGGGACCGGGACGGGAGCCGGCGCCACCGTGTCGTGCGAGGCGTCCTGACCTGGTCGGGACGACTGGCCCGGCCGGGGCGTCGGCCGGGTCAGTCGTCGATCTCCTCGGTGCCCAGCCGGCGGAGCTCGTCCAGGTGCTCCCGCATGGTCCGGAGCTGCTCGGGCGGGTGCCCCACCCAGTCCTGCACCTCGCCGACGACCCGGACCGGGTCACGGGTGCGGTAGGAGCGGGTGGGGTTCCCGGGGAACCGCTTGTCGGTGACGTTCGGGTCGTCCTCGAGGGCCCCCGTGGGCTCCACGACGTAGATCCGGCCACGGCCCTCGCCGTGCGCGAGCTCCGCGCCCCACGTCGCCGCGTCGAGGGTCGCGGTCACGTAGACGTGGCCCGCCGTCCGGCCGCCGCAGAAGTTCGAGCGGCGGCCCGGCTCGAGCAGGTCGCCCACCGCGAGGTCGGCCTTGGTGCCGTGGAAGAGTGCCCCCGACTCGTGGACCTCGAAGGGCTTCGGTGCGGTCGCCATCGGAGTCCCTTCAGCGTCGGACGGTCCGGTCAGGGCACCGCGTCAGAGGTGCGATGTCAAGGAGCGTGCCCGGCCGGGCGCCGGCTCGCACGGGACGCCGACGCGCGACCCGCCGCCCGCGCGAAGCGCGCCGCCCGGTCGGCGACGGCCTCGGCCAGCTCGGGCGATGAGACGACCGCCTCGGCGTGGTGTGGGTGCTCGACGTCGCCCCGGGAGCCTGACCGGGCTCCGGCCGTCTCAGGTCACCAGGCCGCGCCGGTAGGCGTAGACGACGGCCTGCACCCGGTCGCGCAGGTCGAGCTTCGTGAGGATCCGTGACACGTACGTCTTGACCGTCTCGGGGCTCAGGACGAGCGTCGCCGCGATCTCGCTGTTGGACAGCCCGTCCGCGATGAGCCTCAGCACCTCGAGCTCGCGCGGGGTCAGCCTGTCCTCGTCGGGCGCGGCCTCCGAGGGGACGATCCGGCTGCCGTAGCGGCCGACGAGCGTGCGGGTCACCTCGGGCGCCAGCAGCGCGGCGCCCGAGGCGACGGTGCGGATGCCGTCGAGGAGCTGGGCCGGCGGGGCGTCCTTGAGCAGGAACCCGCTCGCGCCGGCGCGGAGCGCCTCGTACACGTACTCGTCCAGGTTGAACGTCGTCACGACGAGGACCTTGACGGGGTCGGGGACGCCCGCGCCGGCCAGCAGGCGGGTCGCCTCGATGCCGTCGAGCACGGGCATGCGGACGTCCATGACGACCACGTCGGGCCGCACGCGGCGGGCCAGGTCGACCGCGGCCCGACCGTCGCCGCACTCGCCGACGACCTCGAGGTCCGGCTGGGCGTCGATGATCGTCGCGAAGCCGGTGCGGACCAGGACCTGGTCGTCGCAGACGAGCACGCGGAGCGGCACCCCGAGCGGCACCCCAAGCGGCACCCCAAGCGGCTCTGTCACGAGCGGACCCCCGCGGGGATGCGGGCCACGACCACGAACGCGCCGCCCGCCCGGGGTCCCGCGCTGAGCTCGCCGCCGAGCAGGCCCACCCGCTCCCGCAGCCCGGCCAGGCCGCGCTCGCTCCCACCTGCTGCCGCGGTCGGGGCGCCGGGACCGTCGGTGGTCACCTCGACCGTGATGTCGGCCGGGCCGTGGTGCACGCGCACGACGGTGCGGCTGCCGTGCGCGTGCTTGAGCGCGTTCGTCAGGCCCTCCTGGACCACGCGGTAGGCGGCGGCCTCGGCACTGCCGGCGTCCTGGGCCGGGCTGCCTTCCTCGACGTACTCCACCGGCTGGCCCGCCTGGCGCGTCTGCTCGACGAGGTCGTGCAGCTCGCCCACGGTCGGGGTGCGCGGACGGGTCCCGTGGCCCGGGTCGAGCACGTCGAGCAGCTGGCGCAGGTCGCCGATCGCCCGGCGGCCCGTGTCCGTGACGGCCGTGAGGGTCCGGTCGAGCCTGTCCCGGTCGGCGGCGAGGTAGCGGGCGGACTCGGCCTGGACGACCATCGCGGTCACGTGGTGGGTCACGACGTCGTGCAGCTCGGCGGCGAGACGCGTGCGCTCGGCGGCACGGGCGGTCTCGGCCGCGTGGCGTCGGTGCTCGGCCTCGGCGGCCCTCGTCTGCCGGAGCCACGCCCCCGCGGCCCAGGCGACGGCCAGGAAGAGGTAGAACGTCAGTGACCCGCCCAAGCCCTCGGTCGACCCCTCCCGGTCGAGGGCGACGGTCAGCGCGACGTACGCCGCCGAGGCCACGACGACCGTGGCACGGCGGTGGCGGTCCAGGTGCGCCGCCGCACTGAGCAGCGCGACCGGCAGCGCGACGCCGGCGACCGTGTGGTACCCGCGGAGCTGGTCGACGGCGAAGCCGAGCGACACCAGCGCCAGGCAGACGGCCGGCCACCGGCGTCGCACGGCCAGCGGGAGGCACTGGAGCGCGACCACCGCGACGGCGAGCACGTCCGTCGGCCGGTCCGGCACGTCACCGAGCTGCGTCCCCTGGTCCTGCAGCGCCCCGACGAACGACCCGAGCGTGAGCGCCGCCGCGAGCGGGAGGTCCCGCACGACGACGTCCTGCCGCTGCCACGTCGCGGACGCCCGCCGGAGGTCGATCACCGTCAGACCGTAGCGGTGGACTCGACCAGCTCGGCACGCCGCCGCATCGGCACGAGACGACCCCGCCGGTGGGCCAGCCGCAGGAAGACGGCGGTCATCACCAGGCCCGCCACCACGGCGGACAGGCTCGCCTCCGGTCCGAACGCGCCACCGGACAGCAGGACCGGCCCGGACGTGGACCCCAGCAGCAGCCCCTGGGGCGTGGCGCTCCCCGAGACCACGGTGCCGAAGATGCCGGCCACGGCGAAGTTCCAGCCGAAGTGGATGCCGATGGGGAGCCACAGCGAGCGGGTCGCGACGTACGCGGCACCGAGCACGCCGCCCGCCTCGACGGCGATGGCGACCGCCCCCCAGAGGGTGGCGTCGGGGTTGAGGAGGTGGAGCGCGCCGAACATCGCCGAGGTCACCGCCAGGGCGAGCCACGTGCCGGTGCGCCGCTCGAGGACGCGGAACAGGATGCCGCGGAACACGAGCTCCTCCGTCACGGCGGCGAGGGCCGTGACACCGACCAGCCCTAGGGTGACGCCCACCGACCCCCAGCCGTCGACGTGGTAGCCGCCCGCGAGGGTGATGCTCGCGATGACCGCCAGGAACATGACCACACCGATCCCGACGCCCCTGCCCACGGCCGATCTCGCCCCGCGCAGCGCGACCTCGACCGGGTCGCGGTGCTCGGTCCTGCGCACCACCCACACGTACGCGAGCAGGGCGAGCACCGCGGTGGCCACCCCCAGGACGAGCGTGAGCAGCCAGCTCCCGCCGACCGCCGCGAGGACCAGCTTGCCGGCGACGGCGACGCCGCCGACCGTTCCGATCTGCTTCACCAGACGCATGACGTGCCTCCTCCAAGGTGCCGCGGCGGGGTGCCTGCGGCTGCCTTCAGGACGCTACGGACGGGGGCACGTCGGGCACGTCACCGCCCGGTGGGCACTCGCGGGTAGCTCGCACGGGGGACAGGGCCCCGTGCGAGCTGCCCGACGGTCAGCGTCAGGAGGCCCGCTCCAGACCGCTGAGGTCCTCGGTGGTCCCGTGCTTGCCGCGGCCGTGCCCGGGCCACGGGTGGTGGCCGGCGCCCGGCCCGGAGACGCCGTTGATGGCCGACGTGTCCCACGCGAGGCTGTACGTCGACGCCGCGATCGCCTTCGTCATGATGCCGAGGGCCGTGCGGTTGACGTTCGCGAGGTCGTCGCCCGCCGAGTGGTAGTTCGGGTCGTGCGTGATCCCGGCGGTGCCGCCGAACAGGGCGACCTCCTCGTCGGTCTTCACGTCGTCGGCACCGGTGAACAGGCCGGACGCGGGGACGCCGTTGAGGATGAACGCCTGGTAGTCGGACCGGCCGTCGAACGCGGTGTCGATCCAGGGCTGCCGGTTGCCGTCGAACCAGTCGGTCAGCACGTCCTCCGTGGCCTCGGAGCCCGGGGGGATCGGGACGTCCTCCGGGGCGGGGTACGTCGACTGGTCGGCGTCGTAGACGCTGATGATGTAGTTCGGCGAGCCGACCATGTCGAAGTTCAGGTACGTCGCGATGCGGTCGAGCTCACCGTCCTGGTCGGCGAGCTCGTCGACGTACGCCGTCGAGCCCTCCAGGCCCGCCTCCTCGGCACCCCACCAGGCGAACCGCACGGTGTTGTTGTGGTGCGCGTGCGACTTCGCGAGCTGGACGGCGACCTCGAGGATCGTCGCGGAGCCGGTGCCGTTGTCGTTGATCCCCGGCCCCTCCTCGACGCTGTCGAGGTGCGCGCCGAGCATGACGACGTTGTCGTCGCGGCCCTGCCTCGTCTCGGCGATGACGTTGAACGACTCGACGGTCTCGACGTGGCTGCTCACGTCGAGCGTCACGTTCACGGGACCGGCGGCCACCTCGGCCAGGAGCGCCTGCCCGTCGGCCTGCCGGAGCCCGGCCACGGGGACGCTCACGACGCCGGCCTCGCCGAGGGTGCCGGACACCTGCGCGTCCGGCACGTTGTTGTAGACGACCACGCCGACGGCACCGGCGGCCACGGCGAAGGCGGCCTTCTCCGAGAAGAAGCAGGTGCCGCGGCTGATCAGGGCGATCTTGCCGACGGCGTCCACGCCCGCCCACGTGTCGGCCGTGCAGCCGAGCGGGTCGGTAGGCGCGGCCAGGTCCGCGGTCACGCCGCCGGCCGGGGCGTTCGGCGAGAACTCCATCAGGTCGACCTCGTAGGCGGCGCTGCCGGGCGAGTTCTCGGTGAGGGTGTTGGTGTCGACGACCTCGCGGTCGTACGAGAACGGGTCCCGCTCGGTGCGGTACCCGGCCTTGCGCAGCGTGCGCTCGACGTAGCGGGCACTCTCCTCGTAGCCGCTGGTCAGCGCCGCCCGGTTCCCGTCGTTGCGGTCCGCGATGCGCTGCAGGGCGGCCAGGTGGGACACGACGTTCCGGGTGCTCACCTGCTGGGCGAACCGTTCCTCCGGGGTACCGCGACCGTGCGCCTCCGCGGGCGCGGCGAGCGCCCCGACGACGGCGACGGACGAGACGAGCGCGACCAGGGTGCGACGTACCGCCATCTGTTGGCCTCCTCACGCGACGGCACGCCCGTGGGTCGCGCCGCGACCGGCCCCCTGCCGGCCGACCCCACACCAGCACAGGTGGGGGTGCGCTGGGAAGCCCTTGCCCGCCCGCGACCTGCGCACCGCGAGGTTCACCGGTCGCGTCAGCCCGCAGGGGGACCCGCTCCCACGACGACGGTCCTCGGGACCGACGCGGCGGCGCGCACCCGCGCGGTGGGATCGGTGCATGGTCGTCGATGCGCCGCCCCTCGTCGTCCCGGTGCGGTCGACGCTTCCCGGACCCGTCCTGCTGGCCGCCGCGACCGGGGCGGGGCTCGTCGTGGGTGCGGCGACGTCGTTCGGGCAGACGGTGCTGGGGGACACCGCGTTCCAGGGGCTGGCCAACGCCGTCAGCCCGTGGCTCGTCGTCCCGTTCCTCGTCGGGGCGCTCGCGCGCTCGTGGTGGCTCGCGGCGGTCGCGGGTCTCCTCGTGTGCGTCGGCGAGGTCGCGGGGTACTACGTCGTCGCCGACCTGCGTGGGTTCGCGGCGGGGTCGTGGCTGCTGGTGTGGGTCGTGGCCGGCGTCGTGGGCGGCCCGGTGCTCGGGGCCGCGGGCCGGAGCTCGCGGACGGCTTCGGGCCGGTGGCGCGGTGCGGGCGCGGCGACGCTCGTCGGGTGCTGGGTCGCCGAGGCCGTCGTTACATACGGGCTGGTGCTGCGCCGGCCCGACGAGGCGGCGGTGTTCGTCGTCGTCGCGGCGCTGCTCACGGTCCTGCTCGCACGCCCCGGCCGGCAGGGGAGGGCGGTGCTGCGCTGGCTCCCCGCGACGGTGCTGGTGGGCGCGGCCGGGTTCGCCGCGGTGCACGCGCTGCTGTTCCGCGTCTGACGGTGCTCGTCCCTCGGCGTACCCTCGCGGCGTGCGCACCGAGTACACGAGCGACGGGCTCGACGAGGACGACCTCGCGCCGACGCCGCTGCGGCAGGTCCGCGCGTGGGTCGCCGACGCGGAGGCCCGCCAGGCCGACCTCGGCGACGTCGCGGAGCCCACCGCCATGTCCGTCGCGACCGTCGACGCGGACGGCCGGCCGAACGTGCGCACGGTCCTCATGCGGTTCCTCGACGCCCGGGGCCCGGGCTTCGTCACGGACCTCGGCTCGACGAAGAGCCGCGAGCTCACCGCGAACGGCGCCGTCGCCGCGTCGCTGACCTGGGCCGCGATGCACCGGGCGGTCCGGTTCCGCGGCCGTGCCGTCCCGGTGGGCCGCGACGAGATCGTGGCGTACTTCGCGTCCCGGCCGTGGGGCTCGCGGATCAGCGCGTGGGCGTCCGACCAGTCGCGGCCGATCGCGGACCGGGCGGCGCTCGTCGCCGCGTACGAGCGGTTCGCGGCGCTCTACCCGGACACGGGCGCCCCCGACGACGTCCCCGTGCCGGACGGCTGGGGCGGCTGGCGGGTCGACTGCGACGAGGTCGAGCTGTGGGCGGGCCGGCGCGACCGGCTCCACGACCGTCTGGTCCTCACCCGGGTCGCCGACGGGGACCTCGACACCCCCACGGCCTGGGTCGTGCACCGCCGCCAGCCCTGATTCCCGTCGACGCCCCACCGACCGCGGTGCCATCGTCGGCGGCATGGATCAGGACCAGCTCTGGGACACCGAGGTCGCCCAGCAGTACGACACCCCCGGCACCGGCATGTTCGCGCCCGAGGTGCTCGGACCGACCGTGGACCGGCTCGTCGCGCTCGCGGACGGCGGCCGGGCGCTCGAGCTCGCCGTCGGCACCGGCCGGGTCGCCGTGCCGCTCGCGGCCCGTGGCGTCCCCGTCGTCGGCATCGAGCTGTCCCAGCCCATGGTCGACGTGCTGCGGACGAAGGTCGACGAGGCGACGGTCCCGGTGGTCCTCGGCGACATGGCGACCGCGACGGCACCTGGCGAGTTCAGTCTCGTCTACCTCGTGTTCAACACCATCAGCAACCTGCTCACGCAGGAGGAGCAGGTCGCGTGCTTCCGCAACGCGGCCCGGCACCTGGCACCCGGCGGCTGCTTCGTGGTCGAGCTCTGGGTGCCCGAGCTGCGCAGCCTGCCGCCCGGCCGCCAGGCCACCGTCTGGCTCAGCGAGCCCGGCTACATCGGCCTCGACACGTACGACGTCCTGCACCAGCTCGTGGTCTCGCACCACTTCCGGTTCGACGAGGGCCGCGACGCCCGGCTCGGCCGGAGCCCGCACCGCTACGTGTGGCCCGCCGAGCTCGACCTCATGGCGCAGCTCGCCGGCCTCGCCCTGGAGACCCGGCACGCCGACTGGTCCGGCGCCGAGTTCACCGCCGACTCCCGCTCGCACGTGTCGGTGTACCGGGCGTAGGTCCGGGCGGTCATGCTGCCAGGTGGGCACGGCCGGAGCCGTGCCCACCTGGTGTCGTGCGTCGCGTCGAGGTTCAGACGCGGCGCTCGCGGCGGAACAGCGAGCGGGCCCACGCGTACCCGGCGATCCCGAGCACCAGGCACCAGCCCACGGCCAGCGCCGCCGTCGAGCCCTCCACCGAGCCGGAGAGCAGGCCGCGCACGGTGTCGATGATCGGCGTGAACGGCTGGTGCTCCGCGAACCACTGCACGGGCGTCGGCATGGTCTCGACCGGCACGAACCCGCTGCCCAGGAAGGGCAGGAGCAGCAGGATCATCGGCACGTTGCTCGCCGTCTCGACGCTCTTCGCGTTGAGCCCCATGGCGACGCACAGCCAGGCCAGAGCCAGGCCGAGCAGGACGAAGATGCCCAGCAGGGCCAGCCAGTCGAGCGCGTCGGCGTCGGGCCGGTAGCCCATCGCGAACGCGGCGCCGATCACCAGGACGAGCGCGAGCAGGCCCTGCACGACCGTGCCGAGCACCTGCCCCGAGAGCACCGACCCGGGCGAGATCGCCATGGTCTTGAACCGCGCCATGATGCCGCCGGCGGCGTCCATCGCGGCGCTGATGGCCACGGACTGCCCGGCCCCCACGATGGTGAGGACGAGGAGCGTGGGGGTCACGAAGTCGAGGTACGCGGCCCGGCCGTCGGCCCCGGGGGCGACCCCGGGTGCGACGCCGGCGCCGAGCGCGCCGCCGAACACGTAGACGAACAGCACGAGCATCACGAGCGGCCCGCCGACCATGAACATCGTGAGCCCGGGGTAGCGGACGGCTCGCAGGAGGTTGCGGCGGAACATCGTGGCGATGTCGGCGGCCGGGCGGGGACGCGAGGCAGCCCGGGGCGGGAGGGTGGCGACGGTGGTCATCGGACGTTCTCCTTCTCGTCGGCCGGGACGGCGTCCTCGGCGGCAGCGGGCGGTTCGGTGAGGGCGAGGAACACGTCGTCGAGCGAGCCGGCGGCGTGCACGGCCTTGAGCTCGTCGGGGGTGCCCTCGGCGACGATGCGGCCGCCGTTGAGCACGGCCACCCGGTCGGCGAGCTGGTCGGCCTCCTCGAGGTACTGCGTGGTGAGCAGGATCGTGGTGCCGCTCGCGACGAGGGCCCGGACCTCCTCCCAGAGGGTGCGGCGGCTGCGCGGGTCGAGGCCCGTCGTCGGCTCGTCGAGGAACACGACCTCCGGTGCCCCCACGAGGGTCATCGCGAGGTCGAGCTTGCGCTTCATGCCGCCGGAGTAGGTCGCGACGGGCTTCCCGGCGGCGTCGGCGAGACCGAACCGCTCGAGCAGCTCCGTGACCCGCCGCCGGCCGGCGACCCGGCCGAGGTGGTTCAGGTCGGACATGAGCCGCAGGTTCTCCGTGCCGGTGAGCAGCTCGTCGACCGCGGTGATCTGGCCGGTCACGCCGATCGAGGCGCGGACCGCGTCAGGCTCACGGGCGATGTCGTGGCCGGCGACGCGGACCGTGCCGGCGTCGGCCTTGAGCAGGGTGGACAGGACGCCGACCGTGGTGGTCTTGCCGGCTCCGTTGGGGCCGAGCAGCGCCGTGATGGTGCCGGCGGGGACCACGAGGTCGACGCCGTCGAGCACGAGCTGGTCGCCGGACTTCGAGCGGTAGGTCTTGCGGAGGCCGGCGACCTCGATCGCGGGTCCGCGGGCAGTGCTGGTCATGACTGCTCCTTCGAGGTGGTGGGTGTTCTGGCGGTGGTTCACGCGTGGGGACGCCGGACGGCGACGTTCCCGTAGCTGGTGCTGGCACGGACCTCGACGGTCCGGTCGCTCTCGTCGGGGCCGGTGGCGTCCTGCAGGAGGTTGCGGACGGTGCCGTGCTGCGAGGTCGCGTCGAGCCAGGCGGCCGTGCCGACGGGCACCCCGACCTCGATCGCGCCGTACGACGTCTCCGCCTGGAGCCGGCCGCTCACGGCCTCCTCGACGCGGATGTTGCCGTAGGCGCACCGCAGGTCGGTGTCGCCGAGCGACCGCTCGACGGTGATGGCGCCGTGCGCGCCGTTGACCTTGAGGCTGCCCGCGGTCTGCCCGATCTCGGTGGCGCCGTTCGACGCCTTGACCGTGGCGTCGCCGTCGACCTCGCGGATCCGGACGCTGCCCGCGTTGACGACGACCTGGGTGGTGCCGACGGCGCGCCCGACGACGACGGAGCCCGCCGAGGCGCGCAGGTCCAGGCGGCCGACCTCGTCGACCCAGATGTCGCCGGCCTTGCTGTGGAACGTGCAGGCGGCGAGCCGGCCCTGCGCGAACAGCGGGCCGAGGGCGACGCCCTGCACGACGGACCCGGTCGGCACCTCGACGGTGACGTCGACGGAGGCCTTGGTGAACGACCGCCACCGGGCACCCGTCTGGATGGTGAGGGTGCCGTCGTGGAGGTCGACGTGCGTCCCGTCGGCGGCCTTGACGTCGCCGGACTTGGCCGGGTCGCTCGGGGCGATCGTGACGACGGTGTCCGTGCGGTCGGTCGCCACGACGCTGACGGGGCCGACGGCGAGGTCGAGGGTGACGGTGATCGGTTCAGGGGTCGCGAAAGCAGGCATGGTCGGTCCTCGGTTCTGGTGGTGGCCCCCACGCAGGGGCCGCGGTGTGTGGTGGGGAGGCGGTCAGCGCACCCAGCCGGTCAGCCGGCCGGAGGTGCTCGCGGTGCGCTCGGGGGCGCGGGACGGTGCGGCGGGCTGGAGCGCGGCCGCGACGGCCCTCACGAGCCAGGTGTTGACGGAGACGCCTTCACGGGCCGCCGCCTCCTCGACCTGGGCCTTGAGCTGGTCCGGCAGGCGGAGCGTGGTGCGGGAGGTGCTGACGTCGTCGGGGTCGAGGGGCGCGGGCCGGGCGGGCTCGGCCGTCGCGGGTGCGGCGTCCTGGAACACCGGTGCGGGTGCGGCGGTGACGACGAACTCCGGGTCGCGACCCCGGAGCCGGACGTCGACCGATCCCGGGGCGAGCTCGGCGGTGATCTCGTTGGCCGCCGTGGAGAGCGCCTCGAGCAGGACGAGCCGGACGGCGGCGTCGAGCGGTGCCGTCAGGCGGTCGGCGAGCTCACGCGCGTCGTCGCCGCCGGCGGCGGCTGCGTTGCCGAGCTGGTGCTGCAGCTCGTCGACATATCTCGTCAGGTCCATGACGTCACTATGACACCATAGATGGTGTCACTGCAAGAGATGTGACGTCATTGGTGACACACGGTGGTGTCAAATTGGCGTCGCGATGACGAATCTGCAGGTCACAGTGGTGTCAGCGCGCGGGGAGCCGCCGCTCGACCGGCGCTGAGGTCGCGAACACCCGCAGGCGTCCGCAGACTGCACCCCGTGGAGGCCTCCGCACTCGCCCCGACCGCCGCCGCGACGCGGCTCGCCCTGACGCCGCGGCACGTGGCGCGGGTCCTCGCCGCGTTCCTCGTCTGCGGGTCGGCGGTGCTGCTCCTCGCGGCGCACGAGCGCCCGGCCGGCTTCGTCCCGCTCGTCGCCGGCATCGCCCTGGGCCTCGCCGTCGACCGGGCACTGGGCCGTGACCTCGCCCTCGTCGGGCTCGGCCTCGTGATCCTCACGACGATCTCGCTGCGGGCCGACCTCTCCGACGCGGGCATCGCCCGGTTCGCGGTCGTGCTGTCCGCGGCGGTGCTCGTGCCGTACGTGCTGTCGCGCTTCGTGCTCGGGCAGGACGTGATCCGGTTCCCGCTGCGCACCGGGCGCCGCTGGACCCGCGTGCAGGTCGTCTACCTGCTCGTCGTCGTGGTCCTCGCGTACCTGCTGCTGCCCTGGTACTTCCTCGGCTCGGGCGCGTACCTCAACTGGCCCGTCGTGGACACCCCGCAGGAGATCGGCCGGCTGTTCGTCGGGGTCAACGCCGTGGGCATCTGGGACGAGCTGTTCTTCGTGTGCACCGTGCTCGCGCTCCTGCGGGTGCACTTCCCGTTCCCGCTCGCGAACGTGCTGCAGGCGGTCGTCTTCGTGTCGTTCCTGTGGGAGCTCGGCTACCGCGAGTGGGGTCCGCTGCTCACCGTCCCGTTCGCGCTCGTGCAGGGGTGGATCTTCCGCCGGACGGCGTCGCTCACGTACGTGGTGACCGTCCACCTGCTCTTCGACCTCGTGGTGTTCATGGTGCTCGTGCACGCGCACGACCCGGCGCTGTTCGACGTGTTCGTGACGGCACCCGCCAGCTGGTGACGTGCGGGGCGTCCGATCGGGTGGCCGGTCCGGGCGTGACGCTCCCGCGAGCGACGGCTGTGGCATGCTCGCCGACCGGCGGGTCGACGGTGGAGGGGGCGGCGTGACGGACGACGACCGGAGGACGGCCGAGCTCCACGCGGAGGTCGTCGACGGGCTGCTGGACGCGGTGACCGACGCGGGCGACGACGGTCCGGACCACGCCACCGACCCCGGCGAGGTGTTCTCCGTCTGGGTCGCGAAGGCGATCCGCGCCTACCCCCGCCCGGCCTACCCGGTCGAGCGAGAGTGGAACGTGTCCGTGCAGGGCCTGCTGCGCCTCGTCCCGCACGTCCCGAGGATCGCCACCGCGCCGCTCGGGCTCCTCGACAGGTTCGGCGCCGTCACGATCGGCCCCCGACGCGTCGGCCTCGACGGCAAGGACGTCGACTGGAGCCGCGTCGTGGAGGTCCGCACCGAACCGGCGTGGACGCTGCTCTCGGCGGAGATGCTCGAGCTCGACCTCGCCGGGATCATCACCGTGATCCCCGCGATCCCGGGCCGGCGGTGGGTGCTCCGGCGCATCAGCGAGCTCCTGTTCACCCTCTACCTCGCCGCCCTGCCGCCGCTCGACGCGCAGGACGCCCCGTCGGCCGACGACGACGGGCCGAGGCTGACCGTCTTCGCCCCCGTCGTCTCGACGATCGTGTACCGGCGGATGGTCGGCCACGGCGAGGCCCGCGCGAGCTCGATGTCGGCGCTGCTGCAGGTGGCGCTGCCCGGCACGTCGGACACGATCGTCCGGACTGCCCGCGAGCACGGGGTCCCGGTCGTCGAGGTGCCCGTCGACGAGACCGACGTCGGCGAGGTCGCCCGCCGGGCGCAGGTGTGGCGGCGGTCCGCGGTCGGGATGCGCACGCAGGTGCTCGGGCGCCTCGGCCGCTGATCCCAGCCTTCGGCACCGTGGGGTGGTCCGACGCCACTCGGCCGTGGCCCGCCGTCAGGCCGAGCCGAGCAGGTGGCGGGACGGCTGTCACAGGTCGGTGCCAGGATCGGCGGATGGCGACAGAGTCCCGGCACCTCAGCGTGTTCGTCGACCGTCCCGTGGCCGAGGTGTACACGTTCGCCTCGGACCCGGCCAACCTGCCCCGGTGGGCGCCCGGCCTGGGGAGCGCGGTGGTGCAGGAGGACGGCGACTGGTTCGTCGAGACGACGCAGGGACGCGTGCAGGTGACCTTCGCGCCGGCCAACGACCTCGGCGTCCTCGACCACGTGGTGCGGACCCCGACGGGGGAGACGGTGTACGTGCCGATGCGGGCGCTCGCGGACGGCGACGGGTCCGAGGTCGTGTTCACGCTGCGCCGCCTCGACTGGATGACCGACGCCGACCTGGACCGGGACGCGGCGCTGGTGAGCGGCGACCTCGCCCGGCTCAAGGCGGTCGTCGAGTCGGGCGGATAGCGCTCACACGCCTGGACCGGCGTCGCTACGGTGGCACGCATGTCGACGACCGACCTCCTGCACCGCCGGCTCCTCGACGCCGGGCTGGACGACGTCACGGCCGTGGAGGAGGTGCACGGCGGCGTCGTGCACTCGGCGGGCCTGGCGCACCGCACGTCCGCGCCGCCCCTGTTCGCCAAGACGCCCCCGGGGCCTCGCACCGACGGCATGTTCCAGGCCGAGGCGGACGGGTTGCGGGCGCTGCGCGACCTCGGCGGCATCCGCACGCCCGACGTGCACCTGGCCACGGACGACCTGCTGGTGCTGGAGGCGATGCGGCCCCGCACCGACACGGTCGCCTTCTGGGAGCGGCTCGCGCACGACGTCGCGCACCTGCACACCTCCACGGCCGGCGGCCGGTTCGGCTGGCACCGCACCACGTGGCTCGGCCTGCTGCCGCAGGACAACACGTGGGAGGACGACGGGTTCGAGTTCTTCGCGCGACGCCGCCTGCTGCGCTGGCTGCCCGAGCCGCGCGTCCAGGCCGCGTTCGACGAGGCCGACCGGCGCGCGCTCGAGCGGCTCTGCGACCTGCTGCCCGAGCTCCTCCCGGAACGTCCGTCGTGCCTCACGCACGGCGACCTCTGGTCGGCGAACGTCATCGCGACGGCCGACGGCGACCCCGTGCTCGTCGACCCCGCGGTGTCCCGCACGTGGGCCGAGGTGGACCTCGCGATGCTGTGGTCCGAGCAGCGCCCACCGGAGTCCGAGCACTTCTTCGACGTGTACGCCGAGGTCACGGGCCTGGACGACGGGTGGCGCGACCGGATGCCGCTGCTGTACCTGCGGCAGAACCTGGCGGTCGTGGCGCAGTTCGAGCCCGACTGGGGTCACGCCGACATGGTCCGCGCGGTGCTGGCCCCGTTCCGGCGGTGATCACCCGGCGGCCAGGTCCTCCGTGACGCCCCAGCGCCGCCACACCACGACCGCGCTCGCGACGAGCAGCAGGAGCACGACGAGACCCTCGGGCCGGGCGGCGAGCACGAGCGGGTCGTCGACCACCACGACGCGCTCGTCGAGCAGCGCGAACGCGACGGCGTTGGCGATGCCGTGCTCCACGACGGCCGGCCACACGCTGCCGGTCCTGGCCCGCATGACGCCGAGCACCACGGCCATCGCGAGCACCGCGACGAGGAACAGGGGGATCTGCACGGCGAGCGGCACCGTCGTGTAGTCGTCGCCCATCGCCAGGATGTACGGCACGTGCCACACGCCCCACAGCGCACCCACGGCCAGGTGCCGCCGGAGTCCGCGGACTCCCAGCGCGGCGAGCCGCGGCTCGAGGTAGCCCCGCCAGCCGAGCTCCTCGAACGCGGCGAACGTGGTCCGGGCGACGAGCCCGGTCGCGACGAGCGTCGCGAACAGCGGCAGCCCGTCGGGCCCGCCGTGCACCTGCCCGGTCAGGGCCCCGACCAGCAGAGCCACGCCGAGCGCGGCCGGCATCCACAGTGCGGCGAACACGTACCAGCCGCGCTCGCGGCCGAGCCGCAGGCCCGCGTCGGACCAGCCCTCGCGGCCGATCGTGCGCAGGCCGACGGCCATGAGGACCGGGCTGAGCACGAAGAGCAGCGCCCCGGGGCTCGTGGCCTTGTCCGGCGACCCCGCGAGGATGACGGAGCCGACGACGGACAGGACGAGCACGCCGACGGCGTAGATGACGATGCCGCGCCAGGACGCCGGGCGCGGGGAGCGGGCTGCGGGCCGGGCGGTGGTGGGGGCGGGCGCGGACATCGTGGCTCTCCTGGTGCGACAGGTGGGACGACGGGCGTGGCGTTGCGGCGGCAGGCGCGGTTCAGGCCTGCCGGTCGAGCTGGTGGAGCAGGTCGTCGATCCAGGCGAGCTCGGCGCGCGCGTGGACGAGGCCGTTGGTGAGCGTGGCGAGCCGCAGGCGGACGGGGAGCAGGACCTCGTCGCCCGCGCGCGCGAGCGCCTGCTCGTTGAGGTGCTGGACGTGCTCGAGGACGGCGACCATCTCGCGGGCCTCGTCGGCCCTCTCGTGCAGGACGTCGCGGGTGCGGTCGACGCCGAGGCGACCGACGAAGAACAGCCGCAGGAGGAACGACTCGCGCGCGGGGACGTACTCCACGGGGGAGGCGAGCCAGGCGTCGAGCTCGGCGAGGCCCGCGGGCGTGACCGAGTGCTCGCGCCGGTCGGGGCGGCCCTCCTGCGGGATCGTCCGGACGTCGACGAGGCCGTCGGCGGCGAGGACGGAGAGGGTCCGGTAGATCTGTGCCTGGTCGGCGGGCCAGAAGTGCGCGACCGACTCGTCCATGTGCTTGCGGAGGTCGTAGCCCGTCATGGGCGTGAGGGAGAGGAAGCCGAGGACCGCGTGCTTGAGCGACACGCTCCGACCATAGAGGACGAGTCCTATATATGACTAGTCACCTATGGTCCGGTCTTCCAGCCCGCCGCCGATCTGTGCGCGCGCGTCAGAGCGAGTGAGTGCCACCGGACCATGCACGGGGGACCTGCCGCCACGGTCGCCATCGCCCCGCGCGAGCTCGACCGTCGGGATCGCCGGGGCGGGTGAACACCCGCGCACCAGGGTGCGCGGCGCGCCTGCTCGGAGCCTGCCGTATCTTGACGTCGAGATACCTCCGGAGGTGCTGCGATGTGGGACCCGCGCCAGTACGCGCTGTTCGGCACGCACCGCGGCCGCCCGTTCGCCGACCTGCTGGCCCGTGTCGACGCAGCGGCCCCCGCCCTCGTCGTGGACCTCGGGTGCGGCGACGGCCCGCTCACGCTCGGCCTCGCACAGCGCTGGCCCGACGCGCGGGTCGTCGGCGTCGACTCGTCGCCCCAGATGCTCGCGGCCGCCCGTGCCCACGACACGGCGGGCCGCGTCGAGTGGGTGCAGGCACGGGCCGAGGAGTGGGACCCCACCGACCTGGGCCGCCCCGTCGACGTGCTGGTCACGAACGCCGCGCTCCAGTGGGTCCCGACCCACCGCGCGCTCGTCCCGCGCTGGGTCGACGCGCTCACGCCGGGCGGCTGGTTCGCGATGCAGGTGCCGGACAACTTCGACGCGCCCTCGCACCGGCTCATGCGGGAGGCCGCCGCCCGGCACCCCCGAGCCACGGAGCTGCTGCCCGCACTCCACCGGGCCGCCGCCGTCGCCGCTCCGTCCGACTACCTCGCCGACCTCGCCGCCCTGGGGCTCGACGCCGACGTGTGGCGGACCACGTACCTGCACGTGCTCGACCCCGACGGCGCCCAGCGTTCGCCCGTCCTCGAGTGGGTCACCGGCACAGGGCTGCGCCCGGTGCTCGACCTGCTGACCGACGACGCCGAGCGAGCCGCGTTCCTCGACGACTACGTCGCCGCCCTCGACCAGGCGTATCCCCGGCAGCCGTGGGGCGTGGTGCTGGAGTTCTCGCGCATCTTCGCCGTCGGCCGACGCTGACCCGGCCTCTGACCCGGCCTCTGACCCGGCCTCTGACGAGGCCGCGAGCCGCTCCCGCGCGGGCGCTCAGGCCGTCGTCGCCCGGAGCTGCTCGACGAGCCGCCAGCGGGAGGCGGCCGACTCGACCACGCGGAGGCCGGCGTCGGGCAGCAGGAGCACCGGGCGTCGCCGGTGGTGCTCCCCGGCGTTGCGCGGGGTGACCGCGTCGAGCACGCGCTGGACGCCCCGGCCGAGGCGGGCCGACGACTCCACGTGGTCGGCCATCAGCAGGCGCCCGCCAGGCCGCAGCACTCGCGCGAGCTCGGCCAGCACCGCACGCTCGTCGTCCACGCAGCACATCAGGAAGGTGCAGAGCACGGTGTCGAAGGCGCCGTCGGGCAGGTCCAGGTGCGCCGCGTCCGCCTGCAGCCGCCGCACGGTGACGCCGAGCTCCCGGGCGCGCGCGGCCGCCGCGGCGAGCATCACGCCGCTGACGTCCGCGAGCGTCACCTCGGTGACGCGGTCCGCGTAGTAGGGCAGGTTCGCGCCCGTGCCGGCGCCGACCTCGAGCGTCCTGCCGCTCGCCCGCTCCGCGATCCACCGCCTGGCCGGGGCGAACAGCCGCGGCTCGAGGAAGGCCGTCGTCCGGTCGTACGTCGCCGCCTGACCGTCCCAGTACGCCGCGCGCGTCGTGCCCATGGTCCTCCAGGCTGCCAGCGTTCCCGCCGCCGCGAACACCCGGCCTCCGGCATGTCGTCTCGCGCCCGTCCGCTCCGACCACGACGGTAAGGGTGCGGGCGACGCGCGCACCCGCCACCGAGACCGTCGACAAGGAGCCCAGCATGACCACCCCGACCACCCGGACGCTCGACGTCCCCGGCGCGTCCCTCGTCTACGACGTCCGCGGCCCCCTCCCCACGGCGGACGGCCGCCCGCCGCTGCTGCTCATCGGCCAGCCGATGGACGCGACCGGCTTCGCGACGCTCGCCGGTCTCCTCACCGACCGCACGGTCCTCACCTACGACCCGCGCGGGCTCGGCCGGAGCGAGCGCACCGACGGCCGCACGGAGAACACCCCGCAGCAGCAGGCCGACGACCTGCACCGGCTGGTCGCGGAGGTCGGCGGACCGGTCGACCTGCTCGGCAGCAGCGGCGGTGCCGTCACCGGCCTGGAGCTCGTGTCGAGGCACCCGGAGGACGTGCGCACGTTCGTCGCGCACGAGCCGCCGATGCTGACCGTCCTGCCCGACGCGGCGCAGGCGTTCGCCGCCGAGAAGAAGGTGCAGGACGCGTACCACCAGCGCGGCTGGGGGGCGGGCATGGCGACGTTCATCGCCCTGACGTCGTGGCAGGGGGAGTTCACCGACGAGTTCGCGCGCGACGCGGTCGACCCCGCGGCGTTCGGCCTGCCGACGCAGGACGACGGCAGCCGGGCCGACCCGCTGCTGTCCGGGGTGTCGAACGCGGTCACGGCCTACGAGCCGGACGTCGCGGCGCTCACCGGTGCGTCGACGCGCGTGGTCGTCGCCGCCGGGATCGAGAGCACGGGGCTGCTCACGTGGCGGACGTCGGCCGCGCTCGCGGACGCGCTCGGCCAGGAGCTGACCGTGTTCCCGAGCCACCACGGCGGCTTCATGGGCGGCGAGTTCGGCCACCCCGGTCAGCCGGAGGCGTTCGCGGCCCGGCTGCGCGAGGTGCTCGACGAAGGCTGACGCCCTCTCGCCCGCAGCGCCCGGCAGGTGAATCATGGAGCGCACCACGAGCGGCGGACCGAGGGAGCAGACATGGGACCGAACGGCGAGGGGCGCAACCGGGGACAGGACCTCCCGAAGCTCATCCGGCTCGTCACGATCGCGCTCGCGGTCGTCGCGGTGGTCAAGGAGCTGCGGACGCCGCGCGACGAGCGGGAGTGGAACGGCGTGGTCGTCGGGTTCGTGCCCTACGACTTCCGGGTGCCGACTGCCGAGCGGATCATGGAGCGGATCTGGAACCCGGACGGGGAGCGACTGATCAACCCGCGGGTGTTCGGCGTGGGGTGGACGCTCAACATCGGCAAGCTCGTCGGGATGGTCCAGGAGCGGTTCACCGCCGACCGCTGAGCCGCCGACCGCCGAGCAGCCGACCGCCGAGCCGCCGACCGCCGAGCAGCAGGACCGCGGGCGCGACGACGAGCGCGCCCGCGGCGAGCGTCAGGGCGGACCAGCCGGCGAGCGCGAGGACGATCGTCGAGGTGAGGGTCCCGGCGGCGGCGGAGACCCACACGACGGCCTCCACGGACCCTTCGACATCGGCCCGCTGCTGCGCCGGGAGCCCGAGCGCGAGGGCCGCGCTGCCGCCGACGAAGCACAGGTTCCACCCGTAGCCCAGCACGAACAGGCCGGCCGCCTGCGGGACCAGCGACCCGGTCGCGGCCACGACCGTCGACACGAGCAGCGCGCCGAGGCCGAGCACCATGACCGGCCTCGGGCCGTGACGGTCGACGAGGCGACCGGTGAGCGGTGACAGCACGAACATGCCGAGCGTGTGGGCCGCGAGCACGAGCCCGACGACGTCCAGCCCGTGATCGTGCACGTGCAGCTGCACCGGCACCGACGTCATCACGGCCGCCATCACGACCTGCCCGGTGACCATCACGGTCAGGCCGTCCAGGCTCGCGCGGGCGCTCAGCACCGTCCGCAGGCGGACCGCGGACCCGGTCCCGGGTCGTCTGGCCGTGCGCAGCCCGCTCACCGCCAGCCCCGCCAGCAGACCTGCGGGGACGCTGAGCAGGAACGCGCCGGACAGGGCCGGCCGTCCGAGCGCCTCCGCGAGGTGCGCCGTGGGGAGGAGGAGCAGGGGGCCGCCGACGGCCCCGACGGTGCCGGCCCACACGACGAGGCCGATCGCGAACCCGCGCCGCCGGGCGGGCACCAGCTCGGCGGCGGCGTACCGCGACAGCTGGGCGGCGGCGTTCCCCAGGCCGATCAGGAGCATGCCCCCGACGAGCAGCGGCACGTTGCCGAGCGGCACAGCGATCGCGCCCGCGGCGGCACCGGTCGCGCTCGCCAGGTACCCGACGAGGAGCCCCGTCCGGGTGCCCGAACGGTGGGTGAGGGCGGTGACCAGGAGGGCGCCCAGCCCGGTGCCCACGACCGCCGCGGTGCCGGGCAGCCCACCCCAGGGCCGCCCCAGGACGTCCGCGACGACGAGGGCGGCCACGGTGCTGGTGGTCGCGGTCACGGCGCTGCTGAGGGCCGCACCGACGAACAGTGCGGCGGTGGCCGACCGGACGGTGGTCGGGAGACGTGCCGGGAGGCGAGTGACGCGACGACCCATGACCTCGACGCTACGAAGGCCTGCACGCGTGCTGAAGGGTCGATCGCAGGCGTTCGTGCCCTTTCGCCTCATGATCGCGAGGCGTTCCGGCGCTACGGTTTGCGGATGAGCAGACCGCTCGACAGCACGGACTGGCGCATCGTCTCCGAGCTCCAGGAGGACGGTCGCCTGTCGTTCAACCAGCTCGGCCGCAAGGTCAACCTGTCCGCGCCCGCGGTCGCCGAACGGGTGCGGCGGCTGGAGGAGTCCGGCGTGATCGCCGGCTACCAGGCCCGGATCGACGCCGGCCGCGCGGGGCTGCCGCTCACCGCGTTCGTCAAGCTGCGGTGCTCGCCCGGCCGGTGCCTGCTGAGGACCACCGCGTCGGACGAGTTCCCCGAGGTCGTCGAGGTGCACAAGCTCAGCGGCAGCTCGTGCACGCTCCTGCGGGTCCGCGCCGCGTCGATGCCGCACCTCGAGGAGATCTTCGAGCGCATCGGGAGGCACGGCGAGATCGACACCCAGATCGTGCTGTCCACCCAGTACGAGGGCCGCCCGGTCGCCGAGCCGCCCGCGCACACCCGGACGGCGTCGCCGTCGCCCGGCTGGAGCCGCGAGGTGCGGCCGGACGACGACTGAGAGGCAGGACGGCTCAGCGCCGCGGCGACCACCCGTCGGTGCCCGTCAGGTAGGCGCGCACGGTGAGGTCCTTCGCCTCCTGGGGCGTGAGCTGCGGCCGGTCGGCCGACGGGAGCGCCCCGGGACCGCGGTTGGCGTGCTCGGCGAACCGCGCGTCCCGCCACGACCAGCCGCCGGAGAAGTCGCTCCACGCGGTCGCCCCGACGTGGGCGCCGATCCACGAGTCGCGCACCAGCACCTGGCCGATCGCGTTCGGGTCGTTGCTCGGGTGCCACGGCCGGCCGAGGAACACGGTCCCGGCGGGGGCGTCGCTCGTGAACCGGCAGCGCGTGAACAGGAAGCCGTAGGGGTTCGCGATCGACGTGCTCGGGGCCGTGACGTACCCGTTGGTGGTCGTCGACCCGCGGGTGAGCGAGTGGATCTCGCAGCCTTCGAACACGGCGGTCGCCCGTCCGAAGACGAAGTCGACGTCCCCCTCGACGTAGCAGTCGCGGAAGGAGGCGCGCGCGACGACGTCGGCCGCGGTGCTGTTGACGTAGAGGGTGTCCTGGTTGCCGAGGAACCGGACGCGGTCGAACACGAGCCGGTCCGCGCGGGTGAGGACGGCGACGGCCTGCCGGTTGGTGATCTCGGGGTGGGCGGCCTCGTCGAACGTGTTCGCGAACGTGAGGTTGCGGGCCGTGAAGTCGGCGCCGTCGAGCGTGACGCTCGCGCTGCCCGACGTGCCGTACGGGCCGGTGCCGTCGGGCTTCGGGGTGCCGTTCGCGTTGTCGTAGGAGATGACGACGTCCTGCGCGTGGCGGCCGGTGCCGACGAGCGTGAGGTACGGCTTGGTCGAGGGCACCCTGACGAGCTCGCGGTAGGTCCCGGGGCGGACGGCGATGACCCAGGGGCTCGTGCGGCCGGCCGGGGCGGCGTCGATCGCGGCCTGCACGCTGCCGAAGTCGCCACGGCCGTCGGCCGAGACCGTCGCGTCGACGCGGCCGGGTCCGTGCCCGGGGCCGGCGGGCCCAGGGGCGGTCGCGACGGCGCCGAGGGCGCCGACGACCGACAGCGCGAACGCCGTCGTGAGCGCCGTGGTCACCGCGGCCGCGAGTGCGCCGAACCGTCGTGCCGTCATGCCTCTACCCCCTCGTAGAAACCGGTTTCTCGGCCGCCGCCGAACCTAGGCCCGGCGTCGGTGCGGGGTCAACGACGATCTCGCCCGTCGGACGGTCGCTGTCCCGTCCTCGACGACGCGCCCGCGGGCGCGCCCCCGTTTCGGGACATTCGGGACGGGCAGGGCACTACGGTCGGCACGCAGGTGGTGGAGACGACGAGCGGATGGTGCGACGGATGAACGTGCTCTTGTGGGTCGTCGCGGGGTTCCTCGCGTTCTGCTTCCTGCTCACCGGGCTGCTCAAGCTCACCCGGACCCGGGAGCAGCTCGTCGAGGTGGGGCTCGGCTGGGCGCAGGACTTCAGCGCCCGCACCGTCAAGCTCATCGGCGCCCTGGAGGTGCTCGCCGCGGTCGGCCTGATCCTGCCCGCCGTCACCGGCATCGCCGAGGTGCTCGTGCCGGTCGCCGCCATCGGCCTCGTGCTCGTCATGATCGGCGCGATCAGCACGCACGTCCGGCGCAGGGAGCCGACGCTCGTCGTCGTCAACGCGGTGCTGCTGTTCCTGGCGGCGTTCCTCGCGTGGGGCCGGCTCGGCCCGTACCCGTTCTCCTGAGCGGAACCTGCACGCCGTCTCCGTTCCCGACGCGTCACACCCCGATCACCTGACCGGTGCCCTGCCGGAAACATGAGCACGCCACGATGCGCGGGTACCCGCTGTCGGTCCGAGGGAAAGAGTGGTCCCGCCTGTGCTCAAGAAGTCCCGCTCCGCCGCCACCTGCACGCTGACCTTCGCGCTCCCGTCGTCGGCCGTCGACGGCACCGTGAGCGTCGTCGGCACGTTCAACGACTGGACCCCCGGGGCGCACCCGCTGCGCCGTCGCTCCAACGGGACGGCGAGCACGTCCGTGAAGGTCCCGGTGGGCACGACCGTGCGGTTCCGCTACCTCGGCGAGAACGGGCTCTGGTTCGACGACGCCGACGCGGACGAGATCACCGTGGACGGATCGGTCGTCCTGGTGTGACGCGGGCGTGAGGCGTCAGCTGCAGTAGTCGCACACCCCGGTGCCGGGCAGCACCATCGAGCACGTCGGGCACAGCGCGACGGGCCGGTCGACGACCGCCGGGCGGGCCGTGGCGCGGGTGCGGGTGGTGGTCGCGCGTGCCGGCTTGGCCGGCGTCGCGGGCGCGGGACGCGACGGGGGTGCCGGCTCGGTCACCTCGAAGCCGCGCTTGCGCAGGATCGCGGACGTCCCGCTCGGGCCGTTGCTGAACTCGTGGGCGGCGGCGAGCCGGCCGGTCGCGTACCGGTGGGCGACACCGAGGATCGCCTGGGAGTCGTAGTCGCGGCCGTTGTGCTGGAGCGTGTAGTCGGCCGACGGGACGTACCCGTAGACCCCGAGGAAGTCGTCGGCACCCCGGGAGTCGTACTCCGCGATCGCCTGGAGGACATGCTGACGCGTCACTGCGGAGAACGTGGCCACGACCGCGAGCCTACGCCGCGGCCGCACCGCCCCGGTCGCCGGTCGCCGTTCGCCGTTCGCCCACGCGGCACCGGCCCGAGCCGCTAGGTTCCGCGCATGTCCGAGCACACGTTCGTCGCCGGGTCCGTCCGTGACCTGAACAAGCCCGTTCCCCGGATCGCCCTGACGGGGTGGCGGACCCGGGTGCCCGTGCCGCGTCCGGGGCTCACGTTCCCGGTGCTGCTCGTCGCCGGCGGTGCCTGGGGACTCCTCGTCGAGGCGGCGAACGACTGGTCGTCGACGGTCTCCCGGTTCGGCGGCACGGCGCCGCTCGGCGTGGTGTGGGGCATCGCGGTCCTCGTGGGGATCGGCCTGTTCGTCCAGCGGGCCAGGAACCCGAGGCCGTCCTGGTACCGCTTCTGGTCGCTCGTCGACAGCTGGGAGGAGCCGGGCGGCGTCCGGCTCGTGTCGAACCGCGCCCGTGCCGACGACCCCGGCGTCACCGTCCGTCACGGCGACCAGGTCGAGGTCCACGCGACGCTGGTCGCACGCCGGCAGGCCGAGCGCACCTACGCGTTCCGCGTGCGGGCCCCGGGCGGGGAGCTGACGTTCGAGGCACCGATCTACGTCGAGAAGCTGTCGATGGCGCCGCTCGACGAGCTCGCGGCCCGGTGGGGGTTCACGGTGTCCGTGCACGGCGAGGCGCAGCGGATCCGCCGCGCGGACGTCGGTGGCATCTCGACCCGCCGCTGACCACCGCACCCGATGAGCTCGGGCCGCTCCGGTGGTCGGATGGAGCATGGTCCCCGGACGTCGGAGGTGGTGAGCGTGCGCAAGGTCGTCGTGTACGAGCTGGTGTCCCTGGACGGCGTCGCCGAGGATCCCGACCGGTTCGTCACGGACTGGGACGAGGAGATGGACGCCAACCTCGCCGCCGTCATCGGTCCGCAGGACGCGGTGGTGCTCGGCCGCCGCTCGTACGACGAGTGGGCCGGGTTCTGGCCGGGCAGCGACATCGAGCCGTTCGCGACGTTCGTCAACGGGGTCGCGAAGCACGTCGTCACGTCCACGCCGCTCGACGCGACCTGGGCGGGCGCCACGGCCCACGCCGACCCGGTCGCGCTGGTGCGCGAGCTCAGGGAGCGGCCCGGCGGCGACATCGGGGTGCACGCCAGCATCACGGTCGCGCAGGCGCTGCTCGCCGCAGGTCTCGTCGACGAGCTCCGGCTCGTGGTCGCGCCGGCGGTCGTGGGCAGCGGGCGGCGGCTCCTCGACGGCGTCCCGGCGGCCCGGCTCGACGTGGTAGGCAGCACCACCTCACGGACGGGCTCGCTGCTCGTCGGCTACGCCGTCGGCGGGTAGCGGGACAACCGGTCAGGAATCGAGAAGCAGCCGCCGGTGCCGCGTCCGTAGCGTCGTCGGCATGGCAACCATCGACTCCCTGATCCTGGACGTGGCCGACGCGTCGGCCGCCGAGCACTTCTACGCCACCGCCTTCGGGCTCGGCACGCGGCTGCGCGTGCGGGCCTCGGGCGCCCCGACGACCGGCTTCCGCGGGTTCACGCTGTCGCTGACCGTCTCCCAGCCGGCCGACGTGCACGGGCTCGTCGACTCCGCCGTCGCCGCGGGCGCCACGACGCTCAAGCCCGTCGCGAAGTCCTTCTGGGGGACCGGCGGCGTCGTCCAGGCGCCCGACGGCACGATCTGGAAGGTCGCGACCTCGTCGAAGAAGGACACCGGCCCGGCCACGCTCGCGGTCGACGACCTGGTGCTCCTGCTCGGTGTGGACGACGTCGCCGTCAGCCGGACGTTCTACGTCGAGCACGGCCTCGTCGTCGCGAAGAGCTTCGGCCGCAAGTACGTCGAGTTCGCCACGCCCGGCAGCGCGGTCAAGCTGGCCCTGTACGGCCGCCGCCACCTCGCCAAGGACGCCGGTGTCGCACCCGACGGCACCGGGTCGCACCGGATCGCGATCGCCGGCGACGGCCCGGCGCTCACCGACCCGGACGGGTTCGCGTGGGAGACGTCGGACGCGGTCAGCCCCGCGGCCCGGTGACCGGACTGCCGGCCGCACGCCACAGGCTGCGGCCGGCGGTCAGCCCTCGCCGTCGTCGGCGCTCCGCGGCGCGTCGACCGCGATCGTCGCGACCACCACGAGCCCGAGCGCGGCGAGCACCACGACAGCCGGCACGAGCGGCGCCAGGCCGCCCACCAGCAGCGCCGCGGCGGCCCCGCCGGCCCGGAACCACCACGCGCCGAGGCCGAGGTAGCGGCGGTAGTCCGCGTCCCCGACGAGGAACACGGCCACACCGGCGCCGACGAGCCACCCGGCCGTGGCGGTCGGTGCGTGCAGCGGCTCGGCGAGGGCCAGGTGCAGGCCGGCGCCGAGCAGGACCAGGCCGAACAGCATGAGCAGGTGGTCGACGTAGAACGCGCGCAGCGCCGCCGCCGTCCGCCGCCGGGGCTCGACGGCGCCGAACGCGAGGGCCGCACGCTCGTCGTCCCCGGAGAAGTAGCACCACCACAGGGCGGCGATGACGCCGACGACGAGCACCGCGCCGAGCACCATCCCGGTGTCCAGCCCGTGCTCGCCGACGCCTGCGCCGACGGAGACGATGGACTCGCCGAGCGCGATGATCATGAGCAGGCCGTGCCGCTCCACGAAATGGGCCGCGACCAGGTCGAACGGCGACCGCATCGCGATACCGGCCGCCACGGCGATGAGCACCAGCGGCGCGAGCAGGAGCACGGTGTGCGCCGGCCCCTCGACGAGACCGGCCGCGCCGATCAGCACGCCGATCCCCACGTTGATCGGCATGACCCGCAGCATCACGCGCGCGCTCGTGCCGCCGCCCAGCGCGATGAACAGGCCGCCGTGCACGAGCGCGGCCACCACGTACGCCGCGCCGAACAGCACGCTCGAGCCGGTGAGCGCGTCGGGGATCGCGATCGACAGGACGAGGAACGCCGCCATCGCCGCGACGAACAGCAGCCGCACCGCGGTGGTGTCCGGCGTGGCCTGGTTGGTCAGCCACGCGAACGCGTCGTACATCCACCAGACGACGACGAGCAGCAGCCCGGCCCGTGCGACCGACTCCCACCCGGCGTCGTGCGACACGGTGGTGGCGAGCTGGGCGATCGTGACGACGAAGACGAGGTCGAGCAGCAGCTCGACCGTCGTCACGCGGGTCGCCCGCCTGCCCGGCGACATGTCTCGCCCTGCACCGACCGCGGTCCCCCTGATGCGCATGCTGGCGATGCTAGGGCGACCGAACGCCCAGGTCACGAGCGATGCCGAGATCTGAGTACAGCGTTCCGTGTACTGTCGCTGCCATGGAGACGGTCACCCTCACGCACACCGCCGCGCTGAGCCGACTCGGTCACGCGCTGTCCGACGAGACCCGCACGCGGGTGCTCCTCGCGCTGCGGGAGGCGCCGGCGTACCCGTCGGACCTGGCGGACGCGCTCGGCGTCTCGCGTCAGGTGATGTCCAACCAGCTCGCCTGCCTGCGGGGATGCGGTCTCGTCGAGGCGGTCCCGGACGGCCGGCGGACCTGGTACCGGCTGGCCGACGGCCACCTCGCACCAGCGCTCAACGACCTGCTGGCCCTCGTGCTCGCGGTCGACCCGCGGTGCTGCGGCCCCGACTGCTCCTGCTCGTGAGCGCCGTCTCGATCGGTCCCCGGCCGCCCGACGGCGTGCGCCGGCGCGTGCTCGAGCAGCGCATCCGCTGGGTCGTCGCCGCGACCATCACCTACAACGTCGTCGAGGCGGTCGTCGCGCTCGTGGCCGGGCGGCTCGCGTCGTCGTCGGCGCTCGTCGGGTTCGGCCTGGACTCGGTCGTCGAGGTCCTGTCGGCGGCGGCCGTCGCGTGGCAGTTCGCCGCCCCCGACCCGCGGACGCGCGAGCACGTCGCCATGCGGCTCATCGCCGTCTCGTTCTTCGGGCTCGCGGCGTTCGTCGGGGTCGACGCCGTGCGCAGCCTGGCCTCCGGGGACCAGGCCGAGCACTCCACCGCGGGGATCGTCCTGGCCGGCGTGAGCCTCGCCGTGATGCCGGCGCTCTCGTGGTTCGAGCGGCGCACCGGCCGCGAGCTGGGCTCCGCCTCGGCCGTCGCCGACTCCCGGCAGACCCTGCTCTGCGCGGTCCTGTCCGGCGTCCTGCTCGTCGGCCTGCTGGTCAACAGCGCGCTCGGCTGGTGGTGGGCCGACCCGCTCGCGGCGCTCGTGATCGCGGGCTTCGCGGTCCGGGAGGGCGTCGAGGCCTGGCGCGGCGACGCGTGCTGCACGCCGGTCGCCCAGCTCGTCCGCCGCGACGACGCGGGGTGCGACGACGACTGCTGCAGGGACTGACCGGCCACTGACCGGCCACTGACCGGCCACTGACCGGTCCGGTGCGAGACTGGTCGTCGACGCAGCCGACGACGGAGGTGACACGGAGATGGCGGGACACCGGATCTTCGGGATGAGCTTTGCGAGCATCTACCCGCTGTACCTGCAGAAGGTCGAGCGGAAGGGGCGCAGCAGGGACGACGTCGACCGGGTCATCACGTGGCTCACGGGCTACGACGAGGCCGGCCTGGAGAAGGTCATCGCCGACGAGGTCGACCTGGAGACGTTCTTCGCCCAGGCCCCCGCCATGAACCCGCGCACGTCCGAGATCACGGGCCTGATCTGCGGCTACCGCGTCGAGGAGATCGAGGACCCCCTGATGCAGAGGATCCGCTACATGGACAAGCTGGTCGACGAGCTGGCCAGGGGCAAGAAGATGGCCTCGATCCTGCGCGGCAGCACCGAGGCCACCGTCTAGCGCCCGTCGACTCCGCGGGTCGACTCCGCCCGTCGACCCCGCCGCGCGGCAACGACGACCGCGGCCCGGCCGTCGTTACGCTCGCGCCATGCCGGCCAGCACGAGTCGCACCGCGCGCTACGCGCGACGCCGCCAGCGTCGGATGGCCGCCGTCGAGCACGACCTCAGCGCGGAGCAGTGGGCCGCGCTGACCGCGGCGTGGGGTGGCTGCGCGTACTGCGGGGCGACGGGGGTGCCGATGCAGCGCGACTGCGTCCTGCCGATCTCGCGCGGCGGCCGGTACACGCTCGACAACATCGCGCCTGCCTGCGCGTCCTGCAACGCGAGCAAGTGCAACGACGAGGTGACCGGCTGGCTGCGGCGCAAGCGGCTCGACGAGCGGGCGTTCCTGGAGCGGCACGTGACGATCCAGCGCGAGCTGCGGGTGCGGTTCGCCGACCAGCCCGAGGCGTAGGCACCCGCGGCGCCCGCGGTGGTCCGCGGGCGAACCCTTGACTTTCACCCGCACCCACCGCCACCCTGGTCCCCGCAGCACCGGTGACACGAGTCAACAACTCTGGCCCCTCAGCGTTGAGCGGCCTGACCAGGCGTGCTGCCGGTTCAAGGGCGGCCGCCACGGCGCCTGTGCCCCACCGATCACGACGCGTTCCCGGCTCCCGTCGGCTCCACCCGGCGAGTGCTGACCGCGCCGGCGGTCGTCGTTCCCGCCCGCGCCGGCGGCGTGCCCCCCGCACGTCACCGGCCGGTCCCGCTCGTCCGGTGCATGCGCCAGCAGGCGCGCGCACCGTCGTCCCCTCGTGCCCGTCAGCGCCGACGCGCCGGCCGCGCACGACGCGTCTGAGATCGGAGATGACCGGATGTCTGCTCGACCAGAGCTCGCAGGGACCGGGGCGACGACGCCCCGGCCCGCCCTCGACCGCCGCGCTGTCGTGGCGATGGTGGTGATCGGCGCCGTGCTGGCGTACCTGGTGCAGGCCATCGTCCTGCCGGTGCCACGCGCGGCGGCCGTCGCCGTCGGCTCGGGCAGCTACGCGGAGGGGACGCCGTCCGGCGGGGGAGTGCCGACCGAGTGCAACAACACCCCGGTCACCAACCCGCGGGCGCACGTCACGTCGAGCTTCCCGTCAGGTGCGATCCCGACGAACGACTGGTGGACGTCGCTGCTGTGGCGCAAGTTCGACTGCGCGTCGATCTCCGAGAACCTCATGGCGCACCCGCTCGCGTTCCACGCGTTCACCGACGGGCTCGGCGTGAGCTACCCGACGACGCCGTCGATCTCCGGCACGTCGACCGGTCCGGGGGAGTACCACTACCCGTACACCGAGGACTTTCGCCTCGGGATCGCCGGCCTGAGCTCGGACGGCAAGGTCGACGGGTACTCCGACTGGACCGTGAGCGAGCTGTGGAGCAACGGCAGCAGCAGCCTGCGGACCACGTTCGGCCACGGCCTGCCCTTCGTCTACGCGACGAAGACCGGCGGGAACGCCACGCTCACCGGTGCGGCCGCGCCGACGGTGTGGAGCAACGGCAACGCTGCGGTCGGCTTCACGATCAACGGCCACGACTACGCCGCGTTCGGGCCCACCGGTTCCACGTGGAACATCGCGGGCAGCACCATCAGCTCGTCGCTCAACGGCGGGACGTTCTTCTCGGTCGCGGTGCTCCCGACGACGACGGGCACGAGCACCGCCGACAAGGTCACCGCGCTCAACGCGTTCGCCCCCTACGCGCACCACCACGTGACCGGCACCAAGGTGTCGTGGTCGTACGACGAGGCCACCGCCAGGATGACCGCGACGTACGCGTTCACCACGACGGCCCGCCAGGGCTCCGGCACCGGCACCGTCTACGCGCTGTACCCGCACCAGCGCGACGCGCTCGCCGGCGTGACCCCGACGGGCTATTCCTACGTCTCGCCGCGCGGCCCGATGAAGGTCGTCATCGGGAGCTCGCAGTTCCAGACGGTCACGCCGTTCAACGGGGTGCTCCCGCAGCTCGCCAACACCGGCTTCGCGGCCGGGTCGGCCGACGCGACCCAGCTCAACGGCTACATCCAGCAGGTCGCGGGCAGCGACCCGTTCGCGGGCTTCGCCGAGGACACCTACTGGACGGGCAAGGCCTTCGGGCGGATCGCGCAGGTCGCGCAGATGGCGAACCTCACCGGCAACACCGGCGCGCGCGACACGCTCGTCGGCGCCATGCGGACCCGTCTGACCGACTGGATGACGGCCTCGGCCGGCGAGACGCAGCGGTCGTTCTGGTACAACCCCGCGTGGGGCACCCTCATCGGCTACCCCACGTCGTACGGCTCGGACACCGACCTCAACGACCACCACTTCCACTACGGCTACTACGTGGTGGGCGCGGCGACGGTCGCCGAGTTCGACCCCTCGTGGGCCGCGGAATCCGCGTACGGCGGCATGGTCAACACCGTCATCAAGGACGCGGCGAACTGGGACCGCACCGACACCCGCTTCCCGTTCCTGCGCGACTTCGACATCTACGCGGGCCACGACTGGGCCGCGGGCCACGGCGCGTTCGCCGCGGGCAACAACCAGGAGTCGTCGTCCGAGGGCATGAACTTCGCCAGCGGGCTGATCCAGTGGGGCCAGGCGACGGGCAACAAGACGGTCCGTGACCTGGGCATCTACCTGTACACGACCCAGGCGTCCGCCATCCAGAACTACTGGTTCGACACCGACGACGAGGCGTTCCCGGCGGCGTTCGGGCACTCCACGGTCGGCATGGTGTGGGGCGACGGCGGCTCGTACTCCACGTGGTTCAGCGGCGAGCCCGAGATGATCCAGGGCATCAACCTCCTGCCGAGCACGGCCGGGCACCTGTACCTCGGGTACGACCCGTCGTACGTCGGCCGCAACCTCGCCGAGCTCGAACGCAACAACGGCGGGCCGGCGACGGTATGGAAGGACATCCTCTGGGAGTTCCAGGCGCTGGCCGACGCCCCGACGGCGCTGTCCCAGTTCCGCTCGCAGGCCGACTCGTACACGATCGAGGAGGGCGAGTCACGGGCGCACACCTTCTACTGGCTCAAGAACCTCGCCGGCCTGGGCACCGTGGACCGGTCCGTCACGGCGAACACCCCGCTGCACGCGGTCTTCGTCAAGAACGGGGTCCGGACGTACCAGGCGGCGAACATGAGCGGGTCGGCCCTCACGGTCACCTTCTCCAACGGCGTCACCCTGAACGTCCCGGCCCGCTCGGTCGCGAGCTCGAACCAGACGGCCCCGAGCGACACGACGGCGCCGTCGACCCCGTCGAACCTGGCGGCCTCGGGTACCACGGCGAGCTCGACGACCCTGTCGTGGTCGGCGTCGACGGACAACGTCGGCGTGACGGGGTACGAGGTGCTGCGCAACGGCTCGGTGGTCGGCACGGCGACGGGCACGTCGTACACGGCGTCCGGCCTGTCGGCGTCGACGGCGTACACGTTCGCGGTGCGGGCGTACGACGCGGCGGGCAACCGCTCGTCGAGCAGCGCCACGGTGTCGGTCACGACGGCGTCGGGCACGTCGACGGGCGTCGACGCCACCTCGCGGATCCAGGCCGAGGCGTACAACGGGCAGACGGGCGTCGCGAAGGAGGCGACGTCGGACGTCGACGGCGGTGAGAACGTCGCCTGGATCAGCAACGGCGACTACCTGCGCTTCGACAACGTGGCCTTCGGGAGCACCGCGCGGACGCAGTTCAGCGCACGCGTCGCGTCCGGGGCCGGCGGCGGGGTCAGCGGCCTCGTGGTCGTGCGGCTGGACAGCCTCACGGCCCAGCCGGTCGGCAGCTTCGCGATCGGGAGCACCGGTGGCTGGCAGACGTGGCGGACCGTCCCGACGAACATCTCGCCGGTCACCGGGACGCACACGGTGTACGTGACGTTCGAGTCCGGCCAGCCGGCCGACTTCGTCAACGTCAACTGGCTCACGTTCGGCTGAGCCTGAGCCCGCACGGACGAGGCGCCCCGCCGGTCACCGGCGGGGCGCCTCGCTCATGTGGAGTCGCGGGCGATCACGTGGAACACGTCGTCGGGCCGCTGCGGCGGGTCCTCCCGCTCGTCGAGCGCCGCGAGGACCGACGCGACGAGGTAGCTCGCCTGCGTCTCGATGGCCTGCCACACGGTGGTGAGCGCCGGGGCGGCGAGGCGGGCGGCGGGGATGTCGTCGACCCCGATCACCGCGACGTCCTCCGGGACCCGCAGCCCCTCGGCCCGCAGGCCGGACAGGACGGCCAGCGCGACCTCGTCGTTGTACGCCGCGACGGCCGTCACCGGCTCGCCGCCCGACCGCCACCGACGGACGGCCGCGACGGCCGACGCCACGTCGAGGTCCACGGCCTCGACCACCGGTGCGGGCAGCCCGCGCCGCTCGCACTCCAGCACCACGCCGCGCAGGCGCCGGTCGGCGAACGCGGCGAGCCGGTCGTCGGCGGGCGCGGCGTACGCGAGCACGCGGTGCCCCCGCCCGGCGAGGTGCTCCACCTGGAGCCCGCCGATGCTGGCCTGCGGGACGGCGAAGATCTCGGGGTGCGGGTCCTCGTCGAGGGCCGATCCCACCACCTGGATGCCGGCCCGGCGCATCGCCTGCGCGTCCGTGTCGGCGAACGGGGCCAGGCCCAGCACGGCGCACGGCGTCACCGCCCGCCACAGCTCCGAGAGGGGACGGTTGCTGCGGCCGTTGTGCACCAGCATCGACAGCCCGTGGTCGGCGAGCTCGGTGGTGAGGTGGTCGATCAGCGTGTCGATGACCGGGCCGACCGTCCAGTTCGGCAGGACGCACAGCACCAGGTCGCTCCGGCCGGACCGCAGCGTCCTCGCGGCGGCGGACGGGGTGTACCCGAGCCGCTCCGCCGTGCTGAGGACGCGCAGGCGGGTGGCCTCCGTGATGGTGACGCCGTTCTTGGCGTTGAGCACGTAGCTCACGGTGGTCCGGGAGACGCCGCTCTCCCGCGCGACATCTGCGCTGGTCACCCGCGGCACGGTTCGCCTCCTCGTCACCCCAGCCCGACTCGGCACACCATAACGGAGCACCCGCCGACCCGGGGCTGGATGCCCCGTCCGCCACCCGGTGCGCAGCGTGGGCCGTGTGGGCGCCGAGCTCGTCACTTCGGCGCGAGTTCGTCAGTTCACAGTGACGATCTCAGCCCGAAGTGACGAACTCGGCGGGGAGGGAGCGGGAGTGGGGGAGGGGGCAGGGGTCAGGGGGCGACCGTGGTGAGCCAGGTGCTCCAGGCGGTGGTGGCGGTCGCCTCGTCGGACGTGCCGAAGAGGTGGTGGCCGACGCCGGAGGCGAAGTACCCGCGGAAGAACCGGTACAGCCCGTCCTCGCTGCGAACCCCGACGGCGTCGGGCGCGACGTGGTCGACCACGCCGTCGATCGGGGGCAGGCCGGTCGGGGTGAGGACCACGCGGTCGCCGACGGCGACGTCGGCGGGGAGCCCGAGGTCGGCGGCCATCGCGGCCCAGCGCCGGTCCATGTCGCCGGGGGTGGTGAAGGGCGTGACGGCGATGCCGGGCCGCCCGGCGAAGTGGGTCAGGTACTCCACGAGGGTGTGCAGGTACAGCCGCCCGCCCGTGACCATGGCCTCGTACTCGTCCTCCCAGTCGTCGGCGGGCAGGAACCCGCTCGACACGACACGCAGCACGGTCGAGCCGCCGGAGCGGGCCTCGAGCAGGAACTCCATCGCGAAGAACCGCCCGTCGGGGCTCTCGGCGCCGCGGAACGCGAACCGCTTGCCGGGCTCGTTCGCGACGATCTCGGACTCCTGCGACCAGCCGCCCATGGTCGTGCGGACCACGCCGGCCTCGGCCTCGACCTCGGTGGCGCCCATGAACCACGAGCTCAGCCCGGGTCCGGTGGCGATGGCGTCCCAGACCGCCTCGGGGCTGACGTCGAGCTCGAGGTCCTCGGGGTTCTCGAAGTGGTGGGGCATGGCTACTCCTTCTCGGGTGCGGCGCCGTCGGCGCGGGACGTGGTGCTCGGGTGGACGGCGACGACGAGCCGGAACGTGCGTCCGGCGGGTGCGTCGTCGTGGTGGTACTTGGAGACGAGGGCGAGGGCGGCGCCGCTGAGCTCCTCGACGAAGGCGGACCGGTCGGCCGCCGACGCGAACCGGATCTCGCCGTCGAGCGCGAACGTGGCCAGTGCGCGGTTCTCCCGGGCCGCGCCGGTGAGGAGCGCGCCGACGTCCTGGACGAGCCGTCCCGCGAGGGCCAGCAGCCACGCGGCGGAGAGCCGGTCCGGGGATCGTCGGGGGTCGGGGCTCAGCGACGAGAGCGCCGCGGGGGAGATGAGGTAGGACGACGCCGTGGCCCGCATGACGCGCTCGACGACGTTGCCCCGGCGGCGCTCCTCGGCGAGCTCGACGAGCCCGTGCTCCTCGAGGGTCCGCAGGTGGTAGTTGACCTTCTGCCGGGGGAGGCCGAGCCGCTGGCCGAGGGCCGCGGCGGAGAGCGGCTCGCTGAGCTCGTGCAGCAGGCGGGTGCGCAGCGGGTCGAGGGAGGCCTCCGCGGCGGCGGCGTCCTCGATGACCGCGACCTCGCGCACGTCAGCCCCTCCTCGGCCGGAACGTCCGCACGACGACCCCGTTCGGGTACTCGGTCGACGCGACCGGCTCGAGCGGCGTCCGCCCGGCGAAGATGGGCTTGCCGCTGCCGAGGAACACCGGGTGGACGGTGAGGCGGTACTCGTCGACCAGGTCGTGCGACGAGAGGTACCGGGCGAACGTCGCGCCGCCCGACGCGCCGAGGGGCGGGCCGTCGAGCGCCTTGAGGCGGGCGACCTCGACCTCGGGAGCCTCCGCGCACACCCGGCTGTTCTGCCAGTCGGCGGTCGTCAGCGTCGTCGAGAACACGACCTTCTCGACCCCGTTCATGACGTCGGCGAGCGGCCCCTCCGCGGTCGGCCACGTGGCGGCCTGGCCCTCGTAGTTGACCCGGCCCATGAGGATCGAGCCGAAGCCGGACAGGAGCTGGTGGGTGTCGGCCATGAGCTCCGGGCTGAAGTTCGGGAACATCCAGTCGAGCCCGTCCTCGGGCGTCGCGACGAACCCGTCGAGGGAGACGTTCATCCCCAGCGTGAGTGTGCGCATCGGTCTCTCCTTGGTGTCTCGGTGGCGTCCCGGCGGTCCGGGTCGTCGTCTGGTTCCAGTGTGGGACCGACTGATCCATTTGTCCAGACCAAAAAAATCGTCGGTGGGGTTCCGACGATTTCCCGGCCCGCCGCGCGTCAGTACAGAGACAGCCCGTCCCCTCGTCGAAGGAGCCAGAGATGACCGCCGAGCCGACCACCGCACCCACGAAGGGCACCGCCCTCCCGCCCGTCGTCGACCGCGACACCTGGCTGCGCGCCCGTGCGGCACTCCTCCCGCGGGAGAAGGCCCACACCCGCGCCGGTGACGCGCTCGCCGCCTCCCGCAGGCGACTCCCGATGGTCGAGGTCGACGCCACGGTCGAGCTCGTCGGCCCGGACGGCCCGCGGTCGGTGCTCGCCATGTTCGAGGGCCGCGACCAGCTCCTCGTCTGCAAGCACATGTGGCACTCCGGCGCCGGGTTCGAGGGCCAGTGCCGCGGCTGCACGGCGACCGTCTGGAACTTCCAGGACGCCACGTACCTGGAGGCGCGCGGCGTCTCGTTCGCCATCTGGTGCGAGGGCCCGTACGACGAGTTCGCGCCCTACCGGGAGTTCATGGGCTACACGGTCCCCTGGTACTCGGTGCACGGCGTCGACTCGCCCGGCATCTCCGACGGCTGGATCACCACCTACCTGCGGGTCGGCGACCGGGTGTTCCAGACGTACGAGACCGACGGGCGCGGCTGCGAGGTGATGATGCCCGCGCTGCAGCTCCTCGACCTCACCGTCTACGGCCGTCAGGAGGAGTGGGAGGACTCACCCGACGGGTGGCCGCAGGACCCGACGCAGAGCTGGTTCCGCCGCGACGGCCGGCCGGTCCCGCAGTGGACCCGCCCAGGCGTGACCCCCGTCCGCGCGGACGCGGACGGGGGCTGCTGCTAGCGCGACGGCTCGTGCGACGGGGCCCGGGTCAGCCCTCGCGCGAGGCGCGGCGACGGGCGAGGACGCCCAGGCCGCCCGTGCCGACCAGCAGCGCCGCGAGCACCGCCAGCGGCCCGGCCTCCGCACCCGTCTCGGCCTGCCGGGCGGGGGTCTGCGTCGAGAGACCGCCGGCGGCGAGGACGAGCGAGACGGGCGTGGTCGGGACCAGCGGGGTCGTCGGGACGAGCGGGGTGGTCGGGACGGGAGGGGTGACCGGGACGAGCGGGGTCGGGGCGGGAGGGGTGACCGGCGGGACGACCGGGATCGTGCTGCCGACGACCGCGAACCGGCCCTCGGTGTCGTTGTTCGTCGCCGAGAGCGTCGTGTCGGTGCCGAGGTCAGGGACGACGAGCGGGTTGTGGTGCTCGCGGGCGACGTCCGCGAAGCCGTCGTCGTCCAGGTCGGACGCCAGGTCCTCGGCCAGCGGCGCGACGTAGGCCACGTTCCTGAACCACAGCCGGTCGCCCTCGTCGAGCGTCACGTCCTCGACGCGGACCGTGACCGTGATGACCGGACCGTCGGTGCCCGTCGCGAGCCCGTCCTGCGCGGTGGCCGTCAGGCCGTCGAACGTGTAGCCGTCGCCCGTCATCCCGACGAGCTCGACACCCTCGGGCAGGAGCTGCGTCACCGTCCAGCCCTCGGGGGCGTCGACCAGACCCTCGTTGTGCGGCGTGAGCGTCCACGAGACGAGGTCGCCCGGGTGGCGCTCGACGTCGGCGACGGCGCCCTCGACGACGGACAGGTCGATGCAGTTGCGCGGGTAGAGCACCTGACCGGCCTCGACCTGCTGCTCGATGCGTGCACCCTCGCCGTCGTAGACGTTGTCGTCGCCCACGAACGAGGTGGAGCGGCAGACGGACCCGAAGTCGTTGGGGTTGTCGTAGTCGCGGGCGTCGACCGCCACGCCGTTCGTGCCGCCGCTGTTCGGGGCCGCGACGATGGCGACGGAGCCGGCCGGGAACGTGTTGCCCTGGACCATCACGGTGTCGGACAGCGCCGTCTTGAGCCCCTCGACCGAGCCGGTGCGGACGAACGGGCCGGCGCCGGTGAACTCGTTGTCGGTGACGGTGATGCCGGAGGACGTCGGGTCGTCGGTGTCGAGGTTGTCGTAGGTGTCGCCGCCGACCCAGATGCCGCCGCCCACCTCGTCGGTGGTGAAGTCGATCGTGTTGTCGTGCACGGCGATGTTGTGGGCGGGGACCGCGCGGACCAGGTACCGCTCGACCCCGGTGACCGAGCTGTGGTCGAGCTCGAAGCCGCCCATGCCGAGCGGCAGGTAGATGCCCGCGCCGTGCGTGCCGTCGATGACGACGTCCGTCCACCGCACGTTCGACGACGCGGTGCGCTCGTTGCGCGGGTCGTAGGTCGGGGGCGTCGGGTTGATCGTCAGGTTCGCGACCGCGGCGGAGTCGTGCAGGCGCGACCCGCTCATGGTCCAGTCCATGACGTTCTCGGAGTACGTGCCGTACCAGCTCTGGCCGGAGATGTCGGCGCCGGTGACGGTGATGCCCTTGGTCATGTCCCAGTAGAAGCCGGTCGAGCCGCCCGCGACCGTCACGTCGGAGACGGTCACATCGGTCGTGTAGTAGGTGCGGATGCCGTGCGTGCCGCTGCCGACGTGGGACCCGGCCTTGGGGCCGACGCCCGTGATGCGCGCACCGGTGACGGAGACGCCGTCCGTCTCGCGCAGGTAGACGCCCGAGCCGCCGGGGGCGTTCATGACGACCTCGAGGTCCGAGACGGCCGTGGCGCCGAAGTTCGACAGCGAGATGCCGGCACCGACCTGGGTCATGGTGACGTCGGTGATCGTGCCGCCGGTCTTGACGGGGCCGGCGTTGCCGACACCGCCCGAGCCGAGGCCGATCGGGTAGCCCGTGACGGTCAGGCCGTCGATGTCGAGGCCCTGCGACGCGTTCAGGTTGACCGCGGCCGTGGTGGCGGCGGCGGTCCGGCCGTCGATGTCGACGGTGACGTCGGTCAGCTCGACGCCGGTCACCGTCCCGGTCAGCAGCCCGCCGTGGGTCGCGCCCGTGATGGTCACGCTGCGCAGCGCGATGCCCTTGTCGCTGGTGGCGCGCGAACGGATGCCCGTGGGGAACCCGTCGACGGTCACGTCGGCGACGACCAGGTCGCTCATGGACCCGTCGATGCCGAACGAGGCGTTCGAGCCCGCGGTGCCGCCCGTGAGCGTCGTGCCCGAGATGCGCGAGCCGGTCGTGGTGCCGAGCGTCATGCCCGTGGTCGCCGCGCCGATCGTCGACCCGCTGACCGTCGCGCCGGTGCCGGTGGTGGCGACGGACTTGATGCCGTAGTCGAAGCCGGTCGCGGTCACGCCGTCGAGCACGGCCCCCGTGGACGTCGCCAGGTCGAACGCGGCGGCGTTCTTCACCACCGGGCCGGGGTTCGTGGCGGTGACGCGGACGAACGTCGGAGCCGTCGAGCCGCCCAGCTGGAAGCCGTAGGTCCTGGCCGAGACGGTGACGTCGGTGAGCCGTGCACCGACCGCAGCGGTGTCCGAGCCGTGCATGTAGTAGCCGATGCTCACGCCGGAGATCGTGGCGCCGCTGACGACGACCCCCGACGCGCCGCGCGCCGAGATCCCGTAGAGGGCGTCCCCGGCCGGTGCGGCAAACCTGTACCCGTCGACCAGCACGCCGGTCGTGCCCGTCAGGTTGAGGCCGCTGATGTTCGCGGTCCCCGCCTTCGGGGTGACGTCGAGGTTGCGCAGCGTGACGTCGGACGCGCCGGAGGCGACGGTGACGACCGACCGGGACGCGGTGGCGGTGCTGGTGAGGCTGATCGTGTCGCCGGTCTCGAAGGTGACGCCGCTGTTCGCGACGGTCCACAGCGCGGCGATGCTCGTCGACGTCGAGGAGACGACCGTGACCGAGCGCTTCACGCTCAGCGCCTTCGTGTAGCCGAGCTCGCCGTCGGCGACGTGCACGACGCCGCCCGTCGTCGCGGCGGTGTCGAGGGCCTGCTGGAGCGTGTACGGCAGGGTCTGCGGCTGGGCGGACGCGACGTCGTCGTCGACCCAGGCGACCGGCGTGCCGTCGGCCGCAGGGTTGACGACGAGGGCGGCGGCGACCGCTGCCGCGGCGAGGGGCGCCTCGGCGGGCGCCGGCATCGTGACGGTCTCGACGGGCTGCGCCTGCGCCGATGCGACCGAGGCCGGCTCGGGGGCGAGCGCCGCGACGGCCGGCACGTCGGTGGCCCCCGCCTCGGTGGCCGCCGCCTCGACCGACGTCTCCTCGACGGACGCGGCGTCGGTCGCAGGCGCTTCGGCCACGGTCTCGACGACGGCGACGCCCTCGGCGGGCGCATCGTCCTGGGCGAACGCGCCCGATGCGCCTCCCACTCCGACGACGGCCGCGCTGACGACGGATGCCGCGACGCGGGTCAGGCGGGAGACGGAGGGGTGGCCGGAGGTGCGGTGCGACGGGGTGGTGCGAGACATGGTCGATCTCCTCGAGGGAGGCGGATGACGGCGGCCGGGATCGGCGGGGTGCGTCCCGGAGGCCGGGTACGCGGTGCAGCAGGGGATGTGGTGCTGCGGCTATGGATCAATCGTCTTTCACGGTCACGGTGGTATGTGAGGGTCTTTCGTCCTGTTTTTCACCATGGGATGACAGCACCGCTCGCGGCCGACTTGACTGCAGGTATGCCGATCCCCGCGGAGCCCGTCGAGGAGTACCGGTCGCCCAAGCGGCAGGAGGTCTACGAGCAGCTGCGGGAGCTGATCGTGCGCGGCGAGCTGGCGCCCGGGACCAAGCTGGTCGACACCGAGCTCGGCAGGCTGACCGGCGCGTCCAAGGGGCCCGTGCGCGAGGCGCTCAACCGCCTCGCCACCCAGTGGCTCGTCGAGATCGAGCCCCGCCGCGGCACCCACGTGACGTACGTCGACCGCCGGGTCGGGGTGGCGGTCGTCCAGGTCGTCACGGCGCTCCTCGCCGACGCCGTCCGGTGCGCCACCCGGGATCTGACGCCGCAGGACGACGAGGCGTTGCGGCACTGGCGCGACGAGGTGCTCACCCTTCCCGACGACGAGCTGCGGGCGACGGTCACGACGCGGGACGACGAGGACCAGCTGATGGCGGTGTTCGTCCGGCGGTCCGGCAACGCGGTCCTGACCGAGCTCGCCGCCGAGCTGCGTCCCTACCTGCGCCGGATCGCGCACGTCCACGCCGAGCAGCGCGACCTCGAGGCGCTCCGCTCGAGCCACGTCGCGATCGTGGACGCGGCGCTGCGACGTGACGCCGAGGCGGCGGTGGCCGCGTGGACGACGCAGGGCGAGGCGACCGTGACGCGGTACCTGTCGTTGCCGGTGTCCCCGTCCGTCGAGGACCGCGAGCGCGCGCCGCTCATGCGTGAGCACGTCACCGCCCTCATCCGCGACGCGATCCTGGCCGGCACGCTCGCCCCCGGCGAGCCGCTGCCGGAGCGGGAGATGATGCGCTGGCTGCGCACGTCACGGACCCCGCTGCGCGACGCCCTGACCCAGCTCGAGGCGCAGGGGCTGGTGGTGCAGCCGCTCAACCGCACCGCCCGGGTGGCCCGGATGGACGCCGCGGCGGTCGCCGACGTGGTGCACGTCGCCGGCCTGCTGCGCGGGCTCGGCCTGCGCCTCCTGCTCGAGCGGGACCCGGCCGCCGCGCTGGCCGCGCTGGAGGAGCTCGTCGAGCCTGTCCTCGCCGCGGGCGACACCAGCGGCGTGCTCGAGTGGGGCCTGCGGTTCAGCGACTGGATCGACCGGTCGGTGCCGAACCCGGTCCTGGCACGCGTCGCCCGGAACATCAGCGCCCGGGCCCGCTGGTACGTCACCGGTGTGCCGTCGGCGGGCAGCGGCGTCGCCCTGAGGCAGGTGTCGGCCCTGCTCGACGCGGTCCGCGCCGCCGACGTCGCCGCGAGCGACCGGGCCGTGCGCGCCCTCTACGACGCGATGGTGCCGCCCGGCGTGTGACGGGTCAGGTGTGGAGCTTCTTGGTCGGCGACTGCAGGTCGCTGCCGCCCCGCTTCACGACCGGGGCACGGGTGTTCTGGAAGCCCGTGAGGTAGCCGCTCTGCGCGTGCTGGGGGAGCACGTGACCGCCACGCTTGTCGTTCTCGCCGGCTCGGTGGTCGTTCCAGCCGATGCTGAAGGCGATGCGAGCCGGGACGATCGGCTGGCCCGCACCCGACGTCGCGACACCCGCGGCGTACTCCGCGAACCCCCGGGCGGCGACCCGGCCGGCCGGCGCGGCGCCCTGCAGCTGCGCGAGGCTGGCCCGTGCGAACGCGGCACCGCCCCAGTAGTCCTGGAAGGCGGTCGTCGCGGCGGCGAACGCCCCGACGGGAGCGACGCCGCTCGTGTGCGCGTGCACCTCGCCCGCCCAGTAGTCGGCCGCCCCCTCGGCACCGGCTGTGGTCGCGGGCGGCTGCGTGCCGGACGGGTGCGTGATCGCGTGCTGCACGCCGGCCCGGTAGTCGGCGATCCCTGACGACTCGGCCGTCGTGGCAGGTGCCAGCACGGCGGTGTGGTCGTGCGTGCGCGCGTCGTCCACCCCGCGCCAGTAGTCGGTGCCTGCGGCGACGGCCGCCGCGCCAGCGGCCGGCAGCGGCACGCCGCGGGCGGCGGTCCGGACGGTTGCCAGCGAGCTGCGGTACTCGTCGAACGCGGCACGGTCCACGACGCGGCCGGGTGGGGTGCCGAGGTCCCGCCGCGCCGCCGCGAGACCTGCGGTGTACGCGACGTGGCCGGTGCTCCGGACGGCTTCGGGGGTGGTCGTCGGGACCACGTCCGGCCGTCCCGCCCGCGCTTGCGCCCCGCCCTGCGCGTGCAGGTACCCGCTGACGAACCCGCCGATGGCCTGGTCGGGCGCCGCGTCGGCCGCGCCCGACCCGGCCGCCATCCCGTCCCCGCAGTCCTGCCAGCCGCGCGCCTGGCCGCTGCGGCCCGCGTCGACCCCGACGCCCGCCTTCCGCTCCTCGACGCCGTCGCGGTAGTCGGCGAAGCCGACCGCGGAACCCCCGCCGGCCGGGCCGCCTCCCGTGAGGGCGGCGAGGCTCAGCCGTGCGGCGGCGACCCCCGCCCGGTAGGCGGCGTGCCCGGCGGCGGCGGCGGAGCTCGTCCCGGCGTACGGGGTGGTCGGTGGGTCCGTCCGGCCCAGGTCGACGCCCTGCCAGTACTCCGTCCACGCCGCGGTCGTGGCGTCGCTCGTCTTCGGCGGCGGCGCCGACCGGGTGCCGGCCTCGGCCTTCGTGACCCCTGCGAGGTACTCGTCGAAGGCCAGGCCCGCGCCCATGGCGGCGGGCCGGTCGGCGGTCCGGTCCGCCCGGGCGGCCGCGAGGCCCGTGCCGTAGTCGGCGTGGCCCCCGCCGAGGAGCACGTCCTGGACGCCCGAGCCCGTCGGTGCGTCCTTGCCCTCGCGGGCCGTCGCCACGCCCCGGCCGTGCAGGAACCCGCTCGCGTACCCGCCCTCGCCGCGCGTCGGCTTCGGGCTCGCGTCGCCCTCGGCCAGGCCCGCGGCGCAGTCGGTCCAGCCGCGGGCGTGCCCGACCCGGGACGCGTCGGCGGCCTGACCGGCCTTCGCGCCGTCGACGCCCTGCCGGTAGTCGTCGAACCCCTCGCGCCCGCCGCCGCCCGCCGGGGGTGTGCCCGTCAGCGCGTCGAGGTCCCGCGCGGCCAGGTCCACGCCCGTGCGGTACTCCGCGTGCCCGGCGGACTCCGCCGAGCTCGTCCCGGCGTACGGGGTGGTCGCCGGGGCCTTCCGGCCGAGGTCGACGCCCTGCCAGTACTCGGTCCACGCGGCGGTCGTCGCCTTGCTGCCCGCCGGCGGCGGTGCCGTCCGGGTGCCGGCCTGCGCCTTCGCGATGCCCGCGAGGAACTCGTCGAACGCGGCGGCGGCCGCCTTCGGCTCGGGCTTGGCGGCGCCCCGGTCCTTCTGCGCGGCCGCGAGGCCCGCCAGGTAGTCGGCGTGGCCGCCGCCGGTGATCGCGTCCTCGGTGCCGGTCCCGGTCGGGGCGTCCGCGCCCGCACGGGCGGTCGCGCCCCCTCGGCCGTACAGGTACCCGACCGCGAACCCGCCGTCCTTGCGGCTGGGCGGCGCGGTGCCCGCGGCCCCCTCGGCGATGCCCGCCGAGCAGTCCGTCCAGCCGCGCACGTGCCCGACCCGCGCGGGGTCGGCCGCCTGACCCACGCGCGCCGCCTCGACACCCTGCCGGAAGTCGTCGAACCCCTCACGGGTGCCGCCCCCCGCCGGTGCTGCGCCGGTGACCGAGCCGAGGTCCTTCGCGGCCCCCTCGACGCCCGCGCGGTAGTCGGCGACGGCCGCCTTGATGGCCGCGTCCGGGCCGGCGTAGGGGACGGTCGGCAGCGTGGTGCGGGCGAGGTCGGCGCCCTTCCAGTAGCTCGCCATCGTGCCGGTGCGGACGAGCGTCGGGGTGGCGTGCACCGTCGTGCGCGGGTTCGCCCGCGCGAACGCCACGCCCTCGAGCACCTCGGTGTGCCCGGTGAGCCCGCCCTGCTCGGCCGGCGCGACCACCGCCAGGTCGGCGAGCGCCTTCTCGGCGCCCTCCCAGTACGCCTTGTGCGCCTCCACCTGGGCCAGGCCTCCCGCCGGTGGAGTTCCCTTGGCGGTCTTCTGGGCGTGCTCGATGCCGGCCCAGTAGTCGTCGTGCCCTGCCTTCTCGCCCGCCTTGTTGACCGGTGGCGTCGTCTTCGGGTTGGAGCGGGCGTGCTTGACCCCCGCCCAGTAGTCCGCGTGGCCGGCGATCTCCGCGCGGTTCTTCGTCGGCGGCGCCGTCAGGGCCTGCAGCTTGCCCTTCGCGACGCCCGCCCAGAACTCGTTGTGCCCGTCGACCTCGGCCTTCGGCCCGACAGGCGGCGAGGCCAGCGGGTTCTTGCGGCCGTGCTCCAGGCCGTTGTCGTAGTCCTGGTAGCCCATCAGGTACCCGCGGCCGAATCTCGTCGTCGCCACCGGACCCGCGCGCGAGGCCGTCACGCCCTCGCCGTAGTGCTGGTAGCCCGCCTGGTACACGGTGTTCCCGGTGGTCGACGCCGGCGTCCCCGCCCGGGCCTCCTCGGCACCGCGCCACCGCTCCGCGAGCACGTACGGCCGGGTCGGGAACGGCGGCAGCGTCGTCGCCCCGCCCGGTGGCAGCGTGCCGACCATGTTGCCCGTCTGGTGGCCCTTGTACTTGGGCAGGTGGGCCCACGTCTTCGCCTTGCCGCCAGGGAACTCGAGCGCACGGGTCGCCGGCTTCGCGAACGTCATCGGGCTCGGGATCGAGAGGTTGAGGGTGCCGCTGATCCCGCCGACCTTGACCACGGGCGCGGCGTTCGTCGCGGCCTTGCTGTCGACGAGCTCCTCCCAGCTCGCCACCAGGCCCGCCGCGTACGTGAAGGTCTTGTCCGTCGTCTTGATGCCGACGCCCGCGGCCATCGCGGCGTTCGTGCCGAGACGCTTGCGCAGCCGGTCGGCCGAGTCCGTGCCGTAGTGGATGGCGACCTCGTAGCGGAACCAGGACTTCGCCGCCGCGGCCTTGACCCACTCCTCGATGGCCTTGTTGTGGTCGCCGTTCGTGGGCTTCTGCGGGAAGGCGGTCAGGTTCTCGTCCGCGTGGGGGTCGCCCTTCTTGCCGGGACCCCCGAGGTTGTCGTTGAGCAGGTGCCCCTGGCAGTACGCCTTCCCGACGGTCGCGGCGCCGAACAGCCGCATGTAGTCGAACGGGGCGAATCCCGGCGACTGGCCCGGGCCGGAGCCGTACACGTGCCCCGGCCCCACGATCGCGTTCACCCGGGTGCCCTGCTTGGTGACCGGCTCGACCGGGTCCCACTTGGCCTCGTTCTTCAGGTGGCGCTGGACGACGAGCTGGACCTTCGTCTCGGCCTGGGGCGGGCTCGCGGGTTCGACGAGTGCCGAGGCGGGCTCGACCGGACGCCCCGTGCGCTCGACGGGTGCCGGCGCGGGCTCGCCGGCTCGTGCCGCGCGCTCGACGGGTGCGGGTGCGGGTGCGGGGCCGGCCGGGCGGTCGCCCCGAGCCGCGAGCATCGCCGCGACGGCCTTGTTGCCCGCCCCACGCTGAAGGGCGAGCAGCTGCGCGTGCGGCCCAGGGCTCGTCGTGCGGGTGCCCGACGCGTCCGCGCGGGGCCGCGACGGCTGGTGGGCGTGCGGGCGGTTCAGGGCGGCCGGGGCGGCGGAGATCCCTCCTCGTCCGGAGGATCCGCCAGGCCCCATGAGGCTCAGGGTCACCCGGGGGGAGCCCACGCGACAGCCACGTTCGGGCAGGATCCGCTGCCCTTTCGGGCACGCGACGGACGACCTGACGATCCAGAGCGCGGCTGTGAGCGGTGCGTCGGAGCCGGTCGCGTGGGTCGCGCGACGGGCCGTTGTGCCGTCCTGCGACGTGTCGGACGCGCTCGCTACGGTGACGGTCATGGTCGAAACCGCCGTGCTCGACTGGATGCTCGACACCGACCCGGCCCTGCGCTGGCAGGTCGAGCGCGACCTCGCGGGTGCCCCGCCCGACGTGTGGGAGGCGACCCGCGCCCGCGTCGCCACCGAGGGGTTCGGGGCCCGGCTGCTCGCCCACCAGGACCCCGACGGGCAGTGGGCCGGTGGCGCGTTCTTCCCGCAGGGCTTTACCGGTGAGACCCCCGACGAGCCCGGCCAGCCGTGGACCGCGACCACCTGGACCCTCAACGCGCTCCGCGAGTGGGGGCTGGACCCCGCGGCGCTCGCGGGCACCGCCGACCGGCTCGCCGCCCACAGCCGCTGGGAGTACGACGACCTGCCCTACTGGGGCGGGGAGGTCGACTGCTGCATCAACGCGTGGACGCTCGCGAACGGCGTGTGGCTCGGCGCGGACGTGTCCGGGATCGCCCGGTGGTTCGTCGAGCACCAGATGGACGAGGGCGGCTGGAACTGCGAGTGGGAGGTCGGCTCGACCCGCTCGTCGTTCCACTCGACGCTCAACTCGCTCAAGGGCGTGCTGGCGTACGAGGCGGCGACCGGCGGGGACGACGAGCTGCGCGCCGCTCGTCGGGCCGGCGAGGAGTACCTCCTGGAACGCCGGCTGCTGCACCGGGCGACGACCGGCGAGGTCGTCGGGCCGTGGGCCACGCGGTTCACCTACCCGCCCCGCGCCGTGTTCAGCGCCCTCAACGCGCTGGACTACTTCCGGTCCGCGGCCCTGCACGACGGCACGCCGCCCGATCCCCGGCTCGCCGAGGCCGTCGACGTGGTCCGCGCCGCCCGGCAGCCCGACGGCAGGTGGCTCCAGGACTACCGGCTGCCCGGGCACGTCTGGTTCGACGTCGACGTGCCACCTGGCGAGCCGTCGCCGTGGCTGACGTTCTTCGCCACCCGGGTGCTGCGGTGGTGGGACGCGGCGGCGGGCTGATCGAACGCGGATCGACATCGCGTTCGCCGTGCACGCCAGGCTGCCCGAAGGGGACTGATCGGTCGCCCGGGGCACGCGTAGCGTGGGTCCGTGGGTCACATGCGTGCGCGCACGGACGACCACAGCCGGCACGGCCGGCTCGCGGCCGGACCGGCGCGCGGGCAGCGGCCCGGCACGTCGACCTCCCACCAGGCGGGGTTCGCGAGGCTCCAGCGCACCGCCGGCAACGCGGCCGTCGCGGCGCTGCTGGGCGAGCACCGGCCGCACGTGCAGCGGGCGTCGCTCGTGCAGGACCTGCACGGTCTGCTGGGCCTCCCGGAGCGCGCGCGTCCGGCCGTCCAGCGGGACCTCAAGGCGGACCTGCACGGCATGATCGACATCTACGGGCCGCCGCACTACGAGGGCATCCTCGCGAAGATCCGGGCGGCGCCGGTCGCCGAGCGGCAGGCGGCGGTCGTCGACACGGCCACGCTCGACGTGATCAGGTCGCGGTTCAGCGGGGTGTGGGCGACGTCGATCCTGTCGGCTCTGCTGGAGGGGTCGCAGAATTGGGCGAACCCGCCGGCCACGGCGTTCTACAAGCACTTCGTCCTCGACTCGAAGTCCGGTCCGGTACCGGGCGGCGCGACGATGAACTGCTGGGAGAGCATCATGTACGCCGCCCACCTCGCGGGGGTGCTGTCGGCGGCGTGGATCCGGAACTTCTACGTGAGCGCCGGCGCGCTGCCCGGGACGACGGTCGACCCGACGCCCGCGCTGTGGGCGCAGCTCGGCTGGTCGTCGAGCCTGCCGACGTACGACCCGTCCGCCGGCCGCGAGCCCGCCGTCGGCGACCTCGTGTTCTACAAGCGGTCCACCGGGGCCGTGCCCGCGCACGTCGCGGTGTACATGGGCGGCGGCGAGTGCACGAGCCTGTGGACCGAGCCGCACGGGGTGAGCCAGGTGCAGCGCATCGGCATCCGTGACATCGCGGGGACGATCCACTTCGCCCGGCCGCCGTGGTGAGCAGCACCGGGCGGGACACCGAGCGGGACACCGTGCGGGTCCGGCTGGTGGCGCACGTCCCGTGGGGGGAGGAACTCCCGGACCGGGTCGAGGTGCTCGGCCCGGAGCCCGGCTGGGGGGCGTTCGACGTGGCCGGGCCGCGCCGGGTCCCGGTGCGGTCGACGCTGGCGCTCGCCGCCGGGCGGGGCGGCGTCGTCGCGAGGGTCGTCGACCCCGACGGGGAGCCACGGCCGGTGGCGGTCCGGCTGGACGCCGGCGGGACGACGAGCCTCCCGGGGAAGCCGCTCGGGCTGGCGCCTCGGACGGACGGCGGGCTGTGGGTGCTCGGCGCCGACGGGCTGCGTGCCGTCGGCGGCCACCATGGGACGGCCGGGGCGGTCGTGCCCGTGACCGGCGTGGTCGCGGTCGCGTCCGACGACGACGCGGTCTGGGTGGTCGGTCAGGACGCGGCGACCCTCGTCGGTGGCGGCGGGGCGCTCGTCGTCCGGCGGCCGTGGGGCGACCCGCTGGGGACCGTGGCGCTCGACGGGGGCATCGGCCGCCTGGAGGCCGGGGAGCCGGCGCGGGTGCTGCGGTTCGCGGTCGACGGGTCCCTCGACACGACACCGCTGCCGGGCGTGCTGTCGCCGTTCGAGCGGCTCGTCGCGGTGCGGGGTGGGGAGGTGACGACGTCGACGGTCGACGGGCTCGTGCGGTACGCCGACCGCGACGGGCTCGCCGCCCACCTCACGTGGGCCGGCGCCGGCCTGACGGACGACGGCGACGCGTTCGCCGCGACGCTCGCGGGCGGGCGGCTGTCGGTCTGGCGTGCCGACGGCGGCGTCGTCGACCTGGACGTCGCCGGGCTCGCGCGTGGACGGGCGCTCGCCGTGCGGGGCGACGACGTCCTCGTGCAGGACGGGACGCGGGCGGCCTGGTTCCGGGGCGGGGAGGTCGACCGCGCGTTCGACGTCGACGACACGACGTTCGCGGCCGACGTCTTCCCGCACGCGTGGCGCTCCGACGTCCCGTACCCGTTCGCGCCCGGGCCCGACGGGTCGGTGCTCGTCGCGTCGTCCGGGCCGACCGGGGCGGCTGTCGTCGCCGTCGACTGGGAGACGGGCGACCTCGCCCGGACGACGAGGTGAACGCCGGCGGCGTGGTCGCGGCCCGGCGTCAGGACCCAGGCGTCGGAGCGCCCGACGGAGACGAGCGACCAGTCGGGGTCCGTCGTGAACGTGCCCGCCGACGCGAGCGCCAGGGCGCGCCCCTACCCGTCGACGCGACCCAGCGCCGCCCGGATCGCCTCGGCGTGGGCGTCCAGCTCCGCGCGCGCGGGGTCGGAGCCCCACCGCGCCGAGATCGTGAACCCGTCCCCGGCGAGCCGGGGGAACACGTGCAGGTGCGAGTGGAACACCTCCTGGAACGCCGCCGCCCCGTCCGCGTAGAACAGGTTGACCCCCTCGCACCGCAGCGACGACGCCCGCAGGGCACCCGCGACGGACCGGGCGACGGCGAACATCTCGTCGGCGACCTCGTCGGGCAGGTCGGCCAGCTCTGGCAGGTGGGCCTTCGGGACCACGAGGACGTGGCCGGGGGTCACCGGGTCCACGTCCATGAAGGCCAGCACCGTCGGGGACTCGGCGACGACCGACGAGGGGAGCTCGCCCGCGACGATCCGGCAGAAGACGCAGCTGTCGGCGGTCATCCGGAGAGGGTCGCACGGGGACGTGGGGTGAGGGGCGCTCTTTGAGGTCGGCCTCAGCCGAGCGCGCTGCGGCGCAGGAGCGCCTGGACCTCGGCCTCGAGCGTCGGCGCCGGTCCGTCGACCGGGACGCCCGGTGCCACCACCGTGACAGGCAGGACCGCGACCGGCCCGGGAGGCACGCCCCACGCGGTGCGCCACGCGCTGATCTGCTCCGACGACGTCGCGTAGACGATCCGCCCCAGCCCCACCCACGCGTGCGCCGCCGCGCACATCGGGCAGTGCTCGCCCGACGTGTAGACCGTCGCGGCCGCCCGCTCCTGCGGGCGGAGGTGGCCGGCCGACCAGCGCGCGATCTCGAGCTCCGGGTGGCGGGTCTCGTCGCCGTCCTTCACGCGGTTCCGGTCCTCGAGCAGGACGCGGCCGGAGGCGTCGACGAGGAGCGAGCCGTAGGGCTCGTCGCCGTCGGCCAGCGCCTCGCGGGCGAGCTCGACGGCACGGGCCAGGTGCACCAGGTCGATCTCGGAGAGAGTCACGGCCCCACCCTCGCAGCCGACCCGTGGGCCGCGCATCAGTTGCGGCGGTCAGCGCGGGTCATCACGCTGGACGGGACGACCTCGTCCGGGCGCCCGCCGAGCGCGTCCACCCGTCGACGGGCGCCGCGGAGGGGGAGTGCACGTGATCCGACCCGCGCTCGACGCCGGACCCCGAGCGACGCGGGTGCACGCGCCGCCGTCGCCGTCCCGCCCGCACCGTCCCGGCACGCCCGCGGCAGGGCTCCTGCTGCTGCAGCGCACCGCCGGCAACGCGGCCGTGGTCGCCGCGCTCGCGGGCCGCGTCGCACCGGTCGTCGTCCAGCGCACGACGGGCTTCGAGCCGCTGGCCGGTTTCGTCTACGAGATCCGCGGCACCTGGCACGGGTTCAGGACCTCGCAGGGCGGCTGGCACGTCTCGATCTTCCCGGTGGGCCCGAACGGCCGACGGACCTTCGACGAGTTCCACGTGACCCAGGAGGCGCGCGGCGGCAACAAGCACCACTTCTACACGGACGACGGGCACGTCTCGCTCAACAACCTCGACAACGTCGCGCTCGACGACCGCGCCGCCTGGACGATCGCGAACCGGCTCGCTGCCGACTTCTACCAGCGGCGGCTCAACCTGCACGTGACGCCCGAGATGCTCCAGCGCGAGCTCGACGAGCAGCGCAGGGGAGGCCTGCGCCAGACGATGCAGCAGCACCTCGCCCAGGCCGAGGCGCAGATGAGGACCCGGCAGCAGGCGGCGGCGCAGCACGTCCCCCGGGGCCCCGAGAAGGAGATCGACATGTTCGCCGACTCCGACGAGGACGAGGCCCCCACCAACACCGGCCCCGTCCCGTTCCAGCAGCCGCCGCAGCCGGTCCCTCAGCAGCACGTCGCCCAGGACCCGAACGTCGTCATCGGCGCGCTCCACCAGGAGTACGCCCAGCATGCGGTGCGGATGGCCGGGGACAGCAGCGAGCGGTACCGGCTGCTGTCCGAGGCCGTCGACAAGCTCACCGTGATGTTCGTGCAGTTCCAGGTCGCGAACGTCGCCGAGATGCGGCAGCTGTACGAGTCCACGCTGCGGAGCCTCGACCGCGTGGACCAGTGACGGGGGTGCGCCCGGCGGAGCGGGTCCGTCCGGGCGCACCCGCCACGATGGTCAGCCGCGCGTCGCGGTGACCAGCAGGTACTCCCACTGCATCGTGCCGTCGTCGTCCGTGAACCGGGCCGCGAGGGCGTCGAGCGCAGCGTCGAGCTCGGTCCGCCGCGCGTCGTCGTCGCCGACGAACCGGTAGACCGCGCCGACCGGTCCGTAGTGGGTGCGGAAGTACTCGCGGAACGCGTCGGGCTCCGCGAACATCCGGACGGCGAGCTGTTCGCGCACCGCGTCGAGGTGGGTGACGCCGTCGCCGAGGAGTGCCCGGACGTGGGCCTCGGACCCCCACAGCGGCGCGGGCGACGCACCGGGCGGCGGGGCGGGGGCGAACGGCTTGAGCGTCGCGAAGAGCTGGCCGATGAACCCCTCGGGTGTCCAGCTGAGCAGGGCGATCGTGCCGCCCGGTCGGCAGACGCGGAGCAGCTCGTCGGCGGCCTGCTGGTGGTGCGGCGCGAACATCACACCCACGCAGGAGATGACGGCCTCGAACGACGCGTCGCCGAACGGGAGGTGCTCGGCGTCGGCCTCGACCCAGTCGAGCGTGGCGCCGGCCGCCGCTGCGTCGTCGCGACCGGTGTCGAGGAGCTCGGGCGTCAGGTCGCTCGCCGTCACGGCGGCACCGGCCAGCGCAGCGGGGATCGCGGCGTTGCCCGCGCCCGCCGCCACGTCGAGCACGCGGTCCCCGGCGGTCACCCGGACGGCTTCGACCAGGCGCGGGCCGAGCGAGGGGATCACGTGGTGCGCCACGGCCGCGTAGTCGCCGCTCGCCCAGATCGCGCGGTGCTTGGCCTTGAGGGCCAGGTCGGCCTCGTCGGTGGTGGTCGTGGTGGTCGTCTGCGTCGTCATCGTCGCGTTCCTTCGGTTCGTGCGCGGCCCATGGCGGGCCGTGCGTTCACCGACGAACGTAGGAACGGCGAGGGGTGCGCCACTTCCGCGCCGACGCGCAGGTTCACGCGCGGCCGTCGCGGGGCGGATGGCGGCCGGCGCGTAGACGCTCACGGGCCGGACAGCAGCGCGGCGACCGCGGCCGCGCGTGCGGACCGGCCGCTCACCCCGAGCTTGAGGTACGCGTTCTGCAGGTGCCGCTCGACGGTCCGGGTGCTCAGGTTGAGCGCGGCCGCGATCTCGTCGTTGTCCTGCCCGCCGGCCACGTGCCGCAGCACGTCGCGTTCGCGCGGCGTCAGGGTGTGCAGGGCAGCCTGCCGCTCGGCGTCGGGCGTGCGCTCGCGGGCGACCCGCTCGGCGTCCGGCGCGAGGAACTTGCGCACCTCGGAGACGAACACCGGCCACGCGGGCTCGTCGGCCAGCAGGATGTGGTTCGCCGTGTCGAGGGCCGTGAGCTGGGCGCCCGGGATCAGCGTCGCGAGCTCACGGCTGCCCTCGAACGGGTTGACCCGCTCGTCCTTGCCCTGGATGACGAGCGTCGGCAGGTCGAGGTCGGGGAGCACGTCCCGCACGTCGATGCCGTAGCGCGCCTCCCGGAACGCGATGGCGTTCTCGGTGCTCGTCGCGACGCGCTGCAGGTCGTCGAGCCACGCCATCTGCTCCGCCGTGGCCCCCGGGATCATCAGGCTCGTGAACACCCGGCGGAACTCGCTCTCCGGGCGCGCCCACCCCACCCTGATCAGCTCGACGAACGCCTTCTCCATCGCGAGGCCGTCCTCGCCGACGATCATCGTCGGGTACGCCGAGTTGAGGATCAGCCGGGTGACCCGCTCCGGGTGCCGCAGCGCGTACATGATCGCGACCTGCCCGCCCTGCGCCATCCCGAGCAGCGCGAACCGGTCCAGCCCTGCCGCGTCGACCACGGCCTCGAGGTCCGCGATCCGGTGCTCGAACGAGAAGTCGTCGACGTCCCAGTCCGACAGGCCGAACCCCCGCTCGTCGTACCGGACGAGGTGCGTGAACGACCCGAGGTCGTCGATCCAGTGCTTCCACACCGGGCTCTGCCGGTCGAACTGCAGGTGGCTCAGCCAGCACGTGCTCACGACCAGCGGCGGGCCGTCGCCGTGCGCGGCGTACGCGATGCGCGCGCCGTCCGTCGAACGGCAGAACCGCACCTGCTCGACGTCGGAGCCTGGGGGAGTCACGCCCCTCAGGATGCTCCGCGCCCGACGCGGGGGCCAGCCTCCGCACAGACGGTGCGCCCGGTCGGGTCGTCCGGGCCGGGCGCACCGTGGCGTGCGGGAGGACTCAGCTCAGGCGGCGCAGCCGCATCGGGTTCGTGCCGGTGGACCCGAACACGAACCAGGACGTCGCCCCGACGTGCTGGACCTGGAAGTACCCGAACCCGAACCCGGTGTCGAGGAGCGAGGAGGCCGCGACGACCCCGCCGTCGACCTCCACCCCGCCGAGGTGCTGGCCGACGCCGAGGACGTCCTGCGCGTGCCGCGCCTGGGCGAGCAGCCCGTCGGCGGCGGTGCGGTCGCCGCGGCGCCCCCGGTCGAGCAGCGCGGTCGCGAGCTGGTTGGTGCCCTCGAGCCACACACCCTGCGGGTTGACGGTGATGCCGTTGTACTGCGCGGTCGACGTGAGGCTCGCGGTGCTGAACGTGACGCCCGAGACGGTCTCGCCGGTGGGGAGCTGGGAGTGGGGGGTGCCGGCGACGTCGGTGGTGGCGAGCGTGGAGCCGGCCCAGTCGAGCGAGCGGGCGTACCGCTTCTCGCGCAGCGCCAGCCAGCTCCAGGTGGCCGTGTCGAGCGGCACGGGGAACCGGTTGATCTCGACGCCGTCGTTGGTGCCGGTCCAGAACGAGCCGGACGCCGGGTCCCACATGAGGTCGACGAACGCGCGGGCGTGGGCTGCGGCCTTGGACCACTTCCGGTCGTGCGTGAGCTCCTTGAGCATGCCGAAGAACGCGACGCAGTCGATGTTGTGCTCGGTGGAGCCGTTCGGCACGGGCTCGTTGGACCCGTTGACGCCGAACGAGAAGCCGCCGAGCGGCTGGGTGGACCACGTGTGGGTGGTGATCCAGGTGCCGATGCGGACGGCGGCGTCGAGGTAGCGGCGGTCGCGGGTGCGCGTGAAGAGCTGGAGCAGCGCGATGCCGGGCCACGCCATGTCGCCGACGGCGGTGCCGAGGAACCCGAACTGCCAGCCGATGTTCGCCGTGCCGTCGGGCAGCACGAACCCGTACGGCTGCGGGTTGCCGTCGTAGAACGTGTACGGACCGACGTTGTACCCCTGGCGGAGGCGGCCGTCGGAGTAGCCGGGGTCGTGCTCCTGGGCGTAGACGATGCCGTCGCCGATCACCCGGGCCGTCTGCTCGGCGGCGCGGCGGCCGTCGGCGAGGAGCGCGATGACGGCGAGGGCGCTGTCGTACACGAACGCGGTGCTGAACAGGCCGAGCTCGTCGGCGTAGCTCTGCGGGAGGCGGGGGCCGGTGTTGAGCGTGGGGTAGGCGTTGGTGGCGGCCTGCAGGAAGTCCGAGGCGGCCCGGCGGGCGGCGTTGGGGTTGCCGTGAGGGTGGCCGTGCCCCGCGATCGGGCCGGCTGTCGGCAGGCCGCGGGCGGCGGCACTGGTCGCACCGGCGGCGACGGCGGCGGCCGCACCGGTCAGGACGAGGAACGAGCGCCGGGTGAGCGGCGGCAGGTCCGGGCGGTGGGGCTTGACGGGTTCGATCGTGGTGTCCGGCATCGCGGGGACCCCCTCCAGGGCGGGCGAACGGGCCGCGACGGTGCGGCCCGTGACCACCGTAGGGACGCACCGGGCACAACGGAAGATCTGGACGGATCGGATATGGTCACGCTCCCACCGACTCCGGTGACACGTGTCGTGTCTGTAGGTGACACGTGTCGACCACCGGGACCGCCGGACGCGCTCACGACCAGTCGAGGAACGGCTCCCCGGCGGTCACGGTGTCGCCAGGCTTGGCCCGTCGGGTGAGCGTGCCGGGCGCCGCGTCCAGCGCGACGACGGGGCACACCGGCGACCGGCCGCCGGCCTCCACCGCCGCCGGGTCCCAGGTCACGAGCACCTGCCCGGCGACGACGGCGTCGCCCTCGGCGACGAGCAGCGTGAAACCCTCGCCGCCGAGCTGCACGGTGTTGATGCCCAGGTGCACGAGCAGGCCGCGCCCGTCCGGCGCCTCGATGACGAACGCGTGCGCGTGGAGCTTCGCGACGACCCCGTCGACCGGGGCGATGACCTCGCACGGCCCGTCCCGACGCGGGTCGACCGCCAGGCCGGGCCCGACGAGCTCACCGGCGAACACCGGGTCGTCGACGTCCGTGAGCGCCAGGACCGCCCCCGAGACGGGCGCGAGGATCGACAGGGTCATCAGCGCAGGTCCTCGATGTCCGACGCCAGGGTGTCCGCCTCCGGCCCGACGACGACCTGGAGGGCGACGCCGGAGCGGACCACGGCGATCGCCCCGGCGGCCTTGAGCGCGGCCTCGTCGACGCGCGACGGGTCGTCGACCTCGACGCGCAGCCGCGTGATGCACGGCTCCAGGTCGACGACGTTCGCGTCGCCGCCGAGTGCCGCGAGGATCTGGGCTGCCTTGCTCATCTCGTGCTCCTTCGTCAAAGGGAGTCAGGGGGCGTCAGGAGGTCACATCAGGTCGTCGAGGTCGCTGGCGATCGTGTCGACGTTCGGGCCGACGACGACCTGCACCACGCGGCCGGAGATCATCACGCCGAACGCGCCCGCGGCGCGCAGGGCGGCGGCGTCGACGCGGGTCGTGTCGCGCACCAGCGAGCGCAGCCGTGTGGTGCACGGCTCGATCTCGTCGATGTTGTCGACCCCGCCGAGCGCCGCGAGGATCGCTGCGGCCTGCTCCATGCCTTCCGGTCTCATGGACGTTCTCCTCGTGAGGCCGCGGCGGCGGGCGCGTGGCTCGTCGCCGCGGGGGTCGTCGTGGGGGGCGTCGCCGGGGCCCCGGCGGGGGTGAGGCTGTCGGGCCCGGCCGGTGCCGGGGAGGCGTCGTCCTGCGTGCGGTGGCGCGGCACGAGCGACGGGCGGGGCGCCCGCAGCGGGACCCACACGCTGTACCGGTCGGCGCGGTAGCAGGAGCGCGAGTACATCGTCGCGCCCTGCTCGCTGTAGGTGCGGCGGGCGGCCCGGAGCACGGCGCGGGCCTCGCCGAGCCCGAGCAGGGAGGCCTCCGTGTCGGTGGCCTCGTCGGCGGAGAGCGTGTCCTCGCCCCACTCCGGGGCCAGGCCGCGGGTGCGCAGGGCGTCGTACATGCTCGGCGGTGCGCCGTCGGCGAGGAGGTCGGGCGCGAGCGACGCGGGCACCCAGACCTGCTCGATGCACATGGGGTCGCCGTCGGCGCTGCGCACCCGGTACAGGTAGTGGACCTTGGCGCGCGGCTCGATCTCGAGCGCGGCGGCCACGTCGGGCGTCGCGGCGACCGTCTGGGCGGCGAGCACGGCGGTGGTGGGCTCCATGCCGCGCCGGCGCATCTCCTCGCCGAACGTGGTCAGGCGCATCTCGAAGTCCATGCGCTGCGGTGCGACGAACGTGCCGCGTCCCTGCTCGCGGACCAGGACGCCCTCGGTGACGAGTGCGTCGACGGCCTGGCGGACGGTCATCCGGGACAGGCCGAACTGCTGCGTGAGCGTGCGCTCGGACGGGATGGCGTCGCCGACCTTGAGCTCGCGGGCGACGAGCCCGACGAGGTGGTCGCGGACCGCGAGGTACTTGTGCGCGACGGGGGTGTCGTCCGTCGGCTGCTCCACGTCCAGGGTCCACTCCTTCGAAGACGGGCGTCGGGCTGTGCCGTCCCGGTGGCCCGGGGGCGGCTCCGCGTCGTCGCGGTGTGACCCTTGACACATGATGAGGTCTAGACCACTCTGAGCGCAACTGGTCCAGACCAGGACATGGCGTCACCCCCCAGGACGCCTCAGATCTCGTCGAGAACCCCCGCCACGCGCCCTGCACCTCATCGAACCTCAACGAGGAGTGCTCATGACCACCGCCGTCGTCGACCCCGTCGAGACCCCCCGCAAGGGGATCCCCGGCCTCGCGCAGCTGCAGCGCATCGGCCGCTCGCTCATGCTCCCCATCGCCTCCCTGCCCGCCGCCGCGCTGCTGCTGCGGCTCGGTCAGGACGACATGCTCGGCAAGGACGGCGTCGGCGGAACCTGGGAGTGGATGCTGCCCGTCGCCTCCGTCCTCGCCGCCGCCGGCAACGCCCTGTTCGCCAACCTCGCGATGCTGTTCGCGCTCGGCGTCGCCGTCGGGTACGCCCGCAAGTCCGACGGCTCGACCGGCCTCGCTGCCCTCATCGGCTACCTCGTGTTCAAGGGCGTCACCACCTCCCTGTCGCCCTACGTCCTCGGCGAGGCCGCCGAGGGCGAGAAGCAGGAGCTCATCGACTACGGCGTGCTCGGCGGCATCGTCATCGGCCTCACCGCCGCGCTGCTGTTCCAGAAGTACTACCGGATCAAGCTCCCGCCCTACCTCGCGTTCTTCGGCGGCCGGCGCTTCGTGCCGATCGTGACCGCCGGCGCGGCCATCCTCATCGCGGTGTTCGCCTCGCTCATCTACCCGGTGTTCGACGCCGGCTTCACCGCGGTCGGCGAGTGGGTCACGGGCTCGACGATCATCGGCGGGTTCGTCTACGGCACCGCCAACCGGCTGCTCGTGCCGATCGGCCTGCACCACCTGCTGAACTCGCTGCCGTGGTTCCAGTTCGGCGAGTACACGGACGCGAACGGCGAGGTCTGGAACGGCGACATCGCCCGCTTCCTGCACGGCGACCCGACGGCCGGCGCCTTCATGACCGGCTTCTTCCCGATCATGATGTTCGCCCTGCCGGCCGCCGCCCTCGCGATCGTGCACACGTCGAAGGCGAAGAACCGCAAGGTCATCGCGGGCATCATGGGATCGGCCGCGCTGGTCTCGTTCGTCACGGGCGTCACCGAGCCGCTCGAGTTCGCGTTCGTGTACGTCGCCTACCCGCTGTACGCCATCCACGCGGTGCTCACCGGCACGTCGATCGCGCTGGTCAACGCGCTGGGCATCCGCGACGGGTTCGGGTTCTCCGCGGGCGTCATCGACTACGCGCTGAACTTCCGGATCGCCGAGAAGCCGCTGTGGCTCATCGTCATCGGGCTCGGGTACGCCGTCATCTACTACTTCCTGTTCCGCTGGGTCATCACGAGGTGGAACCTGCGGACCCCCGGGCGCGAGGACGACGACGGCACGCCCCTGGACCCGACGGCGGACCAGGTGGACGCCCCGGCTCCGCGGCCCGAGCCGACGGTCCTGACCCCCGTGCCCGACACCGCTCGATGACGACCACCTCCCTTGTCCTGCGCGGCGTCGGGGTCAGCCCCGGACGCCGCGCAGGCGTGGTCGCCCGCATGCCCGACCCGCTGCCGGCGCCGTCCGCCGAGCCGCTCCCGCCGGGCACGGACCTCGCGGCGGCGGCCGACCGGGTCGACGCCGCGGCCGCGACGGTGCACGACGCCCTGGCGGCTGCGGCGGCGACGGCTCGCGGCGACGCCGCCGCGGTGCTGGCGGTCACCGCCGAGATGGCCGCGGACCCCACGCTCGTCGACGAGGCCCGGCGCCGGGTCGTCGAGACGGCGGCGACGCCGCAGCGTGCGGTCTGGGACGCGGCCGCCGTGGTCGTCGACCAGCTCGTCGCGCTCGGGGGCCTGTTCGCCGAGCGCGCGCGGGACGTCGTCGACGTCCGCGACCGCGTCGTCGCGACGCTCACCGGTGCGCCGATGCCGGGCGTGCCCGACCCGGGCGTGCCGTTCGTGCTGGTCGCCCGCGACCTCGCGCCCGCGGACACCGCCCGGCTCGACCCCGACGTGGTGCTGGCGCTGGTCACCGAGGGCGGCGGGCCCACGTCGCACACCGCGATCCTCGCGCGGGCGCTCGGCATCCCCGCGGTCGTCGCCGTCGCGGGCGTCGACGCGCTGCGCGACGGGGACACCGTGCTCGTCGACGGGGCGCTGGGACTCGTGACCCCGGACCCCGACGCCGAGTCCGTCGCTCGGGCGGCGCGTTCGTCGCGACGCCCGGCACGCCTCGTCGCGCCGGGCGCGACCGCCGACGGGATGCCCGTCGCGCTGCTCGCCAACGTCGCCGACCCGGCCGGGGCGCTCGCGGCCGCACAGGCCGGTGCCGAGGGCGTCGGCCTGCTGCGCACCGAGTTCCGGTTCCTCGGGCGGGCCGTCGCACCGGGTGTCGACGAGCAGGTGGAGGCCTACCGGCAGGTGCTCGCGGCCTTCCCCGGCCGCAAGGTCGTGGTGCGCACCCTCGACGCCGGCGCCGACAAGCCGCTCCCGTTCGTCACCGCTCTCGACGAGCCGAACCCGGCCCTCGGCGTGCGCGGGCTGCGCACCGCGTGGGAGCACCCGAGGGTGCTCGACGACCAGCTCGTGGCGATCGCCCGCGCGGCGGCGGCGGAGGACGCGGACGTGTGGGTGATGGCGCCGATGGTCGCGACCGCGGCGGAGGCGCAGGACTTCGTGGAGCGGTGCGCCGTGCACGGCCTGCGGCAGGCGGGCGTCATGGTCGAGGTGCCGTCGGCGGCGCTGCGGGCCCGTGACCTGCTCGTCCACGCCAGGTTCGCCAGCATCGGCACCAACGACCTCACCCAGTACGCCATGGCGGCCGACCGGGAGCTCGCCCGGCTCGCACGCCTGTCGACGTCCTGGCAGCCCGCCGTCCTGGACCTCGTCGCGGCGACCTGCGCCGGAGGCCGGCTCCGCGACCGTCCCGTAGGCGTGTGCGGCGAGGCGGCAGCGGACCCGGCACTGGCGCCCGTGCTCGTCGGGCTCGGGGTCTCGTCGCTGTCCATGACGCCGCGGGCGCTGCCGGACGTCGCCGCCGTGCTCGCGACCGTCACCTCCGAGCAGTGCCGCCACCTGGCGGACGTCGCGCTCGCCGCCAGCTCGGCCGACGCGGCGCGGGCCGCGGTGCGGGCGATGCTGCCGGCGCTGGACGACCTCGGGCTGTGACCCGGCCGGGCTGGGCCGGGGACGCCCGGGGTCGGTCGCCGCGGGCCGGGGACGTCCCGGCCCGCGGCGGCGTCACTCGACGGCGACGCGGTGCAGGAACTCCTCGAGCGCGTCGAGCGACGTGAGCGCGCTGTCGTCGTCGGTCGGGGTCTCGAGGACCACCTCGTCACCGGCGCCGATGCCGAGCGTGATGACCGACAGGATCGAGCGGGTCGACGCCGGGCCGGACCCGTTCTTCGCGATCGTGACGGGCACGGGCTGCCGGGAGGCCTCCTGGACGAACAGCGCGGCGGGCCGGGCGTGGAGCCCGTCCTGGATCGCGACGACGACGGAACGCTGCATGGCCTGCCTCCTGGGCGGTCGACGATGACGACCGCCACGTTACTGGTCTAGACCATCGTTGCCTAGGACTTCGTCCCCAGGACCTGGGCCCGGCTCGGTCCAGGGGCGGTGCGGCACCGCGGGACGCGCTCGGCCACGACGTCCGTCAGTCGTGCCGACAGTGCATCGCTGCAGCCTGGACGGTGCGGTGAGACCAGGGTCCTAGGTGCGGGGCGCGTACATGATGACCGCGACGCCGAGCAGGCACAGGGCGGCGCCGAGGACGTCCCAGCGGTCCGGCTGGAACTTGTCGACCGCCATGCCCCACGCGAGCGAGCCGGCCACGAACACGCCGCCGTACGCGGCGAGGATGCGGCCGAAGCTCGCGTCCGGCTGCAGCGTCGCGACGAACCCGTACGCGCCGAGCGCCAGCACGCCCGCGCCGATCCACAGCACGCCGCGATGCTCGCGGACCCCCTGCCAGATCAGCCACGCACCACCGATCTCCGCGACGGCGGCCAGCGCGAACAGCAGGACGGAGCGCAGCGTCGTCATGGGCGCGAGTGTGCCGCACTCGCACTCGCACCCGGACCCGCGGCCGGACCAGGGCCCGGCGCCGGCGTCACCGAGCAGGCGCCGCCGCAGCCGCACGCGCCCGCGCCCACGCCCGCCGACGCGGCCGTGCGACGCCCACCAGGTCGGCGGCCTCTGCGATGCGGTAGCTCATGCCGCGAACGTAGACCTTCGACCCGACTTGAAGGTCAAGGGCTCCTCGGGGAGCGGGCACGAGCCACGCGCGGCCCCCGGCCTCAGCCGCGCAGCTGCCGCCCGTGCGCGTCCCGGGAGAACCGGCCGCGGCGGACCGAGAGGTACAGCAGCCCTTCGAAGAAGCCCCACACCACCATGACCAGCGCCGCCAGCCCGAGCGTGAAGAACCCGCCGACGACCGTGATCGCGAGCATCGCCAGGCCCCGACGCCAGTAGCCGAGATACATGCGGTGCAGCCCGAAGGCGCCGAGGAACACCCCGAGCAGGCCGGCCAGGACCCGCGACCGCCGCCACACCCAGGGCCGCGCGGGCACAAGGGGAGCCGTCACCGGCGAGACGCGCACCCGTGACCCCCGCAGCCACGACCCCCACAGCAGCCGCCCCTGCCACGGCCACACCCACGGGTCGCCCGTCCGCACCGGCGCGGGCGGCGCGTCCTCGACGGCCGGCACCGGTCCGGGCGGGTAGCGCAGCGTGGCGGAGATCGGCGGGCCCGGGGGAGCGGGCGGACGCGGCGGCCGGTGCGTCACCACGGGACGCTCGAACACGTCGTCGTCGATGTCGAGGACCGCGGGACGGTCGATCGTGTCGGTCACGGGGGCTCCCGTGGGCTCGTGCGTCGCGGGCTGCGGCGGATCGTCCGAGCGTAAGCCCGTCCCGCCACGGGGTCGATGGCGGACGGGGCCGGTAGCGTGCCTGGATGGGTCTGCGACAGCTCGCATGGCGTGCCTGCTACGAGCTGCTCGCGGCGCGCGTCCGCAGCCCCGACTGGGCGTTCATGAACTACGGGTACGCCCCGGTCGCACCCGGCGGCGAACCGCTGGCTCTCGACCCGTCGGACGAGCCCGACCGGTTCTGCATCCAGCTGTACGCGCACGTGCTCGACGGGCTCGACGTCACCGGCACGGACGTCCTCGAGGTCGGGGCGGGCCGCGGCGGCGGTGCGTCGTGGATGAGCCGGTCCCTCGGGCCGCGGACGACGACGGGGGTCGACCTCGCGTCGTCGGCCGTCGCGCTGTGCGAGCGCGACCGCACCGGGCCGGGGCTGCGGTTCCTGCAGGGGGACGCGCAGGACCTGCCGTTCCCGGACGGGTCGTTCGACGTCGTCGTGAACGTCGAGTCGTCGCACTGCTACCCCTCGATGGAGGTGTTCGTCGCCGAGGCGCACCGCGTCCTGCGACCGGGCGGGGCGCTCGTCTGGGCGGACCTGCGCACCGCCGAGTCGGTGCCGGCCACGCGCGCGCACCTCACGTCGAGCGGCCTCGTGCCCATGCGGGAGGACGACATCACCGCGGAGGTCCTGCACGCCCTGCGGCTCGACGACACGCGCAAGGCCGAGCTGGTGCGCGCGTGGATCCCCCGGCCGTTCCGGGGTGCGATCCGGCCGTTCGCGGGCCTCGAGGGAACGAAGAACTTCGACGGGTTCGCCGCGGGGACGCTGCGCTACCGGAGCGCACGGCTGGTGCGGCCGGCCTGAGATCTGCGCCCCGTCGCCGTCGTCCGTGCGTCACAGGGGCGGCGGCTCCGTCGGGTACGGGACCAGCGGTGCGTCGGGGTCCCACGCGAAGGGCACCGCCACCAGCAGGTACCACTCCCAGAACCGTCCCCGCACCCGCGGGTCGCCGACGCCCTCCCACGTCGCGCCGCCGGTCGCCGCGAGCGACGCGCAGAAGCACGCCTCCCAGTCGGCGGGGTCGGCCTCCTTCTCGGCGACGGCGAGCTCCTCCAGCGGCGGGTCGTCGAGCACCGTCCGGGCGGCGGCCGTGCAGGCCATCAGTGCGTAGACGACTCTCGGGTCGACACCCGGCGCCCCGAGCAGGCTCGTCGCGTGCGCGGCGACGGCGTCGTGCTGCGCCTCGAGCGCGTCCGGGCTGATCTCGCCGCCCATCCCGGCGACGGCGGCCCCGGCGAGCTGCTCCGCCTCCCGCAGGAGGTCCGGGTGCGCGCGGAGGTGCGCCAGGCTCGCGTAGGCGCACGTGACCGCGAGCTTGGCGCGGACGTAGCGGCCCGCGTCGGGGTGGACGTGGCGGCCGGCGTCCTCGACGAGCCGGTGCAGCCGGCCGCGGGCCGACGCGGGCAGCTCGCCGTCCTGGTCGATCGCGGCGGCGGCCCGGACGAGGCCGGAGACGAGGGCGGGCGGGAGGTCGACAGCGGCCGTCATGCGTCGAGGTGGTCGGCCGGCGGGCGGTGCGTGGTGGCTGCCCCGGCGGGTCGGTCCGGGGCGGCAGCGAGGGAGACGTGCAGGTCAGGCATGGGGGGACACCTCTCGTCGGGCTGGCGCCCGAACTGTACCGAGATGCCCGGAAGCGGCGGGCGGGTTTGCCCGAGCTGCACGGCGCTGCCGCCGAGGTCGCAGGCGTACGCCCGGTGCGGTGGCTCCGCCCACCGCACCGGGCGCTGCCCGCTCAGGTCACCCGGCGCTGCAGGTGGGCGTGATGCTGCCCGCGGTCCCGGTCGCCTGGAACCCGACCTCGGTCACCTGCCCGGCCCCGAGGGAGCCGTTGTACGCGACGTTCGTCAGCTGGATCGCACCGCTGCTCGCGCTGCGGTTGAAGTTCCAGCCGTTGGTGATCGTCGCGCCGGACGGGAGGGTGAGCCCGACGTTCCAGCTCCGGATGGCCGACGAGCCCGCGGTGACCCGGACGGTGGCGACGAATCCGCCGGTCCACTGGTTGATCGACACCGTGGCGGTGCAGCCGCCCGGCTGGGGCGTGGGGGTCGGGGTGGGCGTGGGTGTCGGCGTCGGGGTCGGGGTCGGCGTCGGCGTGGGGGTCGGCGTCGGTGTAGGTGTGGGCGTGGGAGTCGGCGTGGGCGTGGGCGTCGGGTTGGGCCCGTCGCTCAGCACCGGCGTCTGCCAGTCGGCCCAGTCGGCGAGCCGCCCCTGCGCCTTGCTCGAGATCCGGATGGTGCCCGCGGCGCTGCCGGTCTTCAGCAGGTACTTCTGGATGTTCTGCTGCAGCGGCGTCTTCCACTCGTTCCGGATGGCGCAGTGGTTGCCGTCGGTGATGTCGGACCAGTACGTGATGTTCTCGCCCGCGCCGAGCGCCTTGTAGACCTCTGCGCCGCCGAGTGCCGCGACGGACGCCGACCTCGGGCCGAGGTTGGCGATGTGCGGGTTGTCCATGATGAACAGGCCGCGCGGCGCGACGAGCCCGACGATCTGGTGGGTGTCGATCGGCAGCCGGTTCGGGTTGCTCGTGAAGGTGCTGAACGCGTCGCCCAGCCACGGCTGCTCGCCGTACGCGCTGCTCAGGCTCTGGGCGCCCTCGCCGGGGATGCCCCGGAAGATCGGTGCGCCGGCGGAGCCGGACTCGATGGGCATCGACAGGGCGATGCGCTGGTCGAACGCGCCGGCCACGAACGCGCCCTTGCCGAACCGGGAGCACCCGGTGACGCCGGTGGCGTCGGCCTTGAGGATCGAGCCGCCCGACTGCTCGATCACGTCGATGATCCGGCTGACGCCCCAGGACCAGGCCATGAGGAGCCCGGTGCTGCTCTGTGCTCCGTACAGGCTGTAGAACGCGCCCTGCTTGTTGCTGCGGCCGGTGCCCTCCTTGCCGACGGTGTACGGGTCGTAGCTGATGACGGCCGCGCCGGACGCCTTGATGGTCGCGGTGTCGGCACCGAACCCGCCGTAGACGATGACGGCCGGGAACGGTCCGGAGCCGCTCGGCAGGGACACGCTCGCCGAGAAGCTCGAGCTCTTGCCCTGGTACGACGTGTTGACGGTGATGCTCGACGACGACACGGTGCCGCTGACGGTCGGCTTGCCCGGCTTCTCGCCGTAGACGAACTTCTCGGCGAGCCGCTTGGTCAGCTCGCGCTGGCAGCGCCAGTCGGCCTTGGTGGTGATGCGGGAGCCGTCGAGCCGCTTGAACGGGTCGGGGATCTTCGCGTTGGTGGCGAGCGAGCCGGCGTCGGGCAGCGTCGGGACGGCGCAGTCGGCGCCCTCGTCCTCGACGCCGGCGGTGTACGTGGCGGCCTGCGCGCTGGTCGCGAGCGGGATGGTGGTCAGGGACGCGGTGACGGCGAGTGCCGCGACCGCTATCCCGACGACGGCGGGGCGGAGCGTGCGGCGGCCCGGGCTGATCATCAGAACCCTCCGTTGGGTGATGACGCGAATGGCGTGCTGCGGGGCAGCGAAAGTATCGGAAATTCGAGCGCTACCTTGGTGAACGCGTTGACTGTCAGCGTGTGTATCGATAAACGTCAATGTGTGAACCCTTTAATGAACGGCCGCACCAGGCCGACCGGCTCCGCGCGGACCCGCCGTCGGCCGCCCTCCGGTCAGCGGTCGAGCAGGGCGCGCGCCGGGCTCACGAACTGGACCCGCAGGCCGGCCGGCAGCGTCAGCCACGGCTCGACGGCGTGGGTGTCGAGGTCGACGGCGCACAGCGCCGCCGCGCACGCCGGGGCCGTCCCGACCGCGTCCCACTGCTCGGCGAGCAGCCGCCCGCCGACGAAGCCGTCCAGGTTCGCGAGGCCCTCGATCCCGTACGGCACGGCCGAGCCGTCGGTCGCGGACAGCAGGACGTGCGAGTCCGGCCCGGTCACGGACGCGGCCTTGTCCCAGGCGAGCAGCGTGGTGTCGTCGCGCCACGGGTCGCCGTAGACGACGTGCGTCATCGGCCACTCGTGCGGGTCGCCGTCGCCGTGCGTGCCGACCACCCGCACCGACACCCACTCGTCGTCCTCGTCGGCCCGGGGGGCCGGGTGGACGATCCCGTAGGCGAGCAGGCGCCCGTCGGGCGAGTAGCTGGGGTACGTCTCGACGGGCACGGCGTCCAGGACCCGCTCGACGAGCCGCGCCGCGCCCGTCGCGACCTCGACCTCCTCGACGAGGGTCCAGACCGTCGGCTCGACCGGGTACACCTGAGGCGCCGAGCAGACCGAGACCACCGCGAGGTGCACCGAGTCCGGGGCCCACGCGACCGCATCGACGAGGCAGTCCTGCGACAGGCCCAGGGGGACCGGGCGGACGGTGCCGGTGCCGAGCTCGACGACCTCCACCACGCTGTGGCCCTCGTCCGTCTCCCACGACGACTGCAGGAAGGACCGCCCGTCGGGCGCGAGCTGCAGCGGCACCGCCGGCGAGACCGGCACGTCGGAGCGGACCCACGCCCCGTCGGCCGCGTCGACGACGACGAGGCTCGTCGTGCCGTCCAGGTCGTACAGCGAGGCCGCGAGCAGGGCCTGGTCGACCCGGCGCGCCGGGAGCGCCGTCGGGTCCTGCGGGCCACCGGGCACCTGCCGCGCCCCGGCGCCGGTCGGCGGTCCGCCGGGCTCGACGCGCGTCCGGTGCGGCCGTGGCTCCGGCGTGGGGTCGGCGACGCCCGGGCCGACCGCGCACGACGACAGCAGGGCCGCCCCCGCGACGAGGACCGCGCCGGCGACCGCGACGCCCGAGACCGACGGGCCGCGTCCGGCGGAGCGCACGCTCATGCCGCCGAGGTCCAGGTCATGACCGGAGCATCGGCCGCCAGCGGCCGGATCTTGACCCGGGCACCCACGGCTGCATCTCCCCGGAGTCTTCACATCCGCGCCTTGTCGGGCCGTCGCGGGCTTCGGGAGGGTGAGACCGGCCCCCGGGCCGGACCCGGCGCAGGGGGCGTGCGGGCGGCGGGGCCACGACGCAGGGGGAACGCATGTCACGTAGACGACGTCATGCCCGGATCACGGTGCTCGCGGCGCTCGCGGCGCTCGGGGGACTGGGCCTCATCGGCACCGTCGGCGCCACCGCCGCGAACGCCGCACCACGACCCGACCGCACGAGCCCGTACGAGGCCGCCCGGGTGGACCGGGTGCCCGCTCCCGACCCGCAGTGGTTCGACTGCAGCTCGGCGTTCGCCGACCGCGCCCAGTGCGGCACGGTGCAGCTGCCGCTCGACTACGACCAGCCGCGCGGCGCGACCACGGAGGTGGCGCTGCTCAAGATCCCGGCGACGGACCCGGCCCACAAGATCGGCTCGCTGTTCGTCAACCCGGGCGGTCCGGGCGGCTCCGGCGTCTCGATCGCCGCGGCGGCGTCCGAGTTCCTGTCACCCGCGGTGCTCGAGCGGTTCGACGTGGTCGGCGTCGACCCGCGCGGCACGAACTACAGCAGCAACGTCCAGTGCTTCCGGAACCTCGGCGAGCAGGCGAACGCGCTGGCCGCGATCCTCGACGTGCCGTTCCCGGTGACCGACGCCGAGACCGGTCCGTACCTCGCCTCGTCGAAGGCGTTCGGGGTCGCCTGCTCCACCACCGGCACCCCGCTGTCCGGCTCGATGTCGACGGCCGAGGTCGCCCGGGACATGGACGTGCTGCGCCGCACGGTCGGGGACCAGCAGCTCACCTACCTGGGCTTCTCCTACGGCACGTACCTCGGCAACGTCTACGCCAACCTGTTCCCCGACCGGGTGCGGGCCGTCGTGATCGACGGCGTGCTCGACCCCGTCGCGTGGGCGGGCACCCCGGCGACGGCGAGCATCCCGCAGACGGAACGGCTGAAGTCGGGTCCGGGTGCGTCGAAGGCCCTCACCGAGATCCTCGCCCGGTGCGCCGCCGCCGGCCCCGAGTTCTGCACCCTCGCCGGGCTGGGCGACCCGGCGACGCTCTACGACGAGATCGTCGCCTCGCTCAAGGCGCAGCCGCTGGTCATCACGGACGAGACCGGTGAGCCCGTCTTCGAGCTGACGTACGCCGTCCTCACGTCGTTCCTGCTCGGCGACCTCTACGCGCCCGAGGGCTACGTGTACGTCGACAGCGACCTGTCGACCGTCTACTCGCTCCTGCATCCCGTGGACGCGGACGTCGCCGGGGCGCGCGCCGGGCTCGTCGCGAAGTACCGCGCGCTGCAGGCGCCCGTCGCCAGGAGCGACGCTTTCGGGCTCGGCTTCCCGTACGACAACTCGCCCGAGGCGTTCCAGAGCGTGCTGTGCACCGACGGCAAGAACCCCGCGAAGGCCGAGGCCTGGGTGCCGGCGGCCGCTCGTTCCGACGCGGCCGCGCCGGGCTTCGGACCGCTGTGGACGTGGGCGTCGGCCCCGTGCGCCCGGTCCACCTGGACGGTCCGGGACGAGGACGCCTACTGGGGCACCTACTCGCACCGGACCGCGTCACCCGTGCTCGTCGTCGGCAACTACTGGGACCCGGCGACCAACTACGAGGGTGCGGTCGCGGCGGCCGGCCTGCTGCCGAGCAGCCGGCTCCTGTCGAGCGACAGCTGGGGCCACACCGCGTACGGGACGTCGGCGTGCGTGACCGGCGCCGTCGACACGTACCTGCTCACGGCCCGGACGCCCGCGAAGGGCACCGTGTGCACCGGTGACGTGCAGCCGTTCACCGAGCCGCTGGGCACCGACCCCGGGGCACGGTCCCGGAGCGCGGCCCCCGAGCGGTCGCTGCCGCCCGTGGTGCCGCCGCTGCCCGGCGCGCTCCCGCGGTCCTGAGGAACCCAGGCGGGGGGACGAGCCGTCGTCCCCCCGCCCGGGCCCGCTCCGGGGGTCAGACCTCGCGGAGGATCTCCCGGGCGAACTTCTGGGACCGCTCGCGCAGCCCGTCGATCCGCTTGAGGACGAGCCCGGCCGGGTCCTCGCCGGCCTCCACGATCCGCGGCTTGCGGCGCACGTTCGCGGAGCACTCGAACGTCGTGCAGACGAGCGTCCCGACGGTGTCGCCGTTGCGGCCGGCCGGCCCGGAACGGCGGGCGACGTACATGGACACGTCACCCGTCGCGTAGACGTCCTCGCACCAGGCGCACACGGCCCGGCGCCGGGACGCGACGCCCTCCGGGGAGCGCAGCGTGATGCCGACGAGCGTGTCGTCGACCGTCAGGACCACGTAGGCGCGCAGGGGTGCCTTGCGGTCCACCCAGCCCAGGTAGTCGAGGCGGTCCCAGCGGGTGTCGGACAGGTCGGCGGGGAGGGTGAGCTGCGCGGCCTCGCGGCGCGAGCAGTTCACGAAGGACGAGCGGATCTGCTGCTCGGTCAGGGGGTTCATGGTCTCGGCTCTCGTGCGACGGGTGCCGTCCGTGCGGGTGGGCCGGGGCCGTCGACAGGGGTCGACGGCACGGGGCGTGCGCGGGGACGGCGGGGGCAGGACCCGTGGGTGGTGGCACCGACGGGAGGGGCTGCCCGACGAGGTGCGCCGACGGCTCCGCACGGACCGGTGTCCGTGCGGTGAAGCCCTGAGGCTCGGGCGTCAGGCGTGCTCGGCGGGCGTCCGGCCCGCGGCTGAGCAGGCCAGGACGGCCGCCTCGCTTCCCCGCTGCATCGTGATGCGCTCCGTGGTCGATGGCCCGGGGGTCGCCCCCGGGGGTGGCGCACCGCCGTCGCGACGGTCGCGCCGTCCAGGGTAGACGGCGGCCGCCGCGACCGGCGAACCCGCGGGGAGGACCCAGCTCAGGACCAGCGGAACATCCGTGCCGCGAGCGGGATCCCGACGAGCGCCCACACCGCCATGACCAGCAGCTCCACGCCCGGGAACGGCTGGCCGAACCAGCCCGCCGCCATCGCCTGCGACGCCGCCCCGAGCGGGGTCAGCTGGGCGATGTCCTGCACCGCGTCGGGCATGAGCGGCAGCGGCAGCCACACGCCCGCGAAGAACAGCGACAGGAAGTACGCCATGGCGCCGAGACCGCTCGCCGTCGGCCCGGTCGGCGCGACCGCGGCGATGAGGGAGCCCGCCGCGAACGCCGACAGGACCGCGAGCACGAACGCGCCGACGACCAGCAGCGGCTGCTCCGGCCCCTGGACGCCGACGACCGTGACGCCGAGGACGAGCGCCAGCGTCGCGGCGACGAGCAGCGCGCCGAGGTTCACGCCGACCTGCGCGACGAGCACGCGGGACGGGGGCAGCGGGGTCGTCGAGAGCCGGCGCAGGATGCCGCGCTGACGGTACGTCGCCATCGTCGTCGGGTAGGTCGTGAACGCGACGGTCGCGACGGCGAGGGCCAGCACGATCGGCGTGTAGCCGGTGATGGCCGTGAACTGCCGCAGGACGGGGTCCTTCGCGTCGTACGGCTCGTCCGCCCACGGCATCAGCAGGCCGAGCACCGTCAGCAGCAGTGCCGGGAAGACCAGCGCGAAGAACGCGTTCCCCCGGTCCCGGACGAAGAGCCGGCCCTCCGTGACGGTCAGGCGGCGCAGGCCGCGGGCTCCCGAGGACGTGGTGGTGCCCGGCGTCCGGGCGGCGGCGGTGGTCGTGGTGGCGGACATCAGGCCCTCCGGCTCTTCGAGGTGCGCGACGAGGTACGGGACGTGTCGAGCGGCGCCGCCGTGTCGTCGGTCGACGACCGGCCCGTGAGGGAGACGAACGCGTCCTCCAGCGACCCCTGCTCCAGCCGGAGGGCCCGCGCGCGGACGCCGAGGCCGTGCAGCGCGACGAGCACGTCCTGCACCACGTCGTCCGCGCCCCGGACCTCGACGGCACCGTCGGCGGCCGTCACGGACGTGACCGTCGGGAGCCCGTCGAGCAGGCCGTCCGGCAGCGGGGCCGACGGGCGGAACCGCAGGACCTGCTCGGCCGACGCCCGCGCCGCGAGCTCGGCGGGCGTCCCGGTCGCGACCACCCGACCGGCGTCCACGATCGCGATCCGGTCGCACAGCCGCTCCGCCTCCTCCATGAGGTGCGTGACCAGCACGATCGTCACGCCACGCGCCCGGACCGCCTCGACGACCGACCACGTCTCGCGGCGCGCGTGCGGGTCGAGGCCCGTGGTGAGCTCGTCGAGGATCGCGACCTCCGGGTTCCCGACGAGCGCGAGCGCCACGGACAGCCGCTGCTTCTGCCCGCCGGACAGCTTCTGGTACTGCGTGTCCGCCCGGTCGGTGAGGCCGAGGTCGGCGAGCAGCGTCGCCGGGTCGGCGGGGTCGGCGTAGAACGAGGCGTACAGGTCGAGTGCCTCCCGGACCGTGAGGCGGCCGGGCAGCTCGCTCTCCTGGAGCTGCAGGCCGACCCGCTCGTGCAGCCGGCGGGCGTCGTGGCGCGGGTCGAGGCCGAGGACGCGCACCTCGCCGGCGTCGGGGGTGCGCAGCCCGCCGACGATCTCGACCGTGGTCGTCTTGCCGGCGCCGTTGCGGCCGAGGATGCCGAAGATCTCGCCGGGCATGACGTGCAGGCTGACGTCGTCGACCGCGACCGTGCCGCCGTAGGCCTTGCGCAGGTGGTCGACCTCGATGACGGGGGTGGGCATGGTGCTCCTCCAGGGCCGGACGGGTGGTTCGGACGGGTGGTTCGGACGGCTGGTCGGAAGGGGTGAACGAGGGTGCGGCGGGCCGCGGGAGCGGCTCGGGGAGCCGTCCCGTGGTGCCTGGGGAGGTGGGTCAGGTGGTGCGGACGGGGACGGCGGCGCCGCGGGCCAGCCGGTCGAAGGCGACGGCCATGGCGGCGGCGACCAGCAGGGCGGCGGCGACGGCGATCGGCACCGACAGGCCCCGGCCCCCGAACCAGCTCTCGGTCGCGATCGGGCCGGTGTCGGCGGAGAACAGCGCCGACACGAGCAGGATCGGGCCGGCGGTGAGAGGGAGCGTCACGGTCCCCGCGAAGCCGCCGCCGCGCTGGTACGCCATGCCGACGAGCAGGCCGGACAGGTACGCGACGAGGTACGTGAGCAGCGACGCCGGGATGAAGGTGCCCGGTCCGGCGCCCGCCGACAGGTCGTCGAAGAACCGCCACTCCCAGCCGACCGCACCGTAGACCGCGCGCTCGACGAGCAGCAGGACGGAGAACGCGCCCCCGTAGACGAGTGCCGTGACGGCTGCGGTCACGATCGCTCCGAGGGCGAAGCTCCGGCGGGTGAGCCCGGTCGCGACGTGGACGGAGAAGTAGGCCGTCGACACGGCGATGAACACGGCGAACGGGAACCAGATCGCGCCCTGCCGGGCGAACGCGAGGATGCTGACGGTCGGCTCGGAGACGACCGCGACCACGACCGTCGCGATCGTCACGGCGACGACCGCGAGGCCCCAGAACCAGACGGCGAGGTAGATCGCGGCACGCAGCAGCCAGCGGGCGGTCGGCCACACCTGGCCGACGAGGTAGCCGGGGCCGGTGGTGGTCGGACCTGGTGACGGCACGGCGGGCGTCGCGGTGGTCATCGGGACTCCTGCGGGGTGAGGGTGTCGGCGCGGGCGGTGTCGTCGGCGGCGGGGTGGCCGGTGAGGTGGACGAACAGGTCCTGCAGCCCGACGGCGCCGAGCTCGAGGCCGGCGGCGCGGGCGCGGGCGCCGTCGTCGGGCACGCTGCCGATGACCGTGGCCTGCGCGGTGCGGCCGAGGGCCTGCCGCGCGACCACGCGGCGGCCGGCGACGAACGTGTCGACCGCGTCGGCCGGGCCGGTGACGGTCAGGCCCTGCTCCCGCAGCGTCGCCGCGTCGTCGGCGGCGAGCACCTGGCCGTGGTCGAGGATCACGACGTCCTCGAGGAGCCGCTCGACCTCGCCGATGAGGTGGCTCGACAGCACGATGGTGCGGGGATGCTCGATCCAGTCGGCGAGCAGGGCGTCGTAGAACGCGTACCGGGCGGGCGCGTCCATGCCGAGGTGCACCTCGTCGAGCAGCGTGAGCGGGGCACGGGTGGCGACGCCGACGACGACGCCGAACGCCGACCGCTGGCCCCGGCTCAGCTTGTCCGGCCGCTTGGACGGGTCGATCTCCAGCACCTCGAGCAGCGTCTCGGCGGCCGTGCGGTCGAAGGTCGGGCGGCGCTGCTCGAGGAAGCCGAGGTTCTCGGTGATCGGCTCGTCGAGGAGGACGTCGCCGCTCTCACGGACGAGGCACGTGCCGCCCATGACCCGCGCGTTCTCCCACGGGTCCTCGCCGTCGACGAGCACCGCGCCGGAGGTGGCCCGGCGGAACGCGGCGGCGACCGAGAGGAACGTGGTCTTGCCGGAGCCGTTGCGGCCGAGCAGCCCGGTGATGACGCCGGGGCGGAGGTCGAACGACACGTTGTCGAGCGCGACGGTGCTGCCGTAGCGGACGGTGAGGTCGCGGACCTGGACGGCGAAGCCGGTCATCGGGCACCTGCCTGGGGTGTCGGGTCGGGGTGGGCGGCACGACCGGCGTGGTCGGCCCGCTCGCGGAGCCGGGCGACGACCTCGTCGACGTCGATGCCCAGCAGGCGGGCCTGCTCGAGCACGGGGTCGACGACGTCGGCGAAGAACGACTCGCGGCGCTCGGCGCGCAGCTTCTCGCGGGCGCCGGGGGCGACGAACATGCCGACGCCGCGCCGCTTGTAGACGACGCCCTCGTCGACGAGCTCGGCGAACGCCTTGGCGGCGGTGGCGGGGTTGATGCGGAAGGTCGTCGCGTACTGCGTGGTGGACATGACCTGCTCCTCGGCCTGGAGGGCTCCGCTGAGGACGTCGTTGCGGATCTGGTCGGCGATCTGCACGTACAGGGGGTCACGGCCGTCGAACATCCGTCGCCTCCTGCCGTCGTGTGGTTCTGTGGTTCATTACTCGACCAATGAACCACAGAACCGACGTCCGGGCAAGGGGTGCCCCGCCGGTTCCCGCGCGGCCCTCGCGCCGGGGACGAGCGGCCGTGTGCTGCGCTCGTGTCGTCAGGCGACCCGACCGCAGCACACAGAGGGCGGCGGCCGGGCAGGGGCCGTCAGTCGGCGTACGGCCGGGCAAGGCAGTCAGTCGGCGTACGGCCGGGCAGGGCCGTCAGTCGGCGTACGCCCGGGCCTGCAGCGCCCAGAGCTGGGCGTACCGGCCGCCGGCGGCCAGCAGGTCGGCGTGGCTGCCCTCCTCGACGACGCGGCCGCCGTCCAGCACGACGATCCGGTCGGCCAGCCGCACGGTCGACATGCGGTGCGTGACGAAGACGGTCACCCCGCCGACCGTCGCCGCGACCTCCGCGGCCGTCGCCTGGTACGCGTCCACGAGCCGCTGCTCCGCGAGCGCGTCGAGGGCCGCGGCGGGCTCGTCGAGCGTGAGCAGCAGCGGGTCCGTGCGCATGAGGGTCCGGGCGAACCCGACGGACTGCCACTGGCCGCCCGAGAGGTCCTCGCCGTCCGCGAACCCGAGGCCGAGCACACCGTCGAGGCCCACCCGTTCGACCGTCCCGGCGGCACCCGCACGAGCGGCGGCCGCCGTGACCGCGTCCGCGGAGTCCACGTCCGCGAGCCGGCCGATGCCGACGCTGTGCTGCAAGGACAGCTCGACGCGCGCGAAGTCCTGGAACAGGGCCGCCGTCCGTTCCCGCCAGGCGGCCGGCGCGACGTCCCGCAGGTCCACGCCCTCGACGAGGATGCGGCCGCCCGTCGGCCGGTACAGGCCGGCCAGGAGCTTGAGCAGCGTGCTCTTGCCCGCGCCGTTCTCCCCGACGAGGGCCACGGAGGCTCCCGCGGGCAGGTGCAGGTCGACCGCGTGCAGGGTGTCGTCGTCGGACCCGGGGTAGCGGAACGTCACCTGCTCCAGTCGGAGCCCGTCGCCCGTCGTCAGCGGGACCGCGCCCGTGCGCGCCGGGCCGGCGCCGGCCGTCACCTCCTCGTCGAACGCGACGAAGCGGCGCAGCCCGGCAGCGGCACGGTGGACCGAGCCGAGCAGCTCGACGCCTGACGACATCTGCGACCCGAGCTGCGTGGCGAGCGTGACCGTGAGGACCACGGCGCCTGCCGTCGCCCGGTCCGTGCGCGCGAGCTCGTACACCCAGAGCACCGCGGCGACGTAGCCGAGACCGAACACCAGCTGTCCGGCGGCCCGCAGCACCGCGTAGCGCCGGTACGCGCCGGCCATCGCGGTGCCGTAGTCGTCGAGCAGGGCCTCCTGGCGGCCGAGCAGGAACCCCGCGCCGCCCGCGAGCCGCACCTCCTTCTGGGAGGCGGGGTTCGCGGCGAGTCGGCGCAGGTAGCGGATGCCGCGCGTGGTCGGCGACTGCTCCTCCCGGACCGACTGCAGGCCGGACTCGGCGCGACGGCCGAGGACCACGGGCACGACGGCGGCGAGCGGGAGGGCCAGCAGCCACGGCGACACCGCGCCCAAAACCACGGCGGTGAGCAGCACCTGCACCACGAGCGCCCCGAGCTGCAGGCCGGACTGCACGGTCGCGCGGAGCTGCATGACGTCCTGGCGGAGCAGGTCGACGCGGTCGGCGAACGCGGGGTCGTCGGCGTGGGCGAGCTCCTCCGGCCCGTTGACGAGGCGGAGCAGGTCGCGGTTGAACCGCTCCTCGGTGAGCTCGGCGAGCTCGAAGTAGGACAGGTGCGCGAAGTGGCCGAGCATGAGCTCGCCGGTCAGGGCGACGGCGACGACGACCGCCCAGACCGTCGCGTCGCCGACGGCGCCCGCCGTGACGGAGTCGACGAGCCGGCCCGCGCCGACCGCGACCAGCGGGGTCGCCACCGAGCCGAGGAGCAGCAGCCCACCGCCCACGAGCAGCCGTCGCCGGTCCAACCGCCAGCCGATCGCGAAGAGCCGTCGGAGGCAGAACACCACGTCCCTCATGCCTGCACCGTCCGCATCCGCTCGTCGTCGCCGCCGTCCGTGCCGGGGCCGTCGGCGCTCCCGAACCGGCGCGCCTGCACCTCGAACATGCGGGCGTACGTGCCGCCGAGCCCCACGAGGTCGTCGTGGGTGCCCGCCTCGGTGACCCGCCCGCCGTCGAGCACCACGATCCGGTCGGCCTTGCGCACCGACGAGAACCGGTGCGAGATGACGAGGCTCGTGACGCCGCGGGTCAGGTCGAGGAACTGGTCGTAGAACTCGGCCTCGCCGCGGGCGTCGAGCTGCGCGGTCGGCTCGTCGAGGACCAGCACGGACGCGCCGTGCCGGACGGCGAACAGGGACCGGGCGAGCGCGAGCCGCTGCCACTGGCCGCCCGACAGGTCCCGCCCGCCGGGCAGGCCGCGCGTGAGGGGCGTGTCCAGGCCGAGCGGCAGGCCGTCCAGCACGTCGCCGAGGCCGACGCGGCGGACCTCGGCCTCGATGCCCGCGTCGTCGTCCCGGTGCTCGATCGCGCCCATCGCGACGTTCTCGCGCAGCGGCATCTCGTAGCGCAGGTAGTCCTGGAACGTGATCGCGAACGCCCGCTGCCAGGCGTGCGCGTCGAGGTCGCGCAGGTCGACGCCGTCGACGGCGACGGTCCCGGCGTCCGGCCGGTAGAGGCCGGTGAGGAGCTTGACGAGTGTCGTCTTGCCCGCGCCGTTCACGCCCACCAGGGCCGTCGACGAGCCGACGGGGAGGTCCAGCCCGAGGCCGTCGAGCACCGGGCGGTCCGGTCGGTAGCCGAACCGGACGTCCCGCACGGTGATCGCGTCCGTCGGTGTGAGGCGTCCCGCGGTCGGCGGCGCCTGGGTGCCGGCGTCGTCGGCGGCGAGGGCCTCGAACTCGAGGAGGGCCTCCCACGCGCTGCGGCCGTAGACGAGCTTCACGTCCGACTCGGGGAACATCACGCCGAACCGCGCGCACAGCACGAGGGCCTGCACCGCGACCGCAGCGGCGCCGACCTGCCCGGCGTCCGCGGTCCGCGCCATCACGACGAGCGCGGCGACCGACCCGGCCAGCGCGACCACCGTGTACGTGACGAACGGGACGCCGTACACGCGCCGCCGCCACCGCCACAGCGGGTCGAGCACCGCCCGGTTCTCCGTCGCGTAGCGCTCGTCGAGCCAGTCGACGAGCCCCAGCGTGCGGATCTCCTTCGCCGCGCGGGTGCTCGTCGCGAGCTCGCGGACGTAGTTCGCGCGGCGACGCAGCGGCTGGAACCCGCGGATGAGCTGGCCCCAGCGGAAGAACGCCTCCGTCTGGCCGGCCCGCGCGACCAGCGCGACGACCGCCCCGGCGAGCGCGACCCACGGCCCGACGACGACCGCCAGCACGACGACCGCGCCCACGAGCTGCGTGTAGCGGGCGACCAGCGCGAGCCCGCCCTCGACGGCCGCGCCCGGGGTCAGCGTCCACTGCTCGAACGCCTCGTCCGCCTGCGCCAGCCGGTCGGCGACCTCGGGCCGCTCGAGCGTGGCGAGCTCGGTCCGTTCCAGCGCGAACGCGGTGAACCGGGTGAGCACGGCGGCGTCGACCCGTCGGGCGACCGCCTTGGACAGCACGAGCTGGACGGGCGCGAGGAGCTGCTGGGCGAGGAAGGCGCCGATCGCGAGGACCAGCCACGGCATGGCGCCGCCGTCGGCGAGGTGCTGCAGGGCGAGGCCCGTGCCGACCAGGAACACGACGGGGGCGACACCGGCGAGCACGTGCACCGCAGCGGTGCCGGCCGTCAGCGGCCGTCCCGCGTACCGGGTGAGGCGGCGCAGCTGGGCGGCGGCCGTGCGGCGCTGGCGCCACCGCTGCCCGAGGCCGCGCAGCGTCGGCCGGGCGACGTCCGCGCCCAGCCGGTCCATGTCCGCGATGCTCGCGGTGCCCGTCACGATGTCCCCTGCCTGGTCGCCGGTGCCCGGTTCGTCGTCCCGGCCGCGCGTGACGTTACCGGTACAGACGCGTGCGAGGGGGACGATTTCCCGAGCCTGTGGACGAGACCCGGGCTTCGGCGGTCACCTCGCGGATCACGTGACGGGCGTTCGCCGCGAGGACCGGGTTGGTGTCCCGGTAGTACGGCAGCTGCACGAGGGCCTGGGCCAGGGCACGCGCGCGGGCACGGGCCCACGTGACGTCGTCGACGTCGAGGTCGGCGCGGAGCACCGCGCGCGCCGGCGGCGGGAGGAGGTTCCAGGCGACGCCGAGGTCGAGCGTCGGGTCGCCCACGCCGACGCCCGCGAAGTCGATGAGCCCGGTGAGCCGGTCGTCGCCCAGCAGCAGGTTCCCCGGGGCGACGTCGCCGTGGACCCACGTGCGGTCGCCGGACCACTCGGCGCCCGCGAGCGCCTCGTCCCAGACCGCGGTGACGGTCGGGACGTCGATGTCGTCGACGAGCGCGGCGATGTCACGCCGGACCTGGTCGTCGCGATCGGCGAGGAGGCCACCTTTCGGCACCCCGCCGTCCACGTCGAGCGCGCGCATCGCCAGGACCAGCGCGGCGAGGTCGTGGGCCAGGCCGACGGGTTCGCGCAGCCGGCCCAGGACCGGGTTCGTCCCCGGCACCCACGTGAGCACCGACCACGTCCACGGGTAGCCGCCGCCCGAGCTCCCCGTCGCGAGCGGGCGCGGGACCGCGACCGGCAGACGAGGGCCGACGACGGGCAGCCAGCGGGCCTCGTGCTCCACGCCGCCCCTGGCCCAGTGGATGCGGGGCATCCGGACCACCAGGTCGTCGCCGAGGCGGAACATCGCGTTGTCCGTGCCGCTCGACGCGACACGGCTGACCGGCAGACCCGCCCACCACGGCATCTGGTCGGCGACGAGGCGGCGGACGAGGTCGGTCGGCAGGTCCAGCTCGTCGGCATGCATCCGGGTCACCCCACCAGTCGAGCAGCCCCCGCACCCCGGACCAAGGCCATAACGCCCGCCCCTCTCGCCCTGGGACCTCGACTTCGTCAGTTCGGAGCGAGATCGTCACTTCAAAGTGACGATCTCGCTCCGAACTGACGATCTCGGCCTCCGATGACGAGCGGGGAGGGAGGGTGGTCGGGATGGAGTGGTTCGACGCCGAGCGGTACACCGTGGCGCGCGCGGTGGTGCAGCGCGGGGTCGCGGCCGTGTTCGTCGTCGGGTTCGTCGTGGTGCTGCGGCAGTTCCGGCCGCTGCTCGGCTCGCACGGGCTGCTGCCCGTCCCCGCGTTCGTCGCGCGCGTGCCGTGGCGGCGGGCGCCCAGCCTGTTCCGGTGGCGCTACTCGGACCGGCTGGTGGGCGTCGTCGGGTGGGCGGGCGTGCTCGTCGGGCTGACGCTCGTGGCCGGGCTGCCGCAGCGGGGTGCGCCGTGGGTGCCGACGGTCGCGTTCCTCGTGCTGTGGGGGCTGTACCTGTCGGTGGTGAACGTGGGGCAGACGTTCTACGGGTTCGGCTGGGAGTCGCTGCTGCTCGAGGCCGGGTTCCTCGCGGCGTTCCTCGGGTCCGACCCGGTCGCTCCGCCCACGACCGTCCTGGTGCTGCTGTGGTGGCTGGTGCTGCGCGTCGAGCTCGGGGCGGGGCTCATCAAGTGGCGCGGCGACCCGGCCTGGCGCGACCTCACCGCCCTCTACTACCACCACGAGACGCAGCCGATGCCGGGTCCGCTCAGCCGCCTGTTCCACCTGCTGCCGCGGCCGGTGCACCGGGTCGAGGTGGCCGCGAACCACGTCGTGCAGCTCGTCGTCCCGCTGTTCCTGCTGGTCCCCGGGCCCGTCCAGGCCGTCGCCGCGGGGCTCATGATCCTCACGCAGCTGTGGCTCGTGCTGTCCGGGAACTTCGCGTGGCTGAACTGGCTGACCATCGTGCTGGCGTTCTCGGCCGTCGACGACCGGGCGTTCTCGACGGTCCTCGGCGTCGACGTGCAGCCCGCGACCGCCGAGCCGCCGACCGGGTTCGTCGCTGTCGTGCTCGCCGTCACGGCGCTCTGCATGGTGCTGAGCTGGTGGCCCGCCAAGAACCTCGTCTCGCGGCACCAGCTCATGAACGCGTCGTTCAACGCGTGGCACCTCGTCAACGCGTACGGGGCGTTCGGGACCATCGGGCGGCGGCGCTCGGAGGTCGTCGTCGAGGGGACGCTCGACCCGGAGCCCGGCCTCGACGCCGCGTGGGTCGAGTACGAGTTCCGCGGCAAGCCCGGGGACGTGCGGCGGCTGCCCCGGCAGTTCGCGCCCTACCACCTGCGCCTCGACTGGCTGATGTGGTTCCTGGCGCTCGGCTCGTCCGTCCAGCTGCGCTGGTTCCTGCCGTTCCTCCAGCGGCTCCTGGAGGCCGACCGGCCGACCCTGCGCCTGCTCGCCCACGACCCGTTCGACGGCGAGCGGCCCCGGTGGGTGCGCGCGCGGCTGTACGCCTACCGGTACGCGACGCCCGCCGAGCGACGGGCGACCGGCGACCGGTGGGTGCGGTCGGACGCGGGGCTGATGGTCGACGCGCTGAGCCTGGAGACGTTCGCCCGGCGGACCCGGCCGCGGGCGGGGTAGTCAGCAGGGGCTCTCGCGGCGCAGAGCGGCGTTCCCCGACCGGCGCCTTGACCAGCTGCGGTCACTCAGCAAACATTGACTCAATGGACGCTGACTGGCACGAGGAGATCGCGCGGCGGGCCGCCCTGCACGCGGTGCTCGCCGACGCCGGGCGGCTCGCGGTCGTCGAGCTCTTGACGCTGGGGGACCGGTCGCCGTCGGAGCTCGCCGCGGAGCTCGGCATGGCCTCCAACCTCGTCGCCCACCACGTCGGCGTGCTCGCGGAGCACGGGCTCGTGTCCCGGCGGCGTTCGGAGGGCGACCGTCGTCGGACGTACGTGCGCCTCACCGTGGACGCCGCCGACGTCCCGTCCGGGTGGGGCCTGCCCCGGCCGCGGCGTGTCCTGTTCGTCTGCACGGCCAACTCGGCCCGCTCGCACCTCGCCGCCGCCCTCTGGCACCGCGCGAGCCCGGTCGGCGTCGCCTCAGCCGGCACCCACCCCGGTCCGGCCGTCGCGCCGGGGGCGGCGGCCGTCGCGGAGCGCCACGGCCTGTCGCTGCGCGACGCCCGCCCCCGGCTGGTGGACGACGTGCGGCAGGACGGCGACCTCGTCGTCACCGTGTGCGACGCCGCGCACGAGGAGCTCGGCCGCGCCGCCGACCTGCACTGGTCCGTCCCCGACCCGGTCCGGGCGGGGGACGACGCCGCCTTCGACGCCGCGTTCGACGACCTCGCCCGCCGGGTCGACGACCTCGCCCCCCGACTGGCCCGCTGACCCGCTGACCGAGGAGACCCGATGACCGCCCCCACCGACCGCCCGAGCGTCCTGTTCGTCTGCGTGCACAACGCCGGCCGGTCCCAGATGGCCGCCGGGTTCCTGTCGGCCCTGTCGGGCGGCGCGGTCGAGGTCCGTTCCGCCGGCTCGGCCCCCGCCGCGAGCGTCAACCCGGTCGCGGTCGAGGCGATGGCCGAGGTCGGCGTCGACATCGCCGGCGAGCAGCCCAAGGTGCTCACCACCGACGCCGTCCAGGCGTCCGACGTGGTCGTGACGATGGGCTGCGGCGACGCGTGCCCGATCTTCCCGGGCAAGCGGTACGAGGACTGGGCTCTCGACGACCCGGCCGGCCAGGGCATCGACGCGGTCCGCCCCATCCGGGACGCGATCCGGGGCCGGGTGCTCACGCTGCTCGACGAGCTGGGGGTCGCACCCGTCGGTGCCTGAGCAGGACGTATCGACGACGGTGAATCCCCGCCGCATACTGGGGCGCATGGTCCGTGAGCTGCTCCCCGTGTCCGCCCCCGCCGCGTGCTGCACCCCGCCCAGCAGCGCGGTGATGAGCGACGACGACGCCGTGGCCCTGGCCCGCACGCTCAAGGCCCTCGCCGACCCCGCCCGGCTCAAGCTGCTCTCGCTGATCGCCGCGCACGACGGCGCGCAGGCGTGCGTGTGCGACCTGATCGAGCCGGTCGGTCTCAGCCAGCCGACCGTCTCCCACCACCTCAAGGTCCTCACCGAGGCCGGCCTCGTGACCCGCGAGAAGCGCGGCGTGTGGGCCTGGTTCGCGCTCGTGCCCGGCGCCCTCGACGCCGTGACCGGCCACCTCGTCGCGCACGTCGGGGCGGCCGCATGAGCGGCGTGACCGTCGCCCCGCTCACCGCCGTCCACTGGCCCGACGTCGAGCGGATCTACGCCGCCGGGATCGCGACCGGGCACGCCACGTTCGAGGCCGCTCCGCCCGCGTGGGAGGCGTTCGACGCGGGCAGGCTCCCCGAGCACCGGCTCGTCGCGCTCGACGACGACGGCACCGTGCTCGGCTGGGCCGCCGCCTCCCGTGTCTCCGACCGCTGCGTGTACGAGGGCGTGGTCGAGCACTCCGTGTACGTCGACCCCGAGGCGCGCGGCCGGGGTGTCGGCCGCGCGCTGCTCGACGCGCTCCTGGGGTCGGCGGAGCGGTCGGGCGTCTGGACGGTGCAGTCGGGCGTCTTCCCGGAGAACAGCGCCAGCCTCGCGCTGCACGCCGCCGCGGGGTTCCGGGTCGTCGGCACCCGCGAGCGGATCGCGCGCATGACCTACGGACCGATGGCGGGCCGGTGGCGGGACGTGGTGCTGCTGGAGAAGCGGCTCGAGGGCGTCGTCTGACGCGTGTCGGAGGCCGTCAGTAGGTGAACGTCTCGACCCGGCCGCGCAGGTCCGCGGCGAGCCGTGCGAGCTCCGCGACGGACGACCCCATCTCGCTGAGCGCACCGGCACCGGTGGCGGCTGCCGTGGCGACGCCCGTGATGTTCGTGGCGATGTCGCCGGACCCCGCGGCCGCCTGGGCGACGCCGCGCGACATCTCGTTGGTCGTCGCGGTCTGCTCCTCGATCGCCGACGCGATGCTCATCTGGAAGTCGTTGATCGAGTCGATGATCGACGAGATCTCCGCGATGGCCTCGACGGCGCTGCCGGTGTCCGCCTGGATCGCCTCGACGCGCTGGGAGATGTCCTCGGTGGCGCGGGCCGTCTCGGACGCGAGCTCCTTGACCTCGCCGGCGACGACCGCGAAGCCCTTGCCGGCCTCCCCGGCGCGGGCGGCCTCGATCGTCGCGTTGAGCGCCAGCAGGTTCGTCTGCTCCGCGATCGACGTGATGACCTTGACGACGTTGCCGATCTCCTGGCTGGACAGCCCGAGGCGCTGCACGCGCTCGTTCGTCACGGCCGCCATCGCGGTCGCTCGGCCGGCGACCTTCGCGGCCTGAGACGCGCTCTGCGCGACCTCCCGGATCGCCGACCCCATCTCCTCGGACCCGAGCGACACGGAGTGCACGTTGCGGGAGACCTGCTCGGCGGCGGCGGCGACGGCGCCGGCCTGCGCGCTCGTCTCGTCCTGGGCGGAGCCGACCTGCGCGGACGCCGCGGACAGCTGCTCGGCGGCGGCCGCGACGGTCTGGGACGTCTCGACGACGCCCGCGAGCGTCGCGCGGATCGACTCCTGGGCGATCGTGAGCGCCTCGGCGGTCTGCCCGACCTCGTCGCCCGAGTGCACGACGGCGGTCACCGTGAAGTCGCCGCGCGCCATCGCCTGCAGCGCGTTCTTGACCTCGTCGACGGACCGGCGGATGCCGCGCGTCACCGCGTTGGTGAGCAGGAGCGCGAGCGTGAGGGCGACGGTGAGGCTGACGGCGAGCACCAGGACGGCCTGGTCGGCCCGCAGCTGGGCCGCGGCGGCCACCTCGGCGACGAACGCGGTGTTCTGCGCGGCGACCGCGTCGAGGTCGGCGACGTAGGTCTCGATGGCGGGCTGGGCGACGTCGTCGCGGATCTCGTCGTAGGCGGCGAGGTCGTCGCCCATCGCGGCGGGCAGGAGCTGGCCGTCGCGGATCGACAGGAACGCGTCGTAGTCGGCGAGGAACGTCTGCCACAGCGGCTCGTTGGCGGCGGAGGTGCCGTTGTACGCGTCGATGCCCGCCTGGAGCTCGGCGTCGTTGTCGACGAGCTTCGTCCTCCAGGCCGCCTTGGCGTCCTCGTCGGCGGAGGCCGCGATCTGGGCGACGATCATGCGCGCCTTGATCTGGTCCTGGTGGACGAGGCCGCGGACGTCGACGATCTCGCGCTGACCTGCGGCGATGGTCGCCATGTCGGCCTTCGCGTCGAGCAGCACCGTGACGGCGAAACCGGCCGACCCGACGGCGACGACACCCGCGACCACGAACGTCAGCAGGATCTTCGCCTGGATCCCTCGACGGGCGAACCAGCTCATCGTCCGTCTCGGTGCGGTCCTGCTCGCCATGGGGTGCCCCTGCCTCTCGTCGGTGCCGTGGTGGCATCCAGTCCGTTCGGCACGGTGCCGGGCGTGATGAGAGGTCGGACCCGTTTTGAATCGATTCGGACGGGCGTCCAGATCAGACGGTCAGCCCTCGCGGACCACGTCGGACGCGCTCTTGTCGGGCCGCAGCCCGCGCCACGACGGGTGCCGCAGCCTCCCGTCCGACGTCCACTCCGCGAACTGCACCTCGCCGACGAGCTCGGGGGAGACCCAGTGCACGTCGCGCGTCTCGGCGGCGGGCAGCCGCTCCTCGAACGGCGACGACCTCCGCTCGATGCGGGTCAGCCGGGCGAGCAGGTCGTCGAGCATGCGTCGTGTGAAGCCCGTCCCGACGGATCCGGCCGGCCGGAGCGTCCCGGCGTCGTCGTGCACCCCGAGCACGAGCGCTCCGAGGGTCTCCGCGCGGGCACCCTTGCCCGGCCGCCACCCGACGAGCACGACCTCCTGCATCCGGACGTGCTTGACCTTGCGCCAGTCCGGGGACCTCGCCCCCGGCCGGTAGCGGGCGGTCCGACGCTTCGCGACGACCCCCTCGAGACCGTTCTCCCGGCTCGCCGCGAGCACGTCCGCGCCGGGGCCGTCGAACGACGGCGGCGTCTGCCACGACCGGCCGGCCAGCCCCAGGCCGTCGAGCAGCGCGCGACGCTCGTCGTACGGGAGGTCCACGGTGGGACGCCCGTCGAGGTGCAGCACGTCGAACACCAGGTAGACGACCGGCACGGTCTTCGCGAGCCGCCGCGCGACGGCAACGTCCGCCACGTGCATCCGCTGCTGCAGCCGCCCGAAGTCCGGCGCACCGCGCTCGTCGAACGTCACGAGCTCGCCGTCGAGCACCGCTTGCACCGACCCGAGCTGCTCACCCATCCCGGCGACCTCCGGGTAGGACCGCGTGACGTCCAGGTCGTTGCGGGACATCAGCCGCACCCGGCCCCCGTCCACGTACGCGACGGCCCGGACGCCGTCCCACTTCATCTCGAACGCCCAGCCGTCGTCCTCCTCCGGCAGCTCGCCCGGGACGGCCAGCATCGGCTTCACGAGGTCCGGCAGCGGCGTCCAGCCGTCGCGGGTGGGTGGGTCCATGCGGTGCACCATCCAGCTCCTCCCGTCGTCGGGCTTGCCCTTCGTGCGCCCGCGCGTCGCGAACAGCACGTACTTGCCCTGCACCCGCTCGCCGTGCAGCACCACCTGCACCTCGCGGTCCGACCACTTGAGCGTCTCGTACGTCCCGTGGTCCCAGACGGTCACGCTGCCGCCGCCGTACTCGCCCGCGCCGATCTCGCCCTCGAACGTCGCGTACTCCATGGGGTGGTCCTCGGTGTGCACGGCGAGGTGGTTCGTGCCGGGGTCCTGGGGGAGGCCCTTCGGCACGGCCCACGAGACCAGCACGCCGTCGCGCTCCAGGCGGAAGTCCCAGTGCAGCGCGCGGGCGTGGTGCTCCTGGACGACGAACGTGGCGCCGCTGCCCGACGGGGTCGGCTCGCCGGCGGCCGGGACCGGTTCGGGCGTGCGCGCGGGGTCGCGCTTCGCGCGGTACTCGTCGAGGGGCTCGCGGCGGTCGGGCACGAGGCGATCCTCCCGCTGGTCGCAGGCGTCGGCGATGCGGGAACCTGTGCGGCATGGACCACGAGGTGCACGGCGAGATCTGGTACTGGCGCGGCCCGTCGCCGTACCACTACGTCACCGTGCCGCCCGAGCAGAGCGAGGACATCCACGCGATCGCCCGGGACGTGACGTACGGCTGGGGGATGATCCCGGTCGTCGCGCGCATCGGCGGGACCACGTGGGAGACGTCGCTGTTCCCGAAGGACGGGCTGTACGTCGTCCCGATCAAGGACAAGGTGCGCGCCGCGGAAGGGCTGGAGGTCGGCGACGTGGTGACCGTCGGCCTCGAGGTCCGGCCGCGGAGGTGACGCTCAGGCCACCGGCGCGTCGTCGACCGCCCGCTGCGCGCGGCCGCGGACGACGAACAGCGCCACGATCGCCAGCAGGATGAACAGCAGGTTCGCGGGCCCGGCGAGCGCGAGGAACGTGCTCTCGCCGCTGGTGCTGCCGTCGACCTTGTCGATCCCGCCGCTCGCGAGGAACAGCGTCGGGTCGTACAGCCCGTGCAGCACCATCGGCCAGATCAGGTTCCCGGTGACCCGCAGCGTCAGGTACATGCAGATGCCGAAGCAGAACGTGTAGCCGACGGTCACCGCGACGGTCAGGACCTCCTGACCGGACAGGATGTTCGCCGAGTGCAGCAGCGCGAACACCAGCGACGACAGCACCATCACGGCCCACTCGCCCTTGCCGGAGTCGCGGAGCATCTTCACGACGATCCCGCGTGTGAGGAGCTCCTCGGCGAACCCGATGAACGGCCCCGTGAGCAGCGTGACCACCACGACCCCCGGTGCGAAGGCCCCGTAGTCGATCCCGAACAGCCGCAGCACGGCCGCCAGCCCGACGAGCACCGGCGCGAGCCACATCCACCCGCGCCCCGCCACCGGCTGCCGGCCGAACAGCGCCGGGAACCAGCGCACGGACGCGACGAACGCGACGAGCAGCGCCGACCCGACGATCAGCGCCAGCGTGATGCCGAAGAACACGCTCTGCGGCGTCGCGAAGATGTCGTCGGTGTCGATCTGGTCGCCGAACAGCTGCCCGATGAGCAACCCCGTACCGAGGTAGAGCGCGAGGTAGACGGCCGCGAGCAGGACGGACCGCCACCACCCGCCCCGGTCCCAGAACGCCTTCCACCGGGAGGTCTCTACGGGCATGGTGGTCACGGGCGCTCCCCTCGGCCGGCGTGACCTGGTGGGTGCCCGGGCCACGTGCCAGCAGCATCACCCGACGGCTCGCCGGTCCGCCACCCGGGGGCGGGTGACACTGGTCCCGTGACCTCTCAGGCGTGGCGGGACCGGGGCGTGCGGGCGGCGCTGCTGTCGGCGGTGCTGTTCGGCGCGGGCACGCCGCTCGCCAAGCTCCTGCTCGGCGACGTGAGCCCGTGGATGCTGGCCGGGCTCCTGTACGTCGGCTCCGGCGCGGGGCTGTGGGCGCTGCGGCTGGTCCGGCGCTCGCCCCGCGTCCGGCTGGCCCGCGCCGAGGTGCCGTACCTGGCCGGTGCGGTGCTCGCGGGCGGCGTCCTCGGGCCGCTGCTGCTGATGCTCGGACTCTCGACGATGCCCGCGTCCGGGGCGTCCCTGCTGCTCAACGCCGAGGGCGTGCTCACGGCGGTCATCGCGTGGGTCGTGTTCCGGGAGAACGTCGACCGGCGGGTCCTGGCCGGCATGGGCGCGATCGTCGCGGGTGCCGTGGTGCTGAGCCTGCCGGGCAGCGTGCAGATGGGCGGGGCGCTGTCGGCCGCCGCCGTTCTCGGGGCGTGCCTGTGCTGGGCCGTCGACAACAACCTCACCCGCAAGGTGTCGCTCACCGACGCGACCTGGCTCGCGGCCGTGAAGGGGTCGGTCGCCGGGCCGGTCAACGTGGCGCTGGCCCTGGTCGTCGGCTCGTCGCTTCCGGGGCTCGGCCCCGCGGCCGGCGGCATGGCCGTCGGGTTCGTCGCGTACGGGCTGAGCCTGGTGCTGTTCATCGTCGGGCTCCGGCACGTGGGGACCGCCCGCGCAGGTGCGTACTTCTCGGTCGCACCGTTCTTCGGCGCCGCGCTCGCCGTCACTCTCGGCGACCCCGTGACCTGGCAGCTCCTGCTCGCCGGCGCGCTCATGGCCGTCGGCACGTGGCTGCACCTCACCGAGCACCACGAGCACCCTCACACCCACGAGCCCCTGGTCCACGACCACTGGCACACGCACGACGAGCACCACCAGCACCCGCACGCAGAGCCCGTCCCCGCCGGCACCCGCCACCGCCACGAGCACACCCACGAGCCCCTCACCCACACGCACGCGCACTTCCCCGACGTGCACCACCGCCACGCGCACCGGGAGCACGCGCACTGAGCCTGACGCGGCGTGCGGTCGTAGCCTTCGAGCGTGGAGGCGCCCGTGGGTGGTGAGCCCGGCGAAGACGAGGACGACCCCGCGCGCGGGCAGGAGCGGCGGCAGTGGCTCGCCGACGTCAACGACGGGCTCATCGCGTCGGCCGGCATGGTCGAGGGTGTCGCGCAGGCCGGGGGCACCACGGGGGTCATCCTGGTCAGCGGCCTGGCGACCGTGCTGGTCGGCGTCGCGACCGTGGCCGGCATCCGGTTCGCCGAGGCGTCCGACGAGCGCGACGCCCGCGACGCGATCGTCGAGGCCGAGCGCCGCCGCATCGACACGGACCCCGCCGCGGAGCTCGCCGAGCTGGCCGCGATCTACGAGGACAAGGGCCTGACCCCGCAGACCGCGCGCGCGGTCGCCGAGGAGCTCACGGCCCGCGACGCGCTCGCCGCCCAGCTCGACGCGGAGTACCGGCTCGACGACGTCGCCGCGTGGCCGACGCCCCGCTCCGTCGCGGTCCGGGCCGGGGCGGCGTTCGCCGCGGGGGCGATCGTGCCGCTGCTCGTCGGTGTTCTCGCACCCTCGTCCGTGCGGGTGTCGCTCACGGTCGTCGCGGTCGTCGTCGCGCTGTGGGTCAGCGCGACGCTCGCCGCCCGCTCCGGGCGCACCTCGGTCAGCCGGGCGGTGCTGCGGACCGTGGGGATCGGCGTGCTGACCATGCTCATCACCATCGCGCTCGGCAGCCTCCTGGACCTGAGCGAGGCCGAGGTGGAGCTGTAGGGGCCGTCTGGCACGATGCCCACGTGCAGATCCGTGTCGCCGCCTACGCCGTCGTCGTCCAGGACGGACGCCTGCTCCTGCCCCACTGGTCGGAGGGCGACGGCCGGCACGGCTGGACGTTGCCCGGTGGCGGTCTGGAGCCCGGTGAAGAGCCCGAGGAGGCCGCCGTCCGGGAGCTCGAGGAGGAGACGGGCTACGCCGTCCGCCTGGGGGAGCGGCTCGGGATCGACACCTTCATGGTCTCGGGCGAGGACCGCCTCGACCCCGGCGACGGGACGCTCCTGGGCGTGCGGATCGTGTACCGGGCCGAGGTGGTGGGCGGCGAGCTCCGGGTCGAGGCCGACGGCTCCACGGACGACGTCCGGTGGTTCACGCCCGACGAGGTGGACGCGCTGGACCGCGTGGAGCTGGTGGACGTCGCCCGGCGCTGGGCCGGTCTCGTCTGACGCCGAGCGCCCGGTCGACCGCTCGGTCGGACGGCGTGCCTGCGTCAGCCTCGCGGTGCGTCGGACGCGAGCAGCACCTCGAGGCGGGCGCGGTACTCGGACTCGTCGATCTCGCCGCGCGCGTACCGCTCGGCGAGCACGGACCGTGCGCCACCGGTGCCGCGGCCGTCGCCGTCCCAGCCGCCCCAGCGGCGGCGGCGCCGGCTGCCGATCGCGAAGAACAGCGCGATCAGGCCGAACCAGAACAGCGGGAAGAGCAGGAACCAGGGACCCGGTCCCCAGCCCCAGCCGTAGCCGGCGGGGTGGGACAGGAGCGTGGTGAGCATGGTGACCTCCGGGTGCGGGTGGCGGTCGACCGTCGACCGCACCACCACCGTCGCCCGGGGAGGGGACTGCCGTCGTCGTCCCTGCGGACCGTGCTGATTGCTCCGTGCGGAGCGACTGCGGGGCTCAGCCCGCCCAGCCCGGGCGGACGACGCCCGACTCGTAGGCGACGACCACCAGCTGCGCCCGGTCGCGCGCGCCGAGCTTCGTCGCGGCCCGCAGCACGTGCGTCTTGACGGTGAGCGGGCTGAGGAACAGCCGCTCGCCGATCTCGTCGTTGGACAGGCCCTCCGCGACGAGCACGAGCACCTCCCGCTCGCGCGGCGTCAGCTCGGCGAGCGCCGCCGGCTCGGGCACCTCCCGGGTAGCGCGCGCGACGGTCGCGAGCAGCCGCCGCGTCACCGTGGGGGACAGCAGCGCGTCGCCGGCCGCGACCACGCGGACGGCCCGCAGCAGGTCGGCGGGCTCGGTGTCCTTGACCAGGAACCCGGACGCGCCGCCGCGGATCGCCTCGGCGACGTACTCGTCGAGCTCGAACGTCGTGACGACCACGACCCGCACGCCGGACGCGCGAGGCTCGTCGACGATCCGCCGCGTGGCCGCCAGCCCGTCGGTGCCGGGCATGCGGATGTCCATGAGGACGACGTCCGGCAGCAGGTCGAGCGCCAGCCGGACGGCGTCGTCGCCTGTTGCCGCCTCGCCCACGACCGTCATGTCGGGCTCGGCGTCGACGAGCGCCCGGAAGCCGCCGCGGACCAGCGCCTGGTCGTCCGCGAGCAGCACCCGGATCACGGCGCGACCCCCGGGACGGAGACGCGCACCAGGAACCCGGCCGGCCCGCTCTCGACGACCACCGAGCCGCCCACCGCCTCGGCCCGCTCCCGCATGCCTCGCAGCCCGTACCCCTCCACGAGCCCGGCGACGGGCGGCCCGTCGTCCTGGACCTCCAGCACCACGGACGTGCCCGCCGTGAGCCTGACCTGCACCGTCGCCTCGGGGGCGTGCCGGCGGACGTTGGTGAGCGCCTCCTGCAGCGCCCGGTGCACGACGGGCGCGACCTGCTCCGGCACAGGTGCGTCGAGGCCGTCGGCGTGGACCGTGAGGCCGTCGGCCCGGGCCCGTTCGACGAGGCTCGCCAGCCCGCCGGCCGGGCTGCGTGGCGCCTCTCCGTCGGAGCGGAGCACACCCAGCACGTCCCGCACCTCGTCGAGCGCGTCCCTGCTCGCGTCGCGGATCTCGGTGAGTGCTCGCCGTGCGGCCTCCGGCTCGCGGTCCATGAGGTGCAGCCCGACGCCGGCCTGCACCGTGATGCCCGACAGGGAGTGAGCCAGTACGTCGTGCAGCTCGCGGGCGATCCGCAGCCGCTCCGCGGCGACCGCCGCCTCCTCGCGCGACACCCGCGCGGCGCGCAGCGCCCTCATCCGCTCCGCGCGGCCCCGGGCACCCTCGCCCAGGAGCATCGCGATCAGCAGCCCCGTGACCGTCAGCGTCGTGTAGACGGGCGAGGGGCCGTCGGGCCGGACGGCCAGCACGACGACGGCGAGCGCCCCGGCCGTCCCCGCACCCCACGCCAGCCACCTCTGCCGGGTGGCCCCGAGGGCGACGACGACGAAGCCGAGCGGGACGACCGCCGGGCCCGGCTCGTACCCGAGCGCCAGGTACGTCACGGGACCGGCGACCGCGAGGCAGGCGCCGACGACGGCCGCCGCACCGCGCTGCACGACGAGCACGAGCGACGCGGGCGCGAGGACGAGGAGCACCATCGCGAGCACGTCGAACGGGCGGCCCTGCGGGTGCCACGCGTTCGCGCCCGCGCAGCCGAGCACCGTGAACAGCGCGAGGAACGTCGCGGGGAACGTGATCCACCTGCGGCCGCCGCGCCCCCACGGTGGTCCGCCCCAGGGCGCGGGTGCGGGCGCGGGTGTCATCCGTCGACCGTAGCCAGGGGTGCCCGCGCCGCGCCTCCTCCGTCGGGAGCGTCTCCGCCGCTCCGGGCGGACCACGGGATCGGGCGTGCGCGCGTCCGCCTGCGCGGGTGCGTGGAGCGTCAGGCGAGGGTCTGGCTGATCCGCGACCCGCCCTCGCCGTGCGTCACGGTGGCGAGCGCGCCGTTGACGAGGGCCAGGTGCGGCGGCACGTGCCCGCAGTCGACGTCGACGAGGACCGGTACCCCGAGGCCGTCGAGCGCGTGCCGCACGGCGTCGTGCTGCGTGTACCCGGGCAGGTCGGCGCCACGCGTCCGGCCGACGAGCACGGCGGTCGCGTGCTCGAACCACCCGGCGTAGCGCAGCTGGAACAGCCGGCGGGTCACGTCGGCGGCGTTCGACTCGGCGTTCTCCAGGTAGAGGACGACGCCCTCGGGGGCGTGCTCGCGCACGAACGACGACAGGTCCCCGTACGGCGTCCCGACGAGGTGGGTGAGCGTCTCCAGGCAGCCGCCGACCAGCCGACCGGTGGCGACGAGGTCGCCGTCGTCGTCGACCCGCGTCCAGCCGCCGGGGGTGTCGAGCGTGTAGCGCGCGGCGGCCGGGTCGGCTTCCCAGTCGTCGAACCCGTGCGCGCGGTACGCGACCGCCGCCCCCTGGGTGAGGGTCGCGCCGGGCGGTGCGGTCACGACGTCGGTCCAGGGGAGCAGCGGGTCCGGCACGGCGTACGGGGTGTCCATGAGGTTCTGCCCGTGCAGCGTCGCGACCCCGGTGAGCAGCGTCAGCGGCAGCAGCAGCGTGGAGGTGTCCGAGAAGCCGACGAGCCACGTCGGGTCGCCGGCGAGCGCCTGCCAGTCGACGAGGTCCAGCAGGTCGATCGCGATCTCCCCGCCCCACGGCGGGACGACGGCGCGCACCGCCGGGTCGGTGAGCATCGCGACGAGCTCGGCCGCCCGCTCGTGCGCCGAGCCCGACGCGACGCCGTCGCCGTCCATGACCCGGCCGACCCGCACGTCGAACCCGCGCCGACGGAGCGTCTCGACGGCCACGTCGAGCCGGGGCCGCAGCGGGGCGGCCACGCCCGACGAGGGCGAGGTCACCCCGACGACGTCGCCGGGCACGAGCGGGCGCGGGAACCGGATCACGCGGAGAGTGTCGCAGCCCTGGCCCCCGACGTCCCGGAGCGCAGGTCGTGCGCGACTGCTCGGCACGCCGGTCGGCCTGAGGTGCGGCCCTCAGGCCGTGGCGACCTCCGCCCAGTGCGGGTTGGTCATCACTCCGAGGACGTTGCCGAACGGGTCGACGACGGAGGCGGTGACGAAGCCCGCACCGCGCTCGCGGATCTGGTCGTGCTCGGTGGCGCCGAGGGCGCGCAGCCGCTCGACGGTGCCGGCCAGGTCGTCGACGTGCCAGTAGACGATCGCGCCGGACGGGCCGCCGGACGCGGGCGCGTAGCGGCGGTCGACGATGCCGAGCTCGTCCTGGTGGTCGCCGAGCCAGAACTCGACGTAGCCGTCGCGGACGAAGTACGGCTCGATGCCGAACAGCTCCGTGTACCAGGTGCGGGCGGCGGCCACGTCGTCGGCGAAGAGCGAGACGTTGGCGAGGCCGCGGAACGGGTGGGTGGTGTGCGTCGTGGTGTCCATGTCTCCACACTCCAGCGTGAAGTGCTCATCTTCTGAGCACTTCTGGTGGGAGTCTGGGGACATGCGCGCGGACCGGTTGGTGGCCACCCTCCTGCTCATGCAGCAGCGCGGTCGCGTGACCGCCGCGGAGGTCGCGCACGAGCTGGAGGTGTCGGTCGCGACGGCCCGGCGCGACCTGGAGGCGCTCTCGACGGCCGGCGTCCCGGTGTACCCGCAGCCCGGCCGGGGCGGCGGCTGGTCGCTCGTCGGCGGCGCCCGGACCGACCTCACCGGACTGACCGCGTCCGAGGCGCAGGCGCTGTTCCTGCTGGTCGGGCCCACGTCGGGCAGGTCCGCCACCGAGACCTCGGCGCTGCGCAAGCTCGTCCGAGCGCTCCCGGAGACGTTCCGCGCCGACGCCGAGGCCGCCGGACGGGCGGTCGTCGTGGACCCCGCCGGCTGGGGTGCGACGGTGCGCACGCGGCCGCCGTGGGTCGACGAGCTCCAGGACGCCGTCGTCCGGCGGCGCCAGGTGACGATCACCTACGACGGGCGGTCGCGCGGGGTGTCCGAGCGGACCGTCGACCCGTGGGGCCTCGTCGACAAGGACGACGTGTGGTACCTGGTCGCCGGCACGCCGTCCGGGCGGCGCACGTTCCGGGTGGACCGCGTGCGCGCCCTCACCGTGCTCGGCACGACCGCCGCGCGGCCCGACGACCTCGACGTCGCCGCCGTGTGGGACGAGGTGGTCGACGAGATCGAGCGACGCCGGGGGCGGGTCGCCGCGACGGTCGCCGTGGCCGGGCCGCTCGTGCGGGTGCTCCGGGACCGGCTCGGACGGCACGCGTCGGTGCTCCGCGACGCCGACGACGGGCGGGTGCTGGTGCGTGTCTCGTCGCACACGGCGCGGTCGGTCGCCGAGCAGCTGGCCGGGTTCGGCGCGGCGGTCGAGGTGGTGGAGCCGCCCGAGGTCCGGGCCGAGCTCGCCGCGCTCGGCGCGGAGCTGGTGGGTCGGTACGCGACCGGCTGAGCGGTGCCGGCGGCCGTCGTCGGGGCGTGTCAGAGGTCGGCCCTACCGTCGGCGCATGAAGATCATCCTCGTCCCCGGTCTGTGGCTCGACGGCGCGTCCTGGGCGGAGGTGGTCCCCGGCATCGTGGCCGCAGGGCACGACGCGGAACCCGTCACGCCCCCCGGTCTCGAGTCGCGCGACGCGGACCGGTCCGGGATCTCCTTGCAGGACCACGTGGACGCGCTCGTCGCCCGGGTCGACGCCGCCGGCGGCCCGGTCGTGCTCGTGGGGCACTCCGGAGGCGCGTCCGTGATCTCGGGTGCCGCCGACGCGCGCCCCGACAAGGTCGCCCGGGCCATCTACGTCGACGCCGGTCCCGCGGGGGAGGGCACGGTCGTCAACGACGAGCTCCCCGCGGAGAACGGCGAGATCCCGCTGCCCGACCTGGCCGTGTTCGAGGAGAACGAGCTGCGGGACCTCGACGAGGCCCTCACCGCCCGGTTCCGCGCGATGGCCGTCCCGTCCCCGGAACGCGTCTCGACCGACCCGCTGCACCTGTCCGACGAGCGACGGTACGACGTACCGACCACGGTGGTCGCGACGTCGATGCCCGGCGAGCTGCTGCGCGAGCTCGTCGCGGGTGGGCACCCGTACGTGCGCGAGCTCGCGCGGATGCACGACTACGAGATCGTCGACCTGCCCACGGGGCACTGGCCGCAGCTCACGAAGCCCACCGAGCTCGCGGCGGTGATCGTCGCCGCGGTCGACCGCCCGTAGCGGTCAGGCGGTCCGGCGGTCGGTCGGCCCGGCAGTCGGTCGGCCAGGCAGTCAGTCGGCCCGGCGGTCAGTCGGCCCGGCAGTCGGTCGGCCCGGCGGTCAGGCGGTCCGGACCTCGAGGAGCCCGGAGACGAGGTCGCGGAGGGGCGCCTCCAGCTCGGCCGCCGTCGCGCTGCCCAGCGGCTGCGGCCCGGGGGACTTGCGCAGGATCGCGATGCCGAGCGCCGTCGCGAGCACGAGCTGAGAGCGCAGCAGCAGGTCGGGGTGCTGCGCACCGCCCTGCCGGGCGGCGACCTCCGCGAGCCGCTGACCCATGATGGACAGCGCCTCGACCCGGACCCGCTCGGCGTTCTCGTCGCCGGACGTCCGCAGCAGCAGCCGCAGCACGTCGGCCGGCTCCTGGCCCCACAGCGACCGGGTCACCTGGCCGCTGAGGGCGGCGACCACGTCGTCGAGCCCGGAGATCTCCGGGCCGGCATCGGCGAACGACTGGGCCGCGCTGTGCAGGCAGGCCTCGAACAGGCCTTCCTTCGACGAGAAGTACCGGCTGATCAGCGAGACGTTCACGCCGGCGTCGTCGGCGACCTGGCGCACCGTCGTGGCCGCGTAGCCCTGGTCGGCGAAGCGGCGCCGGGCGGCCTGGAGCAGGTCGCGGCGGGTGGCGGCGGCATCGCGTCGCCGGGTCCCGTCGGGCGGGGTCGTCGTCGTGGGCTCGTGGGTGCTGCGCTGCTCCGGCACGTCGTCCTCCTGTGCTCGACCGTCGTCACCGTAGCGCGGGTGGCCGGGCTTCCCCGGCCACCCGCGACGGGTCCGTCAGTGCCCGGCGACGGCCGTGCCGGGCGCGTCGACGGGTTCGCCGACGGGCTCGTCGACCGTCGGGTCCTGACGACGGACGATCCGACCCGGCATGGCGAGGGCGGCCGCGATGGCGAGCACGCCGACGGCGGCGCAGACCGCGAAGCCGAGGGTGAACGAGTGGTCGGACGGGATGTCCTGCGCGGTGGTACCGGAGGCGATGACGGCGGCGACCACGGCGGTGCCGATGCTGCCGCCGACGGTCCGGACGATCGCGTTCACGCTGGTCGCCTGCCCGGTGTGGGTCGCCGGGACGGCCGCGATGATCGCGTTGGACATGGAGGCGAAGACCAGGCCGATCGCCGCACCGCTGAGCACGCCGGACGCCAGGATGTGCCAGAGCTGGTCATGGGCGAGGGCGGGCAGCGCGTAGGCCGCCGTGCCCGCGACGGTGCCGAGCACCATCGGCAGCTTGGCGCCGTACTTGCGCACCAGGATCCCCGCGACGGGACCGAACACGATGAGCATGAGCGTCGTCGGGAGCAGGAAGAGGCCTGCCTGCGTGATGGTCCGGCCGAAGCCGTAGCCGGTCGACTCGGGCATCTCGAGCAGCGTCGGGACCACGAGGAACGTGCCGAACATGAGGAACCCGAAGGCGAGGCCCACGGCGTTCGCGGGCCAGACGCCGCGGCGGGCGAGCAGCCGCATGTCGATGAGCGGCTCGCGGACGCGGAGCTCGACGAGCACGAACGCGACCAGGCCGACGATCCCGACGGCGAACATGCCGAGCGTCTGGCCGGAGTCCCAGCCCCACGCGCGGCCCTTGCTGATGGCGAGCAGGAGCGAGATGAGCGACACCGAGAGGACGAGGGTGCCGACGATGTCGAGCCGGCCGGGGGTGCGGACCGGCGACTCGGGCACCCCGAACGCCACGCCGACGAGCGCGGCGGCGACGAGCACGAGCGGGAGCCAGAACAGCCACTCCCAGGAGAGGTTGTCGACGATGGGGCCGGCGAGGACGATGCCGAGCCCGGCCCCGATGCCGGAGATCGCCGAGAGCATCCCGACGGTGACGCTGACGCGCTCCTTCGGGAGCTCGTCGCGGACGATGCCGATGGACAGCGGCAGGATCGCGCCGGCGGCCCCCTGCAGCACGCGGCCCGCGACGAGCACGGGGAGCGACGTCGCGAGGCCGGCGAGCACGGTGCCTGCGGCGAGCAGGACGAGCACGACGAGCATCATCTTGCGCTTGCCCTGCATGTCCCCGAGCCGCGCGAGGATCGGCGTGAGGACGGACGCCGACAGCAGGTAGGCGGTCATGACCCAGCTGATGTCGGTGACGGACGCCTGCAGGTCGGTCGAGATGGCGGGCAGCGCGGGGGCGACGAGCGACTGCAGGAGGGCGAACGAGAGGCCGCCGAGGGACAGGAAGAGGACGACGAGCGTCGTGTTGGCGTGCCGTCCGGAGCGGACGGGCCGCGCGGGTGCGGCCTCGTGCTCCTGCACGATCGTGGAACTCACAGCAGACTCCCCGGTAAGTAAACGATTGATTACACAGCACGGTACGCCGGGTGCCGACGCGAAGTCAACGAACGTTTACTTGTGCTCGGTCACACCGCCGCCGGCCTCGGTCGCGTTCCCCGAGGCCCGGGCGCCCGTTCGCCGGTACCGTCCGAGGAGCCGGGGGCACCGGGTCCGGCGGGGGATCCGGCTGCCGGGAGGCGAAGGCATCGTGACGGGGTCCACGGGCGACGCGCGCACCGACATGGCGCCGCAGGTCCTGCACGCGCTCGCCGAGCAGGTCGAGCCCACCCCTGTCACGACGGCCGAGGACGTGCTGCCGACGACCGCCCCGGACGAGTCGACCACCGAGCCGACCACCGAGCCGGAGACGCCGACGCCGGAGCCGACCGAGACCACGGCGGCACCCGAGACGCCCGCACCCACCGACACGGTCGAGCCCACCGAGTCCGCGCCGGTGGAGGAGCCCGCGGCGACCCCGGTCGAGTCGGCGTCCGAGGAGCCGCAGCCGACCCCGACGACGACGGTGACCGTGCCGTGGACCAGCGACCCCGCCGTCCACGCCTCGACGATCCCGCTCGGGGCGATCGTCACGGCGCTCCTGGTGCTGGTCGTCGCCGGCGTCGCGCTCACCCTCGCGGTGCGTCGCGGGCGCGTCGCCCGGGCGGAGGCGGGGACGGCAGGCTTCCGCGAGCCCGCAGCCCTGACGACCGCGATCGGCGTGCTCGACGACGACACGCGGCACGACGACACGCGGCACGACGACACGCTGCCCGCAGACGACGAGGACGACCGGCCGACCGTGCCGCTGGTCGCCGTCCCCCTGGCGGGTGGCCCGTCGGACGCGGCGACCGAGGCCGTGCCCGCGGCGGAGCAGGAGCGGGACCCCGCCGTCGACACCGTGCGGTTCCTGCTCGTGCTGGGGGAGGCGATGGTCGACTCGAGCGCCCCCGTGGTCCAGGTGACCCAGACCCTCGAGCGCGTCGGCGCGATCAACGGCGCACCCGACGCCGAGGTCGTCGCGCTGCCCACCGCGCTGCTGGTCTCGGTCCCGGGCCGCACCGGCACGCAGACCGCGGCGTCCACGGCCGGCTGGCGTCAGCTGCGCCTGCACCAGGTGCAGGACGTGCTCGCCGTCGCCGACCTCGCCGAGAGCGGGGCGATCGGGCCGGTCGAGGGCGCGGCGCGCATCCGGGAGGCCGTCGAGGCGCCGCCGCTGTACGACGGCCGCATCCGGGTGCTCGGGTACGTCGGCGTCTCGGCCGGCCTGGCGATGATCCTCGGCGGCAGCCTGATGGACGCGCTCGTCGCGTCGGTGCTCGGCGCGGCGATCGCCGTGATCCAGGTCGCGACCGTCCGGATGCCTGCCGCGTACCAGGCGCTCGTGGTGCTGACCTGCGCGTTCGTCGTGTCGACCGCCGTGTTCGGGCTGGCGCGCACCGGGCTCGACGTCGGGATGCTCGCGCCGCTCGTCGCGCCGCTCGTCACGTTCCTGCCGGGGGCCCTGCTCACCACCGCGGCGATCGACCTGGCCACCCGGCAGATGATCGCCGGGTCGGCCCGGCTCGCCGCGGGCGGCATGCAGCTCGTGCTGCTCGCGCTGGGCATCACGGCAGCGGCCGCCCTCGTCGGCGTCCCGGCGGCGGAGGTCGCGACCGCACCCGAGCGGCCGCTCGGCTGGGTGGGACCGTGGCTCGGCGTGCTGGTGTTCGGCGTCGGGGTCGTGTTCCACCACTGCGCCCGGCGGCCCGCGCTGCCGTGGATCCTGCTGGTGCTCGTCGTGGCCTACGCCGGGCAGGTGCTCGGCGGGCTGCTGTTCGGCGGGGTGTTCTCCGCGTTCGTCGGGGCGCTGCTCATGACGCCCGTCGCGATGTTCGCCGCGACCCGCCCGTCCGGCCCGCCGACGCTCGTCGGGTTCCTGCCCGGGTTCTGGCTGCTCGTCCCCGGGGCGCTCGGGCTCGTCGGGGTCACGTCGATCATCGGAGACGGCGCCCAGGCGCTCACCACCGTCGTCACGGCCGGCACCACGATGGTCGCGATCTCCCTGGGCGTCCTGGCCGGCATCGCCCTGGGCTCGGCCGTCGGCCGCCCGGGCGGGCCGGGCCTCGCGAAGTTCTAGCTGCCGGCGCTAGAGCGAGCGGAGCATCGTGTCCGAGCCGCCGTTGCGGCCCACCACCACGAACCCGTGCCGCTCGTAGAGCGCCCGCGCCGCGGTGTTGCCGTCCTCCACGCTGAGGCTCAGGGCGCGGTAGCCGAGGCCGCCCAGCCGGTCGACGAGCCCGCCGAGCAGCGCCGACCCGACGCCCTGGCCGCGGGCGCCGGGCAGCACGGCCATCGTCAGCTCGGGCACGTCGTCGGCGACGTAGCCGTACCCGGGCTCGGTGGCGGGCAGCGGGCGGGCCCAGACGGCACCGAGCGCCGCGCCGGTGTCGTCGACGGCGACGAGGCCGACGTCGTCGGGCCGCCTCCACCCGCCGAGGTAGCGCGCGGTGTGCGGGTCCGATCTCAGCCACTCGAGCGTGAACCGCGGCTCACCGGTCCAGTTGTAGGCCTCCAGCAGCAGGTCGAGCAGGAGGTCGCGGTCGTCGTCGGTCGCGTCGCGCAGCAGCACGGGTCCCACCGTAGGGGCCTCAGGTGTCGGCGAAGACCAGTCCTCGCTCGGCGTGGCCGGCCCGGAACACGGCGGTGCGCAGCTCGATCGCGTACTGCGCGAGCTCGGGCATCCCGGCGGCGCGGGCGACGGCGATCTCGGCCTCGACGTCGTACGGCACGCGGACGACCTGGAGCCCGAACACGTCGGCCGCGGTCCCGCCCGGCACGCCCTCGAGGACCACGTACGCGGCGGTCGGCTCGTCGAGCGGGTTCCCGGCGCTCCCCACGTTCAGCAGCGTGCGGCCCTCGCGGACCTCGACGTAGGTGTCGTGGATGTCGCCGTACGCGACGACGTCCGGCGGGGGTCCGTCGCCGGTGAGCTCGGTGGTCGCGAACATGCCGTCGAACTCGTCGTCCGTGTGGTGGAAGTGGACCCGCGTGTAGACGCTGCGCGCGGACGCGTGCACGAACCGGATGCGGCGGCCGCTGAGGGTGAGGTGGTGCACGAGCGGCAGGCTGCGCAGCCACCGCCGGTCGTCGTCGGTGAGCTCGGCGTTCCACCAGCGCAGCCCGGGACTCTCGTGGTCGGGCGGGATGTCGGGCAGGAAGTCGTCCCAGTTGCCGCGGACCGTCACGGCGCACCGCGCACGGCTCAGCGCCACCGCCGCCGACCCGCGCGGACCCTTCCCGACGACGTCGCCGAGGTTGAGCACCGTGGTGATGCCGCGGGCGTCGATGTCCCGCAGCACCGCCTCGAAAGCGGTCAGGTTGCCGTGCACGTCGGACAGGACGGCGATGCGCTCCACGCCTCACACCCCCGTCGTCGCGTGCGCTGCCGAGGCCGGCTCGGGGACCAGGGAGGGCGCACGCCAGACGAGCCACACGTAGACGGTGTCGAGCACCGCGCACAGGACGCCGAGACCGAGGATGAACAGCGAGTCCTCGATCACCCCGAACAGCACCGTCGGCGCGGCGGTGCCCACGAGCTTCGCGACGGCGATCGTGCGCGACTGGCCCCGCAGCCCTCGTCGTGCGACGAACATCGCGATGAACAGCCCGGACATCAGCAGGTTCTGCAGGAACGCCGAGTACCGGGCCGCGTCGTGCGCGCCGAACTCCTCGAGGAACAGCAGCTGCACCGCGAACGCCGTGACGAACAGGACCGCGCTCCACCCGACGAACAGGCCGCGCGTGACGAACCCCGGCAGCTCCGCGCGCCCGAACCGGAAGAACGTCACGACGATGACCAGGTCCGCGACCGCCCAGGTGGCGTTGACGAACGTCTGCACGTCCACGTCCGACAGGCTCTGGACCGTGTAGACGACCTCCCACGCGAAGTTCAGCGCCAGCGCCGCGACGGGGATCGCGTACGTCCGCTGCCGGAACCCGATCCGGATCGCCGCGACGTACACGACCGTCCACGCGATGCCGCTCACGAGGGTGAGGGTCAGGTCCATCGCGCTCCCGGCGGCTGGGGGTGGGTGAGGCCGTGGCCAGTCTCCTGGGCGGTCCGCCCCCTCCGCCACCCCTCAGAGGTTCCGCGTGCGGCCGTCACAGAGGCCCGGCCGCTCGTCCGTCGCGTGCAGCACCCGGGCGCCGCACGCGCGTCGTGCACGGGGTACCGGCCCCCGCCGGGCGCTCAGGCTCGTGCCGACCCGCCGCCGCGCAGCCCGCGCCACAGCAGCCACCCGCCCGTGCCGAGCGCCGCGGCCCGGAGGACCACCTGCACGCCCGAGATCACGGCGATGACCAGCCCCACGGCGAGGAACGCCCACGGGATGAGCCGCATGCCGATCGGCGTCGGCATGGCCGCGTGGGCCGGGTCGGCGGGGTCGTAGACGACGTCGACCGTCGAGCCGCGGGACTTGCTGCACAGCCCCGAGGACGAGTAGCCGGGCGCCGTCGTGTACTCCGTGCCGTCGACGACGTACCCGACCTCCAGCCCGCAGGTCTGCGCCCCCTTCGACGTGGTGCCGCGGACGACCTCCAGGACGGTCCCGGACGTGTGGACGCCACCGGCGATCTGGCCCGACGGCAGCATCAGCCCGATCACCAGGGCGACCCCGGCGAAGAGCAGCCCGAACACGACGCCCTTGACCGCACCGCCGATGCCCGGCCGGGTGTCCCCGGGCCCGTCGAGCCCGAACAGGCCCTCGGCGACGAGTGCGCCTCCCGCGACGGTGTCCACGCCCCGCTGGTGGTCGCGGTAGAAGTCCTTGCCCGCGCCGAGCACGCCCTTCTGGTCCACCGTGGTGCGCGCCTGCGACGCGTGGGTCGTCGCGGCGGTGACGAGCGAGCCGACGAGAGACCCGAGCGCGTCGCCGGGCGACTGGCCCGGCTGGCCCGGCGCCTGGGCGGGCCACTGGGCGGGTGCCTGCGTGGACGGCGGCGCGCCGATCGTCGGGAACGCGTAGCCCGTCGGTGCGGTGCCCGGCCCGAACCCCGGCGGGGTGGGCGGCGGGACGGCCGCGGCCTCCGGCGGGCGGAACGGCTGGGTGTGCGGCGTCCACATGGTGCCGTCCCACCAGCGCTCCTGGAGGGCGCCGGACGGGTCCGGGTAGAAGCCGGCGGGCGGCTGCGGCTGCGTCACGCGCCGAACGGTAGGCGCGTCTGTCACGCCTGCGTGACGGCCACCCGGGTGGACTTCGGCGCCCCGGCGCCCGGCGTGCGCCGGTTCGGGAGGTACGTCCCTGGCGGCCGGGCCCGGACCTCGGTGCCGGTCCTCAGTGCTGCACGATCTTGAGCAGGATGACGACGAGCCCGAACCCGCCCGCGATGGCCGTCTCCCCGACGAGGGCCCCCCGGCGGGCCCCCGCCTTGTGGGCGGCGATCGCCGCGGACGCCATGAGCAGCAGGACCGTGAACCACAGGGCGCTGATCGCGGCCTCGGACACGTCCTGGCCGAACAGCCGCGCGACCACGAACACCACGAGCGGCGGGATGCTGCCGAGCAGGACGCCGAGGTTGTTCCCGAGGGCGTGCCGCAGCCGGTTGCCCGTGCTGTGCTCCCTGTCCTCGAACCGGCCGCCGATCGCGTCGGCGTACACGTGCGCGAGCCAGTACGTCGCCGACACGAGAGCCGTCGAGACGACGACGTTGTCGCCGGTCTCCGCGTGCGCGCTCGTCACCGCGAGCACGGCCCCGGAGACGACCGCGCCGTAGAGGACCTCCGCGGGGCCCGTCGAGCGCATGAACTTGTCGAAGCGGTGGATGTGCTTGCGGGGGTGGTCCATCGGGGCCGCTCCGACGTCGGGGGTGGGTCGCGCCCATCGTGACGCACGCGGCGGCCGGACGGCACCCCGGCGTATCTCGGTCCCGGCCCGCGGCACCTTCTCTCGCGGGGGCATCGACCGCGGAAAGGCGGTGGTACGCGTGATCGCGTCCATGCTCCCCGGTGCGCGAGAGCTGCGCACCCCGCTCGTCACCGGTGTCTGCCTCGCGCTGGCCGTCTGGGTGCTGTTCGGCGACGGCTTCCCGACGAGCGCCGAGGCCACCGGCTTCGTCGCGCGGGGCTACGACGCCGCCGGTGCCGTCGGGGCCACGACCGTCCTGGTGCTCGCGTCCTTCGCCTGCTACCTGGTCGGGTCCGTCTACGTCTCCGCCCTGCTGCCGGCGGTCAAGGTGCTCCTCACCAGGCCGAGGCTCGCGGGCCAGTACCGCTACCCGTTCGAGCTCGTCGTGTTCGTCGACGACGAGCTGCGGTACGCGGCCGGGCGCGAGCTCTCCGGCGAGGAGAAGGACCTGGTCAGGCTGGTGGCGGACGAGACGTTCCGGACCGCCACGACCCTGAGGCCGCGGCTGCTCGTGGCGAGCCGCGACCTCTACGACGAGATGGACCGCGACGAGACCGAGGCCGACCTCCGGCTCGGGCTCGCGATGCCGCTCGCGCTGCTCGCGGTGGGGGTGGCCGCCGAGTGGACCCCGTGGGCGATGGTCGGCCTGCTGGTCTCGGTGCTCCTCGCCTACCAGGGGACCGAGAAGCTGCGCGCGTCCCGGCGGGTGTTCATCGAGGCGATCGTCCAGGGCATCGTGCAGTCGCCGCCGATCGAGACCCAGAAGCGGCAGCTCGCCGAGCAGCGGGAGCGGACCAGCGCGGTCGACCCCGCGCGACGCGCCCGTCAGGAGGCGGCGAGCCAGCGTGCCGCGGCGGCCGGACCCGAGATCTACATGGGGCTGCGCGACATCCAGGAGATGCTCGCCGCCCACCGCGGCGCGTCGAAGTCGGACGTGCTGGGCTCGGCCCTGGAACGGGTGTCGACGGTCGAGGCGTCGGTCGTCATGCTCCCGCAGCCGGAGCGCGGGCAGCTCGAGTCGTGCCTCGACCTCGTGCGCCACCACGTCAACCTGTCGCGCGACGACCCGTTCGACCACACCTCCGTCCAGGTCACCGAGTCGCTGCGCATCGCTCTGGAGGTCGCGGAGAGGTACATGCGCGGCGAGGACCCGAGCGACCTGGCCGAGCCGGCCCGGTCGGTGGAGCGGCGCCCGGCCCTCTGACGAGCGCCGGCCGTGTGCGCGGCGCGCGTCGCCGCCACAATGGCCAGGACGGCGGCGGCCCGGTCGAGGCGGTGGCGTGTGGGGGAGACCTCCGAGGCGAGGCTGCCGGTGGCGCGCCTGCGGGACGCGGACCTCCCGTGGTGGGTGCGGACGCTCGTCGGGCTGGCGCTGGTCGGCATCGGGCTGGTGCTCGTGGTCCACCTGACGGCGTCGGTCGCGGTGCTGTCGGTGCTCGTCGGGATCGGGCTGATGCTCGTGGCCGCGGACCGGGCCGTGTGGTCGGACCGGTCGGCGGTGCCGGGGCTGGAGCGGGTGCTCGCGGTGCTGCTGCTCGTGCTGGCGGTCGTGTCGCTGCTCTGGCAGGGGACCACGGTGCCGTTCCTCGCGGTGACGCTGGCCGTGGCGTCGTTCGTCGTGGGCGGGTCGTCGGTGGTCGGTGGGCTGCTCGGGACGCGGGAGCGGCGGGCCGCGGCGGTGGTGCTGGGGGTCGCACAGGTGCTCGTCGGCCTGCTCGTGCTGCTGTGGCCGCGACTGTCCGTGTTCCTCGTCGGGCTGCTGCTCGGGGGGTGGCTGGTGCTGCTCGGGGCGCGCGACGTGTTCGTCGGCGTCGGCCAGCTCGTCGGGCGGGCACCGCGCCAGGGCGAACGTCCGCGGCGGCGGCACGAGCTGCTCGGCGCCGTGTCGGCGCTCGTCGTCGCGGCGCTCGTGCTGGGCCTGAGCGCGTGGCTGCGGGCAGGCGACCCGACGCTCGTCCCCGACGCGTTCTACACGCCACCGCGCGAGGTGCCCACCGTCCCGGGGAGCCTGCTGCGCAGCGAGCCGTTCGTGCACGGCGTCCGCACCGGCCAGGAGGGCTGGCGGATCCTCTACACGACCACCGGCGCGCACGGGGAGCCGGCCGTCGCGAGCGCCCTCGTGCTCGCGCCCGCGCAGCGGACCGGTGAGCCGCTGCCCGTCGTGTCGGTCGCGCACGGCACCACCGGCATCGTGCCCGGGTGTGCGCCGTCGCTGCTCGACGACCCGTTCGAGAACGGCAACGAGCGGACGATGACGACGATGGTCGACGACGGCTGGGCGGGCGTCGTCACCGACTACGAGGGGCTGGGGACCGCCGGGCCGCACCCGTACCTCGTCGGGACCGCCGAGGCGTACAGCGTGCTCGACGCGGTGCGCGCGGCCCGGACGCTCGACGACCTGACCCTCAGCCCGAGAACCGTGGTGTGGGGCCACTCGCAGGGTGGCGGGGCGGCGCTGTGGGCGGGGATCGTCGCACCCGCGTACGCACCGGACCTCGACCTGATCGGCGTCGCCGCCGTCGCGCCGGCCGCGGACCTGCGGTCGCTCGCCGAGGGGGTGAAGGACACCGCGGCGGGCCGGGTGGTCAGCGCGTACCTCGCGCAGGCGTGGAGCGACGTGTACGGGCTGGACCTGTCGCAGGTCGTCGCACCCGGGTACCTGCCGGTCGTCCGGCGCGTCGCGGACCGGTGCTTCTGGGGACGCGACGCCGTCGCCAACGTGCTCCTCGGCACGCAGCTCTCCGGGCCGGTGATCCAGCCGTCGGCACTCTCCGGGGAGACCGGGAAGCTCCTCGACGAGAACTCGCCGCACGGCACCAGCGAGGCGCCCGTGCTCGTCGCGCAGGGCGACGCCGACCGCCTCGTGCTGCCCGGGCCGCAGGACGACTTCGTCGCGCAGTGGTGCGCCGCCGGCCAGGCCGTCGACTACCGGACCTACCCGGGCCTCGACCACGTGCCGATCGTGGAGGAGGGCTCGCCGCTCGTGCCCGAGCTCGTCGCGTGGACCGAGGACCGGCTCGCGGGACTGCCCGCCACGCCGACGTGCGGCGCGGGGTGACCGGGCTCAGCCGCGCGTCACGCCCGCCTCGACGGCCACGACCGCCGCCTGCATCCGGGACGTGCACCCGAGCTTCGCGAGCACCCGGCTGACGTGCGTCTTCGCCGTGGCCTCCGTGATGACGAGCGCGGCGGCGACGTCCGCGTTCGACATCCCGGCGGCGAGGCACGCGAGCACGTCGCGCTCGCGGGCGGTGAGCGACGCGAGCGCGTCCTCGTGCGGGACGCCGCTGGGCGGTCGGGGATCGTCGGCCGGCGCCGTCGCGACGAGCTCGGTCAGGAGCCGGCGGGTCACCTCGGGCGCGAGCACCCCGTCGCCGGCCGCGACGCGTTCGACCGCGTCGATCAGCGCGGCGGACGTCGTCGTCTTGAGCAGGAAGCCGACCGCGCCGGCGCGGAGCATCCCGAGCACGTAGTCGTCGAGGTCGAACGTCGTGAGGGCCAGGACGTCGGCGAGACCCTCGCGCGTGATGACCCGCGTCGCCTCGATGCCGTCGACCCCGGGCATCCGGACGTCCATGAGCACCACGTCGGGCCGCAGCGCCCGCGCGTTCGTGACGGCGGCCTGCCCGTCCGCGGCCTCCCCGACGACCTCGACACCGCCCTGCTCGAGCAGCAGCCGCAGCCCCGCACGGATCGCCGCGTGGTCGTCGGCCAGGAGCACGCGCGTCATGCGAGGACCAGCGGCAGGTGCGCGCGGACCGTCCACGTGCCGTCGGCGGTTCCGGTGTCGAGGGTGCCGCCGAGCGCCTCGGCGCGCTCGCGCATGGTGAGCAGCCCGGTGCCGCCGTGCAGGGGCGGCGCGACAGGTGGGGCCTGCTCGACGGGCCGGTGCTGCTCCACGTTGGTGACGGTGACGTCGAGGGCGTGGTCCGACGCGGTGAGCGCGACGCGCACAGGTGCGCCCGGGGCGTGCTTGGCGGCGTTCGTGAGGGACTCCTGGACGATCCGGAACGACGCGTGGTCCACGGCGGCAGGCAGCGCGGGCGGCACCGACCCGACGACCTCGACCTCCTGGCCCGCGGCCTGCGCGGCCTCGACGAGGGCACCCAGCCGGTCCAGCCCGGCCGGGGCCGTCACGGCGTCCGGGCGACCGCGCAGGACGACGATCATCGACCGCATCTCCGCGAGCGCGTCGAGCGTCGCCGCCCGGACCGCCCGCAGCGACGTCCGGTCCGCGGCCGCGTCGGGCGGGCCGGCGAGGGCGGCCTCCGCCCGGATCGCCGCGGCCGACAGGTGACCGGCGACGACGTCGTGCAGGTCCCGGGCCATCCGGGCGCGCTCCTCCCGGACCGCGGACTCGCGGTCCAGCTCGGCGATCCGCTCCAGGTCGTCCGCGTGCGCGCGGGCCAGCGACGCTGCTCGCTGCTCGACGTCCGCCCGGCGGCTCTCGGCACGCGCACGGGACCCCTCGGCCTCGGCCCGCGACCGCTCGGCCTCGGCCCGCGACCGCTCGGCGGCCGCCCGTCCCGCCTCCAGCGCCGCGAGCTCGTCGCGCTGCCGCACGTCGTGCGCCCACCACAGCGGCGTGCCGTACAGGGCGGCGGACTGCAGGAGCAGCAGCAGCGCCTCGCGGGGCTCGGCGCCGAGCCAGACGGTCGCCACGGGCACGCCCACGACGACCACGACCACGGTCGCCACGATGCGCCGCCGCGCGGACGGGCCTGTGACCAGCGCGGCCGTGTACAACGCGTCGAACAGGACGATGATCGTCGCGACGCTGCCCCCGAGGACGGCGTCGGCCGCGGCGCACGCTGCCGTCACGGCGAGCACGGCCACGGGGTGGCGGCGCTTCACGACGAGCGCGCCCGACGCGACGACGAGCAGCGCGACGTGCCAGGCGCCGGCCCGGTCCACGACCCCCGCCGGGAGCCACGGCGGCGACGGGTTCGAGACCCCCAGCCCGATGAGCGCGAGCCCGACGAGCAGGATCGCCAGCGCCGCGGTCCGGTCGTCCCACCAGCGCGCCCGCGCCGCCCGCACCGCCCGCACCGCCGCGACGGCGCGGTCCCGGCCCGGCCGGCTCGCCGTCGCCCGCTGCGGCGTCACCTGCGGCGTCGTCGCGCCCTGGGTCGTCGGCCGCTGCGTCATCGACCCATCCCAGCACAGCGCCCCCCGGGAGCCGTCGTCCGAAGGACGTACGTCGTCGCGCAGGATCGGCCGTCCGCCCGACGCGCCCGGGAGCGCCGCGCCGCGAGGCTCGCGCCCATGACGGACCTGACGGAGCTGTTCGCCCTCGTCCGCGAGAACCCGATCGCCGGGCTCGTGATCGCCTGCGAGGTGGCGTTCTGGGTGTTCCTGCTCGCGGCCGTCGTGGCACGGTACGGGCTGCGGCGCCGACGCACGTCGGCGGTGCTGCTGCTGTGCGAGCCGCTGCTGGAGGTCGTGCTGCTCGTCGCGACGGTCGGCGACCTGGCGCGCGGCGGCGAGCCGACGTCGACGCACGGGCTCGCCGCGCTGTACCTGGGCTTCACGGTGGGGTTCGGGAGGTGGACCGTGGAGCGGGTCGACGGGTGGGTCGCGTGGCGGTTCGCCGGCGGGCCGCCGCCGGTGAAGCCGCCGAGGACGGGGCCGGCCGCCCGCGCGCACGAGTGGCGGATGTGGCGGCGGGTGGTCGTCGCGTGGCTCGTCGCCGCACCGGTGCTCGGGGTGCTGCTCGTCCTCTCGTGGGACTCCGACCAGCGGCAGGTGCTGCTCGACTGGCTCGGCAAGGCGACGGTCGTGCTCGTCGTCTGGTTCGTGGCCGGGCCGGTGCGGACGGAGCTGTCGTCGCGCGGCCTGATCGCGGTCGACGAGCGGCGGGGCGGCGCACGCGACGACCAGCGCGACGAGCAGGAGCGGTCCGACGTGCGCTGAGGCTCAGCGTGCCGGGACGGGCTCGCGCTGCGCCTGGGCCTCCTCCAGCACGGCCGCCGCGTGCTCGGTGCGGGACAGGAAGTCGCACAGGGTGCGGCGGCTCTTCGTCAGGCAGGCGATCCGCTCGTCGAGCCCGGTCAGCTCCTCGGCGAGCATCTCGGCGACCTGCCGGGTGCACGACGGGGCCAGCTCCTCGGAGCGGGTGTCCTCCAGGTCGAGGAGCACCCGCGCGAGCCGCGTCGGCACGCCGGCCCGGACGAGGCCCACGACCTGCTCGACGCGTGCGACGTCCTGCTCGTCGTACGTGCGGTAGGTGTTCGTGCTGCGGGCCGGAGCGATGAGGCCCTGCTCCTCGTAGTACCGCAGCAGCCGGGTGGACACCCCGGTGCGGCGGGACAGCTCACCGATCTTCATCTCGTTCCTCCCGACCGCTTGACCTTCACACTGATGTCAGAGTCTAGCGTCGACGACATGGACCTCCGCACCCCCACCCGCACTCCACGCAGCACGCGCAGCGGGCTGCCCTGGCCGAGCCTCGCCGTCCTCGGCGGCGCCACGTTCGTCATGGTCACCGGCGAGATGCTCCCCACCGCCGTCCTGCCGCAGATGAGCGCCGACCTCGGCGTCACCCAGGCCCGCACCGGACTGCTCGTGTCCCTGTGGGCCGCGACCGTCGTGCTCGCGACGTTCCCGCTCGTCCGGGCCACCCGCCGGTGGGACCGCCGCACCGTCGTCACCGGGGCGCTCGTCGTGTTCGCCGCCGCGTCCGCCCTCACCGCCGCCGCACCCACCTACGAGGTCGCCGTCGCCGGCCGGCTCCTCGGCGCCGCCGTGTGCGGGCTGCTGTGGGCCACCGTCAACGCGCACACCGCCGACATCGTCGCGCCCCGGCACCTCGCCACCGCCGTGTCCGTGGTGCTCGGCGGGGCCACTCTCGGCACGGTCATCGGCGTCCCGCTCGCGAGCCTCGTCGCCCGCGGGTGGGACTGGCGGGTCGCGTTCGGGGCGCTCACGGTGCTCGGGGTGGTGGCGGCCGTGCTGGTGCGGAAGACCGTCGCGTCGGTGTCGGCAGGTCCCTCGGTGCGAGTTCCGGCGGGCGACGGGACCGCGGCTGCGGCGAGGGCGTCGGCGGCGGGTGACGCGAACGGTGCGGTGCGAACGGCGGACGACGGGATCGCCCTCGGCGCGTCCGGGCGGCCCGATGGGTCGGCCCCCGCCGACGACGGGCAGCTGCGACCGGTGCTCGTGGTGGCCGGTCTCGTCGGGCTCGTGCTCGTCGGGCACTTCGCCGCGTTCACGTTCGTCACCCGGCTCGTCGCCGACGCGGCCGCCGCGCTGCCCGGCGGTGTCAGCGGCGCGCTGCTCGTGTTCGGGGTGTCGTCAGCCGTCGGGCTCGCGCTCGTCGGACGCGTGGGCGACCGGCGGACCGCCCGGGTCCTGCTCGCGGCGACCGTCCTGGTCGCGGTGTCGCTGCTCGCCCTCGCCGTCGTCGACGGCCACCCGGCCGCCGGGCTCGCGGTGCTCGTCGTGTGGGGCCTCACCACCGGCACGCTGCCGCCGCTCGCGCAGACGCTCATCATGCGGCTGGCCGGTCCCGAGCACCGAGGCACAGCCGGCGGCATCATCCCGGTCGTGTTCAACGGCGGCATCGCCGTCGGGGCGGCGCTCGGCAGCCTGGTCGTCGAGCGGTCCGGCCCGGCCGCCCTGCCGGTGCCCGCCGCGCTCGTCGTGGCCGTGGCCGCCGTCGGGCTCGCGCTCACGACGCGCTCGCGGACCTCCGACGCCGCGGACGCCGACGTTGCCGGTCGGGCCGTGGACGTCGACGTTGCGGGTCGGGCCGCGGGCCCCGTCGTCGTCGGGGCGGCACGCCTGGCCGAGCCGGCGGGGTGCCCGTCCTGACGACCGCCACCGTCGGGCGGGCACGTTGTGGAAGGCTCACGACGTGCCCGTCCTCGTCGCGCCAGCACTGCCACCCGGGACCCTGACCGGCCGACCGCAGCCGGTCCTCGGCGCCGACGGGCTGGTCCTGCGGCCGTGGTCGGAGGAGGACGTCGACGCGGTCGTCGCCGCGTACGCGGACCCCGGCATCCAGCGCTGGCACGTCCGGTCGATGACGCCCGACGAGGCTGCCGCGTGGATCGTCGCCCGGAACCACCTGTGGGTGTCCGAGACCGGCGCCGAGTGGGCCGTCACGGAGGGCGGCCGGCTCGTCGGGCGGGCCGGGCTGAACCACCTGAACATGACCGACGGGGTGGGGAACCTCGCGTACTGGGTGGTGCCGGAGGCGCGCGGGCGGCGCGTCGCCCCTCGTGCGGTGGAGCTCGTCACCGGGTGGGCGTTCGGCGTGGGGGTGCCGCGGCTGCAGCTCGAGCACTCCACCCGGAACGTCGCGTCCTGCCGGGTCGCCGAGCGGTCCGGGTTCGTCGTGGAAGGCACCCTCCGCTCCCACTGGGTGCACGCCGACGGCCGCCACGACATGCACCTGCACGCCCGCCTCCGCCCGGACGCCTGACCCCGACCCCGGCTCCGACCCGGTTCGCCTGCGGTCCGGGGCGCTGCCCACCGACCCGGCGCCTCCGTGTGATGCGCACGTGCTCCCCGACGACCGCAACGCAGCACACACCCGCCGGCGGGGGCGAGGGCAGCGGGTGCGCCGCGCCGAGTCCCCGACGCGGCTGTGCGCCGTTCCGTCGGGTGGGGGACCCGAACGCCTCACCCACGCGGCGGCAGCGGTGGGGGCGGAGAGGTCGACGCGCGGAGGCGGGCCGCACGGGCCGTGAGGTGCTCCCGTTCCGGCACGCTCGTGGCCCGGGCGATCGCCGCGGCGTAGTGGGCGAGGGCCTCGGCGGTGTCGCCGGCGGTCTCGTGCAGGTGCGCGCGGACGGCTTCGAGCCGGTGTCCGGGCAGCTCCACGCCGTCGAGCGCGGCCAGCCCGGCCCGCGGCCCGTGCACCATCGCCGTCGCGACCGCCCGGTTCACCGTGACCACAGGGTTGCGCGTGACCTCCTCCAGCAGCTCGTACAGTGCGACGATCTGCGGCCAGTCGGTGTCCTGCGCGCGGGGGGCATGGTCGTGCAGCGACGCGATCGCCGCCTGTAGCTGGTACTCGCCGACGGGCCCGACGCGGACGCTCTCGTCGAGCAGCGCGGTCCCCTCGGCCACGAGCGCCCGGTCCCACAGCGACCGGTCCTGGTCGGGCAGCGGCACCAGGTGCCCGGCGGCGTCGGTGCGCGCGGGACGACGGGCGTCGTCGAGCAGCATCAGCGCGAGCAGGGCGGTCGTCTCGCCGTCGTCGGGCCGCAGGCGGTGCAGCAGCCGCGTGAGCCGGACTGCCTCGTCGGTGAGCTCCGAGCGGTGCAGGTCGGGGCCGCCGGTGGCGGCGTAGCCCTCGTTGAACACCAGGTAGAGCACGTGCCGGACGCTGCGGAGACGCGCGGGCAGCTCGTCGGGCGTCGGCAGCGCGAACGGCACCCCCGCGTCGGCGACCGTCCGCTTGGCCCGGCTGATGCGCTGCCCCATCGTCGGCTCGGGGACCAGGAACGCCGCAGCGACCTCGGCCGTCGTCAGCCCGCCCACCGCCCGCAGCGTGAGCGCGATCGCGGACGCGGGAGTGAGCGACGGGTGGCAGCACATCAGGAGGACGAGGAGGGTGTCGTCCTCGTCGAGCGCGTCCGGCGGCGGCTCCGTCGCGACCAGCCGCTCCCGGGCCGTGCGGGCCTGGTCGCTGCGCCAGACGTCGATCATCCGGCGCGTCGCCGTCTGCGCGAGCCAGCCGCGCGGGTTCGCCGGCACACCGTCGCGGGGCCAGCGCGTCGCCGCGGCGAGCAGCGCCTCCTGGACCGCGTCCTCCGCCGTGGAGAAGTCCCCGAACCGGCGGGCCAGCAGGCCGAGGACCTGCGGCGCGAGCTCACGCAGCAGGCCCTCGACCTCGGCCGGGACGCTCAGCGAGGACCGCCCGCCTGCTCCAGCCACGTCTCCATCTCCTCGACGTCCGACGGGGAGTCGTCCAGCACCTGACGCACGTGGATCGGCTGCTGCGTCGCCCGGCCGCCCGGACCCGGCACGGCCGACAGCTTCGCGGCGATCTCGAGCGCCCGCTCCTCGGACTCGACGTCGACGACCTGGAAGCCCGCGATCCACTCCTTGAACTCCTGGAACGGTCCGTCCGTGACGACGGGCGCCCCGATCCCGTCGGACGTCACGACCTTCGCGACGTCCGGCCCCGCCAGCACCTCCGACTGCACCACCTCGCCGCTCGCGAGCAGCTCGCGGCGCAGCGCCGCGTAGTAGTCGAGGTGGGCGGTGATCGCCGCCGGCTCCCACTCCTCCATCGGGGTGTCCACGACGCCCGGCTGGAAGTTCACGGTGAGCAGGTACCTCGTCATGGTCGTGCCTCTCTCTCGTCGTCCCGCACCGTCCGCGGGGCTCTCACCCCAGGAACGGAGCACGCGCCGCCGTCTCGACATCGTCCCCGACCGGCGCTGCGTAGTGCAGGTTCTCGTCGTCGCGCACGAATCCCTCCGACGCGTACAGCGTCTGCCCGACGACGTTGTCCCGCCCGGTCTCGAGCGCCACGTACACCGCCCCGATCGACGCGCCCTCCGCCTTGGCCGCCCGCACCAGCGCCCTGCCCGCACCCGTGCCCCGGGCGGCCGGGTCGACGAACAGGTCGTTCAGCACCCACGCCGGCGCGAGGCTCAGCGACGACCACGTCGGGAAGCACCGCGCCAGCCCGACGACGGCACCGCCCGACTCCGCGACGAGCACCACGCTGTCCGTGCCGCCGATCCGGTCGGCCAGGAACGCGCGGACCGCGTCGGCTGCGTGCTCGCGGCGGTAGAACCGCAGGTACTGCTCGAACAAGGGGGTGAGGTCGTCGAGGTCGGCCTTGGTCGCGCGTCGGACGGTGGTCATGACGGCCATCGTGCCCGTCCTCGGGCCGTGCCGGCGGGCCGGTCCGGGCTCGGGTTCTGGTCCGGACTCGGGTTCGGGTCCGGACTCGGGTCGGGGCTCCGGTCAGGACTCCGCGGGCCCGACGGACGCCGCGACCGTGTCGAAGAGCTCGAGCAGCGCGTCCCGGAGCTCGACGAGCGGGCTGGAGAACGTGAGCTGCACCAGGGTGTCGACCCCCTCGACGGCCAGCCAGTACTCGACGACGAGCACCTCGGTCGGCTCGTCCGTGAGGTCGTCGGGGGCGCTGCGGCGGCCCACCCGGCGGAGCACCCGCCCGTTCGGCCCGTCCGCGGCCTCGACCGAGTCGAAGCCGACCGACTCCGCGAGCGACGCCTCGAGCTCGGCCAGGTGCCCGAGGCCCAGACCGTCGAGCCGGTACAGCGTGACGGTCGCCGGCACGGGCACGCCGGCGGCGCGCATGAACGACACCGCGAGCAGCCGGCCGCCCGCCGCGGCGGCGTCGTCCGCGACGGCCCCGAGGCGCCGGCGCAGGTCCGCCCGGAGGGTCGCGTGCACGTCCGCGTGCCCGACCTGCTCGTCGACGAGCCGCGCCACCGCGCCCCGACGAGCGGCGGCCTCGCCCAGCGGGACGGTCCACCAGCTCGCGGGGAGCAGCACGCCGACGTCGTCGACGACCGGCCTGCGGGCCTCGTCGGTCATCCGACGCGCTCCAGCGGTGTCGCCTCTTCCCAGGTCCGGGAGCCGCAGCGGACCGAGTACGCGTCGTCGAACGTGCCGACGAGACAGGTGTCGGTCGAGCCGTCGGGGAGGGTCATCTGCAGCTTGGCGTACTCGTCGGGGTTCACAGGCAGCTCGAAGGTCTTCGTGACCGTGACGCCGTAGCGGTCGAGCAGCTCGTCGGCGGCGGAGGCCTGCGCGGCGTCCTCGGCGTCACGGTAGGCCTCGTACTGCTGGCGCTCCTGCTGCTCGGTGTGCCGCACCGAGAACGCGAGCCCTGCGACCGGCATGGCGACCAGTGCCAGTGACGCCACGAACCCGACGATCAGCCGCCGGGGCCCGCCGGCGATGATCCGCCCGGCGTTGAGCACGACGAGCACGAAGACCACGGCACCCAGGATCGCGACCGCCACCAGCACGTTCGTCAGGGGCGACGAGCCGGCCGGCCCGGGCATCACCAGATCCGGGACGTGCGTGGCGACGACGCTCACGGCAGGTCTCCGAGCTCGATGGCGAGCGTGTGCAGCGACTGCCACGCCTCAACGGCGAGGGCGTCGACCATCGTGGGGGTGCGCGTCGTGAACGTCACCTGGAGCGCCTCGCTCGCACCGGCAGGAACCACGGTCCAGATGCTCTGGCAGACGACGATCCCGTCGGACTTCTCCGCCCACCGCCACTCCCGCACGCCGGCGGGGCCCGCGGGCAGGTCTGTCACGGACGCGGCGTAGCTGAACGTCTTCAGACCACGACGACGAGGAGCCTTCTGGACGCTGAGGATGAAGTCCTCCACCGGCTCGGGGCCTGCGGGGACGTCGACCAGGATCTCGGCGATGACGGTAGCGACGGGCTCGCCGACGGCCCGGTCCGGAACCCACAGGCCGGCGCTCAGCAGTGGCCCGCCGGGCAGGCCCGCGTCGAGTGCGAGCACGGCCCGCCCGACCCGCTCCCGGCCGTCGGCGGTGTCGGCGAGCCGCTGCGCGACCCCGTCGGCATGCGCCGCGCCCTCGTGCGGCGGCCACGACGCCCACGTCGTCGCCGCGCTCATCGACCAGTCGACGATCTGCGTACCCACTGCGCTCCTCGTTACTGCGGCAGGTGCAGCCGCTCGGAGGGCGTGGGCCCCCAGAACGACGAGACCCACTGGTAGGACTCCGCGATCGGCGCAGTGTAGTTGGCGTCGCCCCACGACTCGACGGTCGCCTGGGTGCCCAGGGTGACATCGAACGCGCCGTAGGCGACCGACCCCGCGGAGGCCAGCTGGAAGCCGGACGCGACGGAGAGCGCATGGCTGGTGGCCGCCGACGCGGCGGCGAACTCCGGGGCGATCTGGGCGTTCGCGGTGATCGCCCGAGCCAGGGCCGCGTCGGCCTGCGTCGCCGCGAACAGCGCCTGAGGGTTGGTGCCGGCACCGCGGAACGTCGCCGCGATGTCGGCCTTCGCGGCCGCCCGCGCGACGTCGTCGGTCAGGTAGCTCCAGGCGTAGCGGCTTCCGGCAGCGACGTCCTTGCCGAGTCCGATCGGGTTGAGGGCGGACTTGGCACTCGCGGCGAGCGTCGGCGCGATCTGCCCCTCCGACGCGAGCCCGCGCGCCGCGGCGCGGCTCAGCGCGGCCGACTGCGTCCCGACGACCTGGCTCATCGCGTGGGCCCCGTTCGAGGTGACCGGAACGCCGGGCGGCCGGAACCGCGGAGCGCGCGCGAGCGCCTGGCCGGCGGCGAGCCGTGCGGTGCCCTGGGCCCCCCGGGTCGTCGCCTGCGCCAGGGTGCCGAGCACGCGCCCGGCGCCGAACGACGCGATGCCGACGACGTCCCAGGCGACATCGGCCCACGAGCCCTCGCCGTGCGCGAGCAGGGCGATGTCGGCGATGAGCTTGACGGCGGTCGCGATGAGCGCGACGGCGGCGAGTGCCTGCCCGAGGACCGGGACCCAGCACAGGACGAGCGCGAGGATCCCCGCGACGGCGGCGACGGCTCCCGCCAGGTCCGACATGAAGTGGGCCACCTTCGACCCCCAGTTCTCCCAGGCGCCGTCGTTCAGCTTGTCCGAGTCGGTGGTCGCCCGGATCGTGTCGGCGGCTCGCTGTGCGGCGGCGTCCCTCGCGACCACCGCGTCGTCGAGATCCGCGCGGGCGCGGGCCAGCCGCGCGTCGGCGTCGTGCAGCTGGTCGCGGGCGTGGGCGAGCTGGCGGGTGCGGGTGGCGACGTCGTCGGGCTCCGCGTCGTCGAGGGCGACGCGCGAGGTCCGGACGGAGGCCTGCGCGGAGTCGATCGCGTGCTGCGCGCTCTGGGCGGCGACGAGCGCGGCGGACGAGCCGGCCTGGGCGCCGCTCAGCGCCGACGCGTACGTGTGGAGCGCGGCGGAGACCGTCTGGTACCGCTGGTGAGCCTTCCTGACCGACTCGGCGACCTCGGTCGCCTTCTCGCGGACCGCCGACACCGCCTCGGACGTCGTCCGGCCGAGGTCGGCGATCTCGTCGAGACGCCCTGCCGCCGTGCGGATGGCTTCCGCGACGTCGGCGTACCGCTCGCTCGCCCGCTGCACCGCGACCGGGTCGCCCGGCACGGGGTCGGCGGGGGCCAGCGGGTACCAGGACAGGGGGCGGCTCACGACTGGCCCCGCAGGGCCTTGGCGAACTCGCGGTCGAGGTCCTCGAACCCGTCGCCGATGCCCGTGCAGGCGTCCGCGAGCCCCGCGATGGACGCGACCATCCCGGCACGGCGGTCGTCCCAGCCGTGCGCGAAGTGCTTGAGGGCGTCGGCCAGCCCGGCGTGGCCCACGTGGGACGCCACGTCGTCGCTGTGCGCGTTGGCCCGGTCGAACTCGCTCGCCACCGCGCGCAGCGACGTCCCGGCCTCCCGCAGCGCGGCGGTGTCCACCCGCAGCACGTCACCCACGCCGTCCTCCTCCGTCGTCGACCTGCTCGCACCCGGGTCGGCGTGCGAGGACCGGGCCGCCGTCGTGGCGGCCCGGTTCCGGTGGGTGCGTCAGCCGCGCAGGCCGGAGGCGAGCTGGGTGTCGGCGTCCTCGAGGGTGGTGGCGGCCTTGCGCAGGTACTCGCCGAGGCTGGTCAGGGCGGCGACGGTGTCGGTGGCGCCCTGGGT